>OLOH01000007.1_pt1 | contig 243490 bp, 209 predicted proteins | sample 1673221 | NCBI WGS metagenome assembly OLOH01 (sample SAMEA3136767, study PRJEB25190) | human gut metagenome
TCGCTTATGCGGACGCCAGTCCGCGCGCGACGCGGGGGAAAGCCGGGAAATGGGAGTATATTTCGCAAAACAGCAAGGCTCTCGCAAAGCGCGATAAACCTGTATAGCCGACTACATCATTATAGACGTTTTCGGGGGACGTGTCAAGGTGGGGAGAAACGCAAAAAGCGGCCTTGACGCTTTTTTTGCGCAAAGGCCGCAAAGTGGTTATGCCGTGACGGACCCTTCCGTCGACCCGGCAGGATGAAACACGTTTTCGGGCTTGGGCACATGGAACTCGCAGCCCTTGTTGTAGAACACCTTTTCGGGCGGGGTTTCCAGCTGCTCGGGATGGCGCAGGCAGTTTTTCATCACCGCAAACAGCTTGGCGTATACCGCGCCGCCGCACACGCGCTCATCCACGGTAACGCCGACAGGCAGCGTGCACTTGCGCACCACGTTGCCGCCCGCATCCACGGAATAGCCGCGCTGGGGTGTGCCCATGGAGATGAACATGCTGGTGTCGCCGAAATTGTAGATGTGGTGGTACACGCGCATCAGGCCGATGGAGGCGTTGTTGGTGATGAACATGCTGGTGTGGAAGGGCAGGCCGTCCAGCAATGCCTTGGGCAGCAGGCCGTAGCGGTCCAGCAGCCTCACCAGCCCCGCCGCCAGACTGGGGAGCAGCGGAATCTTCAGCACGGCGGAGGCCAGCTTTACCGCAAAGCCGGAGGTTTCCGCCCTGCGGTTCTTCGCAACCAGCTCCTTGACGCGCGCGCTGACGTCGTAGATGGTGTCGGTGGGATCGAAAAAGATCTTGACGGTGTTTTCCTCAATGCTGCCGTCGTCGGTGTCCATCAGCAAAGTGAAGCTGGCGGTGAGCTCCCTGCGGTTGTAGAACTGCTTGTTCATGATGAAGCGGTTTACTTCCGGCACCTGCGACACGCCGCGCACAAAGCTGGCGATGAGGATTTCCATAAACGTGATTTTTACGCCTTCCCGGCTCTTTTTGGCGATGTAGCGCATCAGGGGTTCGTATTCCACATCGTAGTCCAGAAAAACCTGCGCGTCGCAGCGCATGGGCATGAGGTACGGGGTGATCTGCACGATGGGGTCCACATCGCGCACACGGCGGCCTTCGGGGCGGTGTCCAAACATGGCGTTCCTTCCTTTCCGTAATGGTTGGGGGACAGAGGGCCCCGCGCAAAGGGGCCGGGCGTCAGGCCACGCGGACTTCCAGCGATGATAAATAATGGCAATATATGATGATGAACCGCCGCACGCCGCACAGCCGAGGCTATTGTAGCTCAAGCGGCGGGACAAGTCAAGCGAAGGGGCCGCCCCTTCAGGCCGCCCTTTCTTTCCTTTCGAGATAATGCGGCCAGTCGCCGCGCACGAAATAGATCAAAAAGGCCACGGAGCTGAGCGCCCAGGTGATGGGATAGGCCCAGAACACCATCTGGATATTGCCGGATGCGCGCGCCACCAGCATGATATAGCTGACGCGGATGACGCACCAGCACACCAGCATCACCAGCATGGGTACGATGGCCCGCCCCGCGCCGCGCATCACGCCCGCCACCGAGTGCGAGAAGGCCAGCAGGAAGTAGAACAGCGTAACCGTGCGCGCCTGCAGCGTGCCGAAGGCGATGACCTGCGGATCGCCGTTGAACAGCGAAATCAGCCACGGGGCCAGCAGGTTGATACCCACGCCTACCACCTCGGCCATCATCAGGCTGCACAGGATGCCAAAACGCGCGCCGCGCCGGGCGCGGTCATATTGTTTCGCACCCAGGTTCTGGCCGATGAAGGTGGCCAGCGCCAAAGCGAAGCTGTTGATGGGCAGAAAGCCGAATCCCTCGATTTTGGAATAGGAGCCGCAGCCTGCCATGGCCATGGGTCCATAGAGGTTGATGGAGGACTGGACGACCACGTTTGCGATGGCGATGATGGAGTTCTGCACCCCGGAGGGAATGCCCAGCGTGAGCAGCTGGCGAAGCGTCCGGCCATGAAAGCGCACCTTTCGAAACCAGATGCGGTAAGGCCCGGTCGTATGGCACAGCCGCCAGAAGCCCAGCGCCGCACTCGCGGCCTGGGAGATGACCGTGGCCAGGGCCGCGCCATCCACCCCCATGCCAAAGCCCGCGACAAAGAGCAGGTCCAGCACCACGTTGACCACCGAGGAAACGATCAGGTAATACAGGGGATGACGGCTGTCGCCCACGGCCTGGAAGATGCCCGCCGCCGTGTTGTAGAGGATGACGAAGATGATGCCGCCGAAGTAGATGCGGAAATACAGGATCGAGTTAGGCAGCACGCTTTCAGGCGTACCCATCCAGATCAGCAGGTGGGGCGTGAGCAGCACGCCCGCGATGGTGATGACCACGCCCGCCACCAGGCCGAAGGCCACGGTGGTGTGTACGGCCATCCGCACGCCCGCATCATCCCGCGCGCCGTAGTAGCGCGAAATGACCACGCTGGCCCCCGTAAAGATGCCGCTGAACAGCCCCACCAGCAGAAAAATCAGATGGCTGGAGGAGCCCACCGCCGCCAGCGCGTCGCTGCCCAGAAAGTTGCCCACCACCAGCGAGTCCACCACGTTGTAGAGCTGCTGGAAGAGGTTCCCCCAGAACACGGGCAGGGCAAAGCGAACGATGTGCCGCCAGACGGAGCCCTCCGTCATGAGCGTTGAGCGTTCCTGCATAGTTGTATCGCCGGTCCCTTCTGAAAAACAGGTTTTCGCGCGCGGCCTTTTGTGGTATCATCCCAGGGAAGATGGCGCAAAGGGGGCGCATGGATGGGAATGTTTGAACGGGTCTATGCCGCCGTGAGGGAGATCCCGCGCGGGCGCGTGGCCACCTACGGGCAGATCGCCCGCATGATCGGACGCCCGCGGGCCTCCCGCGCCGTGGGCTATGCCCTGAGCGCGGCTCCGCCGGATGTGCCCTGCCATCGCGTGGTCAACCGTCAGGGCGGATTGAGCGCGGCGTTCTCGCCCTGCGGCCGGGAGACGCACCGCCTGCTGCTGGAGATGGAGGGCGTGGGCCTGCGGAAGGATGGCACCGTGGATCTGGAAAAATACCTGTGGCGCTAGGCGGGCTGCTTTTCTCCGCCCGCAAAGGCCAGATAGAGCGCAAGCCCCATCAGCGTGAGCAGGCCGCCCAGGGCCACCGGCCAGGTAGGTACCTCGCCGAAGAAGATCATGCTGAAGATCATCGCGCCCACGGGCTCGCCCAGCAGCGCAAAGCTGATGACGTTCGCGGACACGCCGGAAAGGGCATAGGCGAACACCGCATGGCCCAGGAGCGTGCTGCCGATGACCAGCCCCGCCATGTAGGGCAGGGCGGAAAGCGGCATGCGAAAGCCGCCGGACAGGGGCAGGCACAGGGCCAGCAGAGCTGCCGTGATCAGGTAGAGGACGGGGGTATAGACCTCCGCGGCCAGCGTTTGGCGGATCTGCCGCCCGGCCAGCCAGTGCGCGGCCATGAGCACGGCCCCGGCCAGAGCCAGAAGGTTGCTCCTGAGCGCTTCCTGTCCCGTGGCCTGCGCCTCCTGCCCCGACAGGCCGGAGAGGGCGATCGTCACCGCGCCCAGCAGCGCCAGCAGCGCGCCGGGCAGCGCGCGCCGGGGGGTGCGCTCCCGAAAGAGCACATAGCTGAAAAAGGCCACAAACAGCGGCTGCGTGCACACCAGCGCCACCGAGGCAAAGGTGCTCGTGCCAGTCAGCGAGGTAATCCAGGTGATGTAGTGCGCAGCCAGAAAGGCGGCGGCCAGCGCCGTCAGGCCCCACTGGGCGGGCGTGAGTTTCATGGGGATGTGCCGCCGGACGCACTGGCGCGCTTCATAGGGCAGCATCAGCAGCGCCGCCGCCAGCATGCGCAAAAGCGCCACCGAGATGGGCGAGGCGCCCTCGTTCAGCGCGCCCTTGACCATGGGCCCGGAATAGCTGACCATGCATACCGCGAACACGACCAGCGCCATGGAGGAATGCTTTTTCAAGGCTGTCCCTTCTCTCTTGTGACGGGCGCCTCGTCGCCGTCCCGCCTGCGCTTGAGCCACACCATGAGCACGGCCACGTCGGCGGGGTTCACGCCGGGAATGCGCCCGGCCTGGCTCAGGCTCAGGGGCTTCTTGGCCTTCAGCTTCTGCCGCGCCTCGATGCGCAGGCTTTCAATGCAGTCGTAATCGATGTCCTCCGGGATACGCCAGTCCTCCATGGCGCGCGCCCTGGCGACCTGGGTCTGCTGCTTTTTGAGGTAGCCCTCATATTTTACGCTCAGCTCCGCTTGCTGTTCCACATCGGCGGGGAAGCCGGCCAGCTCCGGGCACAGCTCCTTGAGCGAGCCCAGCGCGATGTCCGGCCGGCGAAGCAGGTCCTCCGCGGTCAGGGTGGCGGCGGTTACGGGCTGGTGATGCCGGCTCAGCCACGCGTCACGCGCGGGCGAGGCCGGCAGCCGCACGGCATGCAGCGCCCCCAGCAGGCGCCCGGTCCCCTCGCGCTTGCGCTCCACGAGCGCCATGCGCCGCTCGCTGGCCAGCCCGCGGGCGTGGCTCAGCGCCGTCAGTCTCAGGTCGGCGTTGTCCTGGCGCAGCAGCAGGCGGTATTCGCTGCGGCTGGTCATCATGCGGTAGGGCTCGTCCGTGCCCTTGACCACCAGATCATCCACCATCACGCCGATGTAGCCCATGTCGCGCGTGAGGATGAGCGGCTCGCGCCCAAGCAGCGCGCACGCGGCGTTGATGCCCGCGAGAATCCCCTGCGCGGCGGCCTCCTCGTAGCCGGAGGTGCCGTTGACCTGCCCGGCGAAGTACAGCCCCGGCACGCGCCGGCTTTCCAGGGTGAGGCGCAGTTCTGTGGGGTCGATGCAGTCGTATTCGATGGCGTAGGCCAGGCGCGTGAGCACGCAGCGCTCCAGCCCCCGCACCGTGCGATACATCGCCCACTGCACATTTTCGGGCAGGCTGGAGCTCATGCCCTGCACATACCATTCCGGGCTGGACAGCCCTTCCGGCTCCAGAAAGAGCTGATGGCGGTCCTTGTCGGCAAAGCGGCGCACCTTGTCCTCGATGCTGGGGCAGTAGCGCGCGCCGGTGCCCTTGATATCGCCGCGCACCATGGGGGAGAGGTGCAGGTTTTCCCGGATGATGCGGTGCGTTTCCTCATTGGTGTAGGTCAGGTAGCACAGGGCGCGGTTGCGCAGCGGGAAGGACACGCCCGTGTCCGGATCGCCCGCGGCGGTCAGGAAGGAGAAGGGCACGATGGGATCGTCGCCGGGCTGGGGCTCCATCCGGTCAAAGTCGATGGAGCGCACGTCCACGCGCGCGGGCGTGCCGGTCTTGAAGCGCCGGAGCGCAAAGCCCAGGTTTTCCAGCGAGCCGGACAGCCCCTCGGCCCGCAAAAGCCCCTGCGGCCCGCTGTTTTTGGAATACTGGCCGATGATGATGCGGCTTTTGAGGTACACGCCGCCGCATACCACGCACGCCCGGCAGGCGATGACCTCGCCCGTCATGGTGCGAACGCCGCTCACCCGTCCCCCCTTAGTGAGGATGTCCATGACCTCGGCCTGGCGAACGGTCAGATGCGGGGTGGAAAACACAACGCCCAGCATGTCCTCGTGGTAGCGGCGCTTGTCGGCCTGGGCGCGCAGGCTGTGCACGGCCGGACCCTTGGCGCGGTTGAGCATGCGGCTTTGCAGGAACGTGCGGTCGATGCACAGCCCCATCTGCCCGCCCAGCGCGTCCACCTCACGCACAAGGTGGCCCTTGCCCGTGCCGCCGATGGCGGGGTTGCAGGGCATCAGGGCCACGCTTCCCAGGTCCAGAGTAAGCAGCAGCGTTTCCACGCCCATGCGCGCGGCGGCCAGCGCCGCCTCGCATCCGGCATGTCCCGCGCCGATGACGATCAGGTCGTACATGATGTCCCTTCTTCGTGTTGATTTGCCCTCCGCCCGGCATCCGGGCGAAGCGCCCTAGGCCTCGCCCAGATATTCCTCTAGGCAGAGGTTGCGGTCACGCATCTCGGTGCTGTGGGGCAGGCCCACATAGCGGATGTGCCAGCATTCGGCCAGAAAGCCGGTGATGTCCTCTTTATCCTCCTGGTAGCGGATGATGAAGCCGTAGTCTGCGCAGTACTCTGCCAGCCATGCGGCTTCCTGTGTTTCGCCGAATGCATCGTCAATGGTATTGCAGTCAATGGTCAGGCCGGACTGATGCTCAGAATAGCCGGGACGCGCTGAAAAAGTATCCGCCTTTTCCCAGCCGTACAGCGAGCAATAGTTGTGATAGATTTTCACCTGATAGCTGTAATCCCGATAGTCCGAACCGTCATAGATATCCATACCTTCTGCTGCCGCTGCATCACACAGCTCCTGAAATGCTGCCTTTGTCTCCGGCTGCAATCCGGGGTCATAGTCTGCCGACAGCGGATAGGACTTATTCACAATGAGAATTCCGTCCACATAGGTGCCGTTCTCCCGCTGTTCCAGATGCCGCACATCGACCTGATATGTCATATCCTTCTTGCTGATCTGACAGGTACCCTGCTTTACGCCGGTAACCAGGCCGGAGCGATCCACCTTGGCAACGGATTTGTCACTGCTTTTCCAGTTGCCTTCCTCCAGCTGTGCTGTCTCCCCTTCCAGAACCGCCAGAAACGCCTGTGCATCGGTTTGCTGTGCAGTTCCGCTCTGGGATGTGGTGTGGCTGTTGTTTGTTCCGGAAGACGCAGTGTCCCCCAGATGGTTATACCGATTCGGAATAAACAGAAAGCATGCCGAAAACACCAACACCCCCAGACAGAGAATGAGAACTGCCACCGCCAGTTTGGAATGCCGCCGCCTGCGGCGCTGTTGTTTTCTGCTCATATCCATTCATCCTTTCTTCGGGGATGCTTTAAGACATCCCCCTTTAGCCCTGATAGATTACAGTAGTGTCTGTGAGCTCATAGCCGCCGATGCCGCTGGTATCGCTTGCCGCATCTCCCAGATAGGTGTACCGATAGGCGGTAATGGATGCTACAGTATCCGGGTCAATCGGCTCGCTGTAGCAAAGCACAGACGCATTGTCATCGTCTACATAGACAGTTTCCAGCGGCACATACTGTTCCAGCATGTCGGCTTCACAGCCGGGCAGTGCATGAATCCGTGACAGCTCCTCTGTACCATCATCATTTGCCATCAGTTCATCAAAAATTTTTCTACCGTCCTTTAGCGTAATTACATACGCAGCAAAATGTTCTGAATCTTCCCAGCTTTCCGGCACAGCAACGCTTGCCGACAGTGTTTGCAGCGTCACAGTGCAGCCTTCTGTATAAGCTGTTATCGGCTCTGCGCTCGTAAAATGCAGTACCACATTGGTGTGCCAGCTGCCTGCAACAGCACAATCAGATGCCGCATACAGCGCCTGTTCCTTGTCGGCGCACTTCTGATCCAGATTCTGTTCCTGCCAATAGGTTTTCCAGGCATTCAGATCAAATGCTGCCGGAAGCGCACCATCCTCCAGACCTTGCAGCGCGTCCTCTCCCAGCGTCTGCCGGATATAGTCCTGCCGCATCTGGTCATTGTAGGCCTGCACCTGATTCCAGACCTGTGTCACCTGCTCCTCTGTGTAAAAGTTTTCAAATGTGACATCCAGCGTCTTTCCCTGCAAATCGGTCTGATCGATGCGCAAATTCACATAATACGCGCCGTCCTTTTCCCGTAAGCAAACAGTTCTGCCGAAGCTGTCCAAAGGCTGGGCGCTGCCGTCTTCATCCTGGAGCGACAGCTGATAGCGCACTTGCAGCCCATCCTTCAGCCCGGCATCCCCTCGTGCAGACACCTGAAAGCTCAGGAGCGCCTGGTTGTCATCTCCGTACATGCCCAGCAGCTGGAACTGTACCGCTGCATTGGTGCTGTCAAAGCTGCTGTCCGGCGTTGTCACCAGAGATGCCATCTTTTCCGGATGGTGCGGCGTGACATCTCCTGTCAGGCTCTGAAAGAACGCATCCAATCCGCCATAACCGGCAGCTGCCGAAAGCATTGTGCCGCCAGTCACCAGGACAACCGCAGCAACTGCCCCGGCCACCCATCTTGTCCGGTGAAATTTTCTCTCCGGTTTGGCAGAAAGGCAGCCGGTCTGGCGCTGCACCCGTTCCAGCACAGCATCCGTCTGAATCGGCTGCGTTTTCAGCGCTGGCATATCGTTTTTTTCAGTGTTGTAGTAATCCAATAAATCATAACAATTCCATTTCATGAGATAGCTCCTTTTCCCACAGCAACAAACCAGATTTGCTGCACCGCCGGTGAATCCTCATACGCATAGCCCTTGTCAATCAGCTCCTGCTGCATCTTTTTCCGTGCACGGCTCATCCGCATTTTCACCGCGGATTCACTCATCTGCATCTCTGCTGCAACTTGCTTTACGCTTTCGTAATAGTAATAATACCGCACCAGGATTTCCCGGTCCTTTGCAGAAAGCATATTCAGCACATCCTGTAGCATTTCCGCCAGAATCTTCTGGTCAATGGACTGCTCCACATCATCTGCGGCGCACACCTGCACCAGATCTTCCAGATCAACAGTTTCGTGATAGCTCCGAATCCGGTTTTTCGCCCGATTTCTGGCGATTGCGGCCAAAAACCCGGTGAGTTTTCCCGGTTTTACCTGATCGGCGTGCTCCCACACGGCAACAAATACGTCCGCGGTGAGTTCCTCTACATCCGATTCTGACAGGTATTTTCCAATAATATTGCGCACAATGGTTCCCACATAGGGGCTATAGGTCTGAATCAATTCTTCCAGAGCCTGCGGCTGGTGTTGTTTGAGTCTGCGTATCAGATTTCGTTCCTGCACGCTGGTTCACTCCTTTCAGTGCCTGTCCAAAGCGGCAGACACTTTTCTTCTGAACGGCCGTTCACCTATCATAACACACCAGCCCATGAAATGGTCACATGATTTAAAATTTATCACAGCGGCAAAAACCGCAGCACAGATTAAAACACAAATCTTTACTGCGGTTTTCCCTAAAAATATGTTGGATTTACTTCTGATCTTCCGCAGCCTTCTGTTCTCCGGCATCTCCCGATTCTTCCAAAGATGCATGTCCGATCTGATGCAGTTGACTATGAGAAATGGTATCTTCATACTGCGGAACTGCCTCTGCGGCATCTTCCTCATCCTCGTCATCTGCCAGAATACTCCGGTAACCGTCATCCGGTTCTGCATCCGGCATTTCTGCTTTATCGGAATCGCCGCGCTGTGACAGCGGAACCTTCTGTTCAGCCTGTGCCGCAGCCAGTGCCTTCTTTTCCTCTGCTGTCATCATGTTGTGGCGAACGATCCGCACGGCAATAAACACAACTGCCAGTGCTGCTGCACAAATGCCCACGTAGAACACCAGACGTGCCCAGTCAAAATTCAGCGACTTGAAATTAAGTTTCAGGTCGCAGGACTTTGCATAATCCGCAGCTGCACCGGTATAACCAGTCAGCAGGAAGCCGTCTACCGCCTTTACAGACAGCGAGCTTCCGTCATTGGTTTCTACGGCAACAGAGGACTCGGAGTCCCCATCACTCCACAAGGTGCAGCCAAAGGCATATTTGCCAATGCTGCTGACACGCTTGGGCAGACGGGCATCCATAAGCTTTTCGCAGGCGAAGAAGGAGAAATCTCCGATTTCCAGTGCCTTGTCTGCATCGCTGTCCGCATCGTCTGCGCCGGAAAAGGTCAGTGTTTCCAGGCTGGAACAATAGGAAAATGCGTTGTCCTTAATGGCTGTAACCGTTTCCGGAATGGTCAGCGTCTTCAGCGCATCGCAGAAATCAAACGCCATTTCTCCGATATACTGTGTCTTGGCACCAAATGTCACCTCGGTCAGGTTCCGGGACATAAAAAATGCGCCGGCATATACCACCAGAACATCGTCCGGAATTGCAAATGTGGTGTCCTCCCGGCCGGCCGGGTAATAATACAGGATATCTTGGTCGGTATTGTACAGCACGTTATCCTTTACCGTATAGGTCGGATTGCCGTCCTCTACCGTAATGGTGTCCATGCTCTGACAGCCCAGAAATGTCAGCTGTCCCATATCTTCCAGAGTTTTCGGAATGGTAAATTCCTTCAAAGAAGCACAGTTATAAAACGTATAGCCGCCCAGTTCCGTCACTTTTTCCGGAATGGAAACCGATTCCAGAGCAGTACAGGAATAGAACACCCGGTCGGACAGAGTTTCCAGCGTATCCGGCAGACTGATTTCCGTCAGCGCGGTACAGTAGGCAAATGCCATATCGCCAATGCTCTGCACAGCATTTCCCAGTTTCAGTTCTTTCAGGGAGCTGCATCCGCAGAACACGCCGTCCGGCAAATCGGTGACACCGTCCGGCAGGCTTACAGTTTCCAGCGCGGTACAGCCGTAGAACGCGCCGTCTCCCAGTGTAGTCACTGATGTGGGGATTGAAACTGCCTGCAAGCTGGTGCAGTTGGCAAATGCTTCGTCTCCGATCTGAGTTACAATATAACCATCGATTTCCGGCATGACGCTGACATGTGTTGCCGAAGCGTCACACTTGGTAACAGAAACCTCTTTGCTGTTCAGAATTTTATAGGTCAGCGTACCATCATCAAAAGTACTGCTGTCATCGGTGCTGCTCTCCGGCGTACTGCTGCTGCTTTCTGCAGCCAGAACTGCCGTAGTGCCGCCTGTGGTGGACAGACAAAGACTCGCTCCCAGCAAAATGGCAGCTGCACCGACAGCAATGCGTGAAAAACATTTGGAATTCCTGGATCGACTCATGATTTTTTTGATTCCTTTCTGCGTTTTTTAGCCGCATTCCCCTTTGCAGGTGCGGTCTGGCGGCTGGCAGGGCGAATCCGATTGCGGCTGCGGTGCACCAGAACGAGCGCTGTCACTGCGCCGGCAGCCACCAGAATGATAACCCCGGCAATGATCCATCCCCGATATACGCCGGATTTCCAGTGCCGCAGATATTTCTGAACGGCATTGCTTCCGGCATTGTGTACCCGCAGCTTTCCAATGCGCTCTGTCTGGCTGTTTTCTGCGGAGACGTAGTACCCCAGTGCCTGATCTCCAACTTCGGTAATAGTAGACGGAAGCGTCAGATCCAGCAGTGCCACACAGTTGTAGAAGCATTGGTCACCCAATTTGGATACACCTTCCGGAATCGTGATTGACTCCAGTTTCGTGCAGGCGTAAAAGCAGTGATCTCCCAGTGCTTTCATAGAAGAGGGCAGTTCTACCTTTTGCAGTGCCAGGCAATAGCCGAATACAGCGCCGGGCAGTTCTGTTACGCCCTCCGGAATGGTAATTTCTTTCAGCGCGGTGCAATAATAGAAGCAGTCCTCTCCGATCTGGGTTACATTGCCCAAATCCAGCTGTTCCAGCGTCATTGAGCCAATAAAGCTCCAGTCTGCCAGCGTTTTACAGGTATCTGCTACCACATAGCCTGTCTCTTCCCGTGCCTCCGGATAGCGGATCAGTGTCTCGCCGTCTGCGGTATACAGCACGCCGTCCGGCGCAGAAAAGGACGTGTTGCCTTCTGCCACGGAAAAAGCGCGCAGCGCCTGACATCCGTCAAAGGCATAGTTGCCGATGGCGGTACAGGAAGCCGGAATCGCCGCCTCTGTCAGCAGCTGACAGTTCTGGAAAGCATATTCTCCGATAGAGGTCAGATGCTCCGGGAGTGTAACCACACTCAGCTTAGTGCAGCTGTAAAACGCCTCATTCCCGATTTCCGTTATGGAATCCGGAATCTGAACAGAGCTCAGCTGCTCGCACTGATAAAACGCGGCCTGCGGAATTTTTTCCAGGGAATCCGGCAGGGTTACAGTTTGCAGAGCCGTGCAGGATTCAAAGGCACCGTCTCCCAGCGTCAGAACACCGTCCGGGAGCGTAACATTCCCCAGCACAGAACAGGAGGAAAAGGCGCTCTCGCCGATTGTCGTCACGCTGTCTGGAATGGTTACCGATGTCAGCATGCTACAGCTCATAAAGGCCGCGTCTCCGATTGCCGTCACAGTCTTTCCCTCGATTTCTCCGGGAATTTCTGCGCTGGAAGCAGATGTATCACAGGAAGTGATGGTCAGACTGCCGTCTGCATTCGACCGATAGGTGAACACGTCATATTTTTCGTCTCCGGATGTATCAATAGAGATGCCGCTGTCTGAGGACTCTTCCCCGTTTGTCTGTGCTTCTGCCGCCGCATGCAGCGGACAGAGCCAGAACACGGACAGGGCGCATCCCACTGCCGCCCATTGTTTCCAATGTTTTTGCATTATTCTGCGTCCTTATCCGCTGTGGAATCAGCAGTATCCTTTTCCGCTGATTTCTCTGTTTTTTCCGTTTCTGCCTTTTTTTCTGCACTGGCCTTCTTTTTTCCCCTGCCGCCGCTGATCATCAAAAGGATGCCGGCCGCCAGGACAATCAGAATGCCCACGCCTATCAGAATCCACTTGCCATATTTCTGGAAGGCGCTTTGCTCTTTTTTCTCCACCTGCACCGTCTTTTCCGGTTCGTCTACGGACTCAGACATGACGCTGCGGAAGGTAAAGTGGTTTTCATAGTTGTTTTCTTCATCAGACGCAGTGCAATAGCTCTGTGCCTGTGATCCGACTTCGCCGTAAATGACGAAGTCTTCCACTGGTGTTACAGTATCCACTTCATAACCGAAGGCAGCAAATCCGATTTCCTGCACGCTGGACGGAATGGTGACTTCTTTGAGTCCTGTTCCGGCAAAGGCGGACATCTGCACTGTTTGCAGGCCGTCCGGCAGGGAGATATTCGTCAGGTTCTCACAGGCCGCAAAGGCTTCTGCTTCAATCAGCTCCAGGCTTGACGGAAAAGCAACATCTGTCAGCCCTTCACAATAGGCAAATGCGTCCTGGCCGATTTCCAGCAGTGAATCCGGCAGTTCCAGGCTTTCCAGTGCGGCATAGGAAAATGCCCAGTCGTCAATGTACAGCAAGCCGTCCGGGAACGTTACCGCAGTCAGCTTGGTATTGGCAAATGCAGAAGACCAGATCTCTGCGACACCGTCCGGAATCACATAAGAAGTCTGGGTATAAGCCGGCGGATAGCAGATCAGATCTGTTCCGTCTGCGGAAAACAGAATGCCGTTATTTACCGTAAAAGCGGTGTTCTCTGCCGGAACCTGAAAGGTTTCCAGAGAAGCGCACCCGTAAAAGCAGGAATCGTTGATGGTGTCCAGCTTTTTCGGCAGTGTAATTGCAGTAATGCTGCTCTTTCCGGCAAAAATGCCGCCGCCGAGTTCCGTAACATCCTTTCCGTCCAGCTGATCCGGAATGACCAGCTCCGTATCCGAGCCGCTGTACTTGGTCAGGCAGACTGTTCCCTGTGTTGTCAGTGTATAGGTATAGTCACCGCTGGTAAAGGTTTCTGCCGATTCTTCTGAATTCAGGTCGTCCTCTGAAATCAAGCTGTCTTCGCTGCTGTCAACTGCACTGCTCTCTGCTGTTTCTGCAATTGCAACAGCGTCATCTGCTTCTTCCGCAGAGACGCTGCCACCATACGGCAGTGCAAGGCAGCCCAGTGTCAGCGCTGCTGCCAGTGTGCAAGCAATTTTTGTTTGTTTCATTCCAAAACACCTTCCCTTATGCTGCATTATTCCACAGTTACAGATTTTGCCAGGTTCCGCGGCTTATCCACATCATTACCCTTTAGTACAGAAGTATAGTAGGCAATCAGCTGAAGCGGTACTACGGCAATCATCGGCATCAGCAAATCATCGAATTCCGGCAGGCCGAATTTCAGATCCACTGCATCCGGATCAACGGTGTCATTTTCCCGGCAAATGAGAATTACGCGCGCACCGCGTGCTTTTACTTCTTTAATGTTACTGATGGTCTTTTCCCGGAGTGCTGTCTGTGTTGCAACTGCAATGACCGGCATATTCTCTGTAATCAGAGAGATGGTACCGTGTTTCAGTTCCCCGGCAGCATAGGACTCAGAGTGAATGTAGGAGATCTCCTTCAGCTTCAGGGAGCCTTCCATGCTGAGGGCATAGTCCAGACCGCGTCCAATGTACAGCAGGCTGTCTGCGGTAATCAGAGAGGAAGCAATATACTGTGTCTGCTCCTTGTGCTCCAGAATCTCAGAAATGGTGTCTGGTGTCTGTTCCAGCAGCTTTACCAGGCGGCGGCACTCATCCGCATCAATCTTGCCCACTGCCAGCGCCAGTTCAAACGCAAACAGATACATCACTGCAATCTGCACCATGTACGCCTTCGTAGAAGCCACAGCAATTTCCGGACCGGCATGGGTGTAGATCAGCATATCTGCTTCCCGTGCAATAGAGCTGCCCATAGCGTTTACAATGGCCAGTGTCTTTGCACCCAGGGACTTTGCCAGACGCATTGCTGCCAGACTGTCTGCGGTTTCACCGGACTGAGAAATGATAATGACCAGGTCGCCCTCACCCACCAGCGGTTCCCGATAGCGGAACTCGGAGGCAATATCCACTGTTACCGGGACACGTGCCAGCTTTTCAATGACATATTTTCCTACTGTGCCGGCATGCATTGCAGTACCGCAGGCAACAACCTGAATATGCCGGAAGCTGCGCAGCACCTCCGGTGTGATGCCGCATTCTTCCAGATTTGGCAGGCCATCCTGAATCCGGGCAGAAATGGTGTTCCGGATTGCAGCCGGCTGCTCGTGGATTTCTTTCAGCATAAAGTGAGCATAGCCACCCTTTCCGATGGCCTCTACATCCCAGTCAGCGGTTTTCAGTTCTTTTTCCACCAGCTGACCGAATACGTCATAAATGTGCACGCCGTCCTTGCCCAGCACAGCGATTTCATCATGCTCCAGCAGATAATAATTTCGGGTGTACTCAATAATTGCCGGCACGTCAGATGCAATGAAGCTTTCGCCGTCACCGACACCCACAATCAGAGGGCTTTCACAACGCACTGCATAAACCTGATCCGGATGATCGGCAAACAGAATACCCAGGGAATAGGAACCTTCCAGATCCCGGATCACCTCAGAAATGGTCTGAATGGGGCTGCCGTTATAGCGATAATCCAGCAGCTTTGCCACAACCTCTGTATCGGTATCGCTGGCAAAGGTCACACCCTTGGATGCCAGGTGATCCTTGAGTTCCTTATAGTTCTCGATAATGCCGTTATGGACAATGGTAACTCTGCCGCCGCTGTGGGGATGGGCGTTCAGGTCAGACGGTTCCCCGTGGGTAGCCCACCGGGTGTGACCGATTCCCACAAAACCAGCAGGACGGCCATTCTGTTCCATACGGTCTTCCAGGTTTTGCAGACGGCCCTTTGCCTTAGCAACTTTGATTTTGCCGTTTTCAAATACAGCAATGCCGGCCGAATCATAACCCCGGTATTCCAGCTTGGACAGACCATTCATCAGAACGTCTGTACAATTTCGTTTTCCTACATATCCAACAATTCCACACATAAACGTGCCTCACTTTCATCATTTTAAAAGGAGCCGGCAGTTCGTGAAAAAGCGGCCGGCTGTCACATACTATAGATTATAGCACAAATAAGAAGGAATTGCAACTGATTTTTTGGTGAAAATTGCGTGAGTATGGTTTGAAATGTGAAGCAAACGACAAGCAGAAATGTTTTTTTCAGAAAAGCCGGGACATTTTTGCGTATCGATATAGCCCCAAAAGGCATTCCGGCTGTTGTTTTTTTATTATAATGTATAAGACGAATATGCCTTTGAAGAATTGCAGCCCCTCTGGAACTTTTTTGCGGATTTTCACCGCAAAGGCAGACGATTTTCGCGCTTTTTATACACGATCCGATTTTCGTCCGGTTTTATTTTATTTTTTCAAAAGAATATATCAGAGCAATATGCGCATACTATACATTGCTTTTAGTCTGTTTGAATTCGCAAAACTTTATTTATCACATTTCAAAAATAAAATGCTTGACAGCAGGGTGGACATGTGCTATAATAATTATCGTTGCAGCGCTGGTGTAGCTCAGTTGGTAGAGCAGCTGATTTGTAATCAGCAGGTCGGGGGTTCGAGTCCGTCCACCAGCTCCAATATTCTACAACCTACATATGTAATTTGGGGGAGTTCCCGAGTGGCCAAAGGGGGCAGACTGTAAATCTGTTGCTTCTTGCTTCGATGGTTCGAATCCGTCCTCCCCCACCAGAGAACAGGCAGACTCTTCGGGAGTTTGCCTGTTCTTTTTTTCGATTTCATGTGTATGGTCTTGTAGATACCAAGAAAAAGAAGTGCCTTTTGTCAGCCGCCCCAAAATGCGGGCAAGCCTTCAGACAAAAACGGCAGTTCTTTTTAAATCCTGAGCATTCTCCGCACACTGGAATGCTCTGACATGAGAAAGAGGAAGAGAAGTTATGGTACGAGAAGATTTAAGAAATGTTGCCATTATCGCCCACGTTGACCACGGCAAGACAACCCTGGTAGACGAAATGCTGAAGCAGGGCGGCGTATTCCGGGAAAACCAGGCAGTCGCAGAACGTGTCATGGATTCCAACGATCTGGAACGGGAGCGCGGCATTACCATTCTGGCAAAGAACACCTCCGTTCGCTACGGCGACACCAAAATCAATATCATTGACACACCGGGACACGCTGACTTCGGCGGCGAGGTAGAACGTGTCCTCAGTATGGTAGACGGCGCAATCCTGCTGGTAGATGCTGCAGAAGGCCCGATGCCGCAGACACGGTTCGTTCTGTCCAAGGCACTGGAAATGAACCTGAAAATTATTGTTGTTGTCAACAAAATTGACCGTCCGGACGCACGTCTGGATGAAATTGCAGATGAGGTTCTGGAACTGCTGATGGATCTGGATGCCAGCGAAGAGCAGCTGGAAAACACACCGTTCCTGTACTGCTCCGGCCGTGCAGGTACGGCAAGCTTTGAGCCGCACGGCGAAGGCAAGGATTTGAAGCCTCTGTTTGATACCATTATGTCCTATGTCAATCCGCCGGAGGGCAACCCGGACGAGCCGCTCCAGATGCTGATCTCCTCCATTGACTATAATGAATATGTAGGCAGAATCGGCATCGGCCGCATTGAGCGCGGTACCATCCAGGTGGGACAGCAGGTACTGCTGGGCAATTATCACGATCCGGAAAACACACGCCGCAACAAGATTGTCTCCCTGCTCCAGATTCAGGGCTTACAGCGTGTCCCGGCAGAGTCTGCTACTGTAGGCGACATTGTCTGGATCAGCGGTATTGAAAATATCTCCATCGGCGACACCGTATGTGCGCCGGAATGCTTCGAGCCGCTGCCGTTCACCAAGATCAGCGAGCCGACTGTGGAAATGACATTCAGCGTTAATGACAGCCCATTTGCCGGTCAGGAAGGCAAGTTTGTCACCTCCCGTCAGCTGCGTGACCGTCTGATGCGGGAACTGCTCCGGGACGTTTCTCTGCGTGTGACCGAAACCGAGAGTACAGACGCATTCCGTGTTGCCGGCAGAGGTGAAATGCACCTGTCCATTCTGATTGAAAATATGCGCCGGGAAGGCTATGAGCTGGGCGTTTCTACCCCCCGTGTCCTGTACCATGAAGTAGACGGCAAACGGTATGAACCGATTGAAGAGCTGTCTATTGACGTGCCGGAGGAATGTGTAGGTTCCGTTATGGAAAAGCTGGGTTCCCGTAAGGCAGAGCTTCAGGACATGCATCCCCAGGGCAGCCGTACCCGTCTGACATTCCTGATTCCGTCCCGTGGTCTGTTCGGTTATAAGAGTGAGTTCCTGACCGACACCAAGGGCGAAGGCATTATGAGCAGCGTATTCTATGAATATGCACCGTATAAGGGGGATATTCCCCGCCGCAGCACTGGTTCCCTGATTTCCTTTGAAACCGGCGAAGCAGTCACCTACGGTCTGTTTAACGCCCAGGAGCGCGGCTCGCTGTTTATCGGCGCAGGCGTTTCGGTTTATGAAGGCATGGTTGTCGGCGCTTCTCCCAAGGCAGAAGACCTGGTAGTAAATGTCTGCAAGCGGAAGCACCTGACTAATACCCGTGCCAGCGGCAGTGACGATGCACTGCGTCTGGTACCACCCCGCAATCTGAGCCTGGAAGACTGCCTGGAATTCCTGGCAGACGATGAACTGCTGGAGGTCACACCAAAATCTCTGCGAATCCGCAAGCAGATTCTGAGCAACCAGCAGCGTGCAAAGATGCGCGGAAAAATCAAGTAAATCCATCAGAATCTGTTATTTTATCTGACAGAATTCTGTATTCCCCCGTCCAAGAGAGGAATTCAAACATGAAACAATTTTGGAAAAAAGCACTCTGGGCTGCACTTTTGACGGCAGCGTTCGCTGTGACCGCTGCCGGATGCGGCAATGACACAAGCAGCAGCTCATCTGCCGACAGCACAACTGCGGCAGAAAGCAGCGCCGCAGCAAGCGGTGACACCGCACCGGAAACAAATATATTCAACTATCAGATGAACGATGACGGCACCGTTTCTATTACCGGGTACAACGGAACAGATACCGATCTGAACATTCCGGTCACCTTGGATAATTATGTGGTCTCCGCCATTGCAGATCACGCCTTTGAAGCCAACTGGGATCTCACCAACGTGACCCTGCCCCATGGCCTGACCGAAATCGGAGAAAGTGCCTTTATGGACTGCGGCTCGCTGACCACGATCAACATCCCGGAAACCGTGGCGCAGATTGACCGTGCCGCCTTTGCCGGATGCAGTGCCCTCACCAGTCTGACCCTTCCGGAAGCCGTTTCCACTGTGCTGGAAGAGGCCTTTACCGGCTGTGCCAGCCTTACCAGTTTGACAGTTGCCAACCCTTCTCTGGCCTATGACCGCTGGGGACTGGTGGAAGGCAGCGCACCCCTTGCCGTTACAATCACCTGTCCTGCCGGCTCTGCCATTGAGACCTGGGCCAACGCAAACGGAATTGCCACCCAGCCGCTGAGCTGATTGCAGCAGAAAGGAACCTGTTTCTATGTTACAACAAATCCGAACCAAATTCCCGGCTGTATTTCTGGCCGTCTGCATGGCACTTTCTCTGTCCGCCTGCGGCAATACAGAGGACAAGGCTTCCAGCTCGGAGGCTTCTTCGAAGTCCGCGCAGTCTGACAGCAGTGAGAGCGATGCTGTTCCCGTGGCAACGGATACAAACGCCGACAATTCCGACAACACAGCAGAGCCGGTCACAGAATCAGATCCCGCAGATATGAACTATCAGCTGGACTATGACAGCAACGTCATTCCGGATGCGATGGCAAAGACCATTGCCACCTATTTCTACGCCATTGAAACACAAAACTATGATCTCTACACGGCAAATCTGGACTCCGATTATCAGACTGCAACGGAAAAGATGCTCCAGGAACAGTATGGATACGGCATGGAAACCAGCATGGAAATGTACCATCAGAGTCTGATCAGCGCTGCCGGCACAGACGATTGCAGCATCACTGCAATCGAAATGTCCATGGCTGATGAAGCGCTTGCTGCCAACTATGATGCCGATACAGACTTTGTGGAAGAATACCTCAGCGCCTTTACCCAGGTGCTGGGCGAGGACTTTACCGCACAGCTGAAGCAGGACACCGATGCACTCTATGATGTTGTGCTCAACATCACTGGCAAAAACAGCAGCGGCGAAGCCATTTCCATTATGAGCGACCTGGAAATTCTGGTGACAGAACGGGGCGATGTTTACGGCATTATGGGCTGATTTTGCCCATTCACACAACGTATCTTCTTTTGAAGCGTCAGTAAATTTTTGTTTGCTGACGCTTTTTCTATGCTGCGCTGCAAGTTTTTCCTTTTTCTGCATAAAATAACAGCAGAGGTGATTGACACTATGAAGGAATTTCAGCGCAGTGTGTGGCTGGGATGGTGCTTTACCGTAATTGCCGGCACACTTTTGCATTTTCTCTATGCGTGGACACAGGAAAACCGCATAGTCGGCCTGTACTCTGCAATCAGCGAAAGCACCTGGGAGCATTTAAAGCTCCTGTTTTTCCCCTCTCTGGCATACACCATCTGGGAATATCTCTGGATTGGCCACCGCTATCCCGGTTATGTTCTGAGGCGGTTTCAGGGAACTGTTCTGGGGATGCTTACGATTCTCGCACTATTTTATACGTATATCGGCATTTGCGGCACAAACTTTCTCCCGGCGGATATTCTGGTATTTCTGTTGGGGACAACGGTCACTGCCCGATATACCTGGCGCAATTTTCAAAGGTGCACTCCGAAACGGGATTGGATCGGCGTGCTGCTCTTTGCAGCGGTTGCCGTGTGCTTCGGCATCTGTTCTCTCTGGCCGCCCCGGTTCGGCATATTTCTGGCACCGTAAATTCGGCGCGGCAGCCAGGGAATACGACGCTTCTAAGCTATCATGAAACTTTCACAATCTCCGCTTGCATCCAACAAAAAAGTGTGCTATAATAATCCACATAATCCGTTCTCGTTCTTATGTTTTCGTGGATGTTTTGTATTTCCGGGAGGAATGCAAAACACCTGTATGGACAAGTATTCCGGAACAATCGATTATATCCAAAAGCGGCGCTGTGAAAAAGCGCTTTACCACCAATATTTCCGGCCGCAGATGCCGGAAGATTTCAGGACTTGTACCCATTTGCTGCTGCGCATGCCTTTCGCGGCGGATACAAGCTCTTATACTGCACGAAAAGGAGACAGTATATGGAAGAACCAAAAAAGAACCGAAAGTCTTATATTTCCTTTTGGGTAATTGCCTTATGCATTTTCATGCTGTTACAGGCCTTTGTCTTTCCCAATCTGTTTAACCACCGGGTGGAAGAGGTCAGCTATGATACCTTTATTTCCATGACGGAGAACAAAGAAATCGGCTCTGTACAAATTGAATCCAGCCAGATCACATTTACGGATAAATCGGAAAAAAAGCTCTACCGCACCGGCGTGATGGAGGACAAGGACTTAATCACACGGCTGTATGATTCCGGCGCAAAGTTTGAATCGAAGATCGACAGCGGCACCAGCCCGATTCTGTATATTCTGATCAGCTATATCCTGCCGATTGCACTGATGGTGCTGGTGTTCCACTTCTTCAGCAAAAAAATGGCACAGCGCATGGGCGGCGGCGAAGGCTCCATGATGTTCGGCATGGGAAAAAGCAACGCCAAGGTCTATGTTAAATCCACAACAGGAATCAAGTTCAGCGATGTTGCCGGCGAAGAGGAAGCCAAGGAACTGCTGGCAGAAATCGTAGATTTTCTCCATCGCCCCGACCGCTACAAGGAAATCGGCGCCTCCATGCCGAAGGGCGCGCTGCTGGTAGGCCCTCCGGGTACTGGTAAAACCCTTCTGGCAAAGGCTGTTGCCGGCGAAGCCAATGTCCCCTTCTTCTCCATTTCCGGTTCGGAATTTGTAGAAATGTTCGTGGGTATGGGTGCGGCAAAAGTCCGGGATTTGTTTAAACAAGCCAACGAAAAGGCTCCCTGTATCGTCTTTATCGATGAAATCGACACCATCGGCAAAAAGCGTGACGGCGGACAGATGGGCGGCAATGACGAACGGGAACAGACGCTGAACCAGCTGCTGACCGAGATGGACGGCTTTGATGGTTCTAAGGGCGTTGTCATTCTGGCTGCTACCAACCGTCCGGAATCTCTCGACCCGGCGCTGCTTCGTCCGGGACGGTTTGACCGCCGGATTCCGGTAGAACTGCCGGATTTGCAGGGCAGAATTGATATTCTGAAAGTACATGCCAAAAAGATCAAGCTGGCCGGAAACGTGGATTTTGGTGCCATTGCCCGGACAGCTGCCGGAGCATCCGGCGCAGAGCTGGCAAATATTATTAACGAAGCGGCACTCCGTGCCGTGCGTCTGGGGCGCTCCTGTGCAACACAAGAAGATCTGATGGAAAGCGTGGAAGTCGTAATCGCCGGATATCAGAAGAAAAACCGGGTGCTTTCCAACAAGGAAAAACTCACTGTCTCCTACCACGAAGTGGGACATGCACTGGTGGCTGCGCTTCAGTCACAGTCGGCACCGGTACAGAAAATCACCATTATTCCCCGTACCTCCGGCGCGCTGGGCTACACTATGCAGGTAGAGGAAGACGAGCACTTCCTGATGACAAAAACCGAACTGGAAAACAAGATTGCTACCCTCACCGGCGGACGCGCCGCAGAAGCGTTGATTTTCCACGAAATCACAACGGGGGCTTCCAACGATATTGAACAGGCCACAAAGCTGGCACATGCGATGGTCAGCCGCTTCGGCATGAGCTCGGAATTCGGTATGGTGACCATGGAATCCATGCAAAATCAATATCTGGGCGGTGACTCCAGCCTTAGCTGCTCTATGGAGACACAGACCAAGATTGATAAGAAGATCTCAGAAATTATCCAGGGACAATACGACCGTGCAACAGAACTGCTGCAATCGAATATGGCAAAACTTCACGAAATCGCTAAGTATCTGTACGAACATGAGACAATCACAGGTGATGAATTTATGCAGATTCTCAATCGTCCGCTGATCACACAGCAAGAAGAAGCATAATTTCACACATCACAAAATCTGCAAATTCCCCTTCTGAAAAGGCCGCTGTTTTTCAAAAGCAGCGGCCTTTCTGTGTTTTGTCAGTTTTTTGACACAAATAGATATTGCAGTTTCTGCACACTTTATGGTATACTGTAGAAAAACATGTTTTAAGACACCGTATCTTTTTCAATCAGGAGGACTGCAAAAATCATGCTGGGAAAACAACTCTTTTCTCTCTTCATTACCGCTGCACTGCTCTGTGCCTTTTCCGGATGCAGCAATTCTGCGGATTCTGCCGCGCCGGAATCCGCTTCTGCTGAAACAAAGTACCGGAAATGCGCGATATCTCCACAACTGAGCTGGTGCAGGATATGGGAATCGGCATCAATCTGGGCAATACCTTTGAATCCTGCGGAGACTGGATTGAGCAGTGGGGAGACGGCTCTGTGGAATCCTATGAAACCGCATGGGGCAGCCCGGTGATTACACAGGAAATGATTGAGGGCTATGCAGAGGAAGGCCGGAAAGCTTTCCGTTCCGGCACTGCCGACAGCACCGCCGCCGAGGACTAAGTACAAAACGTAAAAAACGGATGCCATCACCGCGCAGAACCCTGCTGCCGGAACGATGGCATCCGTTTTTTGTATTTTGAAATGGATTTTCTATTGTTTCAGATACACTCAGGAAGCGGCTTCCTGATTTTCTTCTACCAGTGCAAAGTCTACATTGCCGCTGTTGACATCGATTTTAGTGCACTGTACCCGAACGGTATCACCCAGGCGATAGCACTTGTCTCCCTGCTCTTCCCGGAAGGCGATGCTGTCATCATTGATCCAGTCGCTGTCCGGCAGAGAAGCCACATGTACCAGACCTTCTACCGTATTCGGCAGAGCCACATAAAAGCCGAAGTCTGTCACACCGGCAACAATGCCGTCAAAGATCTCACCCAAATGCTGCTGCATGTATTCTGCCTTGTAGCAGTCATCGCAGTCACGCTCAATCATAATTGCCTGTACTTCGGTTTCGCTGGACTGGGTTGCAGCATCGGCAACAAAGGTGCCGTAGCGCTTCTGCATCTCGCCGGCATCCGGATTTTCGCAGTAGCTGCTGAGAATCCGGTGAATTGCCAGATCCGGATAACGCCGGATGGGAGAGGTAAAGTGGGCATAATCCGCCAGTGCCAGACCAAAATGTCCGATCGGTTCCGGGCTATAGGCAGCCTTTGCCATAGAGCGCAGCACCATAACATTCAGTACCGGATAAAGATCTGTGCCCCGTGCGCCGTCCAGGATTTCTGCCAGGTGACGCGGCTTGATATCTGTAAATACCGGTACCTCAACGCCCAGACGCAGCAGAACGTGTTCCAGCTTTTCAATCTTTTCCGGTGTGGGCTTGTCATGAATCCGATAGACAAAGGGCAGATTCTTTTCCCGTGCCATTTTTGCAGCGGCTTCATTGGCCAGGAGCATCATTTCTTCTACGATGCATTCGCTCTTGCCGCGCTGCCGTGCCACAACATCGACACAAACGCCTTCATCATTGAGAATCAACGCGCCTTCTGCTGTTTCCAGTTCCGGTGCGCCCCGGCGCTTTCGCTCCCGCAGGCGGATATCGCACAGTTCATTCATCAGGGGAATCATGTGGATAACGTCCTTGTACTTATCCAGCAGTTCCGGGGCTGCGGTGCCTGCTAAGATCTCGTTTACTTCGCTGTAAACGCCTTTTACCGCAGAACGAATGATGGTTTTCCGGAACTGATAGGAAACGATTTCCCCATTCTCATCCAGTTCCATCAGGGCAGAGAAAGCCAGACGATCTTCACAGGGATTCAGAGAACACACCCCGTTTGACAGGCTCTTCGGCAGCATGGGAATTACATGATCGGCATAATAAATGCTGGTGCCCCGGCGGAGCGCCTCTTCATCCAGCGGTGTTTTCGGCTGTACATAATGGGAAACATCTGCAATATGCACGCCCAGCCGATAGCCGTTCTCTGTCTTTTCCAGAGAAACAGCATCGTCCAGATCCTTGGAATGGGCGCTGTCAATGGTAAAAATCGGTGTGCTGCGCAGATCCAGCCGTGTTTCATAGGCCTCCTTAGGAATCGGTGCGTTGGCAATTTCATCTGCCTGCTGAATCACCTCTTCCGGGAACTCCTCAGTTACGCCGCGCAGCGCAACCATGGCTTCGGCACAGACGCTGGCACGGGTAGAAGCACCAAAACTGAATACAATCTTCACCTTGTGCTCTGCGTGGCGGTGTCCACGGTATACCACCTCTGCCAGAACCTTCTGCCCTTCCTCATACAGCACGCTATCCTTGCGCTGAATCTGAATCGGTGTCTTGGACATTGTGTCTGCCCGGAACATCAGCCGGCCGTCCTCATTGACAATAACACCAGTCAGGCGATTGTCGGCTTCCTCCAGAATTGCCAGGACTTCACCCTCCGGCTTTCCGCTCCGGGAGGGAATATTTCCGATGAGCACCCGGTCTTTTGTCATGGCACCCTGTAAAAATTTGCCCGGAATAAAGACGTCAGCGGCGCCCTCTTCCTCCGGACGTGCAAAGCCGAATGTGCGGCTCAGACGAACGATTGTGGCCGGATAATATCCCATATTGGCCGAAGAAACATAGCCCCGGCGGCGCTCACAAATGGCACCTTCCTTGCAGAGTTCTTCTACTGCCTTCCGAAAATTGGCAGCACCGCCCCGATTGGTACGGCACTTTGTCGCCAGATCCCGGTCACTGAGCGGGGTACGGCCGTTCTTTTTCAGAATTGTCAGAATCTTCTTGCGATAGCTGTCGATGCTCTCTGCACCGCCAAATTGCGTATTTGCCATAAATCCATTCCTTTCTCTTCGCCGCCCTGTGCGGCATCCTCTTTCTCTCTTCCTTCTTTTCCAACAAGTGCGCTTCCCACCTCCGTTTCATGGAGCATACAGAAAGCGCCGCGCAGCCGGCAAACCCATTGCCGCCAGCTGCAATCTATCCGGAACACCGGAAACCGCAAAAAATTCCCGGCAAAAAAACATCCTGTACCCCGGCGCGTTTCCCGATCAGCCGGGCACACACCGAAACACAGGACAGAATATCAGCGATTCTTACTTTTTCATCAGCAGCGGCATCACAATATCCAAAAACAGAATCAGAACGAAAAACACCAGTGAAAACCAGAATGTGATTTTCTTCAGACGTGCTTCCTTTGTGCGTCCCCGGTTCTTGTCGTAGAATGAATCATTGCTTGCACCGGTCAGAGCAGCAGTCGCATTCTGCGGCTTCTGTTCCTGCATCATACAGATCACAACCAGAACAATGCTGATCAGCAGTACTACTGCACCCAGGATCATCTCCAATGTGTTCACAGGAATCCCTCCTCCCATGGGTATTTGATCAATATCTCTATTATTATACCATGTTTTCTGTTCGATTGCAAGCCTTTTTTCTCGGAATTTTTCACAAAGAACCAGTCGGGAATCTGGTTATTTTTTATGAAACCGCTGCATATCCTTTCTGCAAAGAACACGATGCAGAAGCAGCGGCGGCGCATGCAGCTTTGTGCCATTCCGTCCGCCGGCTGTTTCTGTGCGTGCAAGCCAACGGGAAAGGAACTGAGGTGCTTTATGGATATCGGAAAGAAAGAGCTGCCGGCACAGACCAGCCACCACAACCTGATCTTAGAGGATCGGGAGAAATTGACGCTCACCGGTGTAACGGACGTAGACTGCTTTGATGAACGGGTCATTCACCTGTTTACCGGCCTGGGGGAGCTGGTCATCAAGGGACGCAATCTGCACATCAATGATGTCAGTGTAGAAAGCGGCAACATGACCATTACCGGGGATATCTGGCTACTGCAATACGGAGAAAAAGACCGAAAAGGGCCGCTTTCTCTGCTGGGAAAGCTGTTTCGATGATGGAGCTGGAAACCTTTTTCACAGTCCCCCAGCAGATTCGCCTGCTGCTGTATGCCGTATTTCTGGGCTTTCCCCTTGGATTCTGCTTTGACTTGCTGCGCAGCATCCGCGCGGTTCTCCCCCATGGAAAGCTGGCCGCGGCGCTGGAGGATATTGCATTTCTGCTGCTCTGGAGCGGCGCACTGGTCTGCTTTTCCTGCGTTCTGGCACGGGGTGAAATACGGGGATATTACGTACTGGGCAGCATCCTGGGATTTCTGCTGTACTGCTGTACCCTGGGCGTTTTGATTGTCCCCCTGCTGCGGCGTATTCTGCACCGTATCTTTCGCTGCGGCAAATGGGCATTTCGGCCGATTCTCCACGGCATTGTGCGAATTACCGGTGTTTTGAAAGAAAAATTTGGCCATTTCGCCAAACTTTTTCGGATGCCCTTATTTTTTTCGCATTTGCCCTTGAACAGGGAGAGAAAAATGTTGTATAATAAGAAAGATCAAACAAAGCAGGAGGTGACACGAAAATGGCTAAGACGAAAAAGGAACCGAAAAAAAAGTCACGCTGGATCTTTCGGGTCATCAGCCGGACCGCAGTAATTGTCGCAATTATCGGATGTACCGTCAGTGTGGTATCCATCCAGTCCAATATTGCGGAGAAGAAAACGGAACTGGCACAGGTGCAGAAACAGATCGACAACCTTACCGCTGAAAACGAAGATCTGGAACGGATTTTGGACAGCGGCGACATTGACAGCTATATGGAACGCCTGGCACGGGAAGAATACAACTACGCTTATCCGGATGAGCTGCGTTTCTACGACACATCCAGAAATTAGAATGCGTTGACACATCCTGACAGGCAAATTTTGTGAGATGATTTTGCTCCGCTTTCGGCAAAAATTTGCAGGCGTGCTTTCACACGGCAAGCGAAGGAAATCAACCCAAAAGGCACACGTCAGATATAATGTCAGCACGCCCTTAAATGCAGCACATGGTACAGAGCCATCTGGCGCGCTCTGTGCCGCGTTGCCTACACGGGTTCCCATAAAAATACGGTATCTATTTTTACAAAAGCACTGCCGGGAACATCATTCGATACCGCCACCATCAAAAGAAGGGGAAACAGAGTTACATGCAGGTCGAAATCGGAAAAGTTTATGAAGGAATCGTCAAGAACATCGCAAAATACGGCGCTTTTGTGGAGTTTCAAAAGGAAGACGGAGAGCATGCCACTGGTATGGTGCACATCTCCGAAATTTCCCGGAGCTATGTCAATGAGATCGGTGATTTTGTGAAAGAAGGCCAAAAAGTCCGGGTAAAAGTCATCGGCACCAATCCGCAGGGGAAAATCAGCCTTTCCATGAAGCAAACAGAAGAAGCGCCTGCCGGTGCACCTGCACGAAACACACGTCCGCCCCGTTCCGGCGGTCACGGCGGCAATGCCCCCGGCGGCGAAGGCGGCCGTCCCCACGGCGGACGCGGTGGCAGAGCCAACGTCTGGGAGCCGAAGAAAAAACAGGCACCCTCTGAAATGACCTTTGAAGATATGCTCTCCCGTTTTAAGCAGAACAGCGAAGAACGGATGTGCGATATCAAACGAAATACGGAACGGAAAAACCGCTCCAGACGCAAGTAAGAACCTGTCTTCACAAGAAATATATGTGGATTTTCGAGCATAATTTTGTTGTAGACAAGGCAAAAATACGCAGGCGGGCTGTCGCCCGGCAAGTATTTTTCACGCAGTATGCAGCAAAATTTGCCGAAAAGACACGTGTATACGCTTGTGAAGACAGGTTCTAATATCACAATCAGCTGCTTTTCTCCAGAAGGCAGCTTTTTTGTACCCTTAGAAAACGTGCTTTCTGCACTGCAAGATATCAAACCGACTCTGAAACATTTGACAAGCGCTTCCATTTTGATTATAATAAGGATATCCTGACATTTTCACAGACAAGTCTAATTGGTACGAAACGACACACAATTTCTGAAAGGAGTTTCTATGCGATTCCGCTATCTTTTCCTGATTCCAGAACTAGTTCTGCTCTTTTTCTTTCTGGCTCCGATTTATAAGCGCATCTGCAATCCCGGCAATCTGGGCGGTGCACTGGTGTGCCTGCTTTTGATTTTCATTACCGTTTTTCCGCAAAAATTTGCGCATCTGATTGCACAGCTATGGCAGCATCTGGCCGGGAAAATTGGTCTTTCTGTTCTCAGTGTGTGTATTGCAGCCGGGCTGATCTTTTGCACCGCCATGTCCGTACAAATGGCACGCACCATTGCTTCCAAGCCGGAACAGCCGCACGCGGTGATTGTACTGGGATGTAAGGTACGGGGCACACGCCCCAGCGCCATGCTGACCAGGCGGCTGGAAGCGGCGCTAAGCTACCTGGAAGCGCATCCGGAAGTTCAGTGCATCACCTCCGGCGGACAGGGGGCCGGAGAAGATATTCCGGAAGGACAGGCCATGAAAACCTGGCTTGTGGAACACGGCATTGCAGAAAGCCGCATTCTGGTGGAAGACCAGTCGAAGGATACGGAAGAAAACCTGAAATTTTCCGCAGCCATTCTTGCAGAACAGGAACTGGGCAATCAGGCTGTCATTATCACAGACGGTTTTCACGAATACCGCGCCAGCCTTCTGGCAAAGCAGGCCGGCCTGGAAACCTGGGCATACAGCGCCTACACCAAGCCTCTGTATGTTCCCACCTACTGGGTACGGGAATGGATGGCACTGTTTGAACTGATCGTACTGCACCATGGATAATGGATAGGAGATGAAATCATATGCTGTTGCAACAGCTGACACCGCGTATTTATCAACTTCCCTTTTCGGAGGCAGAGGATCGTCCCTGTCTGGGCTATATCCGGGGCGAACGGTTTTCCCTGATGGTGGATGCCGGGAACTCCCCGGAGCACGTCCGGGACTATCAGCAGGCACTCCGGGAGGCCGGCTTTCCGCTGCCCCAGTTTACCGTTCTCACCCATTCCCACTGGGATCACTGCTTCGGCCTGCATGCGCTGCAAATTCCGGCCATTGCCTGTGCGGAAACCAGAGCCTCACTGGAAATGGTATCCCGTCTGCGCTGGACACCGGAGGCACTGCACGAAAATGCCGAAAAGGGCATTGTGCCCCGGCTGTGCGTGCCGCGGATTCAGGCGCATTTTCCGGAGCCGGAGAAAATCCGGATTGCCCTCCCTTCTCTGATCTTTTCCGGCTCCATGCGGCTGGATCTGGGGAACTGCATGTGTATTTTTCAGCACGTTACCAGTGCACATGCCAGGGATACAGTGATTGTCTTTGTTCCGTCAGAACGCATGGTATTTCTGGGAGACTGCATCTATCAACAGCTGATCGATGATGTGTGGAAAGAAGATCCCGTCAAGCTAAAGCAGCTGATTCAGGAGCTGGAACCCTTAGACTTCATTCTGGCACAGCCGGCACACCAGGGTGCCATGTCCAAAGAGGAATTGCTGAACTGGCTCAACCGACGGCTCCAGAAAGCATCTGCGCCGGACTTTGTCTCCCCGTAATTTCAGAACCATATTACGCAAAAAGCGGCTTTCAGCCCTTGCCCTGCCATTTCGGACAGGCGGCTGAAAACCGCTTTTTTTTCGATTGGGGAGATGTTACGCATCTAGGTTATGCAGTCTGTGCAAACTGCGACTGATAGAGATCGGCATAGAATCCATTCTTCGCCAGGAGTTCCTCGTGGGTGCCCTGCTCAATGATGTCGCCGTCTTTCATCACCAGAATCAGATCTGCATTCCGGATGGTGGAAAGCCGATGGGCAATGACAAAGCTGGTTCTGCCCTCCATCAGGTGATCCATTGCCTTCTGAATCAAGGTTTCTGTCCGGGTGTCTACTGAAGAGGTCGCCTCATCCAGAATCATAACCTGGTTATCCGCCAGAATTGCACGGGCAATGGTGAGGAGCTGCTTTTGTCCCTGCGATACATTGCTGGCATCCTCGTTCAATTCCATCTGATAGCCGTCCGGAAGCTGACGAATGAAGCTGTCTGCATGCGCTGCTTTCGCTGCTGCAATGACTTCCTCATCAGTGGCATCCAGTCTGCCATAACGGATATTCTCCATAATTGTTCCCTGGAACAACCAGGTATCCTGCAAAACCATGCCAAAGGATTCCCGCAGCTGATGGCGGTCAAACTCCCGGATGTCATGGCCATCCAGCCGAATGGAACCGCCGTTTACATCATAAAACCGCATGAGCAGCTTTACCATGGTGGTTTTTCCGGCACCAGTAGGGCCGACAATGGCGATCTTCTGTCCCGGCTTTACCGCTGCGCTGAAATCATGAATGACGCACTGTTCCGGCTTATAGCCAAAGGAAACGTGCTCAAAATCAACGCTGCCCTGGACATTTTCCAGTTGTACCGTATGTTCTGCACTGGGTGTCTCTTCGGTTTCTTCCAGAAATTCAAAAACACGCTCTGTTGCAGCCGCCATAGACTGTACCTGATTGAGCACCTGTGCAATCTGCTGCATGGGCTGGGTAAAGTTCTTTACATACTGGATAAACGCCTGAATGTCACCAATGGTAATGGTTCCGCGGATTGCCAGCAGGCCGCCGGAGAGTGCCACTGCGGCATACCCCAGATTTCCCACAAACATCATAATCGGCTGCATAAGGCCGGACAGGAACTGGGATTTCCAGGCGGAATGATACAACGTGTCATTGGTTTCCTGGAACTGGCGCACGGTGTCCTTTTCCTTATTGTACGCCTGAATTACTGTCTGACCGGCATAGGATTCCTCTACCTGGCCATTGATGTGTCCCAGATATTCCTGCTGCTGCTTAAAGTATTTCTGTGACTTTTTCACCACAAAGGAGATCAGAGTCACTGAAATTGGCAGAATAATCACTGCAATCAATGTCATCAGGGGAGAAATCCGGAGCATCATTACCAGCACACCGACCATTGTGGCAACGGAGGTGATGATCTGGGTGATGCTCTGGTTCAGGCTCTGTCCCAGGGTATCGACATCATTGGTGATACGGGATAATACTTCGCCGTAGGTGCGGCTCTCGAAATACGCCATGGGCATCCGGTTAATTTTTTCCGAGATATCCTTTCGCATCCGGTAGCACACCTTTTGCGTTACGCCGGTCATGAGCCAGCCCTGTACAAAATTGAACAGGGTACTGAGCAGATACAAACCCAGCACAAACAGCAGAATCTGTCCGATCTTGGTGAAATTGATGTTTCCGGTCCCCTGGATTTTCGCCATGAGTCCGTTTGCCAGTTCTGTGGTTGCCTTACCCAGAATATCCGGGCCGATGACACTGAACACCGTAGAGACAATGGCACACAGAATTACCACAACGACTGCCACATGATATTTCTTCATGTAGACAAACAGTTTTCCGATAGAACTCTTAAAGTCCTTTGCCTTTTCCACCGGCATCTGCCCGCCCCGCGGGCCACCCATGCGCCGTTTTTCATTGGTCATCTGTTACCACTCCTTTCTCTGTGTCCTCTTCCAGCCCCAGTTCTGATGCAGAAAGCTGAGACTTTGCAATCTGCTGATATACCTCACAGCTGCGCAGCAGTTCTGCGTGGGTACCTTTTCCCACAATTCTGCCTTCGTCCAGTACCAGAATCTGATCGGCGTGGAGAATGGTACTGATGCGCTGTGCCACAATAATCATGGTGCTGTTCTGCACCTGTTCACCCAGTGCCTTTCGCAGTGCCGCATCCGTCTTTAAATCCAGTGCAGAAAAGCTGTCATCAAACACAAAGATTTTCGGATGCTTTGCAATTGCACGGGCAATGGTCAGACGCTGTTTCTGACCGCCAGAAACGTTGGTACCGCCCTGTGCAATAGAGCTTTCATATTGATCCGGCTTTTCTTCGATAAATTCCGTTGCCTGTGCAATGGCAGCTGCCTGCTGTACCTCTGCATCTGCTGCATCCGGATTGCCGAAGCGCAGATTGCTGGAAATGGTACCGGAGAACAGCACGCCCTTTTGCGGTACAAAGCCCACCTGCCGCCGCAGATCTTCCAGCGGAAGCTGACGCAACTCTATGCCGTCTAAGGTCAGACTGCCGTCTGAAATGTCATACAGCCGGGGGATCAGATTTACCAGTGTGGATTTTCCACAGCCAGTGCTGCCAATAATGGCCGTTGTCTTGCCCGGTTCTGCGGTAAAGCTGATGTCGGACAATGCATCCTCTTCCGCATGGGGATAACGGAAGCTGACGTGATCAAACCGCAGCACACCCTGACAGGATTCCAGATGCTTCGGTGCTTCCGGCTCCTTGACAGAGGTTTCCGTTTGCAGGACTTCATCGATTCTGCCGGCTGCCACAGAAGCACGGGGCAGCATAACAGACATCATTGTCAGCATGAGGAATGACATCACAATCATCATGGCATACGTAATAAATGCGGTCATGGAGCCGACCTGCATGGAGCCGCCGTCTACCCGGTGTGCGCCGATCCATACAATCAGAATGGTCAGACTATACATAATCAGCATCATAATCGGCATCATAAAGGTCATGACGCGGTTGACAAACAGGTTCGTTTTCGTGAGATCCCGGTTTGCCTGATCGAAGCGCTTTTCTTCTGTCTTTTCCCGGCCAAAGGCACGAATGACGGAAAGACCGGTCAGAATCTCACGGGACACCAGGTTTACCTTATCCACCAATGTCTGCATCTTCTTGAACTTCGGCATGGCAATGGACATCAGCACACCGACGATTCCCAGGATGACCAGCACTGCCAGTACGATAACCCAGCCCATGCCGGCACCGGTATGCACAACCTTCAGCACACCGCCAACGCCCAGAATCGGGGCATACAGCAGCATCCGCAGGAAAATTGCCGTTACCATCTGCACCTGCTGCACATCATTGGTGCTTCTTGTGATCAGAGATGCTGTAGAGAACTGATCCATTTCTGCACTGGAGAACTGCATCACGCGGCGGAATACCTTGCCGCGGAGGTCGCGTCCAACACCGGCACCCACACGGGATGCCACATAGCCCACACAGATGGCAGCCGCCATCATTGCAAATGCCATAGCCATCATTTTTCCGCCGGTGCGCCAGAGATAGCTGGTCTGAATTTTATCCACATCCAGGCCGGCATCCTTATCACACTGTACCGCGTAGGCCACACCCATGGACTGCACCAGGGAATCGCCCATGGTGTCCAGCATCTCTTCCAGCTGAGAACGCATCTCAGTTATCGTCTCTTCGCTGAGCTGACCACTCTGCTGCATTGCTGCAAACAGCGGACGAACATCCACACAGGTCACTGTGGTTTCATTGCCGTCATCGTCCTCTTCGGTACGCTGGAACGGTTTCAGTTCCACACCCATGGATGCGCCGATATCCGCAATGGACATCTGCTGCATCTGCTCTGCGGCGTTGGGGTCGGTCTGCTGCTGCGCCAGCATCTGGCGGAAGCTATCCTCATTCATCATGGACATCTGATAGTTGAGCAGAATCGGTACCAGCAGATCGCTGTCCAGTTCATCCAGATCCTTTTCCGACAGATCTGCACTGCGGTCTTCTCCGTCATAGGCATTCTGCCACTGCTTTTGCTCTGCATCTGTCATGAAAAGCTGTGCGTGCTCCAGCTCTTCTGCCGTAATCTTTTCCGGCAGGATATGCGCCACACCGCTGTTCTGGATTCCGACATCGATGATATCAGAGGTATACTGGGGCAGAGACAGGTCACAAAACGCCTGCACCGCCAGCAACACAACGATAATCAGAACCGATTTCCAATACGGTTTCAGGTTTTTAAAAAGTTTCCCCATCGGGATGTTTCACTCCTTTCGTACATGCCGCCCTTGCGGCCTTCATCGCATCCAGTTCCTCGGATGCCGCCGCACAGAGCCGACGAAGCAGATCCATGAGCTGGTCTGCTTCTTCTTGTGTAAAGCGCTCTCGTATTCCCTTGTGAAATTCTTCCAGCAACTGATTGGCCCTCATGACCTCCGTCTCTCCGGTCTCTGTCAGTGTCACATAGGTATTCCTGCGGTCTGTCCGACAGACTTCCCGCTGGATATAGCCGTTGTTTTCCAGACCGCGCAGCGTGCGGGACACTGCCGGCTGGGGCACACGCATTTTTTTTGCCACAGCAGACACTGTACACCCCTCCGGATCCGTCTCCTGCTTCTTGGAAATGACGAACATCACCATATACTCCTGCCGGGAAAGCGGCAGAAGCGAAAAAATATTGATGCTGCGAAAGGCATTCATCACACCAAAAAATGTATTTGCTTCACACTCCAATCCATCTCACCTCCAGCCCTGTCGCATAACATTGTTATGAAATAACTTTGTTCTATTATAACAACTGTCATGCAATTTGTCAAGCGGTTTTTCCAACTTTCACACAGCTGTCACAAAAAAAGTGCACCCTGCCAAAGAACCGCAAAGTGCACGAAAAAGTTTTATTCAATTTGTGAAAAAGCACGGGGAAACACCCTGTTTCTGCGAAACAGACACAAAGCCTGTCCACTTTATCCCAGGCGCTTTTTCAAATCTTCCCAGACCCGGCGGGAAATCTCGGCGGTGTGATCCTGTTCTCCCTCCGGAAGATTCAGGGTATGTAATACAGAAATCGAAACAATCAGGTCAATCAGCAATAGCAGCAGCATTCCGGCCACCAGCATATTAGAAAGCGTCCCCGATATCCGGTGATACATCGCCATCAAAAACGGATTGATCCGATACAGCGCAAATGTGCCCAGCAGGCCAAACGGCAGCATGGTTTCCAGGCAAACCCGGCCGTGAATGTTAAATTTCATGTCGTGATAGTCCCACCAGCGCGTATGAAATAGCCGTTCCATCAGGGCGCTGACAAAGTACTCCAACACACTGCACAGCAAAATGATCGAGAAGAATACCATCCAATATCCATACGGACTGTTCTGGAATAAGGCTGTAATCCCGACTAATCCAATTCCATAAATCGGGCAGCAAGGCCCCAACAGAAATCCACGGTTGGAAATCCGCTTTTCCCGCGCTCCCATATAAACCATTTCCATACACCAGCCCAGTGTGGAATATGCAAAAAAGATCAGAACATACTCCGCTAAGCTTGTTACCATTTTTATATCTCCCTTCTGAAACAACGGCTTCTGGCAAAGTGCCAGATTCCGGCAAGCGTCTCCAATGTAGAGCAGTATTTGTCCACCAGGCAAACTATGACAGCCTCTCTGGAACGCGGCACGTTCCGCAGTGTCAGCGGCCACATATGGGTGGAAATAATATGCTGAATCTCTGGGCACACCTGAAAATACAGCACTGCATTCCGACAGGCAATGTGCGGATGCGCAAAGCCGTGCAGCGGTCCCTCATCCTGATGATTGTGCCAGTCATACAAATAAAAGTCATGCAGTAATGCACCAATTGCCAGATTATGATAATTTACCCGGATATGCAGCTGGGACGCAAGCGCACAGCTGAGACGCATCACTGACAGACAATGCTGCAAGGTAGAGGTGGTGCCATGCTGTACATATTCATCCATGGAACAAACGGTTTCATTTTCCAGATATGGAATCATATACTGCCGCAGTTCTCCTGTACGTTCTTTTTCCTGTAAAGACATAAGTCTCCTCCCTGAGAATCTGTTTCATCCCAAAAAAGCAGATACATCCTGTCCGCATCTGCTGAAATCCCCTACAGACTCTGCATCCGGAAAGTCACGCAGAAAACGCCTCCTGCGACTTTCCTATCAACATTATACCGAATTTTCGAGGTATTGTCAACAAATTCTACGTTATTTTTTTCTTATCCATTCCAAAAAGCAGTCATATTCTATAGCTTTTTTCTGTAAAAGTGACGAAAATCTTCGCTTCCCTGTACAGAATACGGCAGATCTCGCGTTTCCCTTTTGAAAACCAGCTATTTGCACAAAAAAAGGTTGCATTTCTGAACAAAATATGATATAATAAAATGGATACGCGTGCAGCAGCGCTGCTGCACCAAAAAAATAGACACTTTAGGAGGCATCGGATTGAAACTACATACCATTTTACTTTCTCTGGCGGTAGTCTGCGGTGCACTTTGCATCGGCGGATTTTCCGCAGCGGCAGCAGATGCCGGCGACACGCCCCCGCTGGCTACCGGCAGCACACCGCTGACCCAGGTTCGTGCAACTGGCACGCCTGCAACCTGGGAAAAAACCATAGGCGGCGAGTGGCAGTACTTTGATGAAGACGGCAATGCGGTTTCCGGCGAAACCACCATTGACGGAAAGGTTTATCTGTTCGCACCGGACGGCGTTCTGCGCACCGGATGGCAGACAGTAGACGGCGCACGCTTCTATTATAATGCAGAAACCCACGAACGCCAGTGGGGCTGGATTCACATTGGGGATCAGATCTATTATGCAGACCGGTGGGACGGAAAATACACCGGCAGACAGGTCGGCCTGGTAGATCTGGACGGCAATGACTCCGGAAAGGATGCTGTATACCTGCTGGATTCCCATGGAGCACTGCAAACCGGCTATTTCACCTATGAGGACGGCGCACGGTATTATGCAGATGCTTCCGGTGTGATTGTCACAGGGGATGTGCAGATCGGCGACACCTGGTATCAGTTCGGCGATGATGGAAAGCAGGTCACCGGATGGGTCACCATTCAGGGCGGCCGCTACTATTTCGACAGCGACACCGGCATGTGCCGTCAGGGATTGTGCACCATAGACGACAGCATCTATTACATCACAAATACCGGCGTGCAGACCGGGATGCAAACCGCAGGAGATGAGACCTACTATTTTAATGCAGAGGGTGCCATGGAAACAGGCTTGCAGACCATCGGGGATAACCTGTATTTTTTCCAGGAGGACGGCACTTTATTCCGCGATGACAGCATTACCATTGATGGAACGGAATACACCGCCGATGCAGACGGCATTTTGACAAAAAAGATACTGACACCGGAAACCGATGCCGCCGGCCGCACCTATGTCATGGGACAGGCACGGGCAACTGTAGAACAGATGCAGGCATATATCCGCTCTGTCAATCCCAATGTAGCACAGAGCGTTCTGGATATGATCCCGTATTATCTCAGCGAAGGTGAAGCCGAAGGAGTACGGGGCGACATTGCCTTTGCACAGGCTTGTCTGGAAACCGGGAACTTTGCCTTCCGTGGCTCTGCCGTCACCTTAGACCAGAACAATTTCTGCGGCTTGGGCGTCACCCAGAACGGCATGAAGGGCAACTCCTTTGCCACACCCCAGCTGGGAATCCGGGCACAGATTCAGCATCTGAAGGCCTATGCGGACACTGCGCCGCTGAATCAGGCACAAATTGACCCCCGATTCTCCTATGTCATTCGTGGCTGCGCCCCCTATGTAGACTGGCTGGGCATCCAGGAAAATCCCCAGCACCGGGGCTGGGCGGCCGGAAAGAATTACGGATCGGCCATCCTGCGGATTTTAGCCGCCATATTAAAACAATAGACGAAACCAGTTTAACACTTTAAAAAACGGCTGTCTGCCGCTTCTCACCCCCTTTTGAAAGAGGGGCAAGCGACAGACAACCGTTTTTTGTTTTATCAATTGGTCTGGTTATTCGTAGAACGGTGAGAAATCATCCAGTTTATAGGTGGGCAGGCCGCATTGTTTTTCCAGATCTTTGATTTCCTGCATCCACTTTGCTTCCTGTTCTCCGGGACTGTATTCCTGCGTTACAACAGTAGTCGTTACAGTAGTCTGATTCATGGTGATCTTACGAATTATTCTGTTACCGCCCTTTATGAAATACCCGTAGTAAATGCCGTTTTTGCAGTAATAGGTAGCGTAAGCCTCCCCTGCCGTGCCTGCATATACCACGCGGTTTTCTGAAATCGTATAGACATTGGCAGAAGAATCATAGGCGTATGTACAGCGCGGTATAATGAGTTCCTTGATACCGTCATGATTCAGGTCTGCAAAGTAATAGCTGCCTCGCGCATCTGAAATCCTGTACTTGATATTCCGCAGAAAAGGTTCATAATACTCCTGATACAGTTCACTTGCCACAACCACAGTTTCTCTGGTAACCTCTTCCCAGGTCACCTGGTTTCCGGCAAAATGTTCCGCATAATACTTCAGAATATAATACGCATCCTCAATGGTAACAAAACCGTCCCGGTTTACATCCGCTGCAGTCAGCTGAAAATCCATCAAACCAGAATCGCCTCCTGCGCTGACCCTGGAGTATGCCCGGAGCGTCCGGTAAGCATCGGAAATGGTCACCGCACCGTCACCATCCAAATCCCCGTACATATTATCGTCAGACGCTGCCTGCACCGCAGGCATGGTCATTCCTGTTACGGTCAATACTCCGGCTGCTGCCAGTGCCAGCAATTTGTTTTTGTGTTTCATCCTTTTAAAATCTCCCTTTTATAATTTTCTCCATAATATCATAAAAATTTAATTTATAAGTGAACAAACCGTAAATATATTTTATGCCACACGGCGGCGCATCAAAGCCCCTGCACCGCAGCATCCCAGAAAAACCACCAGATCGGCAGTTACAATTGTAGCGCCCACCGGCGTGGATGCCAGAATTGAGATCAGCAGACCACCCACGGCGCATACCACAGAGATCACGGCAGCGCAGAAAATCACGCCCCGAAAGCTCCGGAACAGACGCATCGCAGACAGCGCCGGAAAAACGATCAGCGCCGAGGTCAGCAGCGAGCCAACCAGATTCATGGCCAGCACAATAATTACCGCTGTTACCACTGCAATGAGGAAGTTGTACAGCCGCGCCCGGATACCGGTTGCCGCCGCAAATGTTTCATCAAAGGTGACCGCAAAAATCTTGTGATAAAACAGCAGGAATATACCGATTACCACTACCGACATAATAACACAGATCCACACATCCAGTTTGGACAGTGTGAGAATCAGCGTAGAGCCAAACAGGGTGCTGCACACATCCCCGGCAATGTTGGCAGAAGAGGAGAAAATGTTTTGCACCAGATAACCGATCGCCAGCGCACTGACAGAGAGCATGGCAATCGCCGCATCTCCCTTGATTTTCGCACTCTGGCTGGCGCAGAGCAGCAGTACCGCACAAACAACTGTCACCGGCATTACCAAAATCATGGAATTGCTCAGGTGCAGCACAGTCGCAATGGCCAATGCGCCAAAGGCCACATGCGACAGGCCGTCTCCGATAACGGAAAACCGCTTCAATACCAGTGTTACGCCCAGCAACGAGGAGCAAAGCGCAATCAGTACGCCGGCAATCAGCGCGTATTGTACAAACGAAAATGAAAGATATCCTGTTAATTCTTCCCAGAAATGCATGCTGTCACACCGTCCCTTCCTGTGTAAACGCCTGTCCGATTTTACTTTTGAGATAATCTGCCTTTGTACCGAAGAACAGCGGCGTTTTGCTGATATGTAAAATATGGGAGGCGTATTTCACTGCCGCTTCCATATCATGGGACACCATCAAAATGGTGATGCCGTCCCGGTTCAGCTGTCCGATGAGTTCATACAGTTCTGCCTGTGCCTTCGGATCCAGTCCGGTCACTGGTTCGTCCAGCAGCAGCATTTTTTCCGTTGCGCAGAGGGCGCGCGCTAACAATACGCGCTGCTGCTGGCCGCCGGAAAGTTCCCGGTAGCACCGCTTGGCCAAATGCCGGATTCCCAGGCGTTCCATGTTATCCAGGGCACGCTGTTTTTCCTCCCGGCGGTAAAACGGGCGCAGACCGCACCGGTTCAGGCAGCCGGAACGAACGATTTCCAGCACTGATGCCGGAAAGTCACGCTGTACTGCTGTCTGTTGGGGCAAGTAGCCGATTTCATCCGGTTTCAGGCCGTCACCAGTTTCAATTTTCCCTTTCATCGGGGTTTTCAACCGCAGAATCGTTTTCATCAGTGTACTTTTTCCGGAACCGTTTTCTCCCACAATATACAGATAGTCTCCTGCCTGTACAGAAAAGGAGAGATGCTCCGTTACCGGAATGCCCTCATATCCCAACGTGATATCTTCACAAAAAAGCTGTGCCATATTTACTGCATCTCCTTTTCTCCGCTTGTCAGCGCTTCTTTTAAGATGGTATAGTTGTTTTCCATGCGATCCAGATAGGATACGCCGTCCTCCAGCTGCTGTTTTGTGACAGACTGGAGAGAATCCATAGTCAGAATCACACTGTCTGAATGGGCGCTTTCCAGAATGGTCCGCGCCAGGGACTGATCACTGCTCTCCGTTGTAAGAACACAGGGCAGTTCCAGCTGTGTCAGCTTTTCTGACAAAAAGGCAATGGTCTCAAAGCTTGCCTCTGTCTCCGCAGAACAGCCCGGAAATGCCGCGTAATAGTGGATTCCATAGTCCTCCGCCAGATAGCGGAAGGGAAACCGGTCGGCCACCAGAATCGTATCCCGCACAGCATCCTGCTGTACCATAGTTTCATAAGTCTGATCCAGCGTCTGCAATTTTTTCAGATAGGCCGCACAGTTTTCCTGATAGACGGCAGCATGTGCCGGGTCCTGGGCACAAAGAGCGTCCCGGATTGCGGTACACGCCATTTGCGCCCGGCGCAGTGACAGCCACACATGTTCGTCCAGCTCCGGCTCTGCCTGTGCCTCCGCAGCAGATGTATTATGAGCATGTTCGTGGTGATGCTCCTCATCCTGCATTCCCTCGGTTACAAGTTCTTCGTCTGCATCTGTCACATCCAGCAAAGAAACCACGCGTACTTGCTCATTTTCGGCCGTATGCAGCACATTGGTCACCCATTCATCCGAAGCACCGCCTACATAACAGAAGAGATCTGCCTTTGCAATTGCCGCAATATCCTTCACGGACGGCTGATAGCTGTGCAAATCTGTGCCGCCTTGAATCAACAGCGTTACTGCAACGTCCGGCACATCTCCCACGATCTGCCGCACCCAGTCATATTCCGGGAAAATAGTACAGACAACCTGTACAGCAGCAGCATTGGCCTGATCGCGGCTGCACCCGGTCATTAAACCGCAAAAACCAAACAGACACGCACAAAATGCGGCCAGAAATCGTTTCATAGACTGCCCCTTCCTTTCGCTTTCTCTCAGAATCTGTATGCATCGACATGTGCACACAGGGTGTAAAGTCTCTTTCATTTTGAAAACAAAAATGAGAATGAATTTCAGTTTTCGAACTATTATAACAAATCCATTCCGGTTTGTCAAGTACTTTTTGCAAAAAGAAAAATTTGGCGCAAAAAAACCGCCGCCCCGAACAGTTCTCCAAAAAACGGAGATTCCGTCCGAAGCGGCAGCTTTACGAAAACAATGTCATTTCACAAAAAAATATTTTCTGCACTTATGCCTGTAATGGCAGTGTATCTACAATTTGTACCAGGAATTGCAGCAGGGCGATTGCGTCCCGTCCGTTTACCTCGCCGTCTGCAACACAGTCTGCATTGGTTCTGGCGGTATCGTTGAGAACAATCACATCCGCAGTGGCCTTGTTTAACAGCACAGCATCTGCCAGTTCAATTTTTCCATCCAGGTTAATATCTCCATACAAGACGCTGGCCGGTGCTGCTGTAGCCGTTGGCTTGGTGGCAGAAGCAGTAGTAACACTGGTTGCTGTATGTATGGTATTGGTGGTAACTGTGACAGAAACTGTTTCAGAGTTTGTGGATCCTGTTGTTACAGGCGGAGCAGTTTCCGTAGGAACCGGTTCCGTTACGGTTGTTTCTGTCACTGTGTTGGGAACAGATTCTGTGGTATCCGAGAAAATTGTCTGCGATTCGGTTACAATTGTTGTGATAACTGGTTCTGTCGTGACAACCGGTTCTGTCGTGACAACCGGTTCAGTCGTGACAACCTGCTCTGTCGTGACAACCGGTTCAGTCGTGACAATCGGCTCTGTCGTGACAACCGGTTCAGTCGTGACAACCGGCGGAATTTCGCCCAGTTCTGTTAGATACCAGTTCTGATCGGCACTGCCGTTTCTGCTCCACTGGATTACATTACCGCCGCTTTCTTTTGAAGCCGCAGAAACACCGACTGCACCCTTGTCTTTGGATGCCTTTGTCAGAATGGTATATGTTCCATCCGGATTCGGCACAAATTTAAAGAGCTGCGCCGAAGTGCCGGAAGCGGTATAAATTTCAACATTGGTGCCATCGGCAACTTTTCCGCCAGTTACATCCAGATAGTAGGTTTTGCCGTCCCCTAATCTGGAGAGAATATAGTAATACCCGTCTCCGGCATCTGCCAGTGTCCACTTCTGACAATCGTTGCCGTTCTCGCCCCACTGCTGTACATTGGCACCGGCAGCAGCGTTGGCATCCTTTACCTCCAGATTCAGATCACTGTTTGCATTCCGGAATTGGTATACTAGATTGGTATTCATGACAACGCCCGGATCTGTTACGGCTTCCAGATTCCAGTGCTGGCAGCTGTTTCCGTTTACTGCATACTGCTGTACATTTGCGCCACTGGACTTGCTGGCGTTTTCTACTTCCACGCAGCTCTTTAAATCCGATGCCTTGGTATAGATCGTATAGGAACCGTCTGCATTTTTTGCGAACAAAAACTGCTGTGCCTGCTCCCGGCTGCTCTTTGTCCAAAGTGCCAGATTGGTGCCGTCCTCAGCCTTTCCGCCGGATACATCCATAAGGTAGGTGATCTTATTCCCCACCTGGCTATATAAATAGTAGTACCCGTCTCCGGCAGAAACAGCGCGCCAGGTATTGTGCGCTCCCGACTGATCTGCGCCCCACTGCTGAAGGTTGGCGCCGGCTTCTGCTGTACCATTTGCCACTTCCAGATAAAGACCGCTGTTCACGTTTTTCAGCATAAACACGGTGCCTTCCGGCAGGACAGCTGCGGTAGGCGTTACTGGTTCTGGATCCGGAACAGGAACCGGATTTGTATTTTTTCCCAGTACCGTTACATTGGGACGTGCCGGCAGCGGCTGATCCGATCCCAGATAAAAGCTGGCATGCGGCGGTTGGTTATAGGCGGTCTGCTGTGCCGATACCTGCGCCCGGTACTGTGGATCCTGCATCAGTGTTGTAATGCGGTAATCGGTATCATACGGTGTGCAGTAAATCCGAATGGACTTGCTGTCAGCACTGCGGACAATCAGTTCTTCTCTCCAGTCGCCAAAAATATCCGCCGACAGACAAGGCGTACCCTTTGTGGTATTACAGGTGTAATAGCCGTCCGTTGTAAGCAGATTTGTCAGCTTTCCGTCTGCACCCATCTTTGAAATGGTTGCCGGAGAATCTGTGTAGCCGTCTAAGATCTCCCGCTCCAGATCGCCGTCCCAATAGGACAGGAAATTGATTGCCGGCCGGCGGCAATTCAAGGTATTGCCGCTTCCGTCAAACACGTCATTGTTCAAGCCCCAGAATTCTGCGCCGTCATTTCCGACCCAGACATTGTCAGCGCAGCAGCGGCCGGTATCGCCGGTGCCATCCTTATGGAAAATGATCTTGCCATTGGAAGCATCCACCAGAGATACGCCATAGGGCTTATCTTCGTGACAAATCCACAGTTCCTGTCCCGGACGATCCGGAAGGAGATCCCCTAAGTGCATTGCGTCACCGTGTCCCTTGTTCAGGCACCAGAGCACCTTTCCATTATCATCAATGCAGGTGGAACCGGTAATGATTTCCTGCTTGCCGTCACCGTCTACATCGGCAACCATGCTGTTGTGATTACCGTCACCGTAACCGGCAGCGTTTTTGTCATTTCCTGTGTCAAACGCCCAACGCTTTACCAGCTTTTTATTTACCACATCATACGCAGTGGCAGTCATACGTGTATAATATCCGCGTCCCGTAATCACGCTGGGATGTACGCCATCCAGATACGCAACTGAACCCCAGAAACGGTCAACGCGTCCGCCATAGCTGTCTCCCCATTTCGAAACAGTCCCGCGCCCCGGCTCATAATCAATGGTATCCAGAGCGGCACCGGTGCTGCCGTCAAATAATGTGTAATATTCAGGGCCGGAAAGAACATAGCCGTTTGAATTTCGGTAATCCTTAGATGCATCTCCGATAACCGTTCCCGTTCCGTCCACTGTGCCGTCCGCAGTCTTACAGGTCATTTCTGCCTTTCCGTCGCTGTCAAAATCGGCAACGAAAAACTGCGTATAATGGGCGCCGGCGCGAATATTTTTTCCCAGATCAATGCGCCACAGCCGTGTGCCGTCCAGCCGGTAACAATCGATGAAAACATTCCCGGTCTTTCCCTTTTGCGAATTGTCTTTGGAATTCGAGTGATCCCATTTCATGAAAATTTCGTAGACGCCGTCTCCGTCCACATCTCCGACGGAACAGTCATTGGGCGAGTAGGTACAGCCACTTCCGGTCGGCGGATTCAGATTTAACTGAAAGTAGTTTTGATTGGAAATCAAACTGCAATTTGCCGTGGACACGACCTTTCCGCTTTCCAAGGTGTCTACCCGATACTGATCCGTACTCTTTCCGCCGGCATCCAGATAACAGGTGGAACCGCCTGCCTTGCTTGTGTAAATCAAAGTATTGTTCCGATACAGCTGAAACTCTGCATTGTCTGCATCATTGGCCAGAAACCGCCAGCTCACCAGCATTCCTGCACCAGTATTGATGGCTGAAATGCCTCTGTCCAGATACTCCACCTGACAGCTGCCGGCAGCTGATACCATCTCAGTCGGCAAAGCAGAGAAAGCCCCGGCCACTCCAGAGACTCCCACCAGGCCAGCCATCAGCCAGGATACTATTTTCTTCTTCATACACTCCATCACCTCAAAAATAAACATTGCCAATTCCCAGGCTTTTTTCCTCCGAAAACATAGGCCAATTGGAAAAGTTTATTTTATTATATAGCATTTTATGCACAATGTCAATACACATACCAATGTACTTTTTGTGCAATTATTCTATATTCATTTTGAAGCTTTTGCAAAAGAAGCCTCTGAATTTCGTTAAATTCTCGGGAACAGACAAAAATGCTGCACCCGGGCACTGAAAAAATCAGCAGCCAAGGTGCAGCGTTCCTATTGATTTGCAGAGCTGTCTGCTCTGTACTTTCTGATAAAAAATACAGGTCTACTCCTGAATATGCTCTAATGCCTGTCCGAAAATGGAAGAAATATGCGCATCTGCCAGGGCATAAAAAATCGTCTTTCCTTCCCGGCGGCTGGTCACCAGACGGGACTGCTTTAAAATCCGGAGCTGATGAGAAATGGCAGACTGGGTCATATCCAGCTTTTGGGCAATGTCCCGTACACATTCTTCATGCCGGAACAGCACAAATATAATGCGCACCCGGGTCAGATCTCCGAAAATTTTGAACAATTCTGCAACATCCGCCAATGTTTCTTCCGGCGGCATTTCCGGCAACGGGCATAATTTTTCATGCGTGTGTTCGTGCATAGTCTCTTCCTTCCTGGAAAAATCGAGCTTCTTTCCCTTTTATCATACGATATTTTCAGGATTTTGTCAAGTCGGCGCAAGATTTTTTACAGGAATCCGGTTGAATACCCATGCATTATAACACAGCCGCACCGATTTGTCGAGCCGTATTTTCTCTATAACTTGTTGAAATATCGTGAAATTCTCTTGACAAAAGGAATCGAAATTTGTTATAATGAATGAGATATCGAATTTTATCAGGAGGATAAAACCATATGAAAAAAATCACCAGTTTTACGATAAATCACGACTATCTGAAGCGTGGTATGTACATCTCGCGGATTGACGGCGATGTGATCACCTATGATATCCGCATGAAAATGCCCAACAACCCGGAAGGGGACTATCTGGAGGACAATGCGCTTCATACGCTGGAACACCTCTTCGCCACCTATGTACGCAACACTGCATTTTCTGATACGATTATTTATGTCGGCCCTATGGGATGCCGTACCGGATTTTATTTTCTGACCCGGGACACCCTCCCTGGCCGGGATGCCATCCGTCTGGTGCAGGAAACTCTGGCGTTTGTAAAGGACTTTACCGGCGAGATTCCCGGCGGCACCCGGCAGGAATGCGGCAACTATCTGGCACATGATCTAGGAGGTGCCAAGAAGCTGGCAGAAGAAATGCTGCCGGTTCTGGAAAACTGGACAGAAGCACAGCTGCAATATCCGAAGGAAGTCCTGGCATAATCATTGGCTTCCCACCCGGTATAGGGCAAAAACGAAAAATATAACCTTATAAAACATGTTTCAATCAAGGAGGATTCTATGGAAGAAAAAGACAAGGATCTGCTGTCCGGCGAAAACTCGTCTGACACAGAAGCAGTACAGCCCTCCGCTGTACCTGCGCCGGAGGATACAGCAGTGGATGCACCAGCACCGGACACTGCACCGTCTGACGGCGAAGCAAATGACACCCCGGCTCAGCCCGACACAGATACGGATACTGCTGCAGAGGCCGCACCGGATGCAGAAGAAGAACACAAACCCACCCTGCTGGAAAAAGGAAAAGCGCTGTTTCAACGGCTCTCCTTCCCCAACTATATTATGCGGTTTGCAGGCATTTACCTGCTGATCTCGTCTTTCTTTGTCATGCACTATGACATTTTCAACAAAAAGCATGCTGTACGCCCCATCGGCAACTGGCAGGACTACCGGGATGTGATTCCCACACTGCTCCTGGTTATTTTTGTCCTTGTGGGATATGTTCTGATCTCCCTGCTCAAGCTGAAATTCAAGCGAACCAGGCTGGACAGCGGCGTGCTCCTGGCCGGGCTTATCCTTTTTTCTCTCACAACGCTCTGGAAAAATCCCAGCTTTTACTACGCCGCCGCAATGATTCTTATGACATCAGTCTTCGGCTATCTGGGAATCCGCTATGACAAAAAGCACGCTTCCCGAAAGCTTCCGTTCTGGCTGGTAATTGTGCTGATCAGCCTTTTGGGTGTCGGTGTCTTTGCCTATATCGCATCCATGACTGTGTACCAGTACAAGGTCTACGGCACATCCTGCTTTGATATGGGCATTTTCGTCCAGATGTATCATTCCATGATCACAGATCTTTCCCTGGTAACAACCTGTGAACGAGACAAGTTCCTCTCCCATTTCGCCGTACACTTCTCCCCGATTTACTATCTGCTGCTGCCGTTCTACTATATTTTCCCTCGTCCGGAAACTCTGCTGATTGCCCAGGCAGCGCTGGTAGTAAGTGGTGTAATTCCCCTTGTGGGCATCTGCCGGAACCGCAAATTTAGCAACGGCACCATCCTCTTCTTCAGCATCACCTATCTGTGCTGCGCTGAGCTTATCGGGCCGTGCTTCTATGACTTCCACGAAAACGCCTTCCTGCCGCCGCTGCTTATGTGGCTGTTCTATGCCGGCGAAAAGCAGAAAAAAATACTGCTCTACATTTTCACCGTTCTGGTTCTGCTGGTAAAGGAAGACGCACCGATTTACATTGTCTGCATTGGCCTGTGCTTCGCCTTCCAAAAGGGCATCCGCAAGCACGGTGTCATTATGGCTGCACTGGGTTCCGTTTACTTTGTGGTTGTCACCAAGCTGATGGAACATTTCGGCGAAGGAGTTATGACCAGCCGGTTTACCAACCTGATGGTAGACCAGGAAGCCGGACTGGGCGAAGTGTTTAAAACGGTATTCCTGGATCCCGGCTATTTCTTCAGCCAGCTGATTCGGGAGGACAACCTTATCTTTATCCTGACGGTTCTGGTGCCGCTGGGAATGATGCCGTTCTTTACGAAGAAATTCTCCCGTCTGTTCCTGTTTGTCCCCTTCCTGATTATGAATATGTCCATGACATACGGCTATTCTCACGACATTGGCTATCAGTATGTCTTTGGTACTGCCACCTGCCTGATCTATGCAACCATTATCAACACCGCAGACCTCCGGCCGAAAAAACGGCAGTATGTGGCAGCCTATACCGCAGTGGCTTCCCTCTACATGTCTGTGGCATTTGAATCCGGCAAAATCGACATGAAGGACAACTACAAAAACAGCAAGGACTTCTTCACCAAGCAGGACGAACTGCTGGAAACCATTCCGGACGATGCTTCTGTCATCTGCGACACGTTTTATCTGCCGCACCTGGCAAACCGGAAAGAAGTTTACCTGCTGGACAACAACGATGTAGGCATCCCCTGCAAGGCAGATTTCGCCGTGGTTGCCGTCAACTCCGAATATGCACAGCCCTATATTGCACAGATTATCGGCGAAGGCTATTCGCTCTATGACAGCAACAACAGCAGTATGGAAATCTACGTCAGCGCAGACTATCAGGCAAAGCTCCCGGTAAATGTAAACTAAAATCACAACGTGCTTTTCAAGCTGCCGTACCCGCACATTTCGCGGTGTACAGCAGCTTTTTTTGTGCCTGTTCCTGCATTTTTACGGTTTCGCGCTTTACTTTGTCAAAAATTTAACAGCTTTCGCTTTCCATTTTGCACAATTTACCGAAAACGCGGGAAAAGTAGTGACAAACCAGCGGATTTGTGGTATACTATAGCGGAAGAAATCTTCCTGCCGGCGTGCCGATATCCTGCTGTCGCCGACAGGATTCACAAAATTGCAGTGCACTGCACTGCGGATAAAATGGATAGAAAGCGTGTTTGTTATGGAAAATAATTTTGACGTGATCATTGTTGGCTGCGGTGCTGCCGGACTCTATGGAGCGATCAACCTGCCGTCAGACTGCCGGATTCTGCTGCTGTGCAAACAGGATTTGACGCTGTGCAATTCCGACCTGGCACAGGGCGGTATCGCCGGTGTGTACAACTCTCCGGGAGACTCCATCGAGCTGCATGAGCATGACACGATGGTTGCCGGCGGTTTCCAGAATAACCCGGAAACGGTACACATTCTGACCACACATGCCGCACATGAAATTCAGGCCATCCTGGATATGGGCGTAGACTTTGACCGGACTGCGGACGGCGAGCTGCACCGGACACTGGAAGGCGGCCACTCCCGTCACCGGATTTTCCACCACAAAGATGCAACCGGTGCAGAAATTCTGGACAAGCTGATCAAAAAGGTAAAGACCCTCCCCAATGTCACCATCCTGGAACACGCCATGATGGTAGGCATGCAGAAAACCGAAACCGGCTTCTCCGCCAATGTCATGCAGGGCGGCTCCTGTACCGTATACAGCAGCCACTTTATGATCCTGGCTACCGGCGGCATCGGCCGTGTATACCGCTTTACTACGAACTCGAAAATTGCCACCGGCGACGGCATTGCCTTTGCCTATGAAAATGGCGCAGAGATCCGGAATCTGCATCTGATTCAGTTCCATCCCACTGCATTCAATGACCACCACACCAGAGAATGCTTCCTGATTTCAGAAGCAGTCCGGGGTGAGGGCGCATATCTGCTTAACTGCCACAAAGAGCGCTTCATGGATCGTTATGATGAGCGTCTGGAACTGGCTCCCAGAGATGTGGTTTCCCACGCCATTATTCTGGAAAGCCGCGAAACCAATTCCGATAACTTCTATCTGGATATTTCCTACAAGGATCCGGAATTTGTCAAGAACCGGTTCCCCATGATTTACGAAAAGGTTCTGGAACAGGGCTATGATATGACCAAGGAGCCGATTCCGATTTTCCCGTGCCAGCACTACCTCATGGGCGGTATCCAGGTAGACGACAACTCTGAAACAACTGTTCCCAACCTCTACGCCGCCGGCGAATGCTCTCATACCGGCGTACACGGAAACAACCGTCTGGCCAGCAACTCCCTGCTGGAAGCCCTGGTATTTTCCAGACAGGCTGCGCTGGATATTGCCAAGAAGCTGCCCCATGCACCGAAAACCTTTGCAGAAGCAGAATTCCCGGTAAAGCCCGGTGCCAAGAAGCTGCCGAAGGGTCTGCGGACAGAAATCCGCCAGATCATGCAGGACAACTACTTTGTCATTCCCAACAAGGAAAAGCTGCCGGAAGGTTTCAAGCGCATTACCGAAATCCGCAATCAGCTTCTGGAAGAGCCGTATCTCATTGATGCAGATTATGTAGAAGCAAAATCTCTGGCAACAGTGGCCTATATTATCCTGAAAGAAGTTTTATAAAAAAGCGCATAAAAGAAGCACGCTGTGCTCCGGAAAAGACTGTGCAGATCTTCTGCGAGTGCAGCCCCTAAAACACGAAAGGAAATTTTTCATCATGTTACAGCAAACCTATATTGATCGCCTGATTACAACTGCTCTGGAGGAAGATATCCACTATATCGATGTGACAACAGATAATCTCCTGGACGATCAGCATACCAGCGAGGCATACTACCTGGCCAAGGACAGCGGTGTGCTCTGTGGAATTGAAATTGCAAAGCGCGTTTTTGAACTGGTAGGCGGCAATTTTTCCATGGATATCCGGATTCATGACGGAGAAAAGGTACAGAAGGGTGATATCATCGCTACCATGACCGGCAGCACAAAGACGCTCCTTAAGGGGGAACGGACTGCCCTGAACATTTTACAGCACATGAGCGGCATTGCTACTGCTACAAGCCGCTGTGTCGAACTGGTTGCCGGCACCAATGCCCAGATCACAGATACCCGAAAGACACTCCCCGGCCTGCGTCCGCTGCAAAAGTATGCTGTAACCGTAGGCGGCGGCAAAAACCACCGCTATAATCTGTCAGACGGCGCTATGCTGAAGGACAACCACATTGATGCATACGGCGGCATTACACCAGCTGTAGCAGCGCTGCGAAAGAAGATCGGCCACATGGTCAAGATTGAAGTAGAAGTCCGCACTCTGGCTGAGTTGGAAGAGGCACTGTCTGCCGGCGCAGATATTATCATGCTGGACAACATGAGCTGTGAAGAAATGACACAGGCCGTTGCCCGTACCGCAGGTGCGGTTCCCCTGGAGGCTTCCGGCAATGTCACCGAACAGACCATTCGCGCCATTGCAGAAACCGGTGTGGACATCATTTCACTGGGTGCCCTGACACATTCCGTAAAGTGCTTTGACATTTCCATGCGGATTCAGGAAAAGAAGTAATTTCTTTCTTATAATAGTAAAAAACTATAACAATAAAAAACGGACAGGCTCCGGATGCAGTATGTTCTGCACCGGAATCTGTCCGTTTTTCTTTTGTCGCTTACTGTTTCGGTTTCTTCATGGTCAGGGAAATCCGCTTGCGTTTCAGATCTACATCCAGCACCCAGACCTTTACAACATCGCCCACCTTTACCGCTTCCAGCGGATGGCGGATAAAGCGGTCGCAAATCTGAGAAATATGCACCAGACCGTCTTCATGCACGCCTACATCCACAAAGCAGCCAAAGTCAATGACGTTTCGTACTGTTCCTACCAGCTCCATGCCAGGCTTCAAGTCCTTTAGTTCCATGACATCACCGCTGCGGAGCAACGGCGGCGGCAGCTCATCTCTGGGATCCCGGCCGGGCTTTGCCAACTCCTTGACAATGTCCTGCACAGTAGGCACACCAACGCCCACCTTTTCTGCCACTGCGGAAACGCCCTGTTTCTGCACCAGCGCAGTTATTTCCTGCTGCTTGGCACCGGAAAGGTCTGTCAGCCCGAAGCCGCACTCGTGCAGAATTTGTTCTGCCGCCGCATAGCTTTCCGGATGGACTGCGGTGTTGTCCAGGGGATTTTTTCCGCCCGGCACACGCAAAAATCCGGCACACTGTTCAAAGGCCTTCGGCCCCAGCTTTGCCACCTTTTTCAGCTGTTTCCGGTCGGTAAAGGCACCGTTTTCCGTCCGGTATGCCACAATATTTTTTGCAATGGTCTGATTGATGCCGGCGATATGCGACAGCAGGGAGAAAGAAGCCGTGTTCAGGTCTACGCCAACCCGGTTTACACAGTCCTCAACCACGCCATCCAGCGCCGCCGTCAGCTCTGCCTTTGGCATATCATGCTGGTACTGTCCCACACCGATTGCCTGCGGATCAATTTTCACCAGTTCTGCCAGCGGATCCTGTAGCCGCCGTGCAATTGAAACCGCACTACGCAGGGAAACGTCATACTCCGGGAACTCCTCTGCGGCCAGCTTGGAAGCCGAATAAACGGACGCGCCTGCCTCAGAAACAACCATATAGGCAGCCTGTCCGGGCAGTTCCTTCAAGAGTGACGCCACGACGGATTCTGCCTCACGGGAAGCCGTACCGTTTCCAATGGCAACCGCAGTTACACCATGCCGGAGCATCATGCCGCGTATGGTTTCCTTACCCTGTTCCATCTTGCGGCCTTCTCCAATGGTGATATAGGCAACGCCTGTATCCAGTACCTTTCCGGTGGCATCCACCACTGCCAGCTTACAGCCGGTACGATAGCCCGGGTCTACCCCCAGCACAACCCGATTTTTTAGGGGCGCCGCCATAAGCAGCTGCCGTAGATTGGAGGCAAACACCTTAATTGCGGCGCTGGCTGCCTGTTCTGTCAGAGCCTTTCGTATTTCCCGTTCCACTGCCGGATAGAGCAGCCGCTGAAAGGCATCTTCTGCGGCCTCCTGCACCAGTTTTCCACTGGGGCTTTGATTCTTGACAAACCGCTGCAGCAGCAGAGACGGACCGTGCCCTTCCGGCAAGGGAATGGATACTTTCAGCACGCCTTCCCGTTCGCCCCGATCTATGGCAAGCACCCGGTGTCCGGCAATTCGCTTTACCGGTTCCTGATAGTCTGCATAATTCTGATATGGCGTGTCTTCTGCTTCTGTTCCGGCATGAGACTCCACCACGCCTACCATCATGACCAGGCGGCGCATCTGTTTCCGGAGATCGGCATCATTGGCCATTTCCTCCGCCAGAATGTCCTTGGCTCCCTGCAATGCAGCCGCTGTATCCGGAACTTCTCCCTCCGGCTGTACAAATGCAGCGGCTTCTTTTTCCGGCACGGTTCCGGGATTCTGTTCCATCAAAATCCGCGCCAGGGGTTCCAGTCCCCGTGCAATCGCAGCAGATGCTCTTGTTTTGCGCTTTGGCCGATACGGCAGGTAGAGATCCTCTGCTTCCACCAGGGTTTCTGCATTCTGGATTTTCTGTTCCAGTTCCGGTGTCAGTTTTTCCTGCGCTGCAATCGCGGTACAGATTTCCATTTTCCGCTGTTCCAGCTTTCGCAGGTATTGGAGACGGGTATCAATTGCCCGGAGCACCTGATCGTCCAGAGAACCGGTGCGCTCCTTTCGGTACCGGGCAATAAACGGAATCGTCTTGCCGTCATCCAGCAGGGCAATGGTATTTTCAATTTGTTCCTGCCGCAGCTGAAATTCTGCGGCCAGTTTTTCTGTAATGTTCAAATTCTGTTACGCTCCATTCCGGGAACAGCCGCACCGCCTTCCTGCGGCCGCCGTTCCAAAAAGTCTTTTCTTATTCTACCAGAAAACGCGGAAAAAAGCAAGCCGTCCTTGCAAAAAAGGCTCTGGATTTTCCGAAAACCCAAAGCCTTTTTCGATATATCGTGCAGCGATCAAAAGCATTTACTGCACATTAGATTCGCAGTTGTACTCATCACTCTGTTCTGTGATTTCATTTGCATACAGTTCATCCAGCGTTGCATAGCCATCGTAGTACAGATTGTTCTTCTCGAAGGTATTCCATGTTGTGGAGAAATAGTCCATGTCTACCTCACAGGTACCGTCATCCTTCAGCAGCAGATCGTTGAAGTTTGCGCACCAGTAATAGTCGAACTTTTCCTTTGTCTCATTGGCTTCTGCGGAGATTTTGAAGACAAAGTACAGAGAATTCTCATAGAAGGTGTAGTCCTCTGTATCCTTAGGCGTCAGCAGATAGTTTCCCACAAAGGTAATGCCCTTATAGGAAGTCGGATCGTTCCAGTTGTCTGCCACGATCTGACCATATTTTTCCTGTGCCTTTGCGGTCATTCTTGCCATTATGTCTTCCGGTATTTCATCCAGCTTCTGCACATAGGATTCCAGACCTTCTACGGTATAGGTCTTTTCAGTTTCCGTCAGTTTCAGTCCGCTTGCCAGGCACTCTTCTTCCAGATCCTCATCCATGTAAGAAGATACTGTCACCTTGATCTTGTCTCCGTTTCTCAGATTGTCAGACTGGTCTGCTTCAAAGCTGACATAATAGGGGATGTCAGAATCTGTCTCCAGATATACATATCCGTGAGGCGCTTCCCCTTCATAGCTGACTGTCAGATAATCAAACGGGTTGAAATCTTCCGGTTCATCCAGTCCCTTTACTTCCAGCTTTACATCCGAATAGGAAAGCTTTACCGGATAGCGCTCTTCCAGCTTATCCGTATCGATTTTATCCCACTGGAAGGTGACCGTATCCCCGTTGGAAAGATTTTCTGTTTCATCCAGTTCGCCGCTGATTTTATCTTCCAGCTTCCGTGCAACACGCTTGACAGACTTCTTGGAAGCATCCTCTTCCAGATCAAATGCCTTGCGGTTGTCATCTACCAGACCTTCCCAATCAATGGTATAGGTTGCTGTTCCGGCAGAGTCATAGCCCTCACACTCCAGTGAAACATACTGGTTCAGATCGACCTCAGTGCTGCCGCAGCCAGTCAGCGCAGTCATTGTACCCATAGCCAATGCTGCCGCCAGAATTACATGCCATTTTTTCATACGTATCTTCTCCTTTGTTCCCAATATTTCTATTTTATCATACCAGATGTGCAACAAAAATACAACACAAAATTATGAATTTTCCAGTATATCCGAAAAAAAGAACATCTTGCACATGTTTTTGCCCAAGATGTCCTTTTCTCTTATGCAATTTATTTTTATTCTGCCGGTGTATCTGTACTCGATTCTGCTTCCGTTTCCGGTTCTGCCGTCGGTGCCGGCGCATCTGTTTCTTCTGTCGCTGTCGTTTCTTCCAGCAGCTTCGGATCCATTTTGCCCTGCATCAATGTTTCAAAGTCATCCCGTTCAATCTTCTCATGAATGATCAGGTACTTTGCCAGCAGATGCAGCTGATCCATATGGGCATTCAAAATTGCAGTTGCCTGCTGATACGCCTTTTCTATAATGCTGCGTACCTCATCATCGATTTCTCCTGCCACACGGTCGGAATAATCCTTGGAAGAGCCCAGATCCCGTCCCAGAAAGACTTCGTTCTGGTCATTGCCGTATACCACCGGCCCCAGCTTTTCACTAAAGCCATAGCGTGTCACCATGCTGCGCGCAGTTGATGTGGCACGTTCCAGGTCATTGGAAGCACCTGTGGAGATATCCTCCAGCACCAGCTGTTCGGCCACACGTCCGCCCAGAAGCGTAACAATATTTTCTTCCATCTCCTTTTTGGAGACAAAGCTCTTATCCTGCTCTGGCAGAGACATGGTATATCCGCCGGCCATCCCTCTGGGGATAATGGAAACCTGATGCACCTTATCCTGATGATCGCAGTAATAGGTGCAGACTGCATGCCCTGCCTCGTGGAAAGCGGTAAGGCGTTTTTCTTTGGGTGTCACCTTATGAGACTTTTTTTCCGGGCCGGCAATTACCTTAATGGTTGCCTCCTGGATTTCTTCCATGGTAATGGCCTTTTTGTCCTTCCGGGCAGCCAGCAGGCAGGCTTCATTCACCAGATTTTCCAGATCTGCACCGGTAAAGCCCACCGTAGACTTTGCAATGGTACCAAGATCCACATCCGGGCCGACATTTTTGCTCTTGGTATGCACCTTCAGAATGGCTTCCCGTCCCTTGACATCCGGATAGCCCACTACGATCTGCCGGTCAAACCGACCCGGACGCATCAGCGCCGGATCCAGGATATCTCGTCTGTTGGTTGCGGCAATGACAATCACATTGTCTTTTCCGGTAAAGCCGTCCATTTCTACCAGCAGCTGGTTCAGGGTCTGTTCCCGTTCGTCATGGCCGCCGCCGATTCCGGTACCGCGGTGTCGGCCGACTGCATCAATTTCATCAATAAAGATGATGGACGGTGCATTTTTCTTTGCCTGTTCAAACAAATCCCGCACACGGGATGCACCCACGCCGACAAACATTTCCACAAAGTCAGAACCGGAGATGGAGAAGAACGGACAGCCGGCCTCTCCCGCAACGGCTCTTGCCAACAGGGTTTTACCAGTACCCGGAGGCCCCATGAGCAGAACGCCCTTCGGAATCCGTGCGCCGATTTCAGCGTATTTCCGTGGATTTTTCAGGAAATCCACGATTTCCTCCAGTTCATGCTTTTCCTCATCTGCCCCGGCCACATCTGCAAAGGTGGCCTTTCGGGTGTTCATCTGGTTTTTGATATTGGCTTTTCCGAACGAGGTGTATTTTCCGCCGCCGTTTGCCTGCCGCATCATAAAGATGAACAGGAAAACCATCATGAGCACCAGAATGACAGTGGGGATAATGGTCAGCATCCAGGAGGAATCCCGAATCTTATAGTAATCCAGCTTCAGCGGTGCATCCGGATGCTTCCGGTTATAGTTGGTACGATAATTTTTGGTATCGTCCCGGAACACGGCAACATTGGGCACATCATAGGTGATCTTCTTTCCGTCCTCCAGCACCATCTTGAGTTCGCCGGAGCCAAGATCCAGCGTGTATTCCGTTACCTCATAATCATCAAAATACTGAATGATTTCGGAATACTCCGGCTCCTTTGAGCTGCCCTTTAAATTCGGCAGCAGAAAGATCAGCGCTGCCACCAGCAGCACCCCGATCATAAGATAAGTCCCGACTCCACGGCCCTTTTTCGGTGTCAATCTCATTCACTCCATTCGTTTTTTATTTTTCAGAAATATTCTGCGAACCACTTCTGAATATCAGTTTCCAATGGGCGCACACAGACTGCGTCTTTGGAAGCACCGCTGTCACGGCGCTTCCCGATGTATCTGCACAACCAGCAGCCTTTCTGAGGCAGCATCTGCCCTGACACGTTCTGCGACGCCGATGTCCTCTGCATAGATCACCCCTGCTGCATCATAGAGCAGATGCAGCGTGCTCCGTTTTTCTTTCGGCACCTTCTCCTGAATGCGTTTTTTCAGGGAGGATGTAAAATTGCAGCCACACAGCTGCATACGGGCACCGGGTTCTCTGGGATGCAGAAACACGTCACCTTTTATTTTATCATAATCCAGAATCGAATTTGCAAATTTTCCATGAACAATTGAAATGCTGTCAGAATTTTCAGCCGTTATCAGTTCCGCAGTCACCACGCATCCGGGATACAGACAATTTTCACCCCATTGCAGCAAAACCGGATCCGGTTTTGTCTGGGGCTTCTGAACTTCCAGAGTCAGTATGCCCTGTTTTGCCGCCGCAAACACTGCGCCGGACAAATTCCAGCGGCCGCCCTTATACAAAAGCTTTTGCAGCCGTTCCAGCAGGGGTGCGTCATAGGACAGCCCTGCCTCCTCCAAAAGCATGGCAATACAGCGGACTTGCAGCGCCGGATGCAGCTGCACCAGCCCGGCAAGCGTGTTTTTCTCTGCGTGGCACCTGGCATAGGCCTCCTGTGCCTGCTGCGAGAGAAAATCCGCATCCCGGCGCAGGCCATGAATCGTATAGGAAGCGGTACGCTCTACCGAGGGGTTCAGCTCCTTCATCCGGGGCATAATCTGATGCCGAATCCGGTTCCGGGTATACTGATCCGTCAGATTGGTGCTGTCTGTCACAAAATCCTGATGAAGCTGCGCCAGATACTGTTCCACCTGTTCCCGTGTAACCGTCAGGAGCGGCCGGAGGAATCTGCCGTTTCGCGGCGGAATTGCACACAGGCCATGCAGCCCTGCCCCCCGTATCAGACGGTGCACCAGGGTTTCGGCATTGTCTGATGCCGTGTGCGCCGTTGCAATCCAGTCCGCCTGTACCTGAGAAAATGCTTCATACCGGCAGGTACGCGCCGCAAGCTCTTCGGAACAGTGCATCTGCCGGGCATACTGCGCTGCATCCACATCCAGAATTTGCAGCGGCACTGCCAGTGCTTCACACAGTTCCCGGCAAAATGCCGCATCCCGGTCGCTCTCTGCGCCGCGCAGATGATGATTGATGTGCACTGCGGAAAGTGTAATCTTCCACTCCTGAGAAAGCGCCAGCAGGCACCGCAGCAGGCACACGCTGTCTGCGCCGCCGGAAAGTGCACAGCAAACCGTATCCTCCGGACGCAGGCAGTCAAGCTCTGTCAGGAACGCGTGCACTGCCAAAGGCAGCCCATCAGCCTTCATTGCGCATCTCCGCATTGGAGAACCGTGTAAACTGTCCATCCCAGACTAAGTTAATGGTACCTGTTTCACCATGTCGGTTTTTGGCCACAATGCATTCTGAGATATTCGGCGTAGGACTCTCCTTATTATAATAAGCGTCCCGATAGAGAAACATGACAATATCGGCATCCTGCTCAATGGAACCGGATTCACGCAGGTCAGACAGCATCGGGCGTTTATCAGTACGGCTTTCCGGCCCACGGGACAGCTGAGACAGCACAATTACCGGAATGTCCAGTTCCTTCGCCATGATTTTCAGCTGCCGGGTAATTTCTGAAATAATCAGCACGCGGTTGTCCGTCCGGAGGGTAGAGCCCATCAGCTGTAAGTAGTCGATGACAACCAGCCCCAGATTTTTCATCCGGCGCAGCTTTGCCTTAATCTGCTGTACGGTCACGCTGGCAGTATCATCAATAAACATAGGAAGGCCGCTGAGCACACCGGCACTGGTGGCCAGACGCACCCAGTCCTCGTTGGTCAGAAAGCCATTCCGCAGCTTGTTGGAGTCCACCAGCGCCTCTGTAGACAGCATACGGGTGGCCAACTGTTCCTTCGACATTTCCAGGGAGAATACGGCCACTTCCTTGTCCCCCCGCCGCGCCACATTCGTAGCAATGTTGAGGGCAAAGGAGGTCTTTCCCATACCCGGACGCGCCGCAATCAGAATCAGGTCGGATTTGTTCAGACCGGATGTTACCGTATCCAGATACTTGAATCCGGTCTTGGCACCCAGGTACTTTTCTTTATCCGGGCCGGAAATTTTTCCGATCCGGTCATAGGCCTCACAGATGGCATCTCCCACCTTCACCAGCCCCTGGACATCCCGTCCCTGCCGGATATCAAAGATGCGCTGTTCCGCCGCGTCCATCAGCGTCTGTGCGTTCTGCTCGCCGGACTGAATGTCCTGCAAAATGCCCCGTGCCGCAAAGGCCAGACAACGGACATAATATTTTTCCGCAACAATGGCGCAATAGCTCTCAATGTTGGAAGTCGAGGGCACAATATTGATCAGCGCCGCCAGATAACTCCGGCCTTCTGCCGCGGTTTCAAAAACGCCCTGCGCCACAGCCGCATTCAGCACGGTGATGACATCTGCCTTCTCACCGGAAGTAAACATTTGCAGGATAATCTGAAACAGGGTGCGGTGCTGTTCATTGAAGAAGCAGTCCGGCCGAATCGTTTCCAATACCACCGGAAGCACTGCGGAATCAATGAGAATCGCCCCCAGAATGGTCTGCTCGGCTTCCAGACTATACGGAAGCTCGGCGCTTTCGTTGGGAGAATAGGATGTATCTGCCATAATCGTTCCCTCCTGTGGGAAAAATAATGCGGGCCGAAAACCGGTCCGCATTTCTGCTGTATTTCAGAGCGGATGCTTATCCCTCTGCAACTTCTACTGTCACCTTTACCGAGATTCCGGCATACAGGCGAATTTCTGCCTCATAGGTACCAAAGTTCTTGATATCTGATTTCAGGCTGATCTTTTTCTTGTCAATCTTACAGCCGTACTCTGCGGCAATGCATTCTGCAATCTGCGCTGCTGTGACAGCACCAAACAGCTTTCCGCCGTTTCCTGCCTTTGCCGCAGCGTGAACGGTCTTGCCCTTCAGCTGGTCGGCAATTGCCTGTGCATTCTGCTTTTCCACATCAATTTTATGGGCTGCCGAGGACTGCTTACCGGAGAGTTCAGACAGATTCTGCGGGGTTGCCTCTACTGCCAGACCCTTTTTCAGCAGCATGTTCCGGGCATAGCCGTCTGATACATTCTTGACCTCGCCCTTTTTTCCAGAGCCTTTTACATCCTGTACAAAAATTACCTTCATTTTTCTTCTTCCTTTCTCAAGGGGATTTCAGCGGAAAACACATTCCCGTTTATCGTTCCAGTTCCTGTGCTTCCAATATCAGCAGGAGCTGTTCCTTTGCCTCCTGGATGGTACAGCGTGGCAGCTGTGCCGCCGCCATGGTTTGATGGCCGCCGCCGCCCAGCTGTTCCATAATCACCTGTACATTTACATTTCCCATAGAACGGGCAGAAATTGCAGCGCCCGGCTCCGCGGCATAGATGACAAAGGAAGCCTCAACCCCCTGAATGCTCAGCAGTTCATCGGCTGCCTGTGCCGCCAGCACTCTGGCATCCTGAGAGGGCATCTTCACAACGGAAATGGCATTGTTCCGATAAAGCTCCGCGTGGGAAACAATCTGCGCACGCATGGAGTACATGGAAATAGTGTTGGAAAACAGGGTTTTTACCTGGATGGTATCTGCACCGATTTTCCGCAGATATGCCGCCGCTTCAAATGTCCGCACGCCAGTGCGCATCACAAAGTTTTTCGTATCCAGCATAATGCCGGACAGCAGCGCATCTGCATAGGCTGCGGATATTTCTGTATCCGTCCGGAAATACTGGATAATTTCTGTCACCATCTCCGATGCAGAAGAGGCATACGGCTCATGGTGGAAAATCACTGCATTTTCGATAAAGTTGACATTCTTCCGGTGGTGGTCAATGACAATGACATACCGCGCCGCGTGGTAAAGATCCACGCTTTCCAGAATATCTTTATTATGCGTATCTACAATAATCAGCAGACTGTTTTCCGTAACTTGCGCCAATGCATCCACTGGCTCCAGAAAATGGGGGCCGTCGCTGCACTGCGCCATCCGGTCGATCAGCTGTGTGGCCAGACAGCTCTGCCGGTTGACCACCACATAGGACGGCTTTTGCATCAGACGCACCGCACCTGCCAGGCCGCAGGCAGAACCCACGGAGTCCAGATCGCCGAAGCGGTGTCCCATGAGAAAGACCTGATCCGAATTTTCAATCAGTTCCTGCATTGCCAGCGCAATGGAGCGAATCTTCGTCTTAGACTTCTTCTCCACGCCCTTTGACGCACCGCCAAAGAAGCAAAAACCGTTTTCCGTTTTCACAGCAGCCTGGTCGCCGCCGCGTCCCAGCGCCATATCCAGAGACTGTCTGGCGAATTTTTCACTTTCTGCCAAAGAGGATGCGCCGTCTCCCACGCCAATGGAAAACGTAATATGCATCCGGTCATTGACCCGAATCTGTCTCGCCTCATCCAGCACATGAAAGCGGTTTCGCATAATTTCATGCAGGTGTCTGGATTCCATCACCGCATAGAACAGATCGTTTTCCACCTTTCGGATTACGCCGTCTGTTCCCTGCATAAAGTGTTCCAGCACCTGTTCCACTTCTGCGGAAACCTGTGCCTTTTCGCTCTCCTTGGCATATTGCAGCAGATCGTCATAGCTGTCGATCACCAGCAGCAACACACAGGGACGAGAATTGGTATTTTCATTTTGCAGCCGCAGAATATCTGTGATTTCCAGGAACTGTACCGCAACAATTTCCTGTTGATTCTGAATATTCGATGTGGCATGTACCCGATAGCTGAGGCCATTGTGCTCCATGAGCAAATCCCGGTTCTGATCCAGCGCTGCCAGATTCAGATGAATCACATCCTGCACTGTTCGTCCCAACGCAGAGCGGCTTTGAAGAAACCGGGCGGAAAACGCGGTATTGTACCACAGGATTTCACCGGTGTGTGCGGCAAACAGCATGGGAATTGTCATGCTCTGGAGTGCATTCATACCTGTGCCTTCAATGTCGCCCTTGGCAGACACCAGCTGCTGCCGCTCGGCCTTTCGCAGCCAGAACCATTGCAGGCAAATCACTGCACTGATTAACAAAATCACCAGCAGCTGCGCCGTCAGCACCTGCTGCGGCACGCGTTTGAATACCACACCAAACAGCGGCAGCAAAACGCTGATCAACCACAGCGCAAAGGTAATGCCAATGGCTGCATATTTTCGTTTCATGCTCTATTCTCCCCTATTCCATGAAGAAATCGGCGTGTAAAAGCCACAGCAGCATTTTCCGGCTGCGGCCATGGAATCCCGAAAAATCCGGTTTCCTGCTTACACTTCCATAATAATCGGCAGAATCATCGGGCTGCGCTTGGTTTTTTCATAGATAAATTCAGACAATACATCCCGCAGCTTTGTTTTCAAAGAGCCCCATTCCTTCAGATCATGCGCCGTGCAGTTATCCAGCACACGGGAGAGCACCCGACGTGCCTCTTCCATCAGCTCCTCGGATTCCCGGACGTAGACAAAGCCTCTGGAAATGATATCCGGTCCGGCCACCAGGGAATTGGACATCCGTTCGATTCCGATTACAACAATAATCAGGCCGTCCTGTGCCAGATGCTTTCGATCCCGCAGGACAATAGAGCCGACATCGCCTACACCCAGACCGTCTACCATAACACGGCCGGCAGGAACCTGAGAAACCACGCGCATGCTCTGGCCGTCTGTTTCAATCACGTCACCGATGCTGCAAATCAGAATGTTTTCTTCCGGCATGCCCATAGATTTGGCGATTTCTGCATGCTTCACCAGGTGCTTGTATTCGCCGTGCACCGGAATAAAGAACTTCGGCTTGGTCAGCGCGTGAATCAGCTTCAGTTCCTCCTGGCAGGCATGGCCGGAAACGTGTACCTCATACATGGATTCGTAGATTACTTCCGCGCCGGATTTCATCAGTTCATTAACCACACGGGTGACAAACTTTTCATTGCCCGGAATGGGCTTTGCAGAAATGATGATGAAGTCGTTGGGGGTGATGGAAACCTTTTTGTGGCTGTTCATCGCCATACGCGTCAGCGCCGAAAGCGGTTCGCCCTGGCTGCCGGTTGTAACCAATACGATCTTCTCATCCGGATAGCGGTTCATTTCGTCAATATCAATAATCATGCCCTTCGGCACGGTCAGATAGCCCAGTTCTATGGCTGTATTGATAACATGAATCATGCTCCGGCCGAATACGGCAACCTTTCTGCCGTAGTGCTGCGCCTGATCAATGATCTGCTGCACCCGGTGCACATTGGAGGAAAATGTAGCAATAATAATCCGCTTTCCCTCTGCCCGTTTAAAGAGCTTTTCAAAGGAGCCGCCCACTGTGCGCTCAGAACAGGTAAAGCCTGTGCGCTCTGCATTGGTAGAATCTGCCATCAGCGCCAGAACGCCCCGGCTGCCCAGTTCACCGAACCGAGCCAGATCAATGATTTCATCATCAATGGGAGAAAAGTCTACCTTAAAGTCGCCGGTGTGCACAATAATGCCGGCCGGTGTGTGAATTGCCATGCCCACTGCACCGGGGATGGAGTGGTTTACCTTAATAAATTCTACGGCCATACAGCCCATTTTCACGGTTTTCCGCGGTTCTACTTCAATAAGCTTTGCCTGCTTCAAAAGGCCGTGTTCTTCCAGCTTGCCCTTGATCAGACCCAGCGTCATCCGGGTACCATAAATGGGCACATTGATTTTCTTCAGCAAATATGCCAGACCGCCGATATGATCCTCATGGCCGTGGGTAATCACAATTCCGCGAATGCGGTCCTTGTTGCCCTCCACGTAGGTGAAGTCCGGGATTACAATATCTACGCCCGGCATATCCATATCCGGAAAAGCAAGGCCGCAGTCCAGGATAAACATATCATTGCAGCACTCAAAGACGGTCATGTTCTTTCCGATTTCATTCAGACCGCCCAGGGGAATGATTCTCACCGGTGTCCGCTTGGCATCCCGTCTCCCATTGTTTCTGGAGCCATGTGCTGCGGCATTATTGTTCCGGCTGTGGTTCCGGTAGGCACCGCTGGAGGATCTGCGTTCTTCCCCCTGCTGTCTGGGGCGTGCGCCATAGTTTCTCTTTCTCGTCTGAGAGCCGCTGCGCGGTTCCCGCATCTGTTCTTTTTCTGTAGCCAATCAAATATCCTCACTTTCTGTCAGGAAACAGAAATCCATTTCAGGCAGCGTGACAGAAAATCCCGTTTTCCGGCAGTGGCACACTAGTCCAAAAAAGCCGCCGTATTTTCCCGGACAAAAGCAGTCCTTCTCTCACAAAACTTCCGTTTTTTCTGCGCATTTGAAAGCAGAAGCAAAAATACAAGCACATTTTTTCTATCCGATTCCACCGGATTTTTTTACAGATTCTTTTCTGCCCATTCCGCTGCAGAAGATCCGGCAAGCCGCCCGACCCAATTGTTTCAAAAACAGCATCTTTTCTGCGTATGCGGCATGCCGTCTGCTCATGTTTCGTTTTTCTATCCGCGAAACGTTTTCAAAAATCGTTCTGCTGAAATGCATTGTTCCGGAAACAGCAGTGCATACATCTTATCATTCAAGTTCCGTCAGCACCTGTCCGTTTTCTGTTTCCCATTGAATCGGGAGCAGAGAGCACACGTTTGGCTCCTGTCAGTCCCGTATGTATCAAAACACGGCCTGCCGGCAATTTTTTCGTCCGCACAACAGGCAGCGTATCGCAACCAAAAAGAAAAGCAGCCCCCATCAGGATTCAGATCGGGTTGCATTTATCCCTGTTCCCTGGTCTGCACCGGGAACAGGCTTCCGGCAGAAAATCATGCCCTGAGAGCAGTTTTCCCGGAATCACGTACAGTAATACATAATATCATTATACGATTTCTCTTCTGCCTTGTCAATGGTATTTTTTATTTTTTCGCTTTTTGGCCAATTCTTCACAATCTGTTCCCCAAATTTTCGCTATAGTAGCCAGAAAAACGGCTCCTGCCGGTCTTTCCCGACAAGAGCCGTTTTTTCTTCCGTTTCCGCTGCTTACAGCTTTCCCGGCATTACCGCCGGCTTCCCGGATTATCAAATGTCCGGATGCGCAGATAAATGCCGAGCTTCTGGGAAAGTGCCTTTGCCGCTTCCAGTTCCGAGGGCTCCAGTACATCCACCACGCTCATCATCACCTTTGGCACATATTGTTTGCAGTCCACTGCAAACTGCTGCATGGCCTCAAAGGCCTTTGCACCAAACTTTGGCCGTGTCACTTCCAGGTATTCCTGTTCTGTGCCGGCATTCAGACTGACGGAAACAATGTCCACCAATCCTTCCAGCTCCTGTGCTGTCGGCCGTCCATGAATCAGGTCGGACAGGCCATTGGTATTCAGGCGAATGGTTTTTACACCGTGATTTTTCAGATATTTTGCGGTTTCCCGTAAGGTTTCCAGCCGTTCCGTCGGCTCTCCAAAGCCGCAGAACACCACCTCTGCATACTGAGAAAGGTCATACGCCTCCAGCGCCTGTTCGATTTCCTGCTGAGAGGGTTCGTGCTCCAGCCACAGGGAATCCGAACCGTATGCCGTGTCCCCCATGCTGCGAATGCAGAAGGTACATGCACAGGGACAGCGGTTTGTGATATTCAAATAGAGATTTTTGCCTACCGGATAGGCAATTGTCATTGCTTTTTTCATAAAAGCTCCCTCCTACTTATGATACTTTGTCCCGGCCAGAATCTGATAGCCCCGGTAAATCTGCTCCAGAAGCATCACTCGTGCCAGCTGATGGGGAAATGTCATGACGGACATGGACAGCCGCAGCTGGGCGCGCTGCTTCACGGCTGGTGCCAGACCATAGGAACTGCCGATCAAAAAGGTCACGGCACCGCTGTCTCCGCCCTGTGCGGCCTGTTCCAGCTTTTCGGCAAGGTCGGGGCTGGTAAGCTGCTTGCCCTCAATGCACATGGCAATGCAGTAGCCCTTGGCGCGTTTCAACAGCTCTGCGCCCTCTTTTTCCAGCGCCGCCGCAATCTCCTTTTCCGAAGGATTCTGGGAGAGCGCCGCTGGCTCCAGCTCTGTAATCTGTAACCGGCAGTACCGGGACAGGCGCTTTTCGTATTCCCTGCACGCCTCCCGGAGATAGCCCTCCTTACACTTTCCCAGCGCCAGAATTTGTACGGTCTGCATCAGAAAATCACCGCCTGTTCCAATCCTTCGGGAGATGCCACCTGCATCAGAAAGTCCTGATTTCGGCGCATTCCCTGTTCCTGCAAATGTTCCAGCACTGTCTGCTGTGCCAGCGGCATGGTATTGTTCTTCTCGCTCAGGTGTCCCAACACGATTCGCGTAGTGCCGTGGGCAATCAGTTCCTCTGCCATTCCGGCGCTGTCTCCGTTGGAAAGGTGACCGTATTCTCCCCGAATCCGCGCCTGAAGCGCCGCCGGATACGGGCCGTACCGGAGCATTTTCGGGTCATAATTTGCCTCCAGCAGCACCAGATCTGCACCAAACACGCCTGCCTCCACCTCTGGTGTCACACAGCCCAGATCGGTGCAGACTGCACACGTCTGACCGTCTGCCATGGTAAAGCGATAGCCGCAGCTTCCCGTCGCATCATGCATGGTGGGAAAAGCGGTCACTTCCATCGTGTCCATATGTACCGTTTCGGAAAAGCCGATTTCCCGAAATTCCGCATCTCCGGGCATTTTTTCAATTCCTTTTAAAGCGGCAATGGTATCGGATGTCGCATATACCGGAACCGGATATTTCCCCAGAAACACCCGCAGCCCGGCAATATGATCGGTGTGGGCATGGGTAATGCACACAGCCTGTACCGCTTCCGGCGAAATGTCATGCGCTTCTAGGGCACGCAGCAGCTTCCGGCAGGAAACCCCGGCATCCACCAGCACGCCGCCGGATGGGTTCCCAAGGAAGGAGGCGTTTCCCTTGCTGGAACTGAACAGAGAATAAAATTTGGACAATTTCCAATCCCCTTTCCAAAACAGCAGATGGAGAGTACCTGTCTCCTGCCGCCATTTTTTCCATAACAAAAGCCGTCAACCAGGCTGACGGCTTTTTCTTCATTCTGCAAATCTGCTTACAGTGCTTCTTTCAGTTCTGCCTGCGCAGCCGGGAAAGATACCTTCTGAATATCTGCACCAATCTCCCGGAGCTTTGCGTCCAGGTTTGCATAACCACGCTCAATGTGGTAAATATCCTCGATTTCTGTAATGCCGTGAGCCGCCAGTCCTGCAATAATCAAAGCAGCACCTGCACGAAGGTCACACGCCTTTACCGGTGCGCCGGTCAGCTTTCCGGTGCCTTCTACCACTGCGACCTTTCCGTCTACAGAGATATCTGCGCCCATGCGCCGCAGCTCATCCACATAGCGGAAGCGCTGTTCCCAGACACCTTCTGTAATGATGCTGGTTCCTTCTGCCAGCGTCAGCAGCGTGGTAATCTGAGGCTGCATATCGGTAGGGAATCCGGGATGCGGCATAGTCTTTACGTTGGTGCGCACCAACGGGCCGTCTACCCACACGCGGACACTGTCGTCAAACTCTTCGATATTGACGCCGATTTTCCGGAGCTTGCTTGTAATCGGCTCCAGATGCTTCGGGATCACATTCTTCACCAGAACGTCACCACGGGTAGCAGCCGCAGCAATCATAAATGTGCCAGCTTCAATCTGATCCGGAATGACGCTGTACACTGCACCATGCAGATGATCTACGCCGCGAATCTTAATGACATCCGTTCCGGCACCCATGATATCGGCACCCATAGAGTTCAGGAAGTTTGCAAGATCTACAATGTGGGGTTCCTTTGCAGCATTTTCGATGATGGTCAGACCCTTTGCCCGAACCGCAGCCAGCATGGCATTCATCGTAGCGCCAACGGAAACAACGTCTAAGTAAATCTGTCCGCCGATCAGCTGATCTGCCACCAGATCTACCATACCATGATCAATGCTGCATGTTGCACCCAGTGCAGAAAACGCCTTGAGGTGCTGATCAATCGGGCGATCGCCTAACGGGCATCCACCAGGCATGGAAACGCGTGCCTTTCCGTACCGGCCCAGCAGCGCACCCAGGAAGTAATAGGAGGCGCGCATTTTTCTGGCGCTTTCATACGGTACGCAGTAATTGGTGAGTCCGGCAGCGGAAATGCGGACGGTTGTTTTATTCAAATATTCGACTTGTGCTCCCATCTCGCAGAGAATCCGCAGACTGATGGAAACATCACTGATATCCGGAACGTTTTCCAGAATACAAGGTTCATCGCTGAGCAAAATTGCCGGTATCAGGGCGACCGCAGCATTTTTCGCTCCGCTGACCTCTATTTCGCCGGCGAGCCGATGGCCGCCGTGAATGACAAACTTATCCAACTTCGTCTCTCCTTTGTCTGTGCGCCGCCGGCCGTTCTGCCGGATATCGGGAAAGGTACCAACAATCCGCGGACAGCTGCGTACCGGGACTTTTCATTTTTCCGCAGATGCCGGATTCCGGATGCTGCGGCGGCAGAGCGCGGTGCTCCGGCCGTCCCGTGACTTTTTTTACGAGGGCGCATTCCGGACTGATATCGCCGGAAACGCCAAAAAACAGCCGCAAAAAGCCGTACAGCAAAGTGCTGTACCAGTGTTATTTTGCATGCTATCTTTATTATTATACACGAACTTTCCCAGTTTGTAAAGTAAAAAACATGAATTTTCGTGGCTATTTGGCAACCTTACCGGAAATCGCTTTTATTCCTGTCCAGGCTTTGTATGCATTTCATAAAATTTATCATGGATGCACTCAATTTTTTCCAGATGTAAAATCCTGATAGGTTCCGATTTCAATTTTCAGAATCTGAATGTCATTTTCCGGCGGCGTAAAGCCCTCTTCGCCGGAGGCGGTCTTTGTTTTCGCCCTGGTAATGGCATCAATGGTTGCAAAGCTTTCGTCACCGTAAGCCTGTGCAAACACGGTCATCTGCTGGGAATAATTCGGCACGCCGCCCTGCTTCAAAAAGGCCGCATTGATCTCCTCGGCATCATCAGAAACGGACTCCAGCTCCTTCTTAGCACTTTCGTCAAAGGTAATCGAGTTGCACACCAGGAAACGTGAGCCGCAGTAATAGGTCATCTGACCGGTAAGGCGATTCCAGAGATTTCCCTCCTTGGAAGTGCCCGGCACGCAGAATGCTCCCCGAAGAGGCCAGAGGTCTGCGCTGGTTTCCCGTTCCACATGCTCATATTTCTCTGCCGCATCCGCATCCACCACGCCGTCTGCCTTTTTGGTACCGGCTTCAAAATACACGCCGTCCTCCACAGAAAATACATAGGTGTTGTCATAATAGCCGGATTCCGCCAGCTGGGTAAACTGTTCCACGTACTTGGGTGCCTGCTCCGGGTAGAGTTCTGCCACAATATTCCCTTCCGTGGTCTGAATCCGCATAGCAGGCGCATCATCCTCCGGTTCATCCAGCTGTACCAGATTGGCATCCCCTATATTCACATAGGTTTTGCTCTGCTGGTTCAGATAAGTGGTGCATGAAAATACGCCGAAGCAGAGAATGCACATAATCACCATTACCAGAAAAATCCGTGTAATCCCTTTTTTATGATCCTTAAACGCCATAATACTCCTTTATGATTCGATTTTGGTAATCTCTGTTCCCTGCCGGGTTTCCCGTACAGTATAGCCCAGGGCAACGATTGCATCCCGAAGCCGGTCAGCCTCTGCAAAATCCTTTGCCTTTCTCGCAGCCTTCCGCTGTTCCACCAGTGCCGTTACCTCTGCCGGAATAGCGTCTGCCTGCTTCCGGTTGTACAGCAGTCCCATGACACCAGTCAGCTCGTCAAACAGCTTTGCGCCGGCTTCCAGCTGCTCCTTAGAAGTAGAAGCGTCTGCACTCATCCGATTCAGATCCCGCACCAGTTCAAAGATGGCAGTCATGCCGTCTGCGGTGTTGAGGTCGTCATCCATGGCAGTAACAAACTGTTCCTTCCGCTTCCGGAAGATCTCCTCTGCCTCCGGTGCAATGCTGCCGGGCTTTGCCGCAGCAATGGCGCGATCCAGTGTATCCCGGCAAACATAGAGCCGTTCCAGAGAGGCCTTGCAGGCATCCAGCAGATCCTTGCAGTAATTGATGGGGCTGCGGTAATGTGCCTGCACCATCATATAGCGAATGACTTCATAGCCGTACTGCTCGGCCACTTCCCGTACTGTGAAGAAGTTGCCCAGAGATTTGGACATCTTCTTGTTGTCAATGTTGATATAGCCATTATGCATCCAGTAGTGGGCAAACGGCTTTCCGGTAGCGGCTTCACTCTGGGCAATTTCGTTTTCATGGTGAGGAAAGATCAGATCCTGACCGCCGCAGTGCAGATCAAAGGTATCTCCCAGATAGTGGCAGGACATTGCGGAGCACTCAATGTGCCAGCCGGGACGGCCTTTTCCCCAGGGGGAATCCCAATAGGGTTCGCCGGGCTTGGCTGCCTTCCACACGGCAAAGTCCAGGGGTGCTTCCTTGCCGTCATTGATATCGATTCTGGCGCCTGCCTGCAATTCCTCAATGGGCTGGCCGGACAGCTTTCCGTATTCCGGGAAAGAGGCGGTACGGAAGTAAACGTCTCCGTTTTCCGCAGCATATGCGTGACCGGATGCCACCAGCTTTTTCACCAGATCCAGAATCAGCTCCATGCAGTTGGTAACAGTAGGATGCACATCCGCATCCATAACATTCAGGCCGTGAGCATCTGTCTTGTATTCTGCGATATAACGCTTGGCAATTTCAGCGGCTGTCGTGCCCTCTTCATTGGCTTTTTTGATGATCTTGTCGTCTACATCCGTAAAATTCTGCACATAGGTGACGGTATAGCCCCGGTATTTCAAATAGCGGCGCAGGACATCAAATGCACAGATCGGCCGTGCGTTTCCGATATGAATATAGTTGTACACCGTGGGGCCGCAGGCATAAATTCCTACATGCCCAGCTTCCATGGGAATCAGTTCTTCTTTTTTTCGTGTCAGCGTGTTATAAATCTGCATGACTATTCCACTCCTTTTTTATTCTGCGTTTCTGTTTTCTCCGGATTCCGGCACAAACAAAAACTGTCGGAATTCTTCCATAGACGGAAAAATTTGTTCTGTCAGCTGTTCCATTTCCGGGGTAGACGGCAGAAGATCCGGAATCATCACCGGATGCAGTCCGGCGCTGTGTGCACTGCGGATGCCGTTATAGGAATCCTCCACCGCATAGGCCTCTGCCGGCGGCACGTGCAGCATTTCACAGGCTTTCCTGTAAATTTCCGGATCCGGCTTGCTGCGGCGCACCATATCTCCGCCTACAATCTGGTCAAACATCTGTTCCAATCCGAACCGCTGCATCTCCTCCCGGACAACTGCCGTCCTGGTAGAGGAAGCAATGGCTGTTTTCCAGCCGTTTTGACGCAGTGTTTTCAGCATTTCCCGAACGCCCGGCTTCAATTGCAGCTTCCCGGCCTTCACCTGTTCCCAATACCGGGCAGACATTTCCTGCTTTAAGGTATCATAGGGGAAGTCTGCGCCGTATTTTTCCAGAAACATCTGCCGGGTCAGGTCTGCATTGATGCCCAGACACTGGTGACAGATTTCCCGTATTTCCGGGATACCGTGCACCTGAGCCGTCTGCTCCCAGCACTGAATTACCAGTGCCTCGGAATCAAACAGCACGCCGTCCATATCGAATACCACGCATTGTATCATGCGTCTGCCTCCTTTTTTTGCCCTTCCAGTTTAGACATCTCTGTCCGCAGACAGGTCACTGCGGATTTTAGCATTGTAATGTCTTCCATAGTTAGATCCGGGATGTGAATCTGATCCAGATCCTGCTCCACCTTCTGGCCTGCCATACGGGCAATCCGCGCCGGAACACCAACAGCGGTACAGTTATCCGGAATATCCTTCAGTACCACGGCATTTGCCGCAACCTTTACATGATTTCCGATATTGATCGGCCCCAGCACCTTGGCACCGGCACCCACCATGACATTATCTCCCAGGGTAGGATGCCGCTTACCCTTATCCTTTCCGGTTCCGCCCAGGGTAACACCCTGATACAGCAGGCAGTTGTCACCAATCACTGTGGTTTCACCGATTACAACACCCATTCCGTGATCAATAAACAAGCCCTTTCCGATCTGCGCGCCGGGATGGATTTCAATTCCGGTTTTATGGCGCGCGCGCTGTGAAATGATCCGGGCAATGGTGTACCACTTATGCTGATAGAACCAGTGTGCCCGGCGATAGCTGCGCACCGCTTTCAGCCCGGAATATGTGAGCAAAATTTCAAAGCTGCTCCGGGCCGCCGGATCCTTTTCCTTTACAATTGCAATATCTTCTCGAAGCTGTCGAAATAGCATCTTTGTGATTGTCACCTCCGACACAATAAAAAGCTGTTCTCCTCTTTTTTCGGGGAGAACCACACCTCAGAACCTGTATGCATACAGATTCTGTTTTTTCTATGGTCTGTTCCGCGGCTATATCGGGAAACGGAGAAAAGCTTGGTTTTCCCGCAAAAAAGCCGCCCCTGCAAATATCTTTTTCGACATCCACAGAGGCGGCAGAAATACTACCACGGTTCCACTCTGATTTTCAGGCAACAAAAATGCCTGCTCTCAAAGGCACCGTAACGAGGTGCAGTACGGATACAGATACTGAGCCGGAGCCGTTCCCCATATCAACGGGAATCCCCTTTTGTCAAGGGAGATTCTGTCGCAGTTGCACTTCATCTGACCGTCCTGACATCGTCCCACCGCCCCGATGCTCTCTGGACAGGACACAAAGACAGACTACTCTCACTGCTGCGTTGTTCTGTTTTTTCTAAAACAGCAAGCCGAATGCCAATTCTGCAAACCCGGCTGCTTCCTCTTTATTATATGCGATTTTTCCCGGTTTGTCAATAAGCAACTTGCACCAATCACACTGCTTCATTTTTCTTTTTCAAAGCATCCCACCCAAAAGGGGGCGCAGACGGCAAGGTCACTGACATCCATTCATTTTAAAAATGGACGCGATCTAACGCATTCTGCTGCATACCAGTATACAGCAGATAGTAGCGTCCCTTTTCCGCCATGAGCTTTTCATGGTTGCCGCGCTCAATGATTCTGCCGTGATCCAGCACCATAATCACATCTGCATTCTGGATTGTGGAAAGGCGGTGGGCAATGACAAATACAGTTCTGCCGTGCATCAGTGCATCCATTCCGGCCTGAACAATCCGCTCCGTCCGGGTATCAATGGAAGAAGTGGCTTCGTCCAAAATCATAACCGGCGGATCTGCCACTGCTGCTCTTGCAATGGAAAGCAGCTGGCGCTGTCCCTGCGACAGGCCAGAGCCGTCCCCGGAGAGAACCGTCTGATACCCATTCGGCAGCAGCATAATAAAGTGGTGGGCATTGGCACGCTTCGCAGCCGCAATGCATTCCTCATCCGTGGCATCCAGTCTGCCGTAGCGGATGTTGTCCATTACTGTTCCGGTAAACAGGTTCACATCCTGTAGCACAATGCCAAGAGAGCGCCGCAAATCCGGCTTTTTGATCTTGTTGATATTGATGCCGTCATAACGGATTTTGCCGTCTGCCAGATCATAAAAACGGTTGATCAGGTTGGTAATGGTAGTCTTTCCGGCACCGGTTGCACCCACAAAGGCCACCTTTTCTCCCGGCTTTGCGTACAGGCTCACATCATGGAGCACAATCTTTTCCGGCACATAGCCGAAGTCCACGTCAAAGAACTGCACATCTCCGGCCATACGGGTATAGGTCACAGTTCCGTCTGCATGGGGATGCTTCCATGCCCAAATGCCAGTACGGTGATCCGTTTCTGTGAGTACGCCGCCTTTTTCTTCCGCGTCCACTAGTGTAACATAGCCTTCATCTGTCTCCGGCGCTTCGTCCAGAAGATCAAAGATACGTCCTGCACCGGCCAGCGCCATTACAATTGCACTGGCCTGCTGAGAAATCTGGCTGATGGGCATGGTAAAGCTCCGGCTCAGCTGCAAAAAGGCCGCAATGGCACCCAATGTCAGGCCGCCAACGCCGTGAAATGCCAGTGCACCACCCAGCATTGCCAGCAGGACATACTGCACATAGCCCAGATTGTTCATGATCGGCATCAGGATATTAGCAAAGCTGTTTGCCCAGGCCGCATTCTGGAACAAGGCATTGTTGTGCTTATCAAAGCCCTCCTTGGTCTCCTCCTCATGGCAAAATACCTTAATTACCTTTTGGCCATGAATCATCTCTTCGATATAGCCATTGACAGCACCGATGGAGTTTTGCTGCTTTACAAAAAATGCGCCACTCTTGCCGCCCACAAACTTGGTAATCAGCATCATCAGTGCCACAAAGACCAGCACAAACAGCGTCAGCCAGATGCTCAGCCGCACCATCGCCACAAACACTGCAATGACCGTGACAATCGAAGAAAAGATCTGCGGCACGCTCTGTGCCAGCATCTGCCGGAGCGTATCGGTATCATTGGTGTACAGGCTCATCACGTCGCCGCTGGCGTGGATGTCGAAAAAGCGAATGGGCAGTGTCTGCATGTGGGAGAACATCTGATCCCGGATGGTTTTCAGAATGCCCTGTGCCACAACTACCATGAGCCGGTTATAGAACAGTGTCCCCAGGATGCCGGCAGCATACAAAACGCCCAGTTTGATCAGCGCAGATGCCAGACCAGAAAAGTCCCGGCTCCCGTTTAACAGCATGGGAGAAATATAATCATCGATTAAGGTTTGCAAAAATGTGGAACCAGCCACGCCGGCCACAGCACTCACCAGAATGCAGATCAGTACCAGAATCAGCTGAAGCCAATACTTTTTCATATAAGAAAGCAGCCGCCGAAAGCTTTTTCCGGCGCCCTTTGTCGCACCAGGCATCATAACGCCCCGCGGCGGCCCTCCCTGTGGTTTTTGACTCATTGCGGGACACTTCCTTTCTGCTGCGATTCATAGACTTCCCGATAGATGGCATTGGTCTCCAGCAATTCTGCGTGGGTACCAATCCCGTCAATCCGCCCCTCATCCAACACAATAATCTGATCTGCGTCCATGAGCGAGGTAACACGCTGGGCAATAATCAGCTTTGTGGTATTCGGGATCTCATCCCGGAGCGCCTGACGAATGCAGGCATCCGTATGGGTATCTACTGCACTGGTGGAATCATCCAGAATCAGGATTTTCGGCTTTTTCAGCAGCGCCCGTGCAATGCAGAGGCGCTGTTTCTGGCCACCGGAAACATTTGTACCGCCCTGTTCAATGTACGTATCATACCCTTCGGGGAATGTCTGAATGAACTCATCGGCATGTGCCAGGCGGCACACACGCTGCATTTCCTCGTCTGTGGCATCCGGATTGCCCCATCGCAGATTCTCTTTGATGGTGCCGGAAAACAGCACGTTTTTTTGCAGCACCATGGCCACATTTTCCCGGAGTGCTTCTACGTCATATCGGCGGACATCAAGGCCGCCTACCTTGACGCTGCCCTCTGTGACATCATACAGCCGGGGAATCAGCTGTACCAGGGAGCTTTTCGCGCTGCCAGTACCGCCCAGAATTCCCACAGTAGAACCAGATGGAATGTGCAGATCAGCATCTACCAGACAGCACTTGTCCTTTCGCTTGCCATAGCTGAAGCTGACATGGTCAAAGTCTATGCTGCCATCTGCCACAGTCTGCACCGCGTCTGCCGGGCTGATGATATCACTTTCTTCCTCCAGGATTTCCACAATACGCTCGCAGGAAGCACGGGACATGGTGATCATAACGAACACCATAGACAGCATCATCAGGCTGGACAAAATCTGAATGGCATAGGTCATCAGGCTCATAAGCTGGCCTGTGGTCAGTGTCCGGCTGACAATCATTCTGGCACCGAACCAGGAAACCAGAATCAGACAGGCATACATGCAGAACTGCATCAGAGGCATATTAAAGGCCAGGCGCTTTTCTGCCTTGGAAAAATCTTTGTAAATATTCTCTGAAATGCCGGAAAACTTCTGAATCTCGTGTTCTTCCCGGACAAAGGATTTCACCACGCGGATGCCGTGGAGATTTTCCTGTGTTACATTGTTCAGCTTATCGTAAGTCTGAAACACGCGCTCGAAAATGGGATGCACCCGTGTCATGATCAGATACAGCCCCACGCCCAGCACCGGAATGGCTGCCAGATAGATCAGAGACAGCTTTGCACTCAGCTGAAACGCCATCACCATGGAAAATATCAGCATCACCGGAGAACGCAGTGCCACGCGAATCAGCATCTGATAGGCATTTTGTACATTGGTCACGTCTGTTGTCATACGGGTGACGATGCTGGCAGCAGAAAACTTATCGATATTGGAAAAGGAATACTGCTGCACACGATAGAACATATCATGCCGCAGATTCCGCGCAAAGCCGGCAGAGGCAAACGCCGCAAAATGTCCGGCAAGAGCACCAAAAATCAGCGACAGCACACAGCACACCAGCAAAATCCAGCCGTAGTGCATTACCGCATCCATGCCGCCGTCTCCGTCAATGCCCTTGTCAATGAGCATTGCCATAAGAATTGGAATGACCACTTCCATGACCACTTCCAGCACAACAAACAAAGGGGACAGCAGGGAAAATAGTTTGAACTCCCGTACAGAACCCAACAGCTTTTTGATCATCTGCCGCACACGCCCTTCCGCTCCAGATCCTCACCTAAGTTTTTCCGCATTTTTTCTGCCACACGCTGAAAGATTTCCTGCTCTTCTTCCGAAATCCCCTTTGCAAGCTGCTCTTCAAACGATGCGATGTCCAATTCAATCTGATGGTGCAAATCCAGCGCCTTCTGCGTCAGTACAATTCGTTTGAGCCGCGCATCCTGCGCTACGCTTTCCCGTTCAATCAGGCCATTTTTCTCCATGAGCTGCAATGTCACCGTCACAGTAGAACGGCTGATGGAAAACGTCTTTTCAATGTCCTTCTGAAACACATCCCGTCCCTGATTTTCGTACAGATACCGGATCAGGTAGCCGTGCATGCCGGTCAGACGGTCTGCATCCTGATGCGCCGCAGAGTGAATCCGCTGCCGCGCCATCAGCTTTTCCAGCCGATGAATTTCCAGTCCCAAATGCCGCATAATTTTCCTCCTTATCGTCTGTTTTGCATCCTTTCTGCGCAATGCGCCTAAAACATCCGGATGCAAAACTGGCAGTTTAATTGTTTACAGCAAAACAGTTTACATTCGAACTGTTTATCTTAAAACTATTTTACCACGATTTTTGGAGAAGTCAATGGCATTTTTGATTGTTTACAAAGTTTTCAAGATTTGACAGCAACCCCTGAAACGTGGTATACTATAGACAACGCTGTACCCGTCTGGTACGATATTTCCAGGCCGGATTTCCTGGCTGCAACAGCTGGCAAATCCGGCAGCATCAAGAGGAGGTCGCCATTTGCGTTATCGATATTATACGCCGCCGCGTTCCAAACTGCCGATTGCGGCCGGCATTCTGGGTCTGCTCCTGGGAGCAAACACCGCCCACATCCTATACGCCATGCCCAACTACACCCAGTACTACGATTACTGGGTAACTATGGCCGGTGGATTTCTATTGGCCGCATTCTGCTTTTTCCTGTTGAAATGGCGGTCAGAATTGCTGCTGATTCCAACAGGGATTTTTGCACTGATCGGCTGCTTTTCCCCCAATCTGGTACGCTGGATGGAAATTGCGCTGTTCTTCCTGCTACTGTTTTTGCTGCTCCTTCGACTGCCGAAATGGGCAAAGATCGTGTTCCGGATTGCAGCCCTTGCGGCGGCCGGAATCGGCATTTACGCCGCTTTGCAGCCCATGATTGAACGAATTCAACGGTTATCTGCAACCGGACATGCCACGGCAAATTATCTCATCCCCTATATCACCCGGACACTGGGCGGAGATGTGCTCTGCCTGCTGGCGCTGCTGCTGTTGGTATTCGCCATGCAGCCCCGGATTCTGCCGGGATGGATGGATGAAGAGGACGGCTATGACCGCATCTGGGAATAAGAACCTGTCTTCACAAGCGTATACAAGTGTCTTTTCGGCAAATTTTGCTGCATACTGCGTGAAAAATACTTGCCGGGCGACAGCCCGCCTGCGTATTTTTGCCTTGTCTGCAACAAAATTATGCTCGAAAATCCACACATATTTCTTGTGAAGACAGGTTCTAAAATGCACGCATCCAAAACTGCATAAAAAAGAAAAAGGACTGCCGCGAAACATCTCGCAGCAGTCCTTTTTGAAAAGAGAAAAGGAGAAAGTAGTTGTCTTATTCTGTAAACGGCAGTACGTCAATAATCTGTACCAGGAACTGGAGCAGCACAATGGAGTCTTCTCCGTTGACTTCTCCATTTGCATTGCAGTCTGCATTCTTTCTGGCCTGATCATTCAGCGTTACGACATCGGCTACCGCCTTATTCAGCAAAACTGCGTCCACCAGTCCTACCTTGCCGTCCAGGTTGATATCCCCATACAGCATATCCGGATCTACAACAGCCGGTGTAGTCGTGGTTGTGCTTCCGGCACGGATAATTTCATAGTCTTTCAGGATTACCTCTGCAAAATATGTTGTTCCGGATACTGTAACATGATCCATTGCCTCGGCCGCAGTCAGTGTAATATCATTGATGCCTGCTTCCAGGGTTCCGGATGCAGATTCCTTCCAGGAACCGGAAACTGTATAGGTATTGGAATAGCTATTGGAATCCGATGCTGCGCCGTCATAGTACAGTACCTGCAGGTGCAGCACCAGCTGATCGCCTGCATTCAAACCCAGATCATCCAGATCAAAGGAATAGGAGCCTTTTCCGAATTCGATCGTTGTTGTTACATCGGGTGTAGTCACCGGTGCTTCTTCTGAGGTAACGGTTGCAGAAGATGTGGTGGTTGTGGTAGTAGTTGTGGTAGTAACAGCCGGTTTTGTAGTAGGTGTGGTTACAACCGGTGTTTTGCCGTCCGGTTCTGTACCCCAGATCAGGGTATCGCCGTCATACATGGTGATATGATCGGTGACAACCATTGCATCTTCACCGCCCTGTTCCAGTCCGGCAAAGGAATAGTCATTGGTCGGATCCCAAACGCCCTGAATATTATCCGGGATGGAAATCCGGAACTGGCACTCACTGCGGTGCTCTGACTGTCCGGTCGGCATTACAACGCTGCCGTCTGCAAAGGAGAGCTTGACATAGTAAATATTGCCGCTGTACTGAATCGGATCGGAAATTGAGATCTTTCCCTTATCGCTGCTATGCTGATCATAGCCGATTTTTACGGAAACATCATCGATCGAATAGCCGGCTTCTACCAGCTCACTGATATCAAAATAATAGTTATAGGACAAGTTCTTGACGGTTCTTGCCGGCCATGCACTGTGGTTCATGGCAAAGACTTTCAGCTCTGTATAGCTGGAAGCTGACTGGTTCACAGAAGCCTTGACAAAGAATTCATCCCATTTCGGTGTCTCAGTCGGCGGGAAGTCAGGGTCGGAGGTGCCGCCGTGCTTTTCTACCATTGCACAGAGTGCTGCGGTATAGCCGGCGTTATAGTCGATCGCAACTTCAGTATACTGATAGTCGCCGATCTTGTCGGAATAGTTGTCCTTCTGATCCGGACCGCCGACCAGTGCACCGTACAAAATGTGTGCGTGGGGCTTGGCGTCCTCGCCTTCGGTCTGGCCGATATTGCTCCACTTGTCATTCCATGCACCGCTGGAAGTTCTGTGGTGCCATGCCTGGGGATAATCGTCTCCCATGCCGACAACATAGCTGAAATGCTTGGAGTTGTCGCCGAAGCAGTAGTTCATGACATCGTCAGCAAACTTAGTATACTTTTCAGCCTTGGCGGTATCGTCCTGATACAGCTGATCGACTGCCACATATGCCAGAAATGCAGTCGTGGTAGCGTGGCGGAGAGAACCCCACTGGAACAGCCACGGCAGACCGTCCGGTGTATAGGTGATCTGCTTGCCGCCGTAACCAGTCGTCCAGTATTCCAGATGCTTGGTGAACTGGTCTTTCCACTGGGATTCGCCGGTGTTGATCGCATACAGCAGCACGCCGCCCTGCATCACATCGTCCCAGCACATGCCCCATGTGTACTTCATTTCGCTGGACTGTTCTTCCTTGCCCAGATTCGGGATATAGTCGGTCTTGCACAGATCCAGATACTTCTGGTCGCCGGTTGCCATATACAGCCAGTTTGCAGCATAGAACAGATCATCATAGAATGTGGTGATCTTGTAATACGGCTGCTCTTCCGGGTCGTCCCCGATTGCGCGAAGCTTGTCGGCACGGTCAAACAGGTCAATGGCGTGTTCCAGATATTCCTTTGCCTTTTCCGGCTTGGAGTCCTTGAAGTTCAGATAGCCGGTACAGAGTGCCGCCGCCATGTCGGCCTGAATGCAGCTGTCCTCGCAGGTATAGTACGGGCGCTCCGTTTCACCCTTCATTAGCTCATACTTATTCATATACATTTCAGCGGCGCCCCACCACACATGGTCAAAGGAGCCCTCACCAATCATGTACACAATATTGTCGCCCTGATCGCAGCCCACCAGATAATCCAGCACGAACTGCAAGTTATTCTCATACATTGTCCGCTGGCCGGCCTTATCCACGCCGTCGCCATAGTTCAGCAGACCCCAGCCCAGCAATGCCGCAGAATACGCATTGGTCAGGGTAAATTTCAGGTGGTCTCCGGCATCATACCAGCCGCCAGGCACATAGTCATTGGTCATGCTGTCTGCGCGCCAGCTGACTTCGTTCCAATCCGGCTTTACGCCGCTCTGCTGCACCTCATAGAAAAACATGGATTTCTGGAGTGCTTCACCATAATTATAAGTGGTATTGGCCTCTTCTGCCGTGACAGCAGCCGTAGGAACCACAGCCGCTGTTCCGGTAAACGCCAAAACCGCAGCTGAAATCAGAGAAAGCAATTTCTTCATATGACATTTCATCCTTTCTTCACAAAAATCGCTTTACGTTATTGTTTTTAGTATAACATTTTTCTATGAAAATGTCAAGTTCTTTTGTGGAAAAAGCACGGAAATATATATGATACAGCGGAGCATATACAATTTTCTTTTGTACACAGCCCAAGCTTTTCCTTGCTTTTCCATTCTCAATCATTTAAAATTCGTTTTATTTGATTTTTTGATGCATTGATACGCTTTTCTATTCACATTATGCATCAAAAAATCCCCGCAGGCTTTTACCGCGAGGAAACAAGACCACAATATGCACTTGTGATAAACCCGGACACGCTACGCCCGGAAGCACGTCATCCCTTTGATGACGGCTCATAAATTATAACGTACTAATAAATAATCCGATAGAGACTTTTATACACAGCAAAGAATTCATTCAACCGTTTGCGTGTGCTGGAACCCGGATCATTGATTACAAAATCAGAAAGGGTAAAGCTGGATCCTGTAGAACCTGTATAGCCGGTCACCAGTACATAATGCTGGCCGCCGCTGGACTTCTTTGCTCCGATAATAACAGGCTTTCCATTTTGCAGACAGTTATAAATCTTCTGCATATCCGCCTGTGAAAGCGTTTTATTGGACGGGGATTCCATGGTATAGCCCAGGTTGGTGTAAGACACCCACAGGAGATTGTCTCCGCTGTAGCTCAGCTTTGACACCATTTTATCCGGTGTTGTTTCCACCCCGGTTTCATAAGAATACTTCATCGCAATTGCTGTGGTGAGGCATCCTACCTGCTTAATGGTGGAATAACCGATCTTCTTGCTTGCCCATCTGCTGTCAAACTGCTTATAATCCGGTGCATCCAGCTGAACCGGCTGATGTCCGGTCTGTGTCATAACACCTGTCGTGGGATCAAAGTAGTAGGAAGTACCGCTGATAGTGATCCAGCCGGTCTGCATTGTGCAGCTGGACAGATCAAAATAATACTTTTTTCCGCCGATTTCTTTCAGGCCAGTCACCGCACCGCTTTCTGTGAGGTACAGCTTCTTGCCATTTTCTTCCTTCCAGCCTGTTTCTGCAACGCCAGTAGTTTCATTGAAATAAAACAGCTTGCCGTTTACAGTCTGCCAGCCGGTCTGCATCACGCCGTTTTCGGTGGAGAAAGAATAAGTCTTTCCATCAATTTTCTGGAGGCCATACACCATGCCCTTGTCGGACAGGTAAATCTTACCTTGTGTGGCATCCATCCAGCCGGTTACCATCTTGCCGTCTGTTCCAAAGTAGTAAATTGCATCATTGATGGTTTGCCAGCCGATTTCCATTGCACCGGTCTGTTTGTTCAGATCATAAACGCTTCCGTCAATCAGCTGAAGGCCGGTCAGCATAACACCATTTGCATCAAAATAGCAGGTACCGGATGTGGTATTTACCCAGCCGGTCTGCATGATGCCGTTTGCATCAAAAGAATAGGTCTTTCCGTCAATCTGTGTCAGACCAATTGCCAGTTCTCCCTGTGCATTTGCCCACAGGGTACCGTCATCTGTTGTAATCCAGCCGGTTTGCAGTCGTCCGCTGGAATCAAAATCATAGAGAACACCATCTACTGTGGTAATGCCCATTGCAGCGCCGGAGGCTGTGAAATAATAGGTATTGCCGTCCAGTTCTGTCCAGCCATTTGCAGGCTGTGCATCGGCATCATAATAGTACAGGCTGCCGTCCTCATAAGTAATCCAGCCGGTCTGTACGCTGCCATAATTGTCGAATGTATACGGAACACCGTCTACTGTCTGTACACCAGTCAGTTTTCCGGCAGTTTCATCTACATAATAGAGATGATCCATATAAGAGAGCCAGCCAAATTCCGGTGTGCCGGCCTCAGCACTGTAGTAATACCGCTTTCCGTCTACCATCTGCCAGCCAGTCTTTAAGGTACCATCTGCGGCGAACACATATGTATAACCATCGTCCAGTGTGGTTTCCTCTGTCGCACAGGTACCGTCACTGTAATAATAAAACAATCTGTCATCTTCTGATACGTACCAGCCGGCCTGGGTAACCTCGTCAGAAGCAACACTGCCGGTCAATACACGGTTTCCGCTGTCAGTAATGACAAAGCGGTTCAGCACAGCCGGTACTGTATCGACGTTGATTTCATCTGCTGCTGCACCAAGGGAGCCTGTCCACAATGCGGCCAGTGCGCCGCCGGCAGCCGCCAGCAATAAATTGCGCAGTCGAAGCGCCATGGGTTTCACGTCCTTTCGCGTCAGATGGGTTCCGGTTAATATGCCCATCATGGTATGCCTTCGTATCAAATCGGCTAAAATCTCTTGCCGATTGTAATCAAAATGTCATGAATCCATTTTTTATTATACCGATTTTTTTCTGCTGTGTCAATCCTTTTGTTACCAATGCCGAAAAAAGTGTCGAATTTTCAGCGCTGTGCACAAAACTTCCCGAACGAAACAGCTGAAACTGCACAAATTCCATGTGAAAAAATAACCATATTATCACAATTGCTATGACAATATTCATATGTCTATTTGAAAAAAACGCTTATTTTTCCGGAGATTTCGGCAGCATAACCGGTGCCGGGCTACTGATTGCACGGTAACATTCCGGCCGTCTGTCCCGGAACACGCCCCAGCTCATCCGCATTTCTTCCAGCTCATCCAGGTCATATTCCGTCAGCAGAAAGCCTTCCTGCTCCCGTCCCATTTGCTGTACCACAGCGCCGGTGCCGTCTGTGAGAAAGCTGGTGCCATAGAAGCAGAGGGCAGAGGATTGGTTCTGATTTTCCGCATCCGGGTGAATCTCTTCCCTTCCGATTCGGTTGGCGGCGATTACCGGCATGAGATTGGCTGCCGCATGTCCCTGCATGCAGCGTTGCCAATGCGGTGCGCTGTCCACCTCCAGAATCGGCTCTGAGCCAATTGCGGTTGGATAGAACAGCAGCTCTGCGCCCTGGAGCGCCATGCAGCGCGCTGCCTCCGGAAACCACTGATCCCAGCAGATTCCCACGCCGATTCTGGCATACCGGGTATTCCACACACGAAAACCCGTGTCACCCGGCGTGAAATAGAATTTCTCCTGATAAAAATGGTCGTCCGGAATGTGAGTTTTTCGATAAATCCCCAGAATGCTGCCGTCTGCATCAATGACAGCAACGGAATTGTACAGCGCTGTACCGGCGCGCTCGTAAAAGCTCACCGGCAGCACAACCTCCAGCTCTGCCGCCGTCTGCTGCAACAGGCGGATTGCCGGATCCTCCTCCGGGGTACAGGCCAGGCCGTAGGACGCATAGCGGCGCTCCTGGCAAAAATACGGCAGCTCGAACAGCTCCGGCAGCAGGATAATCTGGGCACCTGCTGCGGCCGCTTCCCGTACCAGCCGATCTGCTTTCTGACAATTTTCCATCCGGTCTGCGGTGCAGGCCATCTGAATCGCACTTACTTTTCTCTGACGCATGTTTCAACACTCCTCTCCCCGGCAGGAATCTGCTGGGTGATACAATGAATATTGCCGCCGCCCAGGAGAATCTCCCGTGCAGCAACCGGAACAATCTTTCTCTGCGGAAACGCCTCCGCCAAAATCGCACACGCAGTCTCATCCATAGGATCCCCGAACTGCGGCACCACAACAGCAGCATTGGCAATGTAGAAATTCACATAAGAGGCCGCCAGCCGCTCTCCCGGTGTCCGTGTCGGCTCGCCGTCCCAAAGATCCAGTTCCCGGCACTCCTCCTCGGTAATGCAAACCGGGCTTTCCGGAATGGGCAGACGGGTAATCTGGATTGCCCGCCCTCTGGCATCCGTCTGGCTGCGCAGGTATGCATCACAGGCGTGGGAAAGGGCATACTGCGGATCGGACGGGTTGTCTGTCCATGCCAGAACCACATGTCCCGGTTCTGTAAATGCACAGATATTATCCACATGCTCGTTGGTTTCATCTCCATAGATGCCACGAGGCAGCCAGAGCACCTTTTGTGCCCCCAGCATCTGACACAGCTTTTCTGCAATCTCTGCCTTGGAAAGCTGCGGATTGCGTCCCCGGCTCAGCAGACATGCTTCTGTTGTCAGAATTGTACCCTGGCCGTCGCTGTGGATGCTGCCACCCTCCAGAATAAAGTCCCGGCAGTCATAGGAATCCGCCCGATACAGATCACAGACCTTTCTGGCCACATGGTTGTCCTTGTCCCAGGGAAAGTACAAGCCGTCCTCCAGGCCGCCCCAGGCATTAAAGCCCCAGTCGATGCCTCTCAAGTCCCCCGCTGCATTCCGGACAAAGGTAGGACACACATCCCGTGCCCAGGAATCATCGGTTGTCATTTCCACCAGACGCACCTCCGACGGCAGCATGGCGCGTGCAGTCTCATATTGTGCCGGATCAACCAGCATAGTCACTTCCTCAGAAGCTGCAATGGCAGATGCCACAGCGCAAAATGCCTTTCTTGCCGGCCAGCCGCCGCTGCGCCAGGAATCTCCCCGTGTGGGCCAGATCATCAGGCAGCCGATATGCTGCTCAAATTCCGCCGGCATGAAATAGCCGTCTTCATCTGGTCTTGTATGTAAAATCCGCATTTTTCTCACCTATTTTCCGTATTTGTTGCATTCATTATACCACAATTTTTTCCGGAATGCAATCGAATTGTGGTTATCCGGGTACGCGGCACTGATTTCAGCGATATGCACAAGAATTTGGCCGTTTCCTTTTCTCCCTCTTCCAGAAAAAACGCGCAATTTATCCGGTGCGCCCATTTTTCGCCGAAAAAGCGGCTGCACCCGGATGCCTGCCATTGTTCCCCGTAGGAATCCATGTCAGTACGTGCCGGATACAGCCGCTGATTTTCAGAGTCTGTACAGACGCATTTGTTTTTTGTAGAATCCGTTTGCTTTGCTTAGCGGAATACTGCCAGCAGGAAGCCTGCTGCGATAGCAGAGCCAATAACGCCTGCTACGTTCGGCCCCATTGCATGCATCAGCAGGAAGTTGGACGGATTTGCCTTCTGACCAACCTTCTGAGAAACACGGGCAGCCATCGGCACTGCGGATACACCGGCAGAACCGATCAGCGGATTTACCTTACCGCCGGTTACAATATACATGACCTTACCGCCCAGCAGACCACCGATTGTGGAGAAGCAGAATGCCAGCAGACCCAGTACCACGATTTTCAGGGTATTCAGGGTCAGGAAGGAAGAAGCAACGGTAGTTGCACCAACAGAGATGCCCAAGAATACGGTAACAATGTTCATCAGTGCATTCTGTACGGTATCAGACAGACGCTCGGTCACGCCGCATTCCCGCCACAGGTTGCCCAGCATCAGGCAGCCAATCAGCGGAGCGGTGGACGGCAGCAGCAGGATAACCACCAGAGAAACGACAATCGGGAAGATGATCTTTTCGGTCTTGCTGACCTGACGGGACATTTCCATCTTGACTTCCCGTTCCTTCTTTGTGGTCAGGAGCTTCATCAGCGGCGGCTGAATCATCGGGATCAGCGCCATATAAGAATATGCTGCAATGGCAATCGGGCCGAGGAGATCCGGTGCCAGCTTACTGGTCAGGAAGATGGCTGTCGGGCCGTCTGCACCGCCGATAATACCAATAGATGCAGCCTGGTTGCCGTTAAAGCCCAAGCAAACTGCACCGAAGAATGCCAGGAATACGCCCATCTGTGCAGCCGCACCCAGCAGCAGGTTCTTCGGGCTGGACAGCAGCGGGCCAAAGTCGGTCATGGCACCAATGCCCAGAAAGATCAGGGACGGGTACAGGCCGGATTTTACGCCAATATAAAGGATATCCAGCAGGCCGCCGTTTGCCATGATGTGTCCATAGCTATGGTAGTATTCTCCGCCTTCTTCCAGGAACGCGTTCCATAGTTCCGGATGGTACAGCGCATTGGAGGAACTGACACCGTCCACAAAGAAGTTGGATACATTGACCAGCAGACAGCCGAAGGCAATGCCCACCAGCAGCAGCGGTTCAAACTGCTTTTTGATGCCCAGATACAGCAGCAGGCAGGAAACCGCAATCATGACCAGGTTCTTCCAGCCGCCGTCTGCAAAAAAGCTGACGAAACCGGAGTCATTCATCAGATTCTGGAGGGTTTCAATGATATTCATGCAAACCCCTCCTTTACGCCAGAACGACAAGAGGTGAGCCAGTTTCTACAACAGAGCCCTTTGAAACCACTACCTGTGCAACCGTGCCGTCATGGGGTGCCAGGATTTCATTTTCCATCTTCATGGCTTCCAGCACAACCAGCAGCTGACCAGCCTGAATGGTGTCGCCTTCCTTTACCTCTACCCGCAGGATATTGCCGGGCATCGGAGAATTCACCGGTTCGCCGGATTTGAGATCTACCTTTGCGGCCGGGGCAGGTGCCGGAGCAGCGGCAGCCGGTGCCGGTGCAGCAGCAGGAGCTGCGGCCAGGGCAGGTGCGCACGCTTCATATTCATCCAGCAGAACAGCCTTTCCTGCTTCTACTTCTACTTCATATACCTTATCATTCAGCGTAACTTTATACTTCATTTTTCGTTTGCCTCCTCATTTACCTCACGGATGGACAAAAAGCGCAGCTCGTTGAGCGGCCGTCCCATCTGATCTGCAACAATCGCCATAATCATGGCTGCTTCCTTATCCGGAACATCAAAACGCTTGATATGGCCAGCGGAACCAGGTGCCAGAGGCTTTTCCGGTTCCGGTGCAGCGGCTGCTGCCGGCTCCGGCTTTGCCGCAGCTTCTGCCTGTGCCTTCTTCTTTGCCTGGCTCTTGAAAACGGCTGCCATAATATGCAGCACCAGCATCAGCAGCAGCAGACCGAAAAAGACAACAACATAGCCAAAAACAGCGGTAATGGCTGCATCTCCGATGCTCATTTTACTTGCCAGAATTCCAATCTGTGGCATAGAACACCCTCCTTAGTCCATTGCTTCAATGGTATAGACTGCTTCATTTTCTTCCTGCGCCTTCCGGTTTTCCAGGAATTTCACAGTCTGATCCGGATAGCAGATATAGCTCATCAGGTCTTCTTCCGATCTTGCCAGATCGCCCAGTGCCTTCTTTGCATCTTCCATTTCCTGTCCGGTGCGCTTCTGGTCTTCTACACGGCAGTCTACCGGCTTTCCGCCTTCGCCCAGTACCTTCTTTTGCAGCTCTTCGCTGATCGGTGCCGGCGCAATGCCGTATTCGCCCTTGATATAGTTCTGGATTTCCTTTGAAATCTGACGATAGCGCTCGCCAACCAGCACATTAGTAACAGCCTGGTTGCCCACCATCTGAGACAGCGGTGTAACCAGCGGCGGATAACCCATATCAGCACGAACCTTCGGGATTTCCTGGAGTGCTGCATCAAACTTGTCCATTGCCTTCATGTCTGTCAGATTGGCAATCATGTTGGACAGCATGCCGCCCGGCACCTTATATACCAGTGCCTGTGCATCTGTGCCCAGGCTCTTGGGGTTGATCTGACCGTTGTCGATATACTTCTGCTTGATCGGCTTGAAGTAATCATTGACAGCATTGATCTTGTCCTCATCCAGACCGGTTTCAATGCCATACTGCTGGCAGGCATAGAACATGGTCTCTGTAGACGGCTGAGAAGTACCGCCGGAGAAGCAGGACGTTGCCGTGTCGATAACGTCAATTCCGGATTCAATGGCCTTTGTCAGTGTCATATAAGCCATACCTGTGGTGCTGTGTGTGTGGAGAATCAGCGGCATATCGCCTACTGCGTCCTTGATGCCCTTGATCAGGTGCTCTGCCTCATATGGTGTCATAGTGCCTGCCATATCCTTCAGGCAGATAGTCTGGAAGCCCATGCGCTTGAGTTCCCGGCACATTTCAATATACTTTTCTACAGTGTGCACCGGGCTCTGGGTGTAGCAGATACAGCCGGAAGCGATGGTGTTCTTGGTTGCATACTTCATCGTTGCGTTGAGTGCGGTTTCACAGTTCCGGAAATCGTTCAGCGCATCGAAGATACGGATGATGTCAATTCCGTTTTTAATGGAAAGCTCGATGAACTTTTCTACCACATCATCATGATAGTGCTTATAGCCCAGCAGGTTCTGGCCGCGCAGCAGCATCTGGAGCTTGTTGTTCGGCAGATTTTTCCGCAGCTTCCGCAGGCGCTCCCACGGATCTTCGTTCAGATAACGCAGGCAGGAGTCAAATGTTGCACCGCCCCAGCATTCAATGGAATAATACCCCGCCTGATCCATTACCGGCAAAATGTCGGCATAATCTGCATAGGGCAGTCGGGTTGCCATCAGGGACTGATTGGCATCCCGCAAAACAGTTTCTGTAAACTGCACCTTTTTCATGAAAGATACCTCCTCTTTGTTTTCCAAAGCAATTGTACATGATGATAGCGTACCAATTCCTTCGAACGGACGCAGCAGCGAACAGCAAAATTTGTCTTCTGCCCGGACTGCTCCATTTTTAACACATAAAGTATACCACATAATCGTGAATTTTTCCACGCAATTTTAAAAGCGCTTTCTGTTTTTTTCGAAAAGCCGCATTTTCCTCTGCATTTTGACAGAATAACCGTAGATTTCAAAATAAAAGACACCTATTTCACGAAAGAATCCGGGTGACAAAACGCTTTTTCAGCACATGTCACGTTTTTTTCAAAACAGGTTGCCGCATTTTCGGGAAATTATTCCATAGACATTTTCCGGTAAATATGGTAAAATATGAAGAAGTCTGTTTCTGTCAAATGAACTGCACAAAGAGAGGAATTGTTACATGTACATTGAAAAAAGATCTGAAAAGAAAAAACGCGGGCGCAAATTTTTGCCTGTCATTTTTATCAGTCTGCTTGCGGTGGCATTGCTGATTGTGATTCTGTCCATTCATGGCACGCGAAAAGCCACCAGGATTCAACAAGCCTATGCGCCGGGAAGTGCGCAGGGTATGACACCGGTTGCCACAGAAAACGCCGGGGCGGATTCCGGCAGCACGGCAGAAGAAACGCCCACTGAACCGCCCCAGGAGCCGTTTGATTACACGCTCTGTTTTTCCGGTGATATCAGCGTAGCTGACGGAGCGCGCACCACACAGTATTGGCTGGATCATGACAAGGATATCACCCAATGCATTGATCCGGTTATGGTGCAGACCATGCAGAATGCGGATATCTGTTTTATCAACAATGAGTTTCAGTATTCCACACGCGGTTCTGCCCTCCCCGGAAAGCCTTTTACCTTCCGGGGCGATCCGGCCAATGTCAGTGTGCTCCACGATTTAGGGGTAGATATTGTCTCCCTGGCCAACAACCACACCTATGACTACGGCGAGGATGCCCTGCTGGACACCCTGGACACTCTGAAAAATGCAAACATTCCCTATGTGGGTGCCGGAAAGGATCTGGACGAAGCCTCTTCCATTTACTACTATGAATTAGACGGATTTACTGTGGCATTCTTGTCCGGAACCCGGGTAGAATGGGTGGAAGAGACCAAAGGTGCTACGGAAAACAGCCCCGGCGTATTCCGGACAGTAGAACCAGAGCTGCTGTATCAGCGCACCAAAGAGGCTTCTGCCAATGCGGATTATGTAGTGGTTTACATGCACTGGGGCGTGGAAACCGCTACCTACCAGGAAGAATATCAGACAGAAACCGGGCACGGTCTGATTGATGCCGGCGCGGATGCTGTGATCGGCGATCACACCCACTGTCTACAGGGAATCGAATTCTACAACGGAAAGCCCATTCTCTACTCCATGGGAAATTACTGGTTCAATGGCAAGTCCATGGACACCATGCTGGCAGAGCTGCACATCAGCGGAACCGCAGATGCCCACGAAACGCAATTGCAATTGATCCCGGCACGGCAGACAAACTGCCAGGTTATCTACTATGGCACGCCGGAAGAGCAGAGCACCTTTTTCCGGAACATGGAAGATCTCTCCTCTGCCTACCACATTTCCATTGATGAAAACGGATTGGTTACACCGGCGGTGGAATAAAAGGACAGGGCAGAATTAAAACGGCGGACAGGTTTTTCCACATTTGATTTTATAGAACAGAAAAGTCGCATACAAGACGGTGGTGTCCTTGGTATGCGACTTTTTTAGAGCTAAGAGTCTGTTCAGACAATAACAATTTCAAACAAGTCGGATTTGCACGCATAGGCGCAATCCGGGTAAAATTCTTTTTGCATTTTATATAGCAGCATATACAGCGCTGCTAGTGCATGCAGAACATTCTTTAGGTTTGCCAATTCATAATTGTATTGTTCGCCGTTTCTCTCTGTTCTTTTATGCTTTATATTGTTATACACCTTCCACCAATCTGCTGATTCATTATCAATGAATTTAGCAAAAGGTACAATGTTAATTCCTTCATTCGGAAATTTGGTGGCACATCTCCAACTTTCAAGATTGCTATACTTACTTACAATATGATTGATTTTGTTGTGAATTCCAAAGCGTTCTTTTTCAGTAATATTTAATTCTTTGCAGAATTCATCTGCAATGGAATCTATTTCGCTGCAAATAGTCAAATACATCGAGATAAAATGACTGGAAAATACGGCATAGTTCTTAGGATGTATCGCTACATAATCTGATAAATCCAGCATTCTTTTTTCAAGCAGTACATACTGTTTCCAGTATACCTTTAAAAATTCTAAATCCGCCATTGGAATACTCCTTCCTTTTTATACGATAAAATTCGGCTGCATCCAGCCGTTTTGGAAAATGTGCACAAGTCGCGCGGCGAAGCGTTTTTATCGCATTTGCGGTAAAGCTGTTATTATAACAAAAACCTCGAAAGCACAAGGTTTTCGAGGTCTTTTGTGTAATCCCAAACGGGATAAAATTATCTCTTGGAGTTTGAGAATAGGTTTCTGCTATTTTTTAGTCTCTCGAACTCAATTTCAATTATTGCCGTGTTTTTAGGCATTTAAGGCATCGTATTCTGTTAGTTTTTATTGATTTTCAATCGCATTATATGACTTGACTTGTCCAGCGGTTGACCATACTTGTACAAGCACTATGCATATCTCTGTATTACAATTTGATAACTGTGGTGAGAGACTTAGAGAGCTTTCATCAACGAAAGGAAGGTCTATTATGACTATTGCAGAGAAGAAAGAAATCGTAAACCAAATCATCAGCTTGCTTATTCAGCTTACCGTTGATGACGATCACCATGAGGTTGTGAAGGAAGTACCTGTATCTGTTGCAGTTGAGCAGCCCAAACCAAAGAAGAACGAGGTATCTTTCCTGACAATTAAAGAATGTACCAAGCTGATACACGGACTAAGTGACCATACAATGCGTTTGCTTATAGCTCAGAACAAGGTCACATATTTCCGTGCAGGTGCAGGAGAACGTGGCAAGATACTCGTCAACAAAGAGAGCCTGCTGTCTTATTTCAGCGGAAATGAGGAGGTGTGAGTTATGAGCAGATACAAGAGCGAACAGACCGCATACAGCCCACTGAAAAAGAAATACGTTCCGCTGTGGAAGCTTGACACTAACACTGTTACCGTCACCCACTTCAACGCCGATACGCAGACCGAGGAGAGCAAGACCTACAACACCGACTTCATCAGGTATCATCTTCATTTCTCTGACAGCCATTGTCCCGACAGGCTTCGCAGGCTTGTCAACGAGGGCAAGATCATGAAGTACCTCGATGATATGGAACTGAAAGTCAGTGAAGCTATCTCCCGTCAAGTGGAGCTTTGGAAGCAGACTGACAGTTGCTATCAGAAGGCAGTTCTCAGCGGTGATGCTGAGAAGATGCTCTGTTTAGAGAACTGCTTTGTCTATATGGCGAGAGAAGCGGTGTTTGGGTGTATGGTATATATTTGAGATTAGACGGCTGTGCCTTCGGGTGCAGCCGTTATCTTATAATGCTAAAAACCCCAAAAGCTGTCTACTTTTTTCTTTAAGTCAAGCAGTTCATTTTTTAAATCATCAAGATTCATCGTCAAAGGAGTATCCTCTCTCTCGATATACAATCGCTTTAATAATAAATCCAGTGTGTAAGTATGATTGTTCCTTTTATTTCGCAGAGTATCTTTCCTTTCTTCAGGAGTATTCTCATCAATTGTATTGAAACCACCAACAGCATCATGCTTTTTTATCACTTCGATATTATGCTCGTCAATATGTTCAATAGTGTTTCTGAATGCTTTATTGCTCAAAATAGGATAGTTATTCTTATCAAATCCATAATTAATGCGATTAGCAGATCGTCTTACGAAGTAGTCATTTGTGCTGTTTGGGTTATTGCTTTCTCTGAAACGTTCAGCTATCTGTCCGAGAGAATATAGTAAATGGTCTGTATAATAATGATAATACTGTGCCTTACTTTCAAACAAGTCGCTGTCAGAATATTTGCAATTATAGATATGATCAAGTGAAATTAAAGCACTAACCAACTGAAAATGCAAATAATAGCTTGTTTCTGCTTCATATGCATCATCAGGAGTATTTATGTATTTATGAGGAATCGGCATAATCATAGCTCCTTATTTCAGCTTTAATAAAGGTGTTAACAATACTTCATACGCATATCTGTATACATCGCTCGTTTTTCTATCCGGAGAAATATCGCCATGAGCTAAACAGCAACGAAGCATATACAGGATTTTAATTATTGCTTCTGCAATTTTATCATAATCTTTTATAAATAGATAAGTTCCAATTTTAGTACCGAGTTTTTCATTCTCTGTAGAGCTGAGAACACTTGATTCTTTATACGGAATCATCTCGTTATAGCATTCTGCGCATTTAGTCTTTCTCTCCAGAGTTAGAGTGAAATAATCTGTTTGTTGTTTTAATGCATCAATATCCCATTCGTCTTGTTCATATCTTAATAATTCTACACCTGATTTAGTATTTAAAACAACAGTTGTCAGTTTACCATGGCTTTTACTGCATTTATATTTAATACTTCTATATTCAAAGTGGTGATCAGAATTTTTATTCTTGGTCAGAACTTTAGAAAAAGATATATCTTGTTTTACACCTAAGTATTCTTGGCTTTTTATTGGTGAACTATTAAGAACTTCATGAAGTTTTGCTAAGTTATTTTTAAACGAAACTGCTTCATTATCTTCAGCTGCCAGAAGATTAGTTATATATGATTTGAAACGACTATCGTCACAGATTTTTTCTATGCATTGTTGATCCGTCTTTTCATGTATTTCTTCATTATACCACGCATTAAAAGCTATCCATGCTTTGAGAAATGCTGAGAAATAGTCGATTTTGACTTCGGCATTTTCGATCCATTCTTTATATCCTGCCATTCAGCATCCCTCACTCCGCATAAATAACTTCCTCATCCAGCACCTTCAACGCTTCCTGTTCAAGCAGATAAGCCTGATAACGTTTTTCATTTGCTTGCAGGGCAAGATCATTGATCTGCTTCTGAATATCTTGATTTTTCAAGATAGGTATTTGTATCTGACGTACATGATTATCATCGATTTCGTCCACAACCGAGCCATAAGTAAAGCGCTTAATAAGCTCATAACCGTAATCTGATGATAAGAATATAGAAATATAGCCAGCAACATCATTGTTTGCAGGTACAACACGAATAATATGCTGATTAGCCGTCCAGTTTTCCCATTGCTTTCCAACTAATGTAACTTTTCCAATAGTGCCGCTACACGTAATAAGAGTCATGTTTTCATGTAGCTCTAACTGCTTTGCAATTCTATCTCCATGATGTACTAACGAAAGATATTTTTTATTCGATGGGTCGAGTTCATAAAGTTGTTTTCCACCTATGAAAACTCTACCATAACCTTCCTCAACATATACTCTCTTAAATCTACCGGGAAGAATAATATCTGAGCTAATTCTTTCATCTCCCACAGTAGTAACTTCTGCTGCATTCTTTTTCAGAATATCAACAATAGCGTCAACTATCGGCACATGGTAAGAAGCATCAGCTCTGCCTGCCATTTCGCTCAGCTTAACATTAAAAGTCTGAACGCTTTTGCTTTTATCAAGAGTATCTATCTTTATTTCGCTGATAGGCGGCAGATTGAGTTCCTTTACAAGTAATGCCTGTGCCTGATCAATAAGAGCATTGGATTCGTCTCTTAATGCATAAGACTGTATAATCAGATCATTAATCTTGCTTTTGATTGTGTCAGGAGCGTTCGGAATAGGAACAGTATCAAGATGTTCCGACTCAATATGTGTTATTACGGCACCATATTTGTTGGTTATCAATATCTGACTTCCGATTTTGCTTTTAAGATAAGTGTAAATATAGCCGACATCAACAGGATTCTTGCAATCAATCCTTAACAAGTCATGGCTGAATATAGCATTATCAAGCGTTTTGGATACAAGAGATACTTTTCCGATAGTCCCTGAACAAGTAAGCAGTATCTGTCCTTTATGAACTCTAAGAGAATCAATATCTACCTTTGTTTTCTTAGAAATATAACCATCTGGTGTCGGCTTTATATCAACAACAGAAGAAGGCTGATAAATCGGGTATTCTGATTTCATTACCCAGATACGTTTGAATCTTCCGCAGGTGTAAGATGTAGTTAATCCGTTTGCTCCTCCAAGAGAAGTGATAGGATACTTGTTATTGTTGATTAAATCCCATGCTTGCCTTGCCTCGACATCAAAAACGCTGGCTTCAAGTCTTTTACCACGTTCAACCATTTCGGCAAGAGAAACCGAACACCATTTTACGGGTGCTTCGCTGATTTCTATTTCAGCCTTCGGGGCATTATCAAGTTTTCTGGCTAAATTGTCTACCATGATAATCCCTCCTGTTTTTTCCACTGAGCAAATATCTCAGGAACATCAGGTGTCTGATCATCTTCTATCTTTGTCTTGCGCTCATGAGCAACAGTTCTGTCGCCTGCACTTGTTTCATCAAGCACATACACATTATTCTTCTCAGGAATGAGTATTTCGTTGCCTTCCTTATCACGCTTGAAGATAGGTGTTCCTCTCTTATCATGACCGATTTTCTCAACCATAGCCATGAAGATGTTGTAATCAGCCATACTTCCGCTTTTTTCTTCCTTATCCTTCTGCTCCTGAGTTTTCTTTTGCAGGAACAGAACAGAAGTCTGAGTGCCATTTCTCGGCTGGAAAGTGTCAGCGTGAAGGTCTATGCTTGCAACTATACGATGATTATGGATAAGCCATTCTCTGATATAACCAAGTCCGGGAGAACCAAGAATAGAGTCAGGCAGAACGATGCCCATACGACCACCGGGAGTAAGCAGCTGTGTGCAGCGCTCAATAAAGAGTATCTCAGGAGGAACAGATGACTGCAAACGGTCAGACATAGTCCAAACGTTAGTTTTCTTGTCGCACTCCCAGATATGAGCAAGCTCAAACTGCTCAAGGATATTCTTATCCTTAACGGGTATTTTGCTGCCGAATGGCGGATTAGTTACTATAACATCAAAGAACTCTAATGTCTTATGATTGCGTATGCTTGATTTTTCAACACCAAGAGCCTCTGCCAGCTTAGTACGGAATTCATCAGTCCATTCGTGAGGAGGCAGGAGAGAGTTGGTCTGTAATATATTACCGCTGCCGTCATTGTTCATGACCATGTTCATCTTTGTGGCTTTTACAAGATCAGGGTTAATATCAAAGCCAAAATAGTTGTGAGCTGCCATGTCGGATATTTTCTCCTGAAACAGCTTCTTGGTATCATAGTCCCAATCTTTCTGAGGAAGTCCGATCTGCTCAGAAAATTCAGCTTCAAGCTGAGCTATAACATGAGTCATTGCAGTAACAAGAAATCCTCCCGTTCCGCAAGAGCTGTCCAATACTTTTTCATCAACCTTCGGATTAACCATCTCAACAGTCATTTTCATGACATTTCGAGGGGTAAAGAACTCACCACGATCGCCACGCAGGTTCGCACCTACTATTTCTTCATAGGCTTTACCCTTAATATCAATATTGGTATTGAGAAGACTGTATTTCTGCAATTCGCTTACAATATAAGCAAGACTTCTCGGTGCCAGCTTTATTTCGTCATTAGAATCAAATATCTTGCCGTGTTTCTTCTTAACACGCTCGAAAATCTTGCTAATACGCTTCTTAACCGTAAGCTGCCCATCAGGATTGGAACGTTCCTCGGAAGTTGTATAGAATTCCAGAGGGTTAGGGATATTACGCTCGTCTTCTATCTTACAGAAAATAACCTTTAAAAGCTCAAAGAAAGCAGGCTGCTTCTGCAAACCATCATTCACATGAATATGGTTATGACAGGTTTTGAATACAAAAAGCAGATTGTCATCGTAAGCGTTTTTGAGAGAAGTACGCTTTGGACGGTTGATATCGTCGAGGTTTCCGTCAGCAGAAGGAATATCGTTATAATCCATGAAGTCAATCTGACCCTGATCATTAACGTATTTCTTAAAAACTTCCTTTTGCTTGCCGTTTGTCCACATTCCCCATTCGCAATTAGGGCAGGCAGACATATAGGACTTCAACTGCTCAACGCCATCTTTAGCGTTTCTTGCATCAACAGTTTCCTTCTTGCACTCAATAATTATATACACATTCTCCTGCTTTTGCTCAGTGCAATCCTTTTTGAATATAACAATATCAGCTCTTGGCTTTCTTGAACCGAGCTGAAGAGTGTATTCTATCTTTATCTGTGAAGCACCGTATTTATGCTCGTTTATCAATCTTTTCTCAATAGTCTGGCGGACGTATTCTTCGGGTGTATCGTTACGGAACTTACCGTCAACGTAGTCACATATTTTTCCGTCAGGTATAGAAATAATCTTATTATCAGCCATTGTTTTACCACCTTTCGGTATATCTATTCCAAATGGGCATAACACACCATATTATACATGATAACATATTTCCGAAAAAACTTCAATACTTATTCAGAAACAATTTTGCTACATTTTGTTAATGTGATTATCCACAACTTTGACTCCACCGGATTCAAAGTTCATACCTTCCTCCCAAACTTCTCCACAAGCTCCTCGACCACAGCCTTGATCTCCGCCTTATACTTAGCTGAGAGGTCTTCAAGCTCCTTGGTCGGCAGACCGTTGCGTATCAGGCGTTTTTTGAGCTTGTCCATATCTTCCATACGCTCCTGTTTTGCCTGCATAAAATCGTCGAATTCGGCAGGGTGGTACTTCTCGATGCCAGCTTCAACGAGAACCTTCTTATATCTGCGGACATAGGCATCATAATCTCGCTTCACGGCTGAGTATGCCTTTGTATTTTCCTTGTATATGGCTTCCTTCTGCTGTTTCTGTGCTTCGATGCACTCGGCGGAGTGACAGCAGACTTCTCTTTCCGTTCCGAGAAACAGCTTATGACAGAAACCGCACTCGCAGACAATCCACTTGTTATGATGAACGAGCTGCCCGATCTCTGCAAGGATGGTAAGCAGGCAATTGTCGCTTTCACGGAACACATTGAATGTATAATCATCGGCAGCAACTATCGTTCTTCCGGACTGTATCATAAAATGCTCCATAGTAGACTTATGGCCGAAATACGCATCACTGCACATCAGGGCGAACTGCGTATCCATGAACTCCATTAGCTTTCGGGAAACCTCGTCCTGTATCTTTCTTCTGTTGAGCTTGGCGATAACAACGTCATTCGGTTTCAGTAGGACGTGCCTCTCCTTGTCATAGAACTCAATAACAGAGCTGACATATCCTCTGAAAAAGATATTCTCCCCATATTCAGCTATAAACCTTGCTATCATATCATCGGTGCTGACTTCAATGCTCTTGTCAATACGCAAGGCGCTGTTGAGCCTGTCCTTGAAAGCGTCATAAGGCTCGGTATGTTTGCAGAACACTTTATGCTGATTCATCAGCTCATCGAAAGTGTACATTCTCGTATTCAAAACTGCGCCGTGTAAGCTTTCATCGGTATCATTAACAGACTGTGCGATATTTATCGTGCGGTCTGTTTCGTTTATACGGTAAATTGTCGTAGTTCCCATACGCTCTCCTCGCTTTCGGTATCTTCTGATATTATAACATATCATACGCAAAATGTCAATTATAATGCGTATTATAGCGTAATATACAGCGTATTCAAAAATATTATGCGTATTCTTTTGCGTAAATACGCAATACACGCACGGGACCTCCGAAAGAAATGTTACAATGGTCATGTCAGCAGGCAAAGGTCGGCTGACAGCGGTATTGCATACGAGATGCTGACCGCTATACATATAAAAGCACTTTTATAAATACATCTGAAAGGAAGAGGATATTTGAACAACGAAACAACGTGGGTGCAGCCCACACCACTCCGTCCCGACGGGACAAACCTCCTGCCGTTCCCTGTGAACGCCCTCCCACCTATTATAGGTGATATGGCGGACGCAATAGCGACTACCACTTCAACGGATGTTGCTATGGCAGGCACTTCAATACTCTCGGCGGTGAGCTACTGCTTTTCGGGCGTGTACCGTATGTCGGCCAAGCGTGACCATACTGAGCCGCTGGTACTCGACACCCTGACGATAGCAGAGCCGAGCTTCAAGAAGTCTCCTGTTATCTCTCTTATCAAGCGACCGTATATACAGTTCGCTCACGACTGGAACGAGCATAACAAGCAGGACATCTTCACGGCGCAGGCAGAATACAAGCTGTTAGAGAGCAAGCTCGAAGCACTTGAAAAGAAGAAAGACGTTACCGCCGAGGAGATTGCCAAGCTGCAAACAGACCTTAGCAATATGTCTCCGAGCAACTTCCGCAGGATAGCTGTTGACGATGTTACGCCCGAATCTCTTGTAAATCTGCTTGAAGAAAACGGCACACTCCTGATGATATCCGATGAATCAGGAATGCTCGGTAATTTCAGCGGACGTTATAGCAACAATATACCGAACCTTGATCTCCTGCTGAAATCGTGGAATGGTGAAACGTATATCAGCGACAGAGCGACCAGGGCGAGTATAGTGCTGAAAAAGCCGTACATGAGCATCTGTCTTGCGTGTCAGCCCTATATGTTCGATAGCATGATAAATAATCCTGTGTTTCGTGGCAGCGGACTGATAGCACGTTTTCTGTATTGTTTCCCCGTAAGCAATATCGGCTATCGTAAATATGATACGCAGGCTGTTCCTGAAGCCGTTGCTGAGAATTACAAGCGGCTGATATACAAGCTCCTCGGTAAGAAGTTCGCCTATAATGACGAGAAAGAGCTGTATCTCCATTTCGACGAAAAGACATACGGTGAGTTCGTAGATTACTACAACAGGCGTATTGAGCCGATGCTCCTCACGGATATGGCATTCTGCAAAGACTGGGGCGGTAAGTATCACGGCGAACTGCTCCGCCTGTGCGGTATCATTCACTGTATCAAGTGTGCTTTGAATGGTGTTGAGCCAGCAGAGAACCTTGTCACGCTTGATACGTTCTGTAACGCTATCGAGATCGGTGAGTATTTCCGTGAACAGGCGATATATGCGTACAGTCTCGGTGACGTTGACCACGGAACGATAAAGGCAGAACGTGTGATAAACAAGATACGCTCCAAGCACATCACAAATATCAGGCAGAATGACCTGTACAAGCTGTGCAGATGCACACTATTTAAGAACGCCGCCGACTTTGCTGAGACAATGGATATGCTGGAGGAATACAGGTATATCGTCCGCAACATAAGCAAGGGCACAAACAACAAAACGATAACAGATGTTATCATCAACCCGAACATTTACAGATGATGGCCCTGAACTTTCCGCATTTTGCACACTTTGAAACTGCAAAATGCTCAAAATGTTCAAAGTTCATAAAACACAAAACTCTTAGATAGAAAGATGAGGATTTTAATTATGACAAACGAAAGAAAAGAACAGCTTCTCGACCAGATACTTGAACTCATGACCGCTGTCGCTTACGACAGAGAGCCTAATGAGGGCGCAGTCCCCGAAACAACCAAAGCTCCTGCACCTGAAAAGGTGAAGATGCTGACCGTCAAGGAATGTACCGAGCTTATTGGCGGGCTTTCCGAACACACTGTCCGTATGCTTGTAGCTCAGAACAAGATCAAGTATATCCGCACAGGCGAAGGTGTTCGTGGAAAGATACTTGTCAACAAGGCTGACCTGCTTAACTATTTCCAGAATTGACGGTATTCGAGCAAGTAAAATCTGCTATTGATATGAGAACGGTAGCGGAGGGATATGGTCTTGAAATATCCCGTGGTGGTATGGCACTTTGCCCGTTTCATAACGAGCGTACTCCCTCTGCAAAAATTTATCCCGATGCTCTTCATTGCTTCGGCTGCGGAACGCACGTTGACGTTATCGGTTTCACGCAGAAAATGTTCGGATTGGACAAGCCTATTGATGCTGTGAAAAAGCTCAACGATGATTACGCTCTGCATATCGAAATCGGTAAAGCTCCGACTGCGGAAAAAGTGTCCGAATATCAGAAGCGAGTCCGAGAAAAACGAGCCTATGAAGAATGGGAGAAGTCAGCGTGGCGAACACTCAATGATTATCTGTGGCGGATGCGTGAATGGAGAGAATTTGCTCCTGCTTCTCCCAATGAAGAATGTGACGAGCGTTTTGTATATTCCTTGCATCATCTGGACTACGCAGGGTACCTTTGTTTTGAGTTCATAAACTGCAACAAAGCTGGTCGGCTTTCCATGAAAAATATCGTTGCTGAGATAGCAGATTTTCAGAAAAAATGAGAGCTGATTTTTCAAAATTGTAATGCGGATTTCCGAAGTTCTCACGGGTACGATTCAGAATAACCGTACCCACAATTTCGGCTGCTCCGCCAGCCGATAAGAGCCTCGCAGAGCCCCGGCATTTTTGATAGTCGTGTAGGCGGCTGTCAAAAGTGCTTTGGGGTTACTGGCGGCGCACCGCAAGTAAAATCCGGTGCTTCGCACCGTTTGGGTTGCCGATCTCCGTATCGTTGCAATCCAATTTGACCATCAGGGCTATATGGAGCATAAGCTCCGTCTTATGCGAAATTCTTCAAAGCCCGACAGGGCGTAAATGTTCTTAGTAGCACAAGCTCTGTCTTGTGCGTAATTCTTCAAGCCCGTCAGGGCTTACATGATGAAAAAAATTTTATGAAAGAGAGACTATAACATGAGTACAAAATCTATCTCGATGTGCGAGGGTAAAGGCAGCCTTTCACATAACAACAGAGAGTTCTCTGCCAAGAATATCGACAGCTCCAGAACACTGAACAATGTTGTGTTCGTTCAGCAGGCTCTGAGTGATGCTTATCATCAGCTTTTCGATGAAGCGGTTGAGAGATACAACGCTAATCAGAAAAGAAAGGATCGTAAGATCGGTAACTACTTTGAACACCTGTTCAATCGCCTGCCGAGCAAAAGTGTTATTACAGGCACGAACAAGCAAAAAAGCTTCTACGAACATCTCGTTTATATCGGAACAAGAAAAGACACTGGCGTCGGCACTCCTGATGCCGAGATAACGACTGAATGTCTGCGTGAATATATGGAGGGATTTCAGGCGAGAAATCCTAACTTCTATGTGTTCAATGCGGTGCTGCATCTTGATGAATCAACTCCGCACCTGCACATCAATTATATCCCCGTAGGTCACTTCACTCGTGGACTTGAAGTCCGCAATGCGAAGAACAAAGCAATGGAGGAAATGGGCTTCGGAAATGATGCGAAAGCGAATGACCGTTGGAGACACAATGAGTGGGATATTTTAAAGAATATCTGCAATGCTCACGGCATTGAAATTTCCGAACCGAAGAAGTCCAGGGGTTACAGTTATAAGGTCGAGGAGTACGGCGAACATCAGGACAAGATAAATGCTCTCAATGCTGAGATCGAAAGACTCACCGCCGAGCGTGATGAGACAGTTGCCGAGTTTGAGAAACTGGCAAAGAAAAAGGTGAACATAGGTGAGATCGAAAGCATCGAAGCCAAGGAGTCCGTATTTAGCAAAAAGGTCACACTTTCCAAAGAGGACTATGACAAGCTCAGCGACACCGCTAAGAAGTATGTTGCTATGGAGAAGAGCATCAAAAAGCTCAAAAAAGAACGTGACACTGCCGTGCAGGAACTTGGGGATGTGATGCAGAAGTTTGAAGCGGTGTCCTCGGAGCTTTCGGAGTACAAGAAGAAAGAGGAGAACGCTCATTACCTTAGCCGTAAGAAGCTGAACGCCGAAGCACAGCGCATCAAGCGTGAAGATCAGCTATCCCGTGATCTACAGAAAGCAAGGGCGTTCATATCCGCTTGTGGACTTGCGGAGGATTTTGCCCGGTATAAGTTTAACAAAACAAGAAATGCAGAGTTAGAATAAAAGAAAAAAAGCTACGGCATATCTCCGAAAGCACTTGACAAAGATAGAATAGTGCGCTACAATGCTAAATACAGAGATATGCCGTAGTGTAAATTTAGGAGGATTTACATTGGCGAATATAACAAAACGCGGAAACACATTCCGCATCAGGGTGTTTGTCGGCTGCGATATGAACGGCAAACAGCTTGTAAAATCAACAACCTACACTCCGCCCGACGGAGTGACACCAAAGAAAGCCGAAAAGCTCGCCCAGGAGTACGCTTTCGAGTTCGAGAGACACTGCAAAGGTTACTCTCAGCTGAACGAAAATATGCGTTTTTCCGAGCTTGCAGATTGGTATTTCACAAACTACGCTCCGCAGGAGCTGAAAGAAAGCACGATCTACACCTACAAGGGGCAGTACAAGAACCACATCGAGCCTGTTCTTGGCAACATCAAGGTAAAGGACATCAATGCTCCCAGGCTGACGCAGATAATGCAGTCCTATGACCTGAACCCTGCAACAGTTAAGAAACTGTACGTCATAGTGCAGAGCATCTTCCGCAGAGGAGCAGAGCAGGGCTTCATTCGTGACACTCCCTGCCGTAACGTGATACTGCCGAAACGTAAGAAAAGTCGTAAAAACAAGGCTTTAGAGGAAGACAAGCTCAAAAGGTTCATGGAATACCTCGAAAGTAAGCCGTGGTACGAGGACTTCAAGCGTATCATCAAGGTTCTGCTTTACACGGGTATGCGTTCGGGAGAGTGCCTTGGACTTGCTTGGGAGGATATCGACTTCGAGAACAACACTATCTCGATAAACCACACGTTGACCGACATAGGCGGAAAGCATGAACTGACTGATCCTAAGACTGAGAGCAGTATCCGCATCATCGGTATGGGGCAGGAGCTGAAAAAGGTACTTCTTGCACAGAAAGAGTATATCGAAAAGCTGAAATATGCCCTCGGTGATGACTTCGCTCACCCTGAAATGGTGTTCGTATCATCAAGAGGAAACTACCGTGACCGTAATTCAGTCTATCAGTCACTCAAACGCTTCACCAAAGGAACGGAGTTTGAGGATATGACTCTTCATCAGCTCCGTCATTGCAACGCTACAATGCTCTTAAACAGCGGTATCGACCTGAAAGTCGTGTCTGAGCATCTTGGTCACTGTGATGTGAACGTAACTGCTGACATCTACGCTGATGTTCTGCGTAAAACAAAAGCCCGAACTGCCGAACAGATTGAGCTGTGCCTTGCATAAAGGCAAATAAAAAAACCTCCCTGCGCGAACAAGGAGGTTTTGAATTGACCAAATGTTGACCAAAGAGTTTTTGACCACTCGCAAAGTGCGTAAATACGCAAGTTTTGAGGTATCTGATTATCTCTTTGAGAACTGCGGTGCGCGACGAGCGGCCTTCAGACCGTACTTCTTACGTTCCTTCATTCTCGGGTCACGAGTCAGGAAGCCAGCCTTTTTCAGAACCGGACGCAGTTCCGGGCTGTAAACCAGCAGTGCGCGGGAAATGCCGTGACGGATTGCACCGGCCTGACCGGTAACACCGCCGCCGGTAACTGTGCAGACAACATCCATCTTGTCCATGTTTTCTGTCAGATTCAGCGGCTGACGAACGATCAGCTTCAGTGTATCCAGGCCGAAGTATTCATCAATGCTTCTGCCGTTGATTGTGATGCTGCCGTTGCCCGGATACAGGCGAACTCTTGCAACAGAGTGCTTCCGTCTGCCGGTACCATAATAATATTTTACCTTAGATTCGTACATCTTCTCTGCTCCTTTCCCTTAGAACTCGCAAACTTCCGGCTTCTGTGCCGCCTGCTTGTGCTCTGCGCCCTTATAAGTACGCAGACGCTTCAGCTGGTTTGCGCCCTGGGTATTGTGCGGGAGCATTCCCTTAACAGCGATCATCATTGCTTCATCTGCTTTTTCTTCCATCATAACCTTATACTGGGTCTTCTTCAGGCCGCCGATCCAGCCTGTGTGCCAGTAATAATACTTCTTTTCCAGCTTGTTGCCGGTAAGAACAGCCTTATCACAGTTGATGATAATTACGTTGTCGCCGCAGTCAACGTGCGGTGCATATGTCGGCTTGTGCTTTCCGCGCAGCAGGTGTGCAGCCTTTGCTGCAACACGGCCCAGCGGCTTTCCAGCAGCGTCCAGCACATACCACTTGCGATCTACTTCGCCAGCCTTCGGCATAGTTGTTGCCATAGTCAATTCCTCCATTAAAACTTCTATCAAAAATAATCTCGTTCTCCAAAACGAGAACCAGGCAGAGGGCAGTTGGGTTAGACTGCACTGCCGGCATTGCGCAAGATTACAACCGGTCTCTCTGACAGTACAAGAACTATTATACCACAAATCCGCCTTTGGTGTCAAGCAGAAATCGTCAGTTTTTTTTCGATTTTCAGAGGAAAATCTCTGTGGATTTTGTGCATGTTGCCATTTCGCCGAAAGATGCTCCCCCTGCACTTGCAATTTTCCGAAAACTGCGATATAATAATATATCGGTATCCGGCTGTTCCTGCACGGATGCCGGATTTCAGGATGCGCACTTTATCTGGCGCATGTCTGCATGGAGGACAGCAATGGAGCAAAACAAAAACGATGCACGGCTGGTATTTCTCTCCCGCCGCGCCTATGAAACCGGACGAATTCATCTGGTATTTTTTCAGGATCAGGTGTGGGACGCAAGAGACACCGGCTGGCAGCTGCTGGAAGGCTCTGAAACCGGCCTGGAGCTTGCAAATCCCGGAAACAGCCTGCTGGTATCTGTTACGCGGGCACTGGAACTGGAGCCGCGTTTGCAGTCACTTTTGCTGCACGATGCTCCCGAGGAGGCCGCCGCGTTCCGCTGGGACGCAGCAGCCGGAGAATACCGCCCGACACAATTGCCGGAGGATATTCCTACCCAGTAATCACGTTGCTGGGATCTGCGTTTGCCAGAATCATGTAATACACGAGACTGGCCAAAATGCATACGATAAAAAAGAGCACTACTGCCCGGAACCGGAACCGGAGAAACGGCTTCGGCTTATGAATATCATCTACCCGGCGCAGCTGCTTTTGTCTTTTGGCCATATTCTTTCTCCTTTGCAAATCAGTGAAACGGCTTGAAAACGGCCGCCTTCTGATTTCTATTATAACGGATTTCCTGTCTGTTTGCAAGCTTTTTCTTTGTAAGAACCTGTCTTCACAAGCGTATACACGTGCCTTTTCGGCAAATTTTGCTGCATACTGCGTGAAAAATACTTGCCGGGCGACAGCCCGCCTGCGCATTTTTGCCTTGTCTGCAACAAAATTATGCTCGAAAATCCACATACATTTCTTATGAAGACAGATTCTAAAAAATGCAGCACCGGAATGGAAGGAAAAAAGCCGCATTTTCTGTATGCCGCTTTGATATACTGCCGGATTTCCCACGGGACTTTCGGCCACCCCCCTATGGAAAGGAGCCATCATTTATGTGTGGTTTTGTAGGATTTACCAATCATATTGATAACTCAAACGTTGTCCTGGGCGAAATGCTGGATAAAATCAAGCACCGCGGCCCGGATGCAGAGGGTACTTATATTGACGAGAACATTGCACTGGGGCACCGCCGTCTGAGCATCATTGATGTATCAGAGGCCGGCACGCAGCCGCTGTACAGTGAGGACAAAAATCTCGTCCTGGTCTTTAACGGCGAAATCTATAATTATCAGGACATCCGGGCACGGCTGATTGAGGCCGGCTACCACTTCTCCACACAGACGGACTCTGAGGTTTTGATCTACGGTTATCAGGAATACGGCGCTGCACTGCTCCAGCAGCTGCGGGGCATGTTCTCCTTTGTCATCTGGGATAAGCAAAAGAAGACTCTTTTCGGCGCACGGGATTTCTTCGGCATCAAGCCGCTCTACTATGCCCAGATGGACGATACCTTCCTCTTCGGCTCAGAAATCAAGAGCTTCCTTTGCCATCCGAAGTTCAAAAAGGCGCTGAACACCGCGGCACTGGAAAATTATCTCACCTTCCAGTACTCCCCCTGTGACGAGACCTTCTTCCAGGGCGTGTATAAGCTGCCGCCGGCACACTATTTCACCTATCAGGACGGCAAGTTTGAAATGAAGCGCTACTGGGATGTTCACTTCCACGCCGATGAAAAGCCGGATCTGGACACCTGGGTAAACCGGATTTCAGACACCTTCCACGACAGTGTGGAAGCCCACAAAATTGCAGACGTTGAAGTCGGCTCTTTCCTCTCCAGCGGCGTGGATTCCAGCTATGTGGCTGCAATCGCCAATGTAGATAAAACCTTTACCGTGGGCTTCGGCACAGAAGAGCGCTACAACGAAATCGGCTGGGCAAAGGGCTTTTCCGAAGCCATCGGCAAAAAAAACTACAACAAGGTAATCAGCCCGGAAGAATACTGGGAAAAGCTCCCCATGATTCAGTATCACATGGATGAACCGCTGGCAGACCCGGCTGCGATCGCCCTGTACTTTGTGTGCAATCTGGCATCACAGTCCCTGAAGGTGGTTCTGTCCGGTGAAGGCGCCGATGAAATCTTTGGCGGCTACAATGTGTACAGCGAACCGGGCGGGTCTGCTTATGACAAGCTGCCCCGGGGGCTGCGCCGCGGCATCGGCCACATTGCAGAAAAAATGCCGGCACACCGGGGCAGAAACTTCCTGGTGCGAAAGGGTAAGGATCTGGAAGAGCGTTTTATCGGAAACGCCTACATGTTCACCCCGGAAGAGCGCAAGGCACTGCTGAAAATCCGCACCAACGCCCCGGATCCCATGGCACTGACCAAGCCTTTCTACGATAAGGTACAGGATCAGGATGATGTTACAAAGATGCAGTATCTGGATCTGCACATGTGGATGGCCGGAGATATTCTGCTGAAAGCAGACAAAATGAGCATGGCAAACTCCCTGGAGCTTCGTGTTCCGTTCCTGGATAAAGAGGTTATGGCACTGGCAGAACAAATTCCCACACGCTATCGTGTGACACGGGAAGCCACAACGGACGAAAAGACCCCGTATATCACCAAATATGCTATGCGTCTCGCTGCCAAAAAGGATACGCCGCCCCAGACTGCAAAAACTGCTGCCAAGAAAAAGCTGGGCTTCCCGGTTCCGATCCGTGTATGGCTGAAAGAAGATACCTATTATAATATGGTACGGGAACGCTTTGAAAGCGAGGAGGCAAACCGCTTCTTCCACACCGAAAAGCTGGTACACCTGCTGGATGAACACCGCGCCGGCAAGGCAGACAACAGCCGTAAGATCTGGACGCTGTATATCTTCCTGGTATGGTATAAGATCTACTTTCCGGAATGCTGCGGCGCATAAAGGAGCAACAGAAAATCTATGCCTAGTCACGTAACCTACGCCTATATCCGTCAGAACCCGGACATCCGGGAATATATCCGCCGGGCAGATATGTCCCTGGCCGCCATGGGGTACACAGAACACTCCTTTGCCCATGTGGAAAAAGCCGCCCACACTGCGGCTATGATTCTGGAGACGCTGGACTATTCTCCCCGTCAGCAGGAGCTGGCGAAAATCGCCGGATTTCTCCACGATATTGGCAATGTTGTAAACCGCACCGACCATGCACAAAGTGGTGCTGTTATGGCGTTTCGTCTCCTGGATCGGCTGGAAATGCCGGTGGATGAAATCTGCCCCATCATTTCCGCAATCGGGAACCACGATGAGGGCACGGCACAGCCGGTAGATCCCATTTCTGCCGCACTGATTATTGCTGACAAGAGCGATGTGCGCCGGAGCCGGGTGCGCAACACAGACTTTATGACATTTGACATTCATGACCGGGTAAATTATGCAGTGGAATACTCCAATCTGCATTTCAGCGATGATAAAAAAGCCATTGTCCTGGATCTGAATATTGATACGGAAATTTCTTCTGTTCTGGAATATTTTGAAATATTCATGGAACGAATGCTTTTGTGCAAGCGTGCCGCACTGTTTTTTGACCGCAAATTCAAGATGTACATTAACGGCAGCAACATCTTATAAAAAACCAGACCAATTTCCGCGCACAGGGAATATTGAAAACGACAAGTCCGCCGTCCAGGCGGTTTTGCCATAGATTTCCCGGCAGGCGTTATTTCCCGGCATTTTTTGCCGCCAAGCGCTTTCCGCCGGGCAAAAAAAACGGAGGTATTGTATCATGATTTCACCTTATCCGCATCTGATTGACCTGAACGACTATCCGGTTTCCTGGTGGAAACAAGTCGTAGATCTGGGGGAACAGATCAAGAACCACCCGGAAATTTATGCCGGTGCATGCAGCAACAAAATTATGGCGACCCTGTTCTACGAGCCTTCTACTCGTACCCAGATGTCCTTCCAGAGCGCAATGCTGCGTCTGGGCGGCCGGCTCATCGGCTTTGACAATCCGGCAAATTCATCCGTATCCAAGGGTGAAACCTTAAAAGATACCACAAAAATTGTCAGCGGCTATGCCGATATTCTGGTAATGCGCCATCCGGTTGCCGGCGCTGCAAAGGCCGCTGCCCTGTCCGCAGACTGCCCGGTGATCAATGCCGGTGACAGCGGGCACCTCCACCCCACCCAGACACTGACAGACCTTCTCACCCTCCAGTGTGAAAAGGGCAGACTGGATCATCTGACCATTGGCCTGTGCGGTGACCTGATCAACGGCAGAACGGTTCACTCCCTTCTGAAGGCCATGTCCTGCTTCCCGGGAAATCGGTTTATCCTCATTTCCACACCGGAGCTGGGACTGCCCTCCTATGTAAAGGATATTCTGAACGCCAGCGGCTGTTCCTATGAGGAAGTCACCTCTCTGGAAGATGCCCTGCCTCAGTTGGATGTTCTGTACATGACACGGATTCAGCAGGAGCGTTTTTCCAGCCGTGAGGCTTATCTGGCACAGAAGGATACTTACATCCTCACCAGAAAGAAAATGCAGGCTGCGAAGAGTGATCTGATCGTACTCCATCCCCTGCCCCGTGTAGATGAAATCGAAGTGGATCTGGACGAAGATCCCCGTGCAATGTACTTCAAGCAGGCAAAATATGGTATGTATGCCCGCATGGCGCTGATTATCACAATGCTGAATCTGGATACCCACACCACACTGCTCCACGGAAAGACCTTCCCCGGCGCAGCCTGCAAGAATCCCAACTGCATTACCTGTACCGAAAGCTATCTGCCGAAGAGCTTTATTCCCATCGGCGACTCTCTGCTGGAATGCGAATTCTGCAATGAGCGGCTTTTGATGGAACACTAAGCAGAACGAACTGACTTTAGGAGACATTCCTTTTCAAGGCCTACTTTCTCCGGCCGCTGATTTTTGATCTGTAAACACAAACAGGGCTTACTGCACATCGTACGCAGTAAGCCCTGTTTTCATTTTATACGGATTCGGATTTGTCGGAATCCGTTTTTGTTTTTTCTGCCTGTTGTTTGGCTTCTTTCAGCTTTTTCAGGCTAGGCCGCATCACCAGATACGCCGTCACACCGCAGGATACTGTAAAAATGCACAGTACGCCAACGATCTTTTTGGCTTTTCCGGAAGATGCCGCTTTTTTTGTCTCATCTGTCTGCACAGATTCCGTTGTTTCTGCCGCCTGTGCCACTGCCGGCATAGCAGCCGTACTCAAGCCGCACAGCATCAGCGTCAAAAGCACCAGAATCCTGCAAATCCACTTGTCTGCGGTTCGCATATCCCGATTAACCCAGCGGAGACGGCATTGTCGGCGGAGTCAGCGCGCTGTTGTGTTCCAGGTAGGAGTCATTCTTTACAACCTTGACGTTGTTATAAACATCCATACCTGTACCAGCCGGAATCAGCTTACCAATGATAACATTTTCCTTCAGGCCGTACAGATAGTCGCTCTTGCCGCGGATTGCAGCATCGGTGAGCGCCTTTGTGGTTTCCTGGAAGGAAGCTGCGGACAGGAAGCTGTCTGAGCTGGAGGATGCCTTGGTAATACCCTGGAGCATCGGCTCTACTGTTACCAGAGAAACCTCGGTTTCGCCGTTGTCGATGCGTTCCTGAAGCTCTTCGTTGATATCCATGATCTTCCGGCGGTCTACCATTGTGCCCGGGAGCAGATAGCTGCTGCCGGAATCGTCTACCTTTACCTTGCGGAGCATCTGGCGTACAATAACTTCGATGTGCTTATCGTTGATATCTACACCCTGGAGACGATATACCTTCTGTACTTCGCTGATGATATAATCCTGTACCGCCTGTACACCCAGGATATTCAGGATATCGCCGGGGAATACGTTACCTTCTGTCATACGAGTACCCTTCTTGATGTACTCGCCTTCCCGTACACGGATTTTAAAGTTGTAGTGAATCGGATAGGATTCGGACTCGCCGGTTTCTTCGTTGGTAACAATAATGGTACGAGAAGTCTTGATTTCTTCGATGTGTACCACACCATCGATCCGGGACAGAACAGAAGCGTTCTTCGGATGACGGCTCTCGAACAGTTCCTCGACACGCGGCAGACCTTGTGTGATATCTTCAGCAGATGCGATACCACCAGTATGGAAGGTACGCATGGTCAGCTGTGTACCCGGTTCACCGATGGACTGTGCAGCGATTACGCCGACTGCTTCACCGACAGAAACCAGATTGCCGTGTGCCAGGTTTGCGCCATAGCACTTTGCGCAGACACCGCGCTTTGCACGGCACATGAGGACAGAACGAATCTTGATGCGCTCTACGCCGCAGTCCAGCACCTTCTGTGCATCTGCTTCTGTGAGCATCTTGTTCTTGGAGATTACCAGTTCGCCGGTCTGCGGATCCCGAAGATCGTCCACCAGATAACGTCCCTGGAGACGCTCTGCCAGCTTTTCGATCAGCTCGTTGCCGTTGCGGATTTCGTATACTTCCAGACCATCGGTTGCACCGCAGTCCTGTTCCCGGATGATAACATCCTGAGAAACGTCAACCAGACGACGGGTCAGATAACCAGAGTCGGCAGTACGCAGCGCAGTATCGGCCAGACCCTTACGGGCACCACGGGAGGAGATGAAGTATTCCAGAATGTTCAGGCCTTCACGATAATTGGAACGAATCGGCATTTCGATGGTCGCACCAGAAGTATTGGCGATCAGTCCGCGCATGCCGGCCAGCTGACGAATCTGTGAGATACTACCACGGGCACCGGAGTCCGCCATCATGAAGATGGGGTTGTACCGATCCAGACCGTTCTGCAGTGCAGTGGTAACGTCATTGGTTGCCTTGTTCCAGATTTCGATGAAACGCTTGGATTTTTCCGCAGCAGAGATATAACCGTATTCATACTGCTCTGTGATTTCGTCTACCTGTGCATCTGCGGCATTGACAATATCCCACTTTTCCTTCGGGATAATGGCATCGCAGACGGCAACGGTGATTGCTGCCTTGGTAGAATATTTAAATCCGGTTGCCTTGATCTTATCCAGCACCTCGGAGGTTGTGGTTGTACCGTGAATCTTGATGCAGCGGTCAATGATCTGACCCAGCTGCTTCTTGCCAACCAGGAATGTGATTTCCAGGTCGAACTGCTTATCCGAATTGGTACGGTCTACATAGCCCAGATTCTGCGGAATATTTTCATTAAAGATCAGACGGCCAACGGTGCAGTCAATGATCTTGGAAACGCGCTTTTCGCCAATATCCTTGGTGATACGCACTTTGATTTTTGCGTGGATGGAAACGTCACCTTCCTGGTATGCCATGAGTGCTTCGTTGACATCCCGGAATACCTTTCCTTCGCCCTTTTCGCCGTCTTTTTCCATGGTCAGGTAATAGGAACCCAGAACCATATCCTGTGTCGGTACGGCAACCGGACGGCCGTCAGACGGCTTCAACAGGTTGTTGGCAGCCAGCATCAGGAAACGTGCTTCTGCCTGTGCTTCTGCGGACAACGGCAGATGGACAGCCATCTGGTCACCATCGAAGTCTGCGTTAAAGGCAGAGCATACCAGCGGATGCAGCTTAAGGGCACGGCCTTCTACCAGCACCGGTTCAAATGCCTGGATACCCAGACGGTGCAGTGTGGGCGCACGGTTCAGCAGAACCGGATGGTCATGAATGACATTTTCCAGAGCATCCCATACTTCTGCGGAAGCACGGTCTACCATCTTTCTGGCGCTCTTGATATTGGCAATGACCTTTGTATCAACCAGACGCTTCAATACGAAGGGCTTGAACAGTTCCAGTGCCATTTCCTTCGGCAGACCGCACTGATACATTTTCAGTTCCGGGCCAACGACGATTACAGAACGGCCGGAGTAGTCTACACGTTTTCCCAGCAGATTCTGACGGAAACGACCCTGTTTACCCTTCAGCATATCTGACAGAGACTTCAGCGCACGGTTGTTCGGGCCGGTAACCGGTCTGCCGTGACGGCCGTTGTCGATCAGAGCATCCACAGCTTCCTGGAGCATACGCTTTTCGTTGCGGACAATGATGTCCGGTGCGTCCAGTTCCAGCATCCGCTTCAGACGATTGTTCCGGTTGATTACCCGGCGGTACAGATCGTTCAGGTCAGATGTGGCATAACGGCCGCCGTCCAGCATTACCATCGGGCGCAGATCCGGCGGAATAACCGGAACTACATCCAGAATCATCCACTCCGGACGGTTGCCGGACTGGCGGAATGCCTCTACAATTTCCAGGCGCTTGAGGAGCTTGACACGCTTCTGTCCGGAAGACAGGCCTGCCAGTTCTGTTTTCAGCTGTGCTGCCAGTTCATCCAGGTCGATCTGCTTGAGCAGCTTCTGAATGGCCTCTGCGCCCATTTCTGCAACAAATTCATCGCCGTACTTTTCCCGATAGGAAACATATTCCTTTTCGGTCAGCAGCTGCTTCGGCACCAGGTCTGTCGGGCCCGGATCCAGCACGATAAATTTGGTAAAGTACAGTACTTCTTCCAGACGCTTCTGTGAAATTTCCAGCATCTGTCCAATGCGGGACGGTGTACCTTTAAAGTACCAGATATGTGAAACCGGCGCAGCCAGTTCAATATGACCCATCCGTTCCCGGCGCACCTTTGCACGGGTAACTTCTACACCGCAGCGGTCGCAGATTTTGCCCTTAAAACGGATTTTCTTGAATTTTCCGCAGTGACACTCCCAGTCCTTTGTCGGGCCGAAGATACGCTCACAGTACAGGCCATCCCGTTCCGGTTTCTGTGTACGGTAGTTGATTGTTTCCGGACGTTCTACTGCACCATAAGACCACTCCCGGATCCGTTCCGGCGAAGCAAGCGAAATCTTAATGGATTCAAAAGTATTAAATTCCAAACCGTTACCTCCCATGAATCGCTGTAAGAAACTGTCTGCTGCCATGTGCAGACAATTCCTGTCCCAAAACAGGCATGGCCGCACAGCTGCCGCCGCCTGTCCGTTTTATTTTCCCTGTGTCAGAGCCGCCCTTGGAGCAGCCGCCGGCACAGCGTTGATTTGCCTCTATACCGGAAGTGATCAGAGCAGATCGTCCGCACTGCCGTCTTCCAGATCCAGCAGATCATCATCTGCGCTGCTGTCGATGTCATCACCCAGCAGATCGTCTTCGTCATCCAGATCCGTATCCTCAAAGGAGAATCCGGCCTCTTCCATATCCTTATCCACGCCGTCATAGTTCATGGTGTCCTCTGCGTCATCGGCAAAGGAAACCGGCTGCGGAATAATATTTTCATCATCATCGAAATTGGATTTCAGATCAATTTCTTCCTGGTTGCTGTCCAATGCGCGGACATCCAGACCCAGTGACTGCATTTCCTTAATGAGTACCTTAAAGGATTCCGGAATGCCCGGCTTCGGTACATTCTGACCCTTTACGATTGCTTCATAGGTGTTGACACGGCCGACAGTATCGTCGGACTTCACGGTCAGGATTTCCTGGAGGGTGTAAGCTGCGCCGTATGCTTCCAGCGCCCAAACTTCCATTTCGCCGAAACGCTGACCGCCGAACTGAGCCTTACCGCCCAGAGGCTGCTGTGTTACCAGTGCATACGGGCCGACAGAACGTGCGTGAATCTTATCATCAACCAGGTGGTGGAGTTTCAGGTAGTACATATAGCCGACGGTAACGCGGTTATCGAACTTTTCACCGGTTCTGCCGTCATACAGTGTGAACTTTCCGTCTTCGTTCATTTCCAGTGCCTTCGGGTTAATGACCTTCTGCATCGGTTTCAGATCGAACGGATCATCCCGGTGGGGTGCATTCTTTTCGTTTGCCTCCCGGAAGCATGCGCGGATGTCATCTTCGTGTGCACCGTCAAATACCGGTGTCATAATGTGCCAGCCCAGTGCCTTAGCAGCCATACCCAGGTGTACTTCCAGTACCTGTCCGATGTTCATACGAGAAGGTACGCCCAACGGGTTCAGGACAATATCCAGCGGTGTGCCATCCGGCAGGAACGGCATATCTTCTTCCGGCAGAATCCGGGAAACGACACCCTTGTTTCCGTGACGGCCGGCCATCTTATCGCCGACAGAAATCTTACGCTTCTGTGCAATGTAGCAGCGTACCAGCTGGTTCACGCCCGGAGACAGCTCATCGCAGTTGTCACGGGTAAAGACCTTTACATCCACAATGATACCGGCTTCGCCGTGCGGTACCTTCAGGGAGTTGTCACGGACTTCTCTTGCCTTTTCGCCAAAGATTGCCCGGAGCAGACGTTCTTCAGCAGTCAGCTCGGTTTCACCCTTCGGAGTCACCTTTCCGACCAGGATATCGCCGGCGTGTACTTCTGCACCAATCCGGATAATACCGTTTTCATCCAGATCCTTCAGCGCATCATCACCCACATTGGGGATATCGCGGGTAATCTCTTCCGGTCCCAGCTTGGTATCCCGGCATTCGATTTCCAGCTCTTCAATGTGCACGGAAGTAAAGACATCTTCTCTTACCAGACGCTCATTCAGCAGAACCGCATCCTCGTAGTTATAACCTTCCCAGGTCATAAAGCCGATCAGTGCGTTTTTACCCAGGGAGATTTCACCATCTGCCGTAGCCGGGCCATCTGCCAGAACCTGTCCCTTGTGTACCCGTTCACCGGCATCCACGATAGGACGCTGGTTAACACAGGTAGACTGGTTGGAACGCTTATACTTCTGGAGTACATATTTATGTGTTTTGTGGTTATCATCCACCAGCACGATTTCATCTGCGGAAACAGAATCAATCACGCCGTCATATTCTGAGACAACGCAGACACCGGAGTCTACTGCTGCCTTATATTCCATACCGGTGCCGACAAACGGACGCTCTGTTTTCAGAAGCGGCACTGCCTGCCGCTGCATGTTGGAGCCCATCAGCGCACGGTTTGCGTCATCATTTTCCAGGAACGGAATCATGGAGGTTGCGACAGAAACTACCATCTTCGGGGAAACGTCCATGAAGTCAACCCGTTCTGCTTCAATTTCCAGGATCTGATCCCGGAAACGGCCTGCGACCTTTGCATTGGCAAAGTGGCCGTCTTCTGTCAGCGGTTCATTCGCCTGTGCTACGATATAGTTATCTTCCATATCCGCGGTCATGTAAACCACTTCGTCTGTTACACAGCCGGTTGCCTTGTCTACCTTCCGGTACGGTGCTTCAATAAAGCCGTACTGGTTAATCCGTGCGAAGGTTGCCAGGTAAGAGATCAGACCGATGTTCGGACCTTCCGGTGTCTCGATCGGGCACATTCTGCCGTAGTGGCTGTAGTGTACGTCACGCACCTCAAATCCGGCACGGTCACGGGACAAACCGCCGGGGCCCAATGCGGACAGACGACGCTTGTGTGTCAGTTCCGCCAGCGGATTGTTCTGGTCCATGAACTGAGACAGCGGAGAGGAACCGAAGAATTCCTTGATCGCAGAGGTAACCGGACGAATGTTCACCAGTGCCTGGGGCGTTACCACGTCCATATCCTGTGCCTGGATGTTCATGCGTTCCCGAATCACACGTTCCATACGGGTAAAGCCGATCCGGAACTGATTCTGGAGCAGTTCGCCGACAGAACGGATACGGCGGTTGCCCAGGTGGTCGATATCATCAACGTTGCCCACACCGTCGCACAGGTTCAGGAAGTAGCTGATCGTTGCATAGATATCGTCCAGAATGATGTGCTTCGGCACCAGTTCATCTGCGCGCTTGCGGATTGCGGTGCGAAGTTCCTCTTCTTCCGTGCAGGAGTCCAGAATTTCCCGGAGAACGGAATACCGTACCTTTTCGCTGATGCCCAGTTCCTCGCAGTCAAACGGAACATAGCCGGAGATATCTACCATGCCGTTACCGATTACCTTGACTTCCTTTTCGATGAACCGGATTTCATTTTCGCCGGACTCAGTGACGAAGTATTCCTTGGTTTCTGCCTTAATGAAGGCTTCCTTTATGCCGGCCTCCTGAATTTTCAGAGCCTGGTCATAGGTCAGGACAACGCCTGCATCAAAGAGCAGTTCGCCGGTAGTTTCGTCAATCACCGGACGGGACAGTTCCCGGCCGGAAAGACGGCTGGCAATGCCCAGCTTTTTATTATACTTATAGCGGCCGAACCGGCACAGGTCATACCGCTTTGCATCAAAGAAGAGGTTGTTCAGGTGTGTCAGGGAGCTTTCTACCGTAGGCGGTTCGCCCGGACGCAGCTTCTTGTATACATCGATCAGCGCATCTTCTGTATTCTTGGTGGTATCCTTCTGGAGAATTGTCTGGTTCAGACGTTCGTCATTGCCGAACATCTCTTCGATTTCTTCATCGCTGCCGATTCCCAGCGCACGGATAAATGCTGTAATCGGAATCTTCCGGTTTTTATCAATCCGCACATAGACAACATCGTTGGAATCCATTTCATATTCCAGCCATGCGCCGCGGTTCGGGATTACAGTTGCTTTAAACAGATCCTTACCGGTGCGGTCTTTTTCAGACGCATAATAAACGCCCGGAGAACGAACCAGCTGAGATACGATAACACGTTCTGCGCCATTGATGACAAACGTGCCACTTTCCGTCATCAGCGGAAAGTCTCCCATGAAGATTTCGCTTTCCTTTACTTCACCGGTTTCCTTGTTCCAAAGAGTTGCCGTCACCCGGAGGGGGGCTGCATAGGTAACATCGCGTTCCTTGCACTCTGCAATGGAATATTTCGGGGTGTCATCAATCCGGTAGTCTGTGAAATTCAGTACCAGATTGCCGTTATAATCCGTTATGGAAGAAACGTCACGGAAAACTTCTTTCAGTCCTTTTTCCCGGAACCAGTTGTATGAGTTTTTCTGTACCTCAATCAGGTTCGGCATTTCCAGAACTTCATTGATCTTTCCGAAGTTCATACGAACGTTTTTCCCGCACTGTTTTGGCGTAACATGCACCATTGGCGAAAAACCTCCTTACTCTTTGTCAGACATGGATAAAATCCACCTGCCGGAGCAAAACTTTGTTTTTTCGAAAAATCTCGGTTTCCTCTTGACAGGCGTGGGTGGAATGTGGTATACTATTGTGCTGAAATATACAAAATCACATTACGATACATTTTATAATTATATGATATCCCCGCAGTTTTGTCAAGGGGATTTTTTTATTTTTGTAGAAAAAATATGCTGTCCGCTTATGGCAGTCTCCTTTTTATGCAGATTGCACAACAGCAAAAATTTCTGCTGCCCCTGTCAAAAAACAGAACCGAAAAAATTTTTTGTGGGGACGCGGCACTCTTTACATTTTTTCGGAATCATGCTATACTGATACATGGAAAATACACCGCGAAATGCGGTTTGAAACAAAGTGAGGAGACACCATGTTTGCCCAAATCAAAAGTCTGGGACTGTTCGGATTAAATGCCTTTCCGGTAGATGTTGAGGTCAGCATCAGCCGGGGCAGCCCGCAGTTTGAGATTGTCGGACTCCCGGACGCTTCTGTCCGGGAAAGCCGGGAACGCATCCGCTCTGCCATGCGCGCGGTATCCATTGCGCTGCCGCCCAGGCGGATTACCGTAAATTTAGCACCGGCAGATGTGAAAAAGATCGGTACCATGCACGATCTGGCAATTCTGCTGGGCATCCTGGCCGGAATGGAGCGTCTGGCGCCCCAGCCGGATTTCCGCTATTTTATCGGAGAGGTTTCACTTTCCGGCCACGTACGCCGCATTAACGGCGTTTTGCCGATGGCACTGCTTGCCGCACAGCGCGGCGCCAGGGAATTATACGTTCCGGCCGCCAATGCAGCAGAAGCAGCCGCTGCCGGGATTCCGGTCTACGGCGTGCAGAATGTGGCACAGCTTCTGGCGCACTTGCAGGGGACGCGGCAGATTCCGTGTCAGCCGGCAACTGTGTCGGAAAAAGATGTCGAAGAAGAGGAAGCCCCGGATTTTGCCGATGTAAAAGGACAGCAGAATGTCCGCTATGCCCTGGAAATCGCCGCTGCCGGCGGGCACAATGCCCTGATGATCGGCAGTCCCGGCAGCGGCAAAAGCATGCTGGCGAAGCGGATTCCGTCTATTTTGCCGGAAATGACACCGGCGGAAGCGATGGAAACCACACAGATCTACTCCATTGCCGGGCTTTTGGATCCCAAGCATCCGCTGATGCAGAAGCGGCCGTTCCGTGCGCCGCACCACACCATTTCCGGTGCCGGACTGGTAGGCGGCGGTACAATTCCCCATCCGGGGGAAATCTCGCTGGCGCACAACGGCCTCCTGTTCCTGGATGAACTGGCGGAATTTGACCACCGCACCCTGGAAATCATGCGGCAGCCGCTGGAGGACCGGCGCGTGACCATTACCCGGGCTTCCGGTACTGTCTCCTACCCCTGCTCCTTTATGCTGATCGGCGCTATGAATCCCTGTCCCTGCGGCTATTTCGGCCATCCGCGCCGAAAGTGCACGTGCAGTGAACGGCAGGTACACCAGTATCTCAACCGGATTTCCGGCCCGCTTCTGGATCGGTTTGATCTGCACATTGAGGTAGAACCAGTTTCCTTTGACGATCTCTCCGCAAAGGCAAAGTCCGAGTGCTCCGCCGACATCCGGAAACGGGTGCAGACCGCCCGGACACGGCAGCAGGAACGGTTTTCCGGCAGCAGCATCTCCTGCAACGCCGTCATTCCGGCCGGCCGGCTCCAGGAATTCTGTCCATTGCAGGACAACGCTGCCGTTTTGCTCCGGGCGGTTTTCGACAAGCTGGGGCTGAGTGCCCGTGCCTATGACCGCATTCTGAAAGTTGCGCGCACCATTGCCGACCTGGACGGCTGTGATATCATACAAAAGCAGCACATTGCCGCGGCTGCGCAGTTCCGGAGCCTGGACCGGAAATATTGGTCAGCCTCCTAACGAAAGGATTTTTCATGAACAGACAATACACGCCCTCTCTCCGAGGCAAAAAAAAGGAAAAGGAACCCAGCTGGTTCCTACAGTACTGGCGCGGCCTGGACAAGTCCCTGCTGCTGGCCACCGTACTGTGTTCCGGTCTCAGCATTCTGCTGCTCTACTCCATCTGGCAAAACGGCATTTCCAGCGCAGTGGGAGCCAGCTACTACCGCACTCAGCTGCTCTCCTGCGGCTTGGGTATGGCCTGTGTCATTACCCTGTCTATTGTGGATTATCATAAAATTGCACGACTCTGGTTTCTTTACGCGCCGATTGCGCTGGTGCTTACCCTGCTCTGTTTTACAGCACTGGGACACAAGCGCGCCGGCGCCGATGACCAGGCATGGCTGAACCTGGGATTTATCCAGTTCCAGCCGTCTGAAGTACTGAAGCTGGCCTTTATCCTCACCTTTGCGCTGCATCTGGCCAAGGATGAGGATAATATGAACAAGCCCCTGCACATGCTGCTCCTGTGCATCCACGGTGCCATTCCTACCGGGCTGATTGCCCTGCAGGGGGACTATGGTACAGCCATTGTCTTTGCAGTAATTTTTCTCTTTATGCTGTGTACGGCGAAGATTTCATGGAAATATGTCCTGGCCTTTCTGGTGGCCATTCCGGTGGTGCTCTTCGCCGTGTGGAATTTTCTCCTGGGCGAAACGCACAAGAAGCGTATCCTGGTTCTGATTCATCCGGGAACAGATCCGGAAAACATCGAATATCAGCAGGACAGAGGCCTGGAAGCGCTGGCACACGGGAAAATCTTCGGCGTGGGACTGTTTTCCGGGAAAGACAGCTATGTCACCGTTCCGGAAATTCACAACGACTTTATGTTTGCACAGGTTGGCCAGGCGCTGGGATTTGTAGGCGCACTGGCTGTTGTTCTGGTGCTGGCCTTCATCTGCCTGAAAGTACTGTATGACGGCCACCGCGCCCAGGACAGACTGGGGTTGTTTGTCTGCACCGGCGTATTCTCAATGCTGTTTATCCACTGCGTCATGAATATCGGCATGGTGCTAAAAGTTGCACCGGTTATCGGCGTACCGCTCCCTTTCATCAGCGCCGGCGGCACCGCAACGGTCAGCATGTATATTGCCCTGGGAATGGTCATCAGCACACACACCCACAACAACAAAAAATATCGGATTTACTAATGCTACATCTTTGCACACGCGAACAAAAACGGGATTTTGAGGAAACATATTTGCAGGAAGGGCCGGATTTTACATGAATAAAAATACGGTGCCGTTTACCGGGCGCACGCTCCGGGGCGAGCTGGCACTGCTTGTTGCCGTCTGCATCAACAGCCTCGGCGTTGTGCTGATGCTCTATTCTGGTGCCGGCATCTCGGCAATTTCCAGTGTACCATTTGCGTTTTCCGAGGTGCTCCCGAAAATCTCCCTGGGCACCTGGACGTATCTGTTTCAGGGGCTGCTGGTACTGAGTCTGATGATTCTGCGCCGAAAGTTTGTGCCTTCTTATCTATTCAGCTTTGTGGTGGGCTTTGTCTTTGGCGAACTGCTGGATCTCCACGAGCTGTGGCTCCCGATTCTCCCCACGGCACTCCCCTGGCGCATCTTGTATTTTGTGATCAGCTATGTCCTGATCTGCATTGGCATTGCCCTTTCCAACCGCTGCGGTCTTCCCATTATTCCCACAGATCTCTTTCCCCGGGAACTGGCCGATATTACGCACGTTCGCTATCCGCGGATCAAAATCGGCTTTGATGTCACCTGTCTGGCGGTAACGGCTTGTCTGACCTTTTTCTTTCTGGGGCACCTGGAAGGACTGGGCATTGGTACCATTGTGGCCGCCTTCACCATGGGAAAAGGCGTGGGCATCATCGGCGACCTGCTGGACAAGCACGTCCGGTTTGTCTCCGTCCTGACCAAGCGAAAGGAACGGGAACAGGATACGGCGCACCCCCTGACCCTGCATGTCACCTACACTGCTTTTCCCGGAAAACGAAACGTTTTTTTGCAGGCTGTGCAGGAAGCGCGCATTCCGGAAATCACCCGGCAGGAAGCCGGCTGTCTCCAATACGACTACTGTGCTTCGGAGGAAAATCCGGATCAAATTCTGCTGACGGAGCAATGGACAACAGAGGCACAGCAGCAGGCACATTTGAAACAGCCGCACATGCAGCGGCAGCAGCAGATAAAACAAACATGCATTGCAGAAACTACAGTAGAAAAATGCTGAGAATAATTGAAAACCGCACTGTCAAAGATTCCACGCAGGGATTTTTGCGGTGCTTTTTCTATGCCAAATGCAGCGCTGCACAGGCAAGACAGCAGTTATTTGCGGCTTTTTTCTTTCCTTCATAAAATATACTTGCTTTTTCCGAAAAAAAATGGCATAATAAATAGAAAGGCGTGCATCTTGCACAGAAAGGACTCGAAATCTATGAAAAATCAACTGGTTCTGGTACTGGACTTCGGCGGTCAGTACAATCAGCTTATTGCCAGACGCGTGCGGGAATGCGGTGTTTACTGCGAAGTAATCCGCTATACCACACCGCTGGAGGAAATCGCAGCGCGGAAACCGGTGGGCATTATCTTCACCGGCGGCCCGAACAGCGTTTATGACGAAAAATCTCCCCACATTGCAAAAGAAATTTTTGAAATGGGAATTCCGATTCTGGGTATCTGCTACGGTTGTCAGCTGATGGCGTACACATTGGGCGGAACTGTTACCACCTGCACTACCTCTGAATACGGTAAAACGGAAACCATTTATGACAAATCCAGCGCTCTGTTTCAGAGCGAGAAACTGCCGGAACAGGCAATCTCCTGGATGAGCCACACGGACTATATCTCTAAGGCACCGGAAGGCTTTACCGTTACTGCACACACGGAAAACTGCCCGGTTGCTGCTATGGAAAATCCGGAGCGGAAGCTGTATGCCGTACAGTTCCACCCGGAAGTAAACCACACTCAGTGCGGTCTTACCATTCTGGACAGCTTCCTGAAAAATGTCTGCGGCTGTACCGGTGACTGGACCATGGGCAATTATGCCAAGACTGCCATTGCCCAGATTCGGGAAAAAGTCGGCGACGGTCGGGTACTGCTGGCACTATCCGGCGGCGTAGACAGTTCTGTCTGTGCGGCACTGTTGTCCCGTGCAGTCGGCAAGAAGCTGACCTGTATTTTCGTAGACCACGGCTTCCTGCGGAAGAACGAAGGCGACGAAGTAGAAGCTGCATTTGCAGACAAGGACATCAACTTTATCCGCGTCAACGCCAAGGCTGCTTTCATGGAAAAGCTCAACGGCGTTTCCGATCCGGAAACCAAGCGTAAGACGATCGGTGAGGAATTTATCCGTGCTTTCGAACGGGAATCCAAGAAGCTGGGCACAGTCGATTTCCTGGCACAGGGCACCATTTATCCGGATGTCATCGAAAGCGGCACCGGCGATGCAGCCGTGATCAAGTCTCACCACAATGTAGGCGGCCTGCCGGATTATGTGGATTTCAAGGAAATCATTGAGCCGTTGCGCCTGCTGTTTAAGGACGAGGTACGGCAGCTGGGAATCGAACTGGGTCTGCCGGAAAATCTGGTATGGCGGCAGCCTTTCCCGGGGCCGGGTCTGGCAATCCGTATTATCGGCGAAATCACAGACGAAAAGCTATCCATTCTCCAGGATGCTGACTGGATTTTCCGGGAAGAAATCGCAAAGGCTGGACTGGATCGGAGCATCCACCAGTACTTTGCCGTTCTGACCAATATGCGTTCTGTGGGCGTTATGGGCGATGGCAGAACTTATGATTACACGCTGGCACTGCGCGGCGTGACAACAACCGACTTTATGACCGCTGACTTTGCACGGATTCCGTATGAGGTGCTGGAAGTGATCTCTGCGCGAATCGTCAATGAGGTAAAGAATATCAACCGCGTTGTGTATGATATTACCACAAAGCCGCCGGCTACGATTGAGTGGGAATAATGCAAGCAATTGCTGAAATGGCGTAATACCGTGCTTTTCAAGGTGCGGTTAAGCTGAATGGCAACGATTTGGCAACATTTCTCTATCATCGGCAACAGTATAAAAATAATTGTCTGAAAAGATAAGAGCTATCTGATTCAATTTAAGAATCGGATAGCTCTTTTTGTTTATTCGTTGTTGCACATACGGTTGAACGCTTCCCAAAACTCTTTCCAATTAGGTGGAAATTCGCCTTGTCCTCTGCACGCAACAGATAGCACATCTGTGTTAATTTGAAAAGTCCAATCATCAGCAGGAGGAAACCATAGTATAGAAGATTGATAATCGTTCAAATTCCATGAATCAATATCTAAATCTGCTATTTCATGGCAGAATGCTCCTATTTTATCAGTAATATCAAAATGATGCTTTGTGCCATAATAGTACTTATCAATATACAATCTTCCGTCGAATTCGGATAGTACTATATATTCAATGTAACCTCCATACCCTTTAACAGTATATTTGAATCCGTACAGATTAGACATTTACTCACCTTTCTTTTCCCTACGAGCAGCTTCATTTCGCTCCGCCTCTGACCTCGGATACCTATACCTCCACTGATCATACTCCTCACGGCTGATCTCCCCATTGCGGTACTTCTGAGCCATTTCCTCCCAGGGTTTGAGCAGACCAGTCATTTTCGCAAAGGTCGAGCCGTTCTGCCTGTTGATGCGGATACAGATTTCTCCGTCCAGACGGTCTATCTTGAAGCCGTATAAATCCTCTAACGCAAACAGCGTGTGCATAAGACCTGTGTAGCTGTCGATGTTCGGGACGTTCAGAGCTTCGGCCGATACGTCAAGTGCATCGGCAAGCTGCTCTACAAGGTCAGCCTTGGGCGTTCTCGAACCCGATTCATACTGCGCCATACGAATATCGGCAGTCCGTTCCGAGAAGCCGACCTGCAAGCCTAAGAACTTCTGTGTCATACCTCTGAGGTTTCTGATAAACCTGATTCTTTCACCAATCGCCATATTGTCTCCTCCATTTTCAAAAAGCATAGCACAGGATATGCCTGCGCTGCCATATTTCACAAATCAATTATAACATATATGTTTAGTGTTCGTCAAGATAGTAGAAATAAAAATGTTTAGTAATTTTATACTTGACATAACGATATATGTTTAGTATAATAAAAGCAAGACTTAACTATTTAGAGTTAAGCCGAAGAAAGGAGATACTCTTAATGACAGATAGAAATTTTATGAGAGTAGAAGATGTTGCCAGGGAGCTTGATGTATCTAAGTCCTATGCTTATAAGATAGTACAGAAGCTCAACAAGGAGCTTGAAGCCAAGGGATATATCACGATCTCAGGCAGAGTGAACAGACAATACTTCCTCGAAAGGACTTGCTACGGCGGTTCTGCCGAGGACAGCGAAAGGAAGTGATACGATGTCAGTCTATAAGGACGGCAGCAAGTGGCGTGTGATCTACCGCTACACCAACAGCCGTGGAGAACGCAAACAGACACAAAAGCGTGGTTTCTCCACAAAGAAAGAAGCTCAGGCGTGGGAGCGTGAGCAGATGAACAAGACGGAATCCAGCCTTGATATGACCTTTGAGAGCTTTTCGGAGATATACTTCGAGGACATGAAGAAGCGTCTGAAGGACAACACATGGCACACAAAAGAGCATATCCTCCGCACAAAGCTGATCCCATTCTTCGGGAAAAGAAAGATGTGCGACATTCAGCCCAAAGATGTGATAGCGTGGCAGAATGAAATGCTCGAAGGTTCGACCAAGACAGGCAAGCCATACTCGCCTGTGTACCTGAAAACGCTACACAATCAGCTCAGTGCTGTGTTCAACTATGCAGTAAAGTTCTACGGGCTTCCGAGCAATCCCGCAGCCAAGGCAGGCAATATGGGAAAAGCGAAGAACCGGGAGATGCTGTTCTGGACGCAGGAGGAATACAAGCAGTTCGCAGAAGTGATGATGAACAAGCCTGTTTCTTTCTATGCCTTTGAAATGCTGTACTGGTGCGGTATCCGTGAGGGTGAACTTCTCGCCCTCACGCCTGCCGATTTCGACTTTGAGAAGCAGACGGTCTCGATCACAAAGTCCTATCAGCGTATCAAGGGGCAGGACGTTATTACAGAGCCGAAAACCAAGAAAAGCAACCGTACCATTGAAATGCCTGATTTTCTTTGTGAGGAGATGCAGGACTATCTCCGTATGCTTTACGATCAGAAATCAGATGAGCGTATTTTCACAATATCCAAGAGCTATCTGCATCACGAAATGGACAGAGGAGCGAAAGAATCAGGTGTAAAGCGTATCCGCATTCATGACCTCAGACACTCTCATATCTCTCTGCTCATTGAAATGGGGTTCTCTGCCGTGGCAATAGCGGATAGGGTTGGACACGAGAGCATTGATATTACTTATCGTTATGCTCACCTGTTCCCCAGTACGCAGAATGAAATGGCGGACAGGCTAAGCGACCTGAGAAGTGATGATGCGGAGGGAGGTGAACGATGTCAGCGAAAAACCTTGACAGCAAGGGCAGATTCAGGGCGAAGACGATCGGGTTTCGTGTATCGCCTGAAGAAGATCAGCTCATCAACTCGGCAGTCGCTCTTTCAGGACTTACCAAGCAGGACTACATCGTGAAACGGCTGCTGTGCCGTGATGTGGTGGTGCAGGGCAATCCGAGAGTGTATAAGGCTTTGAAAAATCAGCTTGCGGAAGTGCTTTCAGAATTGCAGAAAATAGAAAATAGTTCTGTAAGTGATGAACTTCTTGAAACGATACGACTCATCAACACCACATTAAATGGAATGAAAGGAGAATCCTGATGTCAGAAGAAAAAGAAATGACCGCTCCGAACGTATCTATTGGCGTAGATACGGAGCAGTCATCCATAAAACAAACTACTAATAGTATATCAAATCGTGATGTAAATTTCAACCCCTTTGACGAATTTTTCAAGAAAATTGATCCGTCATACATGAAAACAGTCACGATGCAGGAACTGTATCAGGATATTTACAGCAAGAAACCGCCTGTTATTGAGGGCTTGCTCTATCAAGGTACTTATCTGTTTGTCGGTTCACCTAAGATCGGCAAAAGCTTCTTTATGGCACAGCTTGCCTATCATGTCAGCACAGGTACTCCGCTTTGGGACTATCCTGTGAAAAAGGGTACGGTTCTCTACCTTGCACTGGAAGATGATTACAGACGATTGCAGGAACGAATGTACCGAATGTTCGGAACGGACAGTACGGAAAACTTGTACTTTTCCGTATCGTCCAAACCGCTTGGAAATGGTCTGGCCGATCAGCTGAGCGGTTTTATCCGAGAACACCCTGACACAACGCTTGTGATTATTGATACACTTCAAAAAATCCGTGAGATGGACAGTGATTCTTACAGCTATGCCAAAGATTACGAGATCATCAATCAGCTGAAACAGTTCTCTGACAGTTGGGGAATATGTCTGCTGTTAGTTCATCATACGAGAAAGCAAAAGTCATCTGATAACTTCGACATGATCTCAGGAACAAATGGGTTACTTGGCTGTGCAGACGGAGCATTTATGCTTTACAAGGAAACCAGGACTTCCAATAAGGCAACACTTGAAATTTCAGGCCGTGATCAGCAAGATCAGAAAATCCATCTTATTCGTGATGAAGAAAAACTCTGCTGGAATTTTGAAAAAGCAGAAACAGAGCTTTGGAAAAAACCTCCCGAACCGTTGCTGGAATGTATCGCCAATCTTGTAACAGAAGAAAATCCGACTTGGCAGGGTACAGCGACTGAACTGATAGAAAAGCTTGGACTTGATATGAAGCCGAATGTGGTTTCGCTGAAACTCAATGTCAATGCAGGCAGATTGATGAATGATTATAGTATTCGATACACGAATAAGCGTAACCACAGCGGACGCATGATTTTCTTTTCTTTGTTATCAAAAGAGTAAATTTCAAGTGGTTGGCGTGTCAGTCCGTGACGGTCGTGACGATGTTTTGTGAGCGGTGTAATCATCGTCACCATCGTCACACATCGTCACGGCGTTGGCGGTTTATCCGCCATTCAAGCCTCGCAGAGCCCCGATAGCATTTTTGATAGTCCGTAAGGCTGTCGAAAGTGCTGTGGGGTTACCGGCGGCATTCCGCAGGTAACTCGGCTCTCCGAGCCGTTTGGTTTGCCGATCTCCGTATCGCTGCAAACCGTTTCGCCCATAGGGCATTCCCTTGTCAGAGGGTCAATTCAAAAAGGAAGGGAGGCGTTTCTATGTGTCAAAAGACGATCTCAATGTGTCAGGGCAAGGGCAGCTTGTCCCACAACAACCGTGCATTTGCTGCCAAAAATATCGACAGTTCCCGAACAGCGGACAACATTACATTTGTGCATCAGAATTTGCGTGATGCTTATGATATTCTTTTCAGCGATGCAGTAGAAAGATACAATGCCCGTCAGAAACGAAATGACCGCCGTATCCCAGACTACTTTCAGCATCTGTTCAGCCGTGAACCGAGTGCAAGCGTTATCACTGGGACAAATAAGCAAAAGAGTTTCTATGAAGACTTAGTCCAGATCGGGACAAAAGATGATACCGGTGTCGGTACTCCCGATTCGGAGATTGCTGTTGCCTGTTTACGGGAGTACATGGAGGGCTTTTTAGAAAGAAATCCGAATTTCTATGTGTTCAATGCTGTGATGCACCTCGATGAAGCTACGCCGCATTTACACATCGACTATATCCCCGTAGGGCATTTCGACAGAGGGCTTGACACTCGAAATGCTATGGCGAAAGCTCTCGAAGAAATGGGACACGGCAAAGGTGCAAATGCGATCAACCGCTGGCGTTTAACAGAGTGGGAAATCCTGCACCAGATTTGCAAGGCTCACGGTGTTGAAATTGCAGAGCCGAAGAAGTCCAGAGGGTACAGCTATACCACCGAGGAATACGGCGAGCATCAGGATAGAATCCGGCAGCTTGAAGAAGAAAAAGCTCAGATCATCACTGAAAAAGAAGAAATCAACGCAGCACTTGAAAAGGCAGCCAAAAAGCACGTCAAGCTGAAAGAAATCGACAGCGTTGTAACAGGCAAAACGGTTTTCGGTGGAAAAATCACAGTTTCCAAGGAAGATTGGGAAAATGTAACTGCACTTGCCAAAAAAGAAGTGATTTCACAAAAACAGACGAAAAAGCTTTGCAGAGAACGAGATGAAGCCATACAGGAGCGTAACGCGTTGAAAGCAAGGCTTGATGCGGTATCTTCGGAACTGGCTGATTACAAAAAGAAAGAAGAAGATAGGCATCATTTTTCCCGTGATAAATTAAAAGCGGAATCAAAGCGTATTAGCCGTGAGGAAGAACTTTCCCGTGAACTGAAAAAAGTCAAGGCTTTTATCTCTGCTTGTGGATTGAGTTCCGACTATCAGCAGTTCAGATATAACAGCACAATAAAAAGCAAGAATTTGGAATGAGGAGAAAAATTTTATGATTATCAGAAGCAAAGACAAAGTTCAGGTGATCGGCAAAAACAAGTCGGTCTGGGTGTTGGATACCAATGCACTTACCGTTACACACAATACAGTTGATACTGAGCCAACAGTAACAGCATTCCGTTCCGAGCATATCAAGTATCACCTGCATTATTCTGCGGAGTACCGCAAGGACAGACTGAGAAAACTTGTAAATAACGGCGAAATTCTGAGTTATCTGACTGAACTTGATAAGGCAGTGGAAAATGCTATGGAAAGACAGGTTGAAAAGTGGAAAGCTGACGATAAGGAATATCAGCAGTCACTTGCTGTTGGTGATCTCTGCAAAGCTCAAGGTTTGGAGAATATGTTTAGGTTGTGTGCGAGAGAGGCGGTGTATGCGGATATGGTGTATGTGTGAGATGATTTGACATTAAGGCTGTGCTTAAATGTATCAGGCACAGCCTTTTTTGTAAAAAATAAGCTTATCTTGATTGACTTATTCATGAAAATACAGTATAATATATATAATGAATGGGTGTTTGCGATAAAGGAGGGCAATTATGGATAATCATGCTATAGAGGTTAAAGTTACTTTAATAGAAAACATTGCTCGTAATGATTTGGATGCTGTTATATACGACCTTGATAAGCAAATCGAACTTCTTTCAAGTCAGGCTGATAAGTGGGACTATCTTGTTGCAGTTGCTTCTGGTATTCTGTGTGGTATGCTCGATATACTCTGGGTAGGCGATTTCAGTCTCAAAAAAGGCAGAGTATTTGCAAGTGATAAAGTTGACGGCTTTGTAGAAAAAACAGCGAATCTCCTCGGATTCAAGGGTGATGGTCTAAAAAATGCAGTTAAGTTCCTTGAAGAGAAATTTCCCATACCCTGCGATGGAAACACACCAGACTTCGGTGGAGGATTACAGCATCATCTCCGAGATTTTGCTCATCACCCTACGATTGTCGGATTAATCTTCTCTTTGCTGACACAGTTCACAGGGATGTCTTATGGTACAGATGTAGACGGTTTGTTCAAAGTAGTACCCGTACCCGATAAAAGCAGGGCATTCATAGGTGACGATATTCCCGATAAGTTATTCAAGGGAGCTGTTGTATGGTTCTTTCATCTTGTCAGTGATATGGCAGGATCCAGCAGTACAGCAGGTATTACAGGAGGTACAGGTATCCCTGGCCCGATTTTATCGCTTGCAAAAGAGCTATCTGTACTGCCAATTTTCAAAAATATGAAAGTTGGAGATAATAAGTTGTCCGTTTTTCTCTCTAAGGTTTTCAACGGAACGATATTTGCTCAGCATGATGCGGACGGAAAAATCATTAAAGATACAGTCATCAAGTTTGATTTGCGTGGCGAGCTTAGTGTTGTTGCAGAGTTAGGCAAGCAGGCGATACCTGTTATGGCAAATGATTGTATCGTACGTAGTTTCTATTTTATCAGAAGATTTGCTATGGCTTTGAAATCTCTTAATTGCTCTTCTGTTGGAGATATTCGCCTGAGAGATATTGATTGGGATAGTGTAAAGCCTTTTGGTAATCCGACTATCACAAGAATGCTGACTATTTCAAGTGCTGTTTTCTCTACCATTGATATAGCAGAAGCAGTAGTATCGCAAAAATACTTTGTAGCTGTAAATTATGTTGGCATTGGACGCTTTGCTGTTGCTATCGGAAGTGAAATCACAGGTTATCTAAAAGTTCGTGATGTCAAACGGATAAAGCAGATGTATGAAGATATCAAACGTAATACTTTCACAGAAACCGATAACAACATATATAACATGATCGGAGATGGTATGGATATTGGAAAATTTGGTCTGACTTTAGCACAGACAGAGATACTGTATAATCTTGAAATGTATAAGACCGTCAACGATGTGAAACTCAACGGTAAAAAGACTGATTTGAGAAGTCAGTGGCTGGAAGAATGGAAACACTATATGGAAGAAGGATTTTCTTCTTTTGTTGATGATAAAACTGCCGTTCTGCACTGGTATTCTATACAGGAATTGCATGATGCAGTTAATGCAAATTCTCCTGAACTGCCATGGTTTAGGCTTGTGCTTCTGGAAGCTATGCTTTTTGAACCATATTATCCTCTCAGTACTGAAATTGATAAAAAAGGAAATGAAGTGCCGAGTACGAAATACAAGGAACTGCATTTGCCGCTGGTCGGATATAGCAAATCAGATGGTGATAAGTTTCTTGATAGCTTTTTTACAGAAAGCTTTTATCAGAAAGGTTATATATCAAGACTAAGAAAATGTTACGATAGAGTTATCCGTGAATTAAACGAGGTCTTGAAAAATGCTATCAAAAGTATCTTTATTACTGCCGGAGTAGTCATTGCTGCTATTGCTACCGCAGGAGCATTTGCACCAGCTATTGCAGTTGCCCTTGTAGGCTCTAATTTTGCAGGACTAAGCGGAGCTGCATTGACAAGTGCGTGTCTGGCATATCTTGGTGGCGGAGCTATCGCTGCAGGTGGATTAGGAATGGCAGGCGGCACTATGGCTATTGTAGGTGGTGGAGCAGTTCTCGGACTTGGTGTTGGTGCAGGAGTTGGCGGAGCAGTCGGTGCTGCTGGGATCCTCGGAAAAAAAGATATGATACTGCAATCTGCTAAGCTTATGGTTTCTGTTCGAGAGATATTCCTGAATGACGAACATGATATAGAATACTCGAACACAGTATATGAGCAGTATGTTCAAAATATAGCCGATATTGAAAAAGGGCTTGTCGAATTGCGGCTCAAGGCTAATGTTGTGGACAAGGAAGAAAAAAAGCAGATAACAACGCAAATAAAAAATACTGAAAAAGCGGTAAAGGCTATGAAAATAGCTATGAAGAGTATGAACAAGTTTAATAGCTCATTTGCCCAAGGCAAACGTGTATCTGAGTAATAATGGGTGGAAAAATAGATGTCAAAATTAAATATTGATCAGAAAACGATAAAAGCTCTTTTCAGTGAATCCTAAGACGGATTTTATGCCATTATCCAGTTAATTTTTACGTAAGTTTTTGCTATTCTGCTATTAATCTAATAAACTATGTTATGCCCCATAGCAAGAACCGCCACAGTTATTATTTTACTGTGGCGGTTCTCGATTGTATTTTTAAAGGATCTGGCTAAACTCAATCACTTCACGATTCGGTCCTGTGATTTTGAAAAACTTTACACCATTCTCCCAAAACGGCAGAAAATGAATCGTATCCTTCTGATTATTCAGACCCAATGAACAGACTTCTTGATAAGCTGCTTCGATATCCTTGACATCGATTGCTAGATGATCCCACGCTCCAGTCTGCATTGGTGCCTGATGATTTTCATAAATTTCCAGCATCAGATTTCCCAACTGCAAAAACGCAACTGCTTCTCCTGCCTCTTCATTATAAGTACGAAGAGCTACCGCAAATCCAAGTTTTTCATAAAAGGCAACCGTTTCCGCTAAATCATTCGTCGGAAAACCCAGATGCTGAAATCCCGTTGCATTGTCCTGTAACTTCATGCTCATAACCTCTCTTCTTTCAATTGTTCCAGTGTCTGTGCCATGTCCGGCATCGCCGGAATTGCACCGTGTTTCTGGACACAGACACTTGCCACTGCATTTCCAAAGTCTGCAAACTTTGCCGCTTCTTCTGTCGTGATCGTTTCCGGTGCTTTTTCGCAGCGGCTGAACTGAAACAAGAATCCACCCCAAAAGGCATCGCCTGCACCAGTCGCATCTACCGCCTTGTTCTGGAATCCTTTTACCAGCTGTCCGCCCTGTCTGGTCTGGACGTAGGCACCTGTTTTTCCAAGTGTTACGACCACTATTTTTACACCGCTCTGCATCAGAAGTTCCGCAGCTTTCTGATAGTCGCTCTCACCAGTGAGCAGCATGGTTTCTTCCTCTGAAATCTTCATCAGATCTGCGTACTGTACCATGCTCCGCATCTGCTTTTTGGCAAGTTCCTCCGATTTCCAGAGAGAGGCACGATAATTCGGGTCATAAGAGATCACACATCCAGCTTCTTTTGCTTTCTGTACAGCAAACAGGGTGGTACTGCGTACCGGCTCATCTGTCAGTGAAATCGAACCAAGATGCAAAATTCTGCTGTTGCGAATCAGTTCCAGCGGAACTTCCTCTTTTTCCAGCATCTTATCTGCACCATGATTTCGGGCAAAGGAAAATTCCCGTTCTCCGTCTGGCTTGACATCAACAAAAGCCAATGTTGTAAAATAATCCTCACTCAACGTAAAACCAGTGCTGTCAATTCCACACTGCTCCAGCGTTTCCTTGAGGAATCTGCCGTGCATATCATTTCCGGCTTTGCCGATAAAGGCGGTTCTTGCCCCTAGCTTTGCCATAGCAGCCATGACATTTGCCGGAGCACCGCCGGCGTTTTGTGCGAAGACACGCTGCCCCTGTTCATTTCTACCCTGCATGGTAAAATCGATCAGCATTTCTCCCAGTGCAATTCCGTCAAACATTTTGGTTACCCCTTTCCTTGATCTCAGCAACGATTTTGTTGTAGGATTTTTTGTTTAACCGATAGAAAAACAACACAATTGCCGTCACGATCCAAAGAGTACCTGGAATCGTGGAAAAACTGTGCTTCATAATTGTCAGTACAGTTTCATTTTGCTGTGCATTTGCCGTAAAGCCAGCTGCTCCTAGCACGGCTGCCAGAACAGAGGTTCCAATTGCCATGCCAATTTTATTTCCAAGTGAAATAAAGGCATATTGAAATCCATCATTCCGAACACCCGTTTTCCATTCTCCATATTCCACACAATCTGGAATAATTGCATAGATTGCCGTATTGAATCCAGCAAAGAAGAACTGTGTCAGACCAGAGCAAAGATAAAACGGAATCGGTGTTTTTACAGGACTGAATAAAAACAGGCATACCATACAAAGACCTGTCCCAAAAGCCAAAATAGAGGCAGCTCGTCCTTTATTTCCAGTCCATTTGAAAATGATCGGAAATAATCCTGCACCAATGATCGAAGGCAACACGATTGCAGTTGAATAAACAGTAAACAAAGATTCTGTACCTTCCACATACTTGAAGTAATACAGTGCATCTGCATTTCTTCCGTAAAGAGTGATACCAAACAAAAACTGTCCCAGCAGTGCCAGCAAATACGGCTTATTTTGAAGGACTGTCTGAATTTGCAGTTTCATTGGAATTTTCTTCTTTTCCGGAATTGTCACTGCTTCTTTGGTCTTGGCAAAACAGAAAATATGACAGGCTGCAAAAATGACACCATACAACACCGCAACCAGAAAATATCCTCGCTTATTGCTGCCGTTTCCCAGCTTAGAAATCAGAGGCAGCGTAATGATGTTGATAATCCCAATGGCGATCATCGCACTGACAGAACGAAACGTATTGATCTTCGCACGTTCTTCAATATTTTGTGTCATCGCACCGCACAACGTTCCATAGGGAATATTGACACAAGTATAACCCAAAACCAAAATGCAGTAGGTCACGGTCATATAGATGATCTTTGCCGGATCGCTCCAATCTGGATGTGCCCAGAAAGAGATCATCAGCACAATTGCAGTCAATGGAGCAGCGATCAGCAGCCAGGGACGATATCGTCCCCAGCGTGTATTTGTCCGGTCGGTCAGACTTCCAACAATCGGATCATTGATCGCATCCCAAAATCGGGAAAAAAGCATCAAAGAGGCTACCGCACTCATGCTGATTCCAAATATATCTGTATAGAAGATCATCAAAAAATTCCCGACAAACATCCAGCTAAAATTACAGCCGACATCTCCCATGCCATAGGCAAATTTACTGAGAAAGGGTATTTTGATATTTGTGTCACGCTCTTTCATTACGGCCCCTCTTTTCCTTCTTATTTTTGAATGTCGATGATAACTTTCATGGTGCTTTCGCGGTTTTCATCAATGTATTCATACGCTTTCAAGTAGTCCTGAAATGCAAAATGCTTGGAAATCAGCGGTTTTAATGTAACCTTTCCCTCATTGACCAATCGAATTGCCTCCACATAATCTTCATTCCGATACATCATGGAAGTGTTCAGATCTAATTCGTGATCGTTCAGAACCGCAAGGTCGATTTTTGCCATTCCTGCAAATACAGCAACCAAAATAATGGTGCTGCCCTTTCTTGCATATTGAATTGCCTGTCCCATCGTAACATTATTTCCGGCACAGTCATAAATCACATCTGCCTTATCCAAACCCAAATTTTCAACCATTGCTTCCCCGAAATTTTTTTCCTTGGTATTGATACAGAAATCAACACCACATTCTTTTGCTTTTTGTAGTCTGAGATCACTGACATCTGTGATCATCACACTTTCTGCTCCCAGACCTTTTGCAGTTTGTGCAACCAGAATTCCGATCGGGCCTGCTCCCAATACTGCAATTTTCATGCCTTTGACATCACCGGCACGCTTGACTGCGTGTACCGCAACGGCAAGCGGTTCGATCATTGCACCTTCGTCATAAGACATTTTCTCCGGAAGAACCGTTACCTTTTTCGCATCCACTGCAAAAAATTCCGATGCCGTTCCAGTTGTCTGAAATCCCATGACCTTTAATTCTTCGCAAAGATTGTACTTGCCATGCCGGCATGGATAACACTTTCCACATACGACCTGCGGTTGAATCGTGACTTTCTGCCCGATCGAAAAGCCTGTCACGTGCTCGCCCAGTTTCACAATTTCTCCGGATACTTCATGTCCCTGTGTCACCGGATACTTGGTAAATGGATGTTTCCCATGATACACATGGATATCCGAACCACATACACCGATCTTCATGATCTTGATCAAAACCTGATCGGCTGTGATTTCCGGTACTGGTACCTCTCTGAATGTGATTTCCTTCGGATTGGTCATAACCTGCTGTAACATAACAATCGCTCCTTTTTCATTTCTGTAGTTTGGCAGTTTCGTTTTATAATCACTTTTATAAAACGTTTTATTTAACTGATTACAGTATATAAGATTTCTCTTGGTTTGTCAATCCCTTTTATGAAAAAAATCACATTTCTACTTTTTCACCGAATCCGCACCAATAGATTTATGCAAAACAAACAAAAAAGCCCTGCGTCTTTCACGCAGGGCTATGTGTTCATTCTAATTTTCAGAAACTATTTAAATAAGTGTCAAAAAATGTCATTGCCACACCAATGGCAGATGCTTCCCGATCATGGGTACAACATTTCAAATAAAGTGTATCATCTTCAAACTGATTGTATTGGATCGCTTTGCGACTGAGTTCCGGCAAGTATTGTTTCAAATACCCGCCAATATAACCGCCCAGCATGATATCACAATCAAATGCCATTCTCAAATTGGTAATCAGAATTGACAGGTGTTCCAGATAACGATCCCAAACTGCCTGTATCGTTCGATTCCCTTTTTGAAGCTGTTCAAAAAAGTCCTCCAATGATGCTGCGTGTGCCTGCAATACCGTGGCAGAACAATAGGCATCCGCACAACCTTTTTTCCCGCAATAGCAAGGCGTTCCATTAGGCTCCAAAATCATATGCCCGAATTCTGCACTTCGATGATGATCTCCTTCTACAATTTTCCCATTGAGATAAATAGCACCGCCAACACTATTGCTCAGCGACAGATAGATCATATCCGTGTTGATCTGCTGTATTTCAGAAAACAATGCACTATTTGCATCGTTTTCATAGAACACAGGATACGGAATCCGTTGAGAAAATGCTTTTAAGCTCATATGATTTTGCTTTAAAACATGAGAACGGATCAGAACAGAATGGGTTTTATCAATGATACCAGGCAAAGAAATCCCGACACCAAGAATTTTTTCTTGATCTGCATGATTTTCAAGCAAGAACCGATCAAGTTGATCCGCAACAAACTGATGATAATCCGGTGTGTTTTCAAAACTTTGTTTGATGCGTTTTTTCGCAAGCATGATTCCGGAAAAATCAATCAGGACATAACTGATGTGATTGGCGGTTATATCAATTCCAACTGCGGTTTGAAATCCTTCTGCAATGGAGAGCACCGCCGCTTTTCGTCCTCCGGTAGACTCATACTTTCCAGTTTCTGTTACCATTCCCATTTGAATCAATTCTTTTACATTCTGCAAAACCGTCGGCATACTGAGACCCAGTTTAGATGAGATTTCCTGTTTGGAGGTTTCACTTTTTTTTAGAATGAATTTTGCAATTTTTATTTGATTGAAATTGTTTTCTTTTTTATGCATATAATCACTCCTGCACTTATTTTGGCACTTTTATAAAAGTATACATTATTTTCAGAGAAAAATCAAGCTTCTTTATGAAAATTTGTATGGATGACAATTTGATATGTTTGTTTTGCTTTATCGGTATAAGATTGCTTTGAAATTGCCCGTATTTCATATTCTCATATGAAATTTTGTGTATGCGATAGATGTATTAATATTCTACGTTTTTGGTTATTTATTTGATTTCCTTTGCAAATTTAAGCTTGTCTGTTTGTCTTAACGATTTAGCTGTAAATAAATTATAAATAACGTGGTTTCTTTAGTTGGGTGCGACTGATAATGCCTGATTGGCTTCACAAGTATTTATAAGAATCATCAGATGTTGAAAAACCACGTTTCAAACTACTAATGAAATTTGTTTTTTCCCCTTGACAAACCACCTCAACCTGCGCTATAATACCAAATAAGGAGCAAGCCACCAGGCACACATTGCCTCCACAAGTTGCACAGCTCATTATCAAACGTGCTAACAAAATGATAACGGAGCATCAGCAGCCAAGTACAATACAGAACAAAATGTATAATTGAGATACCACAGCTTGAATTCTCTAAACAAAATTGTTTAGTCTGGAGGGCGATTTGAGGAGTGGGAATAATCTGCGCCCTTTCCTCCCAAAGCGTGCAATTTCCCATTCCCTGTAAACCACAGTTTGCAGGCGGCACAATATATCTCACAGCAAACCAAAAGCGTCACGGTACATTTTATTGTACTGTGACGCTTTTTCTATCTGCATCGGTTTGTGATTCCGTCTGTCGGATCTTTTCGTCTGCTATTCCATTCTGAATATAAGATTTTCGGAATGATTATGAAATCAAATCCCCATAATTCACAATTTCTCCGGACGGGTATTTGACAGCTAATTTCAATTCGCCGCTTGTTTCGTCATAAGCCAAAATATGCTTGTGTTCCACATGATTGTTACACTCCGGGCACGCAAAAAATAAGCTATTAGGAGTATACAGCAGGTCACCGTCATTATCTAAACTTATATGACCTGAGAAACCAGTATCGTAAGGTTTGTCGTCTTTTACACCATACATAAGTTGCCAAGAGATACCAGATCGATAATGTGGAACATAATACCCTTTTCCTGCATATTCCATGTAATTATCTACATAGTCTGTTCCGTCGTAAAGAAAAAACTCTCGAGATTGATCTTGATATTGAGAATCATTCTCCAATTCAGTTACTTCACCTGATGAAGAGATAAACAAAAGTGCATCAAATATATTATAGCCATTTGTATCTCCTACTGCATAACCTGCAATAGGTCCACAAATAGCAAAGGCTTCATAAGTACCATTTTTATCATAGTCATGGTATGCCAGCTGCCAGACAACAGCCTGCTCATAAAGATGCTCTCCACACCAGTTATTTGCAATGCTGTCCAGCTCTTCCTCTGAAAGCTGTGCAGCAGACGGCGATACAGAAGGCGCCGTATCGTACAAATAAACAGAAACCGGCAGAATGTCTTCTGTGGTACAGAGGATTGTAATTTTTCCGGTTGTCAGATCAATGATCAGCTGATATTGTCTGCTTCCGCCGCTTTCTGAAAGAAGAATGATCCAGGTGTTGCCCTGCTTTGTGATATTTCCTTCGTCAAGGGTGTATCCTGCCCAGTTGCTTGCAAGATAGCTGCGGACAGGTTTCAGCACATCCTCCTGTTTGTAGGAAACAATATTGGTGCCGTGGGAGGTGTTTTCCTCCTCTGATTTTTTGTTGAGGGGCAGAATGTGAAGGACGTCATCCCAGTCGTAATAATAAAGCTCCTCTTCCATCAGCATCAGGAACTTCGCACCCGAAGTGTATTTTCCGGTAACGTTTCCGTTCAGATCGCAGCTGTACACATTCCGGCCGTTTTCTTCGCTGCCATAATAATACAGCTGGCCGTTCATGTAGTTGATGCAGCGGCTGTATGTGGAATTCAGCTGCTGTACATCAGAACCATCCAGATTCATGGAATACAGATACCGTGTGTCACGTTCTGCAAAGAAAATCTTGTCCTCTGCGATACAAAGGTCAGAGGCGTTGTACTTGCGGAGAATTCTGGATTCTGTGCCGTCCAGCTTCATAGAAAGAATCGCATACTGATCATTTTCATAGTTGACGTAGTAGATCACATCCTTATAAATCGTCATGTACCACAAATCATCACAGCTTGCCAGGGATTCCAGATCGCTCCCGTCAAGGTTCATCCGATAGATGGTTCTCTTTTCCCCGTCCGTACAGGTAAAATAAAGTTTTTCCTGGTACAGCGTCAGCTCCTGCACATGCATGTTGCAGAGAACAGTCCTGCTGCCGGAGGACAAATCATAGGCAGTGACGCTGTTATCCGCTGCAGCATCTGCATAATAGATGGTATTCCCACTCAGATTCAGATAATATCCATAAAACTGCTCTGCAATTACATCGGCTGTGCCGTTTTGCGTCTGGTACAGCGTCTGGGTATTGGTGTCGCTATAGTAATAGCGTTCCCCGTCTGTACAGCAAATACCGGAGTTGACCAGATTGGAGGCGCCGCTGCTTTGAAATGACATTTCTGCTGTTGGTTCTGCGACGGTCTGCTCTTGTTTTGCTGGTTCCGTTGTTGTTTCTACAACGGAAGTTTGTGCGCTTTCTGTTGTGTCTGAATCCCGCTTATGCTTGACAGACGATTCCTCCTGGTTGCTGCATCCTGCTAATACCGCCATGAGTGCCACTAAAATCGGCACAATTCTCCCTTTTTTCATAGTGTCTTTTTTCCTGCTTTCCTTTGCGTATTGTTAGAACCATATTTTCCGCATTACATGCTTTGGTTCCAAACAAATTATACCATATTCTGGCAAAAGAATCAAGATCCTTCCATGAAATTTTGCATCAAAAGTGGAATACTGTAAGAAATGTATCTAAGCAACCAATATCCCCGGCCTAGTTGAGAGGTTTTTCAGTTTCCGATAAGGACACCATTTCTTCGTATTCCCCCCTCTATTATGAGGAATACTCCATTTCTGCCGGAAAGTCCAACGATAAGCAAACCATTCAGTTGGTCTGTCCGGGCATTCCCCATTCCGTTCGTGCTGATTGCCATTATCACATGGATTTTGGGCATTGTCATTGACCGCAGAGAAAGCAAAGCCTCTCTGCGGACGTTTTGCTGCAATCCGGCACGGACAGAAAATGTCTGTGTGAAATTTTCCGGCAGTGTATATTCTTTCCGGTTTTGCAGAAAATAAGTCTGAATCGCAGGAAAAAAACTGCGAAAAAACAAGGGAGGACTCCATAGATGAAAGCAACAGGAATTGTCAGACGCATTGATGATCTGGGACGGGTTGTCATTCCGAAAGAAATCCGCCGAACCATGCGAATCCGGGAAGGCGATCCCCTGGAAATCTACACCAACAATGACGGAGAGGTCATTTTCAAAAAATATTCCCCCATTGGAGAAATGGGGGAAAGCGCCGCACAGGTGGCAGAAATCATGCACCGGCTGGCAGGCTGTCCGGTGGCGGTATTCGACCGAGACCACGTGGTTTCTGTTTCCGGCGCAGCCAAAAAGGAATGGAACGCGCGCCGGGTTTCGCCGGAGCTGGAAGACCTGATGGAAAATCGGCGGCAGTATTTTGCCGAAGCCGGGCGGCCGGAGTTTCTGCCGGCAGAAGGCATGGAAAAATCTGCTATGGCCTGCATGCCGATTATCACCGCCGGAGATGTCACCGGAGCAGTGGCGTTTCTGGAAACTGAAAACGGCAGCAAAATCAACGACAGCCAGCGCAGTCTGATTCAGGCGGCATCCCAGTTTTTAGGCAAACAGCTGGAGAGCTAGACACACATTTTGCAGCCGACTCCGGACAAGGAAAAAGCGGACAGAATATTCTGTCCGCTTTTTTATCTCTTGGTGTTGTACGTACAGACATTTACTGCTGTACATCCTCCGTGAAGGCAGACAAGCCAGTGCCACCATTTTCACCGTAATAGTTCACCTTAGCGTTGTCCTTCAGAACAAAGTCATACCGGCCTTCTACATACGGCGTGCCGCGGCCTGCAAAGCAATAGCTATATGCGCAAAGCATGTAGTATGCATCTGCAATGGCAATGGTGCCGTCTGCATCCACATCCAGCAGATTCAGCTGAACCGGTGTCAGGCTTAAAACCTGTTCCATATTCTCAGGTGTAACACCTGCGCACTGATAAGCATAATAGGAAAGCGCCCAATCTATGCTGGTCAGAGTTACAACCTTCATTTCTTTTTTGGTGTAATAATCGGTATACGATTCAGAATAGCCCAGCGGATATACTTCCTTGGCATGCAGCAGATCAGCATCTGTCTGATCGACAGTACCGTCTCCGTTGATATCAGCCAGTTTCAGTTGTTCTTCTGTCAGTGTATATGCATCATCTGCCAGATAGCGGGAAATCATTGCAGTATCGTGCCCGGTGATGACACCGTCCTGATCAATATCCCCTGTTACGGCGGTTCCGGCAGCGCTTACCGGCAGTGCTGCCAGCATTGCACAAGCGATTGTTCCTGCGGAAAGCAGGGATAACATCTTTTTTCCCTTCATAAATATCAAATCCTTTCTTGTTCTCTCTTGTATATTTGATTGCAATCTTTTTTCTTATCTGGAAAAGAAATACAACCCCCTACACTTATAATATAATACTTAATCGTTATTATGTATATATTATTTTATTTATAATATGTAAATTTTTTATTATGCTGTGATTGTTTTGATACGCTTCGTTCCAATCTGGCTCAGCGGATCTCCACCTGCGCCTTTTAACCACACCGCAGATTTCCTGGAATATTCTGCACAATTCCTTTACAACGCATAAAAAATATGCTATACTATGGAAAAGGAACACTCGCAAAGCAGAATCCTTCCAAGGATTCTGCCCGTTTTGTGAAAGGGGTTATTCTCATGAATCTGAATCGCTGGAAAGCCAAAATTTTTGCCGCAGCTGCTGTGCTCACTGCTGCCGTGCTGGTACTCACCGGAAGCATTTCATTCCCGGCCGCCGCGCCGCTGGAAGTTTCTGCAGCTTCCGGTGTGTCCACCAGTCTGACGGATGCGCAGCTGCAAGCCTACGCAGACCAGGTGGCGGCCATTGTCAACCAGGAGCGGGAAAAGGTGGGGAAAAAGCCACTGTATGTGCTGCCGCGCCTGAACGGTGCCGCTTCTGTCCGCGCCGAAGAATGCGTGGAATCCTTTTCCCATACGCGCCCGAACGGCTCTTCCTTCAGCAGCATCCTGACCAGCGGCACCTATGCCGTCAACTGGACAGCCGTCGGTGAAAATATCGCCTGGGGACAGAGAACACCGGCTGCCGTTATGGATGCCTGGATGAATTCCGCCGGCCATAAAGCCAATATTCTCAGCGAAAAGTACGAGTTCGATTATATCGGCGTTGGTGTGGCAAGAGATTCCAGCGGCGTTTTATACTGGACGCAGAATTTCATCCGGTGCAGCGAGTCATTTTCCGATGCCTATCTGCCCACCTACCAGGAAGAAACTACCACAACCACACAAATCACAACGACAACTTCTACCACAACCACCACAGAAGCCACCGTTCCTGCAACAACAACCAAAACGGAAGAACCAACAGAAACCTGGCACTGGATTCACCTCAGCAATCTGAACCTGGAAGCCGGCGACACGGTAACAGTTCTCTTGTCCGAATCCGGGGAAAATGATGACTTTACGGCGGTCTGGTATCTGGACGATTCCAGCTCGTCTGACGGTTTCTATGAAGGAACTTTTTCAGGAGACCAACACTCCTTTTCCATTACCGTCCAGAAATCTGTTGATGACATCGACATTGCGGTGTACAGCATTCCCGATGTATGGTGCAGCACCTACCTGATCAGCAGACAGCAGCATGAAACAACCACCACACCGACCACGACCACAACCGAAACAACAACAACAACTACTACTACTACCACCACAATTCCCATTTCCTCTACAGCTCCGGTTACCACAACAGATCCGGGGCCGAGGCCTACCCTGAAATGTTTCCCCATCGATGATCTGAATGCCAAGGCAGGCGACACCATCACCATCACGCTCCGGGAAGACGGCTTTTATGACGATATGGATCTTATCTGGTTTTTCAATGACAGCATGACATCAGACGGAGCCGATTATGACCTGCAATTTGACGGCGACAGCTACATACTGGAAATCACGCCGGATGAAGATGTAGACAAACTGAAACTGTATGTGAATTCTCTCTGTGATGTTTCTCTTGTCCAATACAGCATCACACATCGCATGCAAACTGCCACTACTGTGACAACGTCCGCCACACAGACCACCACAACGACCCGGACAACTACCACAGAAGCCACAGAAAGCGCTGGCATTTGCGGCGATATCAACCTGGACGGAAAAGTAAACCTCACGGATGCTGTTCTGCTCAACAAAACCGTAGCCGGAGCTGTCATCCTCACCGAACAGGCACAGCGCAATGCAGACTGCTTCCGGGACGGAGAATGCAGCGGTATGGACGCCATTGCATTGATTCAGTTTCTGACGCATATTATTGATGCAATTCCGGTAAAGGAAGTATAACACATCTGCACATTCTTTATGAAAATTTGTCCGATTTCCCTATGAAAGTTTTATTCGAAAGGAGCAGCCAATCATGCGAACCAGGCAGAAAGCAAAATTTCAGCAATACCGGCAGAAGCATGCCAAGCAGTGGCGATGTGCAGGTATTTTGCTGGGAATTGGTTTTGCTTATTATCTGCTAATCCAGTTCACCCCATTTCATCTCTTCTGCCTGTTCCAACGAATCACAAAGCTTGCCTGCCCCGGATGCGGCATCACCCATTTTCTTGTACGACTGCTGCATTTTGACATTCCCGGCGCTGTACAGGAAAACGTTGCTGTGGCAGGGCTGATCCTTCTCTGGGGGCCTTTGCTTTTCATCCGTGTTATCTGGCATCCGAAATGGCTGCAAAAAAATGGCCGGTTTGAACGGATTCTGGCTTATATCTGTGTGGTGCTGCTGCTTGCGTTTGGAATTCTCCGCAATCTGCCGGGAATGGAGTTCCTGCTGCCGTCTTCTATGCGTTAAATAGCCCTTGCTGACACACCCAGATGTACAAATATGCCATCCGCCTTTTTTCGAGAAAGGCAAAACACGATGTGCCGACAGGTTCTTCCCATCTGTTTCGATTTTTTGCACAAGAAAATAAATGATACTGCAAAAAGTATTGACAAATCGACAGTAGAATGCTATAATAAGAGTATAATTTTTTCATGAAAAATGGAGGAGTAATTTTATGAATTGTCCCAAATGTGGCGCGAGCAACCCAAATGGCGGCGCTTTCTGCGCAAGCTGCGGTGCCCCGCTTCCTGCCGACACGCAGAGCACAGTACCGCCGACACAGCCCCAGTACACACAGATGCCCCCGACTGGCAACGGCATCCAGCAGAGAAATATTGCATTGTGCATCATTCTCTCCATTGTTACCTGCGGTATTTATGGTTTGTACTGGCTGTACACCATGACAGAAGATACCAACCGTCTTTCCAGAGATCCTGGCGCAACATCCGGCGGCATTGTTATTTTGCTGTCCATCGTTACCTGTGGTATTTACCTTTGGTACTGGATGTATAAGCGCGGCGAAATCCTGGATCGCGCAAAGGTTGAACGTGGCCTGCCTTCCAGCAATTCTGGTATCCTGTACATTATCCTGACAATCTTTGGTTTAGGGATTGTCTCTTATGCACTGATTCAGAATGAACTGAACAATCTGGCAACTGCATAAGATGCCGGCATATTCTGACTTATCCCGATAAAAAGAGACTGTAGTTTTTCAAGCTACAGTCTCTTTTCTTTTTCACCAAACTTGTCTGCTTCTATTTCGCATCAAAGGCCGCATTAAAGCGGCAGACCAAAACTCACCTGCAATGCATGATCCACCCGTGTCATAGACGGCACATCCAGTTCCCCCATCCGGTCTTTCAGCCGCCGTTTATCCAGAGTGCGAATTTGTTCCAGCAGCACAACGCTGTCCTTGGTCAGACCGCAGCTGGAGGCCTGCACGTCAATGTGCGTGGGCAGCTTTGCCTTATCCCGGCGGCTGGTGATCGCTGCTGCAATCACAGTCGGACTGTGCCGGTTTCCAATGTCGTTCTGTACAATAAGTACCGGCCGGATTCCGCCCTGTTCAGAGCCAACCACCGGGCTTAAATCTGCATAATAAATTTCGCCACGCTTCACCAGCATGGAGATCCCTCCTCTGTCCGAATTTCAAAAATCAATTTTCAGAATACAAAATCGCAGTGCAGCTAAACAAAACGGATGCAATTGCAGCCCGTCTATGCTCTGCTTCGTGTACTGTTAGTATGCCCTGTGCTTCGGCAGTTATACTTCGCGTCCTCGCGGCGCGCGCCCTTGCTATCATCATATTCCGGACAAAGAAAAGAAGTTCCGTACAGACAAAACGCAAAAACGGCAGACAGCTGAAAGAAACCCTCAGCCGTCTGCCGTATCTGATTTTATGACCATCGCGAAATTATGCGACAGAATTTACAAACATATCGTAGATGCAGCGGATTGCCTGTTCAAAGTCGGTACCCTTTACGGCAACGATAACATTCAATTCGCTGGAGCCCTGGTCGATCATGCGCACATTGATTCTGGCGTGTGCCAGCGCTGCGAAGATTCGTGCTGCAACACCCCGTGTCCGGCACATACCCCGTCCTACAACGGCAATCAGCGCGATATCGTCTTCTGCTTCCAGCATATCCGGCTGTACCGCCTTTACGATCTCGGTGCGAATTTCTTCTTCCAGACCGTTCAGATGCTCCGAATCCACAATGACAGTCATAGAGTCAATGCTGGACGGCATGTGCTCCAACGGAATGCGGTGTTCGGCCAGAATATTCAGCACGTCCCGGCAGAAACCGATCTGGCTGTTCATCATATCCTTGTGAATGCTGATGGAGGTAAAGTTCTTCTTGCCGGCAATCCCGGTAATGGTGTAGGCAGAGAGCTCTTCCTCAGTGCTGTCCGGAACAATCATTGTGCCCGGCTCTTCCGGCGCATTGGTATTGCGAATGTTAATGGGAATACCAGCAGAGCGTACCGGGAAAATAGCGGCTTCATGCAGTACAGAGGCACCCATGTAGGAAAGCTCCCGCAGCTCTGTATAAGTAATGGTGCGGATTACAGCCGGGTGCTCTACGATTCTGGGATCTGCTACCAGGAAGCCGGAAACGTCTGTCCAGTTTTCATAGAGATCTGCCTTCACTGCACCGGCTACAATAGAACCGGTTACATCGCTGCCGCCCCGGGAGAAGGTCTTGACATAGCCGTCTGCGCCGCAGCCATAGAAGCCGGGGATCACTGCATTGGGCATATCTTCCAGACGCTTCCGCAGGGTTGCTGCTGTCTTTTCATCATCCAGCGCGCCGTTCGGGCGGAAAAAAATCACTTCTGCCGCATCAATAAACGGGAAGCCCAGATAAGCCGCAATCACCTTGCCGTTCAGATATTCTCCGCGGCTGGCCGCATAGTCCTTGCCGGCACGCTTCCGGAAATTTTCTGCAATTACAGCGAATTCCTCTGAGAGGGACAATGTCATCCCCAGGCCGGAAATGATATCCTGATACCGTGCCTGGATAGCTTCCAGCTCTGCCTGGAAAGAAAGTCCCTGTTCTGCCAGAGCATAGCATGCATAGAGCATGTCTGTTACCTTGGTGTCTGCGGAAAAGCGCTTTCCCGGTGCAGAGGGCACTACATACCGCCGCTGAGGGTCTGCCTTTATGATTGCAGCAGCCTTTTGAATCTGATTGGCATCTGCCAGACTGCTTCCGCCGAATTTTACTACTTTTGTCGCCATAGCTGTATTATGAGATCAGGGTTTCGATCTCTCTCCTTACTAGAAATATTTGTGATCTTGTCAAAATCACAGAAAAAACAAGAGATTCTTGCAATACACGCCGTACCGTGTCATACTATATTAGTATATGCGTTTTTTCGAAAAAAATCAAGCGGAAAAACCGACAAATTTTTCAGGACTTTTTTCTGTGCTTTTAGTGAATACGCCTGTACTCGTGGAACGGACACTATGAAGCAGCAGAAAGAGCAGCCGATTTTTCAGTCGACTGCTCTTTTTTTCTGTAATTTCAATTGATTTTCGTTCTGATTCCCGGTTCCGGGAATGCGCTTATTTTATGCATCCTGATATGGCAGCACATCAATGATCTGTGTCAGGAACATCAGCAGGGTGATTGCATCACTGCCGTTTACTTCGCCATTTGCATTGCAGTCTGCGTTGCGCCGTGCCTGATCATTCAGTGTAACCACGTCTGCCACCGCCTTGTTCAGCAGAACTGCATCCACCAGACCAACATTTCCATCCAGGTTGACATCTCCGTAAAGAATGCTGGAATCGGTAGTTCCGCTGCTGCTCGGCGTTGTTTCTGTTGCCGGCTCTATAGATGTTGCAGTTACATTTGAGGAAGTAACCGGCTTAGTAGTAGTAACCGTGCTTCCGGTTGTGGTAGTAGTGGTGGTTTTGGTGGTAGTAGTATTACTGGTTGTGTCAGTAGTAACCGGCTTCGGCGGATCACTGTTTTCCAGTGTTCCGACAACAATGCCGCATCCAACAGTGGACATATATACAGTACCAAAGGTGTTCATATCACCAACCAGATAGTTCCCGTTACCGGTACCGCCGTACAGGTGGTTCTGGTTAATCAGTACCCAGCTCTTGCCGCAGTCGGTAGAACGATAAACGCCTTCCGGATCAGAATCTGCCGGCTTGCCATACATATACAGGGTGTACGGATCGCCAGCCTTTTCTGCTGCGCCGTAGCCCATGGTCTTGCAGTAGCTGACATTGTCCATCTTGGTGACGGTTTTGCCGTAGTCGGTTACCAGATATGCACCATAGTAACCTGCGGCAATGGCAAATGTGCCTTCATCCAGATAAGCGATACGGTACGCACCGTCACACTGGTCATACTGGCAGATCGTCTGGTTGTTCTTAAAGGTCTTGCCATAGTCATCACTGACCATCAGGATGTAACGGGCATCGGTGATATCAGCCTTCGGCTTGCTGTAGAAATAAGAGGAGTTGTAGTAATAGCCGTATGCATAGACATACTGCGGATTTTTTTCATCCACGCACATCCAGATGGTGCTGGACAAGCTGTCGCTGGTGGAAGCGGTGTTCCAGGTCTTGCCGAAGTCATCGGTATAAGCGATCTTACCGCTGCTGCTGACCAGAATGCGGTAGGTGCCGTCCTCCAGCTGGTTGATGGCTGCCTTCGCACCGGAGCACGGAATGTTCGGCAGCTCCTGCCATGTGGTGCCGTCTGTGGTGTAGTAGCCCAGTGCGCTGCCCTCAGACAGACGTACCATCACGTCCGGATTTGCCGGGCAGTATGCAATACCGGCAGTAGAAGCAGTGGTGCTGGTCAGCTTGTTCATGCTGGGAGTCAGCTGGGTTGCAGTGCCGTCTGCATTGTGATAGAAGCCGTCATAGTCACCGATGACCGAAACCGGATCCTTGCCCGGACGGCTGATGAAGTCCAGAGATACCACTTCTTCAATGCCGTCTGCGGCAAAGCGAATGGTGGGGCATTCTGCCCAGGTATCCTCACAGGTGAAAACGCCGTTACCGGAAACCACCCAGAACTGGTCGCTGTTTCTCGGATCCAGTGCGATGCAGCCGGACCAGTGGATCGCCTTGTCCCGAATCCAGCTGTGACCGCCGTCCTGCAAATAGTTTGCAATCAGCGGCCCATTCCAGTATGCAGTGTTGCCGGGAGTCATTTCTGTCCAGGTTTCGCCGCCGTCTTCCGACTTGAAGAAACGGTCGCCCCATGCAATGGCATCTCTGTCCCAGGCATCAGCAGTCCAGGACTGGGAGTACCACTGTGCGCAAGTGGTTGCCACCAGCTTGTTGGCATCCTTCGGGTCACTTGCTACTGCGCCATAACCGACATTCAGCTTTGTGGCAGTACCGTTGGAAGTCGTAGTCGGTGTAATGTCTTTCAGTTCATTGGTCTTGGGGTTATACTTGAATGCGTAGCCTGTGCCACGGTCGAACATCAGACCATTGATATAGGTGATGAGCAGGTTGCCGTCCGGATCCAGATTGATTCTGGAGGGCATCTGCTCGGTGGGCAGATCTTCGCTCAGGGGCTTGAAATCGTCGCTGCCGACTTCTGCCACGTGGAGGTTTGCCTTGCCCTTGACGGAAGTGCCGACGTAGACCTTGCCGTCTGTAATTTTAATCGTAGCAATACCATTGACGTTCAGGTATTCGTCATCTGCGACAGATCTTACCATATGCTCTGTCCAGGTCGGCCATTTGATGCTGTATTCGAACAGCCCCAGCTTATCATAGCCCATGACCGGACTCCAGGTGTCGCCGCCGTCCTCACTCATAATGAGGGCAGAATCGCCGGCAGTGGCATCGCCGCCGCAGTAGATGATATTCGGGTTGTCCGGATCCACGGCGATTGCCTCACCGGTCTGTCTGCCGTAGCCGTTGCCGTGTACCTGAATCAAATCGGTAACATCGATCTCTTCAAAGGTTTCGCCGGCATCGCGGGAACGGAAAATGACGGTTCGTGCATCGCTGAAATAAGCACAGCCGCACAGCAGATACAGCGTGTCATCATCATTCGGGTCAATACACATGGCATCCACACTCAGGAAGCCCCGGTCTGCTTCGTTCAGGAAACCCAGCAGCTGCACCCATTTTTTCTGTTCGTAGTCATAGCGATATGCGCCGCCCACGTCCGTCCGGGCATACATTTGGTCGTCACCAGTAATAATACCGGAAACAAATCCGCCGCCGCCGATATTCAGTGTATCCCAATTCATGGAAGATTCCACGGATTCTGCCGCATTGGCAGCAAGCGGCGTAGTTACGCCGGCTGTTCCGATTCCAGTGCAGAGCAGTGCCGCCGCAGTCAGGACGGATAAAACTCTTTGCTTGTGATTCATGGAAAGAATTCCCCTTTCTGTATTCTGTAACAAAAACAGCCGGATCGAAACCAACTTCTGTCCCCTGTCCGCGCCATCCGCAGGCAGGAATCCGACTGCCGAAAATCCGTTTTCGCAGAGGAGCAATATTGCCCTTTTTGATACTGTCAAAAACGGATTTTCCCTTTTACGTTCTCATTTATTATAGCACAGCATGTGCAAAATTGCAAGAATGAAATAACTTTTTACGTGATATTTGTGCATATTGTTCCCAGCAACCGGGCGTTTTACAGCAACTTGCACAAATTGTGCAATAATGCACAGAATGTGTCCGAAACATTTGTTAAAATTGCCACGTGACACCGGGCGAAAAGTATGGTATAATACATCTTGATGTTACCGGTTTGTAAGAAATAGATCTCTTTTTGTAGGAAAGATTACATTTTGGAGAAAAAGCGAGAACGAAAACGAAAAAGAGCAGTTCGGCTCAGAAAGGAACGCAATATGGCGAAACGATCAAAAGAAGGGTTCTGGGACAAGTTTTCCAGAACCGGTATCATACTCATTCTATTATATGTCATGTTTATCATCCTTGGATTTGCAGTGCGGCTGCTGTTCTTCTCTGATAAAAAGCAGTCCAGCATCATTCCGCAAAACCAGGTGGTTGCCTCTGCGGAAGGCTCCTCTTCTGAAAAGACTGAAGCCAACAGCGAAAACAAAGAAGCAACCAATGCCAACATCCTGGAGTTAAAGACGGATAAGCAGTTTCTGGCAGTGCTGGAAGGCAATACCGGCTCCATTGCGGTGAATATGTCTACCACCGGACAGGCAGATGCCGGCGATCTGGTATGGAACAGCAGCGATGACAGCATTGCAACCGTAGACGATTCCGGCACAGTAACCGGCGTAAAGCAGGGCAGCTGTGACATTACAGTTGCTGTAAAGGGCAATGAAGCCATCTCTCAGAGTGTTCCGGTAAAGGTACGCAAGCTGGAGCAAAAGGACGGCTGCACCTATATTGACGGTATTCTGATTGTCAACAAGACCTATGGCCTGCCCTCCGACTTTGACCCCGGGAAATTAGACGATACCGCAGCCGCAGAATTTGACAAGCTGAAAGCAGACGCGGCCGCAGAAGGACTGGATATCTATATTGGTTCCAGTTATCGGGACTATAATTATCAGGTAACCATTTATAACAACTACTGCAATCTCTACGGCTGGGAAATGGCAGATACCTTCTCTGCACGGCCGGGCTATTCTGAGCACCAGACCGGCCTTACCATTGACTGCAATACCATTGATGATGCATTCGGTGATACACCGGAGGCACCTTGGCTGGCAGAGCACTGTGCCGATTACGGATTTATTATCCGCTTCCCGGACGGCAAGGATAGCATCACCGGCTATAAATACGAGCCGTGGCATATCCGCTATGTGGGCATTGAAACTGCAAAGGAAATCAATGCACTGGGACTGACTCTGGAAGAATATCTGGGTGTCAATTCCGAATACACCGGCCCCTGGGAGGGCTAAGGCGACTCCGCCCGGCGCATGCCGCCCTTAATTTTTGGTAAAAGGAAATATCATAAAAAGGCAGTACCGTACAGAGAAAAAACTGTGCGGTACTGCTTTTTGTATCAGTATGTTTTTCAAATCGCGGAAAACGTTACGGACGCTGTCCCAGACCGCCTTCCAGCGTAATGGTTTCGCCGGTCATGTACTTGAAATCCGGAGAAGCCAGCTGAACGCAGACACGGCCGATTTCCAGCTCTGCATCTCCCAGATGGCCCACCGGCGGCATCTTGACGTTCTTTTCAAAGGCATCCGGATACGCCTTCTGGAAGTTTTCCAGCTGAGAAGTCCATGCCAGGGGGCAAACAATGTTTACATTGATGTTGTCTCTGCCCCATTCCGTTGCTGCAACACGGGTCAGGCCGCGGATGCCTTCCTTGGCTGCGGCATAGGCACACTGTCCGAAGTTTCCGAACAGGCCGGCACCGGAAGCAAAATTGATCACAGATCCTTGCGTTTTCTTCAGATAGGGATAGCACGCCTTCATATAATGGAATGTTGCGTACAGGCCGGAATACATCGCCAGGTCAAACTGCTCTGTCGTGTGATCTGCCAGTGTTACACCAGAGGCCGAGGCCTGTGCATTGTTGATCAGCACATGAATATCACCGAATGTGTCTACAGCCTGCTTCACAACCTGTTCCACAACTGCTGCGTTGTCTGCGCCGGCATGTACATCTGCCTGCACCGGCAGAACCCGAATGCCGTACAGCCGTTCCAGTTCTTCCTTCGCATCTGTGAGCTTCTGCACATTGCGTCCGGTAATGACTAGATTTGCGCCCTCTTTGGCATAGGCAGTTGCAATGCCGTAGCCGATAGAACCGCACCGGCCGTCACTGAGTACAGCTCTTCCTGCACCGGTAATGATCGCAGTCTTGTTTGTTAAGAATCCCATACGTAAACTTCCTTTCCCGTTGTGCCGCAAAGCCGATACCGCACATTGGTACCCATTTTCTTTTTGCGGCCTGTTCGTTTTTGTTCGTTCTTTCTGGAAATGTGTCCTTATATTGTGCAATGCATCTGCTAAAAAAATGTGCATTTCGTTTTATAGGAGACACGCTCAGAGCGCGTTCCATAAAATGCTGGTGCGGATTTTCGAGCAGAATTCCTGCACTGACAAGGTAAAAATTCGCAGGCGTACTTTCGTACGGCAAGAATTTTTCACGCAGTATGTGCAAAATTCTGCCGAAAAGACGTGCATTTCGTTTTGTAGGGACACGCTCTAGTATACCATAAATTCAGAGAATTTGCAAGAAATATGATGGCGTTTTCCGCCGGCCGGATGGAATATGAACATTTCCAGAAATCTCTTGACAATCCGGAGAAAACAGTGTAAAATAAAAGTGTTGTATCAAAATACAAACGAGTTCCGGCAGGCTCTGCCGGAAACGCTGCGTTTTATCGTGTGCGTTTGGTTTTCTTTATGTATGCCGGAGGGATTTGTTCCGGCTTCTCTATACACAGACTTCTGAACCAGTTTTAGAAGATCTTTGGCAAATCCGGTGTAACAGTACCTGATTTTCTGTACAGATTTGCCAACACAATGACTCGGATATCAAAAGCTGCAACTCCGAACCTGCCGTATCCGATGGGATAGATTTCAGCTGCATTTGTCTCCTTTGCCGGCCAGAAGGGATAGGGTGTCCAGTATGCACACCGGACACCGCTTTGTGCGCTGTTTTCGGCACAGCTGCCGTTTCTCGTCCCATGGTTTTACGGGTATTATGCGGTCTGCTTTCTTTTTCAATTCCCGCAGACGCATCGGAACCGCCGCACCGGAACGATTCTTTCCGAACGGACAGAACGAGTTTTTTGAGAATATTTGATAAATGAATACGAGACGCACATACCGACTTCGGTAAAAACGCTGTTGTGTGAAAAGATAGACAAATCAGTCGAATCTTCCCTTTTCTCCGGCAGCTGTGCAGGCGCGAACAGTCGTGCTCTGCCGCCGGGCAAGGAAGGATTCCCATAAGGAGGTTGTGCAAGAAGATGCAGGAAGTAAGCTTGGCAGTCGCACTTGTGCTGTGTCTGGTCGGCCTGTTGATCGGTGCCGGCATTGCAGGCTTTCTCTGTTACCGCAAAGGCGTATCTGCCGGCGCAGAACAGCGGAAGCAGCAGGCAGAAGCAGCCATTGGCTCTGCTGAAAAGGAAGCCGGGCGCATTCTGGAAGATGCGAAGAAAGAAGCAGACAACCGGAAAAAGGGTGCCCTGGTAGAAGCAAAAGACGAAATCTATAAGCTCCGCTCTGAGGCGGAAAAGGAAATCAAGGACAGACGCTCTGAAATCGGCCGTCAGGAACGCCGGGTTCAGCAGAAGGAAGAAAATCTGGACAAAAAGACGGATAACCTGGAGCGAAAGGAAGAGTCTCTGAAACGCAAGCTGCGGAACGCAGACGAAAAGCTGTCGGAAGCAGAAGCTGTAAAGGAAAGCCAGATGAAAAAGCTGGAAGAAATCTCCGGCTTCACACAGGATCAGGCAAAGGAATACATTTTGAGCGCACTGGACGAAGATCTGGTACACGAAAAAGCCGTTAAGATCTCCTACTATGAGCAGCAGCTCAAGGATGAGTGCGAAGAAAAGGCACGAAGCTATATCTCCCTGGCAATCGCAAAATGTGCCGCAGATCAGGTTTCTGAAACCGCTGTTTCTGTTGTTGCGCTGCCCAATGACGAGATGAAGGGACGGATTATCGGCCGGGAAGGCAGAAACATCCGTACACTGGAAACCCTCACCGGCGTAGATATCATCATCGATGACACACCGGAAGCCATTGCCCTGTCCTGCTTTGACCATGTTCGCCGGGAGGTTGCCCGGATCGCACTGGAAAAGCTGATTGCAGACGGCCGGATTCACCCGACCAAGATCGAAGAAATGGTGGAAAAGGCACGGCGCGAGGTAGAACACCGCATCCGTCAGGAAGGCGAGCGCGCAGTTCTGGAAACCAATGTACACGGCCTGAACAACGAACTGATCAAGCTGCTGGGGCGGCTCTACTACCGTACCAGCTACCGCCAGAATGTCCTGGCACACTCTATCGAGGTTTCCAAGCTCAGCGGTGTGCTGGCTTCTGAACTGGGCGTAGATGCCAATCTGGCACGCCGTGCCGGCCTGCTCCACGATATCGGTAAGGCGCTGACCGCCGAAATCGAAGGCTCTCACGTACAGATCGGTGTGGATGTCTGCCGGAAATACAATGAGAACAACGAGGTTATTCACGCCATTGAAGCGCACCATAATGACGTGGAACCCAAAACCGCGATTGCATGTATCGTACAGGCTGCGGATGCAATTTCTGCCGCACGGCCGGCTGCCCGCAGTGAAAACTATGAAAACTACATCAAGCGGCTTCAGAAGCTGGAAAGCATCTGTGCCTCCTATGAAGGCGTTGAAAAGTGCTATGCGCTCCAGGCTGGCCGTGAAATCCGTGTCATGGTTGTACCGGAAGTTATCAACGATGAAAAAATGGTATTGGTGGCACGGCAGATTGCAAAGCAGATCGAATCCGAAATGGACTATCCGGGACAGATCAAGGTAAATCTGATCCGGGAAAGCCGCGTAGTCGATTATGCGAAATAAAACAAGCTATCCTTTTAAAAAATAGCAAAAACGCTGTACAGTTTATTTCTGTACAGCGTTTTTGCTATAGGCTTTTGTCAGATTTACTGCTCTGCATCCGGTACATTCTGTTCGATTTCCAGTCCCGTATTTCCGGTGCTGTCTCCGTCGGTTCTGTGCAATATGGGCAGGCATCCCCGTCAAATTCGCCCAACCGGAAACGTCCCAGAAGAGCATTTCCTACCGCCCGGTCGATCTCCGCTTCTGTAATGAGACCTCGTTTCAGCGCGTCTCGTGCCGCGGCGGCTACCATTTCTTCTCCGTCTGTCATAATGTCACAGCCGCTTTTCAGGCAGGCCGCCAGGGCTTCTCCGTGAGTTGCATGGGAACGATGCGCCAGCACATTCTGGGAGAAATCCGTCCCGTCTGTCACCACAAAGCCTAGCTTCCACTGGTCTTTGACCACGATTCATACAAGCCGGAACGCCGGCCAGCTCATTATATGCCGTCATCATGGAGTCCGCACCACCCCGGACGATAGATGCTTCAAATGCCCGGTAATAGTATTCGTGCAGTGTGCGCGGCGTAATAAAGTATCGTATCTTGAAATGGGTATTTCTGCATAACAAATCCTTTCCCGACATACTGCCGTTTCCTCAGGCGCTTTTTGCAGCGCCTTTAAAAAAATCCCGGAAGTTCAAGAAACCCGTTCTACGAGAACTTCCGGGAAAATTGTTGTATTTCAAGCGAAACACGTCTGCACCATCCGGTCTGTCCGGAAAGACAAACTCTTATTTTTGCTGTGCCTGCTTCTTTTTGGCGCGGAGCATCCGGAAAAAGTTCGTCAGCTTTCCGGCGCATTCTGCCTGGAGCAGTCCCTCATAAACCTCCGGCTTCCAATGATAGGGCAACGCGAACATTTCTTCCATAGAACGCACCGCGCCGCCCTTGGGATCCCGTGTGCCGAACACAACCTGATCCAGACGCGCATGCAAAATTGCACCGGCACACATGGGACACGGTTCCAGCGTCACATACAAAACACTGTCCAGAAGCCGCCAGCCGCCTAAGGTACGGCTCGCCTGATCAATGGCCATGATCTCAGCATGTGCCAGGGGCGAACGGTCTGTCTCCCGGCGGTTATAGCCCTCTCCGATAATCCGGCCGGTGGGCTTGTGGACAATCACTGCGCCTACCGGAACTTCCTCCAGGGCGGCGGCCTCGTCTGCCAGCTCCAGCGCACGCTGCATCATTGCCGGATCCGGAATAAATTCTGCCATTTAAAGGATCACCTCAATCACCATGAGCAGTGCACACAGGAAAAAGATAATTGCCAGCGGCCCCATATGGAACAACAGCCGAATGCGTTCTTTTCCTGAAATGTAATGCTTCTGGGGCATCAGCGCCGGATTCTGCTTGGATGGACGAATCAGCAGCAGACAGCCCAAAATTCCGATCAGTAAAATTCCCAGCATCATCAGCAGGCGATAGGAATACAACACCTGATTTGGCCAGATTTCCATAATGAAGAACAAAAACAGCAGCAAATGATACAGAATTCGGTTCAGAATCGGTACCAACAGCGAACCGCTCCGAATTACAGAAATGCCGCTTACAATGGCAAATGTCAGTTCCATCAGCGCCGTGGCATAACTGGGTGTCATGCAGACCGCCATAAAGGCTGTCAGTATAATCGCATGCCAGTCTCCAAACTGCCGCAGCACATGCAGCATATCGCCATGAATCAACACTTCCTGCATCACGCAAACCATGAACAGTTCAAACAACAGATAAATGATCTGATAGGAATGATCCATGTAGGAAACGATATAATAGGCCGAACCCAGTGTGCTGGTGCGCAGAACATTTATCGGCGAAAACAGCAGCCACACATTGGCCACGGCAAACACCACCAGCGTGACAAAGGTAGAAATGGGCACATCCCTGGGCACCACTGGTTTCAGATGATACGCCACCTGCCGGGGCATCCGGAAGGAACGCCGGAAAATACAGATGGGCACCAGGTATTTCAGCAGGGTTTTCAGCATCAAAATAACCAATACTACCATCTGATTGCCGTATACTGTCCCGTCACTGTAGCAATAGCTGACATCCACGCCCAGCAAATGCACCAGGCTCATCAAAATAGCCGGCAGCAGATGTTCAATCAGCAGGTAAAACAGCATCCCAATTCCGATAATCATATTGATTCGAATCATGGCACGCCGCTCTTCTGCGGCAGGATCCTGTGCGTGATAGCCTACACCTTCCACATAGACGGCCTCTCCCTCCCGCTTACGGCAGCGAAAGGCATATTCATTTTTTTCATTGTTTCGCCAGGCGCGAAACGCCTTGTTATATTCTGGTGAAATAATACTGTAATTGGAATCCGCCACAACATCTACGGTTTTGTTCCGGACAGGTTCTTCCTTTTTTCCCTTTTTCTCCATCTTGCTGCGCACCCCTTAATACGTGTCTCTCAAAGATCAATCTCTTTTTTTGTTTCAATTTCTCGTTTTGACTGATCTGGCAACGGACACTACTGCTGCTTTCACCTGTGGTAAATTTATCCACAGGTATTTTCAGACAAATTCTTTTTTTCTACTTTTCTTTAATTATACCATACTGCAATCCCATTTGCTTTAGTGAAGCTGGAATATTATTTCAGCGTTTTTTGAACGAATTTCCGGATATCGTTGCGGAAGACAAATATAATAACAAATACATCTAAAAAGCCTAAACTGACTGCATTTTTTCGCGTTCTGTCCACCTGACTGAAAAAGATACCAGTTGACCTTTTTCCGCTTTTTTGTTATAATAGGTAGAGTGTCACGGCAGAAGAAACCACATGGTTTTTTCTGGACACATGTTTGGAACGCAGGCGGCCGCATACGCCGCATACAGAGAGGAGCAGCAGCAACATCCTATGAAAAAACGAATTGTCATGATCGGCCCGGTTTATCCCTATAAGGGCGGCATTTCTCATTATACAGGTCTGATGGTCAAAAACTTAAAGCAATGCTTTTCCGTAGATACAGTGTCCTATCAGATGCAGTATCCCAAGCTCCTGTTCAAAAAGGAACAGCGGGACTATCAGAACAAATCCTTTCAGGTAAAGGACGCAGTATACTGGATTCACACAGCGAATCCGTTCAACATCCTGCGCTGCGCCAAAAAAATCCGCGCGCTAAACCCTGACTATGTCATTTTCCAGTGGTGGCACCCCTATTTTGCCCCGTGCTACCGTATTTTAGAAGGACGGCTGAAGGGCATTCCCCTTTTGTTTGTCTGCCACAACGTATTTCCTCATGAGCGTTTCCCTATGGATCGAAAGCTTACAAAAATGGTACTGAGAAAAGGCTCTGCCTTTATCACCCATTCCAAGATGGATGCAGATGACCTGAAAACCATTGTGTCGGATCCCATCTATGAGACAACAGTACTCCCCACCTATAACGCCTTCCGGATTCGCGGCATTTCCAAGGAAGAAGGCCGGTCGGAAATCCAGATGGCACCGGAAAAGAAAATGCTGTTGTTTTTCGGCCTGATCCGGGAATACAAAGGACTCAAGCACCTCGTCCGGGCAATGCCGGAGATCACCGCCTATGACCCGGAAATCGAGCTTATGGTCGTAGGCGAATTTGGCAGCGAGGAAGAGCGCGCAGAATATGAGGCACTGATTCAGTCCACCGGCGTTTCCGATCACATTCACTTGATTGGCGGCTACGTCCCCGATCAGGAAGTGGAGAAGTACTTTGCCGCAGCAGATCTGGTGGTGCTCCCCTATGAATCTGCCACCCAGAGTGCCGTGGCACAGATTGCCTACGGCTTCGAAAAGCCGGTTATCGTCACCAATGTAGGCGGACTGCCGGAAGTGGTACGAGACGGAAAAACCGGCTATGTAGTAGAACCGAAAAATCCGGCCGCCATTGCAGAAGCTGTCATTCGCTATTTCCGGGAAAACCGGGAGGCAGAATTCTCCGCACACGTCCGAGAAGAAGCAGACCGCTACTCCTGGGAGCGCATGAACGAAGTGGTCTGCCGTCTGACGCAACGCATTGACCAGAAAAACGGAAATACCGCCGACACTGCGGCAGCAAGCACCGCATCCGCACCTACATACAAAATATAATATCATTCTTTACAGAAAAAAGCCCATATGTTCCATGCTGTAATGCAGGACACATGGGCTTTTTGCGCGTTTTCAAAATCAAATCTTGCCGAAGCGCTGCGGACACCTGCCGGGAATATCAGTTGTCACTGATCCCCAGGCATTTTTATTCAAACGGTGTTACCGGATCCGGCGTAGGCTCCATATCTTCCCGTTTCATTTCATAGGTATAGCCGTCTGTCCAGTCTACCAGACCAGCAGCAGGATAATAATACAGTGTCAGTTCCTTAAAATCGGCCGGCACTTCCAGATAAACATAGCCCTGCCGGGTTTCTCCCGGTTCAATGGGGTCATTGAACATCTCTGCATCCTCTCCGAACTGGAGAGAAATAAACCGGGTTCCGCGCACGCTGATACCGGAATATGCCTCGCCGTCTACCACCACGCCAAAGCTCTGGGACAGGCTGTTGGCAATCAGCTTCTGATCCGAGCCGTTGTGAATGGTCATCTGAAAAAAGGTAATGCCGATCTTTTCGTCCCCATCCACAAAGGTGTAGGGAGAAAGATATGCGTGATCTAATGTTGCGGTGATATCCTTGGAGGAAACCTCTTCCCCCTTTTCTGCGGTGTAGAGGTTCGTGATTTCGGTAACAGCGGTGGCAACATCTGTTTCATCTGCCAGATCGCGGCCGGTGACTTCCTTCTTGCCGCATCCCGGCACGGCAAACAACAGCACAGCCCCCAGAACCAGACTCAGGGTCTGTGTCCATTTTCTGCTTTTTTTCATGGAATTTTCTTTTCCTTTCTGTCAGAGCCTGTCCTCGCGACAGATACGTCTGCAAGGATGGTTTCTGTTGATATGATGTATCATGGAAAAAGCTGTTCCGCAGCCGGCCGGAAGCCGGGCAGCAGAACAGCCTTTTAAAGTGTATATATCCGATCAGTCTGCTTCAATTGCATCAGCGGGACATACATTTGCACAAGAACCGCAGGAAATGCAAGCATCTTCTGCAATCTCATACTTCTCTGCACCCTCAGAAATTGCGTCAACCGGGCACTCAGGCTGGCAGCTGCCGCAGCTAAGACATGCGTCTGTGATTTTATATGCCATTTGTATTTCACCTCCGTAACCGTTGTTACCCCTATTATAGCAGATTCCATGAAAAAAAGCAAGTGCTTTCTCCGGATTTCTCAGAAGATATTCCGGAGAGCGTGTTTTTAAAAAACCATTCCGGAATATCCGCCGCCGCGGCCTCAGTTAGAGCGGCTTTTAAAAACCATCTGCATGGGAAATCCGTGGGAATCTGCGTGATTATAGGTGACACGGGATTGTGCAATCTGATTCTGCACCCGTTTCATATCGCTCATGCTTTGCAGAATGGATGCCGTATTTCTGGCATCTGCCAGTGCGCCGTGCTCTGTCCCCTCAAAATAAATTTCCATGGAGCCTAGTGCACTGGTGAGATTCATGGGGCGGGAAAAGCCATAGAGCCGCTGGTGAATCCGCTGCAAGTCAATCCAGTGTGCATAGCACATGTCCGGCAGCGCGGTTTCTTTCAGCTCCGCTTCCCGCAGCATGACGCACTGGTCGGAATTGCTCCAGGTATAAAACCGACTGGGCACCGCGGTTCCCACCCACTGGATAAAATCCTGCACGGCGCTTTCATAACCGGGGGCATGTGCCACTGTTTCTTCCTGAATTCCCGTGATTTTTGTGATATAGGGCGGAATCACACTGTAGCGAGGGCGCACATAGGTCTGAAACTCACCCAGGATTTCATTTTGCTCATTTAATTTTACTGCGCCGATTTCCAGAATTTCACTGCTGGCAATGGCCTGCAAATCCGCATCCCGAATCGGCGTAAATTCCAGATCCAGCACAATTTTATTGCCGCGCATGCTGCTTTCCCCTCTTTTCCAAAACACGTCTCACGTTTTCAATTCCTTTGCAAGCAAAAGCCTCCGTCAAAAGCACCGGCTGCCTGTCCGCCGCAAAAATGGCGCTGGAATAAAACAGGCGAACGGAAACACGCTCCATTCGCCTTTTTTCCAATCCGGAAAGGCTGTGTATGCCGTCTGCATCAGCTCAGACCACACTCATCATAATCCTTCCACTTTTCTTCATACAGCCGTCTGCGGTGACTGGAAAACCAGTATACAATTCCGGCAACACTCCCGGCAATGGCCAGAAGCACCAGAATCAAGCCGCACAGCGAACTTCTTTCATATTTTTCCCGTGATTTCATCATGCCATCGTGCTCCCTTCTGCTGCGGTTTCCGCAGTCGGATTCATCTCCGCCATCAGCCGCTGCAATTCTGCATCTACATCCATATCGTGCTGCAACTGCTCAAACGTCTTTTCCTCTGCGGCATGATCTGTGCCGGCAATCTCTGCAAACGCTGCGGCCTCTGCCTCCTGGCGTGTTACCTTTTCTTCCATGCGATTGAATTTATCCAGCGCACTGGAGGAATCCAGGCCGCCTACAGACTGCGCCAGATTCTTCTGCGTCTTTGCCATCTGCGAGCGTGCCACCAGCATTGCCTGACGGCTCTTGGCCTCTTCCAGCTTTGCCTTCAGAGCCTCTACCTGTTCCCGCACCTGGGCTGTCTGCGCCGAGATCTGATCATACATCTGCTGATACTGCTTGACATCCTCGTCCGCCTTCACCTTATGAGACAGTGCCTTCTTTGCCAGATCCACTTCTCCGGCATTTAATGCAGCCTTTGCCTTTGCCTCCCAATCTGCGGAGGTCTTGACGGCGGTATCCAGCTGCCGCTTTGCAATCCGTTCACTGGCCATTGCTTTTCCCAGCGCCTGGGTTGCCTGGTTGACATCCTTTTGCAGTTCCAGAATAATCTGCTTTACCATCTTTTCCGGATCCTCTGCCCGGTCAATCAGGTCATTGATATTGGCTTTTAATACATCACCGATTCTCGAAAAAATACCCATAAAAACCTCCTGTTGGTTTCATCCGCAGCCTGCGTGCCGATCACACAGCTCTGCCTGTTATCTGATGCCATAAGCGGTCTGATTTCTTTTTCTCTGGGAAAGCGCGCGTGCTTCCGGAAAACCGAAGTCCAAGGGCGCCCCCCGCAGCCATGTTTTGCCGCTTTTTTATCATACCACATTTCCTATGGATTGTCAAGAGAAATCTTACAAAACATTTACAAATTCCGAAAATCATCGACGTTTTGCCCAAAATGTCTGAGAATGAAAAGCGGCAGCCTTTCATTCTGCCGGAAATCCGGTGGAAATTCCTACAAAACGCTTACAGCTCCAAAATCCCCATATTCTGTAAAAAAACAGTTCCTGAAACCGCTTTGGTTTCAGGAACTGTTTTCTATGCATCTGTCTCCGGTGCCTCTTCCGTTTCCGAAGGCCCTTTAAGAATCCGATCCAGTGCATTGCTGTTCAGTTGTGTGGAAAGGCGCAGACGGTTGATTTCTGCCTGCATGGCATCCATTTCTGCTGCCACGCGACCCAGAATCTTTTTTTCCTTTACCGAGAGGGTTTCCAATTCCTCTTCCAGGCGCTGAATTTTAATTTCCAGCGTCCGGTTCTGAATTTCCAGTGCCCGAAGCCGCGCCGCCGTCCCCAGATTGATCTGATTCTGACGCAGACCAAACACATGAATCTGTCTGGGCCAGCCCTTTACCTTCTGCTGTTCCCATTCCTCTTCTGCATAGGCCTCTGACGGGATGCCGTACCCTGTTCCCTCTGCCTGCTCCCGTTCGAGCATTTCCTCTATTTTATCCATGGGTGCGTCCTCCTTCTCCCTCAGTTTTCAGCGGTGCTGCGCCAATAGTCCAGTGTTTCCCGAATGGTCTGTTCCAGGGGAATTTCCGGCATCCAGCCAGTGTCTGCCTGAAGCTTTGCGATATCTGCCTGAATCACCGGCACTTCTACCGGTCGCAGCTTTGCCGGATCCACTTCGACTGTAATTGCGGCACCGCTGAGACGAATAATCCGTTCCAGAATCTCCTGGATGGAGATGGCTCTGCCGCTGCCCACATTATAGGTTTCCCCGGCCTTGCCGTGAAGCGCCAGCAGGCTGTAGGCTCTCATTACGTCCCGTACATCTGTGAAATCCCGGACAGCAGACAAATTTCCCACGCGCATCACCGGTTCCCGCATTCCGGCTGCAATCTCTGCCGCCTGCTTACAGAAATCCGAAACCACAAACTGCGGTGCCTGTCCCGGCCCGATGTGATTAAAGGCACGAACCATGGTAATATCCATATCATAGGACTTGGCATACAGCGTACCGAACAGGTTCTGTGCCGCTTTGGTAATGGCATACGGATTTCCCGGCTGCACCGGTGTTGTTTCCGATACCAGACTCAGCCCCTTGGGCAGTGCGCCGTATTCCTCTCCGGAACCAATGAGCAGCACCTTCGGCTGATAGTCCTCGATTGCCCGGATGGCTTCCAGAACATTCAGGCTGCCATGAATATTGATATCCACAGTAAGCTGCGGATTTTTCCAGGAATATGCCACAGAGCTTTGCGCCGCCAGGTGAAAAATCACATCCGGGCGCAGCCGGATCAGCAGTGCTTCTACTGCATCCTGATCCAGGATATCCAGGTTATAGATCTCACAGCCGTCCACAGAAACTGTTTCTTTCGGAAGCTTGGTGACAACTGTTTCCCAGCCGCGATCCTGCATCAGATGTTCGGCCAGATATTTTCCCACAAATCCGCCGCCGCCGATAATGAGTGCTTTCATTGTTCATGCCGCCTTTCTGTAAGCTGTTCCAATGTGCAGAAAACTGCGTCCAGCACACCGGATTCTTCAAATTCCTGTTTCACGCGTTCTGCCGCCGCTGCGCCAAAGCTTTGCCGCAGTTCCGGTGCATCCACCAGTGTCTGCATTGCCTTCGCCAGCGCGTCCGCATCCCCCGGTGCCACGGTCAGTCCTGTGATTCCGTCCAGGCTCACATGGGGCACACCTGTGGGGAGTGCTGTATTGATCACCGGTTTTCCATAGACCATGGCTTCCAGCTGGACAATTCCAAAGGCCTCACTGTTTGCCACAGAGGGCAGCACCAGAAAGTCACAGTCTGCAAATGCCGCACGTAAGTCTGCTTCCGGCAGCGGTTCCAGGAAATGTACCTGCTCTGCCTTGCCATTGTCCTGGAGCATGTGGTGCAGCCTCTCTTCCATTTCCGGTGTACCGTGTCCCACCAGAAACAGTTCACAGCCCTCTACCTTTCCAAAGGCTTCCAGGAGCACTTCAATGCCCTTGTAATATACAAACCGCCCGACAAACAGTGCGCGCACTGCCTTGGGATTTTTCTGCATCTGCTGCAAAATCGGCTTTCGCGGTACGCTGAGGTATGCCTTTGTGTCAAGTCCATAGGGAATCACCCTGCACTTTTCCGAAAACTGAGTCAGAAAAGGAGAGCTGGAAATATGACCAGGTGTTGCTGCAATGATGCAGTCCGCCCGGCGCAGAAGCCACATCAAAAGCGGCTTGTAAAACCGCAGCAGCAGCTTTTGCCGTACCACATCGCTGTGCCATGCCAGCACCACCGGCCCCTTATACCCGGAAAGCAGACACGCCAGATCTGCCAGGGGAAACGGCATATGAATTTCCACCACATCTGCCCATTTCGACAGCTTCCGGAACTGTCGCACAAAGGAAAAGGACAGGGGACAGGAAAAATAAGTGCCCAGACTGGAAGCGTAGTGCACAGAAACTCCTTCTACTACGCGGTCTTCTCCCTTGCCCTTTTCCTGGCAAACCAGAACCTGCACCTCTGCATCCGGCCGCCGGGAAAATGCTCTGGAAAAGGTACGCACCAGGCTTTCAATTCCGCCGATATGGGGATAATATGCTTTATTCACCTGCAAAATCCGGAGCTTTCGCCCTGCCTTCTGCTCAGTCATGGCAAACCTCCTCGTACACGGCATACAGCTGCTTTGCCGAGGCCTCCCAGGAGAACTGTGCGGCGCGCTTCGGCCCGGCTTCGGCCAGGCGCTTTCGCAGATCTGCATCTGTGTACAGCTGTTCCAGGCCGTCTGCAATTGCTCCCGGATCATACGGATCTACAACCACGGCATCTTCTCCCACCACTTCCGGCAGAGATGCCGCATGGGTAGTCAGCACCGGCACACCGCACGCCATTGCTTCCAGCGGCGGCATGCCGAATCCCTCATAAATCGAGGGAAAGACAAAGGCCTGCGCACCACACATCAGGGGGCAGATGTCCTCATCCGGCACATATTCCGTAAACAGCACCGTTTTTTCCAGATGCAGCTCCTGCACCTTCCGGTAGATGCCGTCATCCAGCCAGCCCTTTCCGCCAGCCAGCACCAGATACGGTGCCTGGGATTTTCCCTTGGCAAAGCGGTCATAGGCATCAATGAGACGTTCCAGATTCTTCCGCGGTTCCACCGTTCCCAGGTACAGGAAATATTCCCGATCCAAGGAGAATTTCTCCCGGACAGCCGCAATCTGCGCCGCATTTTCCACCGGATGGAACCGGTTCTGGTCTACGCCGCAGTATACCACGCGGATTTTATCCGCAAACTGCGGGAAATAGCGGATGATCTCCTGCCTGGAGAATTCCGAGTCCGTCACAATCCGGTCGGCACGCTTCATGGATTTTTTAAGCCCTGTATCCAGCATATAGCGGGTACGCCCCCGTACTGTCTCCGGAAATGTTTTATACACCATATCGTGCACTGTGACGATTTTCTTTCCGGCCACATGGGGCGGCACAATATAGTTGAAGAAATGTGTCACCTGCGCCTGATCTCCAAAATAATGCTGGTACGATATCGGCAAAAAGTTGGATACCAAACGGTAGACATAGCCGGAGGCCTTTGCCCAATGGGGCGTGACATTCTCCCGCAGATAGGGCTTTAGCCGTTCAATTTTGATCTCCTCGTTTTTCCGGGAAAAGAATTGCAGCAAAAATGCATCCTCCGGGTGCAACCGGGAGAGTGCCTTGATCTGTCCGGCCTCACAATAGCCGATTCCTGTCATACGGCAGCCGATCAGCGGCAGTACATCAAACGCAATGCGCAAAGGGAATTCCTCCTTCGGTTCACAATATGGCAAACAAGGGCAGAAGAAACTCTGCCCTTGTCTGAGCGCCTGCTCCAATCAAATTGAAACAGCGTCACATCATTCTTTTTCAAAAAGTGCTCTTATACGTTCTGGCACTTCAGTTCATGCTCTACCAGAGCCAGGTCGTTCTTCACCATACGCTCTACCAGGTCAGAGAAGGAGATTTCACGCTTCCAGCCCAGTACTGTTTCTGCCTTTTCCGGATTGCCCAGCAGTACGTCAACTTCTGCCGGACGGAAGAACTTCTTGTTCACAGAAACAATGGTCTTGCCGGTTGCCTTGTCGATGCCGATTTCATCGACGCCGCTGCCCTGCCACTCTACTGTAATTCCAGCGTGTGCAAATGCAGTTTCTACGAATTCCCGTACAGTCCGGGTTTCGTTGGTTGCAATGACATAATCATCCGGCTTATCCTGCTGGAGCATCAGCCACATTGCGCGGACATAGTCCTTGGAGTGACCCCAGTCACGCTTGGAATCCATGTTGCCCAGCTCTACGTGATCCAGCACGCCGAATTTGATTCTTGCTACTGCATCGGTGATCTTCCGGGTAACAAATTCCAGGCCGCGGCGCTCGGACTCGTGGTTGAACAGAATGCCGGAGCATGCAAACAGGCCGTAGCTTTCCCGATAGTTCTTGGTGATCCAGTGGCCATACAGCTTTGCAACGCCGTACGGGCTTCTGGGATAGAACGGTGTGGTTTCCTTCTGGGGCATTTCCTGTACCAGGCCGAACATTTCAGAAGTAGAAGCCTGATAGAAACGGCACTCCGGCTTTACGGCGCGGATTGCTTCCAGCATGTTGGTAACACCCAGCGCGTCAATTTCCGCAGTTGCCAGCGGCTGCTCCCAGCTGGTTGCAACGAAAGACTGTGCTGCCAGGTTGTATACTTCGTCTGCCTGAGAAATGCGCATTGCAGAGATCAGGGAGATGACATCCGTCATATCGGCATAGATAAAGTGGATTTTGTCCTTGATGTGCTCGACATTGCCGTAGTCCACAACGCTCTTCCGGCGCATGATGCCGTATACTTCATAGCCCTTTTCCAGCAGCAGCTCTGCCAGATAAGAACCGTCCTGTCCTGTGATACCTGTAATCAATGCATGTTTACTCATAGTATTTTTTCCTTTCTATACTTATGGCAGCTGCGCGGAATGCATCGCCGCCTCAATAGCCTGTTTGTGCCGGATTTTTTGCCCCAGCGTTCCTGCGCTGCTCCGGCCGGAACCGTTTCTCCCGGAATGCGCGTGCTTATACCAGCTGATTCCGGTTGCAGATCTTCAGGTTCTCAATTACCTTTTTTACATCCTGTGTGCTGTCCTTGGCACAGATCAGTACTGCGTCATCGGTATCGACCACAATCAGATCTTCCACACCCACTGCTGCAATCAGGCGCTTTCCGCCGCAGATTGTGCTGCGCTGGGTACCGATGGTAACTACATCGCCTTCGATGTAATTGCCGTATTCGTTAGTGGGATTGATTCGCTCTACTGCCAGCCAGTTTCCCACATCATCCCAGCCGAAGCTGCCGGGCAGAGTGTAGATGTTCTCTGCCTTTTCCATTACACCAAAGTCGATGGATTCGCTGCGGAATGCGTGGTACTCTGTTTCCAGCACGGTGTCATACTGCTCTGTGCCTACAGCTGCTTCAATCCGTTCCAGACCCTCGTAGATATCCGGCATCAGTGTCTGGATATTGTGCAGGATGGAAGAAGTCTTCCAGACGAACATGCCGCTGTTCCAGAGATAGCGGTGAGAAGCCAGATATTCCTTTGCCGTTTCCAGATCCGGCTTTTCCACAAAGCGCTCCACCCGATAAACCCCGGTCATATCCAGGTCGGTGTCCCGTTCAAACTTAATATACCCGTATCCGGTCTCCGGATACGTGGGTGTAATGCCGATGGTCACCAGATTTTCATCCTTTTCTGCCACAGCTACAGCCTGACGCAGGGTGTCCACATACATTTCCTCATAGCGGATCAGGTGGTCAGAAGGCAGCACCAGCATCATGGCCTCACCGTACTTTTTCCGGATAACGGCGGCAGCCAGACCGATACAGGGCGCAGTATTCCGGCCGCACGGTTCCAGCAGAACATTTTCCGCCGGGAGCGCGGGCAGCTGTTCCTGCACCAGGCCGGCATAGCTGACATTGGTAACCACGTAGATATCTTCCATATCCACCAGCGGCAGCAGACGCTTTACGGTCTTTTGAATCATGGTCTCTCCGTCCTTGGTGAGGGAGAGAAACTGCTTCGGATAATTGACACGGCTCTTGGGCCAGAAGCGTTCGCCCCGGCCGCCGGCCATAATGACTGCGGTGATCTTCATGTTTTAATCTCCTTTATTATGCTCCGTTTCCTGGTGCTGGATGTGGTCCTGCCGTGCCAGTTCCTCCTGGGCGGCCAGTTCCTGCGCATCGTGTGCATTGGCTTCCTCGTTAGATTCCCCCGGAAACAGCGCCGTTTTCAGCGTCATCAAAATAATCCGGAGATCCAGGAAAATGGAGTAATTTTCAATATACATCAAGTCCATTTTCAATTTATCATAGGGCTGTGTATCATAAAGCCCTGTGACCTGCGCATAACCGGTAAGTCCGGCCTTCACATGCAGGCGGAACTCAAATTCCGGCATGTTCTTTTCATATTCCTGCGCCAATTCCGGGCGCTCCGGGCGCGGCCCTACAACGGACATATCGCCCTTGAGAATATTGAACAGCTGGGGCAGTTCATCCAGGCGGCACTTTCGCAGAATGCGTCCCACCCGTGTGATCCGCTTATCATCCTCCCGCGCCAGCTGTGGCCCGTTTTTCTCGGCATCCACCACCATGCTGCGGAACTTGTACACGTAGAATTCCCGTCCCCGTTCTGTCAGGCGCTTCTGCCGGAACAGTACCGGACCGCCATCATCGAGTTTAATGGCAATCGCCACTGCCAGCATAATGGGGGACAAAACCACCAGAAAAACCACGGCGAAGGCCAGATCAAACAGGCGCTTTCCCAGCTTCTGTTCGAATGTCAGGCCGTAGTTCCGGCACAGCAGCAGCGGCGTGTCAAACAGACGGATTTCCTCTGCGCCGCGCAAAATAATATCAGACAATTTCGGCGCCACATAGGCACGAATGTTTTTGGCAAAGCAATATTTTATGAGATCATTTCGTTTTTTTCCGGACACCTCACAGAGAATAATGCCCTCATAGCGCTCCATGGCCTTCCGGATTTCCTCCGGCGATGCCTCTGCACTGACCGACTCACAAATCATATACTTGTCCACACGGCGGCTCATTTTCAGCACAAGCTCCGCCGCCGTACGGTCACCATAGATAACCACCAGCTTTCTGGGCGGATAGAGCCGGAAATAGACCTTATTGGTCAGGAAAATCCACAGCAGCAGCACAATCAGATCTGCCACTGTCAAAAGCATCATCGGCAGCGTTGCAGAAAAATCGCGGTTTACCACGCTGATCTGCAAATAGGTCAGAACATTGACGCAGAAAATCGAAAGCGTCTGGGAATAAAACATGTCTGTCCGCTTCAGATAGCCGATTTTCAGGCCGCCAAAGGCCTTGCTGAACAGCAGAACAAGTATCACATAAATCAAAATCATAACCCAGTTGCCACGCCGATAGAACGGCAGCAGAATGGCATCGCTGTAGCTCCGATACCATACCCAGGCGAATCCGATTGCATACAGACTCACCAGCAGCACTGCGTTAAAAAACGAAAAGATCCGTTTAAACTGATCTCTGTTATTTTTCATCATTTTGCTGTCATACAGCATTTGACACGCTGTATGGAGACAACTCACTTTCCAAAGAATCTTTTGTCCGGCAGACGGCGCGTCTGCTTCATTTCCGAAAGCCAGACCAAATGCCGTTTTTGATGCAAATTGTATCATTACGCAAACAGCCGGACATACCCTGTTCACAGGATATTGTACTCCTTATTATAGCAGACGAAGTACAGTGCTGTCAAGGGTTTCTGTTATTTTTCACTGTTTCCACAAAAAAATCCGACGTCACGGCAGATTGTGACATCGGATTTACCCGGTCAGAAACCGGAAAGGAGAAATATTTCTCATATTTCTGCATTAGAAGCAAGTTCTGATGCGAGTAACTGTCATATCTTACACAGGCGAAACGCGCCCCCTGACTCTTTACTGCATCGCCGTAAAGAGGTAATACTCATCCATGCCGGCATACTGTACGGCCAGCTGTGCGGTTTCCCCTTCGCTCTCGATTTCATAAACCAGAACAGTAAATGTGTCGCCCACATCCGGGCCACTGGTTACGCCAACCCCCAGATAAGAAACAATCTGCTCGGAGCTGATGGTCTCATACTCTGTATCATAGGGCATGCCGTCCCACATCAGCCGATAGTAATAACGGATATTCTCCATGGTCGGACTCGGAAGCGGCCGATGGGTAAAGCTCGGTGCCGTTGTCGTTGCAGCAGCGGTAGTCTGGGTTTCCGGCTGCCGGGTTTCCGGTGCCGCGGTAGTTTGGGACACCGGTGCCGCCGTGGTGGCCGCAGATGCCGGTCTGGTCACTGCCGGCTGTGTCTGAACATTCTCCGGCGTAGTGGAGACGACAGCCGGCTGTGTTTCTCGCCAGCTTTCTTCCGGTTCTTCTTCCGGCAAAGAAGGCACCTCTGTCACAGCAGAAGCTGCCGTGGTCTGGGTTTCCTTGGACACCGCGGCAGTCTCTGAAACCGCGGTAGTTTCCTTTTGCGGTACAGATGCTGCGGATTCCTGGGGCTGTGTCTTTGTTTCTGTTTCCATGATACCGACAGCTTCCGTCACAGTGGTCTGCTCCGGAACAACCTCCAGTTGGCCTGCCCCATTCTGCGGCAGTCTCCCGTGAAGCGCGCTGAATGCCAGAACCACGCAGGCCAGCGCCACAGCTCCGGCAGAGGTCTGCCACCGCTGATACCACGGTCGCCGCTTTTGATGCCTGGATGCCTGCTTTTCTGCTGCACGCCGCATAATTTCTGCATACATGCGGTCTTTTGCCGCTTCGGTGGGTACCAGCGGTTCAGCTGCGTCCTGTATCAGTTTTTGAATCGGATCCTGCTCCATGTTCTGCATTCTGCTCACCTCCTATATTTTTTTCCAGCTGTTTTCTGCCGCGGTGCAGCAGAGAACGCACAGTAGATTCTTTTTTATGCAGCATTTCTGCAATTTCTGTCCCGGAATAGCCCTCATAGTAGAACAGATACAGCACTGTCCGGTACTGATCCGGCAGTTTCATCACAGCCCCCAGAACCGGAGAATCCTGTTCTTCCGGCGAAGGCGTTGTTCCCAGGGCGCTCTCCCAGTCTTCTATATCACTGCGTTTTGACCGCAGCCAATGGTGCAGTGCATTTTTACACAAATTTGACGCGGTAACAATCAGCCACGCCCGTGCATGTTTCTCTTCCTCCCAGATTTCCGGATGATCCATTGCACGCAAAAATGTTTCCTGCGTCAGATCTTCTGCATCCATCTGGTTTCGCATCCGGATCAGACAGATACGGTATACAGAATCCACATGCCGTGCATAAAACTGCGCAAATGCGGTTTCATCCTGCGGCATGAAAACGCCTCCCTACTCCCCTGCGGATTGCCGCCAATTTCAGCCAGCAGTCAATCCGACGCCTATTTTGTTGTCTCTTTTTGAATGGAATCCCAAGTGTATCATTGGATTCTTCTACCTATAGTATACCGCTTTTTTCTCCAATTGTAAAGTGCCGGTATGCACACTTTTTGCAAATTCTGCAATTTCCGCAAAATTCGCATCTATCCAAAGGGCAAGTCTGCCGTCTGCGACAGTGCCCAGTATTTTCTGCGGCACACTGTGCCGCAACGAGGAAATGGAAGCAATTCCACAGGCGCTTTCGCCTGAGAATTTTTTGCGGAACGCGTTCCCAATCTGCGTTCCATAGAACACCAGACAGCTAATTCTGCTGCCTGAAAAGCTGTTTTTCAGCAGCTGCTGCCGCGCGAAAACAGCCTTCTGGTCTGCATGCGGATAGCTTCTGCACAAATCCAGCAGCATTGCGCCCAGATCCCGGCCATTTTGCTGGCCAGTCCTTTCTGATCTGTTCCGGCACAGCCGGCAGTTTTGCCTGCCGTCCCTTCTTGCTGCCCGAAAACTGCATCTGTGCAGATTATCCGAAAATCCCAATGCGGCGATTCTGTTTTGGCAGTGCCGCCGTTTTTTCAGAGCGTAGTTCCATAAAAAATGTCTTGCCACATTTCATGGAACCGCGCTCTGAGTACCTGCCTGTAAGCGGTTTCACCTACAGCGTGGAGCCATTTCTGGCATAAGCGCATTCATCTGAAAGCCCTCATGCCGTACCGCCCCTGAAAAATCCCTTCACTATAGATACAATTTTGCAGTCCCAAATGTTGCACCCGGCTGAAAATTTTTTTGATTTGTAGACATGCACAAATACGTGCCCATTTTTTTGTGCAAATTTGCTGTTTTTTCAGAAGCGCACGGGATTTGAAAAAAAAGATTCCATTTTGCAGAAATTTATGCTATAATAAAAGTAGTATGCAGATCTGCTGGTCTGGTCTGTAAATCCCTCATCCCTTGAGGATTCCGTTTCAAAGGTGGTTTTTCATGAACAAATACAAAAAGCTTGCATCCAATACGCTGATTTTTGCAATCGGCTCGTTTGGTTCTAAAATTCTGCTGCTGCTGCTGACGCGGCTCTATACCGGAAATATCAACCCCGGCGACAACAGCACAAAGGAACTGCTGGAACAGACCGCCAACTTTCTGATTCCGATTATTACGTTTTCCATTGCAGATGCGGTAATCCGCTACGGCATCGACCGGAACTATGACAACCGCAAGGTTTTCACCTCTGCCTGTGCAGCAGAAGCATTCGGCGTTGTGCTGCTCCTGCTGATCTCGCCGCTGTTGAATCTGCTCCCCTACACAGAGGGCTTTGTGGTGCTGCTGGTGATTTACTGTATCACCTCCGGCTTCCGCCAGATTGCCTCCCAGTTTGTCCGTGCCAGAGGGCTGGTACAGCTCTTTGCGCTGGACGGCATTCTGGCCACGCTGACGCTCTTCATTTTCAACATGACGTTTATTGCCGGATTCCACATGGGTGTCACCGGCTTTATGATCTCTGTCATCCTGTCCGACCTGCTCTCCGGCCTGTTCCTCTGGACGGTGGCTGGCCTGCAAAAGTTCTTCCGTCCCCGGTACATGGACAAGAAGATGCTGCGGATTATGCTGCGGTTTTCCATTCCGCTGATTCCGTCTGCGCTGCTGTGGCTGGTCACCGGATTTTCAGACCGTCTCTTTATCCGGTATATGTCCGGGCCGACTGGCCTGGTGGGCGAAACAGCCGCCGGCATCTACGGGGTTTCCTCCAAGATCCCCAACCTGATTTCCACCATTTCCACGATCTTTTTTCAGGCATGGAACATGTCTGCCATTGAAGAAAATGATTCCAAAGACCGCAGCCGGTTCTATCAGAAAATTTTTGACGCTTACCAGTCTTTTATGTTTATGGCCAGCGCATTCCTGATTGTATTCGTGCGGATTCTGTCCAATATCCTGATCAATTCCAACATTTATCCGGAGTATGCAACGGCATTCCGCTACACTCCGGTTCTGATCATTGGTGTGCTGATGATGTGCTTTAACCAGTTTCTCAGCAGCGTCTACACCGCAACGCAGAACACGACTCACTCATTCTGGACAAGCCTGGTGGCCGCAATTGTCAACATTGTGCTCAACATCATCCTGATTCATCTCTGGGGCATTATGGGTGCCGCAATCGCCACCTTCTTCAGCTATTTTGTGTGCTACTGCATCCGTATTGTGGATGCCAGACGGTACATCCCGTTCCAGGTAAACCACGCCAAATTCCTGGCCAACAGCGGCATTTTGTTCCTCCTGGGCATTGTTGTCGTAGACGCGCCGCCTATGTGGATTCCGCTTCTGATTGTTGGCCTGGCATTCATGGTCTTTTATAACTTTAGTGCCATTCTGCAAACCCTGACGCAGCTGAAACGCAGACGCTAAGTTTCTTGCAGCAACAGGCACTGCCTATTTCCCACGAAAGGAGTTTTTCCTATGTCTACCCCTCATAACGCAGCAAATCCCGGTGATATTGCAGAAACCGTCCTCATGCCCGGAGATCCTCTCCGCGCCAAATTCATTGCCGAACACTATCTGGAAAACGCCGTGTGCTACAACACCGTCCGCGGCATGTACGGGTACACCGGCACCTATGCCGGCATCCCGGTTTCCATCCAGGGCAGCGGCATGGGTATGCCCTCCATCGGCATCTATTCCTATGAGCTGTACCACATGTACGGCGTAAAGCGAATTCTCCGCGTCGGCACTGCCGGCGGCGTTGCCGATCACATCCATCTGCGGGACATTGTTCTGGGACAGGCTTCCTGCACCGATTCCAACTATGCCGCCCAGTACCATCTGCCCGGTACCTATGCCCCCATTGCTTCCTTTTCTCTGCTGGAAGCGGCCGCGCAGACTGCCAGGGAACTGCATCTGCCGGTTCATGTGGGAAATCTCCTGTCTACAGATGTATTCTACCAGGAGCCTAGTCCGCTGCCGCAGTGGGCTGCTATGGGCGTTCTGGCAACAGAAATGGAATCCGCTGCCCTCTACATGAACGCCGCCGCTGCCGGGGCAGAAGCACTCTGTATCGTAACTGTTTCCGACTGTCCGCTTCGCAACGAGTTCACCACCGCAGAAGAACGCCAGTCCACCTTTACCGACATGATGCAGCTTGCGCTGGAAACTGTCAAGCACATCCACCAGTAACGATTTTTGACAAAAGCAGGCACAGCGGTAAAAAATATGCCGCCGTACCTGCTTTTTCAGGTTGCTTTAAGGTTTCTCCGGTATACTAAGGGCATGGATTGAACAATCCCCCAATTTCCCTTTTTTATTGTTGAAAACATCGTTTTCATATTAATCTTTGGCAGCGACTGCTGTCTATGCCTTTTCTTTTGGCCTGTCCGGATGGTTCCGGACAGGTTCTCTTTTTTGCTCCCAGACAATAAAAACGTCCTGCGCCGGAAATAATCTCCGGTCACAGGACGTTTCGTTTTATTCGGAAAGAGGCAATCAGTTAATGATTGTTTCTTCAGTTTCCTTGTTAAACAGGTGAATCTTGTTCGGATCCATAGCGATCTTGATGTCATCCTGCGGACGAGCAGTAGAACGCGGATCAACACGTGCTGTCATGGAAATACCAGCGCACTGGAGATACAGGAATGTTTCTGCACCCATCATTTCGGTGATTTCAACAGTAGCGTCAACCACACCAGTAGTTGCATTGGACAGGAACATCTGATCATCGTGGAGTGCTTCCGGACGAATACCCAGAACAACTTCCTTATCTACATAATCAGCCAGAGCCGGTGTTACCTTAGCAGCCGGAATTTCGATCTGATACTTTACAGCCTTGCTGGTCTTTGTTGCTTCAGAGCCAAACTCTACATAGTAATTGTTTGCCTTCTTCAGAACAGCATCGATGAAGTTCATCTGCGGAGAGCCCAGGAATCCTGCAACGAACTTGTTGCCCGGCTTCTCGTACAGAGCCTGCGGTGTATCGATCTGCTGGATGATACCATCCCTCATAACAACGATACGGTCACCCATGGTCATAGCCTCGGTCTGATCGTGTGTTACGTAAATGAATGTAGTACCCAGCTTCTTGTGCAGCTTGGAAATTTCAGTTCTCATCTGTGCACGGAGCTTTGCGTCCAGGTTGGACAGCGGCTCGTCAAGCAGGAATACCTGCGGATTACGAACGATTGCACGACCCAGTGCAACACGCTGTCTCTGACCACCGGACATAGCCTTCGGCTTACGATCCAGCAGATGGCTCAGATCCAGGATCTTAGCAGCTTCTTCTACTTTTCTTGCGATTTCATCCTTCGGAACCTTGCGGAGCTTCAGACCGAATGCCATGTTGTCAAATACGGTCATGTGCGGATACAGCGCATAGTTCTGGAATACCATTGCGATGTCTCTGTCCTTCGGTGCGATGTCATTTACCAGACGGTCGCCGATGTACAGCTCACCTTCAGAGATTTCTTCCAGACCAGCGATCATACGCAGAGTAGTAGACTTACCACAGCCGGAAGGTCCAACCAGTACGATGAATTCCTTATCTTTGATTTCGAGGTTAACGTCTTTTACAGCAACAACGTTGCCCGGATACTTCTTATAAATGTGTCGAAGTGATAAACTTGCCATTTTGTGCAGTTCCTCCTAAACTAGATTTTCCCGTTCCGAGCGACCTGACAAGCCCTGCCGTTCTTCGCTCCCGGTGATATTATTATCATACCAAAAAAACAAACATTTTTCAAGTCATTTATTGCCCAAAATTCAGTCTGTACATTTATCCATTATGACGAATTTTTCTAGCCGGTTTGTAGCAAGCTTGCAAAATTAGCTTCATATTTCAACATTTTTTGGACATCTTTATGCAATAGCACTTGACACCCTCCCAAAGGCAAATCCGGCGGTAAAACCAGGCCGCCGATGGCCACCCGTTCCAGCTCCTCCACATGGTTTCCCATGGCGGCAAACATCCGGCGCACCTGATGATATTTCCCCTCCCGCAGAAGAATCAGGGCTTCCCTCTGCGTTCCGGGAACCAGAGCCGCCTGCGCCGGCATACACTGTGTGCCGTCTCTCAGCACCATGCCGGACGCGATCTGCGCGGCATAGGAATCCTCCCACGGACGCGCCAGAACAATCCGGTAAAACTTCGCCGCATGCGACCGCACCGAAATGATCTGGTGCGCCGTCTGGCCGTCATCGGTCAGCAGCAGCATGCCGGTCGAGTCCTTGTCCAATCGTCCCACAGGCCGCAGATTCTTGCGAAGCAGCGCCGGCGGAATCAGCTCCAATACGCTGTGCTGCCCCGGCTCATCAGCGGAGCAGACATAGCCCTTCGGTTTATTCAGGAGGACATACAAGTACGGGTCTCCGGGCACATGCTCACCCATGAGACAAACGCGGTTTTCCTCCGGTTTCACAGGGAAATCGGACTTTTTCATCACGGCGCCGTCTACTGTAACGCTGCCGCTGCTGATCATCTGCCGCAGCTCCCGGCGCGAATACATCGTCCGGGCGGAAAGAAACTGATCCAGCCGCATCTTAACACCCCTTCTCTTCTGGTTTTGTATCCCCATGCATGTTTTCCCGGTCTGCCGCATAAAAAGATTGCAGAGCATATTTTTACGGGAAAGGTGGTCACGCAAATGATGATTCGAAAACGTATCATTTTAATCCTGGGGCTTGTTGGTTTTCTGTTGGGAAGCGGCTGGCTGTGCTGGTATCTGCGGCAGGAGCCGGCCGCACCGGAGCCGCTGTGCATCACGTTGCCGGACGAATCCGCACAGATTGAATTTCTCGCGCAGCACGGCTTTCCGGAGAGCCGCTGTGCCAGTGCAGAAGCCGTTCAGCTGCCGGCTGCCGTAGATGCCGCCTATGCGGACTACGCCGCACTCCAGCGTGCCCAGCAGCTGCCGCTGGAGGACTTTCTGGGATGTGCCGGCACACGGTACACCTACACGTCAGAAGCCTCTGCGCACTGCACAGAGCTGCTCCTGGACAGCAGCGGCCGCCTTCTGGGAGCGATGCAGTATGACCGCACCGATCCCCTCTCCACCTGTGCGCCGCTCTGGTAAAGCCAGGCAGTGCTTCGGCTTACTTAAACACGTGCATCAGTCCGCCGATAAAGGGCAGTTCTTTCGCCTTGCCGGTAGCAGCATTGACAATGCCAATAATCATCAGAATGGTCACAGCCAGACCGAGCACAGTCTTTATAATCCAGCCCACCAGCGGAATCCAGCCCAGCAGTGCGCATGCAATGCTGCATGCAATTTCTAACAGGAACAGGATAAACCCCTGATTGGCGTGGAATCTGCCGAACTTGGAACAGCCGCCATTGACAAAAAGAGGCAGAATCCACAAAACGGCAATGTAGGACAAAATTGCCCAGGGTTTATTTTCTTCAATATCCCGTGTATCGTACATCATGGAATTGTCCGGTGTATTCAGGTAATCTTCAAAGCTCTTGCTCATTTTCATTTCCTTCTTTCTCAAAGCATTGCCTTGGATTCCGGCATATGCGATGCGGTTTTCCTTTTCTTACGGTTCTAGTTCACTGATCGCGGCAATAAAGCCGGCCACATCCGAAAAATCCTGATAGACCGAGGCAAACCGCACATAGGCCACAGCGTCAATGGTTTTCAGCTGTTCCATCACAGCATTTCCGATTTCTGCCGAGGTCACAACACTGCGCATTTCATTGGCATAAGTATTCTCCAGATGATCAATCAGCGCGGCAATCTGCTCGACCCGAACCGGCCGCTTTTTAATGGCGTTCAAAATGCCCTTGAGCAGCTTGTTCCGGTCAAAGGCCTCAAAGGAGCCATCCCTTTTTTCCACCATCAACAGGGGACGCTCTACGATCTCATACGTGGTAAATCTTCTGCCGCACCGCGTACATTCCCGGCGGCGGCGAATTTTCATTTCCGCAGGGCGGGAATCCAGCACTCGGGTATCCCGTTCTCCGCAATAGGGGCACTGCATCTTTGACCGTCTCCTTTCTCCGCACTTTTCTTTGCTGAAACGCTATGCGTACAGCTTTTGAATCCGCTTTCGGAGCATCATATCATTGGCCGCCAGATCTGATACATTTTGAAAGCCGCTGCGATACAGTTCCAGCACAACGGTGCAGTCCGGGCTGCGCGCAGCCAGTTCCTGCAAAAAGCGGTTCACCGGGAACCGCCCCTTGCCGATGGGAAGGCAGTCACCGTATTCCCCGTGGTCACTCAGATGGACATGCACCACATGCTCACCCAGCGACCGGAGCATCGCCATGGGATCCTCCTTCGCCCGGACGGCCTGCTTGATATCCAGCACAAAACGCGCCTGTTTTCCCAGGCCGTCCCGCATCGTTTCCAGAAAGGAGAGGGAGGCACTGGTGCACCGCGCCACGTTTTCCTGCGCCACCTGAATGCCGTAGGAATCCCCCAGATCTGCCAGACGGCGAAAGCGTTCCAGGTACAAGTCCACATTTGCGGCAGTGCCCGGTGCTTTATTCCCGTGCAGGACAAACTTTTCCGCACCCAGTTGCTGCATGGCAGAAAAGTAGTACCGGCAGTATTCTAAGTAATCCTCCACGCGCCGGGAATAGTTGGAAAACAGCATCATCGGTTCCATTTCGCAGGTATACGGATGCAGAGAACAGCACGTCATTTCAAACCGCTGAAGCAGCTTTGCCAATGCATCCACAAACCCCCGGCGCAGTTCCGAATGGGAATTGATGAAGATTTCCACACAAGATACCCCGGCCAGCGCCAGATCATACAGCGCCTCTTCCACCGGGCGCGGATACAGACACGCCGTAGAAACTCCGGCACGCAGCATACAAAGCCACTCTCCCTTCCTGGCGGCAACAGACAAACCCTGTCTGCCGGCTCGCCGAATCTGCATTTATTATAGCATGTTCTGCCTGAAATTTCAATAGTATTTTTCCAAAATGCGCAGAAGCGACCCGATTCCGCCAATTGCGGCGTTCTTTGCTGCCGGGTACAAAAAAAGGCCGCATGATGCGGCCTTTTCTGATAGGTTTCACGGATACGAACCATTGGCAAACTTGCCTTTGTGTTCTCTTTACGCCTTTGCCTTTGCAGCTTTCTTTGTCGGCTTGAGTACATCCACGCCGCGCTTTTTCTGCCACCAAACCCAGAGGCCCGGAACAAAGCAAATGGAATTAAAGGTACCCATTGCAATGCCGAACATCATCGGAACAGAGAAGCTCAGGATGGAATCCAGACCCATTGCCAGTGCAACAATGGTAACAACCAGCATGGAACCGAATGTGGTGATCGAAGTCCGCAGGCTTCGGCGCAGAGACTGAGAGTTACTGATGTTTACCAGTTCTTCAATCGGCACGCCTACCAGCAGGGACTGGTTTTCGCGGATACGGTCGTAGATAACGATGGTATCATTAACAGCATAACCCAGCAGTGTCAGGATTACAGCCATAAAGTTGGAATCGATTTCGAATCCCAGCAGAACCACGCTGCCGTAAGTAACAATCAGTGTAGACAGCAGTCCCAGCACAGCGCAGACCCCGGCAGACCATCCGCTGATCTGCTTGAAACGGAATGCAATGTACACAATCAGAATCAGTGCGGCAAATACTGCTGCAACGATACATTTTGCAAAGAACTCACTGCCGGAACGTGCGTCTACATCGTTGGAGTCCAGGACTTCCACTTCGCCGTCCGGATAGAGAGAGGAGATCTTGTCCGTTACTTCTGCCTGCCGGTCTGCGGTCAGGCCATCATTGGAGCTGAAGGAAAGGGACAGAGTGTGGGTATCTCCGTCCAGGCTGTCGCCCTGCTGTACTCTGACAGAAGAGCCGACCAGGCTGCCGACTTCCTTTTCAATGGTAGAAGCGTCCATCTCGCCTACATAGCTGTAAGTGATAATGGTACCGCCTTTAAATTCCAGCGCAATGTCTACGCCGGTAAAGGTGGAAAGCAGGGAGATCAGGATCAGTGCAAGAGAAATGAGGAAGAAAATCTTTTTCTTGCCGCAAAAGTCTTTTACTTTTACATCCGGATCATATTTCTTTGTCTCCTTAGTCTGCTTTGACATGAATACCACCTCCATAGAGTTTCTTATTCTGGAAGCACTTGAAGCCGGACAGAGACATCGTCATCAGTCTTGCTGCCAGTACGCCCATGATAAAGTTCATGATCAGACCAGTCATCAGCGTGAAGCCGAAGGAGTAGATAACGCCTTCTGTTGTTGCGCCGAAGAACCGGAAAATAGTGCTGTTGAAGAGTTTTGCCCAGATGCTTTCCGGTACGCCGAATGCACCCATCAGCACAATGGAAACGATAATACCAGTCAGGTTTCCGTCAAAGATTGCGCTGAATGCTCTGTGATAGCCGGAATGCAGCGCCGTATCCAGATTTTTGCCCTTTCGCAGTTCCTCGCGGATACGCTCGCCGGTGATGATATTTGCGTCAACACCCATACCAACTGACAGAATGATACCGGCAATACCCGGAATTGTCAGGGTCGTGCTGGGCATAAAGCCGAACCAGCCGGAAACAGCTGCCAGCATGCCGGCAACCTGTCCGATCAGTGTCAGAGAAGCCACAACGCCCAACAGGCGGTACAGTACAATCATGTAAATTACGATCAGCACCAGTGTGATCAGACCTGCCAGAACCATGGTGGTCAGTGCGCCTTCGCCCATGGTCGGGGAAATGGTCTTAAAGCTGGTTGTTTCCAGAGAGAAGGGCAGTGCGCCGGAATTGATCTTGTCGGCCAGTTCCTTTGCGCTCTCATAAGTAAAGTTACCCGAAATAGAAGCCTTACCGTCCGAGATGACTGCACTGACAGACGGTTCAGAGATCATGGTATTGTCCATCCAGATCGAGATCTTACCCTTGGACTGATACAGTGCAGAAGTTGCCTCATAGAACTTTTCCTTACCGCTGTCGTTCAGGTCCAGTGTAACCATCCAGGTGTATTCCCCGGTGGTGCTGTCCTGGGTTGCGCCGGTGTCTGCCTTGTCTACATCGGCACCGGTCAGAACGATATCACCGGACGGAATGGTGTTCCCGTCAGAATCGGTGGTGGTGTCTGTTCCGTAGCGGAAGGTCAGCTCAGCGGTCTGCCCCAGTTCCTTGACTGCGGCTTCCGGATCGAAGTCTGTCTCGCCGGCCTGCCACGGGAACCGAACAATGATTCGGTTGCTCTTGTAGTCTACATAGGTTTCGCTGTCGCTGATGTTCTGGTTTGCCAGACGGAGCTTAATGGTTTCCAGCGCAGCATCCATCTGGTTCTCCGTTGCACTTACACCGTCTGCCGGTTCAAATGTAACGTCTACACCACCCTGGATATCAATACCCAGGCGAATGTCATCCACGCCATGGACGAATGTTTTTACGATATCGCCATACTGATAGTGGACTCCGAAAACTGTGGTGAGCGTGAACAGGGCAATGACGGCAAATACAATGAAGAAAACGGGTTTTTTCACTTTTTTCACGATTTAGCCTCCTGTGCCGCGGCGCAGTCGAAGCAGCACCGCATATTATCTGTGCCGTCGGCGGAACGCACGATCGACAATTACTTATTATTATATTCCAATTTTCGCAATTAGTCAATAGCTCCGGAAAAACTTGTACAACATTGCCGATTTGAAAGTTTAAAATTCGGCGACTCTTCCAAAAATCCCATGAAAACTTTTCGAATTGCCGTTGCAATCCTTTCTGGCTTATGGTATAATCAGAGAAAAAAGAAAATCGGCACAGACGCTTTGCGGCAGATGCCGAAAATTATGTTTTGCGCAATTGCAAAAAGCGGCAGAAAGGAAAAACCACACATGGTTCATTTTGGAAATGACTGGGACACCATTTTAGAAGGCGAATTTGCAAAAACATACTACCAGCAGCTGCGGCAGTTTCTGCTGACCGAATATCGCACACAGACCATCTACCCCGGCATGTATGATATCTTCAACGCCCTCAAATACACCTCCTATGCAGATGTCAAGGCTGTGATCCTGGGGCAGGATCCCTACCACGGGCCGAATCAGGCACACGGCCTGAGCTTTTCCGTGCGTCAGGGAGTTGCGCCGCCGCCCTCTCTGGTCAATATATTTAAAGAGATCAAGGAAGATGTGGGCATTGACAACTTTGGAAAGCACGGAGAGCTGACCAACTGGGCCAAGCACGGTGTGCTGCTTCTGAACACTGTGCTCACCGTCCGCGCCGGTCAGGCCAATTCTCACCGGGGAAAGGGCTGGGAGCAGTTCACAGATGATGTGATCCGCCTGCTGGATCAGCGGGAAAAGCCGGTGGTATTCCTGCTGTGGGGCAACAATGCCAAGGCGAAAAAAGCTCTGATCCAGCACCCTCAGCATCTGATATTGACTGCGGCGCATCCCAGTCCGTTGTCCGCCTATCACGGATTTTTCGGCTGCAAGCATTTCTCCAAGGCAAACGCCTTTCTCCGGGAACACGGCGAGGAAGAAATCGACTGGAGCATCTAAAAGTATTCTTTACAAATCAGAACGGCAGTGCCCTTTCTCTGCATCGGAGAGAGGCACTGCCGTTTTTGGTACAGTTATTTTTTCGGTTTTCTTCCCAGAACTCCTCCGATCAGCGGCACTGCCAGGGAAAATCCAGCGGCAATTCCCAGCTGCTGTCCGGTGAGCAGCACAGTGGAAAAGATCACCTGCAGCATTGGCAGGAGCACCGCCGCCCCCAGTACAGCCAGGGACACCAGCACTGCCCCCAGAAGCCAGAAATTGTTGCCGTACCGCACGGAAAACAGAGTGCGTGTCTCGGACTTGCACTCAAAGACGTGTACCAGCTGGGACAAAATCAGCGTGCACAGCGCCGCAGTTCGTGCGGCCTCCAGAGTGCCGCCCATCCGGAGAATGGTGGAAAAGGAGCCAAGGGTACCAATCCCAATGAGTACGCCCCGGAGCACAATCCGTCCCATGAGTCCATCAGAAAAGAAGCTCTCCTCCGGCCGCCGGGGCGGTTTGGTCATTGCTTCCGGCTCCGGCGGTTCCAGCCCCAGCGCAATGGCCGGGAGACCGTCTGTCACCAGATTTACCAGCAGCAGCTGCGTGGGGAGCAGCACCACCGGCATTCCCATAAGGATTCCCAGAAACATGGTGAGCACTTCCCCGATGTTGCAGGAGAGCAGATAGCGGACAAACTTCCGGATATTGGCATAGACACAGCGTCCCTGCTCCACCGCATCCACCAGCGTGGCAAAGTTGTCATCTGTGAGCACCATATCCGCCGCCTGACGCGCCACATCCGTGCCGTTTTTTCCCATTGCCACACCTACATCTGCCTCTTTGATTGCCGGCGCATCGTTTACGCCGTCTCCGGTCATGGCCACAATTTCACCCCGGCGGCGATAGGCGCGCACCAGACGCAGCTTATGCCCCGGATTCACCCGGGCAAAGACGGAATATTCGTCCAGGCAGGCATCCAGCTGTGCATCGGTGAGTGCGTCCAGCTCCGCTCCGGTCATGGCCTTTTTGCCCCGGAGCAAGCCTGCCTGCCGTGCAATAGCGGCGGCGGTGTTCTTATGGTCGCCGGTGATCATCACTGTCCGGATCTGCGCCCGGGCACAAGTGCGGATTGCGGTGCGCGCAGCCGCTCTGGGAGGGTCTATCATGCCGGCCAGCCCCAGAAACACGCCGTCATGTCCCGTTTCCTGCTTGGCAAAGGCCAGTACGCGCAGCGCCTGGTCGGAGAGCATTTCTGCCTTTTGCAGAATCTGCTTCCGCATCCGCTCTGTCAGAGGCACAGTCTTTCCATCCTGCATCGCAAAGGTGCACAGTTCCAGAATCCGATCCAGTGCCCCCTTCCAATAGGTACAGGTGCCGGCTCCGGCTTCCACAGTTACGCCCATTCGCCGGGTCTCGCTGTCAAACGGCTCTGTGTGCTGCACCGGATGTTTCCGCAGCAGGGGCTTTCGGGAGATACCGCCCTTTTCTGCCGCAACCAGCAGCGCCACCTCTGTCGGATCTCCTGTGGCATGCCACACTCCGGATGCGGTGTTCTCCCCTCGGTTGCGCTGTGATTTCCGCGGAAATTCTGAATCCAGTTCCGCGGTGCTGCAAAGTGTGCCGCAGATCAGCAGCTCCTGCAATGCCGGCTTTGCCATGGGGTTGACGCTGCGGCCTTCCTGCATCACGGCCCCGGCCATCCGCAGACCGGTTCCGGTCACCTGAAAATCTTCGTCCCCTGCCCAGATCTCCGTTACAGTCATGCGGTTTTCCGTAATGGTTCCGGTTTTGTCAGAGCAGATCACACTGGCACAGCCCAGCGTTTCCACACTGTGCAGCCGGTTGACCAGAGCGCCGTGCTTCATCATCCGGCTGACTGCCAGTGCCAGGGCAATAGTCACCGTGGCCGGGAGTCCCTCCGGAATTGCCGCAATGGCAATGGTGATTCCGGTCATGAGCATTTCAAACACCGGCTCACCCCGGAGCACACCGGCCAGGAATACCGCGCCGCAGACCAGCAGGCAGATCACCGCCACCACCTTTCCCAGGCTGGCCAGACGCTTTTGCAGTGGCGTCATGTCCTGCTGTACGCTCTGGAGCATGGCGGAGATCTGTCCCATCTGCGTCTGAACGCCTGTGGCAATGACAACGGCATTGCCGCTGCCCCGAAGCACCGCTGTTCCGGCATAGACCAGGTTTTTCTTGTGGAGCACGTTCTGTCGGTCTTCTGGATCGCCGGGCTGTTTGGTCACAGCCTCTGACTCTCCGGTGAGGATGGATTCATTGACCGCCATACCTGCCGCTTCCACCAGCGCCGCATCTGCCGGCACCTGATCCCCGGCTTCCAGACGAACCAGATCGCCGCAGACCAGTTCTCTCGCCGGAACCGTCTGCCACCGGCCGTCCCGGCAAACCATGGCAGACGGCGCTGTAAGACTGCGGAGGGATTCCAGCGTCTGCTCCGTGCGGTATTCCTGTAAAAATCCCAGGATCGCGTTGAGCAGCACAATGAGGATAATGGTGACGGCATCCGTCAGTTCCCCCAGAAACGCAGAAATTCCAGTAGCCGCCAGCAAAATCAGCACCATCACATCCCGGAACTGTCCCAGAAACATCCGGATCGGATGGATTTTCTCTGCGGCAGCCAGCTCATTTTCACCGTCCCGGCGCAGACGTGCCTGCGCCTCTTTGGAAGTAAGTCCGGACATTGCATGATTCCTTCTTTCTGCAAAGACTCGCGCCGCCGGTTTGCAGATACCGGGAATTTCCTTTGGGCATCCTGCGGCGGCATCGGATTTGCTTCCAATTTATGCAGCGGCTCCGGCATGCATGCCGTCCGTCCGCTTCTTTGACAAGGTGCCCGAAAAATCATGTCATTTCGGCAGTCCTTAATGCAGGGACTGATTGATCTTTTGGATTTTCCGCTTATAGGCAAAATACTGGCTCAGCCAGATGCACAGATAAATCACAAAGAAAAATCCGATGTAAAACAGCATCCCCCGAAGATTCAGGGCGCACCAGCCCAGCAGCACAGACACGCCAAAGAATATCACTGTGGTGATGCAGAAGTGAGTGGCTGTGGCGCGCAGCAGGCTCCAGTGTTCCACTTCCCAGATCACAGAGCATCCGGCAAAAACTGCCCCCAGCAGCCCGGACAACAGCAGCTGCACTGCTGCCCCTGTCACTTCGGAGCCAAATAGTGCCGTGCACTGAGGCGCACAGGGAAAATATTCCCCGAATCCAAAGGCAAATCCCAGCAATATCAAATTGCTGATGCAGACACCCACCGGGAACCCAATCGCACTGCGCAGCAAAATTCGTTTTTTCATTGCAAATCCCTCCTATATTCCTAAAATCGTTTTGATATGGTTGACATAGCGCCTGGAAACATAGGACGTTTCACCATTTTTCAGCCGCATGCCAATGGTGCCGGTAATGCTGAGATCCAGCCGCTCCACAAAATGCAGATTGACAATCTCTGCATTGGAAATCCGCACAAAGGCTTTGGCATCCAGCATTTCCTCCAGCTCATACAGCCGCCGACGCAGGAGATATTCCCCTGCCGTCGTCTGGGCGTACACCTTCTGCCGGGACGCATACACGCGAATCAGCTGTTCCTGCTCTACCAGCACAGCGCTGTCCCGGTCATAGCAGACCAAAGCAGACGGCCGCTTTTCCGAAAGCCGCTGCACCAGCGCCTGAATTTCATCGGTGATTTTCGCGGCCAGGATATGCACCTCCGGCTCCGGATACGCCGGATCAATCTGAACTTTAATTTTCATTCCCTCACCTCCGCTTTTATCATAACACAAGCGCCGCTTTGATGCAATCCAATTGCGATAAACGGTATCTTTCCGGCGATAAGTGGCAAATCCGGCCGCTGTTTCGGCAGGAAGCGAAAAAAATCTGCAAATTTCTATTGCATTTCCCATGGAATCCTGTTATAATAGAGTAGTATGTTGCAGTACCGCAGTGCATTTCTGAGAAAACCATAGGCGTGAAAATCTGCGCCCGCGGCAGAAATGCCGCCCGGACTGCTTCTGAAAAAACCTGTTTTCTGTCCGGACTTCGGACACGGCCGGCTTTCCGGGAGAAAAATCCCCCGGAGCCGCGCAAAAAAGCAATGTGTCTCAAACCGGACGGAAACAGGCGCGAAATTCTGATGTTTTGGAAAAGTGAGGAATGATCATGCCTGCAAATGTTGTAGTCGGTTCGCAATGGGGAGACGAAGGAAAAGGAAAGATCATTGACATTATGGCATCCCGTGCGGATGTTGTTGTACGTGCCACCGGCGGTAATAATGCCGGTCACACTGTTGTCAATCACGGAGAAGTCTACAAACTCCACCTGATTCCTTCCGGTATCCTGTATCCGGAAACACTGTGCCTGATTGGCGCCGGCGTTGTCCTGGATCCGAAGGATTTTATCTCTGAGCTGGACAGCCTGGAAAGCCGCGGTATTTCCACCGCAAACCTGAAAATTGACCCCCGCGCCCATGTGGTAATGCCCTGGCATATCGCATTGGACGGCCTGTCCGAAAAGTTCCGCGGAAATGCCGATATCGGCACCACAAAGCGCGGCATCGGCCCCACTTATATGGATAAATATGAGCGCTGCGGCCTGCGTGTTTACGATCTGGTACATCCGGAGATTTTTGCAGAAAAGGCAAAGACCACCGGCGCACTGAAAAACAAGATCATCACCGCAGTTTACGGCGGCGAAGCCTTTGATCTGGATGCTGTAATCGCAGAATACATCGAATACGGCAAGCGTCTGGCACCGTATGTGGCAGATGTCTCTGTCCTGACCTATGAGGCAAACAAGGCCGGCAAGACCATTATGTTTGAAGGCGCACAGGCAACACTTCTGGATATTGACTTCGGTACCTATCCGTATGTTACCTCTTCTCACCCCATCGCTGCCGGTGCATGCATCGGTACCGGTGTCGGCCCGAAGGTAATTACCAATATCATCGGTGTTGCAAAGGCCTATACCACCCGTGTGGGCAAAGGCCCGTTCCCCACAGAGTTGAACGATGAAACCGGCGACCTGATCCGGAACAAGGGCGGCGAGTTCGGTACCACCACCGGTCGTCCGCGGCGTACCGGCTGGTTTGACGCAGTGATTGTCCGCCACTCTGTCCGCACCAACGGCCTGGACGGCCTGGCTATCAACAAGCTGGATACCCTGAGCGGCATTGGCACACTGAAAATGTGTGTCGGCTATCAGAAGCCGGACGGCACAGTCCTGAAGGATTTCCCGGCTGCACTGGAATCCCTGGCAGACTGCTCCCCGATTTATGAAGAGTTTGAAGGCTTTGACGAAGATATCTCCGCCTGCAAGAGCTTTGACGAACTGCCGGAAGCCTGCAAGAAATACATTGCACGCCTGGAAGAAGTCTGCGAGTGCAAGGTTGTCATGGTCGGCAACGGCCCGGATCGCAGCCAGATCCTGGAGCGCTAACAGGTAGTTATTTGCATTTTACGCAGTTTCTGCAATGACAAAAAAGCACTGAGAGAAACGAAATTCTTATCGTTTCTCTCAGTGCTTTTTCTTTTTATAGGCTGTGCGGAAAACTGCTTTTTAATTCTTGGACCGGGTATCCTTCTGCATCCGGTTCCGCAGCTTTTCCATAGACTTGCGAATATGCCAGTACTTTTTCTTCGGTGCCGGCGGTTTGGGAGTCTCGCTGTCCGGCTTGGTTTTTTCCCGGATCACGGTGTAGATAATAGACATCAACGGAACGCCGATGATCATACCGCCGACCCCGAACAGGCCGCCGCCTACAGTAATGGCAAACAGCACCCAGATTGCCGGCAGGCCGATGGAAGAGCCTACCACACGGGGATAGATCAGATTGCTGTCCACCTGCTGTGCGATAATGACAATAATTACAAACGCCACTGCATGCCAGGGATTTACCATCAGGAGAATCAGGGCACACGGAATCGTGCCCATCCAGGGGCCGACATATGGAATCATATTGGTGATGCCGATAATAACGGCAATCATCATGGGATATTCCAGGCCACCGATTGTCATTACAAAAAAGATCAGCACACCCAGAATAAAGGCATCGGTAAGCTGGCCGCTGATAAAGTTGGAAAAGGTGGAAAAAGTCAGACGGCCATAGTGTGACAGCCAGTTATAGTACTTTCGCGGCAGAAAATGCCGGAAGATCTGCCGTCCCTGACTGCGCAGCTTCTTTCGTCCGGCCAGCACATAAATGGAAAAAATCAGGCCAATGAAAAAGTCGATCACGCCGCCGATCAGGCCGCTGGCCCAAGTGCTAAGGGTGCCCACCGCATCCGGAATATAGGTGGTGAGATCCATAAGCTTGGAGCGAAGCAGCGCAGGATTGATGTCATTGTCCTTCAAAAATTGCAGAATCTGCTCGCCCCGGCTGCTGTTCAGAAACTTCATCACATTGCTGTAATACACCATGATGTTGCTCCCGAAATCCCCGATACTGGTGATAAACTGCGGCACAATAATCCAGATGATCATGCTCAGCAGCAGGAGCATCAGGAAATACGAACAAAACACCGCCATGACACCGGAGGGGAACCGAGGAAATTTCTTCCGGATTTTATCCAACAGCCGCTCTATCTGACAGGTGGGGCGGTACAGCAGGAATGCAATGATCAGCCCAATGGTAATCGGGCGCAGCACGCCCAGCACATACGAGAGCATCCCTGTGAAAATCTCGCGCTTGATGAACAGAAAGGCCACCAGCAGAATTACAACGCCGCTGAAAATAATCGTGGCCGCCCATTGCTTGTTAATCAGATCCCACTTCCGCAGCTTCTTTTCGTCCTCTTCCTGCTGCTGTGCAGTCTGGGTTTCCTTTTCCTTTTCGTCTGTTGTCATCGGGAGTCCCTCCTCGCCTTATCCTACAACTTCCTTTGCCACTGCTACGGTTTCCATCGCATCCTTTGCATAGAAATCTGCACCGATTTTTTCCGCATAATCCGCGGTTAAAACAGCGCCGCCCACGACAACCTTGCAGTCCGGGCACGCCTGCTTTACCAGCTGAATGGTCTCTTCCATTGCGCCCAGAGTGGTGGTCATCAGTGCAGACAGTCCCACCAGCTTCACCCCGTGTTCCTTGGCGGTATCTGCGACCAGCTGACACGGCACATCCCGTCCCAGATCCAGCACGGTATAGCCATAGTTTTCCAGCAGTACCCGGACAATATTCTTTCCGATGTCGTGAATATCGCCCTTTACCGTTGCCAGAACAATTTCACCCCGGCTCACCGGTGCCGCATTGCGTTCAATCAGCGTGGTTTTGATCACTTCAAACGCTGCCTGTGCCACGCCTGCGGTCTGAATCAGCTGGGGCAGGAAAATTTTTCCCTGTTCAAAGAGCTTTCCGGCGCTGTCCAGTGCCGGAATCAGAATGCCGTTTACCACTTCCATAGCATCCGTGGTTTCCAGCAGCTGCGCCGTAATCTTCGCGCCCTCATTTTTCAAGCCGTGGGACATTGCATAGGGCAAATCCAGCGTTTCCGGCGCTTTTTCTCCGCCGGATGCCTTGGCCGAAGGCGCTGCCGCCGGTGCAGATACGGTTGCCGCCGGCATATTGGCATAAGCCTCTACAAAGGCTGTGCAGTTCTTATCAAATCCGCACAGCAGCCGGAACGCCCGAACCGCCTCTGTCATAGAAGCGATATTCGGATTGATAATGGGCAAATCCAGGCCGTTTTCCAGCGCCATAGTGAGGAATGTCCGTGTCACAGCTTCTCGGTTCGGCAGGCCGAAGGAAATGTTGGAGACGCCCAGCACGGTTTTCAGCCCCAGTTCCGTTTTCACCCGGTGGAGCGCTTCCAGCGTTTCCCGTGCGCCCTCCTGCTCTGCGGATGCCGTCAGCGTCAGGCAGTCAATATACACATCCCGTTTCGGAATACCCAGCGCCGTGGCGCGGTCCAGAATCCGCTTCGCAATGGCAAACCGGTCGGCCGCCTTTTTCGGGATCCCGTTTTCATCCAGCGTCAGGCCAACTACGGCCGCGCCATATTTTTTCACCAGGGGCAGAATGTTCTGGAGCGAGGCTTCCTCTCCGTTGACAGAATTGACAATCGGCTTTCCGTTATAAACCCGGAGCGCCGCCTCCATAACCGCCGGAATGGTGGAGTCCAGCTGTAACGGTGTGCCGCCGATGGACTGGAGTGCCTTTACCGTCCGGATCATCATACCCTTTTCATCAATGCCAGGCATGCCCACATTTACATCCAGCAAATCCGCGCCGGCATCCACCTGCTGCACTGCCTGATCCAGGATATAGTCCATATCATTGGCCTGGAGCGCCGCCTTAAACCGCTTTTTTCCGGTGGGATTGATGCGCTCTCCGATAATCCGGGGCTGGTCGATCTGTACCACCTCTGAAGCGGAGCAGACGGCCGCCGGAATTGCAATGTTGTCCCGCGGTGCAATCTCGGTCTGTTCCAGGAGATCATAGGCCGCCTTGATGTGCTCCGGAGTTGTGCCGCAGCAGCCGCCGTAAACCGTTACGCCCAGCTGTGCAAACTTTGCCACTGCCTGTGCAAATTCTGCCGGATCTACCAGATATTCTCCGGTCACCGGATCCGGCAGGCCGGCATTGGGCTTTACCACCAGAGGCAATGTCGTCCATTTTGCCATTTCTTCCACAATGGGAAACAGCTCATCCGGCCCCAGAGAGCAGTTGACCCCGACCGCGTCTGCCCCCAGCCCTTCCAGCGTCATGGCCGCAGATGCCACAGTACATCCGGTAAAGGTACGGAGATTCGGCTCAAAGGTCATGGTACAGATCACCGGTTTGTCTGAATTTTCCTTCGCCGCCAGGAGCGCCGCCTTTGTCTCGTACAGATCGGTCATAGTTTCAATGACAATCACATCGGCATCCTGTCCGGCGAGAACCTCCTCCCGGAAAATATCATATGCTTCTTCAAAGGTCAATGTGCCCAGCGGTTCCAGCAGCTGGCCGATCGGCCCGATGTCCAGCGCCACTTTTGCCTCCGTTCCGGCACACGCGGCACGGGCGCAGCGGATACCGGCTGCAATCAGTTCCTGCACCGAATAGCCGGCCTTCGCCATCTTGTGCCGGTTGGCACCAAAGGTGTTGGCGTAGATAATATCAGAGCCGACTGCAACAAACTGCTTCTGCACCTGGATAATCCGCTCCGGCTCTGTGATATTATAGACCTCCGGCAGCGCTCCCACCGGCATGCCGCCCTTTTGCAGCATGGAACCCATGCCGCCGTCCAAACGAATAAATTTCCGGTGGGGAAATAGAGAAGAAAGCATAAAAATAGTGTCCTTTCCGTTTATCACTTAGGTTTCAAGAGACTGCTTCCGGCATCTCTTTCCGTCAGATGCCTTCTGCCGCTGAAAGCGTATAATAATACACAAAAATATCCTGATATACTCCGGTTTTCAGCAAAAATCCGCCGGGAATTCTGCCCACGTGCTGAAAGCCCAGCTTTTTGTATAGTTGGATGGCGCGGTCATTGCCGTCTACCACTGCATTGAAGATCAGCAGTGCGCCCCTCTTTTGCGGAACTGACAGGTTTCCCGCATGCGGCAGGTTGCACAGCCCCGTGCCCCCTTTTTCAGCGGCTGCGCCGAAAGTCCGATCAGCGCTGTCACAGATTTCCGGGGAATCAGGATGTGCTCCGGTGTCACAGTCAGTCCCAGGCGCTTCTGCGCATCCAGCAGCTGCAAAATCTGCGGCTGCAATTCCAGGGGCAAGTCCCCATAGCCAGGGCTGTAGCGCCAGGTAAAATATATGCCCGGCATCTGCTCCCGGAACTGTTCTTCCGCCCGGTTGCAGATCTGTTCAATTGCAGCACTGGCCATGGCATCCATTGCCAGTGCCTTTGTCATATCGGAAATTCCTGCCCGGTGAATCAGCTGATCTGCCTGGCCGGACAGGGTGGCCGCCATCAGCAGCACCCGGCTGCAATCCTGGAGCAACCGGCGGATATCCTCCCCCGGCAGCTCCAATGCGCCTGCCAGAAGCCGGGAATTCTGCCGCTGGAGCGGCAAAACCCGGTAGATCACGCCGGGATGGGTCTTTTGAATAAGTTCCCGTTCACACTGATCGGCCAGCGCCGCCAGATTCGGATCCGGCTCCCCGAAACAGCCCATGTAGCGAAAGGCTTCCTGCCGGTCAATGGGCGCAAGCGTCATACTCAGCATTTGGATGCCTTGATGATGCCGCCTACTGCTTCGGTGATTTTCCGCGCCACATACGGATTATTCATAGTATACAGGTGAATGCCGTCTACACCGTCTGTCACCAGGTCTACGATCTGGTCAATGGCATAGGCAATGCCGGCATCCCGGAGTGCCTCCGGGTTGTCTTCAAACCGCTGCACCATCTTGGTAAATTTTCGGGGCAGGCTGGCACCGCACATGGTCACCATGCGTTCGATCTGCTTCCGGTTGGTCACCGGCATAATTCCGGCTTCAATGGGAACATTGATTCCGGCACGTGCGGCACGGTACCGGAAGTCATAGAACGAGTTGTTCTCGAAAAACAGCTGGGTGATCAGATGGCTGGCACCAGCTTCTACCTTTTCCTTCAAGTGCCGGATGTCTGTATCCATATTGGGTGCTTCCGGGTGGCATTCCGGATAACATGCGCCGGCAATATCAAAGCCGCCCTTTTCCCGGATGTAGGCAATCAGGTCACTGGCATGGACAAAATCATTTGCCGGTTCTCTGCCCTCTACCCGGTCGCCCCGGAGCGCCAGCACATTTTCAATGCCATTTTCCCGGAATTTCTCCAGAATGGTGTCAATCTCCGGCTTGGTATAGTGAATGCAGGGCAGGTGTGCCATCGGCAGCACGCCATAGCGCTCCTTGAGCCGCCGCGCAATGGCCAGGGTGTTTTCCCCATTTCCGCTGCCGCCTGCACCAAATGTCACGCTGATGAAATCCGGTTTCAAGTCCTGGAGTGCTTCCAGCGTATCATAGATGGTTTCAATGGGAGAGGTTTTTTTCGGCGGAAAAATCTCAAACGAAAAAACGGTATGATTCTGAAATAAAGATGCAATTTTCATAATATTGTAGGTTCCTTTCCAAAGTTGTCCTGTGCAGACAGATTCTAGCTTCTATCATAACACAAACTGCGCGGTTTGAGAACCCGGAAAATTCGGATTGCATTCCATCAATTTTTTCTATACCGGCTTTCGTATCATGCTTCCGGCGGGAAATGCGGTTGCACAGGCAATGGAGCAATCCATCATGGCGTGGTTTGCCGTCTCAATGGACTGGCCATCTCCGTCCTGCAACTGTGCCGCCGTAATGGAAACCGGTGCCTGTCCCGGTGCCAGAACCTCCAGCGCATCTCCGGCAAAAAAGCGGTTGCGCTGGCTGAGATACAGCCGGCCGTTTTCCCAGCGCTGCACTACCGCCGCCACATCGCAGTTGCGTACATAGCTGCTGCTTTCATACCGCTGTCTGGCCTGCTCCCGGCCGAAAAAGAAGCCGGTGCAGTACTCCCGGTGGCTGACCTGTACCACCTCCTGCTGTGTCCACGCCGGTGCCGGAGCGCCGGCAATGGCTGCATCCAAAGCACCGCGATAGGCATTGGTAATTACCGAAACATAGTAGGCCGATTTGTTGCGCCCCTCAATTTTCAGGCTGTCTACACCGGCATCCAGCAGTTCCGGCAGATGCTCGATCATGCACAGATCCTTTGCGTTGAAAATATAGGTGCCCTCGTCTGTTTCCTCCACCGGGAAATACTGTCCCGGCCGTGTGGACTCCATCACATGATAGTTCCAGCGGCAGGGCTGGGCACAAGCACCCCGGTTGGCATCCCGTCCGGTGAGATAGGCCGACAGCAGACAGCGCCCGGAAAATGACATGCACATTGCACCGTGCACAAAGACCTCCAGCTCCATCTCGGCCGGGATTTTCGCCCGGATTTCCGCGATTTCTTCCAGCGAAAGTTCTCTGGCCAAAACAGCGCGCTTCACGCCCATTTCATAGAGTGCCCGGCATGTGGCATAGTTGACAATGCCAGTCTGTGTGGACATGTGGATTTCCATATCCGGTGCCTGCTTCCGCGCCAGCGCCAGAAGCCCCAGATCTGCCAGAATCAGCGCATCTGCTCCGGCCTCCACGGCCTCTTGCAAAAATGCGTCAAACTGGGGAATTTCTTCATTCCGCGGCAATGTATTGCAGGTGAGGTATACTTTTTTCCCGGCGGCGTGCGCCAGAGCCACGGCTTCTCCCAGCTGCTGTGCGCTGTGGAAATTGCCGGCTGCTGCACGCATGCTAAAGCTGTCCCGTCCCAGATAGACAGCATCTGCACCGTACCGCAGGGCAGATTCCAGCCGTTCCAGATCTCCTGCCGGCGCTAACAGCTCCGGCGTCCTGCGTCTTGCCGCCGTCATTGCTCGTCTCCTTCCTCATCGCCGCTGGTCTCCGTTTCTGCTTCGTTTTCTTCTCCGTCGGTGCCAGTTTCCGTAGAAAGTCCCTGCTCGGCCGCCACCTTCTGCTGATTGGCGTTGTGCTCTTCCAGCGTCTTGGCAAAATAGGTCTGCTTGGTGTCGATGTTGGAGTAGAAATAATAGTAGCTCGTATTGGCCGGATACAGCGCCGCCTGAATTGCCTCGCTGCCCGGATTGCAGATCGGGCCGGCCGGGAGACCCGTACATTTATATGTATCATAGGAATCATACAGTGCCTGGTCATAGGTTTCGCTGTGGGGCTTAATGACCTCTTCCACATATTTTGTGGTCGGGTCAGACTGTAACAACGGATATTCAGTGGAATTGTTCAGACGGTTCCAGAAAACAGAGGAAATATTCGCCATCTGATCCACGCTGCCGGCCTCCGCCTGAATCATGGATGCCAGTGTAATGGTTTCGTCCAGGGTGAGGTTCAGCGCCTCCATCCGGTCATAGTATTCCTTTGTGATCTTGCTGTTGAAGTTCTCCAGAATCTTCTGGCAGACCAGTTCCACATCCATTTCCTGATAGAAGGTATAGGTATCCGGGAAGAGATAGCCCTCCATCTGATAGAACTTTTCGTCCTGGAAGCTGGGGAGGCGGTCTTCATAAGCCAGTCCGAACTTGGCATCGTGGTTAAAGTAGTCCAGGAATTCGTCTGCATCACAGACATTGTTCTCTTCCAGCAGATTTGCTGCATCCACCAGACGGATGCCCTCCTGGAAGGTAACTGAAACGGACAGGCCGCTGTCCAGCGGATCGCTGACCAGTTCGCTGAGAATGGTTTCATAGGCCATATCCGGACGCAGTTCATGATCACCCGGCTTGATTGCCGTATCCTTATTGCTCATGCCGGCAATCATCACGAAGAATTTCGGCTTTGTGATAATATCATTATCCGCCAGAATCTGTGAGATTTCGCTCATAGACGCGCCGTTGGGGATGCTGACGATCTTTGTGGTGCTGTCGCTGTTGATGCCCAGCAAATCCCGTCCGTAGACAATCAGCAGGCTGGACAGCGTTACCGACACGGCAATAATTACAATGGTCATAATCAGGGCACTGGCAACCCGGTGCTGTTTCCGTCGTTTCCGGGGACGTGCGCCGCCGGAGCTGCTCCGGCTCTCTGAAAATGCCGGCTGGCTGTCGCCCTCCAGATCTTCCAGGAAGCCGTCCTCTTCCGCCGGGATTTCTCCGGCGTCCGATATCGGCTTTCGCTCTGATACTGTGGAAACGGAAACGCGCCGTTCCGTGCGTGGCGGCTTTGCCGGACGCACCTTGGGCGCAGCGGTTCTTTCATCCGGCTCCAGGGAAGCCTTTTCCCAGCGGGAAGCCGGCGCTTTCTCCTCAGGTTCCAGCGAAGCAGACTTCCACCGGGAAGCGGCCGCCGTCCGGTTTTCCGGGGCAGACGAAGATGCCGCTGGCTTTGCAGCCGGTGCCGGTCGTGCTGGCGCCGGTTTCGCCGGAGCAGCTGCCGGGCGCGCCGATGCCGGTTTTGCGCCGGCCGCCGGTGCAGAAGCGGATACTCCCGGCCGGGCAGTTCCGGTAGCCGCCGGCTTTTTCGGTGCTGCCGTTTCCCGCAGGATTTCATCCAGTAATTGATCTCGGTTCAGTTCTTTTTTATCCATTCCATACCTCCAGCGGATACTCGGTTGCAAGGCCGTCCAGACGCTGGTCTGTTGGCTCCATGGGGACACATTCCGTGAGAAAAGCAGACGCAGCATAGCCAATTTTCAGCATATGCGGAAATGCTGCCAGAAAGCGGTCATAATAGCCGGCACCGTATCCCAGGCGGCCGCCCCGGCGGTCGAAGGCCAGTCCCGGCACCAGGCAAATCACACGCTTTTCCGGATCCGGAGAGAGCACCGGACATGTCAAACGAGGTTCCCGCACTCCATAGGTGCCGCTTTCCGTCTGCTGATCCAGCGGCAGAGCCGGGGACAGCTGATGAAACGCCATGGCACGCTCCGGCAGACACCGGGGAATGGCCACAGTTTTTCCCTGTTCCAGCGCCAGTGCAATCACAGCGTCTGTCTCCGGCTCCTTTGGCAGGGAGAGAAAGCAAAACAGCTGCTCGCACTGCTGAAATGCGGCGCTTTCTGTCAGTGCCCGGCACATCGCCTGATCCAGCTTTTTCTTTTCTTCCGGCGGCATCTCATTCCGTTTCCGGCGCATTTCCTGCCGCAGCTGCGCTTTTGCAGCGCTCAGATCAGTCACAGATAATAGACGCACGGATTTCGGCCGCGGTTTTTTCGCCGCAAAGCACCTGAATCAGCCGGAGTCCGAAATCTACAGCAACGCCTGCGCCTCTTGCTGTAATGAATTTTCCGTCCTGTACCACGCCTTCGGAACCGATGGCCGCCCCGGTGAGCGCTGTTTCAAAGCCGGGATAGCATACGGCAGTTTTGCCTTCCAGCAGACCCTTCTTGCCCAGAATAGACGGTGCAGCACAAATCGCGCTGACATAGCGGTCATTCTTGACGCAGTAATCAATGGCAGCCTGTACCACCGGAGATGCCTCCTCGTTCAGGGTACCCGGCATGCCGCCCGGCAGCACGATCATTTCCATATCAGCGCCGATTTTCAGCTCCTCTGCTGTAATATCTGCGGTGACCGGAATCCCGTGGGAGCCAGAAATTACCTTTCCCGTTACGCCCACAGTTGTCACCTGCTGTTTTGCACGGCGCAGCAGATCCACTGGTGCCAGTGCCTCTACTTCTTCAAAACCTTCTGCAAGAAATACATAAATCATATCTGAAATTCCATCCTTTCCAAGTACTGCAATCCATAGGACTGCGTCATTTAGAACCTGTCTTTATAAGACAGGTTCCTATAACAGGGCTTCCGGTGTTTTGCAGACTGCTGTCCATTTTTCCAGCAGAATTGCCGGATAATAGGACAGCTTCGATTTCCGCAGTCCCGGAATGCCCAGGTCTTCTTCCCGATTCAAATACGGATACGCCGCGGCAAAATGCGCCGCGAATTCCCGTGCCATTGCCGGATATGCTCCATGATAGCGCAGATCCGCCTTTTCGATATGCACGCCGAACACCTGGCTGGAAATCGGCTCTCCGATAGAAAAGGCCGCCAGATTTCCGTTCACCCGATATACGCCGCCCTTCAGTTCCAGCGCCGCAAAATTGGTGAAGAAGGTGTGGATGGCATACTGCTCCGCCACACTGGATGCATCGGTATAGCCGTCCTTCGCGTTATAGCTGTCCGCGGCAAAGGCGATGCATTCTTCAAAGTCATTGGGCGTCATCTCGGAAAAGACCGGTGCATACTTCTGGAACTGGGCAATGTGGTTGCGCTTTTTATGATATTTTTTTCCGGAAAGCGCTGTAAACGCTGCTGTGTCATACAGATAATCTGCGCTGTCCCGGTCATTTTCCCAGGAAAACGTCTCTGGAAACAGCTGTTCCAGAACCGGCCGCATTTCTGTGGTCACGCCGGTAATCACCAGCGGTTTTCCCATCGAAGCCGCAAAGGCAGCCATTTCCCGGAAAACGGACGCATAGTCCCCGGTGCCGGCCGGAAAAGAGAAATGCGGCGCACCGTCCGGCGTGTCAAAGGCACAGATGAGATAAAAGCCGCCCGCCTGTGCAATCCGGGAGCTTGCCGCACGGCACCAGGCCAGATTGTTGGCAAAGCTGTATTCACAGCCGGGAAAGTCGGACTGCCGCAGCGCCCGGCAAATCCACGGCCGGTCTTCCAGCGTAATGTCCCGAAATGTCAGCATTCCAGTGTTTCCTCCATGATTTGCAGCAGCTGATCCCGGATGGTGTTCACCGGCAGCATGCCGGAAGCATCCGCGCACAAAATCCGCCACCAGTGCAGCTTCTCCCCGGCATAGCACGCCGCCGCATCACAGCGCCGGAGATAGGCAAGGTCTGCCTCGTGAATGTCTTTCCTGGAAGCGTCTCCGGCATACCGCCGGGAGAGAAGCTCCTGAGAAAGCTCCAGCGGAAGCGACAGAAACAGCACCAGATCCGGCCGGGGCAGCCCCAGCTTGTCATATTCATAATCTGCCAGCCATTCCAGATAGCTGTCCCACTGTTCTTCCGGGAGCTTGCTCATCTGGTGGATGGCGTTGGATGTGGTATACCGGCTGGCCAGAATCCACTCCCCCCGGCGGTAGTTCTGCTCCCAGTCCAGCTTATAGTTGGCATAGCGATCCACCGCATAAAAGCTGGAAGCGGCATAGGCATTCACGCCGCCGGGGGTGTCTGAAAATTCGCCGCCCAGATACATTTTCACCAGCGCGGCAGACGGCTTTTCATACATGGGAAAGCTGATGGCCTTCACCGGTTTTCCCTGCTGTGCCAGAGATTTCTGCACGGCCTCAAACTGGGTGGATTTTCCGCAGCCGTCCAGACCGTCCAGTACAATGAGCTTACCCTTCTTTTCCATTGCGGATCACCTCAAACTTTTCCCGTACTTCTTTTGCCTTGCCGCAGCTCATCTTTCCTTCGGTACATCCGCCGCAGCAGCAGCCGGGGCCTGCATTCCGGAACAGTGCCGGCGCGGTCTGGCAGCACAGCCGCAGCATTTCAGTTGCCACCGCCCGGATTTCCCACTGTGCCCGCTGACAGCACCGGAGCCGGAAAAAGTTCCGCAGGCTGCGGACATTCATGGTGAGAATCATCTTGGTTTCACAGGCGTTGGGGAGCACATAGCGCGCGTCCTCAATGGCCTTTTTCTCAGCCTTTGACCGAGCCGCCTTCTCGGAACATCCCTGTTCCAGGAACTCCGGCACATACCGGGCAGCCAGTGCATCCGCCAGCTGATTGTAGCTATGGATAGACTGCTGCATTGCCTGCTCATACTGCTCCAGCAGCGCCGGATCCTCTGCGATTGCCGGCGGTGTCACAAAGACGAAATGATCCTGCCGCACATAGCGCTGGCTCTGCACAGAAAAGGATGCAATCCGGTGGCGCGTCACCTGCGCCAGAAAGGAACGGGACACGCCCTCAATGCCGAATGTAAAGGTCACATGCTCTACCGGGCTGTCGTGTCCGAATCCGGCCAGCATCTGTACAAACTCTTCTGCACGTTCCTTGGAAATGGATTCCCGGAGCGCCTCTACCCCTGTATCTGAATAACACAGCCGTGCCGCAGCTGCCACCGTCTGTTCCGGTGCAGGCGTATGCGCCAGCAAAACTACTTTCATTTCTCTTCCACACTCCGTTTTCCAACCAGAACCTGCATTTTTGGAAAGGTCTCCCTGCATGACGGCTCTGATAAAATATATTCAGTACTAATTATAGCATAAATGCGCTGTCAAGTCAAATCATGTCCTGCGGGTTTCCGGAATTCAATTTTCAAAAATATGCTGATTTAACTTGTGCAAAATTGTGAAGTTTGACAAGTGAGGCTTCCCTGAAAGGGCGGCCGGAGGACTTGCCTTGTGCTGAGCCTGGCAGCGCGCAGCACTGACTGCGGGGAGGGGCCACTTATGCCGAAAAAAACTATTCACCGCCTAACAAGGGGGAGGCTGCCATGAAAATTGATTTCCATGTATTTTTTCGAAAATCCATTGCATTCCTGTAATATTTGTGGTATAATGAAAGCTGTATATCATTCGGTTTACTGTTCCGGAAGCTTGAAAGGAAGTATTTTTCATGGATGCAACAACATTCCCGATTTCTTTTGCCTATCATCTGATTTTCTGTCTGGCGGCAGGCATCTTTTTTATCGTACAATATGCCCGGCTCCGGCGGCCATACCAGCTGATTTTTGCAATCGGCATGCTCGGTTCCCTGGCAATTTACCTGGACACCTCAAGCAAGGCGTTGTTCCATACCGTAGGCGTGTTTGAACTGGTGCTTCTGATTGGTGCCATTGCCTTTTCCATTTCCGACCGGGTAAAGCGGCGGAAAGGAACCGCGGATGCAGACGAAGCAGACGCAGAAGAACCGGCGCAGGAGGAAGCTGACACAGACGCAGAATCCGGCCATACAGACAGTGAGGAAAAGGCATGAAGCTTGTCATTACAGATGCCGCCACACTCACGGGAGACGGCATTACAGAGGATGCGCTGGACGTATTTTCAAAATATGCAGACGTTACCGCATACGACCTTACCACCCGTGATCAGCTGGTAGAACGGCTACAGGATACAGAGCTGGTGCTCTGCAATAAAACAGTCTTTACGCCGTCGATTTTCGCCCAGTGCCCGAAACTGGAATACATCGGCGTGTGCGCCACCGGCTACAACAACATTGATACCCACTCTGCCATCACCCATGATGTGACTGTGTGCAATGCCGGAGTATATGCCACAGACGCTGTGGCACAGCACACCTTCGGCCTGATTCTGCATTTTTATAATCAGGTCGCAGCCTATCACGAAGCTGTGCAGAACGGCGCGTGGAAGCAGAGCACCACATTTTCCCCGATTCTGTTCCCTACGCAGGAGCTAACCGGGAAAACGCTGGCCGTAATCGGCTACGGCAGCATCGGCCGGAAGGTAGCCGCCATTGCCGCTGCATTTGACATGAAGGTGCTGATTGTCACCCGTGTCAAGCCCTGTGCCTGCCCCTATACTATTGTCTCTATGGACGAGGCCTTTCGTCTGGCAGATATTGTCACGCTGCATGTGCCGCTGAATCCGGAGACGGAACACCTGGTGGACGCAGAGCGTCTGCAAACCATGAAGCCCCATGCACTCCTTGTCAATACTGCAAGAGGTGGCCTGATTGCGGAAGAGGATCTGGCGTGGGCGCTGCAAAATCACGTGATCGCCGGCGCCGCCCTGGATGTGCTCACCGAAGAGCCTATGGGAGACACGCCGCTCATGGGACTGCCCAATTGTATCATCACGCCCCACTGCGCCTGGACACCGCTGGAGACCAGAATGCGGCTGATCCAGATTGCCGAGGATAACCTCCGGTGCTATCTGGACGGAGAACCGCGGAACGTGGTGGCAAAGCCAAAACCGCCGCGTATCTTTGATCCCTTCTTTTTAGACCACATGTAAGAACCCGTCTTCACTAACAGATACACGCGTCTTTCCGACAATTTCCTGTAAAGACAGGCTCTAAAAATCCGCGGTGCGACTGCTGCGCTGCACAAGAAAGGACTTCATCCGAATATGATTGATGTTTCCAAGAAAAAACGAATTGTACTGAAACTGGGTACCTCTACCCTGACACATAAAACCGGCAAACTGAACATCCGCCGCATGACCAATCTGGTACGCATTCTGTCCGACCTGCACAACGCCGGAAAGGAACTGCTGATGGTTTCCTCCGGTGCCGTAGGCATGGGTGTAGGAAAGCTGAACCTGGCAGAGCGTCCAAAGGACACCCCCTCCAAGCAGGCAGCCGCTGCGGTAGGACAGTGCGAGCTGATGCACATTTATGACGATATGTTCGCAAAGTATAATGTCACCGTGGCGCAGATTCTGCTGACCCGTGCCACCCTTACCAACGAGCGGCTTCCCCATGTACAAAACACCATCCACCGCCTTCTGGAAATGGGCGTAATCCCCATTATCAACGAAAATGACACGGTAGCCATCGATGAGCTGGAACTGGAAATCGGCGAAAACGACTCCCTTTCCGCAACGGTTGCCGCTGCAATGGGGGCTGATCTGCTCATTATCCTCTCGGATATCAACGGCCTGTACTCCGCAGATCCGCGCACCAATTCTGATGCCCAGGTTATCCGGGAGGTACGGAAAATTGATGCGAGCATCGAACAAATGGCCGGCGGCGCAGGCTCTTCTCTGGGCAGCGGCGGCATGGCCACCAAGATCAATGCCGCCAAAATCGCCACAGAAGCCGGCGTGGATATGGTCATTATGAACGGCCGGGATCCGGAACAGCTGTACGCCCTCTTTGACGGCGAGCCGGTCGGCACACATTTCATTGCCTAGGCGAAAGGAGCGTTCCGATGGCTGTCCTTACATACCGTCGCTTAACGCCGGAGGATGTGCCTCTTTTTACAGAAATGCGCATCCGCCAGCTCCGGGAAGAAGGTGCCGCAGAAACGCTGGACTTGATGCCGGCGCTGCTGCGCTATTATAACGAGCACCTGACAGACGGCACCTTTGTCTCCTGGCTGGCCGTCTGTGAAGGTACCATCATCGGCACCAGCGGCATGTCTTTTGTGGAAAAGCCGCCGTATTACAGCAATCCCACCGGAAAAATCGGCCTGCTGTCCAGCATGTACACCCACCCGGACTACCGCAGAAAAGGCATTGCAAGGGCGCTGCTGGATCGTGTTGTAGCAGAAGCACGGAAGGCCGGCTGCGGTGCCGTCTGGATTACCGCCTCTGAAATGGGTGTTCTGCTGTACACATCCTACGGCTTTGAGAAAAACGGCAGATTTCTACAGTATCGTCTATAAGAAACTGACACGCATGGCATATATGCCGTGCAGCATATCCCGAAAATTTCCTTTGAAAGGAGTCTTATTCCCATGAATTATGCAGAATCTCTGGGCGCACGGGCAAAAGCAGCGGAGCCTGCCATTGCCACAGCCGCACCCCGACTGAAAAACAATGCCCTTGCCGCCATCGCAGATGCCCTGCTGGCGCGGCAGGAGGAAATCCTGGCGGCCAATGCCAAAGACCTGGAAGCAGCCGCCGAAAACAACATGACTGCGGCGTTTCAGGATCGTCTGCGTCTGACCCCGGCGCGGATTTCCGGCATGGCCAATGCTGCGAAACAGCTGATTGCCGCAGAGGATCCCATCGGTTCCGTAGACAGCGGCTCTGTCCGCCCCAACGGCCTGCAAATTCTCAAAACACGCGTTCCGCTGGGCGTGATCGGCATTATCTTTGAATCCCGTCCCAATGTCACCGTAGACGCTGCAACGCTCTGCCTGAAGGCCGGCAATGCAGTTATTCTCCGGGGCGGAAAGGAAGCTATCCACTCCAACACTGCACTGGCACAGATCATGCGTGACGCAGTAGAAACAACCGGACTGCCCAAGGACATCATCCAGCTGGTAGAGGATACTTCCCGGGAAACCGCCGCAGATATGATGCACCTCACCGGCTATCTGGATGTACTCATCCCCCGGGGCAGCGCCGGACTCATTCAGGCCGTTCTGCGGCAGTCCACCGTGCCGGTAATTGAAACCGGTGCCGGAAACTGCCACGTCTATGTAGACCGCTGCCTCCATGGGGAAGCAGACTATGACATGGCCGTCCGGATTATTGACAACGCCAAGACGCAGCGGCCGTCCGTCTGCAACGCCATTGAAGGCCTTGTGATTCACAAGGCCGTTGCCGAGGCGATTCTCCCCCGTGTGCAGGAGGCGTTCCGCGCCCATGATGTCACCATCTATGGCTGCCCGCGCACCAGAGAAATCCTGGGGGATTCCGTCCAGCCAGTTACAGAAGAGCTGTACAATACGGAATTCAATGACTATAAAATCACAGTAAAAGTGGTGGACAGTCTGGATGAAGCCATGGCGCACATTGCAAAATACAGCACAAAGCACTCGGAATGCATTATCACACGGGATCTGGATGCAGCACAGACATTCCAGCGCAAAGTAGATGCCGCAGTGGTCTATGTTAACGCTTCCACGCGCTTTACAGACGGCGGCGAATTCGGCTACGGCGCAGAAATCGGCATTTCTACCCAGAAGCTCCATGCAAGAGGCCCTATGGGACTCCACGAACTGACAACTGTAAAATATCTGGTCACCGGAAACGGCCAGATTCGGGAATAATTTTTTTCCACAGCAACAAAAAACCGAAACACGGACAGAAATCCATCCGTGTTTCGGTTTTTTTGTATCTATTCTGCGCAGAATCAGGAAAATCTGCCGTCCTCGTCTTTGATTTTGCTCCACATATACCGCAGCATCCAGCCGTCAAAGTCTGTGATCTTCATAGCAGAACCAGCCATCATCAGGGAGTTTTCCCCACCGGGGAAGCCGCCGGGCGGAAAGCCGTTGGATTCGCCTTCGCCGCCGTAAAAATCCGTCATGCCAAAGCCGTGGCCGATTTCATGCTCCAGCACGTGAATACCGGAGCCGTCCAGCATATTGAGATAGGCCGTATCCGACAGACGCTGTCCCCAGTCACCGCCGCAGCCGCCGATGTTCGGGAAGCCCTGTGTGCCCCACAGATACATGTCGAACCGTTTGTCCAGTCCGCCGGGATAGTTATAACTGCTGTCAGAGAAGTGGTCGAACCGGGAAATCTCAGACGGTGCACTGGGCAGCTTATCCGGAATGGTGTCCACGCCGTTGGAGGTGTCATAGGTGCTGTCATAGTCGGAGATCAGGTTGTCATAGACCACCTCATCCGGCTGGAGGTCTTGCAGGACGGATTTGTCCAGGACAGCCCAGCCTACAATTTTTACGTCGATGTGATCATACTTCCAGCCGTCCCAGCCCTTCAGCCAGTCATTCCAGCCATTGATGCAGTCACTCACCAGCTTTTCAAACTGCTGGCGCTGTTCCAGGGTCAGGGTGCGGTAGGACTGCCACCGTACCACATAGTTGATGGTGCCGTTTCCGGCATCAATCTGGTCGAAGATGGTGTTCCGGCGCTCGGTGGATTTCTCTGCAACAATCCGGTTGTTCCAGATCCAGTCTGCCGCATCGGTATAATCGCTGGGAAAGTCCGCCATGGTGAGATCCTGCCGGGGCGCTTCCGTAGTTGTGGTGACGGTGGTGGTCGTCGTTTCCGTAGTGGCCGGGGTGGTTTCTGTTGTGGTGGGTTCTGTGGTTACCGGCGGATCCCATGCCGGCACCATGCTGCATTCCGGTATGCGCACCTCTGCCATGGCCACATTCTCGCCCAGCAGATACTGCTGGAGCCGCTGCACATCTGTCCCATCCAACACGCCGTCTCCGTTGGTGTCGCCTACAGCCTGCTGCGCAAAATCCACATCTGCGCCGATTTCCTGCACTGCCTTTCGCAGCTGCGAAAGATCCAGGCCGTCCACAACACCGTCACTATTCCAGTCACCCATGTGCAGATTCGTTACCGGCTGGGGTGTCACCTGTGCGTAGATCGGGGATTCCACGCCGCTGCGGAATCCCCGCAGATAGCCGTCCTCACCCAGTTCAAACGTCCCGGCAGAGGTAGAAAGTTCCAGCCTGTTTTCCCTGAAATTCTCTGTTAAGTAGTATTCTCCCTGGGACAGGGCAGATTTGATGGTAACGCCCAAATTTGTTTCTGTAAAGTACCAGGTATTGTAGGGTGCCACGCCGTCCGCCTCATAAAAGCCGACCTGTACGCCCTCACCCTCTGTACCGCCGCTCACACTGAGATAGCGCCCGGCTGCATCCCGGAGCACATATCCCGTCCAGGTGTTGTACTCCGCCGAGGAAGCCGCCAGCACCGGCAGAGACGCCACCGCCAGCACTGCCGCTGTCAATGCTGCGGCGCTGCGGCGCAAGTAATTTGCTTTTTTCATCATAACTCCTCTCCATAAAAAATGCTATGCAAATTGCCATCCTCCTGCATTATACCATAAATTTTGTAAAATTGCAATAGTAATTTTCAAATTTTATCTTTCGTTTTATTTCATTCGTCGCTTGACTTTTACCGGATTCGCCAAATTTATGCCAAAGCCGCTCTTTTTCAAAAAAATGCCGGTTTTTTTCAAAAAAGGCTTGACTTCACGGGAACATTCTGTTATAATAGATGTGTTATCCTTGCTTATATCTTACGTATAGGCGAAATCCAAAAGGAGGTGTATTGAGTATGGCAAAGAAACAGGAATCCTACGAGCTGATGACGGTTTTCAGTCTGAAGAACGGGGAAGATGCTGCAAAGGAACTGGTAGAAAAGTTCCGGGAAAAGATTGCATCTGCTGCCACACTGGACGAAGTAAATGAGTGGGGCAAGCGCAAGCTGGCATATCCGATCAACGATGAGCCGGACGGGTACTACACACTGTATACCTTTACGTCCACTCCGGATGTTCCGGCAGAAGTAGAGCGTGTTCTGAACATTACAGACGGCGTTCTGCGTTCTTTGGTAACTGTAAAGTAAGATCTGAATGAGAAAGGAACCGATATGCTGAACAAAGTGATTTTGATGGGACGGCTTTGTGCTGATCCGGATTTCCGGCAGACACCCAGCGGTGTTCCGGTTTGTCGGATTCGCGTGGCCGTTGACCGCCGTTTTGCAAATAAGCAGACAGGTGAGCGGGAGGCTGATTTTATCAGCGTGACCTGCTGGAGACAGCAGGCTGAATTCGTGAGCCGTTATTTTCATAAGGGCAGTATGATCATTGTGGAGGGCAGTCTGCGCAACAGCGACTACACCGACCAGAATGGCGTCAAGCACTACAGCATGGATGTTCAGGCTGACAACGTTTCTTTCGGAGAATCCAAGCGTTCCGCACAGGAAAACGGCGGCGGCTATCAGGGTGCATATCAGCAGCCCGCTTATGCACAGGCGGCACCTGCTCCTGCTGCACCGGCAGCGCCTGCCGCAGCACCGGCAGCGCCTGCCGCAGCACCGGCACCGGCAAATTCCGGCGCACCGGGCTCCTTACAGCTGGGCGATTTGGGTGATTTTGAAGAAATTCTCAGTGACGGCGAAGTTCCCTTCTAATCAGAGCGTGAAATGAAATACCGCATTGCAGATAGGAGGATATATCAGCATGGAGAGAGAAAGATCTCAGCGCGGTGGCAAGCGCCCCCGCAAAAAGGTTTGCATGTTCTGTGTAGATCGCGTAGAGCGCATCGACTATAAGGATGTTGCAAAGCTCAAGAAGTGCATGACCGAGCGTGCAAAGATTCTGCCCCGCAGAGTCACCGGCACCTGTGCATTCCATCAGCGTGAACTGACAACTGCCATCAAGCGTGCAAGACACATTGCACTGCTGCCGTATGTCAGCGACTAATCGCAGTTTTGATACTGAAAAAAACAAAAGCACTTTTCCAATTTGGAAAGGTGCTTTTTTGCGTCCAAATCCCGAAAAAAAGCGGCGGCACCTGCATGTTTTCTTGCAGTATGCCGCCGTTTTTCGTCAAAACCGTATTGTCAGATCGGTTTTGCAGCGCCGTGCGCTGTTATGGTTCAAGAAGACTACTCTTGGGAATCGCGTGATTTTTTATGCAGCTGTTCCGGCAAAATCGCTGGAATTTTCATTGGGATTTCCTGCATCCTGTCCCGGTGCCATGCCGTTCGGTGCACCGCCGGGGCCGCCGCCTGGCTGGCTGCCGCCGGGATTTCCGCCGCCGAACTGGCTGCCGGAGCCGCCGTTTGCGGTAACAGAAGTACCGCCGGTCAATGTGCCGCCTTCTGCATAGCCGTCTGCATTGGGTGTACTGCCGCTCAGCGTGCCGCCGGTGACGATCTGATAGCTGGACGCATCTCCGTCACCAATGCCGTAGATAACATCTGAAACGACCTTCGGCGAGATCAGCGAAACCAGCACATTTCCGTCATCATCCACAATGCTGATGGTGTCCCCGGCCGCAGCGCTGCAATTGGTTGCCACCAGGCAGCCGTTCTCCGGATATTCCATCATGCCCTTGCTGGAAAGCGCCAGCAGCGTACCGCCGGAATATGTCATGGTACCGTTAGCATCCAGAGAGCCATCACCGCCGCTGGTGGGGCCGCATACCAGCAGAGTGCCGCCGGTCATAGTCCAGGTGCTGTTGGAATCCACGCCGTCTCCGTCTGCGCAGATATAGGCATAGCCGCCGGAAATAGTCATAGCGTGGCTGCCCTCATTGCCGCCGGTATTAAGTCCGTCATTGGAGGCATCCAGAATCCGGATTGTGCCGCCGGCGATCTCCATTTCTGCCTTGGACTCAATGCCCTCTGTGCAGCGCTGAATGGTAATATTGCCGTCAGAAACAGTCAGATTTCCATGGGCGCTGATGCCCTTGTTATCTGAGGTCAAATCCAGATCTGTGCCGGAAAATTCCGCGGTTCCAGATGCATGTACCGCATGATCGGTGGCATTCACGGTACAGCTACCGCCGGACATGGTCAGATTGCCGCCGCACTTGATGCCCTTGCTGGAAGCGTCCGCTGCGGTATCTGTTTGTGTATCGGATACTGCTGTGGTTGTAGTTTCCTTTGTTTCTGCCGGTTGTGCTTCGGTTTGCGCAGCAGTTGTCACAGAATTGTCCGCTGTCATGTTATTTTCAGGGGAAGCAGGCTGGGTGCCGTCCAGTTTTTCCGGGGGATTGCCTGTGGGAGCGGTGCCGTTTTCAGAAGAATTGCTACCATCCGGCCGCGCCGGCGGATTGCCGGAAGGGGCTTCACCGCTGGGCATTTCCGGAGGAGTACCGCCGGAGAAGTCTGCCGGAGCACTGCCGTCACCGCCGGGTGCCATTCCGCCGCTGAACTCCTCCTTGGAGGAATCGGCTACCGTACCTGTGGTGGTAATGTTCATCTGCCCACCGCTTTGCAGCAGGTCACCATCGGCCTGTACGCCGTCCTCTCCGCTGGTTATAGTCAGGGTTCCGTATTCCATCTGGAACGTACCGCCGCAGTGAATACCGTCCTCCGGCGCATCAACGGTCAGAATGCCGCCGCCCAGTTCCATATCTCCGGCACAGTGAATGCCCTTTGCACTGACGGAATCCCCTGTTTCTGCATCTTCTGCGGTGCCGAGGCTGGTAAGACTATAGTCCCCGTCTGTAATCCACACCAGGGATTCCGCCTGTAAGCAGTCCCCGCCGGACTGAACGGAAAGGCTGCCGTTCTCGAACTGCAAAAAGCCCTTTGTCACATCACCGGTTTCTGTTGCCTTTACGCCGTCATTTCCGGCGGTGACGGCAACATCGCCGCCAAACAAGGCCACGCATTCCTTGCTCTTTATGCCGTTTTCCTTTGCCTGAACTGTAATGGTTCCGTCCATCAGCTTCAGCACATCCTTGCACACAATGCCGTCTGCGCAGTTGCCGTTGATGGTGAGCGAACCAGTTCCGTTGATGGTCAGTTTGTCCTGGACATAGAGTGCGCTGGGTGACACGTTCTTTCCGCTGATTTCTTCCTCGGAATAGCCGCTGCCGTCCTCCAGCCGGTTTTCTGTATCCTTTGCCAGGGATAAAATGGTGCATTTTTCATTGAGACAAACCAGCGCCGGGCCGCTGGAATTGGCAATCTGCATGCCATTGCAGTAGAGCTTGACTTTTTCCGATCCGGTCACCAGCAGCTGGCCGTCTGTCAGGGAACCGGTAATGGAATAGGTGCCGCCGGCCGTAATGGTCACCTGATTGCCGTCCACAGTAACTGCCTTGGTATTGCCCTTGACTTTGGTATCTTCGTCCTTTAATGTGATTTCTGCATCAAAGCTGTCATAGGTATCGGTTTCATCTTCTGTATCTGTTGTGACACCCATTGTGCCGCTCTGGACGCTGGAAAGCGCCTGGCCGCTGATGCCGCTTGTTTCTGTTTGATCTTCCGCGCTTTCTGTTACCTGCGTCACTGCACTTTCTGCGGTTCCGCTGTCTGTTGTACGATTCTGTGAGCACCCGGTGCAGGCAACTGCCGCTGCAACTGCCATTACCATTGCCCAGTGAAAAAATTTCTGTTGCATACGCCACACGCTTCCTTTCTGATTTGGTACCCCAGGGATGATGTTTTTCTTCATGCCTCATACTCCTTTTGTTTCCTTGCAGCATTTATTTTTTCGAAACCTGTATGCATTCATTTTCGCATCCAGATTTTCAAGTTGCGCCGCAATTCCGTGTACCCAATTCCCCGCGTGCTTTTTTCTTTCTGTCTGTATTATCCCATACCAGTATGGAAATTATGTGAAAGCCTTGCGATTTCTTCCTAAAAAGGCAGTGTACGGCTTCCCTCACAGAATACAAAAAACAGGGCACCGTCCCGAAAGACAATCTGCCCTGTTTTCCAATGAATAATTCTGTAATTTTATGGCTTCTGACACGTAAAGGTGGAAGAACAGCCCATCATGTCCCTGCTGTTTTCTGTAAACTCCATGGCAAGATAGTAGCTGCTTTTCGGATTCTCCGGGTCTTCTACAATCCACGCCACTAAAAACTGCTGTGTGACCGGATAGTACCCTGCGATCTGCTTGGCATCATAGGCACCCAGCGTCACCTGGGATGCCAGCAGATCTTCACAGCCGCTGTCCCCCTGCAAAGCGGTATAGATTGCATTGGCAGCGGTGTCTCTGTCAACATCGGTATACTTTTGTAGGGTAACGACATTGTACGGATCCTGGCAATACTGCACCAGGCCGCTGACATCGGTGTCCTGGAATTTATGAAAGGATGCCGGAACCTGGAGAAAACCGTGTGCTTCATCCCCGATCCACATCAGTTCCCCGGTATAGGAAAAGTCCCCGGTAGCGTCTGTCACCGTTTTGGTTTCGTTCGCCGGGAGTTCTCCGGAAGCGGCTGTCTCTGCGGCAGAGATTTCGGTTTCCGCCTCTGTTTCCGCCTGTGTCACTTCCTCCGTTTCCGGTTCTGTGGAATCCTCGGGTTTCTCTGTCTTTTCTGTCTTTTCCGCAGAAGAATCATGCTCTTTCTTCTCCTCAATGGCGCCGGCTCCTCCGGAAACAGTACCGCTGTTCCAGGAGCAGCCCGACAGCATTCCCACACAAAGCGCAGCGCACAGCACCAATCCCCAATATCTCTTTTTCATTTACTTCTCCTGTTCTTCCTGTGCGGCATCATCCGGTGTCTGTGTCTCCGGATTTCCGTCATAGTCCATCTTTCGAACATGGTACTGCACATCTTCCAGAAGCTTCCGGTTTGCGGCAACGGTGTCCCCCAGCAGCCCCAGCGTAATGGTCTGGAAGCCGATCATCAACAGGACAGATGCCAGAATCAGAGACTGTACATGGCCGCCGCCGGTTCCCATAAAGAAGTATACCAGGAAGCGGATTCCCACTGCCAGCCCCAGCACAAAGAGAATCAGTCCGATGGTGCAGAAGAATTGCAGCGGACGGTACATTGCGGTGGAGCGGATGATAACAGAAGCAGAGCGCTTCATATACCGCCACATGCTGGAAAACAGACGGGACGGTCTTGTTTCCGGATTGGTTCGGATGGGCACAGAGGCTACTGCCATCTTGCTCTGACCGGCCTGGATAATGGTTTCCAGGGTGTAGGTGTACTCGTTTACCACGTTCATCCGCATGGCAGTCTCTCTGGAATAGGCGCGGAAGCCGGAGGGCGCATCCGGAACATCGGTACGGGATGCCACCCGGACAACCCAGCTGCCCAGATGCTGGAACTTCTTCTTTTTCCAGGAAAAATGCTCCGTCTCATCAATGGGGCGCTCTCCGATTACCATATCTGCCTTTCGCTCCAGGATGGGGCGCACCAGCTTTTCGATATCTGCGCCACAGTACTGGTTGTCCGCATCGGTATTGACAATGATGTCAGCACCCAGCCGCAGACAGGCATCCATGCCAGCCATAAAGCCCCGTGCCAGTCCCTTGTTCCGGCGGAAGGAGACAATGTGGTGAAAGCCCAGCTCCCGGGCCTTCTGCACGGTCTTATCCTTGCTGCCGTCATTGATAATCAGATATTCAATGATGTCAATGCCGTCAATGTGTTTGGGCAGATCATTGTATGCCAATTCCAGTGTTTCTTCCTCGTTATAGCAGGGAATTTGTATAATCAGCTTCATAATTTCTATCCTTTCCGAAAACGTATCCGTCTGTTCCGCCGTGCGTCAGTCTTCCGGTGTAAAGGTCAGAGATTTCAGCGGAAATCCCAGCTGACGCATATCACCCGGTGCAATCTTATCCGCATTCCACAGCGTACTGTGGAATGTTACCACATTTTCTCCGTCCCGTATCAGCTCTGCCGGCACGGAAAGCGAAATGGTACCGCCGTTATTGGAACTGTCTACCACAAGGGTTCCGGCATTCTTTCCGTTGATATCCACCTGAATGGGATACTGCTGCATCTGGAGTACATCCAGAGAAATGCCGCAGCCCAGCTCCAGAGACAGGGTGTACTGCCGCTGATCCAGGTAGCAGTGTACCGAGGGATCCTCTGTATTCGACCAGCAGAACTCCCCTTCCAGCACGCCAAATCCGCGGTAGCGTTCCGCAGCGCTGGTCACAGCCGGATAGGACAGCTGCTCTGACTGGCAGGCATACAGCTTGACAATGGACGGAGTCTCCTGATATTCCAGCGGAAACGGAAGAATTCCCACACGGCCGCTGACATTATCATCATAATACTGCATCACATCATTGGAATACACCAGGCGGAACTGGGATTCAAAGGCATCCGTCCATTCCCCCAGTCCCAGATAATAAACAGTGTCATACTGCTGATCCAGCTGCGCCGCCTGATCGGTGAGATCATCCAGAACCGGATAAACGGCCGCACCAGTCATGGCGCGAATCGGCAGATACATCGTCCACATATAATCTCCGTCTACTATGACGCAGTCGCCGGACTGAATCTTTTCTGTGGTCTCTTCCAGGACATCCCACTGTAACCGGGTGTCATCCTGCTGCACCGCCAGGAAATGATCATACGGTGCTAAGACTGCCACACCGGCAGCCAGCACAGGAACTGTCACCCGTGCCCGGAGCCGATCCAGCGTCAGAGCCGTAAAGACTGCCGCAATGGGCAAAAACGGTGCCAGATAACGGCCATAATAGTAGAAATACTGCACCTGGTACCGGAGGAAGGCAGAATAAAACGCGATACAGTAAAATGCCATCACCAGGATTACCAGCCGCTGTGGGGATTCCAGGTAAAACCGGGGACGAATTATGCCCACAATCCATGCCGCAAGCAGCGGAATCACACCAACACATGCCGCATAGCCCCACAATGCCGTCCCGGTAAATTCTGCCCGGGGAGCCTCTGCGGTAATGCATTTCAGCAGAATATACAGAACAACCGGCACCAGCAAAATTTCCGCCAGAACGAATCCGGTGGCGGAGGTGCGAATGCCCTCCATTCGCTGCACCGCATTCCGTTCCGGATGCTTCTTGTGCACGAAAAGATGCGTCAGCAGCACATAAGCCACACAGAGCACCAGTGCAGCGCCGCAGACCGCAGGAATCAGACGCGGCAGATCACTCTGGTCAATGCCCAGGCCGAAGATTGGGCTGTAGTTGTTCATGGTGTAAAACGGCTGGACATGCCGCATGGCAAAAAAGCTGACCAGATATCCCACAACCGTCACCGGCATCAGCACAGCAAAGCTCCGGCGGCCGGTAATCCAGTACATACCGCCGTACAGCACCAGAAACATAGGGATCATGGTATAAATCGATACATGGAAGCAGCCGAACACCGCCACCGGCAAAATGGACATCCACTGCCGCTCCGGATGGTCTGCATCCGTCAGAAAATAGAGGAACAGCGCCAGCACAACGCCTAAGAAACCTTCTGTCAGCGCAGACTTCGCCACCCATACTACAATGGGAGAAGCTGCCGTCAGAATGCACGCCAGCGCCGAAGAACTGCGGCGCAGCTGAAAGTGCTGACAGACAAAAAACGTCAGGAAAATGATACAGAAATAGAACACGGTCTGCACATGCAGCATCTGGCTCATGCCAAAAATGGTTCCCCACATTGCCAGAATCGATGCATAGGTGGGGATGCCGTGATAGATGCCGGAAACCGGGCTGACGTTGTTGTCATACACCGTTTCCGGATAACTGGTATTTCCGATATCATACCCGATCAGACGATGATAGACATTTTCTGCAAACGTACCCTGCTGCTCCGGGGAAACCAGATGATACTCTGCAAAATCCTGCTGCCGGTCTGTAATCCCGTTCATCAGATTGATTGCAACCGTCTGGTATACGCCCTCATCCTGTCCCATGCCGAAAAAGCCGTGCTTTACGGCCACCAGCACTGCACCGGCCGCACACACCAGCAGCGGTATTCCATAGGGGCGAATGTCAAAGGAAACCTCCGCCAGCTTTTTCCACGGCGTGTGATCCCGAAGCCTTCGCACCAGGATTGCCGCAATTCCCGTCAGGGCAATCAATCCGGCGGTGGCACAGGCGCACCGGAACAGCCGAAAGGCATCCAGTACAAACAAACCCATGCCGGCCACGACCCAGGCACTGAACCAGAACGAAACGCCCAGTACCAGAATTTCCAGCACATTGCTCTTTTTCCACCAGATTCCCACTACGGCACAGGCCAGCAGCACACCCAGCAAAACGATTCCAGAAAATAAATTCATCCTGTTTTTGTTCCTCCTAATCTGCCTGTCCGTCTGTGCAGACAGGCCTTTCTTTTCCCCAAATTTCCACGGGAACAGACGCTTTAGAGCACCTGCCCCACATAACAGCCTTATCTTTCCCGCATCCGGGGCGATTCGCCGCCTACTGCCTCAATGACATTGGAAAACTTCTGCATAATCACATTCCAGTCATAATTCTGACTGATATAGGCTCTTGCGTTGGCGCACAGCTGCATATACTCCACGGGATGGTGGAGGAGATACTGCACAGCCCCTTCAAACTCAAAATAATTGTGATAGAACAGGCCGCCGTTGCTCTTGGTGCAGTGTCCCTTTAAGACTGCGCACGCGCCGTTTACCAGTACCGGCACAGAGAGCGCCATGGCTTCCAGCACAGAAATGGAAAGGCTCTCGTATTTGGATGGCAGCACCAGGGCCTTTGCCCCGGCAATGCCATGGAATTTGTCCTCTTCCGGCACGAAGCCTAGGGGAATAATATCCGGATGCCGCGGAATTTCGCACACAGCCTTTCCCATCAGCACCAGCTTCAGCCGGCCGCCGCAGCGCTTTTTGTATTCCATAAAATAGCGGAACAGCATGGGGCATTCCTTGCCCTCATCAATGCGTCCCACATAAATGAGATATTCGTCCTGAATGCCGTACTGCCGCCGGAATTTTCCGGCATCCGGCGTACAGGGAATGTCCACGCCAGTGCCCATTACATCGCACGGAATCGGTTCTGTGCGGGGGAATGTCCGGCGCACCAGCTTTCGCTCCTCATCCGTCAGGAAAATAAACGCCTTGGGCTTTGTAAACAGGCTCTCATAGGTGAGAAAATGGAGATACGGCTCCTCATGGGCGGTAGGAATCAGAATCGACTTCTCCGCCACCTCCGGCAGACCTGCCACCGTCAGATAGTAGAGATAGGTGACGAAAATAAACACATCATAGTCATTCTTGTGCTGCCGGATGTACTGGATGCAGGCCGGCGAATACGGCCCCTGCTTTTCGAACCAGATCCGTTCCTTGGCACCGCTGCGCTGTCCAGCGGCCGCCTCCTGCAAATACTGCTCGTTATAGCTGTTAAAGTCCCTGGCGCGCAGCTTTTCCACCGGGAACCGGCGCACGGTGACACCGTGAATGGTCTCCACGTCTCTTGCGTACCAATCCTTCCAGGTGGTATAATCCACCGCCTTGGTGGTCAGGACTTCCACTTCATACCGATTCGCCAGCCGTTCTGCGATCATACGGGTATAATACTCCGAGCCGCCGTTCACTTCCAGGCCATAGCGCTGGTTTACCAGAGCAATTCGCTTCATGTTCTCACTCCTCCGTCAGCTTTTGAAAGAATGTCTTATATTTTTCCACAATGACATCCCAGTCAAAATTTTCCCGTACAAACTGTCCGCCGTTTTCTCCCATGGTCTTTGCCGCTTCCGGATGTGACAGCAGATACTGCACACAGCCCTCAAATTCAAAATAATCCTTGAAGTACAGGCCGCCGTTGGAACGTCTTGCAAAGTCCCGTGTTACGGCGCATTTTGCATGCACCAGCACCGGACGGCCGCACAGCCAGCTCTCCATAATCACCAGAGAAAAGCTCTCGTTATGAGACGGCTGACACAGCAGTTCCGCCGCCGCCATGGCGTTATATTTATCCTGGGCAGTCACAAAGCCCAGGTCATAGACATCGTCCTGCACCGACACGGGAATTTCAATTTGTCCGCCGCCGATGAGCACCAGCTGCAAATCGCTTGGCTGCCGCCGTTTAAACTCAGCGAAATACCGCAGCAGTGTGTGGACGTTTTTCCCGGTATCCTTCCGCCCGGCATAGAGCAGAAACGGCTTTTCAATGTGATACGCCTTCCGGAACGCCTCTGCATCCGGATGCAGGTCGGTATCCATTCCGATTCCCATACAGATCTGCTCCGTAGAAGAAAAATCGTACACCCGTCCGGCCAGTTCCATTTCCGGCATGGCATTATAGATCATGCCCCTTGCCTGAATATAGGCCTGGCGGAACAGACGGAGGTAGAGATAGGCCTCGTCATGAAAACAAGGAATCAGCACCGACTTTTCCGGACAGATCTGCATACCGAAATAGGTGGTTCCGAACATATAGGGAATGAACACATAGAGGCTGTAGTCATCCGAAGAATCCAGCATGTACTCATACAGCTGCGGACTGTTTACCATCTCTTCCACAAAGGTCTGCTCTTCCTGCAGGGACAGGCGCTGTCCCTGCATCAGCTTCCGGTTCACCCGGTCGAATGCGGCAGTGTCCCGGCGGCGCACCGGAAAGCGCCGTACAACAATATCGTCCACGATTGCTGTTCCGGCTGCATAATAGTTTACATTCCAGTCTGCGTTAAAATCCTTGACACAGGTGGTGAGAATTTCCACTTCCATGCCGGCTTTCTGCAAATGGGTGGCAACCTCCCGCAGCTCCATCTCTGCGCCGCCGGGAATATTCTCCCCATACCACGGAATGACAAATCCGATTTTCTGCATATGTTCCGTCCTTTCTTTTCGGCAGGCTCTGCCGTTTTTTTGCCCGGTCTCTGAAAAGCGGCCGGCTTACCGTCCGAATTTGCGCCGTCTCATCGGCTCCCGCGGCGGCACCATTTCCAAAAATTCCTGAATCTGGTGTTCAAACAGCTTTCGGATTTCGCTGTAGGCAAAATCCTGCTGCCGTCTCCGCTGCCCGGCAATAATTTCCCGGCGCAGTCCCGGATCCCGGAGCACCCGGTCTGCCATCAGCGCCGCTTCCATGGGATCATTGGATGACAGCAGCACGCCGCTTCCGCCCAGGGTATCCGAGATCGCGGACGAATCATAGGCCAGAATCGGAATATTAAAGTACATGGCCTCCACCAGCGGTACACAGAATCCCTCGTGCTCACTCATGCACAGAAACAGGTCTGCCAGGTGGTAATACGCCAGAATCTGCGAAAACGGAATGTGTCCGGTAAAGACCACATTATCCAGCTCCAGACCGCCCACAAAGCGGCGCAGCCGGTGATAATACCGCTCCATGCCGTTGTACGAGCCGACCAGGAACAGCCGGGATTTCGGGTTGCAGTATTTTTTATAGCAGTAAAAGGCACGGATCACGTCCTCCTGCTTTTTATTGGGCGCAATCCGTCCCACAAATACAAAATTGGTGTAGCCGTCATTGGAATAGTGTTCTATCAGCTCTGGATCCGGTGCCTTTGCATAATCCGAAAACGGAATCAGAATCGGCCGCACCGCAATGGGACACTGATAGTTCAGCTCCCGGAGTACCGAAGCATTATAGGCCGAGTCGGCCATGCAGTAGTCCACCTTGTCCGCCAGATGACACAGCCCCCGCATACCATACTCAGAAATCTCCGTGAGGGTTTCATTATAGTCCTTAAAAAAGCGGGGCGGCGTGATATTGTGAAAAATCATCAGCTTCCGGCACGGCAGCTTTTCCAGCGCAAAGCTCAGGTCGGTTCCTGTAGACATGTGATACAAAATCACGTCCTCACCGCTCAGCCGGGGCATTTTGTCTACGGTATACGCAGTGCCTTCCGGCAGGCGGCGGTCTACTGTCTCCGCATAGATTCCGGTCTGAAAGCCCATGTCCCGGAGCACCTTTTCCAGTGCCAGCACGTCATTCCCGATTGCGTCCCCCATGCCCATTGTGGGCAGCAGCTGCAATACTCTCATCGTGTGCCCTCCAGCTTGCTCTGAAGTGCTGCAATCTGTGCCTGCATCTGATCCATGGCAATTTTCGCATTTTTCTGCTGCAATTCCAGTTCCTCAATCCGTTCCAGCAGCACCTTGGTGCTGTGCATCCGGGATTCCTGAATGTACAGTTCTATCTGCGTCTGCGCCTGTGCAATATTGGCGTTGAGACTGCTCTGCTCTGCCGCATAGGGTTCTACATAGAAGCTTACGAGCTTCCGAATTACCTTCTTAAAGAACACGGCCACCGGATTGCCGGAAATCGGGCGGTAGGGATCTACCCGGTGATTGGCATTGACGTACTGTATGTTTCCGTGGAGCATATCCGCATCAAACCGCTCGCTGAAATCACCGCTGTCGCTGTCACTGGGGACATCTGCAAAGGACAGCATGTCGCTGCTGTAGCCCTTTTCCTTAATTTCTTCCCGGATTCCGTCCATAATCTCGGAAACGTTAATGGGAGATATGTTCTGATTTTCCATAAAATCCAATTCCTTTCTTTTGTGCGGTGTTGCCTTTTGTATCATCCCGTATTTTTCTTTGTCGGCTGCATTATGCCTTCACAGCAATTACCGCATAATCCTGGCTGCCGTAGAGCATCTGTGCCACCTGCTGCATGGCTGTGTTAAATTCTTCCACATTTTCTCCGGCAACTTTCAGTGCCGGAATCCGCTGTGCCGGCCGGCTGCTTTCCGGATAGAGTACCTGAATGTTTTCAAATCCGGCCTTTTCCAGATAATACTGCATGGTCAGCGGATGCACCGGCTTTACATGAGACGGATCGATGTAAAATGCATTGGTATAAATGGACAGGGACAGCGGATTGGGTGTCTCCACCACCAGACAGCCCCCGGCCTCTAATTTTTCATAAGCGGTATTGCACAGCGTCATGATCTGTTCCGGCGTGAGGTGTTCTACCACCTGGCCGGCAAAAATGCCGTCCACTGTCTGCATCCGGGACAGATAGGAAATGCCGTCTCCGCAGGTTGCTTTCAGCCCCTGCATGGTGCAGTACTCTGCATATGGTGCATACAAGTCCACGCCTTCTGCAGGGATGCCCTGATCCCGCATCAGAGACAAAAATTCGCCCCGGCCGCAGCCGAAGTCCAGAACATGCTGTTTTCCTTCAAAATAGGGCAGATACTGCTTTTGCGCCTGTTTAATGCTTTCAATGGAACCGCGGAAATGGTTCTCAAAATCAAAATATTCGATGGTATCGTAGGTCTGGCCACCAGCGGGTGCTGCCGGTGCCGGTGCGCTGTCATGAGCCGCGGCTGTTTCCGCCGGAACAGCCGCCGGCGCTTCTGCCTGCTGCCGCTGGAGCTGACGCTGCTGCACCTTTATGCAGTCCATCTGGCTCTGCATGCTGCTGATCTGTGCGTTGTTGTTCCGCAGATTCACACATGCATTTTCAAAATCCTGCCGGAAGGCATCCTGCTGCGCCCGCATGCGCTGCTCCAGTTCCTGCAATGCAGCAATGGATTTTGCAGCATTGTCTCTGGTTTCTGCTGCAATTTTCAGCAGAATATCGTCATCCTTTCCGGCGGCTTCCAGCACGCTGCCGAACAGCTTGCGCTTGAGCCAGCCCTTCAATCCCTTTTGATTCTGAACAGACGTTTGCATTTGCTTAATGTGTTCCATGCTGCTTCCTTTCCCTTACGACCACTTCCACCGGTGGGGAATCCGCATAACGCCAACGTCTCCCCCGGCAGAAGTCATCTGGATGGTGACTGCCTCTTTTACATAGTCCACCGGGATTCCGTCTCCGCATTCAATTGCAAGATCCAGCAAATAGGTGCCCGGCAGCAGCAGCACCGAGTCCAGCTCTATGGTCACAGTTCCGTCCTGTTCCAGATCGAAGGCATCCTGCTTGTCGATCCGGGTGTTTGTCCCATAGCACTGTACCCCGTCCTGCCGGAAAATACCGATTCCGAATACCGCATCCTGCACCGGCTGTTTCACCTGATAAGAGAATTGCAGCCGGATGGGCTCTCCCGTCTGGAACACGCGCTGTTCCGTGCCGTTTTTGTCACAGACAGAGAGCGCTCCGATCCGGGCGTTTCCGTTTCCCCAGCGTTTTTTCTTTTTCGATGTCTCTTGCTTTTCTTCCGCAGATTTTTCTTGTTTCTGTTTTTGCTTTTGCTGTAGTTCCTTCTGGGCGCTTTCCTGCATTTTTTCGCCCATATATTCCATATATTCCAGATCCACGTCCCGCGCCGGGCCTTCTGCCCGGATCAGACCATCATGAATCCAGATGGAGCGTTCACAAATTTGTTCAATCTGCCCCAGCGAGTGGGACACAATGACAATCGTGGTGCCGTTTGCCTTAATCTCCCGCAGCTTCTGGAAGCATTTTGCCTGAAAGTTTGCGTCGCCTACGCCCAGGATTTCATCAATCAGGAGCACATCAGCATCCACATTGATGGCCACCGAGAAGGCCAGACGCATGTACATTCCGGAGGAATAGGTGCGCACCGGGTTGTCGATAAACTCTTCCAACTCTGAAAAATCAATGATGGTTTGCAGCCGGTCATCGATTTCCTTTTTGCTCAGGCCGAAGATCGAGGCGTTGGTATAGATATTTTCCCGGCCGCTCATGTCCGGATGAAACCCCGCACCCAGTTCGATCAAACTGGAGACTCTGCCCTGAATGGAAATGGTGCCGCTGTCGGGATAGAGAATGCGGGTGAGAAGTTTCAGCGTGGTGCTCTTTCCGCAGCCGTTGTGCCCGATCAGTCCCACGGCTTCTCCTCGTTTTACCGTAAATGAGATATCCTTCAGCACCTGGCGGACTTCATGGCGGCGGCGGTTCCGGAACAAAATCCGTTCCTTAAAGCTCTGTCCCTTGTCCAGATAGACCTTGAAATGCTTTTTCACATGGTCTACTACAATTACATCATCCTGCTTATTCCATTCTGCCATTTACAGTTCCTCCGCAAAGCCCTTTTTCAGGCGGCCGAATGCCGCCATGCCAATCACCAGAAACAGCGCGCCCAGCACTACCGCTTCCAGAAGGCTGCCCAGATCCGGCACCCGGCCGGCATACAGCACATCCCGATAGCAGCTGATCACAGAAGACATGGGGTTAATGTGATACACAAACCGCAGCCGCTGCGGGATCATGTCTACAGAATAGAAAATGGGCGTCAGGTACATCCAGATCATGGTGACAATCCCCAGGATATGTTCCAGATCCCGGAAATACACGGTCACAGCAGAAGCCAGCATTGCCACGCCAAGCGCCAGAAAATATTCCACGATCATAATCACCGGCAGACACAGCAGCGCCAGCGGATTGATAGGCACATGGGCCACAATCATAACCGGGAATATAATGCAGAAGCACAGCAGCATATTGACAAAGCAGCTGGTGACATAGGAAATGGGGATAACCTCTCTGGGAAAATAGATCTTCTTGATCAGATCCTTCTGCGCCACCACGGAGCTGGAGCCGCCGGTAATGGCCGAGGAGAAGAAAATCCAGGGCACCAGCGCCACAAACAAATAGAGGTAATACTTCGGGATTCCGGCATTCATGATATAGGTGAACACAAAGGTGTACACCACCAGCTGCATCAGCGGATTGATAAAGGTCCAGAGGAATCCCAGCACAGAGCCTTTATACCGGCCGCGCAGATCCTTTTTCACCAGACTGAAAATCATCTGGCGGTACTGATAAATTTCCTTCCAAATTTTCATACTTACTTCCTGTCCAGCCCGTTTTCGGCCGCCGTTTCCATCTCATCGGACGCACGGCATGGATTTTTCCATGCAACCGAAAGGGGCAAAAATCAAACGGTGCACACCCTTGCGGCATTTCGGATTTTCCGTTCTGTGTCCGCCGTTTTTTCACAATACACGTATATTTTATTATACCCCATTTTACGAAAAAAGTCAATGTTTTTGGCCATTTCTTCCCGAAAGCGCAAAAAACCGGGGATTTGCACAAGGCATCCCCGGTTTTTGTTTTCTCTTGTCAGCATAGTGCCGCGCCGGGGCAAAATCACCGCCCCGCATTTTCGCATCCTGCCGGATGCCGCAGACGCTTACGCCTTGTTTTCTTCGATATAATCTACGATATCGCCAACGGTCTTGATATTTTCCAGATCTTCGTCAGCAACCTTTACACCGAATTCTTCTTCTACAGACATTACCAGGTCTACCAGATCCAGAGAATCTGCGCCCAGGTCATCCTGCATAGAAGCTTCCATGGTAACTTCGTCTTCTTCTACACCCAGCTGATCAACAACCAGTTCCTTCAGCTTTTCAAAAATTTCTTCTTTTGCCATTTTTTCTTCCTCCAATAAATTGATGTTGCGCCCTGTTGTTCCGGCACTGTCCGCAAACCGGCGGTGCCCAGGGGACGTCAAAGGGAACTCTCCCTACCCGTGACACCATATCTGATACGGTTTTCACGAGATAAAATCAGCTGTTTTCCGGTGTTTCCTGAAAGACGCCGATTTTCCTAAACTTAGTATACCGTTCTTTTTGCAAAACGTCAATATCTTTTTGTGATTTTTCTGCTATCGTTTTCACCAAATATTCCTTAATATTTTCGGAGATTTTGTCCAAATCGTTTTGCGCGCCGCCCTCCGGCTCCGGAATTACGGCCTCTGCCACGCCAAACCGCAGCATATCCTCCGCGGTAATTTGCAGCACCTCACAGGCATCCTGTTCTCTGGAAGCATCCTTCCACAGAATGGACGCACAACCTCTGGGAGAAATCACGGAATACAGCGCATTTTCCAGCATTGCCAGATCATCGCAGACGCCCAGTGCCAGCGCGCCGCCGCTTCCGGCTTCGCCCAGCACCACAGAAATCACCGGGGTTTTCAGCAGCATAAATTCTGCCAGATTCCGGGCAATAGCCTCGCCCTGTCCCCGTTCCTCGGCCTCTACGCCGCAAAATGCGCCGGGGGTGTCAATGAGACAAATTACCGGCCGATGGAATTTTTCTGCCTGATGTGCCAGCCGCAGCGCCTTCCGATAGCCCTCCGGGTGGGGCATTGCAAAATTCGATGCCTTGTTTTCCCGGAGATTCCGGCCCTTTACCTGTGCCAGAATGGTGACCGGTGTTCCGTTCAGGCGGCCGATGCCACCGATAATCGCGCCGTCATCGCCATAGTTCCGGTCGCCGTGCAGTTCATAAAAATCGGTGAAAATCCGCGGAATATAGTCCCGTACCGTAGGGCGGTTCTTATCCCGGATGAGAAGCTGCCGCTCCCACGCCGTCCGGCGCACCTGTTCCTGTTCCTGCTCCATGTTCACACACCTCCCGCGCTGGTTTCTTTTTCATAGCCGTGCAGCTTCAGCAAATGTGAAAGCACACTGCGCATGCTCCGGCGTTCTACGATCATATCCAGGAAGCCCTTTTCCTGTAAAAACTCTGCCAGCTGGAAATTATCAGGAAGCCGCTGATGGATGGTGCCTTCAATGACACGCCGTCCGGCAAAGCCGATAAGCACCTTAGGCTCCGCCAGGATAATGTCCCCCAGCGAAGCAAAGGAAGCCGTCACACCGCCGGTGGTAGGATCGGTCATTACGGTCATATACAGCAGACCGGCCTCACCGTGGCGTGCCACCGCGCCGGAGGTCTTTGCCATCTGCATCAGAGAGAGGATTCCCTCCTGCATCCGGGCACCGCCGGAAGCGGTAAATGCTACTACCGGCAGACCCCTTTCCGTGGCAGTTTCAATGGCACGAGTAATTTTTTCTCCCACTGCGCTGCCCATGGATGCCATCATAAAGTGCGAATCCATGATAATCAGCACGGTACGGGAGCCTTTGATGGTGCATTCTCCGGTAATGACTGCATCCCGCAGGCCGGTCAATGCCTGGAGCGACTCCACCTTCTGGGCATAGCCCGGAAAATGCAGCGGATCGGCGCTGCACAGGTCGGTGTCATATTCCACAAACGAGCCGGCATCTGCCGTTAGCCGCAGCCGTTCTGCCGCGGTAAGCCGCGCATGATAATTGCACTTCGGGCAGACTTTATTCAGCTCCTGGAACTGGCTTTCCGGGACAGACTGCTGACAGCGAGGGCACTTGAACATGTGTTCCTGTTCTTCCGGCGCATCATCGTTGAACCGCTTTGTGACGGTTTTAAAGAGATCTTCTAATGCCATGATTTCAGAAACCGCTGCATGCACCGGACACAGGCACACATCCTGCGATGGTGCATCCGCGGTTTCCTTCTTTCACCTACCCTTCTTCTGTCTCAGTTTTTCTTGGTGTCCCGGAGATAATGTTCCAGGAATGTATTATCATATGTACCTGCTTCAAAATCCTTGTTCTTGATCAGACGCAACTGGAAATCGATATTGGAATCGATGCCGTCCACAATGAATTCCGCCAGTGCCCAGCGCATTTTCATGATTGCCTCATGACGGGTGGGCGCGTGTACAATCAGCTTTGCGATCATGGAATCGTAGTACGGCGGAATGGTATAGCCCTGATAAACCGCACTGTCCACCCGCACGCCGGGGCCGCCCGGAATGTGCAGAGAACGGATTTTTCCCGGAGACGGCCGAAAGTCCTGATCCGGGTTTTCCGCATTGATCCGGCACTCAATGGCATGGCCGCGTACGGTGATATCCTCCTGAGTAAACGGCAGGGGCTTCCCCTGTGCCACCAGGAGCTGTGTCTGTACCAGGTCGATTCCCGTTACCCATTCTGTTACCGGGTGCTCTACCTGAATCCGGGTGTTCATTTCCATGAAGTAGAAGTTCCGGTCATCGTCCACCAGGAACTCAATAGTACCGGCATTGTAATAGCCGCAGGCCTTTGCCGCGCGGACAGCCGCTTCCTGCATGGCCTGGCGCAGTCCCGGTGTCATCAGTGGGCTGGGGCTTTCCTCCAGCACCTTCTGATTCCGGCGCTGCATGCTGCAATCCCGTTCGCCCAGTGCCACCGTGTTTCCCATCTGGTCTGCAATGATCTGAATTTCCACGTGATGCGGCCCTACGATGAGCTTTTCCAGATAGACCTCATCATTGCCGAAGAACTTCTTGGCCTCTTCCTTGGCCACCAGCATCTGCTCTTCCAGCTGATCCTCCCGGTCAATCCGGCGAATACCGCGTCCGCCGCCGCCGGCGGAGGCCTTTACCAATACCGGATAGCCGATTTCTGCGGCAATCCGCTTGGCCTCTTCCACGGATTTTACAGCGCCGTCAGAGCCGGGCACTACCGGAACGCCGGCAGCCTTCATGGTTTCCTTGGCGCGTGCCTTATCTCCCAGCATGGAAATGGATTCCGGAGACGGGCCAATAAAGGTGATGCCGTTATCGATGCACAGCTGTGCAAATTCCGCACTCTCGGACAAAAAGCCAAAGCCGGGATGGAGCGCCGTTGCCCCGGTGTTCTGGCAGGCAGCAATCAGCGCGTTCTTGTTCAGATAGCTGTCCTGGACAGAAGCCGGGCCGATGCAGACAGACTCATCTGCTATTTCCGCATGGAGTGCCGTGCGGTCTGCCGTGGAATACACGGTAACGCACTGCAAGCCGGCTTCCCGGCAGGCGCGGATAATCCGTACCGCAATCTCGCCGCGGTTTGCAATTAAAACCTTTTTAAACATCTCTGCGCCGCCTTACTGCTCCACTGCGAATTTGATTTCACAGGTGACGGCGCGCTTTCCGTCCACACTTGCCACAGCCTTTCCCACACCCATGGGGCCGCGCTGTGCAATGATCTCTACCTCCAGATCCAGGACATCGCCCGGTACCACCTGGCGGCGGAACTTTGCCTTGTCAATGCCGGCAAAGAGGGCGATTTTGCCCTTGAATTCCGGCTGGGACAGAATGCAGACTGCGCCGGCCTGCGCCAGCATCTCTACCATCAGTACACCCGGTGTCACCGGCTTTTCCGGAAAGTGTCCCTTGAACCAGAAGTCGTCTGCCTTGATATATTTCCGTGCCACAACACGCTTGCCCACTTCCATTTCCAGCACCTCATCGATGAGGAGAAACGGGTCGCGGTGGGGAATGATTTCCTTGATCTGTTCCTGATTGAGCAATACTTCTGCCATATCTGCACTCCTTTATGAAAGAATCATCAACGGCTGGTCATATTCTACTGCTTCGCCGTTTTTTACGAGAATTTCCTGTACTACGCCGTCAATGTCACTGGTGACCTCGTTCATCAGCTTCATGGACTCAATGATCAGCACCACATCGCCCTTTTTGACGGTGTCGCCCACCTGTACAAATGGCTTCTGATCCGGAGACGGTGCAGCGTAAAAGGTGCCCACCAGCGGTGCCTTAATGGCCTTTCCAGCCGGCTTCTGGGGTACAGCCGGAGCTTCTGCCGGAGCCGCCATTACAGCAGCTGCGGCAACCGGTGCGCCTGCCGGCGGCAGCGGCATGGGCGGCAGACACTTTTTGCCCTTTACGGTGATCGTCTTTTCCCCGTCCGCAATGGTGATTTCGCCCAGATCCTTTGCGGCCACAAGATCGGCCAGCTTTTCAATGGTTTCCAGATCCACCATGTTGTATATTTTTTCGCTCATACTCGATTTCTCCTTTAGTCCATGCACTTTTTAAAGCACAGTGTGGCATTGTGTCCGCCGAAGCCCAGAGAATTGGACAGCGCAGCATTGACCGGCATTTCTACCGGGCCGTCTACGCAGTAGTCCAGGTCGCACTCCGGATCCGGGGTGGTATAGCCAATGGTCTGATGAATAAAGCTGTCCCGGATAGACAGAGCGCAGACAGCTGCTTCTACCGCGCCGGTGCCGCCCAGCATGTGGCCGGTCATGGACTTTGTAGAATTGATCTTCACCTTTCGTGCCTGTTCTTCGCCCAGTGCAATTTTCACTGCCTTGGTTTCCAGCATATCGTTCAGATGGGTGGAGGTGCCGTGGGCATTGATATAGGTGATGTCCTCCGGCTTCAGGCCTGCTTCAGTGTATGCCTCGATCATCGCCTTGGAGGATGCGCCGCACTCGTCTGCCGGGGCAGTCATATGGAACGCGTCACAGGTCGCGCCATAGCCTGCCAGTTCGCAGTAGATCTTTGCGCCGCGTGCCTTGGCGTGCTCATATTCCTCCAGCACCAGTACCGCAGAGCCTTCACCCAGTACAAAGCCGCCCCGGTTCAGGTCAAACGGTGTGGATGCCTTTGCCGGATCTGTCTCGGTGGTCAGTGCCTTCATGGTGCGGAAACCGCCCAGGGTGAATTCTGTGATGGTGGACTCGCTGCCGCCGCAGAGGCAGACATCCAGATAGCCATCCTTGATCTTGCGGAACGCTTCGCCAATGGCATGAGTTGCAGAAGCGCATGCCGTAGTGGTGCAGAAGTTATCCCCCCGGAAGCCGGTACGGATTGCCACCTGGCCGGCTGCCATATTGCCGATCATCATGGGTACGAAGAACGGCGAAATCCGTCCCGGACCCTTGGCACGGTATTTGTCATGCTCTTCTTCGATTCTGCCGATGCCGCCGATGCCGCAGCCAATAATGGTGCCCACGCGGTACGGATCCATGTCCTTGAAATCCGTGCCGGCATCCTGGAGTGCCTGGATTGCGGATGCTACTGCAATCTGGGTAAACCGTTCCATGTGACGGATGTCCTTGCGTTCAAAATATTCTGTGGGGTCAAAGTCCCGGATAATGCCGGCAACGCTGACACCCAGCTCTGTGGTGTCAAAGCTGTCGATCTTGGAAACGCCCAGCGTTCCCTTCTTTACATTTTCCCAGAACTTTTCCACAGTGCTGCCCAGCGGGTTTACTGTGCCCAGTCCGGTGATTACTACTCTATTCATATTTCCTCGCTCTCTGCCGCCGTGCTGCGGCAAGCTTGTTTTTCAGTTTTTAAAACATTCTCAGATTGCCTTCCCTGAAAGGGGGAGGAGAACCAGTGAAGCTGGTGGAGAGGTTTTTATGGGAAGCCTTACATCATCAGGCCGCCGGAGATCTCGATGGTCTGTCCGGTGACATAGCTTGCGTTGTCGGAGCACAGGAAGGAGATCACGCTTGCCACTTCTTCCGGATTGCCATACCGCTTCATGGACACCAGTTCCAGCATCTTGTTCCGCTGTTCCTCCGTGAGAGCATCTGTCATCGGGGTCTTGATAAAGCCCGGCGCAACGGCGTTGACGGTGACATTTCTGGCACCCAGTTCCTTTGCCACGGTCTTGGTCATGCCGATGATTGCAGCCTTGGAAGCAGAGTAGTTGATCTGTCCCGGATTGCCGTACAGGCCGGCAACGGAAGCCAGGCTGACAATTCTGCCGTGCCGCTGCCGCATCATGACAGCACCCACCAGCTTCATCATATTGAACACGCTCTTCTGGTTGACGGCGATTACGGCGTCATACTGTTCCTCAGACATCCGTACCATCAGGCCGTCCTTCGTAATGCCGGCGTTGTTGACCAGTGCATCGATGGAACCAAACCGTTCCTTGACTGCCTTGGTCATTGCCTCACACTGGGCATAGTCTGCCACATTTGCTGCAAACAGTTCTGCCTCTACGCCAAAGCTGCGGCATTCTTCTGCGACTTTTTCTGCGTTTGCTTTATCAGAATCACTGGGAAAATGGTTGATTGCCACATTGTAGCCGTCCTTTGCCAGACGCTTTGCAATGCAGGCACCAATGCCCTGGGATGCACCTGTAATCAATGCTGTTGCCATAATGAATTCTCCTTTATCTAAAAAATCAGTCTTTTCCTAATAATTGATATGCCTGCGCCCACATTTCATCAATGACTTCCTTGCAGGGCTTGACATCATGCACCATGCCGGCGATCAGGCCGCACAGGAAGGAGCCTTCGTCCACATTGCCGTCTACCACAGCCTTGCGGAGAGAGCCGACCGTCATTGCTTCGAAATCCTCCGGCGGACAAGCGGCCTTTTCCATTGCCTGGAGCTTCTTGGTATACTTGGTCTTGATGCCGCGGCAGGGGCTTCCGGAGTAGAAGCCGGTGATCTGGTTATCGGTATCCTTTGCCTTTACCACCAGTTCCTTGTATTTCGGGGAGATCTGACACTCTTCTGTTGCCAGGAACCGTGTGCCCAGCTGTACGCCCTCTGCGCCCAGCATGAATGCAGCGGCAATGCCTCTGCCATCTGCAATACCGCCGGCTGCGATTACCGGGATATCAACGGCATCCACCACCTGGGGAACCAGACACATGGTAGTATTCATACCAATGTGGCCGCCGGACTCTGTGCCCTCTGCCACCAGCGCGTCCGCGCCGGCGCGTTCCATCCGCTTTGCCAATGCAACAGACGGTACAACCGGGATCACCTTAATGCCGGCATTTTTCCAGGCTTCCATATACTTGCCGGGGTTCCCGGCACCGGTCGTTACAATGGGCACCTTTTCATCAATCACCAGCTGTGCCAGATCATCAGCGTTGGGACTCATGAGCATGATATTGACACCAAACGGGTTCTGTGTCTTTTCCTTGCAGGTGCGGATCTGCTCCCGCAGATAATCAATAGGTGCGCTTCCGCCGGCAATCAGGCCGACAGCACCGGCATTGGATACCGCAGAGGCCAGTGTGCTCTCTGCAATCCACGCCATACCGCCCTGAATCATGGGGTATTTGCTCCCCAGCAGCTTTGTAATTCTGGTTTCCATAGATGTTTTCCTTTCTATTTCAGAATGTATTTTCTCGTTTCAGACAGCGCCGCACACGGCGGCCGCATTTTTTTAATATTCCATAATCAGCGCCGCATAAGTAAGACCTGCGCCAAAGCCCACCAGGCAGACCTTTTCGCCGCGCTGAATCTTTCCGGCACGAATTGCCTCATCAAAAGCAATCGGGATGGATGCGCTGGAGGTATTGCCGTGATATTCGATATTGGTAATCACCTTTTCCATGGGCTGCTTTAAGAACTTCATGGCTGTCTCAATAATCCGGATATTGGCCTGGTGGGGCACAATCTTGTCCAGATCATTCAGATCAAAGCCGATCTTTTCCGCTGCCATGGTAGCGGCCTTTGCCAGGGCATGTGTGGCAAACTTATAGACCTCTCTGCCGTCCTGGAGCATGGTGTGCTCCCAGCCCTCCGGGCCGGCGCCGATGCCGTCATCATATTCTGCCTGACGCTCCGGCTTTACAAAGGGCGACTGGGGCAGGGCACTGTGGGCGTAGAGATATTTTGCCCCCGTGCCGTCTGCGCCCAGGTGGCTGGTATATAGTGCATCTTCCTTATATTCAATAACAGCAGCTGCTGCACCGTCTCCAAAGAGGATGCAGGAAGAACGGTCACTGTAATTGGTGATTTTGGAAAGACTCTCGTTGGCGATCACCAATGCATAGCGCATGGACGGATCCGTCTTTAAAAAGCGGTGTGCCGTATCCATGGCATAGACAAAGCCGGAGCATGCCGCATTCAGATCAAAGCAGGCTGCATTCACTGCACCGATTTTTCCCTGAATGATACAGGACATAGACGGGGTACAGTACTCCGGTGTGATGGTGGTATCAATCAGCAGACCGATTTCCGCCGGATCAATGCCGGCAGCTTCTACTGCGCGCTTTGCTGCTTCTGCCCCCATATACCAGGTGGGTTCGCCGTCAGAAATATGCCGCGTTCCGATTCCGGTACGTGTCCGGATCCACTCATCATTGGTTTCTACGATTTTTGCCATATCCTCATTGGTCACCTGAAACTGCGGCGTATAGCTGCCTGTCCCCAAAACATGAATACCCATGCAAAAAATTCCTCCGTTCCTCTTGTCTCTTTCCGAATTTTGTGGTATGATAATGAAGGAACGTACCAGTGACTGCGGTTTCGGTGCGCTCCGTATAAAAATAGTTCTCCTGCAACCACAGGATACACTTTCTATTATAGAATATTTTTGCAGCTTTTGCAACGTTTCCCGGTGGTTTTTCAATCGCAGAAGGAAGAAATACTATTTTTTGCACAAAAATCAAGGATTAATTTTGTACATTTTTGTACAGAACCAAGAGAAAGGAATGGTATTTATGGGAACAATCGCGCTCTTTTCCGGGCAGGGATCTCAATATGAAAAGATGGGGCTGGATCTGGTACAGCAGGATGCAGCACTGGAAGCAATTTTTGAAACCGCATCCGAGGTACTGGGCTTTGACCTCTACGCTGTCATCGCCGACAGTGATGCCCAGACGCTGGCACAGACCATCTATGCACAGCCGGCCATTATGGCAACCTCGCTGGTCTGCCTGGAGGCAGCAAAAAAGCACGGCTTCACCTATGACGCAGTAGCCGGCCATTCTCTGGGTGAATATGCCGCTATGGTAGCTGCCGGCATGCTCTCCCTGGAAGATGGCTTCCGGGTAATCAAGGCACGTGCCGAGGCCATGGACGCTGCGGCAAAGGCTGCTGACGGTGCAATGTGCGCCATCTTAAAGCTGGCTCCGGCAGAGGTAGAACAGATCTGCGCTGAAACAGAGGGCTATGTCGTACCGGCAAACTACAATTCCAGTGTCCAGACTGTAATCGCCGGAGACCGGGATGCAGTAGAAAAGGCTGCGGCTGCCTGCGCTGCAAAGAAGGCAAGAGCTGTTCCGCTGGCTGTTGCAAGTGCATTCCACACCAAGCTGATGCAGCCGGCCGCAGACGCGTTCTATGCTGCCATCCGGAATGTCACCTTTGCTGCGCCGAAGGTACCGTTCTATTCCAATGTACTGGGCGCTGTACGCACTGACTTTTCCGATATGCCAAAGGCTCTGGCAGAGCATATTGTGTCCCCGGTTCGCTTCACAGATGAGCTGGCGGCAATGCAGGCTGCCGGAATCGATACCTTTGTGGAATTCGGCCCGAAAAACGTGCTCACCGGACTGGTGAAAAAGACACTCAAGGGCGTTACTGCAAAAAATGTGGAAAACTGCGCAACGCTGGAAGGAGCACTGGCATAATGGAACAGTATACGCTGATTGGTCATCCCCTGGGACACTCTATGTCCCCGTTTATTCATGAGCGTCTCTTTGCCATGGCTGGAAAAGAGGCAAGCTACACCCTGACGGACATTGCGCCGGAGCACCTGGAAGGAAAAGAACCGTTTCTGCGGAGCCTCCGGGGATTCAATATCACCATTCCCCATAAAATGGCGGTCATTCCCATGGTGGATGAGCTGGACGAAAGTGCAAAGCGCTATGAATCCGTCAACTGCGTAGCCAACAAAAACGGAAAACTTATCGGCTACAACACCGACTGTGACGGCTTTACCATGTCTGTCCGGGACTATCCCATGGACGGAAAGGTGCTGCTCATCGGCTGCGGCGGCGTAGGCAGAATGATTGCCACTGAAGCGCTGCGCCACGGGGCAGATCTCACCATCGGCATCATTCCCCAGGATCAGAAGCTGGTAGAGGCCTTCATCCAGGAGGCAAAGGCCGCTATGCCGGATGCTGTGGTCCGCTATGCCTTCACAGCAGAAATCCACGAGAAATTTGATGTGATCATCAACGCTTCTCCGGTGGGCATGTATCCGAAAACAGATGCCTGCCCGGTGCCGGACGAGCTGATTGACCAGGCAGACTATTTCTTCGATGTCATCTACAACCCCACCAAGACCCTGTTTCTGCGGAAGGCACTGGCACAGGGCAAAACTGCACGGGGCGGCGCAGCTATGCTGGTGCTTCAGGCAGTCCGCGCTCATGAAATCTGGGACGGCGATACCTATACCCAGGAGCAGATTGACTCCATTATTGCAGAGATGGAACAGACCATTGATGCACAGAATCAAGCATAAGGAGCGTTTGGGGCTATGACAATTTTTCTCTGCGGCTTTATGGGCTGCGGCAAGACAACCGTAGGGCAGATTCTGGCGAAAAAGCTGGGGCTGCCGCTGATTGACACGGATGCATACATTGTTCAGCAGGAAGGCAAATCCATCCCGGACATCTTTGCTCAGGACGGAGAGCCGTATTTCCGGGAAAAGGAAACTGCGGCAATTCAGGCACTGTGTCAGAAAAAGGCTGTGATTTCCTGCGGCGGCGGCGCAATGATCAAGCCGGAAAATGCTGCATATGCCAGAGAACACGGCATTGTTGTTCTGCTGGACGAATCCTTTGACACCTGTTATCAGCGCATCAAGGGTGACACCAACCGTCCCATTGTACAGCGCAGCACCAAAGAAGAACTGCACGCGCTGTTCGACCAGCGGGCCTCCATCTATCGGGCACATGCCACCTGTGCTGTTCCCGGCGGTGTCTCCCCGGAACAGATGGCACAGCGCATCATCCAGGCAGTAAAAGAACACTGATCGTTTTCTGAAATATAAAAAAACCGGACGGCTTCCCCTTGCAGATGGGGAGGGTTGTCCGGTTTTTTTATGCTGTAATGCAAAAAAGCAGAGCAGCCACGCCATTCCCCGTGTACTCTGCCCTGCTCTTTCCAGCGGTTATCCCGCGCAAAAGCGTCCTTTTATTCCCCGTCCTGTATTTCCTCCGGCTTTGCGAAATCTGCCGGATCATAGGGAATCTGGTTTTTGTCATAATAATCCTGAATGGCTGCCTTCACCGCCTGTTCGGCCAGTACGGAACAGTGCAGCTTATTGGCCGGGAGTCCGTCCAGCGCCTCGGCCACCGCCTGATTGGTCAGCGCCATTGCCCTGGACAGCGGCTGTCCCTTAATCATTTCTGTGGCCATGGAACTGGACGCAATGGCAGAACCGCAGCCAAAGGTCTCAAAGGAGACATCTGAAATGATATCGCCGTCAATTTTCAGATAAATTTTCATGATATCGCCGCACTTGGCACTTCCCACTTCTCCGATGCCGTCTGCGTCTTCCATAACGCCGGCATTCCGCGGATTCATAAAGTGATCCATTACCTTTGCACTATATAACATGGGGGATTCTCCCTTCTTCCATATCGCGCCACACCGGTGACAGCTTCCGCAGATAGGAAACCACCTCCGGAATCACTTGCAGCATATAGTCTACTTCTTCTGACGTGTTTTCCTCTGACAGTGTCAGCCGGAGCGAACCGTGAGCCGCCTCACGGGGTCTGCCAATGGCAAGCAGCACATGGCTGGGATCCAGCGAGCCGGAACTGCATGCAGAACCGGAAGACGCACAGATCCCCTTGGCATCCAGCAGCAAGAGGAGAGATTCTCCCTCTACGCCCTCAAAACAAAAGTGTACATTTCCCGGCAGACGCTGCTGCGGATCACCGTTCAGCGTACTGTGGGGAATCCGGGACAGTCCGGCAATCAGCCGATCCCGGAGGGCGGAAACATAGGCCGCATGTGCCGGAATTGCAGCGCAGGCTTCCCGGAAGGCTGCCGCCATTCCTACGATTGCAGGCAGATTTTCCGTGCCGGCGCGCTTGCCCCGTTCCTGGCCGCCGCCGCAGATCAGACTGCGCAAGGGCACATCCCGTCTCACATACAGCGTCCCCACACCCTTTGGCCCGCAAAATTTGTGGGCGGAAAGAGACAGCATGTCAATGTGCATTTCCTGTACATGAATGGCCAGATGACCGGCCGCCTGGACGGCATCTGTGTGAAACAGCACACCTTTTTCCCGGCACACAGCGCCGATTCCCGCAATCGGCTCAATGGTTCCGATTTCGTTATTGGCAAACATCACGCTCACCAGGCACGTATCCGGCCGAATTGCAGCCGCCACCTGTTCCGGGGTAACGCGTCCGTTTTCATCGACTTCCAGCAGAGTAACGGAAAAGCCCTCTTCTTCCAGCTGCTTTAGGGTGTGCAAAATCGCGTGGTGCTCAATCGCAGTGGAAATGATGTGCTTTTTCCCGTTTTGCGCCCCGTACCATGCCGCCGAGCGAAGCGCCTGGTTGTCCGCCTCGCTGCCGCCGGATGTAAAATAGATTTCCCGTGCGGTACAGCCCAGGCAGTCCGCCATCTCCTGCCGCGCCTTTACCAGGGCTTCGGCTGCCCTCTGTCCCACCTGATGCAGGCTGGACGGGTTTCCATAATTCTGCTCCATGCAGGAGAGCATCGCCCGGACAGCGGTTTTTCCCGGCTTTGTTGTTGCCGCATGATCTGCATAAATCTGCAATGCATTTTCCTCCCAACAATCAAAAAGTAATTCGTTTCCAGAGCCGAAACCGGCGATAAGCTGCCCGGCAGTTGTTCGCGCCGGGCAAAAAAAGTGGGGAAGGCCGCATGCTTCCGGCATTTCCCCACCTTATGCTTTTTCAGAACAATTGCGTGTACCGCTTCAAGCGAAAAGACAGCATTTTACGCAAAATCGTCTTATTTTACTGCCTGAAAGCCCTGTTCCAGATCTGCCAGAATATCATCAATATGCTCAATACCGATGGACAGACGAACGGTTGTCGGTGTAATGCCGGCAGCCAGCAGCTCTTCCTCTGTCATCTGAGAGTGTGTGGTAGAAGCCGGATGAATTACCAGAGACTTTACATCGGCTACATTTGCCAGCAGAGAGAAGATTTTCAGAGATTCTGTAAACTTCTGTGCCTGTTCCTTGGTGCCGTTCAGCTCAAAGGTAAAGATTGAAGCACCGCCGTTGGGATAGTACTGCTTGTACAGTTCCAGTTCTCTGCCGGTTGCCAGAGACGGGTGATTCACCTTCTTTACCATGGGGTGATTTTTCAGGTAATCGACTACCTTCAGGGCATTTTCTACGTGACGCTCTACCCGGAGAGACAGGGTTTCCAGACCCTGCAGCAGCAGGAAGGAGTGGAACGGAGACAGGGTTGCGCCGGTATCCCGCATCAGGGTAGTGCGCAGCTTCATAATATAGGCAATGTTGCCGCATGCTTCTGTAAAGACAACGCCGTGGTAGGACGGATTCGGCTTCGACAGTCCCGGATACTTGTCGCTGGCTGCCCAGTCGAACTTGCCGCCGTCAATGACTACGCCGCCCATAACAGAGCCGTGGCCGCCGATAAACTTGGTGGCAGAGTGTACTACGATATCTGCACCATGTTCCAGCGGACGGAACAGGAACGGTGTTGCAAAGGTGTTGTCCACAATCAGCGGCAGGCCGTGCTTGTGTGCAATTTCTGCAATGGCTTCCATGTCCACAACGTCTGAGTTCGGGTTGCCCAGAGACTCTACATAAACTGCCTTGGTGTTCGGACGGATGGCAGCTTCAATATTGGCCGGATCGTGTGCATCTACAAAAGTGGTTTCGATGCCGATTTCTGCATAGGTGTTGGCGAACAGGTTGTAGGTGCCGCCGTATACAGTCTGAGAAGAAACGATGTGGTCTCCGCTGCCGGCAATGTTCCGGATGGAGTAATCAATGGCAGCAGAACCAGTTGCTGTTGCCAGTGCGGCTGCGCCGTTTTCCAGTGCGGCAATGCGCTTTTCAAAGACATCATTGGTCGGGTTCATCAGACGTGTATAAATATTGCCCGGCTCGGTCAGGCCAAACCGGCCTGCTGCCTGTGCAGAATCCTTAAAAACATAAGAAGTCGTTGCATAGATCGGTACAGCTCTTGCATCAGTTGCCGGATCCGGCTGTTCCTGTCCTACATGTACCTGCTTTGTCTCAAAACGATATTCCTGATTTGCCATAATACAACTTCCTTTCCCGGCTGTATCTCTCCGGAAATCCGGCAGAAACAGCCCTCAATCGTGTTCTGATTTCGGGGAAATTCCCCTTTCATGCTCCCATTATAGCACATAATTCCTAGCCTGTCAATAGGTTTTGTAGAATTTTTTTGCAAATTCCTTTTTCTCCCGTATGCAGGCAGTTCTCGTGTGCACTCCGAAAACCCGGACTGCTGTCAGAAACCGCAGTCCGGGTTTTCAAACCAATTGCATGGGCCGCGCCGCTACAGGGTCAGACCCTCTGCGCGCAGTGCGTCAATGAGATCCCCCAGAATCTCCGCATTGGTTGCGGAGACGGAGTGCAGCAGCAGAATTTCGCCGCCGTGAGCATGCGTCCGGAGCCGTTCCAGAGATGCCGCCGGTTCCGGCTGTGCATCTGTTTTCCAGTCCACATACGCATCACTCCAGAACAAGGTGCGGTAGCCGCAGGACTGCACGGTTTCCAGCGCCGCCTCGGAATATTCGCCGCAGGGGCAGCGGAAATACTGCATCTCATAACCGTAGTGCTCCAGCACATACTGGTGCAGGGACATAATCTCTTCCTTCGCCTCCGCCTCAGTCAGCGTCGGCAGGCTGGCATGTGTCATGCCATGATTGCCCAGCACGTGGCCTTCCGCAATCATACGCTCTACCAGTGCGGTTTCCTTTTTGGCATAGTCTCCGGTCAGAAAGAAGATGGCCGAAACCTGCTTTTCCCGGAGCGTGTCCAGAATCTGCGCAGTATAGCCGTTTTCATAGCCCTGGTCAAATGTCAGAATCACCCGGCTTCGATCCGGTGTGGTGGCATAGGCACCGTACTGCCCATACTGTGCGTCAAAAGAGAGCGCATCCACCGGCCGGTTTTCGCTGTCTGTGGCAGTTCCCTGCCCATAGCCGATCACCTCGCCGCTAATGGCCTCCGCCGGCATTGCAGCCGCCAGACAAGTGGCACTCAGCGCCGCTGCCGTCAATCCGGTTATCCATGATTTCATCTGATTTCTCCCTCCTCCGGCTGCTGTAACACAGCCAAAGCAAGTATGCACATTTTTTGATGTTCTATGCACACTAGGAGATACTTGTAAATAAAGCCAAATTTTCTTCACATCATTGGAAACATTTTCGGAAACCATTGAATTTTGTCGAAATCCGCCTTATACTAAACACATGGTATTTCCAGTTCATTGACAACACATTGCGGGCTTGTTTTTATCCTGCAAAGGAAGTGGAAATTCCAAAAAGCAGCATTTGCCGGATACATACTATATTCTACATAAAATGCAGAATATGACAGGTACATTTCCGGAACTGCGCTTGTTTTCGCAGGCCACTTCCACAATTTATGTCCCTACCCGGCATTTGGGTGCGGCGTTTTTTGTTGTGATATGGGAGAATAGACAGTGTCATCGGACACAAAAGAGCGAAAATCCTCTGGATTTTCCTGTCGGCGAATACGTTTGCAGCAGGATTTCCTCATTCTGGCTGTAGGCTTTGTCCGGCGAAATTTCCTGAGACTGTCTCAGGAACACAAGAAGAGAATGTACAGAAAGGATTCGGGGAGCCGCGTTTCCCGGAGCACACCATTTTTTCGGAAAGGGGTTTCCGAAAAACAACCGAACAGAAAATCCCCGGTTTTGCGCCCTGCAAAGACCGGGGATTTTTTTGTTTTTGAAAAGTCTGTTTTCGATTGCTGCGGCACTTCTCTTCCATACATGCGCCGCATACAAAACAAGCGCTTAATTGCCCAAATAAGATTTCACCAGTGCCTGGAGCAGCTCATCCCGGTCAATGTGACGGATCATGCTCCGGGCATTGTTATAGGTGGTTATGTAGGTGGGATCCTCGGAGAGGATATAGCCTACAATCTGATTCACCGGATTATATCCTTTTTTCGTAAGTGCATCATATACAAGCATCAGCGTCTTCTTCATCTCAATTTCTTTCTCATCGCTGACGGAAAACGTCATCGTCTTATCATACATGATAATTTTACCTCCTCTGGATTGTTTTCAAAATCCGGCCGCCGGGTGCAGACAGACGGTGCATTCCGCTGCAAAACCACAGACCGTATTTTGCTATGTCTCTATTATACCCGAAATTCCGCCGCAGTACAAGAGAATCGCTTGTTTTTTGCCGTTTTGCATCTGAACCAGCATTTGTTTTTGTGCAATATGCCCATATAATTTCCAGTTATTTCTAATATGTACGGAAAAGGAGCACTCTTTGCCCCTTTTCCGAATCGCATTAGCCCTGTGTGCTGCTGCGCTTTACAAAGGAATCGCAGTTGGTGCATTCCGGTACTGTGGGGTTCTGTTCGTGAGTTCCCACACAGATGCAGTCCAGGCCGCAGTAATTTTCAGACAGCATATTGTGCTTGCACTGTGTGACGGAACAGCGGATATTGGTGTTTTTCTTTTTGATTTCCATGGATGTCTCCTCCGTTTTCATGGCACTTCTGATTTTATCTGTGCCGATTTGCCCTGTTTTCTGCAAAATCTCTGCCGCCTGCATGCTGCCGCTTCTGTTGAAACGATTGTCCTGACCGGGCAAATGTATTTTGCAGAAAAAAGGTACAGTTACAGTATGGCCGCAGGGCAGGCGGATTATACGTGCCATTTTTTGAAACAAAACAAAAAAAGCTTTCGCTGCCGGTTTCCCGGTGTGCGAAAGCTTTTTTGCGGTTCAGCTTATCTTGCTGTGTCTCTGCTGCGGTTTATTTCTGATGCTTCTTTTTCCGTTTCCGGCCGGTGAGAATTGCGCCGGTCAGTGCCAGGCCTGTGGGGAACAGGAGCATCCAGATCCGGTCATCTGTCTTTGGTGTAGACGATACCCGAACGGAGCTGCTGCCTCTTCCGGAACTGGAGCTGGAACTGCTGCCGGAAGAAGAGCGGTAGCGTGTTGTTGTCGTTGTTCCGGAACCGTCGGTGGTGGTTGTACCAGAGCCGTTTGTGGTTTCTGTTGTTGTCTCACCGGAAGAAGTGGTTTCTGATGTGCTGGGGGTATGATTGCCGTTGTCATTGGTGGTATTGTGCGGTGTTGTAGTTGTGGTTTCTGTTTCGGTTGTTGTGGTAGTTTCTGTTGTGATATCCGTTGTTGTCACAATGCCGATGAATTCATCGAACATTGTAACTACCGCGTCTGCGCTGGGGGCTTCTGTGAGAATGATCGGGCCGTTTTCGTCAGTTGCAATTGTGCCGTCTTCATTCACCGCAAAGGTGAGGATGGTCACTGTGCCGTCCTCTTCCAGGCGGAAGTAGATGGATTCTGCCAGTGCATAGTCCACCGGCGCCTGGAGTTCAGTCAGGCAGTACGGTACGCCGACTTCAACAGTTTCGATGGCATGAGAGATGCCAGCCTCGGAGATCCATGCGTCAATGACATTGCCGTCCAGATCTGCCACCTGGAGAGATGCGCCGGCGATTTCGTTGCCGCCCATATCGCACTTCCGGATGAGAACACCCCGTTCCAGCTCGGTTGTTGTCACTGTAGTTACCGGTGTGGTAACGGTTGTAACCGTAGTCGGTGTAGTTTCCGTTGTCTGGATTGTGCTGCATGTGGTTGTTGTTACCGGTGCAGTCTCCGTAACCGTAACAATCGGTGTGGTCTCGGTAACAGAACCTGTGTTCGTTGCCGTAACTGTCGTTGCCGACTGTGTTGTTGTGGTAGTTCCTGTGTCACTTCCCGTTCCAGTGCTGCTGGTGGTTGTAGTGGTATTGGTTGCGGTAGCAGAAGTGGTCGTGGGCTGTGTCGGGCCTGCTGTACTTGCTGTAGTCGATACGGTGGTCACTGTGCCGCTTCCTGTTGTGGAAGTGGTGGTCGGCTGTGTCGGCCCTGCCGTGCTTGCCGTAGTGGATACGGTTGTCACTGTTTCGCTTCCTGTGGTTATAACAGTTGTGTCTGTGGAAGTTGCAGTGTTTTCAGTAGTCGATACCGTGGTCACTGTGCTGCTTCCTGTTGTGGAAGTGGTGGTCGGCTGCGTCGGCCCTGCGGTGCTTGCCGTAGTGGATACGGTTGTCACTGTGCCGCTTCCTGTTGTGGAAGTGGTGGTCGACTGTGTCGGCCCTGCCGTGCTTGCCGTAGTGGATACGGTAGTCACTGTGCCACTTCCTGTGGTGGTGGAAGTGGTGGTCGGCTGCGTCGGCCCTGCGGTGCTTGCCGTAGTGGATACGG
>OLOH01000012.1_pt1 | contig 160482 bp, 164 predicted proteins | sample 1673221 | NCBI WGS metagenome assembly OLOH01 (sample SAMEA3136767, study PRJEB25190) | human gut metagenome
TTTTGGATATTTCTAAAGTAGCTAATTCTACTGTTATTGTAGCTGGTGAAAATGTGGGATACACTGTTACTGTTACTAATTATGGTCCTTCTGTAGCAACTAATGTTGTTCTAAAAGATATATTCAACAGTAAGGAATTGCTTAACTTACAATATTCATTAAATGGTGTAGATTGGTTAGATTACGATGAAGCTGTCAGTTTAGGTGATATTAATGTAGGTGATGATGTAACTGTGTATTTCAGAGCTAAGGTTAATGGTTCTGTTCGTGGTGATGTTTTAAACATTGTTAATATTACTACTGGTGTTGATGATGCTAGAGGTAACTTTACAGATAATGAAACAGTTAATGTAATTGCTAACACTATTTTGGTTGTGATTAAGGATGCTGAAATTAAGGAGTTAAATCCTGGAGATACAGTTCATTTCATTATTACTGTTATTGCTGGCGGATCTTCAGATTCATTGAATGTAAACTTAAATGATATTTTAGATGCTAAATTGTTGGATGTTGCTGGTGCTACATATGCTGTTGATGGTGTAAACAAAGGAGTATGGACTGGAAGTCTAAGTTTAGGTAAAATAGCTACTGGAAATAGTGTAACTGTTGATATTTGGGCTAAAATATTAGATACTGCTGATAGGGATGTTTTCAATTTGGTTAATGTTACTAGTGATGAGCATCCTGAAGGAAACATTTCCAATACTACTGTTCATGTGAGGATTGTTGATTTGGCTGTTGATAAGTTAGTAAATAATTCTGTTCCTAAGTATTTGGATATGATTGAGTATACTATTGTTGTTGTTAATAATGGTCCTGATAAGTCATTTAATGTTACTGTTGGTGATTTGTTGCCTGATGGTGTTAAATTCATTAGTTCTAATGGTCAGTACAACCCAGTTACTGGTGTTTGGTTTGTTGGTGATTTAGATGCTAATGAAAGTGCAACTTTGAAAATTGTTGTTCAGGTTATTAAGGTTGGAAATATTACTAATAATGTTAATGTTACTGGTACTGGTCATGATACTAACTTAACCAACAATAACGCTTCTGTTAGTGTTAATGTTCCTGAATCAGTATTATTAAACATTACAAAAGTTGCAAATTCAACAATAATTGTTGCTGGTGAAAATGTAGGTTATACTGTTGTTATAAACAATTACGGCCCTTCTGTTGCTAGTGATGTTGTTCTAAAAGACATATTCAACAGTAATGAATTGCTTAACTTACAATATTCATTAAATGGTGTAGATTGGTTAGATTACAATGAGGCTATTAATTTAGGTAATATTGATGTTGGTGCTAGTGTAACGGTTTACTTTAGAGCTAAGGTTAACGGTTCTGTTCGTGGTGATGTTTTAAACACTGTTAATATTACTACCAGTGTTGATGATGCTAGAGGTAACTTTACAGACAATGAAACAGTTAAAGTAATAGCCAACACTACTTTGGTTGTAATTAAGGATGCTGAAATCAAAGCACTTAACCCCGGAGATACAGCACACTTTGTCATTACTGTAATTGCTGGCGGGTCTTCAGATTCATTAAATGTTAAATTGGAAGATATTTTAGATGCTGAATTGTTGGATATTAAATCTGCAACCTACAGAATAAATGGAGGTAATTTAACTGATTACACTCAAATTATTTCATTAGGAAATATGCATACTGGCAGTAAGATAATTGTAGATATTTATGCTGCAATATTAGGTACAACCGGTCAGGATATCTTCAATTGTGTAAATGTCACTAGTGATGAACATCCTGAAGGAAACACTTCAAATACTACAATACATGTAAATATTGCTGATTTAGAAATTATTAAAATAGTAAATAATGCTACTCCAAATTACGGAGACGAAATAACTTACACAATAACTGTAAGAAACAACGGTCCGGATAACTCAACCAATATTAAAGTATCTGAAGTATTGGCAGATAATTTCAAATTCATTTCAGCTAATGCTTCTAAAGGATATTATGATTTAACAAATGGTGTTTGGGCAGTCGGTAATTTAACTAATAATGAAACAGCTAAATTAGTTATTACTGTAAAAATAGTTAAAACAGGATTTATTCAAAACAATGTAAGTGTAAATGGAACAGGTTTTGATCCTAACGTAACTAACAACAATGCTACTGTAAATATTACTGTTCCTCAAACAGCAGATTTGTCTGTTGTAAAAATAGTTAATGTTGATAGGGTAAGTGTTGGAAATAGAATCACATACACTATTGTTGTTAAAAATAATGGTCCTGACACAGCATTAGATGTTTATGCAGTAGATAAATTATCAGATGCTCTTAAATTTGTTTCATATAAAGTAAGTGTAGGAGTATATGATCCGGCAACTGGTATTTGGACAATCGGTAATTTAACTAACAAAAGCAATGCTACATTGGAAATTACATGTATTGTTTTAAAAACCGGCGTAATATCTAATGAAGTATTTGTAAATGGAAGTACAGTTGACTTGAATATGACTAACAATTATGGTAATGTTTCAGTTACTGTAATTCCGGCTCCTGCTCCAGTACATCCTGCTGATAAAGATATTATGGATTCTGATGAAGTTGCAATGGGTGTTGATGCAATGGCAAAAACAGGAAATCCAATACTTGCTTTATTGGTTGTTTTAATCTTCGGAATATTTGGATTTGGAGTTTCCAGAAGGAAAAAATAAATTTAAGGGATTTTTATAAATCCTTCTTTTTTCTTTTTTTTATTTTAAACTAATTTTAAATAGTTATTTTTTTATTTTAAATTAATTTTGTCATCAAATAAAAAATTAACAATTATATAATCTTCTATTTATCAAATACAATTTTCCTGTAAAGATATAAACTTGCTTCTAACAATATTTATATATTTTCAAAAATAAATTTATAAATAATTTAATATCGGAGTTTTGTTTATGTTAAATGATAAAACTATTTTAATTACTGGAGGAACAGGTTCTTTTGGTAAAAAGTTTACAAAAAGAGTATTGGAACAGTACAATCCTAAAAAAATTATTATATATTCAAGAGATGAATACAAGCAATATTTAATGCAAAGACAATTTGCCCAACATAAAAAAGTAATGCGTTACTTTATTGGGGACGTTAGAGACAAAGAAAGATTTGCACGTGCTTGTGATGGTGTAGATATTATTGTTCATGCAGCTGCATTAAAACAAGTTCCGGCTGCTGAATACAATCCGTTGGAAGCTATTAAAACCAATATTGATGGTGCTAGAAACATTGTGGATGTTGCTATTGACAAGCATGTTGAAAAGGTAGTGGCATTATCCACTGACAAGGCAGTTAATCCGGTTAACTTGTATGGTGCTACTAAAATGGTTTCAGATAAATTGTTCATAGCAGCAAATGCTTATGTGGGTGCTAAAAACACTCAGTTTTCAGTAGTTCGTTATGGTAATGTTTCAGGCAGTCGTGGATCTGTAATTCCATTTTTCAAAACTTTAATTGATGAAGGTCAAACTAAAATACCAATTACTGACATGAGAATGACAAGATTTTGGATTACTCTTGATGAGGCTGTTGATTTGGTAATTAAGGCTATTGGTGATGCTAAAGGTGGGGAATTATTTATCCATAAATGTCCTTCATTTAAAGTAACTGATTTGGCAAAAGCCATGCTTCCGGATTGTGAATTTGAAGATGTGGGTATCAGGCCAGGTGAAAAGCTCCATGAAGTAATGATAACCAAAGAAGATTCAAGGTCAGCTTATGAATATGATGATTATTATATAATTTACCCTGATTTGGAATGGTGGGAAGATGTTAATATAAAAGAAGGTGGAAAAAAGGTAGAAGACAGATTCTACTATGCATCTGACAATAATCCGGTTTGGTTATCTGTTGAAGAGATTAGGGAAGCTTTAAAAGATATAGATATTGTATACTAGGTGATTTTTATTTCTAAATTTTTACCCTATGGAAAACAATGTATAGATCAGGAAGATATTGATGCAGTTGCTGATGTTTTAAGTGAGGATTTTATTACTCAGGGGCCAAAAATAACAGAATTTGAAGAAGAAATAGCTAAATATGTTGGGGCTAAATATGGAGTTGCCTTCAATTCCGGAACTTCAGCTCTGCATGGTGCTTATTTTGCATTAGGTCTTGATAAGGGAGATGAAATGATTACAACTCCTAATACTTTTGTAGCTACTGCTAACGCTGGGCTATATTTGGGAGCTAAAGTTAATTTCTGTGATGTGGAAAAACAAACCGGAAATATTGATGCATCCAAATTGGAGGCTAATGAAAATACTAAGTTAATAACTCCTGTACATTATAGCGGAAATCCTGTTAACTTAAAGGAAATAGCTGATATTGCTGAGGATAATGATGCCAGAATTATTGAAGACGGAGCACATGCACTTGGTGCAAAGTATAACGGCAAAAAAATAGGCTCTTTAAAATACTCTGAAATGGCAATGTTTAGTTTTCATCCTGTTAAACATATTACAACAGGTGAAGGTGGAATTATTGTTACAAATGATGAGGAGTACTATGAAAGACTTCAGTTATTCAGATCCCATGGAATTACTAAAAATAACTTGGTAAATCCTCGTGACGGCGACTGGTATTATGAAATGCAGCATTTAGGATTTAATTACAGAATAACTGATATTCAATGTGCTTTAGGTTTATCACAGCTTAAAAAATTAGATTCCTTTGTTGAAAACAGAAGAAAAATAGCTGAAAAATATAATGGAATGTTTGAAGACAATCCATATTTTGATGTTGTTAAAGAAAATCCGGACGGTGAGTCTGCATATCATTTATATCCGATTTTGTTAAAAGAAAAATATGCAAATCATAAAAAGGAAATATTTTCAAAATTACGCTCTGAAGGATTAGGTGTTCAGGTGCATTATATACCTGTTTATTTACAACCTTACTATCAAAACCTTGGATTTAATAAAGGACTTTGTCCAGTAGATGAAGAGTTTTACAAAAGAGAACTTAGTATACCAATGTATCCTACATTAACTGATGAAGATTTAGAGTTTGTACAAGAAAAACTTTACAAAGTGTTTAGTGAGTATTAGGAAAATGAAAATTGGAGCAATTATTCAGGCCAGAACCTCTTCAATAAGACTTCCGCAAAAAGTTTTAAAACCACTACCTTTCAATAGCAAAACCAATGTATTGCAGCAGGTTATAAGAAGAGTATCCAAATCTGAACTTATTGATGAAATAATAATAGCTACAACAATACATGATGAAGATGAAAAAATAGTTGAAGTAGCTAAAAAAGAAAACATTAAGTTTTACAAAGGCAGTCTGGAAAATGTTCTGGAACGATATTATAATGCTGCTTTGGAAAACAGTTTGGATGTTGTTGTCAGGATAACCAGTGACTGTCCATGTGCCGATGCAAATATAATTGATGAAATTATTAAAAAACATATAGACTCCGATGCAGATTATACTTCCAATACATTAACTAGAGGATTTCCAAGAGGAATCGATGCTGAAGTAATTAATTTCAGTGTTTTGGAAAAGGCATATGAAAATGCCACTGACAAATTTGAAAAGGAACATGTAACTCCATTTATCTACAAAACACATCCTGAAGACTTTAAAATAGTGCAATATGAAACAAAAAACGACAACTCTGATATTAGGATTACTTTAGATACTCCTCAGGATTATGCTCTGCTCTGCAGTGTTTATGATAATTTATATGATAAAAATGAATTCTTCTCTCTGGAGGATATTATAGAATTATTTAACAATAAACCTTATTTAAAAGATATAAACTCCGAAATTACTCAAAAAAAGGTTTGCAATAGTTTGGAAGAGGAATTGGCTGAAGTTATAAATTTATGCAAAAAACAGGATTTGGACAGAGCCAAACAATACATTGAAAAGATAATATGAATGTAATAATATTAACTGAAGGTGGAAAAGACTACGGTTTTGGTCATGTAGCAAGATGCAGCTCAATATATCAGGCTTTTAGAAAATTCTGCATAACACCTCAATTTATTGTTAATGGAGACAAATCAATTGATGCGATTTTGCAAAATATTGATTATACTATTTATGACTGGCAGAATATGGAATTTGCTGATGATGATATTGTTATTATAGATTCATATCATGCACCACTCGAATTTTACCAGAAAATAGCTAAAACAACTGCACTGGCTATTTATATTGATGACAATAATCGTATAGATTATCCTGACGGAACAGTTGTAAACGGAACAATCCTTGCAACAACCAAAAGAAAAGATGCACTGTACGGTTCAAAATACATTCCGCTTAGACAGGATTTCTGGAACACAAAAATAATTGATGTTAATGATGAAATAAGAAATGTTTTAATTACTTTAGGTGGAAATGATTTAAGAAATCTGACTCCGAAAATCCTAAATTTGCTGAAAAATGAGGATTTTACAAAAAAGGTCATTATAGGAAATAGCTTTGATAATGTTGGTGAAATCGAGGAGTTTGATGATGAACTGATTTATTCTCCAGACAGCAGGCAAATGCTTGAGGCTATGGAAAGCACAGATTTGGCTATTTCATCAGCAGGTCAGACATTATATGAACTTGCAAGAGTAGGTGTTCCGACAATTGCTGTCGGGGTTGTTGATAATCAGATAAACAATATTAAAAACTGGCAGAAGCAGGGTTTCATTGAGTTTGCAGGATTTTGGGATGATGAAGATTTGGGGGAAAATATTTTAGCCAAACTCGAGTTGCTTAAAGATTTTGATTTAAGAAAAGAAAAACAGAATAGAGCAATAAGTGCCGTTGATGGTAAAGGTTCACTGAGAATAGCTAAAACTGCTCTAAACAAGTATTACAGGAAAAATTCTGTTTTTAGAGAAATTAAAAAAGAGGATTGTCTTAAAATATTTGAAATAGCTAATGATGAGGAAGTAAGAAAAAGCTCATTTAATTGTGATAAAATAGATTTGGAAACTCATAAAAAATGGTTCAATAGGATATTAAATGATGATACAACAGGATTTATGGTTTTGGAATACGGTCAGGATATTATAGGTCAGCTGAGATTTGATTTTGATGAAAAGTATCCTGTTATCAGCATCAGCCTAAATAAAAAATATAGAGGCTTGGGATTATCCAAATATCTGTTGAATAATGGAATAAATTATATTAAAGAGAATTATAATCAGAATACTTTAATTGCTGACATTAAAAAAAGCAATGCAAGGTCAATTTCATTTTTTGAGGCTATGGGATTTAAAAAAGAATATGAAATCAGAAACGGCAGTGCTTTAAGATTTATTTACAGAGGCTAAATTATGGAATTTAAAATTGAAGACAGATTAATTGGTGATGGACATCCTGCATTTATAATAGCTGAGCTTTCAGCAAACCATATGAATGATTATGACATAGCTGTTAAAACTATAGAAGCAATGGCAAAATCTGGTGCAGATGCAGTTAAATTTCAGACCTACACTCCGGATACCATAACTTTAGACTGTGACAATGAGTATTTTCAGATAAAACAGGGAACAATATGGGACGGTCAGGTATTGTATAACCTCTATGAGGATGCATTTATGCCATGGGATTGGCAGCCTAAACTGAAAAAGGTAGCTGAAGATTTGGGGTTAATTGTATTTTCTTCACCCTTTGATGAAACTTCAGTTGATTTTTTAGAAGATATGGATATGGGAGCATATAAAATTGCATCTTTTGAAATTACAGATATTCCATTAATTGAATATGTAGCAAGCAAAAACAAACCGGTTATAATCTCAACAGGAATAGCTTCAAAAGAAGACATTGATTTGGCCATTAAAACATGTAAGGATGCAGGTAATGATAAAATAGCTGTTTTAAAATGCACTTCATCTTATCCTGCTCCATTGGAAGAAATAAATCTTAAGACAATTCCTGATTTAAAAGAAAACTTCAAAACAGTTGTCGGACTTTCAGACCATACTTTAGGCAGTGATGTAGCTGTTGCATCTGTAGCTATGGGAGCTAAAATAATTGAAAAACACTTTATTTTAGACAGAACTATGGAAGGTCCTGATTCAGACTTTTCAATGGAACCTGATGAATTTAAGCAGATGGTTGATTCAATAAGAAATGTTGAAAAAGCTCTGGGCAAAGTTAGCTATGAATTGTCTGATAAAATGAAGGCAAACAGGGAGTTTTCAAGATCATTATTTGCAGTTAAAGACATTAAAAAAGGAGAACTCATAACAAAAGACAATGTCAAATCAATCAGGCCAGGCTTTGGATTGCATCCTAAATATCTCTCAGAAATTATCGGATGCAGGGCTTCTGAAGATATTGACAGAGGAACTCCTTTTAAACTGGAATTTGTAAACAAATAAATTTAAATTAAAAAAGGGTTAATATATAATTTTAAGAGGTGCTTAATGTCATTGAATGTTGGAGTTATAGGTGCTGGAGCAATGGGAACAGCTATTTCTCAGTGTATTGCACCAAATACTAATAAATTGTTATTGTATGCCAGAAGAAAAGAAATCTGTGATGATATAAATGAAGGACATATTAACTGCGAGTATCATCCAAGTGTTAAACTGCATGAAAATATTAGGGCTGTCAATGATTTATGTGACCTGAAGGATGTTGATGTTATATTTTTATGTATTCCTTCATCAGTTATGCGCCAGACAATGGTTCAGTTAAATGAAATAGTTTCAGATAAGTGTATTTTTGTAAGCACAGCTAAAGGAATTGAAAACAAGACAAATAAAAGAATGAGTGAAGTTATTAAAGAGGAAACCGGAAGATCTGCAGTAGTGTTATCCGGACCGAACATAGCTTCTGAAATGATGAAAAACCTGCCTTCTGCAACTACAATAGCCAGTATAAAGAAAAAAGATCTGGAAATAGTCAAAAGTGTATTGTCAACTTCCAAACTTAAAGTTAACACTAATCATGATGTTATCGGAACTGAATTTTGCGGTATCATTAAAAATATTTTAGCTATTTCTCAGGGAATCTGTAAAGGAATGGGCATTAATGACAATGCTAAATTTGCAGTTTTCACCAAAAGTTATAATGAAACTAAATGTATTATTGAGAAATTAGGTGGAAACAGATCAACAGTAGATGATTACTGTGGATTTGGAGATATTATAACAGCATCTACATTAAATGTAAGTAGAAATCATACTTTAGGTATCTGGTACGGTCAGGGTGTATATCTGGATGAGCAGACAGGAGTTCTTTTTGAAGGGAAAAACACAGCTATTGTTCTTAAGGAAATCTGTGATAAGTTAAATATTGAATGTTTAACTGTTAATTTTGTTTATGATGTTATTATTTTGAAAAAAAGTCCTAAAAAAGCATTTTATGCATTATGGGAAAAATTATAATTAATCTCATAATATGTCTATTTTATATTTATTTTTTCAGTTTTAAAGCAATTTTTCTATTTTAAGTCAATTTAAGATTAAACTGTTTTTTATAGCTATTTTTAATGTGTAATCAACAGATTTATATATTTTAAACATATATTGCTGGTTGTAGAATATGTTTTTATATGTGTTCGTCAGTGTTAAATAGGATATGTTATTATTTTATTTCTAAATTAATGGCAGTAAAATAGTTTTTCAATAGCTAATGGGTGATGTTAATGTAAAAAAAGAGTTAATATTAACTGCTGTACAAATCTGTGAATATCCAATTGTTAATCGTAGGCTATGAGATATCCGTCTTCACAATCGATGGATCAGATATTGTCTGAAGTTGTATCTGCTACTGTAGCAGATTTTTCTGTTAATTTGGAGTTATAATTCTAAAATCTTTATATAGTATATTTTAATGGCTACAATTTTTTAAAATGTCTTCAACAAGCTTTAAATAATATTTAAACAATATTTTCCAAGTAAAGGCCTCAATTCTAATCAATAAGGGAGGTGGATAAACATGAAATTATTATTTTTAAGTAGTGTTTATTTAATTATCAGTTCAGTTTTTTCCGCATACTGCATTGGTGTTCTTTCCATTTTTCCTTGGGAGGTGAGATGGTGGAGTTAATTATCTTCATAATTGGAACATATTGGTTTAATATTGATTCATTTATTAAATCATTAATGATTCTGATTAATGGTGAAAGATAATAGCTCAATTTTCACTTCCATTTAACGGGTAATTAAATATAAACAATTCAATGATGGGCTTTGAAAATTTAGTTTTCGTGAGGTCTTTTCCTTGAGATGGAAACTGTTTAATTACCTATTTTTTTAAATTAATAGTTAAGTTTATATAATATTTTAATAATATGATAAATACAAGAGAATTACTTTTGAAGTAAGTCTCTATGGGAAAATAAATTTGATTAGAATTTTAATGTCTAATGCGGAATATTGTGGAGATTTTTCTCTGCAATAAGACATTAAATTTGATTTTTTTTATCATTGATTTTGAATATTTTTATTTAAATAATAATAAATAATGGATGTCATGTTTTTCAGTAATTTTTAAATTTTATTTCTTAATAACTCATTATTATCTTTATTTTTTCAGTTTCAATGCAATTTTTCTATTTTAAATCAATTTTTAGATTAGACATTGATTTTCAGATGTAATTTATAGTTTTGCATATTTTAAAGCTTGATCTTGTTAATTTTAGAATGAATGTTTAGAAATACATTATTATAAATATAAAAAATAACAAAATCTAACTTTAATGATATGTGCTGCACTACTTGCTGGAGGTATAGGAACCCGTTTGGATGTTGGAATGCCTAAGCAATTTTATTTAATAGCTGGTAAACCGATTTTAATACATTCTCTGGAAGCTTTCTTAAAAGTTGAAGAAATGGATGAAATTATAGTATCTTCACCGAAAGAATGTGTTAATAAAACTAAAGATGTAATAAAAGAATATGACTTAACAGACCCAAGAATCACTGTTATAGAAGGTGGAAAAAGACGTAGTGATACAATTTTAAATTCCATTAACTACACTCTTGAAAATGATTATCCTAAAGATTCAATAATGGTTACTCATGATGCTGCAAGGATATTTGTAACTCCAAAATTAATTAAAGACAGTATAAGATATGCAAAACAGTATGGTGCAGCCAGTGCAGTTATTCCGGCTACAGACGTCATATTTGAATCTAAAAAAGACGGAATATTAACTGACGTTCCAGACAGACAGTATTTGCTGCAGTCTCAAACACCCCAATCATTTAACATAAATCATTACATTGAAATTTACAGTGATTTGTCCGATGAGGAAATTGACAAATTAGATGAAGCTATGATTTTGTTTCACATGAGGGGTCATGAAATTGGTTTATTTGAAGGAGATAGAACTAATTTTAAAGTTACAAGACCATCAGATATTAAAATAGCTAATGCGATGTTAAGGGGATAAATAATGGCTGATATTGTAATCTTTTATGAACTTCCGGAAAGGGAATTAAATAATGCTAATCTTTTAAAAGCAGAATTTGAAAAAAGAGGATATTCTGTTGATATATTAGGTTATTATAATTACAGGGAACTTATTTTTCCAAGAAAATATAAACCTAAATTATTGATTGGTCAGGCAGGTTATAACAATAATGACATTGAAAGATATACTGTCAGATTCAAACCTAAAATCGATAAGATACTTAATTTAAGATATGAACAGGTAATAGCTAAAAGAATTCTTGATTCTAAAGCTCATTATCCAAAAGAGTATATGAAAAAAGCCAGTCATGTTTGCTGGAGTGAAAATATAAAACAGGATATGATGGCTGAAGGAATTGATGAAAAAAATTTACCTGTTACTGGTGATATTAAAACAGATTTCTCAAATCACCGCTTTGATTCATTTTTCAAAACTAAAGATCAGCTGGCAAGTGAATTTAATTTGGATTCATCCAAGGAATGGATTTTATTTATTTCAAGTTTCACATTTAATGAAAAAGATTCTAAACGTTTAATGAGTATGAATCATAATCTGGATGATGGTAAATATATGCAAAAATGGAATGTTGAATCAAAAGCTATCGTAATGGAATGGTTTGAGAAATTCCTAAAAACACATCCTGAAAAGGAATTTATTTACCGTCCACATCCTGTTGAATTCAATGTCCTTGATGAAGACTCTACAATCAGTATTTTAGATGAAAAATATCCTAATTTCCATTATATCAATAAATATGCAATTCAGGAATGGATCAGGCCATGCGATTATTTAAACACTGTTATAAGTACTTCTATTATTGATGTTTACTTGCTGGAAAAACAGTGCAATATTTTAAGACCTGTTGAATTAAATCCTGACTTTGATAATCCGTTGCTTGTTGGAGCTAAAACTATCTGCACTTATGATGAATTTGAAAAGTTAAACACGGATAAAAACACTGATGAATTCCCGGTTTCTCGTGAAATGATTGGTCAGTATTATGATTTTGGAGATAAGTTGGCTTATGAGAGAATTTGTGATTATGCAGAAAAGATGATTAATGATGATTCGTTTAAGCATGATTTCTATCCGAATCCGTCAAGATTCCACAGATTGAAGTTTATTATTAAAAGGTCTCTTGATGTACCGAAATTAATTCCTGCTGTTATCAAGTCAGCTATTAAAAACAAGTCATCCACATCCAAAACCAAAGACAACAGGTCAATTTATGAAAAAAATGCTAAAAAAATAAGGGAAATTGTAAATCAGTCTTCATAAGGGCCAAAATCTATTTTTTGAGTTATATGATTATATCTTTCAGATTCTGGAGGTAATTTCATATAATCTCCATAGATTTGTGTAAGGATGCTGTCAAGATTATTCGGGCAGTGAACTTCAACATCTTCAAACATTATTGTTTTTCCAGGTTTGAAATCACTTATTTTATAAATTTGGGGATGGTGAAGAGCTGAAATATCACAGACACATTCACAGTCTTTATCATTGTATTTGTCCAGTAATTTATGGGTTTTATCAAATAATGATTCTCTTGAAATATTAAACAGCTTTAAAAATGCATGTCCTGTATTGGCTAATGCCTGAACTAATGAAGGATATCCTTTAAATTTTATAACAGACATTGCAAGTAATCTGTCTAAGACACGGCAACGTTTTACATGGAAGAATCGTTTTAGTTTATTGTCCGGAACTTTGTCCAATACAAATATGTCAATGTCAATTCCTAAATCAAAATCTACCTGATTGACCCACCATTCTTCAAAAATAGTGTTTTTGAGCATGATTTTTGAAAATAAAAAGAAGTAATCCTTTGTTTTGCTTGTTAAAAAATTATATTTATTGTTGGGTTTGGATAATGCGACTTTTTTAAACTTTTCATAGTCTTTTCTAAACATAATAATGTCTATGTCATCATCCCATGGAATAAAACCGCCATGTCTGACGGCACCTAATGCACTGCCTCCGTAAATAAAATACTCAATGTTGTTTTCTTCACAAATAGCTATAAAATCCTTTAGAATCATAAGCTCCAATTCCTGCAGTTTGTGAATAGTTTCATCAGAATAATCAGTATAATGCATCATTTTCCCTTTTTAAAAAACTTGTTAAATTATTATTTATAATTAATATACATATATAACTTTTCTAATGGAAATTTTTATTAATTATGTTTGGTATAATTTATAGTTATACAATTGGATAGGAAAAATATGACTTTTAAAATTAGTGTAGTAATGCCTGTTTATAATGCTGAAAAGGAATTGAATGCAGCTATTGATTCAATAATCAACCAGTCTTTAGGTTTTGAAAATATTGAGCTGATAATAGTTGATGACTGTTCAACTGATAATTCCAGAAACATTATAAGTGATTATGCTAATGAATATGATAATATTGTTCCTGTTTTTTTAGATGAAAACTCAGGGCTTCCAGGTAAGCCACGCAGTTTAGGTATTAAATATGCCAGTGCCGATTACATTTCCTTTTTAGATTCTGATGATGAATATCTTAAGGAAGGTCTTGAAAATTTGTACAATACTATTTTAACTCAAGACTCTGATTTTGTAATCGGATCACATATCATTAATCTGGATGGAGATAAGGTTAAGGTTAAATTCCTCCAAAGTGATGAAAGATTAGTGAATTTAAATCCTTTGGAATCTCAGGAAATATTTGACAGCTTAAGTTTGAATTATTTTGTAGCTCCATGGGGTAAAATCTTTAAAAAAGAATTAATTTTAGATAACAATATCTCATTCCCGGAAGATACTCTGTGTGAAGACACTTATTTTTATTTTAAGGCACTGATAAATTCAAACAAGATTTCTGTTTTACCAAATACTCAAGTTTATATGTATAACACATTTGAACATAAAAAAACAGCCATTCATGGTCATGATATTAAAAAATTCAACAGATTTCTAAAGGGTATGTATAATGTCAATGATCTTCTGGAACCGGTTAAATTGTCTCAGCATGTAACAATCGGGGAAAATATCGGAAGTTTGCTTTTAATATTTTCTAATTTGGATAAAAGTCATAAGATGTATGCGGTTAAAGAAATTTACAAGTTTGAAAAGCATTTAAACTGCAAAATAGATATTCATAGAAGAGAAATTGCTGTTTTAAACAATAAAGTTTTAAATAAACAGTTTAAACAGGCTATTTTCATTTCCAAACTTTATACTTCACTTTACAATAATCAGACAATAAAAAATCTTTACAGGAAGTTCAATATTCGGAAAAATAACTAAGTTTTGTTTTATTGGTGTGTTTGTAAATGGGTAAAAAAACCAAAAAGAAGTTTTGGACTATGCCAAAAACCAGGAAGTTCAAATCTTTTAAAAAAAGACAGGATAATGAATATTACTTAACTGAAGTTAGACTCAATAAGGAAATTAAGGAATTTCGGGAAATGTTCAACAGTCTGTCATATCCTTTGTCTGTTGATGAATATGATGATATGGATTCCCGCAGACTGAAAATTAAGTTTTTATTTTCTAAACAGGAGAAAAAAGTCTGGAATAAATCCGATAATCGCCGCCGCATTTATCTGGAACAGTTAGCTTTTTTTAAACATGTTTATGTTAAATGGAAACATATAACTTATCCGATTTATCTGGAAAGACACTATGGGGTTCCTCACCATACTACATTTTTTGTTCCGTGGTTTTTGAAAAAGAAAGATAAAAAGAAATTTATTTCTGTTGTAGCTAATGGTTTAGTTTAATTTATATAGTATTTTAATCAGAATTATACATAATATAAATTTAAAAATTACTTGTTGATATCATGGATAAAAAAGAGTTAATTAATAATGGTAAAGTAAAGAGTGTATATACTACTGATGATGAAAATGCAGTTATCATTGAGTTTAGAGATGATATGACTGCAGGTGACGGTGCAAGAAAAGAAGTGATGAATAAAAAAGGTTCTTATAATGCACTTATTTCCACTAAACTTTTTAAAGTATTGGAGGAAAACGGTATTAAAACACAGTTTATTGATTTGCCTGAAACTAATGTTATGGTAGCTAAAAAATTGGAAATGATACCTATTGAGGTTATTGTTAGAAATATAGCTACAGGCAGTTTAATTCGTAAATATCCAATAGCTGACGGTACTAAATTAGATCCTCCTATTGTTCAAATGGATTTTAAAGCAGATGAATTCCATGACCCTATGCTTAATGATTCCATTATTAAAGCTTTAGGATTAGCTACTCAGGAAGAAATTGATGAATTAACCGAAAAAGCATTAAAAATTAATGAAGTTTTATCTGAATTCCTTTTAGAAGCTGGAATTATCTTGGTTGATTTCAAAGTTGAATTCGGTAAAGATAAAAACGGCGAAATTATTTTAGGTGATGAAATTAGCCCAGACGGATGCAGGTTATGGGATAGTGAAACCTTGGATATGTTGGATAAGGAATTGTTCAGAAAAGGTAAAGACAATGAAGTTATGGACGCTTATGTGGAAGTTTATAACAGAATTATCCCTGATGACGAGAAAATAGAATTGTAAGGAGTTTTTAGAAATGATTTTTGATATTGAAGTTAAAGTATCTCTTAAAGAAGGTATGTTAAACCCGGAAGCTACAACTATTGAAAGGTCTCTTGCTTTACTTGGTTATGATGTTAAAAATGCTAAAACTGTAGACATCATCAAATTCCAAATGGAAGGAGAAGACAGGGAAGCTATAAGGGAAGACGTTGTAGACATGTGTGAAAGATTACTTTGTAATCCTGTAATTCATAATTATAAAATTACTGTTATTCCACAAAACTCTGCTTGTGGGGCTTAAGGGGTTTTTATAATGAAAATTGGAGTAATTAGATTTCCGGGAACCAACTGTGATAGGGATGTGGCCAGAGCTATTGAACTTGCAGGTTTAACTCCTGAATATATCTGGTGGAATCAGGAAGATTTAACAGATTTTGACGGTATTGTAATTCCTGGGGGATTTTCTTATGGTGATTATTTAAGAGCAGGTGCTATGGCTTCCATCACTCCTGTTATTGATGGTATTAAAGCATTGGTTAAAGAGGAAAAACCTGTTTTAGGAATATGTAACGGAGCTCAAATTCTTGGTGAAATAGGTCTTGTTCCAGGTGTTTTCATAACTAATGAAAATCCTAAATTTAACTGTGAATGGGTTGATTTGAAAGTCGGAACTGCAAGAACACCTTTTACAAAATCATTTAAAAAAGGTCAGACTTTACAGATTCCAATAGCTCATGCAGAAGGAAGGTTTTACACAGAGGATATTGATTTATTAAAAGATCAAGATCAGATAGTTTTACAATTTAAAGATAAAAATCCTAATGGTTCTATGGAAGCTATTACCAGTGTTTGTGATGAGTCAGGTCTTGTTTGTGCAATGATGCCTCATCCTGAACGTGCTTGTGAAGAAATATTAGGTTCTAGTGACGGGTTAAACTTTTTTAAAGGATTTTTATAAGTGATTTAGATGGTAGTTTATTTAGTGGGTGCAGGTCCTGGAGATGCTGATTTAATAACTCTTAAAGCTATAAAAGCTCTAAATAAAGCAGATGTTGTTTTATATGATTATCTGGCTAATGATGAAATTTTAGAGCATGCTCCAAAGGATGCCAAAAAGATATATGTTGGTAAGAAAGCTGGAGAACATTATAAAACACAAGACCAAATTAATGAATTGATTGTCGAGCAGGCTAAGGAAAATGACACTGTTGTTCGTCTTAAAGGAGGGGATCCTTTTGTTTTTGGTCGTGGAGGAGAAGAAATATTAGCTTTAATGGAAAATGATATCAAATTTGAAGTAATTCCTGGTGTAACATCAGCTATTGGAGCGCCAACATCACTTGGGCTACCTGTAACTCATAGAGCTATAGCTACCTCTGTAACATTGGTAACTGGTCATGAAGATCCTACTAAAAAGGAAAGTCAGGTTAAGTGGGATTATACTGCAGATACATTAGTTATATTAATGGGTATAGGCAATATTAAAGAGAACACAAGTGAAATTATGAAGTACCGTTCAGGAGATACACCTGTTTGTGTTATAGAAAGCGGTACTCTTCCAGATGAAAATGTGATTTTCGGAACTCTTGAGAATATAGCTGATAAGGAAATTAACACTCCTGCTATTTTGATTATTGGAGATGTAGTAAGTCTTTATAAAGACATTTATAATTATTGAGGTGTAACAATGTGTGGGATTGTAGGTTGCATATTAAAAAACAATAAAAATGCAGCTCCTGTTCTTTTAGATTGTATATCTAAATTGGAATATAGAGGTTATGATTCAATAGGTATCGCTACAGTTAGTGATGGTATTAACATTAAAAAAGATAAGGGGGAAATTAAAGAGGTTGATTCTAAATTAGATTTGGCTGATATGCCTGGTCATTATGGTATTGCACATGTTCGCTGGGCTACTCATGGTGATCCAAATAAAATTAATGCTCATCCTCATACTGATGAAAATGAATCAGTAGCTGTAGTTCACAATGGTATTATTGAAAATTATTTGGATATTAAATCTCAGCTTGAAGAAGAAGGCCATGTATTTAAATCAGATACTGATACTGAGGTTATTCCTCATTTAATAGAAAAATATATGGACAAAGGATTTGATTTGGAAGATGCTGTACGTGAAACAATCGGAATAATTCACGGAGCTTATGCAATAGCTGCTGTTAGTAAAAATGAACCTGATAAAATAATAGCTACCCGTAAAGACAGTCCTTTAATTGTCGGTATTGGTGAAGACGGATATTACCTAGCTTCTGATTCTCCGGCTATACTGGAATATGCAAGAGACATAATCTATCCTGAAAAAGGGGAACTGGTCATTATTGATGAAAATGAAATAGTGGTCAAGGATGAATTTGACAATGTTATAGAAAAAGAAATTGAAACTATTGACTGGACTCCTGAAATGGCTGAAAAGGAAGGTTATGACTATTTCATGATTAAAGAAATCAATGAACAGGCTACAGCAGTTAGAAACACTTTAACTGAAAGGGATAATATTCAGGAAATTATTGATGATTTGGGAGATATTTCAAGAATCTGTTTTGTAGCATGTGGTACATCTTTCCATGCTTCTATAACTGGTAAATATCTTTTAGAATCTTTGGCAGGTATTCCGACTGATGTTATTTTAGCTTCTGAATTTAAATACTCTGCAAATACATTAAACGAAGATACTTTAGTTATTTTCATATCCCAATCAGGTGAAACAGCAGACAGTCTTAAGGCACTGGATTTAGCTAATGAAACATCCAAAACTTTAGGTGTAGTTAATGTAGCAGGTTCAGCTATTACAAGGCGTGCTGATTATGTGATACAAACTCAGGCAGGTCCTGAGATTGGAGTTGCTGCAACCAAAACTTATGTAAGTCAATTGACTGCTATTTATTTATTTGCAGCATTAATAGCTAAAGATGAAAAATTGCTTGAAGATATCTACAAGGTCCCTGATTTCATTGAGGAGCTACTGAAAGAAGTTGATTCAATTAAGACAATGTCTAAAAAATATAAGTTTGCCCGTGACTTTTTCTTTATTGGAAGAGGATATTCTTATCCTATAGCTTTGGAAGGAGCTTTAAAACTTAAAGAAATTACCTATATTCATGGTGAAGGTTATGCTGCAGGTGAACTTAAACATGGGCCACTTGCACTTATTGATGAGGGAATTCCTGTTGTTGTAATACTGCCTCCTGGAGAAAACCACAGAAAAACAATGAGTAATTTGGAAGAAGTTAAATCCCGTGGTGCAGATATTTTAGCTATCGGTTCTAAGGATGATGAAAGACTAAAACTAAAGTCTGATGATTTGTTTACTATAGACAGTGATGTTAATGAAGTTATTGCACCTTTAGTTTATATAGTGCCATTACAATTGCTGGCATATTATGTGGCTGTTGAAAAAGGTTTGGATCCTGATAAGCCTAAAAACTTAGCTAAATGTGTAACAGTGGAGTGAGATTTATGATTTCAATTTTTAAACTTGATGGAGAAGAATCTAAAGCTATTTTTGCTTTGGAATTTAACGAAACTCCATATTTATTTTTATATTTCAATCAGGAATGGGTTAATGAAACCGACCCTGAAGTTAAAGCTCTAAAAGAAGAATATTCTAAAGCAATGGATTTAAACGATTTAAAAGATTTGGAGTTAGGTGAAAGTATTGATTTTGATGATGGTGTCATACTTTGCTTATCTAAATTTGAAAATCCGAACTCCGGAGTTAAAGATATTTTATATTCCTATTCAGAACTTCTACTTGTAGATGATTAAAAAATATGTTTTTGAATTAGCTATTAATTATATTAATTAAATAGCTATTATTTTACTATTTATTTTGCAATACTCTTATTTAATTGACTTTCTTTTGCATTATTCTAATACTTCCTTGAAAAGCAGTTTTTCCAAAATCTGTTTTTGAAACTTAATTTAACTATTTTGTTTGGTTTAATTAATTTAAATATTTGGGATAATCTAATTTTGCAGTTTATTTGTGTGTTTTTTATAATTTGGATTGCAGTATTTTGGAATCTGATTTAAACATAATAATTCATTGTTTTTTAGATAATTTTAAGTTTAATTTTTATCATATTTTAATTTAGATAGTTAATTAATTGCTGTTTATTAAAATAATGGATTAACTATTGTTGATTATTAAAATAAGCCTTCAGATTAATTTTACTTTAAGCTTATTAATTTATTTGGCTCTCGTAGCTTTATTTGACTAAATACCTTAGGAAAATTCTCCTGTGATTTTTAATTATAACTTATTAACAATTTTTAAATACTTACAATTATCTATATTTTTTTTAAGCTTTAAATTGCTTATTTTAGCTATTTTAACTTTATTTGAGCTTATTTTGAAATTCAAAAGCTTTTTATAAGAAAAGATAAAAACAATATACACACAAGAAAAAAATATTTCTTGATTCATAAGAGGTGGACTTATGTTTGGCAATAAAATGAAGATATTTTTAATAACACTTTGTTTCATGTTGTCTGTATCTGCAGTTGGTGCGGCTTCAGATGTTGGTAATGTGGTGTCATTTGATGACGATGTTGAAACAAGTGATTTGGATGTTGATCCTCCATCGGGGATTGATGATATAAATAATGTAACTTATTCTAAATCCGAATATACTCGAGAACCGGTTATTTATGGTGAAGACCTTTCAATGTATTATAAAAACGGAAGCCGGTATGAAGTATCTATATATCAGGATGGTAAACTTATAAATTCTCAAAATAATGATTCTAAAGTAATTTTCAATGTTAATGGTGTGAATTACACAAAAGAATTGGTAAACGGTAAAGCTTTCATAGGGATTAACTTAAATCCTGGAAATTACACAATAACTACATTTTATCATTATACAGACGGATTAGCTACCAAGACCAATAATATTGAAGTATTGTCTACTATTCAGGCTAATGATGTTGTTAAGTTTTTTAGGAATGGTACTCAGTATTGTGCTAAGTTTTTGGATGGTTGTGGCAGTCCTTTGGTTAATGCCAGTGTTACTTTTAATATTAACGGTGTGCTTTACAAAAAACAGACTGATTATGAAGGTGTAGCTAGGCTGAATATCAACCTCTTTCCGGGAAAGTATATTTTAACTGCTATGCATCCTGACGGTTTGATGTATGGATATAATATTACTGTACTGTCTACTATTCATGGAGACGACATTGTTAAGTTTTTTAGGAATGGTACTCAGTATTGTGCTAAGTTTTTGGATGGTTGTGGCAGTCCTTTGGTTAATGCCAGTGTTATTTTTAATATTAATGGTGTTTTTTATAAAAAGCAGACTGATGATAATGGTATGGCCAGATTGAATATTGACCTATTTCCTGGAGAGTATATTTTAACTGCAATTCATTTAAACGGTGAAGAAAAAGCAAATATTATTAAAGTATTGACTACTATTTCAGCAGAGGATATTTCATTAATTGAGAATAAAAGTGGAGTATTTGTACTTAAAACTCATGACGGTGCAAGAAATGTATCAATAACAATTGATGGTGTTGAATACATTGTTCAAACTGATGATGGAGGTGTTGCTACTTTGAATGTTTCTTTATCAAAGGGTAATCATGCAGTACTTTCCAAGAACTTGAATTCAGGAGAGGAAATATTCAATACGATTTATGTAATGGAAGATCCTGCTTTTATTAAATACTACAGCATTTACGGTGTATCTCCTGATGGAAAATATATTATGGCTATCGGAAGACCTTCAGCTGCTGGTGAATTAAGCAAATATGGTTATACATTCTACAAATCAGTATTTGAAAGAATATGTCCATGCTGCAGAAGTGACAGACTTTACTGGGGAATATTTTGGGCAGGCAGTGAAACAGCAAACTGGGGTGTTTTCCCAGCTACTGGTTTAAAAGAGTCAGGAAGTGCAGAAGGTCATATATTCTGTGCTAAATGTGATGCAGATTTCTCTGTTATTGATGGTAAAAACCATGGTGGCGGTTCTAAAAATCTGATAAAAGTTATTTCTACTGTCAGTTCATCGAAGGATGAAGCATACATATTAAAAAATGGACAAATGCCTTATTCGGCATTATAATCTCCATTTTTTACTTTTTCTAATTTTTCAGTCATGTCTAGTATTCTAGTTCTTGAATTGTTTTTCAAGTCTTGTTTTTCAGTATAATTTTCCTCACATTCTAAAATATAAAAGGCTTCTTTGGAATTAGTTGATGGAATGTTCATTTTAGCTAAATTACGCTCAACACGTCTTTTTAATTTTTCATCTTCCATATTTTTAGTTAGAAAAATCGGTGTTTTGACAGCAGAGGATATTTTGGTGTTGTGTCTTGCATCATGTCTGACTTCTGCCCGTTTATCTAAAATAAAATCACTGCTGTTGTTTAGATTAGGGTCTCTAAATGGAATGCCTACATCAGATAAAGCTATTCTGATTTCATCGTTTTTTGGAAGGGATTTATCAAGAACTTCTGGATTTGGACTGGCTAGGGTTCCTCCCTGTTTTCTTCCGAAAATAGGTCCCTGACCAACATAAAATCCAGCTTCTATAAAACCTGCCCTGACTGGTGCAGAAGAAGTATAAGTAGCTATGATACCTCTGTCTTTAATTACACGTCTGAACTCCCTGAAGAAATCCAGAGAAAATAATTCAGGAGCCATATTTTGACTGAATGGGTCTAAAAATATTGCATCATAATAGTTGTCTTCCAAATTTTGAACAGTTTGTCTTGCATCTTCAATATAAACATTGATGTCAATATTTTCAGGAATTTTGCATTTTTCATAGCTAATGCCGGCATAATCCTGTTTTATTAATTCATTTTCAATAGCTTTTTTGGTAATGTCATGTTCCGGAATTGGTGAGGGAACTAAAAGACCGCATGCAAGAGTAGCTTTTGAAATTTCAACCATATCAATTTGTAAACTGGAATCTGAGCTATTTTTAATAAAATCGGCTATTGCAGCAGATGAATTGTATCCAAGTCCTGCACAGATATCTAAAATAGCTAGATCTTCATCGTAGTTGAATTTCATAGGTTTGATAAATTTCTCAAATGATTCACTTATTGCACCTGTAGATGTATGAAGTGTTTCAACTTTGTGATTTATTTCCTTTGAATTAATGGAATATGATCCGTCATCAGTTAAAACAAAATAATCCTTGTTTCCATCAAAAAAATTACATCTTGAATTAATATTTCCACTACTTCTTTCTTTTTCAAAACAGCTGTTGACTAAATCAAAAATATCATCATTGATTACTCTGGCATTTTTTTCATAACTCATTTTAATCTATTTAAATAATTAATTTTTGACTAATATAAATCTATTAGAAAAAGTAAAAATCGGTTTTATAAATCATTACAAGAATATGATACTTTAAAAAAGATAATTATTACTGATATTATTTATGATATGTCAGGTTTGATATAATTTAAATTCAGATTACTATAATTTTAAATACTGTCATGATACAATATTATATGGTGACTTTTTTTGGAATTTTTCAATTTTGATGTTGGTAAAAATCGTATATATAATGTGGATTGGCTTAAGACTATTGCAATACTTGCGGTATTGTTATTGCACTGTTCTTCGAAATATTTGATGCCGGATTTTGTGTTTCAGCCAAACTGGTACTGTGGAGTATTTTTTGAATCACTTTCCAGATTCGGTGTTCCTTTATTTATCATGGTTTCAGGATTTCTTATTTTAAGAAAAGACCAACCAATTTCATCTGTTCCTAGAAGAATTAAAAGGGTTTTAATTCCTTTTATTTTTTGGCTAGTAGTCTATGTAATTGCTAAATTTGCAATGATTTATCATTCATTTGATTTAATTCAATTCGGATACTTTTTAATTCAGGCATTTTTAGACCCTACTATTGTTTCAATCGAGTTTTGGTTTGTTTACATGATTGTAGGGTTGTATATATTTTCACCGATTATTACTACATGGCTGCATAATGCCGAAATTTATGAAATTGAGTATTTTTTAATTGTATGGGCTTTGATTTCCTTTGTAGGATTTTCAAATGTTGATTTTTTATTATATGATTATTTAAAATATTTCACAGGAAGTATCGGTTATTTTATATTGGGATATTATTTATACATTAAACAAAAATCTGTTTTAAAAAATAAAAACTTCGGACTGGTACTGTTTGTAGCAGGAACATTGTTGTCATTTTTAGGAACAGTATTGTCTTCTATGGCGATTGGCGGACAGTCTTTATTATTTTTTAATTTAGGTGATGTAACTCCAAATGCCTGTCTTCAAGCTATTGGAATGTTTATAATAGTATTAAACACAGATTGTGAAAAATATTCTAAATCAGTTAATAATGCTTTTGTTTTTTGCAGTATTGGAAGTTATGGAGTTTATTTAGCTAATGTTTTATTTATTAACATTTTCGATAAAATTCTTTCATTTAATGTTATGGGAAATGCTGCACTGACTATAGTTTTAGAATGTATTGCTGTTTTTATAATCTGTAATATTTTTATTAGACTGATGAGTAAAGTTCCGGTTTTAGAGAAATTTTCCGGAATTTAATCTTTTTTATTTTTTTACTTCAATTTTTATTTTAAAAATGAGGAAAATTTATATAATTTCTAATTTAAATTTTATTTTAACTAATAAAATAAGGTTAATTAAATGTTTGAGATTAAAGCTAAAGATAATAGAGGCAGAGTTGGTGTTTTGAAAACTAACTCTGGTGATGTAAAAACCCCTAATTTAATGCCAGTTATCCATCCTCGTAAACAAACTATTGATGTTAAAAAATATGGGGCAGATATAGTTATTACCAATGCTTATTTAATTTACAAAGATGAGGATTTAAAAAAGAAAGCTGCAGAAATAGGGCTTCATAAGTTAATTAATTTTGACGGTCCGATTATGACGGATTCAGGTTCGTTCCAACTGTCTGTTTACGGTGATGTTGATATTACAAATAAAGAGGTTATTGAGTTTCAGGAATTGATTAAAACAGACATTGGAACTAGTTTGGATATTCCAACAGCACCTTTTGTAACTCGTGAAAAGGCTGAAGCAGATTTGGAAGTTACTTTGGAAAGGGCTAAGGAAGCTGTTGATTACAGAAATTCCCAAAATATGGAAATGAAATTGAATTCTGTAGTTCAAGGTTCAACTTTTCCTGATTTAAGAAGAAAATGTGCAGATGAACTGACTAAATTAGATGCGGATTTGTATCCTATAGGTGCAGTAGTTCCGTTAATGGAATCATATCATTATAAGGAGCTTGTTGATGTTGTAATGAACAGTGTAGCACATCTTCCGGACAGTAAGCCCCGTCACTTGATGGGTGCAGGCCATCCGATGATTTTTGCCTTGGCTGTAGCTATGGGATGTGATTTGTTTGATTCAGCAGCTTATATATTATATGCTGAAGATGACCGTTTATTGTCTGTAAGAGGAACTTACAAACTTGAAAACTTACAGGAAATGCCATGTTCATGTGAAGTTTGCTGCAACTACACTCCGGATGACTTAAGGGCTATGCCTAAAGAAAAAAGAAGAGATTTAATAGCTCAGCATAACTTAAATGTTTCATTTGCTGAGTTAAGATTAATTAGGCAGGCTATTTATGAAGGTTCATTAATGGAACTTGTTGAAGAACGCTGCAGAGCACACCCTAATCTGCTTGAAGCTCTTCGCCAATTAGGCAACTACAGCAAAGATTTGGAAAAATATGATCCGAGAAGTAAAAAATCAGCATTTTTCTACACAGGTTCAGAATCATTATACAGAAGTGAAGTTTTAAGGCATATTCAAAAGCTAAGGGCAATGCCCAGAAAACGTGATTTGGTAATATTGCCTCCTTCACGTAAACCTTACAGCAAATATGTTTCAGGTAAGCTTGGAAACTTTTATGTTTATGGAAGTGAACAGGAATTGGATTTGAACAATACTGATTTTATGGTATTGGATATTCCGTTCGGTCTTATTCCCCTTGAAATTGATGAAATATATCCATTAAGTCAAAATGAATCTCCAAGAACCTGGGATGTAAGCAGTCTGGAATTTATTGAGGACTTTATCTCAGAATTTGTAGAATACTATGACCAGGTCTTAATTCACTCCAATGTTATTAAAAAATTGGATATTGGATTATATAATATTCATTCACAGTCTGATGAAATCAGATATGCAAAAGATGACCTTAAAAAGGTTAAGGCAATAGCTGACTATCAGTTTGGTGTCGGAGTAGGAGATGCTTTATTTACAGGCAATATAAAAATTGAAAAAAGTAAAAAAACAGGTAAGATAAGACATATTTATGACGGAAAAACATTAATTGTAAATATGAGAGCTTCTGACAGCTTTTTAATCCTTTCAAAAGAAGGTGCAAAAAGACTCCATGCAGCTACACAATATCCTAAAAACAGAGTTGTAGTAAATAAGGACTCAGAACCATTTTCACTTGAAGGAAAAAGCGTTTTTGCCAAATTCGTCGTGGAATGTGATGAGGATATAAGAGCTAAGGATGAAGTTTTAATTGTAAATGAAGAGGACAAGTTGCTTGCTTATGGTAAGGCATTACTTGGGGCCTGTGAAATCAACGATTTCCAAACAGGACAGGCTATTAAAACACGTAAAGGAATGAAAAAATAAGGAGGAAAACATAATATGTCTGATAAAGTAAATACTGGCAACAATATGGAAGATAAAAAACTTATTAAAAATGCAAGAAAACCTGAAGGAAAATTAGGTCATGAAATACTTGACAGGATGAATAAATCTCATGAAACAATGGCCAGATGGGGAGTCAGTCATTTTAACATTGATGAAACAGATAAAATCCTTGATATCGGATGTGGCGGAGGGAAAAATCTTGAACGCTTCGCTAAACAAATAGGTAAAGACGGATGTGTTGTTGGAATTGATTACTCTGAAGTAAGTGTTGAAAAATCCACTGATTTAAATAAACAGGCCATAGATGATGGCAAAGTTAAAGTCTTACAGGGATCTGTATCTGAAATGCCCTTTGAAGATGAAAGCTTTGACATTGTAACAGGTTTTGAAACAATTTATTTCTGGCCGGATTTTATAAATGACTTAAAAGAAGTAAACAGGGTTCTTAAAAAAGACGGTTTGGTATTTTTCTGTAACGAAGCAGTTTACAGAGAAGGTAAAATGGATAAATATGAAGATTTAATAGAATTGTTGGATATGAAAATTTATTCTGAAGATGTTTTGAAATCAGCACTTGAAAAAGCAGGTTTTAAAGATTTTCAGGCATTTATTCAGGATGAAAATGAGTGGATTTGTGTAACTGCAAGAAAAGCTTAACTATTAAAAACAATATAATATCATTTTTCAAATACTCCTAAGGTTTAAAATTATGAATAAGGTTCGAACAATATTTGCAAATATGAGCTGGCTGATGATTTCCCAAATCATTACCAGTGTTTGTGCTTTTGTTTGGACTATTTTAACTGCACGTTACCTTGGGGTATCTGACTATGGTATTTTAGGAACAGCAACTTCTTTTTCTGTTATTGTAATTGTTGTTGCTGATTTGGGAGTCACTACATATATTACAAGATCCATTTCGGTGGATTATAATGTAGAGGCGGAGTATTTGGGAAATGCACTGTCCCTTAAATTAATACTGTCTGTACTCTATTTGGCAGTGGTTATTTTTATTTCCTATTTGCTGGGATGGGATAATTTTACTATTTTAATAACTTTCCTATTTGCAATTGAAAGTTTAATTAAATCATTTTATAATTTGCTTTTTGCTTCATTTCAGGCTCACGAACAGATGAAATATCAGGCAATTACCAATACCTTACTTAATGTTTTGACTTTGGTATTTATTGTAATGATTTGCTTTACTGATTTCGGTTTGCTTGGAATCACCTTTGCATACATTGCAGCTAATTTAATCGGTTTGATTTATTGTATAGCTGCCCTGACAAAGCATATTATAGTTCCGAAATTATTGTTTGATTTGAAATTTTTTAAGAAACTGATAATTGCGGGAATTCCTTTTGCTTTAACTACACTGTTTTATACATTGTATTATTCAATTGACATGGTTATGATTACTCAGTTTTCAACTACCTATGCAACAGGGCTTTATAATTCTACCTACAAGCTAATTAATGTTTTAACATTGTTTTATACAATTTATTCAGCTGTTATTTTCCCGGTTATGAGCAAGCTGTTTAAACAGGGAAAAGACATGTTGCGCCTTAGCTTTGTCAAATCAATTAAATATTTGTCTATGATTACTATTCCAATAGCTGTAGCTACCTTTTTCTATGCGGGGGATGTGATTTATCTTTGTTATGGTAATCAGTATGCTGATGCAGACAGTGTTTTAAAAATATTGGTGTGGACTGTCTGTTTCTTATTCGTTAACGGTGCATGTTCCATGATTTTAAATGCATCTCATAAGGAAACTTCCGTTACAAAGATTTATTCTTTAGCTGCAGTGTTCAATGCAGGATTAAATTTATGTTTAATACCTTATTTCTCAGCACACGGAGCAGCATTTGCAACAGTAATGACTGATGTTTTAATTTTAATTTTAGAAATGTATATGATTAGTAAAATAAATCAGCTTCCTGACAGGCATTTGATTTTTGATTTGATTAAGATAATTATTGCGTCTGCTGTCATGGGCGGAGTATTTTACCTGGTTAACATGTCATTATGGTTAGCTATTCCTGTTGGTGTTATAGTTTACTTAATAGTTATTACTCTTATAAAATTCTTTGATAACGAGGATAAACTTATAATTAAACAGATTTTAGGTAAAGCTTAATATAGAAAACTGATATATATTAATCCTAGTAATTTGTGAGTTTAGTATTATGAGTAGGGTAAGAACTGTTTTTGCAAATATGAGTTGGTTAATGTTTTCTCAAATCATAACTAGTGTCTGTGCTTTTGTTTGGACTATTTTAACTGCTCGTTATTTAGGTGTATCTGATTATGGTCTTTTAGGTACAGCTACTTCTTTTGCAACTATTTTTGGTGTTTGTGCCGATTTGGGAGTTACTACCTATATTGTCAGATCCATTTCTACAGATTTTGACTCTGAAAAGAAATATTTGGGAAATGCTATTGGTATTAAATTAATATTGGCGGTATTTTACCTGGCAGTGGTATCACTGGCTTTATTTATATTGGGCTGGGATAATTATACTGTTGTAATCTGTTTCTTGTTTGCTGTGGAAAATGTAATTAAGTCATTTCAAACTGCAATGTATTCTTCATTCCAGGCTCACGAAATGATGAAGTATCAGGCTATTACAAATACTTTGCTTAATGTTTTAACATTTATATTCATTGTAGCTGTTACATTTACAAATTATGGGTTATGGGGAATTACTTTAGCATATATTGCAGCTAATTTAATCGGTTTAGTTTATGCGACTTTGGCTTTATCTAAAAAGATTATTGTTCCAAAACCGTTGTTTGATAAGGCTTTTTGTAAAAAGTTAGTTATTGGAGGCCTTCCTTTTGCATTGACTAGCTTATTTTATATGATTTATTATTCAATTGACATGGTTATGATTACCCAGTTTGCAAATACCTATGCAACAGGGCTTTATAATTCATCTTATAAGTTAATCAATGTTTTAACTCTGTTTTATACAATTTACACTTCTGTTATTTTCCCGGTTATGAGCAAACTGTTTAAACAGGACGGAAATTTACTGCAGTTTAGTTTTGTCAAATCCATCAAGTATCTGTCTATGGTTACTATTCCTATAGCTATTGCTACTTTTTTCTATGGGGGAGATGTAATTTCATTATGTTATGGTAATCAGTATGCGGAAGCAGGAGAAGTTTTAAAAATCCTTATTTGGACTGTTTGCTTCTTATTTATTAATGGAGCATGTTCCATGATTTTAAATGCATCCCACAGAGAAACTGCAGTTACTAAAATTTATTGTTTGGCTGCTTTGTTTAATGTTGCCTTGAATTTTATTTTAATACCTCATTTCTCAGTTTACGGTGCTTCAGTAGCTACTGTAATTAGTGAGATTTTAATTTTAGCTTTGGAATTATACACCATTTATAAAATTAATCAGCTTCCTGACAGACATCTTCTGGTTGATATTTTAAAAGTTGTACTTTGTGCAAGTGTTATGGGTGTTGTTTTACATATTCTTAATCTTAATTTATGGTTAGCTATTCCTGTAGGAGTTGTAGTTTATTTAATAGCTATTATTCTTACTAAAACATTTGATGATCAGGATAAACTGATTTTTAAACGAATTGTTGGAAAATAGTTTTACCAAAAACTTTATATACTATCAAAACAAAAGTATAATTGTTGTCTGTTATGCGGTGTTAGTCCAGCCTGGTTAAGACTCTAGCCTGCCACGTTAGAGACCCGGGTTCAAATCCCGGACGCCGCATTTATGCAGTTGTGGTATAGTCTGGTTATTACTTGGGCCTTCCAAGCCTACAACCCGGGTTCGAATCCCGGCAACTGCATTTGTTTTATCTAATTTTCTTATTTTTTTCTTAATTCTTATTATACTGATTAGTTTTTTTAGTTACTTTTATATAATACTTTTTATAAAGATTAAATTACTAAAGTTAGTTTTCTAACTAATTTATAAATTAAAAAAATCTTGGTGATTCTATGGTAGGAATTGTTGGATATGGGGCGTATGTGCCGTCATATAGAATAAAAGTGGAAGAAATTGCTAAAGTGTGGGGAGATGATCCTGTTGCTTTATCAAGGGGTTTAGTTGTAAACGAAAAATCCGTACCTTCTGCTGATGAAGATACTGCTACTATTGCAGTAACTGCTGCTAGATATGCTCTAGCAAGAGCTCAGATTGACCCACAAAAAATAGGGGCGATTTATGTTGGTTCTGAATCACATCCTTATGCAGTAAAACCATCTGCAACTATTGTTGCAGAAGCTATAAATGCTACTCCTGATTTGACTGCTGCTGATTTAGAATTTGCTTGTAAAGCTGGAACTGCTGGAATTCAAATGACTATGGGGCTTGTGGATTCCGATATGATTGAGTATGGATTAGCTATTGGTGCTGATACTTCTCAAGGTGCACCTGGAGATGCATTGGAATATACTGCATCTGCTGGAGGTGCAGCATATATTATTGGTAAAGATAACACTCTTGCTGATATTGAAGAAACATACAGTTTTACTACTGATACTCCTGATTTTTATAGAAGAGAAGGACAAGACTATCCATCTCATGGTGGCCGTTTCACTGGAGAACCTGCATACTTCAAACATGTGTTAAGTGCTGCAAAAGGTTTATTTGAAAAAACTGATTCAAAACCTGAAGATTATGATTATGCTTGTTTCCACCAGCCTAACGGTAAATTTTACTTAAGGGCAGGTAAAAAACTTGGATTTACTAGTGAACAAATCAAACAAGGTCTTTTAACTCCAAATATTGGAAACACCTATTCTGGTGCAGTTCCATTAGCTTTATCTAATATTTTAGATGTTGCAGAACCGGGAGATAAAATATTTGTTGTTTCATACGGATCAGGTGCAGGTAGTGACGGATTTACCTTAACAGTTAATGAAGAAATTAAAGAAAAAAGAGATTTAGCTCCAAAAACACAAGACATCATTGATAGAAAACAATATGTTGATTATGCTGTTTATGCTAAATTTAAAGGCAAAATTAAAATGTAGGTGTAATTATGAGAGATGTTGCAATTATAGGAGTTTCACAAACTAAATTCGGTGAATTGTGGGATTCATCTTTTAGAGATTTAATCGCTGAAGCAGGTGTAAAAGCTGTTATGGATGCTGAAGTTGAAGGAGACGATATTGAAGCAATGTATGTTGGAAATATGTCTTCAGGTTTATTTGTAGACCAAGAACATATTGCTGCACTTATTTCTGATCACATGGGTCTTAATCCAATCCCAACTACAAGGGTAGAAGCAGCATGTGCATCTGGGGGGCTTGCTTTAAGACAGGGAATTATGGCAGTTGCATCAGGTTTCCATGATGTTGTAATTTCTGCAGGTGTTGAAAAAATGACTGATGTTGTAGATGCTACTCCAGCTATTGCTACTGCATCTGATCAAGAATGGGAAGCACAACAAGGGGCTACTTTCCCATCATTATATGCGATGATTGCAAAAAGACACATGTATGAATATGGAACTACAAGGGAACAATTAGCTCAATTTTCAGTAGTAAACCATAAAAATGCTAAAAACAATCCAAATGCACAATTCCCATTTGAAATTAGTGTGGATAAAGTAATTAACTCTACTATGGTAGCTGATCCTTTAACACTTTTAGACTGTTCTCCAGTTTCTGACGGAGCAGCAGCTGTTGTTATGGTTCCTGCAGAAGATGCTAAAAAATACACTGACACTCCAATTTATGTAAGAGCATCTGCACAGGCTTCCGGAACTATTGCATTACATAACAGAAAAGACTTAACCACTATTGATTCAACTAAAGTAGCTTCCAGAAAAGCATATGAAATGGCAGGAGTTACTACTAAAGACATTGACCTTGCAGAAGTTCACGACTGTTTCTCAATCAACGGTCTTTTAGCTGTAGAAGACTTAGGATTTGCTGAAAAAGGTAAAGGTGGAATAGCTATTGAAGAAGGTCAAACAGAAATCGACGGTGATTTCCCAATTAACCCATCTGGAGGTTTAAAAGCTCGTGGACACCCTCTTGGAGCAACAGGTATTGCTCAAGCTGCTGAAGTTGTATGGCAACTTAGAGGAGACGCATGCAAACGTCAAGTTGATGGTGCAGAAATAGGTATGACTCACAATATAGGTGGTACTGGAGGTACTGCAGCAGTACATATATTTGGAAGAGATCTTGAGTAGACAGTCATCTTCTCTTTTTAAATACTTTAAAGTACAATATATTAATTAGACATATTTTTGGAGAGAGTATAAAAATGAAATTTAAAATAACAGCAGTAAATACTAAAAACCCAAGTGAAAAATTCGAATATGAATTAGAAGGAGAATCTGTTGACAGTTTCAAATACTTTGACGAAGCTGAAGGTAAATTCTTCCATCCTAAAGAAGTATTAAACAACAAAATGAGAGAAATTAACAACAATTTAATGTTAAATGACTCACCAATATTTACCATTAAAAAAGCTGGTGAAAAAGCTAATATAAAAGCTATGACTTTTGACATTGAAATTGAATCAATCTAATAGATTTAATTTCACTTTTTTTTATTTAAAAGAGACTCATTTCTCTTTTATTGATTTTTATGGATATTCCACTTTATTTTTATGCTGCTTTTAAGGATATGGACAGATTAGCTCCTGGAAGTGATAAGTCTACTTTAAAAGCTATTGGCTATATTGATTTTAATAAAGATTCGCAATTAACTATTTTGGATATTGGCTGTGGTGTGGGAGCTTCAACTTTATTATTGGCTGATTATTTTAAAAATTCAACAATTGAGGCTATTGATTTATTTCCACATTATCTGAAAGTTTTGGATGAAAAAATAGCTGACAATGATTTGGATAACAGGGTTTACACCTGTCAGATGGATATGAATGACCTGGATTATCCGAACTGCGAATTTGACATTGTTTTTAGTGAAGCTTCAGCATATATCATGGGTCTTGCTAAAGCACTTAAAAGTTGGAAACGTGTTTTAAAGCAAAATGGTTATCTGGTTGTTTCTGAGCTATCATGGATTCAAAAGCCTTCAAAAGAATCTAAAAAGTTTTGGAAAACACATTATTCGGAAATAGACACTATTGAAAATAAAATAGCTCTAATAAAAGATGAAGGTTATGAGTTTATAGATTATTTTATTTTACCGAAAAGTGATTTTGAAGATTATTATGCTAATTTAGAAAGCAATCTTCGAACATTAGATGATAATGACTTTAAAAAAGATTTTAAAAAGGAAATTGAAGTTTATGGAAATAATAGTGGTGATTATAGCTATGTTTATTATATTATGAAAAAAGAAGTTCGTCAATAATTTCCATATCTATATTTTCTTCAACAATTTGTGCTAATTTATTTAATGAGTAATCTTTTTGTGTTTCGTAAGGGTCTTCACCATATTTTGCTTCAAGACCTTTTTTGACTCTTAGATAATTTAAAAATTCACGTCTGAAATTGTAATTGTGGAATATTCCATGGAAGTATGTTCCAAAGACATTTCCATTACATGCTCCGTCAAAGTCACCTTCATCATTATTTCCCTGTCCTTTTTGAACATTTAATAATGGGCATACATCTTTACTTGAATTCAGGTGTGATGTACCTTCATGGATTTCATAACCGGTTACTTTCTCTCCAGCAATCTTTGCAAATATTTCACCAGCTATTCCGGACAAATCCTCTTTTTGAGGTATAACTGCTTCAGACTGTGTTACAATTTTTTCGGTATGCTGGAATTTTGACTCAATATCCAATAATTTTAACCCTTCAATAGTTCCAACATCAGATTCTTTTTTATTTTCATCATAAATTATATTTCCAAGGATTTGATATCCTCCACAGATTCCAACAACTGGGATTTCATCGGATTTGGCTATTATTTTACTTGCAAGTCCGCTGTCAAAGAGTTCTTTTGCATCTTTGGTTGAATTACGTGTTCCGGGAATGATTATAGCATCAACATTTCCAATTTCATCATTGGGATTAATCATTTTAATTCCAACATCCTCTTCAAACTCAAAAGGATCAATGTCTGTAAAATTGGAGATTTTAGGAAGCCTTATAACTCCAATAATAATATCCTTATTTTCATCAAATACGTGGGTTGTTAGGGATGCTGAGTCTTCTTCAGGCAGTTTTAATGTTTCATCATAAGGAAGAACACCTAAAACAGGAGCTTCGGTGATTTCTTCAATTCTGTCAAGTCCAGGTTTCAAAATATCCAAATTTCCTCTAAACTTATTGATGACAGTAGCTTTCAGTCTGGATCTGTCATAGTCATCTAAAAGCACATATGTTCCGGCAATAGCTGCAAAAACACCACCCATTTCAATATCAGCTATTAAAATAACATTTGCATCAGCCATATGTGCAATTTCCATATTGGCAAGGTCTTCTTTACGCATATTAATTTCTGCAGGTGATCCTGCTCCTTCAATGATTATAATATCGTATTTTTCTTTTAAAATATTGAAACTTTCCTGAATAGCTTCAAAAGCCGTGTTGTGATAGTCATGCTGATACTGGTAGAAATTCATATCTCCGATGGATTTTCCCTGAATAATTACATTGGATGTAAAATCACCTTTTGGTTTTAAAAGAATAGGGTTCATATGTACACTTGGTTCAACCATTGCAGCTTCTGCTTGCAACATTTGAGCTATTCCTATTTCTCCGTTTTCTTTAGTTGTATATGAATTTAAAGACATATTTTGAGATTTAAAAGGAGCTACGTTATAGCCTCTGTTTTTATATATTCTACATAATGCAGCTACAAGCATACTTTTTCCTGCATTTGATGATGTTCCCTGAACCATTAAACATTTAACCATTAAAATCACTTTTTTATTTGCTTTAAAAATATTTGTCATTTATATTTTATAAATGTTAATCGGTTAATTATGTCTATAATATTATATATTATTTCAACTAAAATTTATAAATGTAAAAAAAATTTTATTAAATATAAAATATATTTTAATTTAATAAAAAGGTTGATTATTTATGAAATTTAATAAACAATTCTTTTTAGGCATTATGTTGCTTGTTCTCCTTTTGGGAGTAAGCAGTGTAAGTGCGAACGATTTGAATGAGGATAATTCATCTTATATTGGATTAGATGACTCTTCAATGGTAATTATGGAGGATTCTGCTCAGGCAGGCAGCGATGTTAATGCTCAGGCAGGCAATCCTTCTGATGATGTGATTATTGTAAATAATTGGGGTGAACTAAAAACATACTGTGAAAAAACAGATAAAAACTATGTGCTTCAGTTAAAAGAAAATACTAATTTTTACCCGGAAAATGGAGATGACATTTCCAATCAGATTACTGTTAGAAATAATGTAACTATCCTGGGAAATACGGGAGCATATATTGGTGATGTATCTCCTAAGGCATCAACACTTTTTTATACTCCAATTTCAACTCCGGAAAATTCAGGAATTAGTTTAAAATTAGTTAATTTGACATTTAAATTTATATCTGTTTCAAAACTTTCATCTCTGGATGGTGGAATGGTTGTGGAGTTGGCTGGTGATTGTACAGGTAACTTGCTTGAAAATTGTACTTTTGACAATATAACTGCTTTGTCAGGTCATTCCTGTGTTTATTATATTAAAAAAGGTTATACTACAGTTAGAAATTGTAATTTTACAAACATCAATACATGTTTTGGTGTTTTAAGTATTTATGATCCTGATGCTGGCTTAAACTGTAATACTTCACATATGTTAGTTGAAAACTCTTATTTTGAAAATAATTATGCTACAACAGAACCTGGATGTATTAACAATTGCGGTCAGTTAATTGTTAAAAACTCTACATTTTATAAAAACAGTGCATTTTGGTGGGCTGGAGCAATACACACTCACAGTGGAGCAAATACAACAATATATGATTCTAATTTCACAGATAATGTAGCTGGCTGGAATGGTGGAGCATTGTATACCTACAGTTACCTGCAAATATACAACACCACTTTTACAAGTAATAACTGTACAACCAACAATGGTGGGGGAGCTATTGGTGCATGTTTCTATGGAACCAATCCCCATATTTATATTGAAAACTCATTATTCCAGTATAATACAAACAACTGCTGGTCTCTTACTAATGAATCTACAACAGGTACTGGTCGTGGAGGAGCTATTTCAATAATGGATGCAGGTGATTTGGATGTATATAATACTACTTTCATAGCTAATTCTGCATCTATAGGTACTGCAATTTGTGCAAATCAGGCACAGGGTTACGGATCTCCAAATGTCAGATTAATAGGCAATAAATTTATTAATCACACAGTAGTTGGCGATGTATTGATAATTGATCTTTCCAAATCTGAACTGGAATTATCTGATAATTATTATTATAACAATTCTTTAGTATTTTCTAAAACCAAACTTAGTGAAGAGGAAAGAATTGGCAACACAACAGTATTGAATATTCAGTTTAAATTAAAAAACGACAAATATTATGATTCTGATATTTTATCCAAATCAGGTTATTTTGTTTATGTAGATGGTGTTTATTTAAAAACAGTCTACAGTGAGTCTTTTAATTTGACTTTTAATGACGGTAAGGAACATAAGGTATATGTACGTTCAGTTGCAGGTGTCAGTAACTCAAATAATCTCACTGTAAATGGTGTACCTGTTCAGTATATCTATGTTTCTGTAAACGGTAATGACAACAATAACGGAAGTAAAAACGCACCTGTACGTACAATAGCTAAAGCTATTTCTTTAAATACTAATGGAATTTATATTTTAGAGGGAAATTACAGGGAATATGGATTAAATATTAACAGTGATTTAAAAATTGTTGGTGATGGAAAAGTTATTATTGGCGGAATTAGTTCAGCTGATCCGGTATTTAAAATTTCAAACAGTGCAAATGTATCATTTAATAATTTAAAATTTGCTGATATATCCAACGGTGAAATTATTAATGGATTAGCTGCTGGAGAAGTTGAAATAAGTGGTTGTGAGTTTTATTCAAACAATCAGAAAGGAATTCTTGTTAATGTAGCTAATTTGCTTATTTCAGATTCCAAATTTGAAAATAATAATGTTTTCAAATGCATTTATACTAATTATTTGGAAATGAGAAACTGTGAATTTGTAAACAATACTGCAAACGAGAAAAAATCCACTTCTGAGGTAGGCAATTTAATTTATCTGGACCTTAAAGACCAGCAAGGAATAATTTCAGGCACTTTCTTTGAAAATAATAATGTTTATCAGGGATGTATTTTTGTAAAAAGTAGTGATTTTAATCAAGGATTGGAGATTGCGAGTTCTGTTTTCATAAATAATACTGGAGTATTTAGAGGAGGCTGTCTGTATGCTGATTCAAGTTCCAGCAGCAACTATCCTATTACAATTTCATCTTCTGTATTTATTGATAATTTTGCACAGTCTGGAAGTGTTGCTTTTGTTATGAAAAAATGTGTACTTACAGCTACAAATTCAATCTTTTTAGGCAATAAAGAAAAATCCTCATCATTAGGAGAGGTATTTTCAACTGTAGGCAGCAGTGCAAAATTTGCAATAGACAGTAATTGGTGGGGTAACACTGCTGAAAATGCAACAACTGCTCCAAGAAAAGGGTTGAACAATTGGTTATTTTTAAATGTAACTGGTAATGTTGATAAATTGAATTTCAATGAAAATGGGATAATAACTGTTGATTTAGCTAATGTAATTAATAACAACGGTGAAATCAGCAAATATGATGCTGGAGACAAATTGCCATTAGATACTTTAAATATCACTTCTGTTAATGGTATAACAACAACTGTCGGTGATAAATTTGTGGATGGTAAAATACAGGTTATATTTACTCCAACTGCTACTGGAGAAGCTTCAGTAACTACTGATCTTTATGGAGTAACCAGTACTATAAAATTCAATGTAGGTAAAACACTTTCAGATTTACATATCTATACTAATGATATTAAGGTAAATGAAGACCTTGTAATTAAAGTAGCTTTAGAAAGCAGCAGGCCAACAGGTACCGTTACAGTTAATATTAATAATAAATCATATATTATTAATTTAGTAAACGGTACTGGATTTACAACAATATCTGGCTTAGCTAGTGGAGAATATGAAATTACTGCCAAATATAATGGTGATGATAATTACGAAGAAGCTATTGCTACATCTTCAGTTAAAGTTAATAAAATAGCTTCATCAATGGATATTACTGTAGATATTACTGATGTAACTACTATTGTTGCAGACCTTCCAAAAGATGCAACAGGTAAGGTAATATTTACTGTTGATAATAAAACAAAAAATGCAAATATTAAAAATGGTAAGGCATATATAGTTTTATTTGACCTTGATGATGGAGTTCACACTGTTCATGCAGTTTATGGTGGAGATAATAACTACTTTGGATGTGAAGCTAGTGAACAATTCAGTAAAACCAAACTTAATTCTACTTTAACTGTAAATGCAAATGATGCTAAAGTAGGTGAAGATGTTGTTGTTTCTGTAATTGTCATGCCTGCTCCAGGTAGTGACGGATCCAGTGTAAATATTACAATCGGAGATAAATCCACAATTGTAAAAGTTGATAAAGATACAGGTAAGGCTTCCTTAAAAGTATCTGATTTAGCAGCAGGTAATTACACTGTTAAAGTAGTTTATAGTGGTAACGGATTGTATAATGGTTGTGAAAACACAACTAATATTAAAATAACCGGTTATTCTGTTCCTCAATGGGGTAATGATGGATTTGACACTAAAAACACTGGAAAAACAAATTACACAGGAAATAGTAATGGTGTAGCTATCTGGAATTATGTTGTAAGCGGAAGTCAGATTAACGGTTCTATGGCTATTGATAATGCAGGAAATATTTATGTAGCTTGTAATGATGGAATTTATTCATTTACTTCAAACGGAACTTTAAGATGGAAATTTGAAGGTTCCTTTGGAAGAGAGATATCTTCAGGAATAGCTATTTCCCGTGATGTTATTATTGCTCCAAAAGCAGGAGATGCAATATACTTTATAAACTCCACTACAGGCAAAAAATATAATTCCAATATCTGGCAGGGATCAAGTATTTTCTCACCTGTTGTAGATGAAAATGCTAATGTATATATTTCCAGTGAATACCAGTACAGCAGCGGAAGCTACAATCTGGTAATCATCCCATATAATATGTGGAAATACGGCGGAACTCCTACAATGATTGATTTAGGATCCCAACCGGTTAGTGCACCTACATTACTGGGTAACGGATTGGTAGCTGTTAATACAAAAGACGGTCTTAAAATAATCAATGTTACAAGCAAAACTGTAATTGGAAGTTTTGTAGGAATAGGTGTTGTAGGACGTCCGGTAGTTGACTCCAGTGATGTCATATATGTATTTGATAAAGACGGAAAAGTCAATGCATTAAGTGCAAATAACAAATTATGGACTACTGAAATAGCTATAAATGGAAGCACATTAGCTTTAGATGAAGAAAACAGTGCATTATACACTGTTGGCAGTGATGGAAATGTCTATAAAATAGATATATTTAACAAAGGAGCAGCTTCTGTTTTCTATAATTTGGGAGGTAATGCATCTTCCATAATGATTGACAATGATGGAACTGTTTATATAGGTTCAGATAATGGAAAAGTTTCTGCCATCACTAGTGAAGCTAAATTATTATGGACATTTACTGCTGAGTCTCCAATTAAAGGACCAATCGTCATGGATAAAAATGGTACGGTCTATGTTTATTCCAGTAAAACAGTTTATGCAGTAGGAATGGGAAAAATCACTCCTGCTATTGATGTAAATGCTGAGGATGTTAAAGTCGGTGAAGATGTAATTATCAATATTGAGCTTCCTGATGATGCTACAGGCAGTGTTGAAGTAGTTATTGGAAATATTACACAAAATGTTAATATTAAAGACGGTAAAGCTTCTGTAACTATTGCTAATTTAAGTGCCGGTCAATACAGTGCTGCTATTCAGTACAGTGGGGATAATAAATACAACGGTGCAAAAACAGATGTTTTATTTAATGTTAATAAACATGAATCAAAAGTTGATATTTCTGCAGATGATATAGAAATTGGTAAAACTGCTGTTGTAACCATTAATGTTACTCCTGGTGCTACAGGTAATGTTACTGTAGTTGTCAATGGCAAATCACAGGTTGTAGAACTTAAAGACAGTAAAGCTACTTTAACTATTGAAAACTTAGCTGCTGGAGATTATAAAGTAGAAGCAATCTATAATGGTGATGCCAAGTATTTAGCTTCAAGCAATAATGCTTCATTCAAAGTTTCCAAAATATCAGGATATGATATTAAAGTTAATGCTGGTGAAGTAAATGAAGGTGAAGATGCTACAATTATAGTAGTTTTACCTAAAGATGCTACCGGCAATGTAACTTTAGTTATGAACAACAAACCTTACTTTGCAAAAGTCAGTGATGGTATGGCTAAAGTGGTTGTTCCGTCTGTTTCTGCAGGAACTCATGATTTCATTGTAAATTATTCTGGTGATGATAAATATGATAAATCAACTGTAAACGGAACTATAAAGGTTAATAAAAAAGCAGCAACATTAATTGTTGAAGATCTTGTAAAATATTACAAAGGAGATGAAAAACTTACAGCTAAACTGGTAGACGGCAGAGGCAATCCAATAGCTAATGCTGATGTTGCTTTTAATATTAATGGTAAAGATTACATCAGAAAAACCAATAATGAAGGAATAGCTTCTATGAATATTAATTTGGTGGCTGGAACCTATAATGTGGCAGTTAAATATAATGAAAGCTCAGTTAATGTAACAGTAACTGTAAAATCTACTATTGTAGCTGATGATTTAGTTAAAATGTATCAGGACCCTACAAGATTCTATGCTAAGTTCCTGGACAGTACAGGAAAAGCATTGGCTAATACTCAAGTTAGATTTAACATTAATGGTGTTTTCTACACTAAAACTACTAATAATGATGGAGTTGCTGATTTGGGTATTATGTTAAGACCTGGAACATATATTTTGACTGCATATAATCCTGCAAATGGTGAAGAAAGAGGAATCACCATAACTGTAAAATCTTTAATAGTTCAAAGTGATTTAACTAAATACTACTTAAATGCTTCCAGATTCCAGGCAACCATTTATAATAAGGATGGAAGCTTGGCGGTAAACAAAGAAGTAACCTTTAACATCAACGGTGTTTTCTATCATAAAACCACGGATTCAAATGGTGTAGCTAGTTTAGGTATTGCTTTAAGGCCTGGAGAATATATTATCACAACTATTGTTGATGGACTTGATATTGGAAACAAGGTCACTGTACTTCCTACATTAGTAACTAAAGATTTGGATATGAAATACCTTGATGGAAGTGACTTTACTGCACAAACCTTGGACGGTCAGGGTAAGCCATTAGCTAACCAAAATGTATCATTTAATGTGAATGGTGTATTTTATCATAAAGTCACTAATGAGGACGGTATTGCAAGTCTAAAAATCAGATTGATGAGTGGTGAATACATTATAACTTCCTCATGGAATAATTTCCAAACAGGAAACACTATAAAAATTAGTCCTTAAGAGAATTTCTCTTATTCTCTTAACTTTTTCTTTTTTTATTATAATTTTTATTGGATATCAAAAATAGCTATTTTAATATTTCAAGTATTTTCAATCCTAATTTTGTTGTTTTATAAAGTCTGCCTTTTTTAGCATTTTCATTGAGACATATTACTAGTTTTTTACTTTTCAAATCATTTAATGCACTGGATACTTGTGTTGGACGTAAATTGGTTTCTTTTGCAATTTCAGAAGGCATTTTATAATCATTGCCAGACAATGACTTTATTGTTTTGTACCGTGAAGATGATACTTTTATAAATCCGATAATTTCCCAGATATTTTCTTCATTTTCTTTTTTATTCATGTTATATGTCTTTATGTTGCATTAATCACTTTTTTATTTATAATTTTATTCTGTATTATTTTATTTTTACTTGGTTTTTGTTCTATTTATTATGTTTTAGTAACAATTTTATACTACTTGTCACAAAAATGTTATTTGTAAGTTAAACATGGTTTTAATTTACATTTTTATGATGATGGCTTGGCTATTGTTATAAAACATCATTTACTATTTAATTTCAATGTAAAAGTAGTAAATTTGGGAAATATGGGATAAATTAACTTAAGAATTATACTTGTCTGTTTAATAAAAGAATAGGTAAAATTTTGCACATTTTAGGGGTTTGTGCAATTTTTTTAAGATAATGGCTGTCATTTATATGCAGTCTGAATTTTTTAAATAGGGGTATAATTCTTGTTAATTTTGATTATTTCAGCTTTTTTTATATTTCTAAAGTCATTCAAATCTTTAAACTTAAAAATACTGGTTTATTTTTTTAATACTATTTTACTTACTAAAATTTACTAAAATAGAAAGCTTTTTATATAGCAATTTGCCAATATTTAAATAGTAAATTAACTTAAATTATTTATTGTTGAATTATATTGAACTAAAAAATTATGTAGAGGTAGGTTTCATGAAATTTGAAGAACAAGAATCAATCGACGATTCCTCAAAAGAAACTGTATTAAAGCCTGAAATAGAAGAAAATGAGGCTTTTGAAAAAATTGAACCAATGTTAGATTATGGTAATATTAAAAGTTCAAAAGATATTGAAGTTCCTCCATTATTAATTGATCAAGTTATTGGACACGAAGAGTCCATTGAAACTATTAAAAAAGCAGCAAAACAAAGGAGAAATATTTTACTTATCGGTGATCCTGGGGTTGGAAAATCAATGCTTGCTAAAGGTATGGCTCAGATTTTACCTCATGAATCCTTAGAAGATATTTTAATTTATCCGAATGTAGAAGATAATAACCATCCTTTAATAAGGTCTGTTCCAGCAGGAGAAGGTAAAAAAATAGTAAAGGCAACCAAAGGATCTGCTAAAAACCATGAAGAGAAAAAAACATTAATTACAACATTTGTTATTGCAGCTATTGTTGTTATTGGATTTATGTATGGCAGAATACTTGAAGCTATTATTGCAGCAGCATTAATATTGCTTATTTCTATTCAGATAAAACCTAAAAACAATAACATGTCTCCAAAATTACTGGTTAATAATGAAGATAAACGATTCGCACCATTTATGGATGCAACTGGTGCTCATGCAGGAGCATTACTTGGAGATGTCCGTCACGACCCTTATCAGTCTGGAGGTCTTGGAACTCCTGCACATGAACGTGTGGAATCAGGAATGATTCATAAAGCTAACAAAGGTGTTTTATACATTGATGAAATAGGTACAATGACTATGAAAACACAACAAGAGCTCTTATCTGCAATGCAGGAAAAAAAATATGCTATTACTGGTCAAAGTGAAAACAGCAGTGGTGCAATGGTAAGGTCTCAGGCAGTACCGTGTGATTTCGTTCTTGTAGCATCAGGTAACCTTCAAGTTCTTGAAGGAATGCACATAGCTATGAGGTCAAGAATCAGGGGATACGGTTATGAAGTTTTCATGAAGGATTCAATGGAAGACACTCCGGAAAACAGAAAAAAATTAGTAAGGTTTGTAGCTCAGGAAGTTAAAAATGATGGAAGAATTCCTCATTTTGCTCCTGATGCATTAGATGAAATTATTTTAGAAGCAAAACGTCGTTCAGGAAAACAAGATGCTTTAACTCTTAAATTAAGGGATTTAGGTGGACTTGTAAGATCATCTGGTGATGTAGCTATTGAAAAAGGTGCTGATTTGGTAACTGCTGAACATGTAATTGAAGCTAAAAAATTCTCCAGAACATTAGAACAGCAAATAGCTGACAGATCCATCAAACAAAGAAAAGAATACAGTATGGTTCACCCTGAAGGTGGAAGAGTTGGTCTTGTAAATGGACTTGCAGTTATTGGAGATAGAAGTGGTATTGTTTCACCAATTGCTGCTGAAGCTGCTCCTGCTCAATCAAAAGAAGGTGGAAAAATCATAGCTACCGGTAAACTTGGTGAAATCGCTAATGAATCAGTTCAAAATGTAAGTGCATTAATTAAAAAATACACTAACAAGGATATTTCTGATTATGATATTCATGTTCAGTTTATTCAAACTTACGACGGTGTAGAAGGGGACAGTGCAAGTGTTTCAATAGCTACTGCAGTAATTTCTGCTGTTGAGGATATTCCTATTGATCAGACTGTTGCATTAACCGGATCTTTAAATGTTCGTGGGGATGTAATGCCTATTGGTGGTGCTACAGCTAAAATTGAAGCTGCTGCAGAATCCGGAATTAAAAAAGTATTGATTCCTAAGTCTAACATGAAAGATGTTATGCTTGAGAAAAAATATGAAGACATGATTGAGATAGTTCCAACTGAAACTTTAAGTGATGTATTGGAAAATATTTTAATTAGCGGCAGTAAAAAAGACCGTTTAATTGAAAAAATGAGAAATTTAAGTTCCAAAGTTGCAAGTAAAGTTTCCAAATCTCAAATTGAAAAACCAGCTACTAACTAAGTTGGTTTTTATTATTCTTTTTTTTATTTTAAATTTTTTCAATCGCATTTTTATAACGAAAACATAATATATTAATAATTTTATATTAATATAATATATTAGAAGTTGAAATGTGATTGATATGGGTGTTAAAATTCGTTTTAATGTAGCTAAGTTTGGAGCTAAGGTAGCTTCTCAGGTATCTAAATTTGGATTTGGAAGTGGTAATAATCTTCCGGGATATGTTTTTTATAAGATTGCTGGAAAGGAAGCACTAAAAGATTTGGCTCATGAAATGAGTATTGGACCTATTTTAATCACAGGAACCAACGGAAAAACTACTACAACAACTCTTTTAATTAAATTGCTTTCTGCTGATACGAAAATCAGAAAAAGCTTTGAAAGCAATACTATTCATGCAATAACTACAGGTATTTTAAAAGGTGATGGGGATCTTGGTGTTTTTGAATATGGAATCAGAAATAAGAGCTATGGAATTCCGGACACTGTTCAGAGACTTATTGATCCTGTAGGTGTTGTTTATACAACAATTTCACGTGAACATTCACAGGTAGCAGGTGTTAAAAATCCCTTTGAGGAATATGTAGATGCCAAATCTCTACTTTCACAGGGTATGACTCGGGGAGTTGTTATTTCTAATGCAGATGATCCTGTAACAGCAAATATTGCTTGCAATAAACGAAATGACCTGCATGTTAATTTTTATGGATTGGCCATTGATAGTATTAATGATATTTTCGAATCAGACAGTCCAAATTGTCCAAGGTGTGGCAAAAAGCTTGAATATTCTCAAAAATTCTGAATCACAGAGGAATTTACAGTTGCTGCTGCGGTTTTAAACGCCATGAACCTAATGTTAAATTGATTGGTGCTGACTTTAAGCCTGATAATTGGGATTTGACAATTGAAGGAAATTTATATAATTATACAAACAATAAGGATATTTCATTTGAAGTAAGTATAAATGTTCCTCCATTCGGATTCCATAATATTTACAACACATTGGCTTCCATTTGCACATATGCTACTTTTACTCCAAAAATAGACAATATTGAAAATACTATTAAAGAGGTTTTCAATAATTTGGACATGTCTTTTATTCCTCCTGGAAGATTTGAAGTAGTTAAATTAAATGACAAATATGTTGGTTTGGGACAGGGAGATAATGGTGATGCAGCTAAAATCAATGCATTATTTATGAATCAGTATATTGACGGTCCTTTAGAATTTATTTACACAACTCCTGATGAAAATGAGGAAGAAATATTTGAAGACCATCTGGAAGTTATTAAAAATTTAAATCCTGACCATATGATTGTTGTTCCCGGAAGAAAATCCATTGAAAAAGCTAAGGAATATTATAACATAATATCTGAAGAATATGATAATGCTGATTTTTATCCATTAAGCTATGATAAAATGGATGAAAGGATTAGAAAACTGGTGGATTTGGCTGAAACTTCAGATTATAATTATGTGATTATGACAGGCTGCGGTGAAGAGCAGGAAATGTGGGAAAATATAAAACAAAAATTAATCAATAAATAATATTGCTTTCAATTATATTATTTATTGTTTTATAGAAGTTGTCTTCGCTTTTTTTGATTTGTCTAAATGATGAATCGATTTTACATCCGCATAAATCACAGCTGCCGATAAGGAAGTCATTGCTGTTTTTTTTAATCAGGATTCCGAAGTACTCTTCTTTTAAATCCCCATATTTTTGAAATTCTTCACTGCTGAGACTTATAGTTTTATCTTCAATGGAAAAAATATCGCATTCATTAAACATAGGTATAAAAGCGAGCATTCCGAAAGTTATAAAGATATTTTCATGTTTAAGGACTTTTAAGACTTTTTCAACATAGCTGTCTTCATTTTCAATTCCATATTTTTTTAATTCACCAATGTTGTTGGAACCCATTGTGCAATTATCACGGATTATACAAATAGCTAGTTGAGGGTCTATATAATTATCACATTTAGCTACAATATTTTCAATACTTTTTTCAATATTCATTAATAACACCTTCGTAACTTTCACATAATGAAAGAATCTCTTCAATTTTTGGAATTTGATTGAGCCAATCTATAGGAATTGAATCAAATCCATAATAAATTCCAGAAAGCCCACCACAAACAGCTGCAATAGTATCAGTATCTCCACCTAAATTAACAGCTTTCAGGACACTGTATTTATAATTGTCAGTAGTTTCCAAACAATAAATGACACTTTCCAGAGTGTCTATTACATAACCTGAACTTTTAATATTCTCTTTTAAATCATCATTAAAAATTCTCTCAAAATGTTTAAGCTCTTCTGAATCTTTGTAATGTTTTCTGATTTTATCGCAGGCTATTTTAACATGTTCTTTAATTGTTAAATTATCTGAAATCATTGATTTGGCCAGTTCAACATAAAATACGCAGGCTATTTTTGATCTTAAATGGCCATGAGTTAAGCCGGATATATTTTCAATTGTTTCATAGTCAATGTCATGGATAAAGGCCAGAGGCAAAATTCTCATTAGAGATCCGTTTCCATTATCTCTTTCACTGACTCCTCCACATTTTAAAGCTTCAAAACCATTTTTAAACCTTAATAATGATTCATAAGTTGTGTTGCCGTAATCAAAAGTTTCTCCATACTGAGTGTATTTGCCATTAAGAAGCCATTCTAAAAACTCGCTTTGGATATCTTCATAGTCAATAGTCTTTTTATTGCAGATGCTGCTCATAGTAGCCAGGGTCATTGAAGTATCATCTGAATAAGTTCCGGGTGGCATATTGTATGTTCCGTAACCTGTTATAGTTTTAACCGGATTTTTTTGGAGTGTTTCACGGGAACTGAACTCCGCCGGAACACCTAAAGCATCACCGACAACAAATCCACAAATACCTGCTTTGATTTTCATAGATATAGTTATATCTTTAAAGTTGATATAAATAGCAGTTTCAAATTCATAAATTATAATTATCACTTCAAATAATTATTTAACATGGTGATTCTCAAAACACAGAATTTAATTTTAAGGTCATGGAAGGTAGATGATGCTGAAGAGTTGTATCATCATGCTAAAAATCCAAAAATTGGTCCGATTGCAGGGTGGCCACCACATAAAAATGTTGAAAATAGTTTGGAGATAATTCAAACTGTTTTTGCAAAGGATGAAACTTATGCCATAACCTTAAATGGTCAAATTATAGGATGTGTGGGTTTGCTTGTTTATCCTGACGGAAATCATTATTGGGGAGAAAATAATGCAGAACTTGGATATTGGATTGCAGAAGAATTTTGGGGAAATAATTATGCATGTGAATCATCTGAGAAACTTTTAATACATGGTTTTAAGGATTTAAAGTTAAATAAAATATTTGCTTCATTTAGAAAAAATAACCTTCAGTCAAAAAGGGTTCTTGAAAAATTAAATTTTAAATACTTTGATGAACTACAAAATATTGATTATACCGGAAAATGCTATCTGGAAATTGTAATGAGTTTAGAAAATAATGACACTGGATGATAATATGGAAACATTGGAAGCAATTAATAAAAGAAAAAGCATTCGTGCTTATAAGGATGAGCAAATAACGAAAGAGGAATTAGACACAATTATAGGAGTAGCTAATAAAGCCCCAAATGCAGGACCATTTCAAGTTAGTGTAATTCAAAATAAAGAGTTTTTAAGTGAAATAAATGATAAAACTAAAGAGTTCATGTTAAATTCTGAAGGTTTTATGCGCCAGAGAGCTTCTATTCCAGGTTATGAGCCATTATATGGTGCTCCAACTTTAATTGTTATTTCTGCACCTGAGGGTCCTTTTTCTCAAATAAATGTTTCAGCATCTGCAACAACAATGATTTTGGCAGCTACTGATTTGGGATTGGCTACATGTTATGTTGTATCTCCAATAGCTATTTTAACTCAGCTTAAAGATAAATTAAACCTTCCTGAAGATTTCATACCAGTTTCAGGTATTTTAGTTGGTTATGAAGCTCCCTGTGATATTCCATCTCCTGAACGTGAAATTCCAGATAATATAAATTTTATTGGTTAGATAATTATGGTTAGAATTTGTAAAAATTGCGGATTTGAGAATCAGGACAGCTATGACTTTTGTGCCAAATGCGGAACTCCATTAGTGGAAGGGCTCCAGCCCAACACATTCTTTGTTTATAGAAATGTGGAACAGGGAATTAGTAGGAAATTTATAATTATTTCTTATATAATTACCATATTTTTTTCATTTGGAGGTTTTCTTATGGATCTGGTAGCTAGAAATACTTCAATGGGTTTTTTTAGCTTCTTTGGATTTTTCATGCCGTTTTTCCTAATTCAGGCACAGGATAATAATATTAAAAAGCATGGTTTCATCCAATTGTTCATATCTCTTGTTGGATTTATTCTGTTTGTAAGAACTTTACCATTGTAAAAAAAGAGTTTTTAGTATTGTTTTTAAAAAACAATACTTTTTTTTAAATTTAAACAAAATGTATTTTCATATCTCCAGTTAATAAACATTCTGGAATTGCCAAATAATTCATGTGGAAATCATCCATTGCTTTATCAGCTGCATCTCCACGGTCCATTCCGTCACCCCAGTCGTATTGGCGAATATCGGATATGATGTCTCCGCCAAATATTTTCTCGGCTGCATTATTATTTACTGTTATGATAATATTTGGAGATATATTGTAAGTGTATTCCATTATTTCTTTAGCTGCTCCGTAAGGATTGTCGGGATCATCTAAATGAATGTTGTGTAGTGTTTGATGCTGTGCGTTAAATGAACTTCCCGGATAAATCCAGTTAAATCCACCGGTTAAATTCCATGTGGCACCCATGTCAACACCAGGAATACCTCCTTCACTTTCATCTTCAGCTATTATTAACACACTAGAAGTTGCAGCTATTCCCACTATAACAATGACAGCAAGTATTATAACTGCAAAAATAATTCTTCCAATTTTCATGATTTACAATTGTTTTTAGCATTAATATAGTTAACTTTTTTTATGTTAAAATCAAATATTAATTATTATATTAATTTTTGGTGATAATGTGATTATTGGTGGTTCAGCATCTCAAGATTTGGCCGCTCATGTGGCAGAAGAGTTAAATGATGATTTATGTTATGTAGAAACTAAAAAATTCCCAGATGGCGAAAGATATTTGCGTGTTGATGGTGAGATTGATGATGAAGTTACTGTTATTCAATCTACAGGATATCCTCAGGATGAAAATTTGATGGAATTGCTGTTTTTAATATCAAATCTTAAAGACCTCGGAGCAAAAAAAGTTAGGGTTGTTGTTCCATATATGGGTTATGCAAGACAGGAAAAACGTTTTCATGATGGGGAAGCAGTTTCTGCAAAAATTGTAGCTAATTTAATTCAATCTGCAGGTGCTGATGAATTTATTACATTTAATATTCATGAAAAATGTGTTTTGGACTTTTTTGATATTCCAACTACAAATATTTCTGCTATGGGTGCAATAGCCGAATATATTGATGAAAAAATTGATGAAAAACCTTTAATTGTTGCTCCTGATAAAGGAGCATATCCTTTTGCTCAGGAAATAGCTGAAATTCTTGATTGTGAATGCACTTATCTGTCTAAAGTTCGTCTTGGACCTGATAAGGTGGAAACTAGAATTGTTGATGTTGAAGGCAGTTCTGATGAAACAGTTAATGTGGATTCAGTTAAAGGTAAAAAGGCATTTATTATTGATGATATTATAGCTACCGGTGGAACTATTGTTAATGCAGTTAAAATATTAAAGGAATACGGTGCCAAATCAGTTGATGTTTGTTGTGTTCATCCGATTTTGGTAAATGGAGCTACTATGAGAATCTATGCAGCTGGTGCTAACAGTTTAATATCTACCAATAGTTTATCTGCAGACAGTTCTCGTGTTTCTCTTGCAAAAAGCATAGCGAATGTTTTGAGGGATTAAAGATGTTTGATAAAGATGCTATTAAAAAAGAACTTATTGAAGGATCTAATATAATTTTAAAAAGATATGATGAAGAGGATGTTGTTGATTCCATATCTGTTATGAATACAAAAGATCATGTTATTTTTTTAGGGTCTTTAAGAGTTTATAATGAAATGAATGTTAAAAATATTGAGAAAGCTTTAGAAAACTGTTTTGAAGACTACGGCAAAGTTAGCATAAGAAGTAGAAAAGTTGTTCCCTGCTGTTCCCTGCCCTATTTCCATATCAGTTTTCACATCAATGTTGATGAAGTAATTTAGAAAAGCATGAAAAAATTTAAACTAAACTCACCTTACAAGCCATTAGGTGATCAGCCAAAAGCCATTAATTCATTAGTTGATGGGATAAATAAGGGTGAAAAGGAACAGACTCTTTTAGGAGTTACAGGTTCCGGCAAAACTTTTACAATGGCTAATGTTATTGAAAAAGTTCAAAAACCTACCCTTGTCATCTCCCATAATAAAACATTAGCTGCACAGCTTTATGAGGAATTTAAAGAGTTTTTCCCAGACAATGCTGTTGAATATTTTGTCAGTTATTATGATTATTATCAGCCTGAGGCATATGTTCCAAGAACTGACACTTTCATTGATAAGGAATCATCTGTCAACGAAGAAATTGACATAATGAGACATTCTGCTACCCAATCACTTTTATCCCGTGATGACGTGATTGTAGTCAGCAGTGTCAGCTGTATTTATGGTATAGGTTCTCCGGAGGATTATGGGGAATTTGCATTTGGAATAGCTGTAGGGGACAATTATGACCGTTCAGATATTATTCGCAAACTTGTTTTCATGCAGTATGAAAGAAATGATATTGAATTTGCAAGAGGTCATTTTAGAGTACGCGGAGATGTAATTGAAATAAATCCTGTTCACGGCACTCCTCCTGTAAGAGTTGAGCTATTTGGTGATGAAATAGATGCAATCAGTTTAATTGATAAAGTCACAGGCAAAAAAACAGAAAGTTTAAAAAGATACATGATTTTCCCGGCAAAGCACTTTGTTGTCGGGCAGGATAAAATGGATACAGCAATCAGAAACATTTCTGATGAGCTGGATGAAAGATTAAATGAGTTTAATTTATCAAATAAGCTTCTGGAAGCTCAAAGATTGGAACAAAGAACACGTTTTGATATTGAAATGCTTCAGGAAATGGGATATTGTCCGGGTGTAGAAAATTATTCAATGCATCTGTCCGGAAGAAAATGGGGTGAAAAACCTTATTCATTATTAAAATACTTCCCTGAAGATTATCTGACTATTATTGATGAGTCTCATGTTACACTGCCTCAAATTCGTGGAATGTATAATGGAGACAGGGCACGTAAAGAGACTTTAGTAGAACATGGATTCAGATTACCTTCTGCTAAGGAAAACAGGCCATTGAGATTTGATGAATTTGAATCATCTATAAACCAAATCATTTATGTTTCAGCTACTCCAGGAGCTTATGAATTGTCAAGATCAAGTAATATTGTTGAGCAGATTATCCGTCCGACAGGTTTGGTTGATCCTGAAGTGATTATTCGTCCGGTTAAAGGTCAGGTTGAAGATTTGCTTGGCGAAGTTAAAAAAAGAGCTAAAAAAGATGAAAGAGTTTTAGTTACAACTTTAACCAAGAAAATGGCTGAAGATTTAACTGATTATTATGCAAAAATAGGTGTTAAAGTCAGATATATGCACTCTGAAATAGATACTTTAGAGAGAATTGACATCGTAGATGATTTAAGACGGGGAACATTTGATGTGCTGGTCGGTGTAAATTTACTTAGGGAAGGTCTTGATTTGCCGGAAGTTTCTTTAGTAGCTATTTTAGATGCAGATAAGGAAGGATTTTTAAGAAATGAAACTTCTTTAATTCAGACTATTGGAAGGGCTGCAAGAAATATCAACGGTCAGGTAATCATGTATGTTGATGAAATGACTGATTCCGTTAAAAATGCAACAGCTATTACAAGTAAAAGAAGAAAAATCCAAATCAAGTATAATGAAAAACATGGTATTGTTCCTAAAACTACTAAAAGGGCACTTAAGGATAAAAAAGTAGCTGAGGATTTGGATATTGAAGGAACGGATATTAGTAAAATACCTAAAGATGAATTACGTTTACTTATCAGTGATTTGGAAAATGACATGAAAGAAGCAGCAGCTAAACTTGATTTTGAAAGAGCAGCCAGTTTAAGAGATCAGATAGCTACTTTAAAAGGATTAAAAAAAGATTCTTCATAGAATAATTTAAAAATGGGAACTGTCCATTAATTTTAATTTTTGCATTTTATTTAATGGACAGCTAGAACTTATTTTTTTAGAAAGTTGTTTTTAGTGTTTTTAATATTTCGTCGGAGGTTTTTCCTTCGTTTTCAAGAGTTTTTATTGTGTTTTTCATATTTGTTTTTTCTTCTTGTTTTCCTTCTTGTTTTCCTTTTTGTATTCCTTCTTGTCTAAGTTCTATTTCTCTGTTGTGTAGTTTTTCGTTTATGCTTTGTCCTTTTAGGGTACTCATTGTTCTCACCTTTTCTAATGTTTCTGGGTTTTTTATGAATATTTCTGTTGTTAGCCAAAGTCCCCATGTTAATATTTTAGTTTGTTTGGTTGTTATTTTGGTAATTTTGCTAACATAACCACAGATTTCTTTAACTATTTCTTCAGAATTTTTGGTTGTGTTTAAAAATGGTATGAAAATTAAATCTAATATGTCAAAAGCTGTTAGTTTTTTGTTATTTTCTATTTTGATTTTAACATTTTTTAATCTTTGGTCTCAAGGATATTTTTTTAGAAAAATTATTCTTATTGGTGTATATTTATTTACTTTTCCAATTCAGCATTCTGTTTTTGATTTGTTTGGATTGCCTGTAGATATTATGATAGTATTTATGGGTTTTCCAGTTTCTTCATGTAATTCCATGTCGTAACATCCAGTATGGGTAAGATTACCATGAGTTAAGTTACCGCTGTAATGTTCATAATGGATATATGAATCATCAACCATTTCATATACAAAATCCATTAATAAACCCTTAAAATTAGGTGTTATTAATTCTGTAGAATATACCTTTTTAATTTTTGTACAAGGCAATGGTTCATGTATTTCATCTGTTTCTTTTTCTAATGCTTCTAAATAATCAAAGAGGTCTTGACCATAATATTTTGCTAATCCTTTTATTAATTTATCCTGTTTTTGATAAATCATTTTTTCTCTCCTTAATTGTTTAGTATTCTATAAATCGATTTGATAAAATACACTAATACTTTCTATTGGCCACTATATAAGTTGTTAAGTTGTAAATAACTTAAATAAAATATTTTGAGTAAATTTAACACTTTTAAATCAATATTTCAATAGTTTTTATAATGGTGGTGTGGATACAGTTCCAAAATATTAAGTGGAAAAATGATTAGATATATTTATATATGTAGATGTCTAATATTTGTTTGATACATTACGAATGTTTTATTTTTCAAATGCTCTTAGATTAATATATTATATTGGGGCATTGGATAATTATTATTAAGGAGGGTACTATGACAAAAGACTCTAAAAAACAGATTATCATTAAAGGAGCTAAAGAACATAATTTGCAAAATATAGATTTAGCTATTCCTCGTGATGAATTTATTGTAATAACAGGATTAAGCGGGTCTGGTAAGTCTTCACTTGCTTTTGATACAATTTATGCTGAAGGACAGCGTAGATATGTTGAATCTCTCTCAGCTTATGCAAGACAATTTTTAGGGCAAATGAAAAAGCCTGAAATGGAATATATTGAAGGTTTGTCTCCTGCTATTTCAATAGACCAAAAAACCACAAAAGAAAACCCAAGATCTACAGTAGGAACTATTACTGAAATTTATGATTATCTTAGATTATTATTTGCAAGAATAGGGATACCCCACTGTCCAAAATGTGGAAAGGAAATATCTCACCAAACATTGGGCCAAATTGGAGACAGTATAATAGAAGAAGGGGAAGGTAAAAAAATACATATTTTAGCTCCGGTTGTTAGGGATAAAAAAGGCCAGCACAAGGATGTTTTGGATGATTTGAGAAACAAAGGATTTGTAAGGGCAAGAGTGGACGGTGAAGTTAGAGACCTTGAAGAAGATATTGACCTTCCGAAAACTTACAGACACAGCATTGAAGTAGTTGTAGACAGACTAAAAATAAGAAAGGATGTTGACTTTAAAAGAAGACTGGTTGATTCTCTAGAAACAGCTTCAGAGTTTGCAGACGGACTGATAAATGTACTATTTTCAGATGATGGCAGAGATTATGAGAAAAAATATTCAGAACACTTTGCCTGTGTAGACTGTGGAATAAACTTTGAAGAACTCACTCCAAGGATGTTTTCATTTAATGCACCTCAGGGAGCATGTCCTGAATGTAATGGTATTGGAGTTAAAATGGAAATCGATCCTGATTTAATTATTCCAAATAAAAATCTTACATTAAATGAAGGGGCAGTTACTCCTTGGGCAAAATCAAATAAAAAAGAAAATTATTATCATCAGATGCTGGAAGCAGTATCTAAACATTTTAACTTCAGCATGGACACTCCGTTTAATGAATTAACCAATGAACAGCAGGATATAATATTATATGGCTGTGACGATAAAATACCATTTTCATTTAAACGTAGAAATAAATCTTATCAAGTTAATCGTCAGTTTGAAGGTGTTATTCCGAGAATGGAACGTTTATACATTGAAACCAAATCAAATTACAGCAGGAAATACATTTCCAAATTCATGAGTGACAGAAAATGTCATGTATGTCATGGAAAAAGACTTCGTCCTGAGGTACTGGCTGTAACTGTTGGTGGAAAATCAATAGCTGACGTAGTGGAAATGTCAATTAAGGATTCATATCAGTTCTTCTTGAATTTGGAACTTACTGACAGAGAACAGTTCATAGCTAAAGAGGTTTTAAAAGAAATCAGACAAAGACTTAAATTCCTTGTCGATGTTGGGCTTGACTATTTATCAATGGCACGTTCATCAGGTACACTGTCTGGTGGTGAAGCTCAAAGAATCAGATTAGCTACTCAAATAGGCTCCGGATTAGTTGGTGTTCTATATATTTTAGATGAACCAAGTATTGGTCTTCATCAAAGAGATAATGTAAAACTTATTGAAACACTAAAGAGACTTAAAAACTTGGGAAATACTTTAATTGTTGTAGAACACGATGAAGAAACAATATTGTCTGCAGATTATGTTGTAGATATAGGTCCTGGAGCAGGAGAACACGGTGGAAAAGTAGTTGCCTGCGGAACTCCTGAAGAGATTATGGAGTCACATGAATCTGTTACCGGTCAGTATATTTCAAGACGTGAAACAATACCAATTCCACAAACACGCAGATCAGGAAATGATGAATCACTTATAATTAGGGGAGCCAGACAAAACAATCTTAAAAATATTGATGTTGAAATACCTTTAGGCAAGTTCACATGTGTTACAGGAGTAAGCGGGTCTGGTAAAAGCAGTCTGATTAATGAAATTTTATACAAAGGGTTAAGCGGAAAATTAAACAATAAATTTACCTTTGCAGGAGATTATGATAAAATTGAAGGTGTAAGCAACATTGATAAAATCATAGCTATTGACCAAAAACCGATAGGACGTACTCCAAGATCAAATCCTGCAACTTATACTGGAGTTTTCACGGATATTCGTGATTTATTTGCAGAAACTCCAGAAGCTAAAGCTAGGGGATATAAACCTGGCAGATTTAGTTTTAATGTAAAGGGAGGAAGATGTGAAGCATGTTCAGGTGACGGTATTGTGCAAATTGAAATGCACTTTTTAGCTGATGTATTTGTTCCATGTGAAGTGTGTGGCGGCAAAAGATACAATGAAGAGACTTTAGACATTCGTTACAAAGGTAAAAATATTTATGAAGTTTTGGAAATGACTGTTGAAGAAGCATTGGACTTTTTTGAACATATTCCGAAAATACATAAAAAACTTAAAACCTTGCTTGATGTAGGTTTGGGCTATATGAAAATAGGTCAGCCGGCTACTACTTTATCAGGTGGTGAAGCTCAAAGGATTAAATTAGCTAAAGAGCTTTCAAGGTCAAATACAGGTAACACATTATATATTTTGGATGAACCTACAACTGGTCTTCATTTTGCAGATATTAAGAGATTGTTGTCAGTTCTTGCCAGATTGACTGATGCGGGCAATTCAGTTGTTGTTATTGAACATAATTTGGATGTTATTAAAACAGCTGATTATATTATTGATTTGGGTCCTGAAGGTGGAGATGGTGGTGGAAAAGTAATAGCTACCGGAACTCCAGAAGAAATAGCCAAATCTGGAACATACACTGGTGAATTTTTACAAAAAATCCTTAGTGAAAATATCACACCTTATGCCAAACAGCTTGTTAAAGAGAAAATGAGCAAGTAAATTTTCTCTTTTTCAACAAAGTATTTAATAAAGTTATGACATATTAACTTTAAGTTCACTTTTTTAGAAGTAACTAATATTTAAGGTGAAATATTTTGAAATTTGTAGATTTTTTCTCAATTTTTATTCGCGGAATACTTATGGGTTCTGCAGATATTGTTCCTGGAGTTTCTGGAGGAACAATTGCATTAATCACAGGTATTTACGAACGTTTGGTACATTCAATAAGTACAATTAATTTTACTTTCATAAAACCATTACTTAAAGGAGATTTAAAGGGTTTTAAAGAAAGACTATTCTATGAAATTGACTTTAAATTTTTCATACCGTTATTATGTGGTATTGGACTTGCAATGTTAACATTAGCTAATGTTATTTCATATTGTATGGATGTATACACTGCTTTAACCTATTCATTCTTTTTAGGATTAATTATTGCTTCGTCATATGTGTTATACAGGCAAATGGATGAACTTACTCTCAAACATGTAATTTTTACTGTTATTGGGGCTGTTTTAGCATATATTTTTGTAAGTTTAAATCCGATAGCTATGAATCATACTTTGCCGATACTGTTTATTTCAGGTTTGATAGCTATCTGTGCAATGATTTTGCCGGGTATTTCAGGATCATTTTTACTTTTATTGTTAGGTCAGTATGAGTATATGTTAAATGCTTTAAAGACTATGAGTTTAAGTGAAATTGTTGTATTTTGTGCAGGTGCCTTTATTGGTATTTTAGGATTTTCCAAAGTCTTAAATTATTTGCTTGAACATCATGAAGGCATTACAATGGCATTTCTTATTGGTGTGATGATTGGTACATTAAAACTTCCTGTTGTACATATTGTAAATACAACTCCGCTTACATTTGCTGCATTATTGCCTTGTATTATCCTGGCTATTATTGGATTTGTTATAATTGTTGTTATGGAAACTAAATTCGATTATATCGAATGATTTTTCCTCTTTTTTTTTTAAAATATTATAAACCTTAACGATATAATATTATATAATGATAATTCTTAAAAAAATAAAAAAACAGTGGAAATTATATCCAATAGGTTCTCCAAAAGGAGCATTGAATAATAAAAGAGAACCTGAGTATGTTGGAACTGTTAAATTTAAAAAATATGATGATTCAATAGCTATTTCCAGATTTGTAGCGGATTACAATTACTCGGATTCATCTAATTTATCAGAAAAATTAGTTCCGCCTCAGGAAGTAATTAAACTTTTAAGGAGTCAGGCTGTTTTTTTAGCAACTAGGGATGATGAAGTTGAGGATTATCTTAAATCACTGAATATTAAGGTAAGGCACACCAGAGTTTGTGATTTTTGTGCATTTGAAGGAAATATTACAATTGTAAACTCTGAATTTTCATATAAACACAATAATCAGTTGATATGTGAGCAGTGTGCATATGAAACAATTAAAAGGGAAATTAAACTTCAGGGATTTGATAAAAAAATATTCAGAAACCTTAAAGACATTTTAGATAAAACAGGTAATTTGGAAAAAACATTGTCTGTTCTCTCACCTAAATTTGATCCACTTTCTAACAGAAATTTAACATTATTTGACAGAGTAGATACAAAATCCAAGTATAAAATACCTGATGTATCAATGAAAAGACTTAAAATACCTCATAAGTTCAGGGATATTTTAATTAAAAATGGAAATAAAAAATTATTGCCTGTCCAATATTTGGCAATTAAGGAAGGCCTTTTAAAAAATCAGGATTTGCTTGTTGTAAGTGCAACAGGAAGTGGAAAAACTTTGGTTGGAGAGCTTGCAGGAGTAACCAAAGCAATGAAAGGTCAAAAATTTATATTCCTGACACCTCTGGTAGCACTGGCTAATCAGAAATACCGTGATTTTAAAAGAAAATATAAAAAGTTAGGCTTAAAGGTAGCTATTAAAGTAGGTAGAAATAGGGTTAAAGCTAAAGGTGAATTGAAACTGCCTGACAGTGATGTTAAAGATGCAGATATAATTGTTGGAACCTATGAAGGCTTGGATTATCTTTTAAGAAACGGGAACTCAGCTTTATTGTCTAATTTAGGAGTGGTTTTAATTGATGAAATCCACATGATTGATGATGAAGACAGAGGAACAAGACTTAATGGATTAATAAAACGTATCAAGCATTTATATCCTCATTCACAGATTATTGGTCTTTCAGCTACTGTTAAAAATCCTGAATTTTTAGCCGGTGAGTTTAATATGAAATTGGTGGAATATTCTCAAAGGCCGGTTCCATTGGAACGTCATTTGGTTTATATCAGATCAGAATCTTCAAAACACCATATAATGCAAAAATTAGCTAAAAAGGAATTTAATACAAAGTCTAAAAAAGGTTACAGAGGACAGACTATAATTTTCACCAATTCAAGACGAAAAACTCATAAGATAGCTAATTTCCTCCAAAATAAAAAGGTCAATGCCGCAGCATATCATGCAGGTCTGTCCTATTATAAAAAAGAAAAAATAGAAAAGGACTTTGACAGGGGAAAAATATCTGTTGTTGTAACTACAGCTGCACTTGCTGCAGGTGTTGATTTTCCAGCGTCACAGGTAATATTTGACTCATTGGTAATGGGAAATAAGTGGATCAGTCCAAATGAATTTTCACAAATGCTTGGACGTGCAGGAAGACCAAGCTATCATGACAGGGGAATAGTATATTTGCTGCCTGAAGTAGGCCATGACTTTGACGGCGAAAGTGAAGAGGCAAAGGCACTGGATTTACTTGAAAGTGACAGCGAAGATGTATTTATAGAATATGATGAAGAAAGCTCATATGAACAGATATTGGCAGATATTTCTTCAAGATCAATAAAAACAACAGATGAGTTAAATAAATTCTATAAAAATATAAATATTCCGGTAGACATTAGAACAGCTATTAATGAAATGGAAGATTTGGGATTAATAGATATTGTAGGAAATAAATTAAACATAACAAAATATGGCCGTGCAGTATCAGTATCCTTTTTATCTCTGGAGGATGCGGATTATATTAAAAAATCAATTGATGATAGGGGATATCTAAAGGTCTATTTAAGAAAGTCTCCGTACTATAAGAAAAAAGACAAATTCAACAAATTAAGGGTAAAAATATTGGCTATTGGACTGCAGCTGGAAATGTTTGAAAATGCATATCTGTCTTCAGTTGTACATAATCAGATAGCAAACGCTTTAAAAATTAAATTTTCAACAAGACTGTTTGCAGAATCAACACTGGATATTATTTCATCAGGTGAAGCAATAAGTAAACTGGACAAAAAATTTCAGGATGCTTTAATTAATATTCAATCAGATTTCTTAAAATGCAAATGTGAAGACAGACCGTTTTGTGACTGTCTGCAAAAGGGAATATCTGAAGTAATAATAAATGAAAGGCTTAAAGGTAAAGATCCGATAGATATTTCAAATAAACTGTTCAGGAAATATCAGATACAGGTCTATCCTGGAGACATATTTTCATGGTTAGACAGTTATGTTAAAAATTTAGATGCGATAAAAAGAATAGCTAAAGCATTTAACCGTAAAAAGGTAGAAAGGGAAGCACACAGATTAATCAAAGCTATTGAGAATGGATGAAACTTTTAAATTAGCTAATTTTGAGTTTTTAAAATAAATTAAATGGGAGTGGCATTTGCAGTCACTGCAGCCGAAATCAGCTATTGATTCCTCATTTTCAATTATTTTTTTAGCTATTTCACATTCCAGTTTTTCACCAGACTCTTTTGTATATATTTTTTCGATTTTTGAGTTTTTGTTTAGTAAAAGGTAATCAATATGCCAGTGCTTTTTCTTATTGTCTGACAGATGTCTTTTAACTCTGGATTCAAGGGAGTTCATAGCTGAACCGACATAAACATAACATCCTTTTTTAAAGTTAATGATTCCTAATTTTTTACCTATTTTAATTTTAGTGTCTTTCTCAACATTGATTATTAAACAGTAACTTCCTTTCATGTTTTTATATTGTTAATGTATATGATTATTATATTTTTTTATTTATTTCAAATATGATATTTAATTTAATGAAAATATCATTTAATTTTTCAATAGCTTAACTAATATATTGCTAAAATTATAATGGTTATTTTTAATTATATGGTATAAAAATATTTATTAGTTTCACAGTTCAAAATTATATTCATGTTTGTTAAGATTAGAACCAAAGGTCACAAAAATGTGTCTTCTATGCATAAATCCACGTTTGAAATAACTAAGGATTTGGAAATTGGACCTACTGCAGATTGTATTATTGGAGTGGCTATGGATAATTCCATGAATGATTTTTCAGATGAGTTTAAAGCTAAAATAGCTAATAAAAACACTAAAATAACTGTTATATTGGATACTGAAAACGGCCATGATGAGATTGTTGGCTTTGGTCATGAAAATTTGACTTTAACTCATCCAACAGACATTGTCTGCAGAACCAGCGACTATGTCTGTCCTCGTACTTTGATGATAAATGCAGATAAGGCAGCAAGGGATCTTGATTCGGATTTAATTGAAGATTTAAAAAATGAAAAAGAAATGGAAGTTACAATTATTCTAGTTTGATGTTTTTAAGCTGATTCTTATTTGCATTTTCTGCTGCTTTAAGATAGGCATCACAAACTTTATTTACTTCATCAAAAGCTACAACTTTTCCTTTGTTAATCCATAATGCTTTGTCACACAGGTTTCTGATTTGTTGAATTGAGTGTGATACAAGTAAAACAGTAGTTCCTGAACCCATTAATGATTTAATTTTATCATTACTTTTTTTCTGGAATTTAACATCTCCGACAGAGAGGATTTCATCAATGATTAAAATATCAGGATTTACAACAGTAGCTATTGAAAAACCAAGTTTTGCAAGCATTCCTGAGGAATAGTTTTTGACAGGAAAGTTAATGAACTCTTCAAGTTCTGAAAACTCTAAAATCTCATCATATTTTGATTTTAAAAAATCTTCAGTATATCCCAGTATAGCACCGTTCAGAAATATATTGTCCTTTCCGGAGTAATTATAATCAAAACCGGCACCTAGAGAAAGTAACGGAGCTATTATTCCGTTAGTAGTTACTTCTCCTTCGTCACAGTCATAAACACCAGAAACTATTTTCAGTATTGTACTTTTTCCCGCACCATTAAAACCGATTAGTCCGACCTTTTCTCCCTGGTAAATTTTAAAGGAAACGTCATCAAGAGCTTTGAACTTTTTACTTTTTTCTTTGTTTCTTTTGAGGGTACGTATTACATATTCTTTTAAATTGTCAATTTTGTCATTGGATATTTTAAAACTTAAAGAAACGTTTTTCAGTTCAACTGCAATTTTTTCTTTATATTCCGGAACAAACAGTGAAACTAATTCATCTATGTCCTGATGATTTTTTTGAGGTTTTATAGCTTTATAAATGTTATTTCTGTTAATATTTTCATTTGTTTTTTCAGGAGTTATTAATTTTCTTTGACTTTCAAGAAGTATCTGTTTTGTTTGATTTTTATTTAAATTTTTTTGGTAAATGGAGTGTATGTACTGTTGAATTTCATCAGTTTCAAACTGTTTTTTGTTATTATGTTTTTGAAGATGTGCAGATTTAACTTGCATTGTGTTTGAAGTGTTAATCTGCTTTTCATGCATTTGATTAAAATTAACTTCTTTTGGTTGTGCATGATTTAAGTTTTTATAATTTGATTCGAATTGTATATTTTGCTGATTTCCGGTTTGATTATTATTTAAACTAGAATCCGTGTCTGTATTGCTTTTAAATTTTAAAATCCTTTTTTTCATAATAAACAACCCGTTATAGTTCTAATGTAATTTTCTTTTGGTATTTTTTAAAGATTAAAATTCCTATAATTAACATGATAAAGGCAAATAAACTGGTACCTATAATATTCGTAATGTTTGGTAATGTATTATACATTATAATATCTCTAAATTGATCAATTAGTAAAAATACAGGGTTTAAATATAAATATTGTCTGAATGATTCTGGTATGATATCTACAGGGTAAAATAAAGCAGAAGCATACATTAATAACATTATAAATATGTTTTAAAGTTTATTCAATATACGTTAATGTATGATTTGCAATGGCTTTTTAAAATTAAAAAAGTTGATTTTGTTTTATCTTATGATGAAATTAAAGAACTTTATATTAATTTGATTTTTATTTTGCAGAATATTGGTGATGATGTAATATACAATCAAAAAAATATTCAAAATCAGCTTAAGACACATATATTCTTTTTAAAATATTTAGGTAATGATTATTTAGCTAATTGTGATTATAAATATAGAAAACAAGTTTATGATGATATCATTGATAAATTATCATTAAATCAGGTGTTCATTGATATTTTTGAGATAAAAAATGATGTTATTTATATTTCAGGATTTATTACTACATTTTTCAATAAAAAAGGTAAGGTTTTTGCTTTTGTTAATGATAAAATTTTTGAAACTAAAGAGCTGGAATATCCTCAAAGAGACAGATTTTCTCTAAATTTTGAATATGCATTCAATAATGATTTTGAGATTTATATTCCAATCACTTCAAAAAATATTAAAATCCAATTTAAAACAGAAGCTAATGATTTTAAGGATTTGGAAATAAAGTTCAGCAGACCCTGCAGACTTTCAAATACCTCTAAATATTTACTTTCAAAAAATCACATTGCTAAGGTTAAGGGAAGTACAATAACTGTCAAGCCGAAAAACTGGATAAGAGTATTGAAAAATGAGATTTCAACTATTTACACAATGCTGCGTGAAACTAATCAGGGCTGGAGAACTGGCGTAATATTTAGAATTGTCTATTTCATAGTATATCCGTTTTTTTCATCTAAACGAATTTGGATTTTTATGGATTTGCCTTATTTAGCTGATGATAATGGTATTAATCTTTTTAAATATGCTGTTGGTGTAGATGATGATATTGAAAAGGTTTTTGTTTTAAATAAAGATAATTTTGCATTTGATGATATTTCTCAAATTGGAAAAACCATTGAATATGGTTCTATTAAACATAGAATATACACGTTATTTGCAGAAAAAGTCATATCTTCCCATCCTGATAATGGTTTAGTTTATCCATTTTGGGGCAATTATCCTTTTTTATCAGGACTTGTTAAATTTAAACTTGTATTTTTACAGCATGGTATTACAAAGGATAATATTTCCAGATGGCTTAATAAATCAGATAAAAACATTTCATTAATTGTAACTGCATCAAAACTGGAATTGGAATCATTTTTTAAGTATCATTATAACTATCATAGAGATGTTCCTCAATTATTGGGTTTTCCTAGATATGATGCGCTGGAAAAGAAGGAGGATTATAGGGAAATTGTAATTATGCCTTCCTGGAGAAGGTATTTCCATCATTCAACTAAAGAAAAAATATTAAAATCAAATTACTTCAAGATATACAATACTTTAATTAATGATCATAGTTTAATTGATTTTTGTAAAAAACATGGTTATAAATTAATTTTTAAACCGCATCCGAACGTTTACAGATTCATTGAATTATTTGAAACAAATGATTATGTAACAATCGATTCAACTTCCAATAGTTATAATGATATTTTTACACATGCTTCTTTGATAATAACGGATTATTCTTCAATAGCTTTTGATTTTGCTTATTTAAAAAAGCCAGTTATTTATTATCATTATGCTAAGGATTACCATTTTGATCTTGAAGAAAGCTATTTTGATTATAAAACAATGGGTTTTGGAGAAGTTGTTGATAATCATGAGGAATTAATTGATTTAATAATGGAATATGTTGAAAATGAATGTGAAATGAAAGACCAATATATTAAAAGAGTTGATGATTTCTTTGAGTTCAATGATAAAAATAATTGTAAACGAGTTTATGATGCTATTAAAAAGATGGATTATGATTAATTAGACATTGGAATTAAAAAATCAATTTTTATTATTAATCTAAAATAGTTAAGTTTATATACTTTAAAAAATACATCTTTTAATAACTACTTTTGTTATGTGTAATGCGGGGGTGGTCGAGTGGTCAAAGGCGATAGGTTGAGGGCCTATTGGGTTAGTCCCTTCGCGGGTTCAAGTCCCGTCTCCCGCACTTTTATTGATAAACTATTTTTCTGATTATAATGTCTAATAACTATTTGAATGCAATTTCTTCAGCAGATAATAATGTTTTTGTAGATATTGAGGTTTCTCCAAATTCAAATAAATTTCAAATTTCAGGTTTTAATGAATGGAGAAACAGGTTTGAAATACGTATTAAGCAGGTTCCTCAAAAAGGTAAGGCCAATAAGGAAATTGTAAAAGAGTTATCTAAAATTTTTAATTGCGATGTAAGTATTTCAAAAGGTGAGAAGTCTTCTCAAAAAACAATTGTCTGTTATAATGTCAGTATTGATGATATATTAGATAAATTAAGCGAAATTTTATAAGTTATGTAAGAAATAATTAACTATTTAACCAATCAAAACAAAAATTATGATTAATTAAATTACTATGGTGATAATTAAATGAAAGCAGTAATTCCGGCAGCTGGTTTTGGGACTAGGTTTTTACCAGCTACTAAAGCACAACCTAAAGAAATGTTGCCTGTTTTTGATAAACCTACTATTCAGTATGTTATTGAGGAAGCTGTAGCTTCTGGTATTGATGATATTTTGATTGTAACTGGTAAAAACAAACGTTCTATTGAAGATCATTTTGATAAATCCTTTGAATTGGAATATACTTTAAAACAAGCAGGTAAAACCAAATATTTAAAACAAGTTCAGGATATCACTGATTTAGCTGATATTTGTTATATCCGTCAAAAAGAACAAAAAGGATTAGGTGATGCAATTTATTGTGCTAAAAAACATGTTGGTGATGAACCATTTGCAGTAATGCTTGGAGATACAATAACAAAAGGAAAAACTCCATGTACAAAACAGTTAATAGATATTTATAACAAATATGAAGCATCAGCTATTTCTCTTGAAAGGGTACCTCAGGAAAAAGTAGAAAGATACGGTATAATTAAAGGAGTTGAAATCGAACAGGATGTCTATCAAATTGATGAACTTGTTGAAAAACCACCAGTTAACGAAGCACCATCTAACTTGGCTATTATGGGAAGATATGTACTTACTCCAGATATTTTCGACAAAATCAAAGAAACAGGAGTTGGAGTTGGTGGGGAAATTCAACTTACTGATGCTTTAGCTAAATTGGATAAAATTTATGGAAATACTTTTGAAGGAAAAACCTATGATATAGGAAATCGTTTGGAATGGTTAAAAACATCCATAGAATTTGCAATGGATGATGATGAATCTAAAAACGATTTAATCAGCTATATGAAAGAAATTATAGCTTCAAATTAAAATTAAGTATTTTCTATAATTTCTTTTTAACTTTTTTTTAAACTTATTTTTACCACAACATTTATATATTTTTGTGTATAAATTATGATTTATAGGTATCTATAATATATCTAGTATGGATTGATTTATATGCTTAAAAAAAGGGATAAAATGGGTTATGGCGAAGATATGAATCATCAGATAGTAAAGTCTATTGAAAAAATGAACAGCCACAGTGATAAATTATTTTATGAGCAGTTATATCTTCAAAAAGATCCTGTAAAATACAATGAATTTAAAGATTGGTGTATTGAAAGAGGATATTTAAATGAATTGTATAAAAAAGAGTAATATCTGTTATTTTATTATATGTATGTAATTTTTAAATGTTCTTTAACTAAAAATAAATAAGAGAATGTAAAAATAAGTGTGGAAGCTGTAATTTTAGCCTATGACCCAAAATGGATAATGGAAACTGTTAATTGGTAAAATTTGTATTCGTATTTTTTAAGGGAGTAGAGAAAGGGAGAGTATTTTTTCCTTTTCTCTGCTCCCTTCTTTTTTTATAAATGAGTGATTGTTATTAAAAATAGAAACATTTATATAGATGTATATCTATAATATAATATAACAACCCAAAAGGGTATACAAAAAAAATAAAGGAGAACGGTAGAAAATGGATAAAAATGAATTAATCTCAAAAATAAAAGAGCTTAAAAACTGTGAAAAAGTAAAAGTAGGAGCAAAAGACTCTCATAAACTTGGTAGTTTCGTTAAATTAGAAGAAACAGTTGAATTAGATGGTCAAATGTATGGATTGTGTAGAGTTGTTGATATTTGGATAGTTTACGAAATTAGTGATGAGTCTTCTGAAGTAGACGAAGAACTCAAACAAGAAGCTGTAAAAAGAGGAGTTAAAAAATATAATGATTCATTAAGCGAAGACCAAAGTTTCCCCAAAAGGTGATAGTATGTACACAACAATTAGATTGACAAAAGAAACTAAAGCATTATTAGATAAAGAGAAATTAACCATTGGAGAAAGTTACGAAAATATTATATTAAGATTATTAGATGATAAAAACAAAGGAGAAGATATAATGAGTGAAGAATGTTATTATACCATAGAAAGAGATGATTGTAAGGTTAGTTATATTATTGAATGGACTGATGAGGAAGGAGAATTGTTCTTTTTAGATGATGCTAACCAAAGATGCACTTTAGATGACTTACATATTTCATTTGTTGACAAAGATTTCCAAAAAGAATATGGGGAGTTTTTGCTTATCATTAATCACATTAGTGAGTCTGAATTAAATTTACTTGACTATAGTGCAGATTTAGAAGTAGAGGAAACCATTAAAGTTTTAGGATTAACAATTAAAAGAATAAGTTAATTATTAATCTATTTCTTTTTTTTAAAACCCAATATAACATTTGTTATAATTATTGGTAATAAAAAAGGAGAAGATGTTTAAATCTCCTCCTTTATTATTCTGATTTCTAATTATTTTTAAATCCCATAAATAAGATATTTTTTTTATTCTTATCCCAATGTTGGTCTGATTTTTCTTATAGGATTCGTTTTATCAAAAGAGGTAGGAGGATTGACCTACCTCTTAATAAGACTATATAGGACTGATTAAATTATAAAATCAGTCAATACTTACAAATATTTTGTAAGTACATTTACTTTTTATGTTATCCTTTTTATATATAGTTTGTGTTTGTATTTTATGGTGTAAATAATTGAAAGAAAACGAATCTACAGTTAATTATCTTGAAACTAAAAATATGATTAAAGAAGATTTGACAAATTTTAAAAAATTCCGATCATATATTAAAATTTAAATATATTATATTATTGAATAAAAAAAATAAGTTTATCAACCATTAGTTGATAAACTTCCAACAGTTCCCAATTATGTTATTAATTCATTTTTATTGTACAAATTCATCATATACCTGTTCTGATTCATCAACTAAATCAAACTTGTTTCTCAATGAATTAATTACCAATTGCAAATCCATAACTTCATCTATCAAACCATATTCTTCATACAATTTATTACATTCTTGTTGTAAATTATCTAATGTTTCTTTTAAACCTTCTTTCATTTCTGCCATAATTCTCACCCTTTTGTTAAGATTGCAACACTCGGTTGGCTAATTCCTCTCATATAAGATAATTGATTTGACTTACTACGGGTCTCTATATATCCACAGTACGCTGGCTTGTGACATCTGTTCCCTAAACTATTTAAAACAGTTACATTATTACCATTCACTGATTTAAGCACTTCATAATGCCCATATTTATTACGGTATAATATGTGACAAAATACAGCTCCTTTTGTTGCATACTGGTTTAATTTATTCCATCTTGCTGAATCAGAACTTCCCAAATCATTGAAGTTCTTCCAAGCAATTTTAATATTTTTTCCATATTTGCGATTAAACCATACAACAGTTGTATTAATACCTTGATGTCCAGTTCCAGCTGTAGTTGTTCCAGCTACACTTGCTATTGTAGATTCTGATACATGAATCCCAGTTAATCTATAAAAACCTTGTTGTAATGAATTACAAGCACAATTATATGGTGTGCATTGTCCCATACCTGCACAGCCTGAAGTTGTTAAATAATTATATAATTTATTATTGTTTGTAGTATTTTGTACTGATGTATTGCCAGTTAAATATACTATTGCAGGACTCACACCATTTAATACTTCATATGCTGATACTCTGCGACACATATCAACATAAGTATCTTTCATATACTTCTTACCATTTTTATCAACCACATAATTTGGTAAAAAGCTTAAATCTTTATTATCATGTATGGCACATTCCACAAATTCAGTTATAAGACTGTCAGATTGGTAATTTGTACCTCTTTCCTTAATAACACGAATTATTGTACCGTAATCTGCCGTACGATTCATATAACCATATACTTGCCTAACATTAAATTTCTTATTATTATTAACTAGCCAATAAGCAATTCTATTGCAAATATTACTATAATTTGTATAATTAGTATACTCTCTAGTCATGTTTTACACTCCTTTAAAAAAAAATAGTATTTATTCTGTTGCATTTTAAAAAAAATATTTAAAAATAATCCATTCATCATTCAAACAAAAGGTACTGTTATTACACTTTCTTCCCCCCTTCCAAATCATTTTTTTTAAAGTAGTTTACAATAAAAATGATGCTAACTTAAAAAAATAAATTAAATATGATAAAAAAAAGATATCCTCATTGAAGAATTATCTTTGTTTTAAAAAAAAATGTAAACTTAAAAAATACAAAATCATTAACCAAACTGTTTCACTTATAAAATAAATTCAATAGTAAATAGAAAAGAATAACTATCATATTCCACATATTAATTTTTATGAATAAAACTCTAAAATTAAAAAAAATCATTCCTTTAATTCCTTTTATAGTCTTATTTGTAACTTTATTTATAATTCATTTTAGATTAGGATATGTTAATGATGATCTTTATTTTAGAGCATTAATCACAGAAAATGGTTTAAATCAAATTTTAAATCTTGTTCACCACAGATTTTATTCATGGAGTTCTAGATTTTTAATAGAATTTGTTTTATTGTTTCTATCTTATCTCCCTATAATTATATGGGTATTTTTAAACAGTTTAGTTCTTGTTATGATGGCTTGGATTATTCCAAGATTTTTCACAAAAGATTCAAATCTAAAAAATAATATAATTTCTGTAATTCTTGTTTCAATATTTTATATCCCTGTATTTGAAGCCATGGGTGATGGGGCTATTGCAATTAGTCTTAATTATCTCTGGCCTTTATTTTTCATATTGGTTCATTTTTATCTAGTTAAATATTACATACTCCAAAATGATGATTATAATAAATCAAAGAATATATTGTTGTATGCTATTTTAGTTTTTAGTTTATTTTTTGCTTGTAATCATGAACAGGGATTAATTACCTGTTTCATAATATATGTACTACTTATTGGTTATTGTTATTATTCTTACAAAAAAATTAATAACACATTACTGATTTTATTATTTTTAATTATTTGTTGTGGATTAATTATTTTTTTATGCCCTGGCAACCAATTAAGATTAATTGCTGAAACAAATACTTGGTGGCCATCATTTGGAGAGTTAAACATTTTTAACAAAATAAATATGGGAGTGAGTTCTTTTTACAGACTTTTTATAAGTGAATCAATTTTAATTTGTTTATTATTCTTATTATCTTTTGGATTATATGTTTATAAAATAAGCAATAATAAATGGAATGCTTTGATTACTTTATTCCCATTTATAATTTGTCTAATAATTAACTTATTATTAATTTTTAATATTATTCCTGAATGGAATTATTTCTTTTTAAGTACAGACTCTTATAGTCTTGTAAGTAATTCCACAAGTTTATTATTTACATTATTTTATATTATTATCACATTTTGTATTTTGTATGGAGTTTATAATATAATAAAATTTAAAAATAAAAAAAATGGATTTTCAACATTACTATTATTGATTATAGGATTTATTGTGAGTATTATTATTGGTTTTACACCAACAATGCTACCTTCAATGCATAGGATGTTTATTTTCCTTTATGGGATATTGCTCATATTAACATACTATTTTCTTATACAAATATTTAAGCAGTAATCCAAACTAAAGTATTAAATACACTACCTGATGTTTTATTAGGATATATTTGAATAGTTGATCCCTGTACAGATAACATTATCTCAGATGAATGAGCATAAATTGGATTTGTACCACCAATTGGTTGATATGTAGAAGGAATATTTGTAAATAGGTCATTCCAAGTATAAGCATTTTTTCCTGAAAAAGCAACATTGAATAAAACACACATCACGATTTTTCCGTATTTGTATAGTCTTGCTCCGTTTGCAAGTATATGTGTTGATACTGTTAAGTCAGATATTTGAGATGCAGTATGTGTGTGACTACTATTAGCTTTACCATTCAACTTAGTATTCATTTCTGTTTCAGTATAATAACGATCATCATGAGTATGCCCTGTTTCTGATTTACTATCCAATGCTGATTGAAGATTAGTAATATTGCTGATACTGTGACTGTGACTACTGTTAGCTTTACCATTCAATGCATTAGTCACGATTTTATTCTGTACAGGATTATTTGATGAACTACTCAATGAACTATCAACAACTGTTTTATTAGCTTCTGTAGCAATACCATCAAGTTTAGATTTATCCTCTTTAGACAAAAAACCATTAGCATTTACTGTTGCAGTATTATGACTATGATTTACATTTGCTTTACCTGAAATGTCTTGATGTGTTACTTTATCCAATGGTAACTTACTGATTGTTTTCAACTTATTTGTTGCATCTGTTACTGCAACTTTGTTAACTGATGTAATGTCACTGTTCAATGCCCCATCATTAACCAAACTACCATGACTATGATTAGATGCTGCTCTTGAAGTATCCGTAGGATGCACATGATCTGCCCTTGCAATATAATCACTACTCCCTGCTGATTGAGTACCATTCATCTTAACTATAGACGCTACATTGTTATATTTTGTTTTTAAATACTGAAAAATATTTGTTTTTCTTATCTCTGCCATAATAAATCAACTCCTAAAAAAAAATAATATATACAAAATTAAAAAAAAATAGAATAAAAAGAATTTAAATTAAATTTTATTAGATACTAACCTAAATTCAATACAATCTCATCATTTTCAATAGCTAAACTAACATCTGATTTACGCACATACCCTGACAAGTCCAATCTAACAGGATCTAATTTTTTCCAATCATACTTATAATTACCCTCAGTTCCGCTGCGAATAGTACACCATACCTGATACTCATCATCTGTTTGAGGATCAGTTTCTGGAACAAGATATAACTTGTTCATAGTTGATTCATTAGGTGTTGGTTTAGTTTCAACAGGCACTATCATATCAACATGCAATAGAGATTGTATTGTATTATCTACAGCCATATTAATTGTTGATTGGGTTGCATTTGCAGCAGTCCCAATATTCGGATGTGCTACAGGATCTAATACTTCACTAGTAGAATGTGTATGCCCTGCATTAGCTTTTAATTCTAATGCATCATAAACTGCATTAGATGTTACAACATTATTATTGTTATCTTGAACTGTATCAACAACAGTAGGGATTGTTGGTGTGTTACTTAAATCATCATAATCTCCAGTTGTTGCGACAATAGCAAGGCTGGATGAATCTGCTTTATTATTTAAACTATCTTTAACTAATTTTTCTGATGGGAAATTATTGTTAGTAGGTGTTGTACTCCACTTACTAACTTTATTGCTTTTATCTTCTTTACCAGATATGTCTTGATGTTGAGTAATAAAAGGATTGGACCCATCACCATCATTGGCTAAGGCAGATGTTTTTGTTGGTATATCATCTACATCAGCTTTATTTTTTAATTCATCATGCATGCATTTTGCACTAGGATATTGGGTGTCAGTAGATGCTGCAGAAATACTGGTTACTTTATTGCTTTTATCTTCTTTGTTTTTTGAAGCTAACCACTGCCCAATATTTAATCTTATTTCTGAGTTTTGGTTTGTTTCCGGCATAATTATTATACTCCTTTTAAAAAATTTTTTTTATTTGAATACTATTTCATCACCAATCATATAAACACTTTTTATATAGCCTTGTTCTTTGAGAAATCTATTCAATTGATTATATGTAATGTACTCTTTTATCTGTTCATTAACATATTCATGTACTTGAACTTCATTTAGAAATGGTAAATAAACTGAATCAATAAGGACACCATTACTAAAAATATGAAGGCACCCCTCATCAAAAAGAATATTATCCACTTTAGAGTTTATATGCTGAAAGATTTCTACAAAAATATCTTTACTACAATCGCCATAATCACTGTGATGTTTTCTAGAATACTCACTTTCCACTAAAGGAATAGTAATTGCATTTGTAAGGATTAAATCCCCACCATAAACGGTTATTTTAAAAAAACTAGTTTTCAAACATGATGATGGAACAACACAATTACAATTAGATTCAGACCCTAAATGCATGGTTGTTTTGTTGTCAAATGCATCTGTGAAAATAGCAAATTTATCTACATCCTTCCAAATGTCTCCTTCGATTGTGAATTTTGCTTTGATTATATTTTTGGAATATCCTACAATTGGTTCTTTATCTGTTCTTTTGAGGCGCTGATTTTCAGCTTTTAATTGTATTTCTATCACAAAATATCATACCCCCACTCCTTAATAATTAAGATTAAATTTTATAATACTTCAACAATTTTCTGAGTAAAGGAAGAATTTACTCCATCATAGCCCATACTAAATGCAGACATGAGGTAAGTTCCTTTATCCAATTTTATTGTTAGTTTTTCTGATTTACCATTATTATCTGTTGTTCTTACATATGGCACCCCATTTATTACAAGAATCAAATCTCTATTATTTACCTTAAACCCTGGTTTATCACAATATAATTTGGCATAAATACCATTACCCGAACCGTGCAGTATTTGAATTTTAGTTCCATCTTCACCTTGATTATCACTCCACCTGCCTATTTTGATACGTAAACTATTCCGATAATATTTTTCAGCAAGTTCGCCTGAAGAAGATTCCACAGAAGCTAAACGCTGATTCAAAAGTGTGCCTTGATAAGCAGCTAAAGCTTCACCTCCTATGAAATTAGGTGCTGTTAAATTATTTCTTGTTTTCACATGCCCATACTCTGATTGATTCCCTACACCATACTCATTTGCAGTTGAAGCATGATATTTCCCACAATATTTTGAATCATGATTATGATTCCTTAATGCAAAAGAAGCACTATTCAAATCATTTAATTTTGTAGCATTAATCACAGTATCTTCAGCAGCATTAGCAAGTATATTATTTAATTCATCAGGTCTTACATAACGTGTATCTAATTCTTCAATTGCATCAACCAAATCTTGCAATTGTTGTTCTTCACAGATTACTACTTGATGAACACGATTTCCAGAGTCGTCATAAAAATTCACATCAGCACCAATAATATGGCCTTCATCATCTCTACTTGTAACATTTGTTTCAAATTCCATTTAATCAGCTCCTATGTTTTGAATTCCATGTAATTTGGTTTTATATAACATTGTTTTCTAATATTCTCACGTGTGGCATAATATCCAATACTTATTCCCGCATCATCCAGACTTGGATTGTACACTACTTCAAGAATATCATTTAATGATAATATTGTAGATTGATCATCAATGTTCACTACAGGGAAACATAATTCATTAGTATTATAATCCATTGTGAAATCATTGTCTTCTATGATTTCTTCACCATTCAAAAATATATCTCTAAGCGGATCTAATGCTGGAGCCCTTAATGGAATCTTACGATTATTTAACATATCTTCTGTGATTTGTATTGTTTCTTTGAAATAATCTAATATTAATGGCATTTCTTCATTTGCCAAGTGGTCAATGAATAAAGGATTATATTTAATAGTTAATGTTCCCGGGGCAATTGTTTGAAGAACATTACTGAAAAATGTTAATTTATCATTCTCATAATCAAATGTGAAATCATACCATTCACCATAAATTTTTGTTTTACCCGTGATTGGTTGTAGTGTACATTCTATTATTGGATATGCGGGAGATGATGTGAATTCAAACCCATCAAAGAATCCAGGAACATAAACTTCATTTTCCATGTATCCAGTAACATATATTTGATGTTCTTTTAATGCTTCCACAGCACTTGGATGATCAATTAAATATTTGCGATTTTGACTATTCGTTTTACCTGTGACTTTAATTGCATCTATCTCATTTAACCATGTAAAGTTTTGTATGTCTTTAGGTTCTATGATTACAAAATGCTCCATTACTTCGCAGTTTCTAATAATTTCCGCTTCACAAGAAACGGACGGTTCTACTTTAAAAGGGGCATTTACTTTAGCCCACGCATTAGCTCCCAACATTGCACTTGTTTTTGGGAAGTAATAATGCGTTCTCACATACATCTGTTCAGGAATATCTGTCTCTAATTCTACACGCATATACTCGATGATAGGAGTATCATTAATCTTAGTTCTCATACGAACCTTAATAAAAGTCATACAATTAGGAATATTGAAATATAATTGATTATTAGTGAATTTTGTCCAATTTCTCCCATCATTACTACCCCAATATTCCAATTGAAGATTACCATCACTTGCTTCTCCAGTATCAATTGCATTTATCCTAACCCTTTTAACAGGATTACTGAATATAGGTTTCAAATATAACCATTCATCAGTATTAGTAATATAACCAGTTTTAAACTCACGAATATGTGCTTGAAATGCAAAATCCTGCGGAGCATATTTTCCCTGATGATATTCCACATCATCATCTTTCCCATACTTTATCCAAGTCATACCATTGTTGAAAGTAAAAAATGCATCCCCTTCTGTATAAACATCAGCATGACAATGTTTGTTCCAACCACCTACCCAATAGGTGTGTGTTGGATGACTTAATGGAGATAAAACTACAATAGCATAAGTTTGACCTTTTTCAACAGTACATGGATGATCAAATGGTATACTAACAATATTTGGACTAGTATTGATAAATCTTATTTCTTGCTCGGCAAGGACTGAATATTTTCCATCATACCCGCAAGCCAATTCTTCAGGATATACTACTCCATCTTTATCGATTGTTTTTCTTATTTGAACAATTAGTGGTGAAGCAGTATTATGTTTATCTTGACCTTCATTAACTTTAATATTCAACACAACAGATTCAAGTAAACCCGTTTTTTTAGCTTCAAATGTTTGAGCTCTCCCAACACTAGGTATTTCATTGTTTAATTGATTTTTCAACCAATTAGGTCTTGTTTCATAATGTCTATTTCGGTCAAAACCAACATACCAATGTTCATTAGCTATCATGTCTCCACCAATAATATTCCCTGATGAATCTTTCACAGCCCATGGACTATAGTTTCTAGTTGATTTATCTACAGATGAAGTAGTTTGTTTTTTTACTTTTGCTTGATTGATTATTTGACCATTATCAATAATAGATTCAATAGCACATGTAGTTTTTGCTGTATCAATCAAACTTAAATCACTGAAATCAATTTCTACTTCTTTACTTGTTGAAGAGTCAAAAACAACATCATTATTACTACTTATTTTGTACCCATAACTATTGTTTGAATCTACTGCAATGGGACTGAATCGTTTTCTGTTTACTGCAGGGGTTTCATATTTCACTTTTTCTATTTCTTGTTTCAACCATTCATCATTCATACATATTTGCCTTAGCATTTGAACAGTGATGTCTTTTTGTTCATCGAAACTGGTTAAACCAAGGTTTTTATATTTTGCAGGACAGTTTGCCATAATTTATCTCCCTCATATTGTTTGAACAATTATTTCATCATTATTAGGATCTGAATTTGAACTATTTTTAATATATAAATCCTTAGTATTTTTATTATAGTAATAGCTTCCAGGAGTTAATTCTGCAATACTTGTTTTCCTTACATATCCACTATTCGTATTGTTTTCAATTACTCCTACAACAGTATTTGGTTCATAAATCCGATAAACATTATTTTCTTCATCAGATACTTTCCAATTTCCACGTACACTACCTGTTCCCATTTTGAAATAGTAATCTAAATGAACAGTACTTGTAACATTATCTAAAATTGATGAAATTATTGTATATGAATCATGACTTATTAATCTATCACATGCAGTTTTAACGCCGATTTCAGTAGTATCTTGTATTTCCAAAGCTGTGAAATCTGCCGATAAAATAATTTGTTTGTTTATTAAATCCACCTGTGTTTTACAGGTTTTCTGTACTGTTTGCATGGATAACTTTTCATCAGATTTACGAGGGTTAGCAGTTCCTTTTCCCAGGCAAATATATTTTATTGGTTCAAATTCTTCATTCAACCATCTATTCATGAAGAATGCTTCACCACGAAAAGTAATAAGATTAGTCCTTTTGATTTCCAATATTTCATTTAGGAACATTGATTGTAAGTGTACCTTGAAATAATATTCTCCATTCACATTAATCATACGAATTTCAACTCCATTGTTTGATTGTTAAAAGTAATTTTTGCATTTGAATGTAGAGTAATTAACTCCAAATCCGAAGTAGATTTCGTGTCTAAGTTCAAATGCAAAATTTTCGTCAAAGGCATTAAATTTTGTAATCTTGCACTTAAATTAATAGCATCTTCCATATCAATGTTAGAGGGAATTTCATTATAATCAAAAGTGAGATCATAATCATTTGGAGTAATATTATATTTCCCTCTAGCATATTTACAAGCCATTTAATCTTCCTCCTCATCTATTTCAATAATTAAAACATCTAATTCATTAGAATCATCATTCAACAAAATCATGTCATCATCTGTTAATTCTGTTGTGTCTAATGTATCTTGAAGCAATAATTGTTTATAATTTCCTGAAGGCACGAGAATCAAATCATTTGCACCATAATTTGACAAGTCATTGGGTATTTCATCAAGAATAATTACATCATGATGTTCTCCAGACCGAGTAATATCCTGGACAAGAGTTTCGACTTCAATTACTGTGAATGAGTAATTTTTTGTTGCTGCTTTGAAAAATGAATTTTCAACATATGATACTGTGCATGTGTATAATCCAAGTCCTGGATTAGTAAATGTTTTTGAATATATTCCATTGTGATGATCAATATTAGATTGTGATGAGAATCCTATTTTGAGCACACCATATCCAAGAGCGAACCCGTCTTCAGTTTCAATAGTGCCTTTAACTGTGATAGTATCTTTCAATGAATAATATTGTTGCCTATTAGCAATTCTAATGACAACATTTGTTTTTACCACAGTTGTTGTTAATGTAATTGTTTTCGCTTCATACCCATAATCAGGAATATATTTTAATGTATATTCATGAACTCCTGTTGTCTGTGGAATGTAATTAAATTTATTTGTAGTGTCTATTGTTTCAAGTATTGATTTATTTTCAATTAGTTGTAGTTTTCCAGGAGCGATTTTGTTATTGTGGTCTTTAATCTTGAATGATTTAATTAAAGCATGTATTTCTCTATTTTCTTCAGTTAAAACATTGGTTAATTTAGTTTCATTACTTACATTTGCAGTCAATGTTGTTGGCATTATTCCAACTTTTCTAGAAACAGTTTCAGATTCACATCGGCAGTAATTTTTCCCATCATTACTTTTGTGGTCGTTATGTTTTACTTGGAAATTATGTGTATCTGTATCCATGAATGAAATATTGTTAAATGTGAAAACACCATTTTCATTTGTTGTTACAGTTGACTGAAGTTCTTCATCAATGTATAAATCTATTTCTTCATTATCTATTGCAGTATCTTCTGTTGTAACGAGTTTTCCAGTAATGGTATATTTATCAGAGTAAATTAAATCTTCTGGAATGATGAACTTAGATATTTTTGTTTCGACCATATTATATTTTTTATGGACTTTAACATCTAATGAAGTGTTGACATTATTGTTGTTTGTGAATAATGTGTCTTTGGCATATAATAAACCGCAGTTATGTCTTAATGTAACATTTTGAAGATATAATTTTCTGTCTTGCATTACTCTGAAAAATGTAGGGGTTTCACACCATATGATTACATCATCATTTGGGCATGTGATGATGTTGGTGTCATTTGTGATTTGATATGCTTTTGATAATGAATGTTCTCCAGACATCAATGTGATGATGTTTTTCTCCCCATTTACGTTTGATAAAGCTTTATCCACTGTTTTGAATGCAGTTGTTTTTGTTGTTCCTTTGTTTTTATCATTTCCTCCTATCGGATTTACATACCAATCTGCAGTGTTACAGCCTCTTACAGTTATTAATATTTCTTCAGAAACAATGTCATTTTCACCAACTTCATAAATTCCTTTTGTAATTATTAGGTCTTGTTCTATTTCTTCAATGTTTTTGAATAATTTGAAATTGAATATTGCATTTTCATGATTGATATCATCAGTGTTTAATGTCCATTTTTTATCAGAATATAATATTAAATTCGGAACCACACTATTGTTGATATATGGGACAATTAAAAATGGTGTTTCAGAGTCTTCAAATATTTCTTCATTAATTAGATTATATGATTGAGTATTCCAGATTTCCTTTGCAAGACTGTCCAATACTTTAAAATCAAATGTAAATTTTTGTCCTTGGACTGGTGAGGGGTTGTTTACATTAGCTAGGAAGAATAATTGTTCATCATCTTTGTTGCACCATTGGTCTTTGTGTTCCCATCTTTGAGGAATCCATTCCCTATTATACTCTCCATCAACCATGTGTCTTTCAATATCAATCATTCTTGCTATTAACCTTTCACGATTGAGCATTTTAGCTTTTATCCCAAATAGTTTATAGATTTCTAATACTGGAAGTGGAGTGTCATGTAAATGTTCGATGTAATAGAGTATTCTTTTCAAGTAATGGTAATCATCTTCTGTTGTTTGGTTGTTGTATGGTGGTTCTGTTTTCGAATATTGACTTTCATTCACAGTAATGTATTGTTTTCTGGGTATGTTGTATAATATTCCAAATGCATCTAGGCTGTAGTCATGGTCATATTCATCACCATATCTTTGATTGTTTTCTGGGAATCCTTTTGTTAATGAATATTCTTCATATGTTTCCACATTTATTTTATATTTATCTTCTGGAATAATAGTTTGCGAGTATCCTTCATAAAGATACTCAAACTTATTAATTTCATCTTCATATTCAAATGTTTCAGTATATATGACTTCATCAACTTCTTCCTTAAACTCTACAATTTTAGTAGTGCCATCATCAAGCTTAATTTCCTGCGAACTAATTTTAATATAATTTCTGATAATCTCAACAGATTTAATATAATCAAAACTAACATGGAAATAAATATCAAAATAATGAGGTTGTTCTTGAACTTTCCAAATCAAAAGATGTTTTTCCAATTTACCTGCAAGATAAACCTTAAACAAATCATTATTTATATCTTGCAATCGATTATTGAAAACTTTCTTAGTTTTAGTAAAATTACTCTCTTCTTTTTTATCCAAAAAGAAAGGATATTTTTTCAGCAAATATTCTAAACTTTTATACATGAAAATATCACCAAAAAATTCATTATTATTCCATTGTAATTTCAATAGTTCCTGCAACACTTTTCTCTTCATCATTAATTGTAATTGGTGCTTCAGGATAACTAAAATCAATATTTTTCAATTCTGGAATTTCATTATCTAAATAAACAGCCAATTTATGGGGGATGAAATCCTCACCTAACTTCATATTATCAATATATCTATTAATGGTCGCAGTAATCTTACTAGCAATATCTGCTTTCTCATTATTACTGTAATGATTAATAGTATCAATATCAACATTGCAAACCGCATAAACATCAACAGTTTTTAAAATAGGTGCCATCAACACAATTGATTCTGTTTCTTGAGTCACATCATTGTTAATTTCATCATAAATTTTATTCAAAGTATATGGATCTCCAGGATCAACAACAATCTTAATAGTTCCTGTACCTGCCCAATTAGGAATCAATTTGTAACTATCAACACCATCAACACGTGCAAAATAATTGATATAAGCATAATGATGACCTTTCAAATGGACTTTAATCCAATTTTTAATTAAATCACGATAATCATCATCACCATAAGCATCACTACCTCCTGCAGCACTTGTTAAATTAGTAACACTAAAAGCAACAGGGATATTATCCACTCTTGACAAAACCTTTGTCAATGTATTCGCGGCAACTCTGCTTCCAGTTCCTGAGTTAATAGCAAAAGCTTGAACAGTGCATTCAGTATTACCTGCAGCAAAATATATATCTTCAACAGTTTCAAAGATTACACCAGATTTACTTGTAACTTGAACACCTGCAGGTTCAGTAACATCAGAAGGCAAACCCCTATCTAAAGTAAATGTTAATTCAACACCAGCTTTAGTAGAGGTTGGTCTTGGACATGCAAATAGTTTACCAATATCATCTAAATCCCTACCAGTAGCCCCGACAACAAGATTACCTGATTTAGTTGGAACCTCTACTTTTGAAGATAAATACACTTGATTGATAAATTCAAATAACTCAGCAAGACTTTCAGCATTCAAACTAGAATCCATCACAAACCAATTACTAATATCCTCACGATTTTCAATATAATCTAGGAAATTTTCATCAGAACTAATCAGATGATAATCTGACCCATCTTCTAATTTCTTCTTAAAAATTTCTTTGTAATGTTCCAATGTAGTTTTTTCAAAATCGTAATTACTCATAAATTAACACTTCCACTAATCACTTCATCGTTAATACTTGTAATATTGAAAAACACCCCATATTTATGAGCATTATTATCCTTATTATCAGTAACTATTATTTCATTAACAGTTTTGATTCTTCTCATTTCTTTCAAAACATTTTCACAATAATAAGCAATTTTCTTTTGAACAATTGTAGATTTTTTAGCTTTTGTTAGTTCATGAATTTTACAACCAAAATCTGGACTATATAATTCATTTTTCAATTCTTTATATCTAGTCATAATTGCAATATTTATAGCATTTCTTAAACTATCATGACCAGATACGATTTTAAAATCTCCATCTTCAAATTGTAAATCCCATTTATTGTTCCATTGATTCGGAGATATTTTAACATCCCTATGCAATGTTTTATTAAACTTATAATCATCTGATTCATAATCAATGGGTAACATTTTTATCCACCCTCATCATTTATTATTTCATCAATTATTTCTTGTTTCATTTGGGCTATGAGGTCATCAACTTCTTTTTTAGTGTAAACTTCTTTCTTGGTGTAGATGTTCTCAATATCCGCATAATTCACTTCAGTATTATCTGCATGGAATTCTCCTTCAGTATATGTGATTCCAGCCATCGTATTTATTTTAATTTCACCATTACCTATTTCAATTCCCCATATGTTTGTTGCACCAATGTTCGTGAGTTTGAAATAATTTTGATCTGCTGGTTTAATACCCACAATATCTTCTGGATGGTAGTACCCTAACATTAACATTTCTTTAGCATCTTCATTTGAAATGTCTGCAACAAGAACATGTAATTGTTCTCTTGGAAGTATGCAAGGTTCTTTCAAAGTTTCACAAAAAGCATTTTCCCCTTCAGGGGTGAAAAAATCAATTAAACTACCTCCAAACCTATGAAACATTCTACAAAGAACGGGTTTAGTAATATTATTCAACTGTACTTCAGCTTTATCAAGGTACGGGTAAAATTTTAATAATTTACCAGTTCTAATTTTTGAAGCATCCACCGTTTTATTAATTGTTTCTTCAATTTTACGATCATCAATAATCTGATTAACTAATAATTTCAAGGGGTCATATTGTCTTTTATTGGTTAATGTGATGTTATTGGTAGTTCTCATGTTTCCACATCCTCAGTAGGGGCTTCTTCCTCTTCATCTAATTCTTCTTCATTTGAATCTTCATTCCATTCTCCAAGACTTGGAGGATAATCTACCAATGTGAGGTTTGTATTAAATTCACCATTCTCTGAAATTTCATGGTTAACAGCTTTGATATACATCCACATGTCTGTAGGATACGAATATAATTTCACATAAACCCACCCAGGTTTATAGTGATAATCTCCAATAACTTTTAGCTCTATTTCATGCCCATTGTTTCTTCTGATTTTTGCCCATTCGAGGTTGGCGAAGCTTAATGCTTCATCATATGTTTCACAGGGTACTTCTTCGTATGATGTTGATGGAGATGTTGTTTCTCCACTATCTTCAGGAGATGTTGTATCATCAGTTGCTGTTTCTGCATCAGTAGAAGGAGTAGTTGTTGATGATGAATCCACATTATCTTCTTTAACAATCCTTTTAACTGCATCAGTTTCTTTTGGCTTTTCACCAAACCTGCTGATTAATGCTTTGTCATATAATACAATGTCATCTCCACCGGGCCAATGAACTTTCAAGATATTTATTGTATCTGGATGATAATCCTGAACACTAATACTATTCAAGTGAACATTTATTCCTTCAATAATATTATTCTCCAAATGATCTCTTTCAGGTTCAGGAATTTTACGTACACGAACAGTATCTTGATCTACTGTGATTTCAATCTCACCATCCCAAAAACTAGCTACTTCTTTTATAGCATCTTTAATTGTTGAAGCTGATGAATCTCCACCATCTTCTGTAGAACCTCCACCAATAGCATTAACAACATTTTTTGCTATTTCTTGAGCTGAAGAACCCCCGACGATTTTTACTTTGTCTTTTAATTTTTGATTCATTTGTTTGAATGTTAAACCACGAATATTAGCACATAGCCTTGCTGGACAATCTGCATCAGCACCAATAGGTCTACTACTGAAGCCTGGTTCACGCCCAGCTATTTGACTTGAAATGTCCCCCCGAATAGCAAACACGGCAAACTTAAAACTATTACCATTTTTAGCTGCACCGTAGTAATAGTCTGCGATTGAATATGTGCCTGCAGCTATAATGAACACTCCTATTTTGCCGGTCGCTCTTGAACTGTAAGAATAAGCCGCAAATGGATTAGGAGCAATAGCTAATTTTTCTACATTATGTCCTGCTTTTTGCAAAGCATCACATACTGCATTCTGCACCTTTGCATCATTACCATCATTTCTATCACAACCTACTACAACCTCTGACATATATAATCACCATTTTAACAACTAGGAAAATCTCCACAGACACGATCTTTATTATAATTATTCCAAACTTGACCCAAACTTCTTCTTGATTCACAACCTTCACAACCAGTTAAATCTGAAGCTATCCACTGACCAGCAATTTGCACTTCTGTCCAAAAATGATTAGGTCCATGAACAACTCTTGCAGTTAGTTTAGCTGCTTTAAAACAAGTACAAGTCAAACAACTAGTATCAGCACAGTTCAAATGACTTGCATTTTTCAAACAAGCTTCAGGATCACGAGGATAATTACTGCATGAATAAGAACTATATCTAATAATCACTTTCAAAGCATTATGAATTGCTTCTGCTTTAGCTCTATCTCCTTTCTTTCCTTTAATAGCTTTTTTCACAAAGTCATTGATTGAAGCATAGTTTCCACCAACCCCTCCAGAATCCCCATCCCCACTATTGACATTACTATAATCTATCACATCATCTTGTAATCCTGTAACATCAACATCAGGTTTTAAATTAGCAGTTTTAATCATTTCAGTAATGATTTCAGAACGTTTCATTTGAGTAAATTCAAATTGGTATTCTTCTTCAAGTGTTTTATCCATACCTGATAAACTAAGGCTAGTTAAACCATTATTGAATCTTTCTTCAGTAATGAATCCGAGGATTGCCGGAGGTAATTCTTTTAATACTCTTTTTTCATTATATTCCTCCCAATCTACTCTAAGTAACAATCTAACTCCAAGATAACATTGAGACAAATCTGTTTCGAAGTAAGGTATTTCACATGACCCACTATTAGACATATCTTCATAATCATGATCCCACCCTATAGAATGTAAATTTCTGTAATAATAAATTTCTTGGATTTCTCCTTGATGAAGTGTGAAACCATCTTTGTTTTCTTCAACATCATATGTTTCTTCATCTGTTTCTTTGTTACCTTCTTCTTTAACTTTATCTTTAACAGATTCTTCTTCATTGTTACTTGTATTGGGAACATAAGGCTCAAAGTTTTCTTCATCCGTCTTGTAAATTTCAAGGAGATATCTTGGAATAGCATATGCAGAAACCATCTTATTAACCTCCATTTTTCACAATAACCGTATCCAAGTTTTCCAATGATTCTTCACCAGGAATATTTGATTTTCCATTAGTAATAACTTCTTTGACAGATATTTGTAATTTCAAAGTGGTGGGAGTATCTTTCTGCCATTTAATTTGAACACTCGCTGTGAAAATACCCCCCAATAATGGACAATAAACCTCACATAGTTTATTGTTCAATCTAGTGAAAGTTTTATAATAAATGTCAGGATGATGAGGCTCAATAAAAATTGTAGTATAAAAAGTTCCTTCACGAGGAATAAATTTACCTCTTGACACAAAAGGCACCCCTAAAGCTATTTGAGTTTCGTTCAATTCCCTCATAGGTGTAGCCACATTAAGATCCCAATCATCAATGTAAAAAGCAAATCCATCTATTTCAAGATTATGCTCACTATTAGGAATAATATGTTTATTCATATCAACCATAATTATCTAACCCCTCTAATGTTAACATCTTGAACTTGTCTTATTCCTTCTAATCCAAGAGTCACTATTTTTTGACATTCAGTTTGAGTTAAATTACGTGCATCTAACTGAAATGCACCATTACCAATATTAAATATAATAGTTTTATTAGTGTTTTGCATTTGTGGCATTATTTTACTTAGTAATCCCATACCTTGCAAAGCATTAGGATTAGGGATATTATTTAATCTTTCAAAATTGGTTCCAATACCTAGATTTGGTGAACCCCATGCACCAACTACTCTTCTTGAAGTGTCCCTTACAGTCCGTACAAGTAATGATGCTCCAGACAATACTTTTTGAACAGAGTATTCTCCTATTTCTTGACCCCACATTCTAGCAATAGCACCAGGGGAATGTGAATCTGCCCCCTCTTTAGCAGCAGCCACGGCTTTTTCTGCGGCTATTCTACATGCATCTGCTAAAGCACCACTACCATTTTTAACTGCTTGAACAGCATACCCCATTTCAGCTTGAGCAATATTTGCTAATTTGAAACTACCTTGAAAAGCAGCTCTAGCACCATTACCTGCATTTCTTGCACCTCCTACCATAGTACTTTGGAACACTCCCATTGCAGCTGATGCTTGAGCATGAACTCCCCCTGATAATCCACTCATACCTGATACAACACCTGCTTTTATACCTGCACCTATTCCATGTGCTGCTCCTTTGAAGCTTCCACCCATACTAGATAATGTTCCACGTAATTGATTTAAAGCCTTACGGACACTAGATAATATTCCTCCCACATCATTAACATTAGTGCCTTTTAATTTATTTAATTCCTTAGCTGCTTTTTTAATTACTGATACTGCACGTTGAACTTTACCTCCTGCACTTTGATTTACCTGTGGAATACCCTTGATAATATTAACAGAATTACCTACATTTCTAGAGGAAGTACCTATTCTAGCAACTTTAGTGTATAATCCATCAGGTACTGTAGGAACACTTTGCAATCCTATTAATTCAGTAGCTGTTTTTTGCAATACATTTTTAGCAGAAGTAATCTTTGCAGGTAACATTGATAGTGTAACAACATTAGGAATATTGGCTCCTTGCATTGCACGTACTGCATTACCAACTACTTTTGTAGCATCAGCTACTCTTGTTACTTTTGTTGCAATACCTGGGGGAACATTAGGAATGCTGTTGAATGTTGCTAATGTCCTAGCAGCATTTGTTAATGTGCTTTTAACATTATTCAAAGTAGAAGTGATATCTGCACCCCTAAATAACCCCCCTATTGCATTATCCCAATTCATATCATCCCTTAATGAACGCAATGAATTGATACTATCAGAAACTCCTTTCAAAGAGTCGCCAATATTTCTTAATTTACTACCCACATCTTGGGGGATATCCGGGAGATTACTAAAGTTTTTAAGAGCATCAGCAGCTTTGACAATATCAGATTTTACTTGAGTTAATGCAGTTTGAATATCAACCCCTCCAAATAAACCAGTGACAAAACCATCCCAGTTTTGACCATCACGAATACTACGTAATGCTCCAATACTATCAGAAACTCCTTTTAAAGAGTCCCCAACACTTTTCAATCTGGAAGCAACTCCACCATCAATGTCAGGCAATCCTTTCAATTGATTTATTGAATCTGCAGCTTTTATCAATTCATCTTTAGCTTGGCCAATTGCATCTGTGGTGTTGCTAAAATTAAAAATCCATGCGACAAAATTACCCCATCCCACAGTGACACTAGTTGAAGTCATAGCATTTGTTGCAGCCGAAATAGATTGTAAACTAGCTCCTAACTTTTGAAGTTTACCGGGAATACTATCATTAATATCTCCAACTGTTGCTAATTGATTAATAATTGGAACTACAGTTTTTATTTGATTTACTGCTAATTGAATTGGATTAGTTATCATGAATAATCCTTGAACAAAACCATATATTCCAGTCATTGTTGCAGTGAATGTCATTTCTGTCATTACAATGCCTATGTTCAATATAACTTCACCAATCTTTTTAATGCCTTCCAAGTCATCATCAATATCAATGCCTCCAAAGTCAAGTGCATCCACTAACATTTGTATTCCTTTCATACACAGTAATGCTTCGGCAGCTAATGCAGTTACAACAGGAATCATCACAGCTATTACTACAGCGATTGTTAGTAAAGGCACTAACATTGATGATGCACCTGCACTTATTGCAGATAACCCTCCAGAACTAGCTTGCATTCCTGCCCCTGCACTTGCTGCTTTAGAACCCACATTTCCCATTTTGCTAGCATCTTCAACCACATCTTCAGTAGCCTTTGAAATTTTAGACATTCCTTTTGTATCAGGAATATCACCCATAACTTCTGCAACTATTTCTGATTCAGATTTTAATGCATTCGCAGAAAGATTCATGTGCCCATATTTCTCTTCCAACACAGCCATCTTAGACAAACTCCCTTCAGAGGAAGCAACTTGATAATCTATCATATCCTGTAACATTTCAGCATCATTAATATCTACAGGCGAATTTTTAAAACTAACATTTCCCCCACCAAATGCAGCAGCCTCTTGAATTGCTCCAGGAGTCAACCCAGACAGATTATCAGCAATATCTACTGCAGATGCTGCCTCTTCAGCAGCACGAAATTTATTTAACCAATCAGTAGCAATACTCACACCATCACTAACTGCACTAAAAGCATCTCTAATACCTTTTATACCTTGAGCAGTTTGAGCTGCAAAACCCATTCCTTGACTAAATATATCTATCCCCTGAGCAGCAACAATAATACTTGCAGCAAAATCTCCCCCTGTAGATGAATTTAAGTCCAAGAATGCTTGTTTAACACTTTTAATTTGAGGTAAAAATTCATTACCTATTTTTTTACCAGCACTGCTAAAAGCTTTTCCTAATCTTGCATCTAAACCTTCATTGGTTTCCATTAATGCAGATGTATCTCCAGTTAATTGTTGTACTGCTGCAATATAACCTTTGATATCACTCTCCTCTCCATTCCATAAGCCAGTTCTTTTCAGTGCATCTGTTGTAATACCATACTGGTCTAATGATGCACATGCTCCTTTAATACCTTTAGAGAGGTCCATCATTGCTTGCTCTGATAACTCAACTGAACCTGTCTGTGCCAATACTTTTGCACCAAATGCAGCTATTCCATCTGTTGCATCATATATCTGAGCATCTGTTGCACCAGTAGCTGTTTTAAATGCATTCATTGCAGGAATCAAATTCTGCATACTTACAAGACTAGTGTTCGTAACCTCATCAATATGTTTGTTTAATTTTTCTGCTGCAGCTGCATTATCACTCATCATGTTGACAAGTACACTGTTTGTTTCAGCTTTGTTTGTTGTAGCAAATAATAAATCCGCTGCGGATTTCCCATTAGATAAACTGGCTATAAGATTGTCACTAACATTGCTTAAATTTTGAAATCCTGTGTTTGCACTGTTAAGTGCATTAGTAATTGTAGATGCCATGCTTTGTGCATTAGATCCAACATTTTTAAATACATTACTTGCACTATCTGTTGCACCAATATTAAGCATTATGTCTTCTAAAGTAGCCATAATATCATCTATTTATTTAAATTTGTTTTTATTGAGTTCTTCCTGTATTTTTTGATATTCTTTATATTCATTACGAACTATATTGCTGTATTTATGTATTAATAACATCATGTCGGGAGTGAATTTTTTTCTGATTACTTCACTTATTACAATCCCTAGATGTTGTGATACTCTAAAATAAACTTCCCCCATGAAACTATCACTCATTGAGAAATAATTCCTCTGTTTTCTGCTCATCAATATGAAGCATTTTTCTGACTTTCTGATACAGATCTATTACAGTTGTGACTTCTATCTTATTCCAAAATTTTAATTTTTGATTATATGTTTTGAAACTAGTGTTTTCAAATTCAACCTGTCTTGCAAGGAATTCTCTCATTCCCTGTGTTTTATGTTCCATATCATATTCCTGTTCTTCATATTTATCAGCAATGTGTTCTGCAAGTTTCTTTTCTTCTTCAGTATATACCGTTTGACCTTGCATTACTTTACTCCAAACAACACGTTCATTAGTGTTCAATTCTTTAAATAGATTTGCATGAGTCTGCATCTCACTGATTGCTTGACTATCAGTCAAGGGTTTGACTATGAGGTCAAGTATTACTTCTTCACCATTCCTCAAACAATATACCATTTGAAGTTTGTAATTCTCTTCCAATTCATCAATTAAAGCCAATAATTCTTTTTCAGATTTAATATGCTTACGGACAGTTTCCACATTCTCTTCACTGTTAGCTACATCCAACTTTTTCATAGCTTCCCTATATCTATAAAGAACCTTTTTCAAAAAAGTTAATTCCTCATCTGTTAAATCTTCTTGATTTAAACATTTTTCAACAACAGCAAATTCATCTTCATCCAAGACATCCAAAGGTAATTGCTTACACTCTGTAAGATATTGACTTTCCAATAAAAATTCATCCATAAATTCTTTTTCATCACCAGTAACAACTTCTTTTGACATATACGATTAACTCCTTTGTCGATTTTAAAAATCTTGTAAAAAAAAATAAAAATAATAAAAAGCATTTGTTATTAATGTTTAAATAATAATGCTTCAAATTTAATACCAAAAGTACCATCAACAGCAGTACTATCAAAATCTGTAATTGTGGCGTATCTCAATACTCCTCTTTCTTCATATTCCCCATCATCGATAATATTATAACAAGCAATGTTTAATGCTAATGGATTTGAATCCAATTCCTCGATAATCTCTTGCACATCATCCCAATATTTATATGGAATATCAGATAACTCCCCACTATATTCTTCATCAGAAGTTTTCCATCCCACACCATGCTTTGCATTATCAACTTTAATCCTTTCTCTTTTCCATTTACCTGAAAATTTAATTCCTTTACCTGGGATTAATTTTTCATTAAATTTTAATATTGCCATGTCATAGGTTTTTTCAATAAATTCAACAGTTTGATCAGTCATAATATAATCCTCCATTTTTTTTAGTTAGTGACTTCCCCTGCAAGAATATCTGGTGGGGATATATACATCTCAGAGACAATGTACAATGTTGAATTAACAGGTTTTGATATAGTTTTAATATGTAATTTAGGCACACTTGAAGGTGATTCTGAAACTATTGCCTGGGTTCCTTTTTGCATTGCCCCTTTTCTAATTTCCTCATCAACAATATCATCAACATCTGATTGTAACATTTTGAAATTAACTTTTAACTCGTTACGTTTCAATTGAGGATAACATGCAAAATGAATTCTTCTTAAAAGATGATCAGTATTTCTTCTGAAATGAGGTAACGCATCAGCAGGTCTTTCAGCACGTGCCATTGCAGAAGATACTCCAAGACATAATTTCGCATGTTCAATATTTCCCTCCATCTCCACTCTGATGAAATTGATACCTGCATTTTGAAGCAATTCCTCTTGATTATCAGTTCTAATTATAACATCTTCAGCAGATACGCTTCTGAAATCATAAAAACCCGGTTCCCCATCGTATGGGGTTAAACAGAATCTTGCACACATTTCAGGATAAAAGTCAGATACACATGGCCAGATTCTACTTTTTTGAATAAAAGTTGCCTTAGAATCATCAGTGATTTTCATCATATCCTCATCTGTTGAATATTCAACAGTAAATAATGCATTTTTTGGTCTTCCTTTTTTTGAATCATTGACCATAATCTCATTCAAAGAAGACATTATTCCAACAATGGTAGCTATTTCATCATCAGTTATTGATTTAGTTTTATCTTCTTTTTTAAAGCCCACAATATTAATTTCACCAACATCTTGTTGAGTCATTGCTACATTGAATGCTTCTGCCCACGCCTCCCCATTGGTGAAATCTATACTCCCCATATCGATAACATAAATAAAAGGTAAACCAATATCATCACTGTAGACTTTTTTAGTTTCTTTTAAAAATTTTTTACAAAATTGGTAAGTCATGTTAGCCTCTGCATTTCCAATTCCTCCATTTTCAATACTAGAGCCAACTTGTTCTATATTCCTATACTTTTTGATTTGAATATTATCTGCTTCCACTGTGTTTCCAGTTTGCCCAATAATCAAAGGGATAACTGCACCTTCACCATTCACCATTGGATCATGGTCTGTTTCAATAGATGTAATATTAGGTGTTTGTTCAATTGTCATTCATAATCACCATTGTTTTTTTTATTCATATCTTTTTATTTTTTGAGTTTCCTAAGAAATCTGATAATATTTTATCAAATTCTTTTTCAGTAATAGATGGTTTCACATCTTGATAACCATATTCTTTTTTCTCTTGCTCAAATTGAGACAATAAACCTGCTTTAGCTAATGCTCCAACAATGACATATTCACGTAATGGAGATTCAGCTACTAATTCATATAGTATTCTTTTCTGAGTTGCAGGAGTTTTAATTTCTTTAACTTCATCTAATGGTTCTTGTTTTTTCTTTGTCATCTTAAATCATCTTCAATTGTTAAATCAGTTGCCACAATTCCTCCAAGGTCATGTGACATAATATAATTCAAATCAAATTTGATTAATGTTCTCAAAACTGGTTCTGCAACATCCAGTTCATCCATTTCAGAAATACCTGATAATCTGAATGATCTTTTGATGATATGATGTTTTTTGAACCAACTAGTGTAATCATTTCTTTTTGGATGTGGGCATTGGCTCTTTGCGGATCTACCATTCATGACAGTTAATGCTTCACATTCCCTATCTAAAAAGTTGCATGTTCCATCATTGTAATGGCTGCATGTAGTGTAATGATTTCCTAATGCTTTGAAAAACAGTAATCTTATTTGACTTAATATAGTATGTCTTTCTTCTTCTGTGTCACACCATATATTAACCCATATTTCCGCACTATGTTCAAGTACAATTCTTTGAGTTTTATCTGTCCGATAATCTCTATTTATTTGCATGTCTGAAGCAATGTCAAGAGTAATGCAAGGGGTTTTATCTTTTGATTTTAATCTTTTCACAATAGGAATTGTTTTATCTTCATAAGTAATGTTACCTTTAAGAAGTTCCCAAAATGCATTTACAATAGGATACATTAATATTTCACCCCATTATACCTTCAGCAATAAGCATGTCCTGAATATTTAGTTGAATAATATTTTCTCCAACAATCCTCTTTGCAGTACGTGTGACAAAAGGATTAGCTTCAGTACCTGGATGATTAACTTTTCTTGCAAAATGCATTTTACCATCCTCTTTTCCTTTCCAAGCTAATAATGGATTTCCAGTTATAGTATGTGCCTTTGAACCATATTGTATAACTCTCCAATATTTAGCATTAGATGTTAAACAAACCCTACAAATACTTGGATGGGAAGTTCCAATACTCCTTCTAAGGTTTCCTGTTTTTACAGGTGCTTCTTGTTGACATATGCTATCTGCTTCGGCAATAGTTCTTTGCAATGCTTTATCGGCTATTTTAGTAATGTCTGCACCAACCACCTGTTCAAAATGTTTACTAAATTGGATATTAATCGACATGCTCATAATTAATCTCCTCTTTTCTAAGTTTTTTGATTGTGAGTTTTTTATGATTTATCAATCCATGATTCCATGTTTCCACAGATCCTACTATTTCAAAAGTACCTTCATCAGGAATCCTTATTAAGTCTGTATCTTTAACTGGAACATTAATATTCAAGTAAACATTATATGTATCTTGTAAAATTTTACCAAAAACTCTTTGAGATGATTCTGGAGATAATGGTTGGACATCTGCAGGATATTCACCTTTACATTGATATTCATGTTTTTCTCCAAAAAAATCTTCATCACATTCATTATAAGAATATAATTTTATAGTAGCATTATTGAAAAAAGGAATCATAATTATAACATCCTTGTAAGTGGTTTTCGCCTACTATTTTTCAAGGTGTTCATGCGCTGATTTATTAATGCAATTAAAGAGTTATTTGTATCAAAGTTAAGAGATACATCTTTTTCTTTCACACTGGATGCATTTTTGGTTGGAGATGAGTCTAACTCATATAGAAGCATATCATAAGCCAATGGCAATATCTTTGAATTAATGAAACTATCTGATTCTTTACTTGTGTATTGTACAATTAATGCTTCTCCTTCATCTAATTTCTTCAAGAATCTTAACCTACCATTTTCCTTATCAAGAATATAATCCTTCGGGCATATTCTTGTATAATCTACTTTGACTTGGAATATTGTTTGAACTGGATAATGTTTGATGTTGTAATCTTGACTATCCCAGTTGAAATTGAATTCAGTATCAACATGTGCTACTGGAAATATATTTATTCCAGTTTCGGATTCAATTTTTCTCAATTGAATTTCAAGCATTTTAGTTATTGTTTCATCATCATAAGATTCTGGAGAAATGTTTTTGGAAGTTAAAAACGATTTTACACATTCAGTATCAATATTCATGTTTTGCATAATTCTAAAAACTCCCAAAGCATTTATTTTAAAAAAAAAATATTATTTATGTGAATACTTTATCATTGTTCTGGAGTTTCCTCTCAGATAGTTGTATTCTTATTAACAGTTAAATTTACACTAGTATTTTCGGAGTTAACAGTAACATTATCATAGGATGCTAATGCAGTGTATCCTTCAGGTACAGTGACAGTTACTGAATATACTCCATAAGGAACCTTATTAATTGATGCTCCTCCAGCATTACCTGTATCCCCCGAAGTGTAAGTATTTCCACCACTGGTTAAAGTTACTTGAGCCCCAGCAACCCCCTCGGCATTATCATCTTTTACTGAGAGGTTAACTTTACTGGTTTTAGCTTCAGTTAATGCATTAACTACTTCAACCACTTCAACTAATTTATCATAGAAAAATTTGTCTACTCCTTCTCTTTGTTTGTAAATTTTAGAGAAAGGAGGTAATTCAATAGCCATAAATTACGAGCCTCCTTTTTAGAGTATGTTTTAGTTTTTAGTGAGTATTAAGCTAACTCTAGATTCAGCTGCAGATACATCATAATCTGCAATAGCAATTTTAGTGTAACCAGATGGGATTGTATCATAATCTACATTGTATGTTCCATATGGTACCTGAATCATTTCAGCTAATCCACGATTGTTACTAGTTCCTGATTTGAAAACATTGTTCTTTTCATCAGTAAAACTGACTTTAGCTCCTTTAACAGGTTTGCCATCAGTGCCCATGATGTTAAAGTTAATGTTACCTAATTTGGTTTTAGTTTTTCTGTCTTCATCACGACCAATACCAGTAATCATACCATTTTTATATTCAGCATCATTATATTGGGTAATAACTTGAATAATTGATTGACTTGTAGCTAATTTAGTTTTAGCAAATGGTACAACAGTAGGAGGTTGGAATTCGCGCACTTTAATACTTGATGTATCAACAACCGCTAATTTTTCACCTTTACTAGTGTCAACATGCCTATCAACAATGATTGGAATGATGTTTCCTGCTGCAGTGTAAATACCAGTTACTTTGTATCCTGCAGTTAATTCATATTCTAATGGTTTAACAGTTCCTGGGAAGTACAAATCATTTATTTGATTTGCTACTTCTGGAGTAGCGACTAATCCAGTCGGGTAACCATTTTCTTGAATGATAGCTTCAACAATAGAAACAATATCATCTTTAGTTAATAAGTCCCCTCCTAAGTCAAATGTGTTAGTGTGGATAGTTTTGAATAAACCTTTGAAATCTTTAGTTTCTTCTTCACCAGCTCCTTCAAGTAAAGTGTAATCTAATGTGTTTGCCATATCAATTAAACCATCTTCAAGGTCATCTTTGAATAAATCAAATTCAGCTGCTTTTTCTGCAATATCTCCCATGTTAATATTGTAGTGCAATATCTTCATGAAAGCTACTCTTTTATCAAAGTCAGATGGGGTGTAAGATTGAATTTCATCATCTTCTAACATGAAGTTAGTTCTGGTTTTGTTTTCTTTTAATTTGTACCCTACTTTTACTTTTGCTGTTGATTTTACACAACCTTGGCTTTTTAGGAATTCTAAATATGGGGTTTGTAATGATACTCTTTTCTTGAGTTCAGGATCCCATTCAACAGGCATTACTGCATTTGCATTCATTGTTGTTTGCATTGCTTTTTGTAATTCTTGCATACCACTGTTCAAATCCATGAAATTGGATTGTAAATCTTTTAATGTCATTTCTTCAGACATATGTTTATTCCTCCTTGTTTGTTCCTAATCTGGATAATAATCCAGAGGATTTTTGATTAGCTCCAATGTTTTTGAAGATTTCTTCAGTAGTGAAAGTTTTAGTTGTATTCACTTCACCTTCATCATCGCTGTGGTTTTGCGGTGCTGGAGTTGGGTTCGGATTACGATTTTTGTTAATATAATCTGCTAATCCTTTTTGGAAATCTTCATCAGTGAATTTGTTTTTATTGATTTCATCTAAAAGTTCTGATTTTAAGGATTTTAACTCTTCAACAAGAGCTTTTTCCCCCACATTGTCTCCATCATTGTTATTGTTTGCTGGAGGTTGAGGTTCAGTTAACTCGCTAATCTTTTCATCAATAATTCTTTCAATATCTGATTTAACTGCTTCAATCACAGTACTTTGAATTTCTTCTTTGTTTTCTGCAAGATATTCATCCATGAAATCTTTGCAGATACTTTTAACTTGTTCTTCAGTAACATATTTTTCATTGTTCTGAGAATTACCGTCTCCTGGCATTTTGTTTGCCTCCATGTTTTTTCTTAAAATATGACATGCTCCAGCTAAACATTTAGTTTCAACAACATCCACATTTTTAGCTGTGGTGACTGTTCCGAATGTGTCATAGTTAGCTGGCATGCCTGTAAGACTAATCTCAAAAAGGTCAATATCCTTTATCTCCCACCCATCATTGGTTTGGTCATAGTCTTTTATTCTACCACCTATACTTAATCCAAGCTGCACACCAATGTCTAACATCTCCTTAATAAGAGGAGCAAATTTAGATAAGATTGTGGCTCGGATTTTCAAGATATTATTATCTGAATCTACAACTTTAGTAATAGCTCCAAGGATTCCTTTGAAGAGAGTATACTCGTGATCCCCATGAAGATTTTTTCTAGTTGTAGTTAGTTGAATCTTCATTGAATCAATTGCAGATTGAAGAATAACATCTCCTTCTAAATCTCGATTTGTTGTAGATGCCACTCCTTCTATGGTTAACGTTCCATCATCATTTAAATTATATGATTTATGTGTTGATGGAGCATACCATTTGAATAGCAGCTTGTCTTCAGTTTTAACTGTCATAATTATTTCAACTACAATATTATTATTTTTTTAGAGAAGTGGGATTAGGGATTTAAACCCTTATATAATATTTTTTTTAATAAGTAGCAATCCCACATGATGATAATAAAAAAAAGAGGTGAATTAAATAATTTTGAGATTATATTAAAGAAAATATTGATAGTTTTTTTATAAATTAATTTACATAAGAATATAAAAAAAATTCGTTTGTATGCACAAAAATTGGATATTCTTTTTTTTCTTTTAAAACCTCAAAATTATTTTTATGGTGTTTTTTCCCAAACTATGTGTTTCAAAAAAAGGGGAAAATTATTAGCTGATAGAAGTTAACTGGTGTATAGAGGATTTGTTAACCCAGTTTACTCTGGGAAATAAGGTACTTAAAATATTGTTTTAACTATTTAAGAGATGGGAAAATATGTTTTAGACACCAGTCTTAAAACCTTTTTTTCCTATTTATAAAAAGTTCAGTTTATAGATTATTTTATTTTTTTTGTGGTGGATCAGGGAATCGAACCCTGCCAAGATAATTTCCACCATATGATAAAAAAAATTGAAGTGTAGTTTATATAGATTAGAAAATAAAAAAATTAAATGAGACTAGAAAAAGGAGGTGATAATCTTGACTGATGAACAGGAACAACCTGTAAAAAAACCAATTTCATATGAACCAGTTCAAGATGCTGAAGTTCATGTTGAATGTGGCGATTCCACTGAAGAACAAATTAATTACGAACCAAAACCTGAAGCTGAAGTATTCATAGAAAAAGGTGCGAAAAAATCAGAGAAAAATGAATGAAGAGAATTATTCTTCATTCATTATTTTACACCCAACATAGAAAACAAAAAGACCAATATAAATAAAACAGTAGTTAATCCTCCTTTTTTAAAATACTTAAATCCTTCCTTAGATATATTTATTTTATTCAGAATCACATCTTTATTATATTTAATTGCACCACAAAAAGTACCCAATAAATCTGCAACAATGTTATGTTCATGAGAATTTTTTTTAGCAGAATTAATTAAATATTCATGATTAGGAACCGATTTAAAAGTTTTAAAAGAATATGCATCAATAAATATTTTCATTGAATAAATATAATACCCCAAAGATATCAAAGCTAAAACACTCAATATAATATTTATTGATAATAAATTAATTTTAAAAAATTGGGATAACAAATATGTGAATAATGAACCTTGAATTGTTAACATAACACCAATACATGCAATCATTTGACTATTCTTAGAATCAACTAATGTATTACGGCGTTCATCTTCCTCATATGCATGAATCATCATATCTAATAAAAATTTATCTCGTTTAAAAATAGAATCTTCACTTTCATCGACTAATTCATCATAAGTATTTTCAATGAAATCATCTTCTTTTAAATATTCCTCATCAGTCATTTAGTGAACCTCACATCATTTATGATTTCCATTCCACATTAAGATATTCTTTAGCAAGATCTTTTTTCTTCTGTAGGTATTCTTCCGCAATTTTAGCTCGCTCCCAAATATTTTTGGCAGATCTATTTTTAATAAGAATATCTTCTTTTAACTCATAAAATAATTTTTCATAAGTTTCAACATCGTACCCTTGACTTAGAAGAGTAAATCTTTTATTATTATCAAAATTTTTAGCTTCTTCCATGGAAAATTTATCTGTATAATATTTTTCACCATCATAAATTGAAATAAATAACAATTCTTTCATACCAAAAAATACTGAAGTCATATTTGCTCATCCTCTTTTTTATCATGAACATATAATTTTAGACCATTTTCATCATTGAAAAAATTTAAAATACCTTCTTCATATTCTCTGAAATTTTCTTCAGTAACTTGAGCAGTTAATTTTTCTCTCAAATGTTCTTGTTGCCAATAATCTAATTGATTAACATCATATTCATAGCTCATTCTTTTTTCAACAATATTATCAACTTTTTGATAAAAATCATTTCCAAAATTTTCTAAATTTTTAACTAATGGATTATCTTCACTTAATGCATTATTTTCATTTACTATAATATATCTTTTTGTATATGAATCAACTATACTATATTTTAAACCAGATTTTAATTGAGAGGTTATATCTCTAACAGAATGTAAATTATCAAAAAGGGAGGGGTGAGTATGAATAAGAATTAATGCTCCATAATTATCCACTAAAACCTTAATTTCTTGCCAAGATATGGGAATACTTCCATCATCCCCAACTATTAAATCAACTAAAGAATTTCCATGAACATCATAAATTTCCCCATATTCAATTGGTTTACCATTAGCAAATTCTGATAATTCTTCAATATTGCTTTTAATTTTTTCTTTTTCCAGAATTGGAATTCTAGTATTATCTGAAGAAATAATAGATGGAATTTTAGATGATTTAAATGACGGTGCAGAAATTATTACAGGAGCAAATTTATCTCCATTACGAGGTAAAATACCATGGCGAATATAAGCTGTTACGCTGCATCTGCATAATGGATGAAAAGGTACTAAATCACCTGCATTCTCTATAAGATAAATCTTTGTTTCTGCTTCTCGACAAATAGCACATACATTATCATCACCCGCAGTTAAAATCTTAACTTCATGTACTCCATAATTAGCATAAGACTGCAAACGACCTTGTGTCATTGCACGTGCTGATTCAGTACGAGCAATCATCATAGCTCTTTGACGAGCAGATAATGTTTTACCCGTTAATGAATGATTGGTAGCATCTAATATTCGCTTAGCTACTTCCGGCATTCCTTCACCAGCAGCAATACCTGCGAATATTTCTTCCTGTATATGGTTTTTCAAATCATCATTAACATTGCTGATTAATTCAAAGTTATATGATTGTAGAAAATGTAGACCATATTTTGTTGCATCGTTATAGTATCGGGTTCTTTTTATCTCATCAGCACCTGCCTGTAATCCTGAATCATAGATACGTGATATGATTTCATCTGCTTTTAAACTGGTATTATGAACTATTTTTTTAATCTGTTCATCTATTTTAGCAAATGTATGGTCGTTGTATTGTTCGTTTTCATAGAAGATTCTTCGTGCTTCATCTGAATCTAACCAATCAATATAGAATTGAGTTTGATTATTAAATCCATCTATGATGCTGTTGAAGTATTTTATTTCGTCAACAGATAAATTAGAAGTATCGAATAATGCTTTATCAAACTCTATGATATCCATGAGAAGTTTGTTTGTGCATATTCTATGTTCACTTGCCGCAGTTGTCATTGGTAATCAGCCTTTAATCTTTCAATAGTTAATGCTTTGCGATAAGTTTGTAATTGTTTTTGAGCATCTGGTTCAGAGTTAAGTTCATTTAAACCATTATTACCTGCATAAGATAATGGTCTATCCCCCCAATCAACAGGGTCAAGACCATAACCTGCACGAATTTCATTAACAAATGTAGATCCATTTCTAAGTTGTTTATCTTCAATAGATGCTCGTTTTTCTTTGTCTTCCAAGTCCATCTCTGTGAATCCAAATAGTTCTTCAAACCCTGAACGGCCAAAGACTTTGTTGTGTGCACCTTCAAATAATTTCAACCAACCACTCAAGTTTGCTTTCACTGTTTCTTTTTGTGATTGACCAGTACCTCCTCCAAGATTACCTGACTCGATAATTCCTGCTTCTGCAGGAGTAACTCCATACATGGATAATGTAATATCCCTCACTAAATGTTCCAAGTCAATGTATTGCATATCTTTATTGCTAGTTTGTGTTTGTATATACTCAGCACCTTGAACAATCAGAACACCGTCAGGATTTTCCTTACGATCCTTTTCTAATCTTTCAATCTCACGCAATAAATCATCATATTCAATATTAAGATCATAATTCATCACAGCTCTAGGATTAATACCATTATTTTCAAAAACGCTGGTATTATATTTCAAACCATACAATTGTAAAGCAAGATATCTAGCTAGTGAATCAATGAGACTAGTTCCCCATTTTTCCCCTCGTATTCCCGGTTCATGGAAATGAATTATCTCATCATTTTCAAAACGAACATTATTATATTTCAAACCCCATTGGTCAGTTGTATAATCATACATCATCCATTCAAAAGGAATGAATTCTAATCCTTCAGGTATACCCTCAAATACTTCATTATAATGCACACGTGCAAAACCATCTCCAGTAACTAGGAAGCTATCTAACATACGTGTAATATATGTTTCAAAGAATTCCCCTGCATATATTCCCATAGGATTTTTCAGTAAATTATTTAAGTAGTTGACAGTTGATGGATGATTGAATGATTCGTCAGGATTAGTAACTTGATAACCCAGGGAGATAACTCTATTCTTTATGACTCTTCTGCAAACTCTTACCCATGGCATATCCCCTGCTTCAAAGTATGTTCCAATGTTTAAACCAATATCTTTTACTCTTGGTTGTAGTGCCCAAAGGTGACTTAATCTTAATTTGTCTGCTTCAGACCTTTTAGGTTCACGAATAGCTGGAAGATTCTTTATTCCTTTAACTATTCTATTGTTTTTCCAATTCATAATTTGATTCTCCGTGGTGCATGATAAATTTGTTTTTTAGCTGTTTTCATTGGTCCACAGATTCCACCACGCCACATATCGGGACAGTGATCATCTTGTTTTAATGGTTTATCTTCTCCACGTTGTTGGGATTGTTTATCCCAACAGTAAGTTTGAGCTTGTTCAATACTGTTCTTACAGTTCACATGTATCTTGAATCTACGGGTAGCTATGAGGCTTTGTATTGTTGCAATATCTGCATTAACATCAGGAGTGTATGTTTTAACTTCCATCCTGATTCTTTTATCTTTTTCACAGGCGGTCTTTAATGATGCTGCATCGTGAGGTAAATACAATGTATTATTACTATCAAGTTTATACTGGTTTTGTAATGTCACAATATCATCCACTCTTTCATCATCAGATTGAGTAACTCCTTCAACTTCAGCATCATAATATGTTTCATCTAACAAGTAATATGAATTCCCTTCAACAACATCTCTCTTGATACCCATTACACCAAACGTGGTGACTGTGCTAACTCCATAATCACAGCAAATATTAATATCATGAAGTTTAGGCCTATATCTGAAAGTGTTTTCAGATTCAACAAATTTATCATAAATAGCTCCTTCAGCAATAACCCATCTTCCAAGAATATATCTGTCATATTGAAGCTTGCTTGCACTGTATAATGATTTCAGATTATCAATATATCCTGGAGTTAAGTTCAGATTATCCTCGAGGGTGAAATGCCATACTTTAGCAATACCTTTCTTTCGTAATTCAGGATTGTTGATGTATTGTTTGTAAATATAATGATAAGGACTGTCAGGGTTCATTGTCAAGAATATTTGTGCCCCTGAAAGACTACACCTCGACATTGCCATTTTGATGGCTGATTCTGGTGCTGTGGCAGCTTCATCACCATACCATCCTGCAACAGTCATACCTTGTATTCTAGCAGTTGCTCCCTCATCATTGAATCCAACAATATAAGTTCTTTTATCTCCAATGTCCAAGTAACCATCATATTTATCATAGTCATAATATAATTTACCATGAACCATTTTGATTAGATCTTCAATAACATTCCGTTCAATAGTATCTCTTGTTTTACCTGTCAGGAGAAATTTATCATGAGGGCTATTTGCTTGGAAGTTTAACCATCTGACATTAGCATTGGTTGTTTTACTTGACCTTACTGACCCATGCAGAATGTTCAGGAATACATCACTATTATCCAAAAAATCTAATGCTTTCTTACTGAATACACCATACTCAAAACTTTTAATGGGCCTTACATATTTCCCTCGATTTTTTGATGGCATCTGCTAATTCTCCAAACCCTTCATTAATATTAATTTCAATATTATCTTCTTCATGTTTGAAGTAATCATTATATATCTTATTAGCTTGAATAGAAATATTTGCAACATCTTTCCATTCAGTTTTCGAATTTGGATCCCTAGCATCTTGTTTAGCACGCCCAAAAATAGTTGGTAATTCACTAGCTACTTTAGCAACACCCTCCATATTATCTGCAATAGTTTGTGCAACAATACTCATAGTGTCTTCAGCAGCTTCAATTTTATCTGCTTGACTTTGAACGGCATTTTCCGTTTTATTTTTAAGTTCTTGTCTTTTATTCAGTTCAGCTTCAACTCTATCTTCTATTTTAATATTTTTTGATTTGTATCTATTTAAAGCAGCAAAAGAAATCTTTTCATTATATGTGTTTTCCAGCCAACGAGAAACACTTCTTCCAGATTCTCCACATGATAATCGTTTGATTATTTCATTATAATGTGGGCTGGATTCTACTTTATTTTTTCTTGCCATGTTCATGCACATCCAGTTAACTTTTTTTTGTAATGTAATGAAATAATTTTGAAACGTTTCACTGAAATGTTTCAGTGAAACATTATATGTAATGTAAAATTACTCCAACTAGAATTGACACTATTGGTATTGCGGCTAAGAAAGTATTTCTGAAACTTCTTAGACTGCTTGTTAATTCAGTTACATCAGATTTATTATCCCCTAATTCTTTTTGTAAGCTGTCTATTTTTCTTTCTAAACATCCAAGTTTCTCTTTATTATCTTTTCTTGTTTTTTGACCTTCTTCTAATAATACAGTCACCCTTGTTACTTTTTCAATTAGGTCAGTCATTAGTTTTTGTTGAGCTAATCTGTCTTCTTCTAGTTGATGTATGTCTTCTTTTTTCGTGTCTAGTCGCACATTTATTTCAGCTATTTCCGCTTCAATGTGTGCTATTCTTCCCTCTTGGCAACAATTATGGTTGGTCAAATTCATCACCTACTACTTCTTCGGTAGCAGGATTATTTTTTTGATATTTTTGAACAGCTATTTGTTCTGCAACATCAACTCTTGTATTTTCTGTAGCTTGAACTACAACATACCCTGCAATAAGTACTATGATTGGTGCGAGATATGCTAATTCTTTAGGTAGTATTTCTGCTATTGCATCTCTTCCAATATAAGTTATCAATCCTGCTATGAATACTATTGCATTTACTGCTTTTGATTTGTATTTGTATGATTGTATCATGAGAAAAGTCTCCTTTTTTTATATTATTTTATAAAAATAAGAAAATTAAAAAAAAGTTAATAATATTTTTTCCATAAAATGAGCAAATATTTTTTTTAGATTTATTTATGGTGGAATAAAAAAAAATTTAAATTAGGATTAAACCATAATAAAGTTCAATCAGGTCTCCTGCAACATACTTTGATGATGCACGGGTTATTGTACCACAATTAATACAGTATTCTTCACATTTTTCTTCATCAAAAATAATTGTTCTTGTTTTACATTCTGGACAAATTTCAGGGTCATCTAAGATACTAATGTCAACTTCAGTGTCAATATCGCCTTTTTCAATGTGAGTATGTTTTTTGTTTAACAATTTTTTCCTCTTACTATAATATAGGGAATTACTGGCGGTACAATTTTATCTTATATTCTGTACAATATATCATTATTATATTTTTTCGTATCTTTTGGTATTATTGGTGTTTCACTTAATAGTTTTTGAACTACTCTGCAGATAATTAATTCGAATACCGGATTACTTAGTCCATATTTCTTACAAAAGGCATATTCATTCAATTGTCTTTTAGGAGTGTTTATTTTCGCAACATAAAAAATAAATGCTAAAATAATACACTCTTTACTAGCTTGACGATGAAGGCTATTGAAATCATTGAATTTTTCTACAAGATAATGTATATGTTCTTTCTCATGATTGGTTAACATTAACACTTTAGTTTCATTCAACAATTCCTCAACCAACATATGTTTTTCAGCATTCACTTGCTTCCGTTTATGAAGTTTTTCCTGATCTTTAGTTCTTCTTTCACCCGGTACATAATTATTCTGATATTTTTTTATTAATTTATTTGTTGAATCAATACTCATATTCTATATCCCCCAATATTTCCCCTATTTTTGACCTAAGCCTTTCAGTTATAAAATCACATAATTGTTTTTCAGTTAAAATAGAGAAATTTAAATTAATTAATTCATCTTCTTATTTTTATCCCATTTGGTTTATTTGTCTTATAATTTGTTTCGCTAGAATTTCACCAATTCCCGGTACATTTACCAGGTCGGTGTAGGTTAAATGGTATACATCACTCCATGTTTGGAGGTTTAATGTGTTTACTATGTTTTTTGCTCTTTTTTCATGCACATCATCGAGACAGTAGCATAATGCATTATATGCTGGGTTAGGTGATTTTGTGTCGAATTTTTTGGTTATTGGTTTATCATCTAAGATTTTTTCTGTTTGTTTTTCCATCATTAAGAATGCATCATTTAAAGTTCCTGTTGATTGTATTACTGTACTGTATGTGTTTAATCTTGCTATTGCTCCATAGTATTGGTTTATTAGGAATTTTTGATGTTTGTTTGTTTCTTTTATTGCTTGTTGTCTGTCTCTGTTGCTTCCCTGTATTATTATGAATTGATATTTATAATTGTAACATTGTTCTATAGCTTCATTAAATACTCTTCCATTTAATATTGATGATATGAAGTCCTGCATGGTTTTGAATTCGAATACTACTTTGTTTTCAAATAAGTAGTCGCCTGTTTTGAGTTCTTTTACTTGTACTTCATGTCCGTGTTTGGTGTAATATTCTTTTGCTAGTTTTATTCTTTTTTGTTCTCTTGAGTCTATCACCACATCCATATAAATCATCCTTCCTTTTTTTTATTTGAATGGTAAATCATCTAACTCGTTATACATGTGTTCATTGTATAAGCTGGTTTGTGCTTGTATTAACAGTAATGCATCTTTATCCGAACTTGTATAAATATTCAGGTCCGTGAGGAAGTATACTATACTTGCACGGATAATATCAGACATGTTAATATTGTAATCTGTTTTACCTGCTTCATCCTTAACTTTTAGCAAGTACTGATGTAAATCATCATGTATGTTTAAATGCACAGTTTTCATTTTTGGATCTCCTTTTTATTCCGTGTGGGTTGTCTTTGAGATGGTTCCGCTACACCATACTTACTTAACAAATAATCCTGCTTATGCTTTCTCACTGTTTCAATTGCAGTATCGATAAGTAAACTCCATTTAAAACTCTCATGCTTATCTCTTAATACCTCATGCCATACTTCTTTCATTATCCCACCATTTTTACGATTCTTTCAACACCCAACCCTTTTAAAAAATCATCTAAACAATCCACATTCCAATCAACACTTTTTAAAGCATCACGAACAATGATAGCATCCTCCAAACACTTATATACTCCAAAATAATAATTATTCCCATCTATACATTTAGAAATCTCATAATAACCCCTCGAGCGTTTGTAAATATACAGTAATTTCTTATCATTACACTCTTTTCGTGGACGACCCCTTATCGGTTCATTCATTACTTGTTTCAGGTTAGTGTTATGTTGTTTTAAGATTTCATCAATACTTAAATCATGATTATTTCTCAAATCTTCACTTATACTCATAGTTTCACCTGTTCTAATCTTGATTTTTGCCCCCCACCACCACGACGTTTAACACCTTCATCTTCAATTATTCTCTTTACAAATCGACCCATTTGATAATTATTCAAACCATACTTTTTTTTAAGCTCTTTAACAGACACATCTAAACAATTTAAATAATCCTGCTTAAATTGATTAAACAATGCCCTTGATTTAGCACCATTATAATTTTCTTCAACAATATGAAAATTAGGTTTCATCTTAAATCATCCATCATCTTCTCTTTTTTGTAATTCATATTCACACTGTTTACGTTCAGCTACACAAACACGGTGAATTGGACTATACATTCCTGGTTGTCTTAAAAGAGTATTAATAAATTTTATTCTTCTTTTTAATTCATTAACACTCATATCTTCATAACACATATAACAATTACCCCCATCATCATTCACCATGTTTTTTAGATTTTTATTTCCTCATTTCTTTTGATTCTTTTACGTTTAACCTTATCTTCAAGTGGTGGATGAATTGCTTCAAGGAAATACTCATTAAAGAGATATTTATAATTATTTAAGAGTTGATCAAAATCAGAGTCAATAACATAAGTAGTACAATAATCCTCCAAATCCCTTATACCTCTACCATATGCTTGCATTAATGGCATAATAGTTTGATATTTATACCATGTAGGGTCGTAATAATTTCTTGTGAAAATTTGCCCTTCTAATCTTGGATAAGGCATTTTAAAAATAATTTGATACCTGCATTTATCTCCTTTGAAATCCACTCCATCCTTAATCCCTGCACCAATAAGAGTGATAGGTTTATATGATTTTTCAAAAGCAGCTAATGTTTCTTCACGAGTAGATCCTCCGACTACCCAAACATTTTTACTGTCTAAATTTTTTTTAAGGTACCATGCTTGTTCATTGCTTGATGTATGAATAACACCTTTTTGACCAGCATGTTTACTTACAATCTCTTTTATTTTCATGATTGCTTTAGGATTACGCCAGTTAGGTTTATGATTTTCATCTCTTCCACTCATACTACCAATATAATCTCTTATTATTGGGCGATTGGATACTGAAAATGGTGATTTTTGGTAAATATAAAAAGTATCATCTGCATCTAAACCTAACCATTCACAAAATTTATCTTTATTTCCTAATGTTCCTGTGAGGAATAATCTTGTTTCACCAAATCGGAATATGTTTTCAGCATATTGATTAACAGTTAAAGGTTTGAATTCTACTTTTAATCCTGCTTTAAAATCTTTATCACTGATGATTTGTTTTTTAGATGGTAATTCGATAATCCATCTTTCATCTTCTGAAGAAAGATTGTTTATTAATGTTTGATAATTTTGTATTTTATTATCGATTTTTTTAATTTCTTGATCATCAGTTGTGTTATTTTTGAATGTTTTTTCAATAGTTATTAATTTTTCAAGAATATTTATCCAGTAATTTTCTTCTTTGAGATCTTTTAAGTTTAATTTTTTATTCATGATTTTGTCAAATATATCAAAACCATAATTTTTAATTATTGATTTTCTGTTTAATGTTCTGCTTATTAATCCCATGATTTTGCTTTCGAGGTTATGTGCTTCATCCATGATTAGTAAATCTCGTTTTGAGAATAATTCTGTATAATTTCCTGCAAACCAGATGTAATCATAATTTGTGATTATGTTTTTACTAGTTAATGCTTCACGTAATGCTAATATGTATTCACAATCATTACATTTTTTTTCTTTTAGCTGTTCCATGTAACATTCTTCACAAGTTCCTCCATGATTACATGTGTAGTTTCTTCTTCCTTTAATTTCTGTAAGCATATAATTAAAATCGTCAAGGTATTGTTTTTGTAATTGGTTTGTCATTGTTAAAATATAGGAGTTATCACATAGGTTAGCTATTGTTGTAGCTATTGCTGATTTTCCTATACCTGTTCCGGCTTCGAGGATAATATTTTTAAATCCTAAATCCATAGCTGTAATTATTTCTTTTATGATTCGTATTTGTTCAGTTCTTGGTTCATATTCTTTTAGTGACCAATATTTCTGAATATCATTATTATTTGTATCCATAATTATTTCCCCCATTTTCTTTTATTTTTTCTTCAAATTTCTTTAATTTCTCATAATCTTTATGTAGTATTTCTAATTTTTTAGTGATTGTTTCATAATCTTTTGAATTGATTGTTCCTTCATTTCTGATGAAATTATAGTCATTTACTGTGTTAGTTAGTTGTTTTTTTAGTTGATGTATTCGTGTTTCTAGTGTGATCCTGTTTTTGTTGAATATGCAGTAATTTTTATGTGTACATGTTGCATGTGGTTTATTTGCTCCAGTAGAATAGTAACATTTATTATAATTTATATTCATCATATTTCCATTCTTATTTTTTAATAATAATAAATTATATTATATTTACTCATATTTTCAAGGACTTACAGTTCTTTGTTTTTGATTACAATCTTAAGTTACCCAGTTACCTAGTTACTTTTATCATTTTTTCAAAAGTTACCTGGTTACTTGGTTACCTATGTGGGTTGACTCAAAAATTTCAAGAAGGGGCCTCCCTCTCCCCAGGAAAGTAACTCTAGAAATCCCCATAAAATAACCACGAAATAATGCTTTAAATCAAAATCAAAGACATTTAAACAATTTTTGAAGTTACTTTCACCTAAAAGTAACCAAAGTAACTTTGAAGTAACCTTAAACATAATCCTCACTCTCCACTCCCTAATTCAATATTAGGATATAAAAACTCCATAAAATCATCAAAACGAACTTGAACAACCTTCATCTGCTTACCAGTACCATTTAACTTAACATTCTTATAATCCCAACCTAATAACTCCCCAATACTTTTCAAATCACTACAGAAATCAATATGCTCACCAATTGCTTTTCTTAAACCTTGAGTTAAACAAACATACTTAGACCCTCTACGACTAATATGAGGAATAGCCCAATCAACCATACGATTATTAATAATACCCCAATTAACACTACTGAAATCATCACTACTACTAGCTCCATCAATATCCAAAGTTAATTCACCATTATTACCATAATCATCATAAACCCGTACTTTTTTACGTGCCTGATTAAAAACATCAGTAAAAAAGTTACGAATATCTTCTCTTTGAGTATCATCAAAATCCTCAAGATTTTCAGATTCAGCCCAACTCTTTAACCAAGACGGCACTTCACAACCAATAGATTCATAAAATCTACCTACAATTAAGTCAGCTGTATCCTGCCAGTCATCAAGTAATAAACCAGGATTACTTATAATTTCCCTTGCAACAAACCTACCAAAAACATTCAAATTAACCAATTGACTTATCGTTGGAGTGTTAATATGAAATGCTTCTTCAAACATCTTTTTTTCATGCTCAGACTTTCTTTGACTATAACTGAAGCTCAACACATATAATCTTCTGATTAACGCATCATCCTCAGGTAAATATTGGTTTGCTGTGAATAACACTGCACTAAATGCAGGTATTCCACCAAAATAACTTCCTTTATATTTGCTTCTTGCAGTAGTTGACTCTACGCAAACTTTAATCATCTCATTTGTGGAATGTCTGTTAAATACTGCTGCAGGTTCATTTACTATGATGGGGTCACAGGATTGAGATATTTTAGCACCTAAACGTGCTACAGTATCAAAACTGGAACCCCCAAAATTATTTTCCGGAGTAGGAACACCCCAAATATACGAAACTACTTTTGCAAGAGTCGTTTTACCAGACCCTGCAGCACCTTTAAGATACATCCAAGGCATCCATTTACCAGCCTGTTTCATACAATAGCTAAACTCACTCATTAAACCCCATTTAAAAACCGTAGCTAAAGTTTCACAGTTATCTTTAAAAAAATAAGTTAAATCTTCTAAAGTATCCTTTGCTTTAACCATTTCCTCATATGTAGGTTCACTCACTTCTTTTTTAACTGTTGTAATTTTATCCTTGTTAACATCATAATAAAAACCAGGATTATCAATATCCTGTTTTATTTCTGCAAGACCTTCTTTAATCATAGTATTCACCATACATGATAATGCCCCACCAAGTAATCTTGGTGAATGGCTGAAACCAGCATTCGCCAAGTACTGCTCTATCTCCTGAATAGTTGCTCCTGTAGATTCACCACTTGTAGCAAAAACACGATTTGTCACATTACTTTCCCACAAAATTTTAAATGTTCTTGGTTGATCCAACAGCAATGCATCATAAACTGTTAATTGTTTAGGAACAGCTTCAATTACAGGAGTTAAACGAGGAGGAATATCTTTCTTTCCACTATCTTTACTTTGATAAACCTGTTTGGTTTTAAAGTTAATGAGAACAGATGTAATATCATCTATTTCACCTTTAACTATACCTTCACGTTTTTTAGGTTCAATTGCAAACACTAAATCATCAAATTCCTTGTTACTTAAGAATTCCATTAATTTTGATTTAGCAGGTAATGGAGGAATAGTTCCATCATAAACCCCGTCTATGGTCTTTTGTAATCTGTTAATATTTGTAGTACTGCTGATTATGAAACAAGTAGATTCTTTATCAACATAAACATCATATAACCATTGAGCTACATTAGGTAATATTACTTCATCAAGCTCTCTTGGCTGATACTCTTTTTTAAGAGTTTTTAATTTGTTAATTATCCTTGTACAGGAATCTTCTGTGAGATTCCTGTAACCTTCTTCTACTTGAGTCATATTTTCCCATAAATCCTTTATTCTAGTAATTCTTTTGCAGTTCGATATTCTCCAATAGTGATTTTTTCAAGTTCATATAAATCAACTAATTTATTTTTCACATTATCAAATGTTATTGGAGATTCAGTAGCTTGCAATTCTTTGATTGCTTTAGCTACAATATTATTTTCTTTGCTGATTTCTTGAAGACTTTTCTTTGCAGGTTTGTCTCCAGTTACAATTGTTGTTTCAATCACATCACCATTAACATCTTCATTTTTAGGAGTTTTAGGAGTTTTAGGTTTACTTGATGGTTTTTTAGGAGTTCTACGATGCTTCTTACCATTCTCGCTTTGAGCATCAACTTCATCAGCAGTAACTTCACCAGTACCAATAATATCAGCAATAGCACGATTCTTAGCCCTAGTATGAGCAGTACTAATAACATCATGTTCCGCATTACTGAACCTTTTACGAAGCTCAAAAGGTGATGGTTCCACAGTATCATCTCTTTTAAGTTTATCAAAAATACTGCAAGCACCTACACCTACAGCACGACGACCATTAGGAGCTACAGCTTCCACTTCATATCTTGCAGAAATTATCCTTTCATTATCATCACGAATAATTTCTTTTTCAACTACATGATCACTAAGATTAAATGCAGTCCCATATTTCCGCCAAGCTGATTTTTTCTTAAATTTCTTGTTACCTGCATTTTGATAATCATCTTCACTAAGTAAAGCAGTTGTTAAATCCTGATAATTATCAAAGAATGCTACTGTCCCTTCAACATCTGCTTGTTGAAGTAATGGAGCAGTAGTGGATTCCACCACTGCTAATTCTTCATTGTTCATTCCCATTCAACTCCACGTTCAACATCTTTAAGGACTTTATAAATCCTTTTAGGATATTTATCCCCTTCTTTAGGTGGAATCAATTTAGTTAATTCCACTTTAATATAATCACCTTCATTAAGATTCACATAGAACCTTTTAAGGTGCACATGTGCAGGTAAAGTAGTTGTTATAAGTTCACCATCTTCATCTTCACCAAGGTATAAGACAATTCTTTTATTACCATAATTGTCATTAGTGAATTCATAGATGTTTCCTTCTACTGAATCACCTACTTCTTCAGGATTCCAGTATTCTCCTACTTCTGCAGGTCCTAATTCTACTTCTTCAAATGCCATAAATATTATGCCTCCTTGAATTCTAATTTAACATATTTTAAATCAACATTCTGTGGTAATCTTGTTGCACCTATAGGCAATCTACCACCATTTAAATAAGCCCAATAATACACATCATCAACACCTAATGCTATTGATGTACGATTATAAGCTACAGTACAATCTAACTCATTACTCAATACTTCTGCAAGGTCTTGGTGACCTATACAGGATTTCGCACCTTTAATTTCATTTTTCAATTCTTCTTTGCTTAAAGCTGTCATTTTTATATTAATATTAGGATTTGTAAGCATACTCGCACTAAATCCATTACCAAAATACTTCATATCTTTATATCTCCATACAATTCTTTGTGAAGCTGAGCTTTCTCAGCCTCTAATCGATTAATAATTTCATCAATCTGCTTCATCCTCAACTCTTTAGCAGAATCCATATTCAAACTATAATCAGGATTCAACCTTAAATTAAAATGCTCCGCTATAAGTTCAGACATATAATCACTCATGTTAATGTTATGAAGACAACAATGCTGTTTCACAATCATCTTCAATTCCGCATCAATATTCAAAGCTAATTTAACCTTAAACATATGAATACACACTCCTGAATATGATTATAATAATTTCCACTTTCTAAACAAGAACCACCAACAATCTTAAAAGAGATTATAAGAAAAGTGATCATACATAAAATTGTGAGGAATAAAAGGATGTGACCAAAATTCCTCATACACCACCTGTTCACCTTTACATGAAATGGTTCTTTCTTGTAAAGAGTTTTAGGTTTAGGAGTATTGAAAAATCTCATATTACATCACCCCATCTATTGATGTAGTCTATGCTTATTTCTGCACGACTTATTTTTCTCAGATAATCAGGTTCAAAATATCTTTTGAACCTCCATGAGTCTTCGGTGAGCCTTGCATGTTCAATGCAAAGCTTCCACTTCTTAATACATAACTTATGATAAGTTATGTCTTGCCCATGTTCCTGTTCATGTTCATTAATCTCTCGAGTGAGAGATTCAATTTCAGCTTGTATTTTTTCAGGACACATTCTAATTCTCCTTTTTAAATACTGCTAAAATACGATTGCAATCAATAGCATAGTACCCACCATCAGGCTTAACAACCTCCAAATCACCATTAAGATTTCTCAGATGATCCCGGGTGGTGATTTTAATTTCTAAATCACCATCCATCTTAACAAGGAGATGATGATTATCCCCTATGCTGACTTGTAGGCAAAAAATAGTATCTATATGCATTTTAAATCCCCATCCTTAAGCATACCTTCCTTAAGAAGAATTTGAGTCGCATAACCTTTTTTAGCAAAAGCTAATAATGTTGCTTGGCTTAATTCATGGGATATGTCTTCGAAATTTGGATATTTATCCAAGATTTCCTGAAGATTTGAGGGAGTCATACTAACACCTCATTAAGATAGTGATCACACCTTTCAAGATGCAATTCCAATCTTTCTTTAGCATCAGCAGGGTCACTGACTGCTACTAATGCTATGTTTTTACTGTTTACAACGACATAGTGGTCATTGTTTTCGAGAACTTTGTATTGTTCTCCATTTAATTCAAATATATCTAATATATCTAACATTTTCATCCTCTCAGGATTTTTTATGGAAATCTGTTGTAGAAGTTGCAGCTTCTATCAAACTTCCTTATTTTATAGTTGTCTTAACTACTATATAAACTTTATCTATTTTTTATCTATAATTCAATTAAGTATAGATAAAATATATATAATTCATTATCAAATATATTAATAAAAAAAGACAAAAGGGAGTGTATGAAATTGTTTGAAGTTAAATCAAATATTATATTGCAAAATCCAAACTCAAAATCATTAAGAACAACTATTCCTGCAGAAATTGTAGGAATACTTGAGCTACATAAAGATGATAAAATGGTATGGGTAGTAAATACAGATGATGGAGAAATAATTGTAGAAATTAAAAAAGAGTAAGTAGCAACTATATTTTTTTCTAAAAATAAGTTTAAATTATTGATAGCTCTCGCTAAATATTGTAACCTTCGCTTTCCATCAGCGACTATATAACAAAAGATTATATAGCATTTTAACCATATATTATAATTGGCTACGAATTTCATTACATCCTCTCAGGTGTCTTGTTTTTTAGTAGCTAGGATTGGGGTGTTGCAGCACCCCAACTCCACTTTTTACAATTCTATTTTTTGTTTTTACTGATTAATAAAATGTTAAGGTTGTTAACCTCAACAACATAAAAATTTTTAATATTTAAAATAACTCATTAATTCTCTCTTTATCCTCAACAGGTTTCTTATTTTTATTATAAATCTCAACAAAATAAAAAAGATTATCTTCACGGGAAAATAAAAAAGTAATTCTAAAACCAGAACGAGACCCTTTATTAATTCCTTTACAACGGAAATTCTTAACAATAAAAGCTGGAAATTTTACTTTACTATCTAACCCTGCAATCCTATTACATATATTAACTGGAAACCTATTTAAATCCTCCAAATATTGCACCAATGCAATTTTTAACCTTTCAAAATCCTCTTTTAAAGTTGGGCATTTATGCCTATTAATAATTTTATTAAATTCATCATCAAAAAGAGGGTGAGTATCAAACTGATAATTATCCAGTTTACTCATCATATTCCCTCACAATATATTCTGGATCACGATAAAAAACATACTCATAATCTAATTCAGCATTAGTTTCTGCAATTCGCCATGGTAAATCTCCATGAGAATAATTACTAATTTCCTTTGCACTCATATCAGATAATTTGTTAATAGTATCATCTATAACTTCTAATTCCTGTTTACTTAAATTAGTAACATCAGGCCCTATAAGAGAAGTATATTTATATTTGGGATAGTCAATTACTCTTTCCACGTCTTCTTTTATTTTTCCTTCACTTATTAATTCATCTTTTAAATCAAGAAAATGTGAAGATATTGGGCCGTTTGGTTTTTTAATATATGTTTCTCCAGTAATTGGAGTTTCATATATTTCATAAAAATTGAAGTCAGAAAAATACAATAATTTGTACATTACTGTTCTACCAACATTATGATTTAAACCACATTTACTTATGATGTAATGTATTACTGATTTTAATTTTTCAGGATGATATTCAATTTCATTATTCATATTTTTTTAACCTCCTATTTTAATAATTAATGCCTCCGAAGTATAATATTAACTCCTTTCTATTTTTGTCTAATTATATTTATTATTGTTTTGAATATTTAAACCTTACTATAATAATTAAATTACATTTTGTTCAACAAAATTATAACATACATATTATTTTGTATAGTATTTTTTGGAAAAATACATGGGTCACTTTCAAACAAAAACATGAAAATATTGTAACAACATACAAAAAATTAAAACCATGCTGATAAAAAAAAATAATAGATAATATCATATACTACTTAAAAACATATCATAATACAAAGTATATGAAAAAAGATAATTATAATAGCATAAAAATTGAAATAAAAATATGAAAAAACAAATTGCAATTATCATACTGGCTATTTTATTATTAGCCAGTGTAATTCAGGATATATCTGCAGCCACTACTGTTTTTCTAACGTCAGACAACATAATGGGCACAAATGATGATGCAGATATGCTTAATTCCATAAAAACCTATATTGAAGAAATCAGCAATGGAAAAATCAACGTAATTGTAGACAGCCAATCTCCAGGACCTGGAGAAGGAACAAGAGCTATTGAAGCTGATTCAAATGTTAGTGTAGTGTTTGCTGCTGTAGATCCAGGCAATTTCTTAGTTTTAAGCAAATATTCAACAGCCACCACAGACAAACAGATAATCTTTGTAAATACTGGAGATTATGATTTAGATACTGCTGAATCCTTAAGAAGAGCATGGGACGATAATTACTCAAAAACAATTTTTGCAGGAATCAATAACCCTGGAACATTTCTTAATGATGCGGGAATTAGCTATATCCAGCCATTGAAAGAATATCCTGATGCAGGTTCTGACGGCATTATAAATCAAAATAATGATGATGTAAACAAATATATTGCCCAAGAAATTGTTAATAATATAAATAACTACAACAACACCAAACATTATGACAATAATTTAGTAATAACTCATAAATTAGCTCCTTCAAATATGGCTCATGGCAGTCAAAGCCTTTTAGAAAGCAACGACAATGAAATGAATGGAACTTACAACTCTTATTCAGCTCCACAACTGTTATACTTAACCAGCTCTTATTTAAATGGAAACGGATTAGAAAATCCCGGAGATTATAAAGCTCCAGATTCTCCATTGAAATACTCCATTTTAACTAAAGATTCCTATTCAATTTATGATTATATAAAAATGGGTGGAATTGTTAAAAATTATATGGATGAAAACGGACAGGCTCCAAATTACATAAATTACGAGGGTGCATATATTAGTTATTACGATTTACAGTACAATTTTGCTAAAATAACTGCAAATCATACTGACGGATCACATATGGATTTTGATAGAGAATATCATTTTGATAAAGTTAATGACAGTATTTTATTAACTATATTGCCAATTGTATTGATTATTTTAGTTATTATGTTTATTTATATGATTTTTAAAAGACTATTGCACAGATAAGGTTAAATTAACCTTTTTTATTTTTTTATTTTAAAATCAATAATGTTGTAAGCATCAATTATTGTTATTGCAATTGTTGTCACACCAACTGTTTTATATACTATAATAAATATATATTAAAACTGTAAATTTTCAAAAATAAAATTTATAAAAATGATTTTTATGAAATGTGACGTAAACTTGTTTAAAAACGACGATATTAAATTTATTACATTTATTTCCATAATACACAGACAATATATGATATATTTAAATAATTATCTTAAAAAAGAAGGAATAACCGCATCACATGCACCTATACTTAGCTATTTATTATACAAAGACATATCCTATCAAGAAGAAATTGGAAATCATTTTAAAATAGATAAAGGAAGTATAGCTAGATCAATACAAAAACTACAAGAAAAACAATTTATTAACAAGGAAATAGATGAAAACAACAGAAGAAAATACCAATTGTCTTTAACTGAAAAAGGCAGAGCAGTTGCTTTAAAAATCATGGATTTAAATAATGAATGGGAAAACCAAATATATTCAACCTGTAATACTGATGAAAAGCAGATAGTTGAACTAATGAGGAAAATAACCATATCATCAATAAACATTCAAAAAAACACACAAAAGGAGGAAAAAAATGGCTGATATGACCAAAGGAAAACATGCAAATATTGAATTAATAACTGGAGACCCTAAAAAAGCTATTAATAAATTAGCTTGGCCTATGATGCTATCAATGCTTCTTATAATGCTTTATAATTTAGCAGATAGTGTATGGGTATCAGGACTTGGAGCAGATGCTCTAGCAGCACTAGGTTTTATAACACCACTATTTATGATTATTATCGGACTTGGAAACGGAATAGGTGCCGGTGCAAACTCATTAATCGCAAGAGCATTTGGGGCTAAAAAAGACGAATTAGCAAATAATGCTGCACTGCACTCTGTTGTATTAACTGTAATCATAGGAATTGTAATACCAATCATATTACTTCCGTTAATACCTGAAATAGTTGTAATTATGGGTGGAGCCAGCGTTACAGAATTATGTATGGATTACAGTAAAGTTACATTTGGATTATTGATTGTATTTTTATTCTCATCAGTACTTTCATCAATATTAAGGTCAGAAGGAGATGTAAACAGAGCTACAATCGCAATAGCTATTACTGCAGTATTAAATATAATCATAGATCCGATTTTTATATATTATTTAAATATGGGGATAGGTGGGGCTGCATGGGCAACCGTAATCTCTGCAGGAATTTCATGTATTGTAATGGCTTACTGGATATGGGTTAAAAAAGACACCTACATGAATTTAAGCTTTGATCAATTCAAAAAAAGCAAAGGAATCGTAATTGAAATTATGAAAGTAGCTATACCTTCCACTGCAGAGCAATTAATTATGTCCGGACTTACAATGGCAATAAATGCAATGCTTGTTATAGTTTCAACAACAACTGCAGTAGCAGTATATACTGCAAGTATGAGAATTGTATCAATGGCAATGATTCCATTAATGGGAATAGCTACTGCACTTTTAACAGTAGCAGGAGCGGCATACGGTGCCCGTAACTATGAAAAATTAAAAACCAGTTTCACATACAGTATCAAATTCGGATTGGTAATTTCATTGATTTTAGGAGCTCTAACATTTATCTTTGCACCACAAATCGCATTGATGTTCTCATATTCTGCAGCAACAGCATATCTTACACCTCAAATTGCATTTGCACTTAGAATATTCTGTTTCTTCTTAATATTCGTACCGTTCGGTATTGCAGGATCATTTGTATTCCAAGGAGTTGGAAAAGGAACATCTTCATTACTAATAACTATCATAAGGTCATTATTTGCTGAAGTAGTCCTTGCATACTTGTTTGGAATAGTTCTAGGTTACGGAGAAATGGGTATCTTTGCAGGAGTAATTATTGGAAGCTTTATCGGTTCCATGTTTGGTTACAGCTGGGCCAGATTATTCATTAAAAAACTTAAAATTAAATTTGGTCATACCGACTAAATTTAATTCTTTTTCTTATTTTAAAAATTTATAAAACATACATACATCTATTTTCAGTTAAATTAACCTACCTTAATATTCTTAAAATCATTTCATCACATGTTCCCATTATACTTAAATAATATTCAACTCCAACACCAACTTTCAAATACAAATCATCACTTATTTATTATTTAATATTTGAATAACTCCCCAATTAACCCCATCTTCCAAAAAAGAACTAATAAAAATAAAATATACAATGATTCAACAGCAAATATAAGAGTACTTTCCCATGAACCTAAATGTCCCCTAAAATCCTTTTCAGCACGAAGACAATTCTCATAAATCCCTGAAAAAATCTCTAATACCATACCAAAAATTACTAAAGCACAAAGAAACATGAACTTTGAAAACCCATAATAAAAAACCAAAACACATGCTCCAACAATCAAAAAAATAAATGAAAGACTATTGAAAACATAATACCTAAACATGATATTTTTAACTCTTTCCTGATAACTTAAAGAACGCCTTCTAGAAACTAAAATCCTAAAAAAATCCCTAAAATTCATAAAATACACACCCCACAACAATACACCTAAAAACAAATACTAAAACTCACACAAAAAATATAAAACTTATCTCCCATAATTTAACTTCATCATCACAATAATAAAAATAAACAATAAAACGTAAATTATATAAACAACTGAAATAAGTTTATCCATTTTGTTTAAATATTCTCCAAAACCACATTTGTTACAGATATCCTCATTATATGTATCTGAAATTATCAAAAATATTATGCCAAAAGTTATTAAAGCAAAATCAAGTATAAACTTTGAGGAATCATTATAAAAAATCAACACACAAATACTGGCAATCAAAAAAATAAACGAAACCCCCGCAAAAACAAAAAATTTAAATATAATATTCATATGTTTTTCAGGATAACTTAAAGAATCACGATTAGAAATTAAAATCCTAAAAAAATCCTTAAAATCCACTTAATTCCCTCCATGAATCTGATGATTAACTATACTACTAACTTTACCTACGATATAATAAAAAGCATCTTTCCCACTATTCTTAATAATTTCTTTTATTTCATTACCATACATAGTACTAAAAATTGACTTTAAAGTTCCAAATCTAAAAAAATCCAAATTATCCAACCCATATTCTCTACCATATTCATAAACTATTTTTCTGAAATGATTCATCTCATTTCTTGAAACATATTTGTTAACTTCTTTAACCAAAACCAATTTACCTACTCTAGATTCAGCACCCACACTAGGAATTAGAGATAAACCAATATCAACAAAAAAATTAAATCCTCTTTCAGTTGTCCAACCTTTATTTAAATCATCAGCATAATAAGTTAACAAACCACCAAAAAACATTAAAGCAATTGCACCAGCAGTAGCCCACCCAATAGGATTAGAAACTAAAAATAAACCAATACTTGCAGTAAATGCAAAGCTAGAAATTATTCCTAAAACTTCATTATCAATTGAGTCCAATGTAGTGTCCACATACTCCACAATAGCATCACAGGTTTTATTTACCCAATCAAAAATATCTTCTTTAATATCTCCAGTAATATTCTTTATATAACCCACCATAAATACAGTTATGCTTTCTAATTTATCAATGAAATATTGTGCCAATTCAAGTGCCCACTCTGTCTGTTGGTTAGTATAACAATAACTACCAAAATATCCAATTTGTAAAACATCCATAACTATTCCCGTCTTAAAATCAAGAACTAAAAGTTGTTTATTATTATTTCTTTCACGAATGATTATGAAATCATCTTCAAAAATTATTTCTAAATAACCACCATTTAATAGATATTTACCCAAGCCCATAGTTACTGCATTTGTAGTATTACTTGGAAATAGTGCATGCATGACCCAATATTCTAAAAAAGAAAAACTAGATGTTACTGCAAAGTTAAAAGCTTTAACACTGCTTGAGTTACCATAAACATCCATTCCAAAACGAAAATCAGATTCCCCAGATAAATAAGTAGTTCCTATACTATCACTAACACTCATAGCTATAGGAGTTGTACGCGTCCAATTTACATTATATAATGTAGCAACAGCATCTGCAACTAAATCAATACCATAAATCACCAATAATCCATTTAAAAAACTACCATAAGCAGCTTTCATAAATCCATCACTATAAACTAAATTACCATTACTATATGTTTTATTTTTTTCATCAACCCAATATCTTAAAACAGAATTGTTAATTTTATTTGTTATAAATGTGAATGTTAAAAAACCATCATATCCCGAATTAATATAATGCCCATTTTCATATCCCTGAGAAAGAGATATTTGATTTTTAGACCAATTAACAGTCGTAATATTTCTATATTCAGCAGTTTTATTATCCTGATGAACATATGCTCCATTAATATATGAAATAAATGAACTTCTAACTATTGAATTACCCGGACCATTAACTACAAAATCATTATTACCATTATTAACAATGAAATTTTTAGATATATCCCCCGGATAATCTATGGAAATATTAATTACATCTTTAAATTTATCATGATATACTTTAACAATATTTACCTCATAATCTGATAAATTAAAACAATTTTTGACTACCATTAATAACAAATCCTCAAAAGAAGTACCATACTCACTAAAAATAGTTTCTACAATATCATAATATATAACTTTGTTTACATTAACATTATCATAATAATGAATAATTTCCTTAAAATCCCAATAATTATAAGTTAATGCATGATACAAATAAAAATGAGCTTTCATATTTGCTAAACTATTATATAAAAAATCATTGTATGTATAAATTGCATTTAAAAGATTATTAGAAATATTATTTAAAGCACATTCATAAGATAATGAATTTTCAACAACAAAACTTTTAACAATATTTCCATTAACTATTAAATCAACTTCTGCTGTGAAATTACCTAAAGCTTTATACATTAAACTAACCCATTTAACAGTTTCATTTAGATTTAAATTATAACAAAAATCCAATGCCTGAGAATTATATATTGCAGAACTAGAAACATGAATTTTGGCACTTGCTGTTTTATTAATATTTAAAATTTCATTTATCCAACCTACATTTACATCAATTTTTGATACATTATTATCTAATTCAAAATATTTTGAAGTTAATCCATTAGATAATATAGAATGGTAAATTGTTGAATTGAATTTAAATTTAACTGGAATCCCATTAGGTAAATGTCCTAATTTTGATAAATCCTCCCCTTTACTATTATAAGTCAAATCTGCAGTAACATTAATTCCATAAATTTGACCATTTTTTACATTATATGAACTAGCATAAACATTAAATTTAATTGTTGAATCCACATTAATATTTCTAAAATCAAAATAATTAATATAATATAAAACAGAATATTCCCCCCACCAATTATTAGAAAGATTAACAAAACTACCTTTACTAACATAAACACCATGATATTTATCAGAAAGAGAACCATTCGTCCATTCATTACTAATATAATTTAAATAAAAATCATTACTTAAATTTGAACTATTAATGTAAACCATGTAAAAATTCCCATAATTACAAAGCCAATTACAATGAAACTTATTATCTCCAGATTGATTTAAAAATACACCACAAGATAAATTATTATTACAAACAACATTATTAAAAGATTGGTGAAAAATAAAAGAACTTGAATTATTCCCAATATTTTCTAAATAATTCTCCATAATATCAGTATTATTTGAATTAAAAACTAAATTCCCCCCATATGCTTGAACCGAATTATTTTTAAAAAAACACCCAACACAATCTTTTAAATAAAATCCGTAAGTTTGATTAAAATAATGCAAAAATGGCACAATTATTGAAAACAAAGTATTATTTACAATATAATTTTTAAAACCTGAAACAGTTAATGAAGAAAAGGAATTGTATGTCTGAATATTATTATTTGCGATTATACAATCAGATCCATTAACAGACAAACCTATACCATGACTAGAAGATATATTAAATCCTAAAAAAGTAACATTGTTAGCATTAATAGAAACCGCATTATCACATTTAATATTTCTAATAATGACATTATTACCTAATAAAGTAATTGATTTATTGATAATTATATTTTCATTATAAACACCTTCAGAAACTTCAATTATATCCCCTTCCACAGTTCCAACATCATCGATAGCCTCTTGAATATTATTAAAAGATTTACCATTATTTAAATTTCCAACTTTGTTATAAATATAATAAATAGTAACCACATCACTACACTGATTATAATCATATTTACAATAAAATTTTAATGTAGTTGATGAATTAATATCAAAAGGATTTAAATAAAGATTACCATTAAATTTCGGATTTGAACCATTCAATGTATAAAATATTTGGGAATTATTAAAAACACTATCCCATGAAGTTAAATTAATGGTTAACTTTTTATTATACACACCCGAACCATAATTTGCCCAGACAAGTGATTTACTACCTTTAATTACAAATTGTTTGTGAAATTTCTTATCAGAATCACAATCAAAATAATAATATATATCCCATACACCTTTAGTAATAGTAAACTCCACCCTTTCTAAATTACTATGCCACCCATTATTATCAAAACTATAAAAAATTTCAGTAAACTCATCAGCAATAATAGAAATATCTAACTTTGATCCATCATAAACTCCACCAACATTTGGAGTGATACGAAAATTATTACTAACTGGAGGTATACTTTCTGAAGTAATATTTATAGTATTACTTATTTTAGTTCCATCATATTGGGCTGTAATAATATAATATCCCAAAAGCAAATTAATATTTAAAGCAGCTATCCCAAATTGATTAGTAGTTCTATTATAAAAAACACCATTGATATTAAAAATAATAGTTTTATTAACTGCCCAATTTCCTTGACCATCTACTAATCTAACTTTATATTTAGTGCCGTCCATAACATTCATGACAATATTCTTCCCAGTTAAAATAGATAAAACAGTAATATTATTTCCAACTTCAAAATTACCATATATAGATGTGATAATATAATGACCCGGAAGCAAATTAATTCTCAAAGTAGCAATACCTTCATGATTTGTAGTCCTATTATAAAAAACACCATTAATATTAAATCTAACCATAACATTAACTAACGGATTACCAACCGAATCTAAAACCAAAGCATGAAATTGACTATCATTATGATAATACTTAATTAAATCCTTAGTGATCAATATTGGCAATACAGTAATATTATTTCCTCGCATTTCACCAGTTACAAGATTCATAGCAGTAATTACATAATTACCTGGGCGTAAATTAATTGCTAGTCTTGCCCAACCTGAAGAATTAGTAATCCTATCATAAAAAACACCATTAATATTAAATCTAACCATAACATTAACTAAAGGATTACCATCAAAACCTAGAAAAACAGAATAATAAGAAGTACCATTACGATAATACATAATTACATCTTCACCAAAAACCGTGCATTTAATAGTAATATTATTCACAACACCAGATGACAAATACCTTCCATCACCATTATAAAAAGTAGAAATATTATAACACCCCGCATTTAAATGGATACTCAAAGAAGCTCCTCCAGAACAATTAGTAAAACGAGTATAATTAACACCATTAATATTAAAAATAACAGATTGATTTGTTAAAGGATTATTTAATTCATCATATAAATAAACATTAAATTTACTGCCATCATTATAATACATTTCCACATTCTCAGCATATAAAAAAGTTCCTATTTTAGAATTATCATTGAAATAATCAACTTCATTCAACTCATCAGTCTCCAAATAAAATGAAACATTAGACATGACCGTAGAATTTTCATTATCCTCTGCAAAAACACATGGCAACAAAATCAAAAATAAAGAAAAAAATAACAATAATTTATACCACTTAACCATATAAAAACTTCCAAACTATAATAATTGAATAATATTATATTTAATACACCAAATATAAATATTCTAAACAATATTTCAGAATAACCCCATGACCTAAAAAAAATAATAAAAATGAAATATAGCTATTTTTAAAGCAAAAATGCATAAACTTATATGAAAAATAAAAATCAATTTTTCTTTTTACAGCAAAAGTAATTTAAAATTTAAATAATATCATCCAAATAAATAATAGTTAAGGTGAATATATGAAGATAGTTGTAGCAATTGGAGGATCAATTTTATTAAAAGAATATGACTGTAAAAAATTCCAGGAATATAGTGAAATATTAAAATCATTAGCTAGCGAACATGAAATATTCGTTGTTGTAGGTGGAGGAAAACCTGCTAGAGAATATATTGGAGTTGTTCGTGAACTTGGAGCTGGTGAAGCTCAGTGCGATGATATTGGAATTGAAGTTACAAGAATTAATGCTAAATTGTTATTATCTGCACTTGGAGATGCTGCTTATCAGAAAGTACCTCATAACTTCCAGGAAGCTTTGGAATATTCAGCTACCGGAAAAATAATTGTAATGGGTGGAACAGAACCTGCACACAGTACAGATGCAGTTTCCGCTATTTTAGCAGAATACATCCATGCAGATAAACTTATTAACCTAACCTCTGTTGACGGAATGTATGATAAAGATCCAAACAAGTACGAAGATGCTAAGTTAATTAAAGAAATTACAGCTAGTGAAATGATAGAATTCATCAGCGGAAAAGACACCAAAGCCGGAACCTATGAATTCTTTGATATGACTGCAATTCAAATGATTAAAAGATCATCTCTTGAAACTGTAATAGCTAACGGTTATGATTCTGAAAACTTAATTAAAGCTATTAATGGTGAGGAAGTAGGAACCAAAGTTATCAGCAAATAAATAGGTGATTAAGTGGAAAATCTTATTGATATTGGCCTTAATTTAATGCATCCTTCTTTTAGAAAAAATAGAGAAAGTATAATTGAAGATGCCATTGATGAAGGTGTTTCCAAATTTATAATTACAGGAACCAATGTCAAAGCAAGTCAGATAGCTTGTGAATATGCATCCAATTATCCCGGAACTTTATATTCAACTTCCGGTGTTCATCCTCATGATGCAAAAACATGTGATGACAATACTCTTTTGGAACTGGAAAAAATAGCTAAAAATGATTGTGTTATAGCTATTGGAGAATGCGGTCTTGATTATAACCGTGATTTTTCTCCAAGAGATGTTCAAAGAAAATGGTTCGAAAAACAAGTAGAATTAGCTGAAAATTTGGATATGCCTTTATTTTTACATGAAAGAGAGGCTCACAAAGATTTATATGATATTTTAAAAAAACATGAAGATGTTTGTGAAAAATCAGTAGTTCACTGTTTTACAGGAACCAAACAAGAAGCTCAAAATTATATTGATTTAGGATGCTGCATTGGCGTTACCGGATGGATTTGTGATATGGAAAGAGGCAGTGACCTGCAGGATGCAGTAAGTGTAATTCCAACCAACAAATTAATGATAGAAACAGATGCTCCATTTTTAATACCTAAAAACTTTGATAAAAAACCTAAAAGTAATAAAAATGAACCCAAATATTTACCTCATATCCTAAAAACAATTGCTCATTATAAAAACGATTATAATGTAGAAAAACTTGCAAAAGAAGTTACAAAAACTACTAAAGACTTTTTTAAAATATAAAAATATGGTGATAATATGGCTGTAGAACCACATAAACATTGTCCAATTTGCGGAACCCCTATACCTTTAAATGAACTTGTATGCTCTCCAGACTGTCAAAAAGTTTGGGATCAAAGACTTAATCAACAAAAGAAAAGCAGATATATGTTAACTGGAGTTATCATTCTTTTCTTAGCTATTTGGGCAATAATGACTTTCATGAAATAAGTGATAAAAATGATATTAACATCTGCAAACACACTGGAAAATAAGGAAATTGTTGAATATAAAGGTTTAGTAACTGGAGAATCCTTAATCGGTGCTAACATTTATAAAGATTTATTTTCCGGTGTTCGGGATGTTGTAGGCGGAAGAACCTCAAGATATGAAGAAGAAATCCAAAAAGCACGTGATATTGCACTGAACAGTATGGAAGAAAAAGCAGAATATTTAGGTGCAAATGCTATTATCGGATTGAAAATTTCTTACGATAACTTAGGCGGTACTATGGGAAATACAATTCTTGTAACAGCTTACGGTACTGCTATAAAATACGAATAATATGAATCTTAAAGAAAGAATAGAAAATGTGGAAAACTTAAAAGAAGCTATTATCTGCATTTCTTTTGGAACATTTGTTGGTATTTTAACTTATTATATTTTTTTATACTTCCATATTGATATTTATGGATGGAATTTTGGACTTATTTTTGCTCCATTAGCTGCAGGATATGCTGAAACCATATTGGCTAAACGAATAATTGGCGAAGATATTGGAGCCATCAGCGCATTTATTTTATTTCTTGTAACTGTAGTTTACGGTTTTATTATAGCCAATCCTACACTTGGAGTAAATGTAATCACTTTCGGATCAATAATTGTAATTTTACAGGCAGCTCTTCCCACACTTATTAACTATTTCTTTTTAGTTGTTATAATTGGAATAATCTCCTATTTCTTTGGGACATTTAAAAAAATTACAGATTATACCTATTCCAAATTATCTGACATGTATTATAAAATAACAGGAAAGCAAAAACCCATAAGAACTATTGATGCGGAAGTTGTTGAAAATGAACTGGAAAGCAATAAACAAATAAATGATTTGGATTTTATATTCATAACCAGCTCACATCCAATCAATAAAAAAATAGAAATCATAGACCACTTTCATGCAACAGTATTTTTGGAAAGAGATAAAAAACTAATCCACATTGACCCTGAAAAATATGAAAAAGACACTTTAAAAATGCTTAAAAAAGCTAAAGACAGTGTCCTAATCCAAATAGCTAATGAAATTAAAGCTCATGGAGGAAATGGAATCCTGGATTTAAAAATAGAATATGGGTTAATCGGTTTAGGTGGAGACAGTTTTCAAATTACTGCAATGGGAATGGGAGTTAAATTTAAAGATTAAGGAACTACTCCCAGCATTTTAAGTGAAATATACAAAACCACCAAACCAAATATCTGTTTTAATCTTTTTTCAGGAACCTTATGAGCTATTTTTGCACCATAATAAGCTAAAGGTACTGAAAACATTGCGATAACTGCAAAATTAACTAAACTTACATAACCCAATGAATACGGAAACGGATTAACTCCCCAGCCAGATATTATATATGATACGGTCCCTCCAATAGCTGTTAGGCTAATAAATACTGATGAAATTCCGATAGCTTCAATCATTGAAAATCCGAATATTACAGTTAAAATTAGAATTATAAATACTCCTCCACCAACACCTAAAAGACCTGAGGAAATTCCAACCAATACCCCTACAACAGCTATGTTTATTAAATTAAATTTGGCTCTAGCTTTTGAAGTCTTTTTATCGGCAGACATCAAGTTACGAATAGCTATAAACAACAATAAACATCCAAATATGATTTTTAATATTTGTGTCGGCAGCATTGATGCAATCAGACCGCCCAATATGCCCCCAACAATACCGAATAACCCCAGTCTTATTCCTGGTTTTAAAATATTGTCCATAACTTTTAAATGCCTGGATGCACCGCTTGTTGCTGTCGGAATAATAATGGCCAGACTGGTTCCAAGAGATATCATCATGGCAAGTGACGGGTCAACTCCAAGATACTCCAACAGGAAATACTGGAATGGAACAATTAAAAATCCTCCTCCAACACCTAAAAGACCTGATGCAAATCCTGCAACAACACCAATTAAAATTAAACCAATGAAATATTCTAATGTAAATATCATAAAAACACATATTCAGTAAATCTTTTAAATCATTAAAAACTTAAATTAATTTTAATGAAAAGGAATAATATTATATTGGCCGGATTCATATTTATATTATTTGCAGGTGTACTTTTTATAACAGACATCTTCAATCCAATAATAAGGCCAATAACTCGAGTATTTCTAATGGGTTCTTCTAAAGGAAAAGATATTTTATTTTTTGGACTTTTTGGACTGTTTTTAATTTTAAGTCAAACATTTACCCTGAAAAATAAAGATATTGACTCTGACAAATACTTAAAAATAGCTATCTGTGTAGGATGTCTTTTGCTAATTTCAGGAATTATTGCCGAAATCCTGTTTAGACAGTCTTTAGGAATTCCATTAAATGTGACTTTTATGAGTGAAAGTTCACAGGCTGCAAGTACCAGTATTTTACATACCCATCTGCTGAAATCCATTTTTGGAGAAGCTGTAACCTCCCTGATCGGACCGTTTATCAGTAGCGGAATCAATACAGGAGTTGGATTATACACCTATGTTCCGAATATTGCTAAAACAGCAATCATATTATTCCCTATTTTATTTATATTGGAAATATTGGCCAATCAAAAACGTTTAGCCCCAACAGCAATCCTTTTAAGTTTCTTTTCAACCTGTTTACTTATTGGAGCATTAGATGGAGGAATGTTTTCCACACCTTCCATGTTAGGTATTTGCGGACTTTTTTTAGTTTACAGAAACCATTATTATTTCGATTATTATATCGGAGGAGTTGTTTTAAAAAATAAGAAAATATTAAATGATTCCAAAAAAGAATATCCCTACTACAAGGATGCAGGGTTAAGTGAAGTGAAATTCCATCTCCACAGACTACTGCCCTACATTATAGCTATTCTTTTTATAACTTTAAGAATTTCAATAGCTATTTTTGGAGCAAATGATGAATATTACACACTTGAAGTCGTAAATCCTGCAGACAATATTGAACTAAATGATTTTCCAGTAGAAAGTATTCATCATAGTGAAAACAAAACAGTTTATACACTTGATTCCAATTATAATGAATTGAATTTAATCAAGGATTTGAAAATACCTCTAAACAATAAATGTGACTACTACACGATTTCATGGAACATTTACTCATATATTTAATAAAAACTTATAAGTTTTAAAAATTAATATTAACATATGATTTTAAGCATTATTATACCTACATATAATGAAGAAGAATACCTTCCCTTACTTCTAGAAAGTATTAAACAGCAGGATTTCAGAGACTATGAAATAATTGTTGCTGATGCTAACTCTAAAGACAATACTGTAAAAATAGCTGAAGAATACGGATGTATTGTTGTTGAAGGCGGAATGCCTGCAGTAGGTAGAAATAATGGTGCGAAAGTAGCTAAAGGTGAGTATTTACTATTTTTAGACTCTGATTTAAAACTTACCGAAGATTATCTTGCAAAAGTTATCTATGAATTTAAAATGGAAAGATTGGGTATTGCAATTACACAAATGAAACCCCTATCCAAAAAAACAGAAGATAAAATCTTACATGATTTGGCCAATTTGTTTATGATAAGCGTTGAAAAAATAAAGCCACACGGTGCCGGATGTTATGGTATAATAACTAAAAGGGAATTGCATGAATGCTGCGGCGGATTTGATGAAGAATTAACTTTCGGTGAAGATACAGAATATATTGAAAGATTGGCCAAAAAAGAAAGATTTAAAGTATTGAGAAATGCTAAAATTGGAGTTTCCACAAGAAGGCTTGAAGAGGAAGGACTTGCAACACTAGCTAAGCAATACGGTAAAAGTACTGTAAATGACTTTTTAGGCATTAGAACAGAAGCTTCAGATTTAAATTATGGTTTTGATCATGGAAAAGAACATATAAGCAAACATAAATTAGATAAAATTGCTCTGGAATCTGAAAAATTGGACCATTTGAAAAACAGCTATGATGAATCCAAACAAAAAATAAACACTGCAAAAGTCTATCTTAAAAAATCCAAAAAAACAAAAATCAGAGATAAAAAAGTAATTTTTTATTGTATCTGTGGAGAGGGAATGGGTCATGCTATCCGAAGCAGCGTAATAATCGACCGTATAAAAGACAAATATGACGTTTACATTTTCAGCAGCGACCGTGCTTACAAATATTTAAATGAAAAATTTGACAATGTCTATAAAATCGGCGGATTCAACACAGTTTATATAAATAACAAAGTCAGCAATACAAAAACATTAATGAATGCCATTAAACGTAATCCTCTAAACATTAAAGAAGGATATGAAGAACTATATAAAAAAGCAAGAAAATTATCTCCTGACGTTATTGTTACTGATTTTGAAATCTATGCAACAATGGTTTCCAAACTTCTCAGCATTCCATTAATAAGTCTGGACAATATCCACATGATTACCCAAACTGCAATTGACTATCCTCCAAAGCATCAGGGAGAAATGCTAAAAGCAAAAGGTGTAATAAAGTCATATGTAATAAAACCGAAAATACATATTTTAACCAGCTTCTTTTATCCGAAAATCAAGCCTAAAAAAAGGGCGGTGCTCTATCCTCCAGTGATTCGTGAAGATATCTTAAAGCTGGAACCTACAATTGAAGATCACATTATTGTCTATCAGACCAGTAAAGAAAGTGTGAAATTAGTCGAGCAATTGAAATCATTAAATGAAAAATTTATTGTTTACGGATTTAATAAGGACAAAACAGACGAAAATCTGACTTACAAATTATTTAATGAAGATGAGTTCTACAATGATTTAGCCAGTGCCAAGGCAGTAATCTGTAATGGTGGATTTACCTTTATATCAGAAGCCATATCCCTTAAAAAACCAATATACAGCGTTCCAGCTATTGGAAACTTTGAACAAACATTAAACGGATTTTATGTTCAGAAATTAGGTTATGGAGAATATCATGAAAAGATGAGTCCTCAAAAAGTGGAAAAATTCTTAAAAAGGCTCTCCAAATATCAGAAAAAACTAGCTAAAGTTAAAAAAACAAATAACGATGGAATTGTCAATGAATTAATATATCGTATTGAAAAATATAGTAAAAAAAGTTAAAATAGGGTGGTTTATAAAGTTACACCCATTTCAAGTTGTTCTGTTAATTCTTTATACCTGTTTCTTATAGTTACTTCAGTAACACCTGCAATATCTGCTACATCTCTTTGGGTTTTTCTCTCACCCAACAATACAGATGCAATATATAATGCAGCTGCAGCTACACCAGTTGGTCCTCTACCAGAAGTCAAACCTTTTTCCATTGCTTTTTCAATAATTTCAATAGCTCTGGATTGTGCTTCACCAGACAAACCTAATTCACTAGCAAATCTAGGCACATAATCGACCGGAGAAGTTGGAGGTAATTTAATGTTTAATTCCCTTGTAAGGAATCTGTAAGTCCTACCTACTTCTTTTTTAGTAACTCTTGAAACTTCAGCTATTTCATCTAAAGTACGGGGAACATTACAACGTCTGCAAGCAGCATATAAAGAAGCAGCAACTACTCCTTCAATACTCCTTCCACGAATAAGTTTGTTGTCCACTGCACTTCTGTATACTACAGATGCAGCTTCCCTCACACTTCTTGGAAGACCTAATCTTGAAGAATCTCTGTCCAGCTCACTTAATGCAAATGCCAAGTTACGTTCTGTAGCACCAGAAATCCTAATTTTTCTTTGCCATTTCCTTAATCTATACCATTGTGCTCTGTTTCTTGCAGGAATATCACGACCATAAATGTCCTTATTCCTCCAGTCAATCATAGTACTTAAACCTTTATCGTGAATGGTGTAAGTGATTGGAGCTCCAACCCTAGTACGTTTATCTCTTTGTTCGTGGTCAAATGCCCTCCATTCAGGACCCATATCCACTAGATTTTCATCAATAACTAATCCACAGTGAGCACAAACTACTTCTGCCCTTTCATAATCACCAATTAATTCTGTGGAACCACATTCCGGACATACGGTTTGTTTATCTTTATCATAAACATCACCTTGCATAATTTCTTTTTCTGTTCTTTTATGTCCGACCTTTTTAGGGATTTCGTTTACTTTTTGTTTCGTGTTTTCACCCTCCTCTTCCTAGGTTTCTTAGATTTTGGTCTTGATACAAATAGTTTTTCACCATAGTTTCTCTTGATTTTATCTAAATTAGCAGATTTAAATAATTTAATTGAAACATACGGACTTTTAGTAGGTCCAAAAACATAGCTAACCTTGCCTATTTTAGTTTTATCGCTATTAAAAACAATACCACCAGGACTAGGTGTTTTAGATGATCTAGCTATTAATTTTCCAGAATTTGCAATATGCAAACTATTTCCTAAAACTTTCATAAAAAATCAATCATAAAATAATCTGTATCAACTATTAATATGCATGTGATAATATATAAATGTATCGATATATTTATATATCAATAAAATTTGCTATTTAAATGTTTTACTATTTAATTGTCCTAAACACTATTTTAACCCAGCAGCCTGAGACAAAGTTTTACCACCATTAATAGCATCAATGATACCTAATTCCTTTACTTTAATAGCTAATGTTTGAGTCATGACCTGTTTAAACAAAGACTGAGGAATAATAACAACGCCGGTTTCATCACCATAGAAAAAGTCACCTGGTTGAATAGTCATATCCCCAACAGAAATATCCACATTGATTTCTCCCAATCCTAAAGCACTTCCTGCATTTGGAGCATAATCACAAGCAAAAATAGGATAATCCATATAATACAGAGCATCCAAATCTCTGACAGACCCATAAATTACAGTAGCTTTAACACCATTAGCTTTAGCACAGGTTGAAGCTAATTCACCCCATACAGACATGTCAGAATTATTGGTTTTAATAAATAATATATCTCCATCATTAGCTTCATCAATAGCTAATGCGGAAGTTCCCCAATCATCACTGTTGGTTTTGCAGGTAGTAATTCTACCCCAAACCCTTAATCTGTTAATAGGTTTCAATTCTTTGATAACACCTGATCTTCTTGAAATTCCGTTATATGCATCGGAAATTTGGCAGGTGGAAACACCTTCAAGTAAAGACTTCAAGTTAATATAATTTTTATAGTTTTTTTTATTGAAAACCAAATCTTCAATGGATATTTCACTTAAATCTATATCTTCCACATCAATTTTCTTATTTAAGTCTTTTTTATTGTGTAATAAATCACTAGGTGTTACTGACATTAAATCACTTCTCTTAATTAATATATAGATATATGTAAGAACCGCTTAAAAAAGATTTTTCAAAAATTTTGACATAACTAACTAATTATATATATTAGTATTTTCAAAATACTTAATGAAGTATAAAAAAATACTCACAATTATACTTAAAGAGTTTATTTACATTCATTATTACAATTTAATTATTATTCAATTTAAAAACAAAACAGGAGCAATTAATATTACTAACTAAATATAATCTTAAAAAATAAAGAAAAATAGCTAATATGTTCTATATAGGCTATAAATGAAATTAGTAATATGCTCAGTAGATTTTAACTCTTTTTAGTGTATAAAAGATATCTTAACTAAAAGATATTAGATATGTTTATCAAGATTATTTCTTAAAATACCCAATTTTTAGAAAGATAAGAAAATAAGCCAATAAAAATAAAAAGGAGGCTTAACAATGGGAAAAGGAGAAGAATTAACTACAACAAAATACTTAATTCATGCACAAATTAATGCAAATGGTATTGTAGAAAAACCAGATGTAGTCGGTGCAGTATTTGGACAAACAGAAGGATTATTAAGTAATGATTTAGATTTAAGAGAACTTCAAAGAACTGGAAGAATCGGCAGGATTCAGGTAATGATCCATTCCAATGGTGGAAGAGCTAAAGGAGAAATTGTAATTCCATCCAGCTTAGACAGAGTTGAAACCGCCATTCTTGCAGCATCACTTGAAACAATTAACCGTGTTGGACCCTGTGAAGCAGAAATTCACACAGTTAAAGTTGAAGATGTAAGAGCAGTTAAAAGAGAACAGGTTGTAAACCGTGCAAAGGAAATCTACAAAAACATGATTGAAAGTGCCAGCCCTGCAAGTATGAGAATGATTGAAGAAGTAAGAGAAGCAATGCGTGTTCATGAAATTTCAGAATATGGTGAAGACAGATTGCCAGCAGGTCCAAGCATACACACTTCTGATGCAATTATTGTGGTAGAAGGTCGTAGCGATGTATTGAACTTACTTAAATACGGCATCAAAAATACTGTGGCTGTTGAAGGAGTCAGTGTTCCACAATCCATAGGAAACCTAAGTAAAAAAAGAACAACAACTGCATTTGTAGATGGAGACCGTGGTGGAGAACTTATTTTAAAAGAACTCCTGCAAATCGGAGATGTTGACTATATTACACGTGCTCCTAAAGGTAAAGAAGTTGAAGACCTTGAAAAAGATGAAGTATTGGTTGCCCTAAGGGACAAAGTTCCTACAGCACAATTTTTAGCTAATCACAATATATTAAGTGAATCTGACAGCAAAAACTCCCATAAAAAACATAACGGCAAACACAACAACAAACATTCAAATAACAAACATCAACAACACGAAACTAAAGTCAAAGAAGAAGTGCAAATTGAAGAAATTCCTATTGAAGATGACGAAACAAAATTAATGAAAGACATGTTAAAAGAATTTGAAGGCAGCGGCTGTGGAGCTATACTGGACGAAGCTTTAAACATGACTCAGGAAGTGGAAGTTGAAAACATTTATGAAGAAATTAAAAATATAGAAACAAGTGCAGACACAGTTATTTTTGATGGAATCATAAGTCAGAGACTTGTTGATGTTGCTTCATTAAAAGGAATTAAAAGATTAGTTGCATTTAGATCCATGAACATAGTTAAAAAACCGGATAACTTAAAAATAATAACCATGGATTAATAAGGTGTCCTAATGGAAACATATGATTTTAAAAATGAGATTATAGACAAAAACGGGAATAAAATAAATATTCTCGACGTTTATAATTTTAATAAAATAAAAGAAAGTTACATAACTTCTTTAAAGAACAACAACTATTCACAAAACACCATCAAAACCTATTCATCAATAATACATAAATTTACTACTTATCTAAAAAATCAAATAGCTATTTATAATGAAAAAGAGTTCATAAAATACTTCAATAGCTATATACTCTATTTAAAACAAGTGAAAAATGTTAGTCAAAATTACATTTACCTGGTTACGGTAGTTGTCAAGAAGTTTCTTGAGTTTAACAATATTCATTTCTTAGATTCAATTACAACACCAAAAAGAATTAAATCACCACCTAATTTTTTAACACAAAAAGAAGTAAAACAACTTCTGGACAGCATTACATGGGATGAAAATTCAGATAGTGATTTTCGCATCATTACCAAACTACGGGACAAACTGATAGTGACCCTATTATATTCATCAGGACTGCGTGTTTCTGAACTTATAAACTTAAGTGTAGACAATGTAAATTTTGAAGGAAAACAGTTATCCATTGTAGGCAAAAACAACAGCAGAGTTATTTTACTTGATGAATCAACCAAACAGTTAATACAAAAATATTTGGAAAAAAGAACACAGAAAAGCAATTATCTGGTAGTTAACAAAAGCGGAAATCCATTAACTCCACGATATGTTCAGCTAATGATAAAAAAATACGGAAATGAAAGCGGCATCGAAAAGAAAATAACACCTCACATTTTACGCCATTCCTATGCAACACATCTATTTGAACAGGGAGTGAATATCAAGATAATTCAGCAACTGCTTGGACACAGCAATTTGTCCACAACCCAAATTTACAGTCAGGACGCCAATAATTAAACTCTTTTTTGCAATGTGCTTGTACAAAAAATTAAATAGTAAAAATGATAAACATATTAAAGTATGATGATTTAAAAATCAAGGAGGAATACTATGAATATGAATAATTATTATACTGCTAGAAAAAACATATTCCAAGGAATACGCGAATCTAGCACTGTCGCTAAAATATTAATGTCATTTTTAATGGCTTGTTTTACAGGTTTAATGGCTCAAATTATCATTCCACTCCCATGGACTCCTGTGCCAATAACTGCACAAACATTTGCAGTGTTATGCTCCGGATTAATACTCGGTAAAAGATACGGCTGTTTAAGTCAAATTTTATATGTTGCTCTTGGTGCAACTTGCGTACCATGGTTTGCTAGTATGAGTGGTGGAATAGATGTTCTTCTTGGATCCAATTGCGGATACTTTATAGGATTTATTCTTGCATCCTACTTTATCGGTACTATAACTGACAAATATGCAGATGCACGTAACTTCACTAAAATGGCAGCAGTTATTGGAGTAGCTAACTTTGCAATAATTTACATTCCAGGACTTGTCGGATTAGCTTTATGGGCTTACATGAGCCAAGGTGCAATGCTTTCAATCTCTGAATTATTAATTATGGGATTCATTCCATTTATTGTTGGAGATATTGTAAAAATATTAGGTGCAGCATCTGTTTCTAAAGTATTTTTACCAAAAGAATAAATAAGGTTTTTTAACCTTTTCTTTTTTTATTTACTGATATTATGAAAATTAAATTAAGAGGACATCACTTGTTATGTCTTCAGGGATTTCAGGGTTATGGATACAACGACAGTTTTGTTAAAAATATGACATATATAAATAACCTGAGAAAATCTGAAAATACAACTATTACCATTACAAATAAAGCTGATGATATCTGCAGATGCTGTCCAAATTTAAAAAATGACCTTTGCGGAAATGAAAAACAGAACGCAGAAATCATAAAGATGGATAATGAAATCCTATCCAAAATAGATAATAGTAAAGAATATGATGCATTAAAGCTATTTAATGAAACTAAACATATTTTTAACAGCAAAAATAGTGTCAAAGATATATGTGAAGACTGCTGTTGGCATGAAAAATGTCTATTTTATAAAAATTTAAAATAAACCGATATATTTATATACTACTTATCAAATAAATATAGAATGTTGTACTACTGGTACAAACAAAATATAGTCCCGTAGGGTAGTGGTAATCCTTCTAGGCTTTGGACCCGGAGACGGCGGTTCGACTCCGCTCGGGACTATTTTTAAAAAAAACTTTTTTTGCTTGATATTTTATGGAAAAATTACTTCTTATTGGAATAAATACTCGAAGTATGATTGAAAGCGGACTAAAACTAAATTATACTATTTATTCAACTAGCTATTTTTCAACATCCGATGTTCCGTCAATTGAAAACCAGAAAATAATATTGGATGAAAGTATTAATCCTGACTGCGGTGTTTTTGAAGATAAATTCAGCAGCAAAAATATTTTAAATGTTTCCAAAGACTATCTTGATGAGGTAGATTATATTATTCCGATTTCAGGAATTTCACCAAATGATTTTGAAAAAAAACATCAAAAAAAGATTCTGGGAAATAAAGACATCAGCAAAGTTGAAGACAAATACCGATTTTATAAAGAAATCCGAAACGAATTTTTAACTCCTGAAACTTTTTATGTGAATGATGTAGATGAAGCTGTTGAAATTCAAAAAAATAATCCTGAAGTTCAATATATTGCAAAACCACTTAAAGGATCAGGAGGATATAACACAAACTTATTAAATAATCAATCACAACTTCAATTAAACTGTGATGAAAAACTGATTGTTCAGGAATATATTGAAGGTATAAATTTAAGTTCTTCAGTATTGGGCAGTGAAAATGAAGCTGAAAACATTGTAAATTCAAGACTGCTAACCCAGCATGACTTTGAAAAAAACAGCCAGTTCAAATATGTTGGAAATATCCTTCCCCTAACCGAAAAATCAATATTGGCACCTGTAAAAAATACTGATGCAATAAACAGAGAAATGGCAGATACTTCTGAAAAACTAATCGGAAAATTTGAATTAATCGGATCAAATGGTGTAGATTTTATTTTAAATAAAAACGGATTATATGTAATTGAAATAAATCCCAGAATTCAGGGAACATTTGAATGTGTCCAGCAAGCTTTAGGAATCAATATGCTTGAAGCACATATCAAAGCCTGCCAAAATGAAATAATATCTATTGACAAAGCGAAATATTACAGCTATAAAAAAATAATATACTCCCCCAAAACAGTAAAGTATGAAAAAATAGATTTAAACAACCTTTATGATATGCCTCATCTCGGATCAATTACACAAAAAGATGAGCCGTTACTTACAATAATAGATAAAGATAAAGATTTTGATAAGTTATATGAAAAAGTAGAATCATCTAGCCAAACTGTAAATAAGCTAGTTAATAACTCCCAATAAGTATAAAATAAATATAATTGTACCTATAGTTATCATAAACGTTACTATTATCATAGATCTAGTTAACCAGATAAATAATTTCGCCTTATTGTCAGGGTCCTTTAAAAATTGGTCTATAGGGTTACGTTGCATAAATACACCTCTTTCTAGAATTTTCCAGTAATTAAAAATTTTTACAATAACTAATAAAAATAACTTTTTTTAAATAAATAAAGCCTAACAAAGTTTAAAATTTAAAATAAATAATAAAAATAGATAGAAAATGAAGAAGTTAAGTAAAACTTAAGCTTCTACTTCAGCAGCTTCTTCTTCAATAGCTGCTTCTTTAGCCTCATTATCTTTCTTCTCGATAGTGGACCTGATCATTTTCAATCTAACAAAGTTTTCCCTTTCCATTTCCTGGAGTCTCATATCAATATATTTTTCAGTGTTTTCGAATCTTGGAATCATAATATGCTCTAACGCATTTACCCTACGTTTAGTAGCCTCAATTTCTTCAGCAAGTAAGAAAATAGTTTTTTCCACTTCACCAAGTTCAATTAAGAATTTAATAGATTCTTCAAATTTCTTAGCAGCTTCATCTAATTGTATAGTGGTGTCAGAAAAGCTGTAACCTCTGTCAATAATGGATCTTTCTTCCATTTTAACATTGGTTACAGGAACTGATACACCCATAACACTTCTAGATTTAATATCTACATCGATAGATTCTTTAACTGATAAAGATGCTTTCCTAACAGCTAAGTCACCCATAGCTATTTGAGCTTCAAGTAAAGCTTCATTAGCTTCTTTTAAGCTTCTTTCAGCAGCTTCACGAACACCTTTGACACGATCCAAAATATCAAAAAACTCTTTGATTAAAGCATCCCTTTTCTCTTTGAGTAAACCATGCCCTTTTACAGCGAGTTTAGTTCTATTTTTAAGAGATAATAATTCCATCCTTGTTGGATTTATTCCATCTATAATATCTTGTGCCATTTAATCACCCGTTATATGAATGAGCTTATTCTTTTGGAAGGTATTGTTCAATAAATTCTTCTTTAACACGTTTAAGTTCAGATTTAGGTAAGATTTTAAGTAAGTCCCAACCAAGATCTAAGGTTTCAATGATAGACCTATCTTCGTCTTTACTTTGAGTAATGAATTTACCTTCGAATTCTTCAGCAAATTCTAAGAATTTTTGATCCCTTTCGGTAAGAGCTTCTTCCCCTACAACAGCAACTAAGTCTCTTAATTCACGACCACCTGCATATGCAGAGTAAAGTTGGTCAGATACACCACTGTGATCATCACGAGTTTTGTCTCCGCCGATACCACCACTCATCAAACGAGAAAGTGATGGAAGTACATCTACAGGAGGATAAATACCTTTCCTGTTGAGTTCTCTGCTTAATACAATTTGTCCTTCAGTAATATAACCAGTTAAATCTGGAATTGGGTGAGTAATATCGTCTTGAGGCATAACTAAGATAGGCATTTGAGTAATAGAACCTTCTTTACCATCAATACGTCCTGCTCTTTCATATATGTTAGCTAAATCAGTATACATGTATCCAGGATATCCTCTTCTTCCAGGTACTTCATCCCTAGCTGCGGAAATTTCCCTTAATGCTTCACAGTAGTTGGTCATATCAGTTAAAATTACCAATACTTGCATACCTAAAGTAAATGCGAAATATTCTGCAGTAGTTAAAGCCATTTTAGGAGTTAAGATTCTTTCAATAGCTGGGTCATCAGCTAAGTTCATGAATACAGTTACTTTTTCAAGAGCTCCGGTACGTTCGAAATCTCTCATAAAGAAGTTAGCTTCTTCGTGAGTAATACCCATAGCAGCGAATATTACTGCAAACTCTGCATCGTCCCCAAGCACTTTAGCTTGTCTTGCGATTTGAGCTGCTAATTCGTTGTGAGGTAAACCAGAACCTGAGAAAATAGGAAGTTTTTGACCTCTTACTAAAGTGTTCATACCGTCAATGGTAGAGATACCAGTTTGAATAAATTCTTCAGGGAATTCACGAGAAGCTGGGTTCATTGGACTTCCATTAATATCTAATTCTTCATCAGGAATTATTTCTGGTCCGCCGTCAATAGGTTTACCGATACCATTGAACATACGACCCATCATATCTCTAGATACACCAATTTTAGCAGTTTGACCAGTGAATCTAGCTTTAGTATTTTTAGTGTTTAAGTCAGTTGTTCCTTCGAACACTTGAATAACTGCAACATCGTCAGTTACTTCAAGAACTTGTCCACTTCTTTTTTCACCATTAGGTGTTTCGATATCTACAATTTCGTTGTAACCTACGCCTTCTACACCTTCAACAACCATTAAAGGACCGGAGACTTCGGAGATTGTAGTATATTCTCTTGTTTTAATATTTGTGTTCATATTTAAGCCTCACTGCATTGTTTAGTAATAGCTGCTTGAATTTCTTCACATTTAGCTGCAAATTCGTCTTGTGGAATGTATTTCATTTTACCAATTTCTTCTTTAACAGGTAATGCTACTATGTTTTGAATAGGAACTCCCCTGCCAACAGCTGCAAGAGCTTCTTTATGGAATAATAAAATAGTTTTTAACATATTGTATTGTTTGACAGGTGGACAATATGTATCAATGTCATCAAATGCATTTTGTTGTAAGAAATCTTCTCTTAACATACGAGTAGTTTCTAAAGTAGCTTGGTCAGCTTCAGGTAATGCATCAGGACCAACTAATTGTACAATTTCTTGAAGTTCTGATTCTTTTTGTAATAAAATCATAGCTTGATCACGAGTTTCTCTCCAATCAGCAGCTACATTTTCAGCCCACCAGCCTTCAATACTGTCTACATATAAAGAATAACTTTGTAACCAGTCAATTGAAGGGAAGTGACGTTTATCTGCAAGAGATGCATCTAAAGCCCAAAATACTTTACAGATACGTAAAGTGTTCTGAGTAACAGGTTCAGATAAGTCCCCACCAGGAGGTGATACAGCACCAACAACAGTAATGGAAGCTACATCAGAAGTAGTACCAATAGTGTTTACTCTTCCTGCTCTTTCATAGAATTGAGCAAGTCTGGATGCTAAGTATGCAGGGTAACCTTCTTCCCCAGGCATTTCTTCAAGTCTTCCGGAAATCTCCCTCATAGCTTCAGCCCATCTTGAGGTTGAATCAGCCATAAGTGCTACATCGTAACCTTGGTCACGGTAATATTCAGCAATAGTAATACCTGTGTATACACATGCTTCACGAGCTGCTACCGGCATGTTTGAAGTGTTTGCAATAAGAACAGTTCTGTCCATTAATGGGTTTCCAGTTTTAGGGTCATCAAGGTATGGGAATTCAGTAAGTACTTCAGTCATTTCGTTACCACGTTCTCCACATCCAATATAAATAACAATATCTGCGTCTGCCCATTTAGCTAATTGCTGTTGGGTAACAGTTTTACCTGATCCGAAAGGACCTGGAATAGCTGCTGCTCCACCTTTAGCTACTGAAAAGAAAGTATCTTGTGCTCTTTGACCAGTTACAAGAGGTACATCAGGGTCCAATTTATCCACATATGGACGTCCTTTCCTTACAGGCCATTTTTGAAGCATTTGGATTTTTTCGTCACCTTTATCAGTTGCAACTTCAGCAATGTCTTCTAATACTGTGTATTCACCTTCAGAAGCAATGCTTGTTAATTCACCTTCAATCATTGGAGGAACTAATATTTTTTGTAAAACTGCAGAAGTTTCTTGTACTTCACCAAGAACATCTCCACCTTTAACTTTGTCTCCAACTTTAGCTACTGGTTTGAATGTCCATTTTTTCTCTTTACTGATAGATTCTGCATCTACTCCCCTAGCAATGAAATCACCAGATTCTTCTCTGATGAGTTCTAAAGGCCTTTGAATACCATCAAAAATGGAACCCATTACACCAGGACCAAGTTCTACAGACAATGGACCTCCAGTACTTTCAACTACTTCACCTGGTTGAATACCAGCTGTTTCTTCATATACTTGAATGGTAGCGGTGTCACCTTCAAGCTCAATAATTTCCCCAATGAGCTTTTGTTCACCTACTCTAACCATTTCATACATCTGAGCTCCTCTCATACCATCCGCGATAATAACAGGCCCAGCAATTTTAATAATTTTTCCTTCGATAATCATTTAACCATCTCTACCCCAATAACTCTTTTGATGAGATCTGCCATTTGATCAGATGATCCTTCAGAGGACCCGTCTTTATCAGGTATCTCAATTATCATTGGTAATACACTAGAACCAATTTTCCTATTAATATGATTTCTAATTTCGTTAGCTAATACTTGAGTAATAATTATAATTGAAATTTCTTCATCTAAAATTTTATCAAAAGCTGCGACAGCTTCTTCAGCAGAATTAGCTACTTCTGCTCTTTTAACTCCACCAAGTCTAAAACCTGATACAACATCAATATCTCCAATAATTGCTACAGAACTCATATTAACATCTCCATAATTTTAGAGTTAGGGAATCCAGCTTCTCTTTTTGCTCTTGCAATAATTTTTAAATTTTTAATTTCAGTTTCTTTTTGACTTACATAACCAATAATTGGACCAATTCCTAATGGTTTTTTCATAGATAAAGATTTTGCACTTTTTGACAAGTAAGCATCTAAAGCTTTTTCAAATACTGCAATGGAAGCATTTTCATTATATTTAGCCATAGCATCAGTTAATACATCAGAGTATTTAGTGCCTTCTAAACCGGATATTACATTTGTAACATCAGGAGATTCCATTAAATCTTTAAGTTTCCATTCACGTAATTGGTAACCGTCTTCTAATATATAAGGAGCAATATCATCATAAGACAAATTGTCTTTTTTTGCCCTTATAATCAATTTAAGATTAGCTATATCTACTTGAGTTCCAACATATGAGAATAAAATTTGTTTATTTTCATCAGCAGGAACATTGGAAGAACGTAATAAACTTTCTAAATAATATTTATCTAAAGCAGATTCTAATGCAAGAACCATACCACTATTTTCGTATTTTGGAAGAGCATCTTCTAATACAGCAGCATATTCTGTGCCGTCCAAACTTGTAACTACATCAGTTACTCCGTCAGCATCAATTAAAGAACGTAAATCTTCATATAAAACTCCACGTGGAATTAATAAATCTTCAGTTTCTTCTTCAGTAAGGCCAACTTCTTTAGCAGTTAAAAGACTTTTAATGTTATTAATATCAGTTTTTTTAGACATTACAACAAAAGAACTTCTAATTTCCTTTGGAGCAATTCTTGCTACAAATTCATAAGTATCAGCACATTGAATATCTAATGCTTTATCAACAGGATATTCTTCTAATACGTCAGCATAATCAGGAACACCTTTAAGATAATTTTCAAATTCGTGAACATTGTTTGTTTCAACAATTTCAGATAATTGTTTTTCATCAAATAATCTTCCTTTTCTTGCACGTACGCTTGCACTAGGAGTAAGATATGGATAAATATCCAAAATTGGTCTAGATGTAATGATTACGACTATTGCACCTATAACGATAACAGCAATTACACATAAAACTAAGAAAGTTTCATTTGTAAGACCTGCTGAACTAATAAGTGTTGCAATTTCATCAGCCATAATTTATCCTCCTAATTTTTAAATAAAACATTAGCAACTTCACTACGTAATAATCCTTTAAATCTATCTAGTCTAGATTCGATAGTGTTATTTACTTCAATGTCACCATTTCTAGTTTTGAGTATAGCTCCACCAATAGCATCAATAGGTTCACCTAATACTAAGGTTGTGCTTACACCAGTTTTAGTTGCAAGGTCTGCAGATAATTTTTTCAAATGACCTTCAACTTTCGCAACATCAGATTCTTTAACTTGAACGATTAAATCTCCACCACCAAGTTCTTCAGTAGCTTCTTCAATCATTTTTATTAAGGATTCTGAATATTCTGCATCATCACTAGAAGCTTTAGCTTTTAAATCTTCAGTAGCTTTAGCAAAAGCTGCTTCAATGACTTCTTCTTTAGCTCCTAATTCTGCTCTACGAGCATTCATCTTAGCTTCGGAAATAATTTGCTGATATTTCATATCAGATTGTTTTTTACCATTATCTAAAATTTTATTCTTTTCTGCTTCAGCAGTTTTTTCAGCATCACTATTAATAGTTGCTATTTCTGCTTGTGCATCTTGAATAATTTTATCAGCTTTCTCCTGGGCTTCAGACTTAATGCTTTCAACAATTTTATTTGTGCCTGAGCTCATACAGATTGCCTCCTTAACCTAATATTCCACCGAATACCATAAGTAAGATTGCAATCAAGAATCCATAAATAGCCTGAGTCTCTGGCAATGCAGAGAAAATAATACCTCTAGCAAACATGTCATTATCTTCAACAATAGCACCTACAGATGAGGATGCTGCGATACCTTGTCCCATACCGGAACCTAAACCTGCGAAACCAATAGCTGCACCTACACCGATAGCTACAACACCTGCTTCAGTAGATAAACCTTCTCCGCCACCTAATAATCCAGAGAATACTAATAATAAGATTGCAATCAAGAATCCATAAATAGCCTGAGTCTCTGGCAATGCAGAGAAAATAATACCTCTAGCAAACATGTCGTTATCTTCTGCAACTGCACCTACAGATCCAGCTGCTGCCATACCTTGCCCTAAACCGGAACCTAATCCAGCGAAACCAATTGCTACTCCAGCACCAATAGCTGCTAAAGCAGTACCTAAAGCAATATCCACCATATTTAATTCACCTTTGAATAATAATTAATTTTGATATATTTAAATAAAAAATTTTAATTTTTAAGTTTTGTAAAAGTTCTGTTTGCTTTGAAAGCTTGGAACTTGTTTTTACCTTCCATATAGAACTGTGAAAAGAACTCCACGTAATGAAGACGTAAAGAGTTAATAAATGCACCTAAAATTTGGAACAAGAAGTTTGCAATATGTCCGAATATAAATATGAAAATTGCAAGAACAATACCAATAACTGGAATCATATCATTACATAAGTTAGTTAAGATATTTACAGTCATAGCAATACCTCCTGTAGCTAAACATAATGCTAAAAGACGAGCATAAGACAAGACATCTCCCATAAATCCGAAAACATCCATAACTCCATAAGCTCCATTAGCGTATATTAACATAGCAAGACATGCAATTATTAAAACTGCTCCAATTCCGTATCCGATCATACCTATTGCAGGCATCATAAATCCTAATACTAAAAATATAATACCGGCTTCTAAAACAAACCAGCAAAGCTGAGATCCAATAGCTTCTTTTATTTCTCCGTATCTGAAATTATTGATAGCTCCAATAATAAAACCAATATTAGTATAAATTATACCAATAGCTATTGCTATTATTAAAATAGTATCTGGATGTACAAAAGCTTCAACAGCAGGCACAACAGTAGGCAACTTATAATTCAACATTCTTTGTGTGAAATCTCCTAACAAACCATTAGTTAGAAGACCCAATATAATTGCCCAAATACCACACGCTGTAAGAATATAACCGAATGATTTCATTGTATCATTGAGTTTACCCATACCCCTTACTAAAACAACACCTATGATAGCTACAATAGCACCATAAAATGCATCAGTTAAACAGTACCCGAATAAGAACGGGAACACAACTGCTACAAAGAATGTTGGATCTATAGCATTATATCTTACTGGAGAATACATATCCACAAGAACCTCATAAGGTTTTACATAACCTTTATTAGTTTGTAAAATAGGTACATCTTCATCATCAGTACCTTCAACATCAATTAATTCAAAGGTACAATGTCCATCAGAACTTTTTTCTACTAATTGCTCAACTTTATCAGTATCTTTAACAGGTACCCATGCTTCTAACATATAGGTATCTTTTGTTTGAACAAAAGCAGCAAGTATTTCATTCTTTTCTTTTTCATTTTCTAATTCTTCTTTAAGAGATAAAATATCGTCATCCCATCTTTCAGCAATAGCTCTTAAATCACTTTTAGCTGAATTACGTTCAGATTCTATTGTTACCAATCTAGAATCAGCACTTGAGATAATTTGCTGTGGACTTCCCTCAACATTGGAAACTTCAACTCTCTCAAAGTCAAATTTACGAAGTGTTGAATAAACATCTTCGCCGAATTCTTTTAAAGTCACTACGATAATATTTGCAGTTTCTTTATCATCATTAGGGACTATAAAAACATCTAATTCATCAGTCAATTTACTTAAGTTACTTTCAATTTCTGAAGCAGACTCAGCATTAATCCTACCAACAGTTATGGAAGTGTACTTAGAATCTTTTAAAAGAGCCAAGTCCATGTCTAAATTATATAAACGCTTAGCTAAACTTTTATTAGAAGTCAATACACTTGTTTCAGAGTCGAGTGCGGAAAATTTACCTTCAATAACTTTTGTTTCACTTTCAACTTGAGCCAAAAGGTCTTCTGCTTTATTTATTAAAGCTTCAGTATCTAAATCCCCAACTTCTTTTTGAATAGGCATTTCTGGACTAATAAAAGACTTTATTGTGTCTTTGATCCCATGGCCTTCGGATAAAGAATTTCCTAATAGTTCAGAAATAGCACTTGTTTTCATTAAAAGTGAAGATAACTTACCAGTGAAAGCAGATGCTTTTGAAGGAGTTACTAACTCCGCTAATTCAGGATCTTGCTGAATACTATCAGAAATCTCGTTGATTTGTACTAATCCTTGTTCGTGGAGTGCACTAACAGTAGGGGATATGTACTCATCAAGAGTAACGATTCTAATTTTACGCATTCTAGCTGTCTTGAACATTAATCTCACACTATAAAACATTTTTGACAATAATAGAAGCAGCATCATCTACATTTGCCATAGCTTTTTCTTTTAAGGAAGCTACATTAGCTTCTCCATCTTTAGCAATAGATTGTGCTTCTTTTTTAGCTTTGTCTTCTGCATCAAAAACAGTATTTTTAGCTTCTTCTTCTGCTGCTTTTTTTGCCTCATTTATAATATTTTCAGCATTTATTTTTGATTCATTTATCATGTCCACAGATTTGGACTCTGAATCAAGAATAAGTTGTTCAGCATCAGATTCAGCTTTTTTTATCATTGCGATAGCTTCTGATATCTCTGCCATAATTAATCACCATGGTATATTAATCTTTATTGGGAAGCATATATATCTTTTACGATTTATATTTAACATGACCTAATTCACTGATTTAAGGAAAAATAAAAGAATAATCGAAAAATTAAGACAATAAACAACAAAAAGACATTGAAAATTACAATTTGTTCAGAAAATTTTAAATAAATATAGCATATATTGAGCAATGTTTAATTTTAAAAGTAAAATTTTATACAGTCTGATAACGGTGCCATGAACATATAAAATGTTAAAAAAAAGAGGAGTTACCTATAAAAATATTTTAAAATACTCATAGGTAATTTTTGCAGATATGCCAATACAGCTATTACAACAATAGCAAGGCCAATAATACCTAACAAATAGTTATACGGAGTAGCAAGTAAAGTATAACCACTTATTCCAATAATAATTCCTTCAAAAAAGAAAACTGCCTTAGCCCATTGCGGTTTAGCAACAATAACAATATAAGCAATTCCAATTAAAACTAAAATAATTGCACTAGCTATACTGTCATTAGTTATTGTCTGAGTAAATAAAGGACGAACTCCTAAAAATATTACCAGAACAGCTAACAGAATTCCCAATAATTTAATATTTTTAACTTTAATCATGATTATTTCTTTTAAACTTTATAATATTTATATTATAATAAAATATAATAGTAGATAAAGGTGATGAAAATGGACAGAAGCGTATGGACTATTAACAACAAACATTTTACATTAATCCTAGATGCAAAAACAGAAAGCGGAAAAGTTAGTGACAGAAAATTCAGTCCAGGAGAAGACATCTGGACTAATGAAATACCTCAGCTTAAATTTGAAGATGAAAATACCCAAAAGGAATATGATAATTTCATATCAGATTTGCTGATGTTATTGTCAGAACCTAATGTTGATCAGGTGTTTATTGATGCTAAAATAGGTGAAGAATCAGAATATGATACTTCAGCCACTTATGAACCAGTAATAATAAGAAAAATAGAAGATTATGAAGTAGAAAAAATTATAAGTTAATCTTAAAACATGGCATTAGCTTTTTCCAATACTTCATCAATAGTATTAAATTCCAAAGCATCTCCAGATTCGGCTTTAGTTTCGGTTGTTATTAAAACATTCGGACTTGTCCAAAGTAAAGAATATGTCAGATATACAACATTAACTATAAGCATAGGCATAAACAGGAATAATCCAATGAATAAAAAGAACATATGTACTGCATAATTTCCATACCTTTTCTTTTTCATTAAAATATAATGATTTTCCTGCTGAGTAATTTTAAATTTCTCTTGAGCCAATTCCTCAGAAATATTATTCATTTCCTTGGAATTATCTGCTTTTAATATAAACAATTTCATTATAATCTAAATATATTCAACAAATTCATCAATTTCTTTTCTTGGAGTGTCTCTTGGTTCTGCATTTCCATATCCCAAAGGAGTAAACAATACAGGAACTTCATTATCATTTAAATTTAAAAATTCTCTGGCCTTATCAGCTTTAAATGCTGCAATGTAACAGGTTCCAAGTCCAACATTAGTAGCTGCCAAAATAATATGGTTCATTACAATAGTTGCATCAATATCAGCTATGTTCTTTCCGTCCCAAGGTCTTGTCCATGCTTCATCAACATTAGCTACAACACATAATACATAAGGAGCTTCCACAAACCATTTAGCCCCATAAATTTCAGACAAAGATTCTTTATTTTTTTTAGTGTCAATTACAAACACTTTAAAAGGCTGGTTATTCACTCCTGTCGGAGCTATTGTAGCTGCTTTCAATACATATTCAAGTTTTTCATCTTCAACTTCCTTGTCCAAATATCCTCTTACACTATACCTTTTATTAATTACATCATCAAAATCCATATTATCTACCTTCCAGGACCGTCATAAACAATGTCGTCAATGTCACAAAAACGTCTAAATTCATCTTCATCAATAGTTTCTTCATGAATATGAGCAATAATGCCCGGAACACGGCCAATAATAAATACCCCCAATCCTAATTTTGGGTCAAAACCTAAATCAGACAAAATTGCTGCATTTGCCCCGTCAACATTTAAACGAATGTTTTTCTTTTGATAAAGCAAATCTTCAATGGCCAATGCCAATTTAGTATGGGGGCCAACACATCCTTCTTTTATAACAAGTTCCATTAATTTATCTGCTCTTGGATCAGCATTATGATATCTGTGTCCAAAACCAGGAATTTTAGTATTTTTAGAGACAATATATTCATTGTATAAATCAATAGCCAAACTAGCTATCTGTTTATTGTCAATATCTGCATCTCCGGTTAACATTAAAGAGTCAATCTTGGACTGATATAATTCCATGGTTTTTTCAATAGCTCCTGCATGTTTATGTCCAAATGACAATAGCGCACCAGCTACAGCAGCATTTAACGGAGAACCTGAAGAGGCAACAAGTCTTGCTGTTTGTGTACTTGGAGGAGTGGCTCCGTGATCACAAAAAGAAACTAAAACATGATTAAATAATTTTCCCTCTTTTATTGAAGGCAATCTCCCTTTCAGAAGAAGAAAAACCATATCACTATATCTAATTTTTTCAATTAAATCTCTTTGATTGTATCCCCTAGTAACAATTTTATCAGGTTCCACTTTAGAAATAGCTGTTCTTAGTGAATGCTCGTTAATTTTAAAATTATTTTCCGACATTGTTTTAATTTCCTCAATTTAATAATTAAAATATAATTATAATCCATTATAAATGTAATGTTGCAACTCTCGGTTCTACAAAACAGGAAGGTCTGACTGAAACAATTCTAACACCGCTTGCCCTTTGATTACCTACATTAACAAATGAACCTAAAACTGTGGTTTTTCCACCAAAACCCAATGGTCCGATATTTGTTTCGTTTAATTTCTGAGTTACATAATTTTCCAAATCGCTTTGGGAATCTAAATTTCCATAAACAATTGATTTTAACAGTAATGATGATGCCTCATAATGTGTACGGCCAATACCAACAGCAGGAACAGAAGGAGTGCATCCCAACATTTTAAGTGATTCGCTTAACCAGCCGATAGCTGTACCAATTACATTTTCAATTGATCTTTTATGATATACCCTATATGTCTTTGCCCTTATTTCAGGACCTCCCCCTTCCAGTATAAAATGGATGTTTAAAGTGTCCGGAGAAATATTTCTTTTATATGTTGAATCCTCACTGAAAGAATCTATTAAAAAGGATGCTGCTTTCATCTGCCCAGGACGGTTATACAATCCTTTTGATTGTTCAATTCGCTCAACATCATTACCTTTAACAGCCATAGGGCGGGCAGGCAAATTATTTAATCCTCTTTCAATTCCCTCATTAATCTGAGCTATTAACTCTCCAGTGATTTCTCTTTTTTCACCTATTTCAATGATTACATGAGGAATTCCTGTATCATCACATAAAGGGAATTTGGTCTTACTGGCTACTTTATAATTTTCTAAAATTTGATTTAAAGCCCACAAAGCATTTTCATTATCTTCAACAGAAATGGCTTTTTTTAATGCATTGAATTTATCTTCAGAGAGATTTGTACTGGCTTTAATTATTGCATTTGAAACATCTTCTATGATATCCATATAATCACTCAGGAATAGATAAATCATTAGATCCTTTAGGAGAAGATATTGCATCACTATAATATTGGTCAATCATTCTTTTGACCAGTTTAACCTGTTTAATACGAGCAATAGCTTCTTTTTCAGAAGTATCCCAATTATGAGACTGTGCTACTGAACCTCCTGTTTTTAAATATACTGGAGAAGCTACTTTAATAATCTTCGGAACTTCATAATGTCTGATAAATCCGCCAGTTGATTTCGGATTTTCAGTATGCAAATCTAAAGGCATATACACTGCTTTACGAATAGCTGCAATCATAGGAATTTGCAAATCTCTAACTGGATTGAAAGAATTAAGACCGTTTTCTTCAAGTAATTTTGCAGATGCGGGATTTCCATGTCCAGTATGTGCAGACATTTTGAAATGAAGTGATTTCGGAAGTTCACCTGCTTTTCTCATCTGGTTTAAAGTCCAAAGTAAACCCTCATCATATAATAATATTCCACGAACTCCCAAATCGGCAGCTCTTTTAACATCCTCAATTGCATAAACTAAATTGTCATATCCTCTTAAGCGATATCCTATCCTGCTTCCTTCCTTAGTATGGACAGTTGCACTGGTATCATAGGTAGCTCTTGGACCTACAGATAAAAAAAGTTCACATTCATATTTCTTAGCCAGGTCAACCATTTCTGTAATTTCTTCATCAGTAAGCAGCATTATTCCTTTGGTTTGAGTAATACGATGAATAGTTATTTCATTTTTAGAAGCTTCCTTAAGTAAGGTATCCATTATTTTTGGAGATTGTATTCCTGGAACCTCAAAACGATACTGTCCTCCATCATTAAAACGTTTAAATGATTCAAAATCGCCATAAGCTCTTTTAATTCCAAGCTGTTCCAAGAATTCTTCAGTTTTTTTCATAGTATCTACTCATTTAATGTTTCCATAAGTTGTTTTATAGAATAATCTTCAATATTATCAACAACAAGCAATTTATTTAAATCAAAATCAGGATTCAAACTTTTGAATTTGTCAATTAAATCTTTTAATTGATATGGATTTTCAAAATCACCTTTTGGCAATAATGTAATATTTTGGAAAATTCCCCCTCTGAAAGATTCATCCAACTTAATAATAACATTTGATGGTCTTTTATTTGGATATAGCTCATCCAATCCACTATCAGAAACAATGATTATTTTACTGGCCAGATTCTTAATACTGTTAACTTTATCAACTGTTGAATAGCTATCAAGCAGGCCAAATTCAATTAACTGATTTAAATCATCCAAATCAATTTCACCACAAACAAGCATAATGGCCACTGCATAAGGCAAACTCTGTTTTAATTCTTCGACATTTTTCGGATTATAATTATCATGTTTAGCAGCTACATCATATGTTTTGATAATCACATTTCCAATATGCTCATACTCTTCACCTATACTTGCCTTTAGTTTTAAAACAGTATCTATTGAAGAGTGCAAATGTCTGCAAAACGGATATTTTTTAAAGTAAATGTCCCTGACCCTAACTTTACCCATATTTTTTAGAGCAACATCTAAAGAAAAATCACTATCTGACAAAACCATTGTTTTTAAAAAACCTTCATCCCCATCAAAAATTGTTCCGGCACCAGTGAATCCGTTTAAAGCCAAAAATGCAGATATTAATCCATTATAAACAGCTTTTCCAACATGAAGAACTTTGCCCATACTCCCATTATGGTCAGACTCTAAAAGACCTGCAGCCTGAGTTCCACACAAACCTAAAGCATTTAATGTTTGGTTTTCATCAAGATTAAGCAATTTAGAAGCAACAGCACCTGCAACAAATGTTCCGACAGTTCCTGTTGTATGAAATCCATTGTTTCTATGTTGAGGATTGACAATTTGGCCCAACATTATTCCGACTTCATAACCTGCAATAACTGCTTCTAAAAAAGATTTGCCGTCCAAATCATAAGCTTCACTAATAGCCAAGGCAGTTGGGAAAATAACTGCACCCAAATGAATTTGTGCGCCTCTATGACCATCATCCAATTCCAAAACATGAGCTGAAATACCATTTAAAAAACCTGCATTCAGCAGATTTGTTTTAAAATTGGGCATACCAATAACAGAAGATTCCAGCTCAAACTCCATATTTCCAAAAAATAGTTCACTAATCGTATTGAAAGCTATTCTAGAAGATTCTTCATTTACTCCCCTATATGTGACTCCAAAAAAATCAATAAATGCTGCTTTTACCACATTAAGGGTTTCTTTTGATGCCTGTTCATAACGATAGTTTGAAATAAATTTGGAAATATTTTGTAAAAACATAAAACACCTTAATAATTAAATTGTAAAAATAGTCTTAAATAGTTAACTTAAATGGTGTTAAAAATTAACACCAAGGTGTACCGCTTAGAACTAAAACTATGTGTGCAATTAATGCAGATCCAAGGTAAGTTCCAGTAATGATACAAATAGTTACTATCATACCTCTCCAACCCATAGCCTTGAACTGATCCCAGTTTTTACCAATACCAATACCAACATATGCCAAAAACACGGTTACAATAGACAATAACTCTACTTGTCCCACATATTTAACTACAAATGGAGAAGTCGGTACCATAGGTATGGAAACTGCAATACCAATAAGACTTATGTAAATAATTGAAGAGACATTAAATGGCAAATATCTCTCAAGCAATAAACCAGCCAAAGTTATAATAGATAAAATCAACATTCCAATAAGGGAATCAGATATCGGATGTTTATAACCTATCCAATTTCCGACAACTGTGATAACTGAAAATATAACCAATAATAAAATCCAATTAATTATACCATGTGTTGAAACTGTTTCTGAACCGTCAATTACATCAACCATTATTTTTCCTCCTCTAAATGAGAAACAGAAGTTTCTCTTCCAATTTTAGGTTCAAGCCAAGCATATAATTTTTGAGCTAATGGAATAGCTAAAAATATACAGAAATAAATTCCAACACAGAAGGAAATTAAATTACTGAATCCTGCAAATGCCTGAATATTTGTACTCATACTTGCCGGGAAAGCATTTAACAATGGAGCTAATGCGGCTGCATTCATACTTGCACTGCCTACCCCTGTTGCCATTGCAAATGCATATGGATGAAGTGGTAAAACTGATACACATAAACATGACAGAAAACTGATGTATAACGTTCCAATAACAGTTCCAATAATAAATACTGTTAAAACTCCCCTAGTTTCTGCAGAATCAAATCCAAATTTATCAATAACAACTGCCACATTGGTTTCACGACCAATAGAATTAGTCATACCAATAGTTTCTTTTTTAAATCCTAAAAGCAATGCCACAGGAAGTGCTAAAAATACAGTTCCCAAATTACCAAACTCCTGTAAAACTAAAGCAGGACCAACATCAAGTAAAATATGGAATGACTGACCACTAGCTACTGCTAATTTTGCAAGCAACGGTCCTATAAATAACAGCATTGCACTTTCTGCAATTTTAGATTGTTTTTTAGTAATCCATTTAACTGGTTTTAATAAGAACAAAGCCAAACCAATAACCATTGCATATAACAACGGCATAATTACAACACAAATGTCTTTTGTAAGATTGAATTCAACAGGTCCTATAAATTCGGAAATAATAACCAAAAAAAGCACAGTAATATGTAATCTATAATCTTTCCATGGTGCTTTCTTTAAAATAGTTTTATCAGTCTTATCACGATATATGTGCTCAGTTCCCTTAACTTTTTCGTTTTTATCGCTAATCTGTGCCCACCCCAACCTAATTTTATAAATATTATATTAAAATACCTATTACTTAATACATAATTCGACCTATTATATAAATTAATACTATTCCAAGCTCAAAAATTCCTTTAATAGGAACAAAAACCCTTAAAAATTAAAATAAAATTCACAAAATAAGAACGATTAAATAAAGAATCAGAGCTGATAAAAATAAAAAATAAAAATATATGGTGGTTAATTTCTATAAATCCATCCTACAAATAGGTTTTGACAAATGACGCCTAGCAGAAACTGGTGTTTCATAAAACTGACCATTTTTTAATTTTCTGAAAATTTTAATAGGAACTTTTTTATTATCATTAATTTTATTTCCGCATTTTTTACATTTAAATCCCTTATTTTTTCCAGCAGAAGTCATTCTTTTTCCACATTCACAAATAGGGTTTTTATATTCAACATCATTTAATTTAACAACTTGAAACTTTTCAATATTAAATGTATTTTGTTCTCCAATTCCCCCGAAGAGTTTAACAATATCCCCCGGTCTTAAATCAGATACAAGTTTTCTAAAATTTTTTGTTGGTTCATATGCTCCGCATTCAATCTCACCAGAATCATCAAAAATGTAAAAAAACATATGGCCACCATCAATAATTGTTGGTTTGTTTTTTACAGTTCCCACAACTTCATAGCATCCAAACTGTTTCATACTAGCTATATCATCCGTTTTTTGAATGTGCATATCAGTGTGTTGATTAGTCTTGAAAATGCAATAATTTTCCACAGGTTCTTCAACCAGAACTATTTTTTTAGCTCTCTCAAGAGCCTCAACAGTGTTTGATCTGATACCATACAAAACAGGACATGGAGTTTTAGGTTCTATAGCTATATAATCTTCACTATAATCAACATTTTCAAAAGTTTCAGGATAAGTTTCCCTATCCATCAAATAAACGGAATCATAATCAATGTGTCTTTTAGTACCATAATTTTCAGGCACCCTATACGCCAACAGTTCATAAGTGAAATCCTCCAAAGGCAGCCCAATAGCTGCAATAGATCCAATAATTCCCCTTCCTTTCTTAAACTTATGAAGTTCACAGCCGATAGAATTTCCAAATTCTTCAGCTTCCTTAATTGTGATAAATGAATAAATAGCCTTAAATGAATATTCAACCATTTCATCAGTTATTTCACCACCATAAAATACAACACCAGGATTTGTATTATCACAGTCAAACATAGCTAATTTTTCCACTTCATCCAAAACTATTTTCTTAGCTAAATCAGATTTATCATCATTTAATATTTTAAAAGCAACACCGCCGTTTCCCCGTGTTTTGAATCTTGCAAATGGATTTAATCTAATTAAACGAGGACAACCAACAATTTCAATACCTACTTCCTTTAATTTATCAATAATATGGCAGGCCAAATAAGTAGTACACATACCGTCTGGAGAGTCAGTATCATCAATCCCAATATGCAAATATTTAATTAAAATCACCTATTATTAATATTATAAAAAACTATAATATAAACATATATTTACATAGAGGGATTAAATTATGTTAAATCGAAGTAAAATGTTACAAGAAATAGATAATTTATTAACCTCTGAAGGTTATAAAACATCTAACATTTACGATCAAGGATCATTTGACCTTGTAGCACGTAAAAACTTATTAATTTTACTTTTAAAAACTTTTTTAAATATAGACAGTATTAATGAAGCCAATGCTCATGAAATGAAACAATTAGCTAATATATTCCTTGCTTCCCCGATTATAATTGGTGAAAAATCAAGAAACGGCATTCTGGAAGAAGGAGTAATCTATGAAAGATATGATATTCCTGCTATAAGTTTTGAAACCTTAAAAAATATGATACTTTACAAGGAATATCCTGAAATCCTTGCAGACAGAGGAGGATACTTTGTTAAAGTTGACGGTAATGTTATAAAGCAATACAGAGAAGAATATTCATTATCATTGAAAGATTTGGCTGATTTGGCTCATGTATCAAGAGCAACAATGTACAAATATGAAAATGAAATTGTCAGAGCCAATACAGAAACAGCTATGATTCTCGAAGAAATACTAAATACAAAAGTAACATTGGATATTGATTTATTAAAACCGACCATAAGCGAAGATATTGAATACAGTAATGTTGAAGGAGCAGATGATTTATCCAAACTTGGTTACGGTATTTTATCTACAAATAAAAGTCCTTTTGATGCTGTAGCAAAAATGAAAAGCTCAAAAGACAAATCATCATTATTAACTAATGTTGAGAAAAACAGAAGTGAAAAAACTTTAAAAAGAATGGCTATCCCATTAAAAGATTTGTCAATGATTACATCTTCGGAACCTGTTTTTATAATAAATAATGACAAAATAAAAGATTCGCTTGGAACCATTCCTGTGATTAAATCCTGGGAATTGAAAGAATTTGAAAATCCTTCTGAATTATTGAAAATTATTAGAGAAAGAAAAGACAACATGTGATAATATGGTAGAAAACTTAAAAATTGAAGGAATAAAAGATTATCCTATTAAATGGATTTGTAACTTTAGAGGGCAAAAAGCTATTGGAATTTGCGGATATTCTCAAAAAATAGCTATGTTTGCAGCAGATTCAAGAGTCTCAAAGATTCTTGAAGATATTGTAATCGGAACAAAAGAAGAACTTGAAGGCTACGGCTGCGAAGAAAAAGACAGATGCTGCAACTTTGAATGTGAATTTTGTGAAATTAATCCAAGACAATACCTGCAAATTACTGGCAAAAAACCTTCAAATAAAAACATTAAAGAATTAGAGCAAGGTTTGGAAAGTTTAAACCTTGAAATCAAACAAAAAAATCTAGTCCCATTTGACAACTATGAAATAGTAGATTTTAAGGAAGATTAAATATTTTTCAATATTGTAACATCTTCCACAACTTCTTTTTTACTAGCTACACCAAAAGTCACCAAATCAACATAATCCAAAGTATTTAAAAAATCAAATGCTTCAGCAGGCTTTAAAATCCCTGCTGCCAAAATACGAGTCGCTATTATTTTTTTATCCAATTTTTCAATTTTAACTTTGAATTCCTGTCTTTCTTTTGGTAAAAATGAAGGAATATCCATCATATAAGCCAGTTTATTTATAGGAATCATATAATAATCAAACAAATCCAAAACAGGATTATCCATAAGCAAATCAGTAGTTTTATTTGGAAAAGCAGTTATTAATCCGGAGGCAGCAGATGTATCATTAATCTGAGACAAAATATTTGAAGTCAGATTCCAGTCATAACCGTCAACAATAAACTCGTCAACAAGCATTAAAGGACAATCATAATTATCAAATAATTCAATATCATCTTCCCAATCCACCTCTTTAGCTACATCATAATTGGGATTCATATAATCAACATCAGACTTTCCGACAGTAGCTACAACCTTCATGTCACAGCCCTCATCTAAAGCCATATCAAATCCTTTAATTAATGCATCATCATTAACTAAGTTAATAGACCTAACTCCATGATTATAAGACTCAATGATAATATCAGCTATTGCATCAGGATTTCTATGCAAATCCAAATCATACAATCTAAATCTATGGCCAAAATAAGGTTCAGCTATAAAAGGAGCATTACCTAAAATCATTCTGGGAACTGATTTGTTTTTAAATTCAAAATCATCTTGAAAAATGAAATCACAACCAGATTATTCTTCTTTTTCAACTACAACAGCAGTTCCATAAGCAAGAATCTCCTGCATAACATTAGAAATATCATTAGAATCAAAACGTACTGCAACAATAGCATTTCCACCTAATTGTTTGGCATGTTCAATTAATCTTTCCAATGCTTCATCTCTTGAATCTTCCATCATGGAAACATATTCTTTAATTTCACCACCAACTAAAGAGCGTAAACCGGCAGATACCTGACCTCCTACACCTCTACTTCTAACAGTCAAACCATAGACAAAACCTTTTGTTTCAATAATTTTAAAACCTGGTATTTCATTTGCAGTTGCTATTGGAAATTCATTTACAGATACCATAATAAAAACCTCATAAATATATGCAAAATAATTAAAATTTTAAATATTAAGAAATATAAAA